>MKWU01000291.1_pt1 | contig 94815 bp, 85 predicted proteins | sample 809101 | NCBI WGS metagenome assembly MKWU01 (sample SAMN05860141, study PRJNA318959) | sponge metagenome | host: Aplysina aerophoba | place: Slovenia: Piran, Adriatic Sea, Gulf of Piran | collected 2013-05-07
ACAACGCCCTCGCCGAATCTGTGATCGGCCTCTACAAGACAGAACTCATCCACAAGCGGGCACCGTGGCGTGACCTCGACCAGGTCGAGTACGCCACCCTCGAATATGTGGACTGGTTCAACCACCGTCGGCTCCTAGAGCCCATCGGGGACATACCACCAGCAGAAAGGGAGGCCAACTACCATCTCGAACACACCCCAGCCCAGGTAGCTGGTGTCAAGTAAAACACTCTCCGGCAAACCCGGGGCGGTTCAATCGGGAAATCAATGGTGGTTGTGGGGATCGACACGTATAAGGACACTCTGGTGGGTAGCGCCATCAACGAGGTGGCGATGAATCCTGGACCCCTCGAATGGTGTCGCGGTGCACGTCGTCGAAGGATGGCGGCTGAGAGCGAACAACTCCGGCAAGATAGGAAACGAGACGACAATGATCAACAGGTCCAACCAGGCCATCCGCGCGTAACCAGCCCGGCTATTCGCTAGAGAGATAACCACAGCGAACTCGGCAGCGAACACTGCCCATATGAGCCAATTAGCAATCCCGGCCACCGCCTGAGGCCATCCCGTAGTGCTGTACTCCTCGATGAACACCACAGGTATCACGAACAAGGCTGCTCCCAGAACTGGGGCCTCGAACCACTGTCTCGCTACATCAGCCCGTCCGGTGAGCACATCATCAATCGTCCGCCGTCCCCTCATCCGAGACAACCCTATACGCCCGCCGCCGAGACCGGAACCCTCCGAGCGGCTTGGGCCTGCAGAGTCGTCCAAACGTTCAAGAACGGAAGAATCAAGATCGTCTGCCCGCAATGCTCGGGCCGAGTCATGACCACAGCGAAGCCCACAACCCCAATCGGCCCAACCGCACCGAGCGTCCCAAACCAGCCCATCGTCGCCGTTCCCGACACCGAATACTGCTGCGACGGCAAGATCTCACTCAGCATCGACCAGATCGACAACTACCAGCGCTACGCCTGCGGCACCACGAACTGGGCAACCGACTACGCCGGACGCAACCCCGTCGAAGGAGTCAACGGCATGAAAAAGAGCGACGGCAGCTTCAACCCCGAATCATGTCGCGTGTTCGGCGCCGCCGCCCACACGCTCGCCGCGCTCACGGCAGCCGTCGTCCACAACCTCAAACAAACCCGACGAGCCCGCCGACCCAAGAACCGCAACCACATCGCCGCGGATCACACCGAACAGACGATCCCCCACACCACCCCACCAAACGCACCAATCCCTCACCCGGCCAGTCCCACACCCACCCGGGCACCCCCATAAACCAACCCTCGCCCATCCCCCGCCGACGCGCCCCCTGTCGGACCACACACGTCCGCAGCTAACCGCCACCGTCACCAGCACCACAACCATCCCGAACACCGCCAAGACCCCCGAAACCACCCAAAACCCCTACCACACCCCCCTAACCCGCGAACTCAACACCCCACAACACGCGAAGACGCCTGTGGTGGCCCCGACGGGATTCGAACCCGCGTTTCCGGCTTGAAAGGCCGGCGTCCTAGGCCTCTGGACGACGGGGCCAGGTGCGGGGGTCATTCTACGACCTTGTCGAACGCTTCCGGTCATCGAACCGCATCTGAGCTACCCCCGAGGCTGCACGGGAGCCTCGGCGTCACAGACCCGGGCAGTCGACGCATTCGACACCGGTCCGGGCTACCCAGGGCTGGCAGCTGCTGACGTCCGGGCTTCGGCTGCGTTCTGGCTGTCTCGGTCAGTCGGTGCGGGACAGGAGGGCGTTCAACTCGGCAGAGTCCAGATCTTCCTTGCGTACCTTCAGGTCTACGTAGAGAACCGTGCCGACCGCGGCGCTCAGCGGGATGCTCAACAGGGTCACAATCTGCTGGACGTAGTACGACGAGTCCCCGTCGCTCATCCCGGCAAGTCCCGACAGAGCGAGGTAGACAATCGCGGCGAGAATCCCGAACACGACGATTCCGATGATGATCATGGACAGTCCCGCACCGAAGATCCGCCACCGTTCACCGGTCGCGAGGCGCCAGGATCGCTTGAGGCTATCGATCGGTCCGACCCTCTCGATCATCAGGGCAGGTGTGGCCACGGCGAAGGATGCTGCCAGGAAGATCCCGGGAAACAGTATTAATACCGCGCCAATCCCGATCAACACGGCGGCAACCACCGTAAGGACGACGATCGGAACGATCCTGCGCACCCCTGCCGCAGCGGACTGCCTCCAGTCCGACGACCTCCCGACGTATGCCTCGGCGGCCACAAGGGTTGCGGCAGCGGAGGCCACGACAAACCCGATCTGGGACGCGATACTGCCGATCCAGCCGATGGCCGAGTCGCACGATGTCATGTTGTTCACGATCGTGCAGCCTCCGACGAGACTCACGACCCACGGGATGAACACGAGCAGCAAGCTGACGGCGATCATCGGGCCGAAGCGTTTCCGGTAGATGGTGAACGAGGCGTCGATGATGTCGCCGACGCTGTGGGGGCGTAGTTGTAGTTGAGCCATGGGCGGATACTAGCCGTACTGCGGAGGCCTATCCGGCCATGTTCGCCGACATCGGGAGTGTCTCTCTGTTCAAACGAACTGTTCCTGACCGTGTCGCGATCCAGCCGGCAAGGTCCTTGATCTCCTTGGAAACCTCAGGGGGCGACCCGCTCAGGTCAATACCTCGGACGTATAGCCTCTTCCCGCAGTGGCGTACCGTTACCTCCCCAACAGGCTTGCCACCATCGGTCCGGCAGTAGATCAGGACTCCTTCGGCTAGATCCAAAGCGGTTGTGTAGGCGAGCAGCTGGTAATAGTCGGCGCTGCGTCCGTGGCCGTCGGCAGTCAGCTTGTACTTGATGTCACCGACGTAGGTGATCGAGCCGGAGCCTGGGTGGCGGAACCGGAGATCGGGCCTGATCGACACATGCCTCCCCTCGTCCAGGTAGCCGCTCGCTTGGCTCTCCACCGCCAAGCGGCCCTGCAAAGCTCGGCTGAGGCGCTCGGTGACGAACCTCTCGAACAAACTGTTCATGTTCACCATGAAGGATGCCGCAGTGGTGGCTCCTCGCCGGTCAACGAGTGTCAGGTTGTCCAGTAGCAGGCGCGCAAGCCCGAGGGCAGGCCGGTAGTGCTCGTTCAAACGGGTGTAGTGGATGTGTTGGAGGTCATCGCCTGAAACCGGTGCATCCGACACCTCGTCCATCGCCACCAACTCACGCATCAAACGCCGCCGATCCTTAATCGGAACGCCCGAGACGCGCAACGCGAGGCGGAGGGCGGCTCTCAGGCCCCGGTTCTCGATCACATCGGCAGTGAACTCCCCATAGCGGCAAGCGACGGGCATCGGCAGGCGGGCACGCGACAGTTGTCGGCCGAAGTCGATCCGGCCCCTGATCGCCTTGAGGTCCTCGTTCCGGTTCCGGTATGACCGGTATAGGCCGCGGGCGAGGGTGGTCTCTACAGTCCTGGCGAAGAACGACACCAAGGATCGGAGGAGGTCGTGGTTGGTTGCGTAGTCGAAGTCCTCCTTGCGCCACGCCTGCTCGGGCAATCCAACTTCGAGAAGCAGGAAGAGGTTGTCGAGCCTGATCTTGGGACGGATCAGGATCCGCATGTCGTCCACCACCAGCAAGCCGACGTACTCCCGGGCCGTCAGGAACCACACTCCCGGATCAGGATGGGGACTTACGGATAGGTATCGGCCGGATTCCGAGTCCAGCCGCCGGGCCCGTCGGTCCGACAGAGGGATCGCGACGGTCTCGTACTCGAATAGCCGCGGAAGGTCGACCATCGTCCTAGACCTGCTCGTCCGGTTCGTCGCCAGCCGCCCCAGGGCCGACCGCGAGGTCATCGAGCCCCAACGAGGATCGGTAGCGGGTAATTACCGGCCCGAGGCGGAACTTACTGATCTGGGTCTCGTTACCGAAGAACTGGTCTTCGATGAAGGGTTCGATATTGAACCGCCAGATCCTGCGGAGGACCGGGTCGTCCGCGCTCGGCTCGGTACCGTAACCCTTCTTCATGAAGTGGCTCGCGCCCAGTTGGAGATCCGCGCCGAGGGCTTCGGTCAACTCGTCGTTGACCTTGGTCACCAACTCATCCACCCACAACGGTTCCTCTCCACGTTTCAGCCAGCGGTCTAGCAATCCTTGCGTAGGGCCCCGGTCGGGGAAGAACGGCACGAAGTGGAAGCGGCGTCGCAGAGCGGCATCGACGAGCGCGATCGACCGGTCTGCGGTGTTCATGGTGCCGATGAACCACAACAACTTCGGCAGCTTGAATTTCCCCTCCGGTCGGTACAGGGTGGAGATCGACTTGTCCCGATACTCGAGCAGAAACAGCAGTTCACCCAGCACCTTGGGCAGGTTGGCCCGGTTGATCTCGTCGATGATCATCATCTGACAACGTTGAGGCTGCTCCATGGCTCGTTCGACCATGCGCGCCAGGGGACCCGGGGTCAGCCGGTAGACGATCTGTCCACCCGGCCCTTCCTCGGGCCTGTAACCCTCGAAGAAATCCTCATAGGAGGTCGAGGGATGGAACTGCACCAATGCCCGGTCAGCGGGGTCGGGAGCGAGAGCCTCAGCCAGTTTCTGAGCTAGATATGTCTTACCAGTCCCGGGGGGGCCGTAGAGGATCACCTGGCCCTTGTCCTTGAGCAGTTCTTCGATGTCATCTAAGAACGCCCGGTCAACCAGAAGGTCAAGGGCGGCTTCTTCCAAAGGATCTACGACTGGTGGCTCTTTGGGGTCCTTCTTGGCGGGGATTTGCGGTTTGCCAGTCTCCGCAGAGGCTCGACTGATAAGAGCTTCGACAAGCGGCCGGGCCGCTACCGCCACATCGACTACTTCTGCCCTCAAATCGAGATCGACCAGTTGGTCTGGCTCGTACCAGCGCCCGTATATGAAACTCCCCGTTCTCCCGACAAACCCGACGTCATCACCGTGGGTTGAGTCTCGGGTGCCCATCATTCGGAAGCCTTCCGCTGTGTTCTGGTAGACAACATCGAGAGCCTCGTCAGTCCAACCAGGTGTGATCAGCCCCGGAGAGATCCCGATGGCGGCTCCTTGGTCATTGATCCAGAGCCGTAGGCCCATTTCAAACCCCTGAACCCTCCAGTCAGCCCAGAGATCGGATCTCGGACGCCCCTTCCTCCACTCCAAGCGCGGGGCCTCCCGCTTGGAAAGGTGTTCGACCACTTCGGACACGTCCTTGGCCAACGTATTGGCGAGGTATCTGGCGATCCCCACCAACGCAGCCGCGTTACTTTCGAGTAGTTCACCAGGAACTACTTCGGGATCCCGTCCATAGGCACATCTATCTACGAGAACGGGGTTAAGAAACACAGACCTCCGGGAGCCTCCCTCGTCCCACCAACTCGTCACTCTTGTAAACCACTCGTAGTCGTCGTCGAGTTCAGCCACCAAGTCGATGAATTCGAAGTAGCGCTCTGTTGGAGAACCCGAGAACCTAGTCCCCGTTGAAACCTCCAAGAACTTCCGGGAAGATGGCCAGAAGACTGGCCACTCGTGGGGTTGCTCCAGCGCCCAGAAGTACGGAAACATGAAGGCCACGTGAACCGGAGCAGGATGTGCGCCGACTTTGATCCGGTCAATGTGGTCGAGCAGTGCATCCATTTTGGTGGCAGCGGACTCACGATCCGTGGGCGGCGTCAAGCCGCCCACGAGGAGATCGGTCAACTTGGCGCGATCGTCGGTACGCTTCACGAGCGAGTTGATCAACTGCGCACCGTTATGACCTTTAAACCCGACTTGTTCCTTGAAGGCCCAGGTTTGCTGTTCGGCTCTGAAGCGGTCCAAGTCGCCTGAGGAAGCGAGCCGATCCCGGATCGCAAGGGCTTCGGGCGCTGAGTCCCGGAACTGGGGAAGCCAATCTTCGTACAGGCCGCTCTCAAGATCCGATTGGAGTCTGTAAACATGTGCCTCGTACCAACGCCGCCGAAACTCGATCTCTTTATCGCTGTCAGGGCGCCCACTCGCCATTTCTGTCCTCCCGGTCGCCTGACTTCACCACCGGCGAACCATCCTTAGGGATGGCACGCCGCCGCACCATCACTGTATCCGCTGAGTGTGACAGGTCCGCTTAGGAAGCGGCTTCTCGGAGGCCAACCAATTGAGGAACTGCGCCTACGAGACGGTCGTGGTACTCGAGTTTCCGGCGCCAGCGCGGGGGTATGGACTCGATGCCTTGGAGGACGCCGACGAGACCTCCTGCTATCGCTCCTGTGGTGTCGGTGTCGCGGCCGCGGTTGACCAGAGCCACGATGACCTCCTCGAAGGTGTACTCCTGCTGGACGGCCCACACCGCGCAGCCGAGTGAGTCGATGACGTAACCGGAGGTCCGGAGGCGCTCCACCGGCAACCGTGGGTCTATGTCGAGGGCGGAGCGAACCGCTGGGTCCATGTGCAGGGCCCGGGCTGCCGCCAGAGCTTCGGGAACCCGCGCTCCTTCGAGCAGGCCGTTGACGATCTCCCCGTAGGCCACGCAGCTGTCGATACATCGGATGTGGGCGTGGGTGACCGCCGATATCTCGGCGAGTTCGCGGTGGCGGGTGGCGTCGTCGGGGCGGGCCAGCGCGGTGGGGATGCAGCGCATCAGGGATCCGTTACCGCACGAACGCTCGCCTGTGTTGCCGCTGGTACGGGGATCACCGGTCCGGTCGAGGCGTCCCAAGGCTCGGGCGGTGGCGCCACCCACATCGGGTGGCCCTGTGTCGAACCATCGGAGCATGTTGCGAGCCACCCGTTCGAGCGAGTAGGGACCGTCGAGGTATGCGCACAGCACCGCCCATGTGAGGTCGGTGTCGTCAGTCCCCTGTCCCGGCCGCCAGTGGAATGGTCCCCCTCCGATGATCTCCCGGTGGACCCCGTACCGACGGCGTATATCGGCGGCGGTCATGAACTCCAAGGTCGCCCCGAGGGCGTCACCGGCAGCTACACCAAGCAGGCCTCCGCCGATCCGGTCTCGCATCTCGATGTGACTGACTCCATCCGCTGGCATGTCAACTCTATCTCACCAGCACATGCCTCCAGCTACCTCGGTGGTTCGTATGGAATTCGCCTGTCAGTAGTGCTCAGCCGTGCTTAGAGAGTTGTAGAAGTGGCAAGAATAGATTACGATCCGGGAATGGAATCGCTCGCCTTCTGGATCAATCCGGCGACCCTCGTCGGCATCGGAACGCTGCTCTGGCGCTCCCAGGTCAGGCGATTCGATCGCGTTGACACGCAACTCCGTGAATTGTCCAGAGAGGTCGTGGCGAACGGCAAGAGCATCGCGCGGATCGAAGGCCGCCACGAAGGCCATCCCCGGCCTCTCGCCCGCCCAACAGAGCCGGGGAGTTTCGTACCCGGGGATCGATAGCCGGCATCCGGCGAGGCACGTTCCCTGCCGGGTCCGATCGAGAGGACTCTCAATCCCGCATGGTGTACCACTGCAATCCGCCTTTGAATGTATAACTTGTGTGGAAACCTTGCTCAATAGTGATTAGAAGTTTGTAATAGGCTGAGGCAAGGCAGTACAGTCCCAACCATGAGTCGGTTCTCCCGCTGGATCAAGCGAGCGCTTCTCGTCGGCATCGGGATGCTTATGTGGCGTTACCACGTAAGTCGGCTCGAGCGGATTGACGTGCAACTGCACGAACTGGATCTGGGCATTGGCGGCCTGACCCGCGAAGTGGTTGCGAACGGCAAGAACATCGCCAGGATCGGGGACGACCCCGAGGATCCAGATCCGTCCACCGGCCATCCACCCGACTTCCGAAGGCCTCTACTCAACGACACCTGAACAGGATCCGGGCCTGGGGGTACGACAAGTCCCCGAGAGGGGTCGGGAAACACCTCCCGTGGGCCAGGGACGGCTGAGCTGACCGGGCTTCGCTTCTATGCAGTCCTGACCTGGCAAACTCGGGGAGTCCACCCCCCTACCGGAGGCACTCCTTGGAACACATCGATGTCGAGTACGCCCGCAGCCAGTTTCCCGCCTTCTCCGATCCTCGCCTGGCCGGGTGGGCTCACTTCGAGAACGCGGGCGGGTCCTATGTCTGCCGCCAGGTCATCGATCGGCTGACGAACTTCTACCGCCGGACCAAGGTGCAGCCCGACCATGGCTTCCCTCTCTCGATGGAAGCCACCGCCGCGATGGAGAACTCCTACGAAAGGCTGGCGGGCTGGACGGGTGTGGGAGCTGACGAGATCCACTTCGGGCCTTCCACCTCCCAGAACACCTACGTCCTGGCCCGGGCTTTCCGGTCCATGTGGCGCGAGGGGGACGAGATCGTCGCCTCCACCCAGGACCACGAGGCCAACGCGGGAGTGTGGAGACGCCTGCACGACACCGGGATCACCGTGAGGGAATGGCGGGTGAACCCCGAGAAGGGGACCCTGGACATCGATGACCTCGACACGCTGATCACCGGACGCACCCGGCTCGTCGCTTTCCCTCACGCTTCCAACGTGGTGGCGGCCATCAACCCGGTCGACGACGTGGTATCCCGGGCAGCGGAGGTCGGCGCCAGGGTGGTGGTCGACGGGGTGTCCTACGCCCCGCACGGCCTGCCCGACATCGGGAGGCTGGGGGTGGACGTCTACCTGTTCTCGGCCTACAAGACGTGGGGGCCGCACCAAGGGATCATGTATGTCCGTCGAGACCTGGCCCACCGGCTCGGGAACGAGGGCCACTACTTCGTCGCCGACCAACCCCGCAACAAGCTTGTTCCGGCAGGGGCCGACCACCCGCAGATCGCGGCCTGCGCGGGGATCGTCGACTATCTGGACGACCTCTACTCGCACCATTGCGGGCAAGACGCCGGGGCCATGGAACGAGGTCGGCAGGTCCACGACATGTTCCGGACCCACGAAACGGCACTGCTGAGCCGGTTGCTCGATTACCTGGCAGACCGTGACGACGTGCGCATCGTCGGACCGGCCGACACCACCCTCCGGGCTCCCACGGTGTCGATGCTCCCGCTGAGGAGGCCGGTCACCGACGTGGCGGGTTCTCTGGTCCGGAGCGGGATGATGGTCGGCGTTGGGGACTTCTACGCTCCCCGCCTGCTGGATGAGATGCGGATACCCACGGATCCTGGTGTGCTGAGGATGTCCTTCATCCACTACACCACCAGGGAGGAGATCGATCGCCTGATCGAAGCCCTCGACCGTGCACTTGGTTGAGGGCAGAAGTACCGGCAGACCGGGTTTCAGCTCTCGGCCCGGGTTACTTCGTCCAGCGCGGCGGCGATCCTGGCCATCACCACGTCCCTCGGAAGGGCCGCCAGACTCTCGAACAGCGGGGGTGAGATGTTGGTACCGGTGATCGCCACCCTGATCGGTTGCCAGCCCTTGCGGGCGTTGAGTCCCTCGGCGGCGAGCATGGCCCGCAGAGCCTGTTCGATGTCGCCGGTCGTCCAGTCCCCCACCGCGTCGAGTGCCGCCCGTGCTGCAACGAGGGCTTGCCGGGCGTGGGCCTTCATGACCTTCCGCCAGGCCTTGGCGTCGTAGGCGATGTCGCAGAACAGGAAACGGGCGGCGGGTCCGATATCGGTGGTCAGCCGGGTCCGTTCCTGAAGAAGCGGCGCCAGTTCGGCCAGGCGGCCCCGCTCCTCATCGTCCAGGGAACGGCCCAGGTCCGCCTCGACCGAATCGGCTGCCAGGGCGACGAAATCGGTGGCCTCCATCGACCGCATGTAGAGGCCGTTCATCCAGGTCAGCTTCTCACGATCGAAAACGGCCGGACTCTTCTGGACATCGGTCAGGTCGAAGGCCCCGATCGCCTGCTCCCGCCCGAAGATCTCGGTGTCGGGATCGAACGACCACCCGAGAAGACTCATGTAGTTGAAGACCGCCTCGGGCAGGTATCCCCCCTCCCGGTAGGCGCGCAGGGAGGTGTCCCCGTGGCGCTTGGAGAGCTTCCGTCCGTCCGGCCCGAACAGCAAAGGCAGGTGAGCGTACTCCGGGTGCTCCCCGCCCAGGGCCTCCGTAAGGAGGATATGTTTGGGAGTCGAAGACAGCAGATCCTCGCCGCGGGCAACATGGCTGATCCGGTAGTCGATGTCATCCACCGTCGACGCAAGGTGGTAGGTGGGCGAGCCGTCCGAGCGCAGCATCACGAAGTCGTCGATGGTGTCCGCTTCGAAGCGAACCCGTCCCCTCACCAGGTCGTGGAACTCAACCGGCCGGCCCGGTGTCGAGAAGCGGATCACCGCCCGCTCCCCCGCTGCCAGCTGCCGACGTTGATCCTCGGGGTCGCTGTCCGGGGGACGCCTGATGTAATAGCCGGGGGGTCTCTTCTCCCCACGCGCCCTGGATCGGAGTTCGTCCAGTTCCGCGGCCGAGCGGAAGTCGTAGTAGGCCCTGCCTGACTCCACCAGGGATCCGGCAGCCTCCCGGTAGCGGTCGAAACGGTCGGACTGCCGGTAGGTGCCGTAAGGCCCTCCCACCTCGACGCCCTCGTCCCAGTCCAGGTCCAACCAGCGGAACCCCTCCACGATGTCCTCGATGTAACGGTCGTCGGACCGGGCCTGGTCGGTGTCGTCTATCCGGATGATGAACACGCCACCGGTCCGCCGGGCGTACAGCCAGTTGAAGAGCGCCGCCCGGACGTTCCCGACGTGGAGGTAACCGGTGGGCGACGGGGCGATCCGGAGGCGGACGCTACTGGAGTTCACTCGGCCACCACCGGGTTGGAGAGGGTACCCACGCCTTCGAGGGTAACCTCAACCAGGTCACCGTGCCGGATCGGACCTACCCCGGACGGGGTGCCGGTCATGATCACGTCGCCGGGCAACAGCGTCATCACTGACGTCACGAACGCGATGAGTTCCGCGACGCCGAAGATCATGTCGTTGATGGAAGTTCCCTGCCGGATCTCGCCGTTGACGCGGCATTCGAGCGAGAAGTCCTCGAGTGGGTCGTATTCGGTCTCGATGGCCGGGCCCAGTGGGCAGAAGCTGTCGAACCCCTTGGCCCTCGTGAACTGGCCATCCTCGCGCTGCAGGTCCCGGGCGGTCACGTCGTTACCGGCGGTGTAGCCCAGAACCACGCTGGAAGCATCCTCGACTGCGACTTTGCGGGCCACCTTGCCGATCACCACCACCAGTTCGGCCTCGTGGTGGACCTCCTGCGAAAGGGCAGGAAGCACTATGGGTCGGCCAGGACCGACGACTGCGGTCGACGGCTTGAGGAAGACGGTGGGCGAGTCGGGCAGCTGCCTTCCCATCTCCTCCACATGCATGGCGTAGTTGCTGCCCACTCCCACAACCTTGGTGGGGAATACCGGCGCCAGCAGCCGGGCCTTGCCGAAGTCGACCAGCACCTCGGTGGGTTGCCAGGCGACGAAGGGCGTCCCGTCGTAGATCCGGATCCCGTCCGGTTCCACTCCCCCGTAACGGATGCCTTCGTCGGTCTGCATGCGAACGATCTTCATGGGATCGACCCGGAAACGGTTACCCGGACCATCGTCCGGCCCTCCCCCGGACCGTCCCGCTCGGAGACGGCCATTATCACTCGCACCCGGTACCTCAACCGATCAGTGACGGATCAGCAAGCAGGCGGGAGCGCACCCGTTCGGGTGTGTCGGTAAGCAGGTCGGGCGGTATGGACGCCAGCGCGGACATACCCGGCCATGGTTCGTGGGACACCGCGTCGAGCCACCGTTCCCGGCGAAGGGCGATCTGTTCCGGTGCCCCGCCGGAAACCGTGTAGTCCTCATGCAGGCCTACCAGAGAGAGAGCCACTTCGACGTCCTGGCGGGCCGGACCCCGGCGGGCATGGGAGGCTCGTGCCCCTACGAGGGCACCCAGCAGGCTCTCCAGAATGCGCGGTCGGCGCCCCCGATCGAACGAAGCCGCCTGGATCATCCTGAGACCCCATCCGGTGTCGGGTCCGGGCCGGCCGAAGGAGCCACCGGAAGGCATTTCGGACGGCGAGGTGATCTCCCCCGGCCGTCGTGGCGTCCAGCGACGCTCGGCGGCGCGCGCCAGCTTTCCAACCGGACGCTCGGTCGCCACAAGCTCGATGTTCGGCTGCTGCCCCATCTTTCAACGGGTCCCGGAGGTCAGGGGCGAGCCCATCCCGGCCGCCACGTTAGATGTAGGAGAGCCAGTGGGAGTAGGCATCGAGCTTGCCTGTGTAGGCGTCGGCGTAGATCTGTTGTGCCCGCCGGGTGACCGGACCGGGATGCCCTGGGCCGACCGGCCGGTTGTCCACCTCGCGGATCGGGGTCACCTCGGCTGCGGTACCGGTCATGAACAGCTCATCGCAGTAGTACAGGTCGGAGCGGTGGACGACCTTCTCGACGATACGGTGACCGTCGTCGGAGAGCAGGGTCATGACCGCGTTGCGGGTCACGCCGTCCAGGCATCCGGCGGACAGGGGCGGCGTGTAGACCGCTCCGTCCCGGATCAGGAATAGGTTCTCGCCCGAACCCTCCGAGACCGCCCCGTCGCTGTTGAGCATCAGCGCCTCGTCGTAGCCGTCCGTCACCGCGTCCCGCTTGGCCAGGATCGAGTTGATGTAGGTTCCGGTGGCTTTGGCGTTGGGGAAGGCGTCGTGGGAGAAGCGCCTCCACGATGAGACCTTCACCCGGATTCCGTTGCGGATACCGTCCTCACCCAGGTAGGCGCCCCATTGCCAGGTGATGATGGCAACCTGCACGCTGGCGCCCCTCGGATCGAGACCGAGCGCGCCGAGGCCGAGGAATACGATCGGGCGGATGTAGCCTGACCTGAACCCGTTGGCCCGGACCACTTCCTTGCAGGCCTCGACCAGTTCCTCGGCCGTGTACCCGACGTCCATCTGGTACGCCTTGGCGGAGCGGATCATGCGGTCGATGTGTTCCCGGAGCCGGAATACGGCGGTTCCCCCCGCGGCTTCGTAGGCCCGGATCCCCTCGAAGACCCCGGTGCCGTAGTGCAGAGCATGGGTGAGTACATGGACGTTCGCATCCTCGAAGTCGATTAGCCGACCGTCCATCCAGATGTATTTCGCCGTATCCATAGCCCACCATCATAGAGGGCTCGCGAGTCGGTTGGCCCCACTCGGACCGTTCGCTGACTCCAGTCTCACGGGGCTGTGGTACCAGCCGAGGATACGCCTCGGGGTGGATGTCTCACCCATAGAGTACCGTCAACGCCAGAATGCAGACAGATGTCCAAGAAGATCCTCTGTACGCAGGAACAGCAATATAGGATCGGGAGAAATGGAGGTCACCCTCAGAACCGCACGCGAGACACCGGAGTCAGGAAGGCGCGTGGACGCGCCAGCTCGGGATCTGTTACAACCGGGCGACGACTGGGCTGAGAGGATCAAGCGAGCGCGCGACGCGCGGGAACTCGGCAGGAAGCTCCGTGAAGGCAAGCCCCCCATCGCGAATTCTCCTCGTACCGTCGGATGAGTGAGCTTCCAATCCCAGAGCCCTATATACCACGCCGAGTTCGGGCAGATACGACCGTCAGGCTCTTATCAAGCAATACGAGGATACTACCGGAGCCCGCCTAATCGCAGTGGTCGACTACATTTGGATGGGTAGTGTCACTTACTTTGAGGAGCTCCTCGACGGCCTTTACGACGCCAATCCCGACGAGGACCTTCATCTGATGCTCAACACACTCGGTGGTGATGGTGAGGTAGCGGTTCGCATGGCGCGATCGGCGCAGGATCGATGTAGACAGCTGACCGTCATAGTCCCCGATCGTGCAAAGAGCGCCGGTACACTGCTTGCGATGGGTGCCCATAGCATACTCATGGGACCGACCAGTGATCTCGGGCCCGTGGACCCACAGTTGAACATCTCGCAAGAGACTCTTAACTGGGTAGCGGCAAAAGACCTCATTGCGGCGGTTGACGGGGCCCTTCAACAGGTACAAAACCAGCCCAATGCCGTCCCGCTCATGGCTTCACTCCTTAGCGATGTGACCTATCTGATGTACCAGCAGGCCCAATCAGCCATCCAGCGAGCCGACGATCTCATGAAGGAAGCTCTCGCTAGTAATCCCGACCGCCTACCCGAACAGATAGAAGAACTTACCGAGAAGCTAAAGAAGCCTTTCATCGCAGATCCTAAGGTGCATGGTGCGATGTTCGGGGCCAAAGAAGCTATCGAAGCGGGTTTGCCTGTCCAGCAACCCAAACCCTCCGAAACACAGTGGCAGATGATCTGGCGACTCTGGACCAAGTACTTCCGACTCATCAAGAATGGTTGCTCCATCTACGAGAGCCGGACTGCCTCCCAAGTCTTGCCTTTCTAGCGCTCACGTGGCCTGAGGTGGCGGGCATGCCAGTCGAGGATGTACTCGAAGCGCTCCACGCGGTGGCGGGGCGCCCCGCTGCGGCTCAGTTCGTGACCCTCGTCCGGGAAACGGACCATTTCCACGTCGACCCCGTTGCGGAGAAGCGCCGTGAAGAACTGCTCTCCCTGCCCGATCGGGCAGCGCAGGTCGCTCTCCGAGTGGATGATCAGCGTGGGTGTGGTGACCCGGCTCGCGGTGGCCATGGGACTTGCCTTCCACAGCGCCTCATGATCGCCGGCCTTAGCCGGGTACAGGTAGAGGCCGGAAAAGTCACGGCTGAGGTCCGATGTGCCTCCGAACGATTCCCAGTCGGTCAGGGCTCGTTCCACCACGGCCGACCGGTAACGGTGATCCCTGGCGATGGTCCAAGCCGTGAGGAACCCGCCGTAGGAACCGCCCATGATCCCGAGCCGATCCGGATCGAGACGCGGCTCGCGCCGGAGGGCCTGGTCGACCACCGCGGTGATGTCCTCCACATCCACCTTCCCCCAGCCCTCGCCCACCACGGCGCGGAGCCAGTCGTGGCCTTGCCCCTCCGAACCTCTGGGATTGCAGGCGACGACCGCGTACCCGGCCGATACGTAGACCTGGAACTCGTCGAAGAAGTAGAACCCGTACTCGGAGGCCGGGCCTCCGTGGATGTTGAGCAGCACAGGGAAGGGACCCTCGCCCTCCGGCAGGAAAGCCCAAGTGTCGAGTTCGACTCCGGGAGCGCTCTCCACCTGGAAGAACTCGGGGCTGACCAATGCCCCGCAGGCCCGGATGTCCCGGTTGAAGTCGGTCAGGCATCGTTCCTCGCCGTCTGGGGTCACCTCGTACAACTCGCCCGGACACGCCGGATGGGTGGAAGTGAAGGCCAGGCGTCCAGACGCTGATCTGGAAAGCCCGGTGATGTAACGATCGCCACCGAGAACCGTCCGTACTCCGCCATCCGGATCGAACGCCACGACGGGAGCCCGTCCCCGGTCCACCATCCCGGTCAGGAAACCGTCCTCGAGCCAGATCGGCCTCTCCAGGGCTGCGGCGGTGGCCAGGCCGTTGATGCTGCGATCGATGTGACCTGTTATGTCCACCGGAGGCTGGTCGAGCCGCCACAGGGAACAGACGTAGGGGTAGTCGGGTGCAGGGCTTCCGATGCCGTACAGGTTGCCGGAGGGGTCGTAGTCGAGCACGAAGTAGCCCGATCGTCGTGCCCGGACGGTCTCGCCTCCCCCGTTCACGTCCATCTCGACCACTTCGTAACCGTTCTCCAGGAACCTCGGGTTGTCACGACTGGTCAAGACGGCCACCCTCGAGCCGTCCGGCGACCATACCGGGTCGGATTCGTCCTCGTCGGAATCTCCCACCCTGCGCGGTTCGGCCTCACCGTCGGGATCTATGAGGTAGGCGTAAGTCCGGCGGTCGTGCAACCAGCCCTCGTCGTCGAGCCGCACGTCGAACCCGGTGATGCGGCGTGGCCTGCGAGCCCGTTCGTCCTTGTCGAGGCCGGCCCACTCCCCGTGCCATCCGGTGGCGAGCACGAGTGCCGACGATCCGTCAGGCGCCCAGGCCGGCCCCCGCACTCCCAGTTCGAAGGAGGTGACCACCCTGGCTTCGCCACCGTCGGAGGGCATCAGCGCCAGTTGCGGTCGATCGATCTCCTCCTTCCCCTTCCTGACAAAGGCCAGCTTCCGGCCGTCCGGTGACCACCGGGGGGCCGAATCGTGGGATCCGGAGGTCAGTTGCCTCGCTTCTCCCTCCCACAGCCAGATCGAACTCGTGTAGCGGTCCCCCTCCAGGTCGACATTGCTGACGACGAAGGCGATCCGATGGCCGTCCGGGTGCATCTGCGGATCGGCTACATGCTTGATGAGGGCGATGTCGGTGGGTTTCATGACATCCGAGCGTAGCCCTGCTCAGCCGGTTGGCAATCTGACAGCAGGAGACGTCGCTAGCCTCGCTCGCATGGACAGGATGCTCGCCTCGTGGTTCGGGTCCGGGTTGATCCTCAGGCATGTGCGGGGATCGGACGCCGGGTCGGGAACGGTGGGAGGGCTGGTCGCATTGGTGCCGGCCCTGCTGCTCGCTCGGGTGGGTTGGATCGCCCAGCTTGCAGCCGCGTTGCTGGTCGTTGCCGTGTCCTGGTGGGCGAGTTCGCGCTTCGCCGAGGAAGGTGATCCCGGCTGGGTGGTGGTGGACGAGGCAGCCGGGACGTTCATCGCCACGATCGGGGTTTCCATGGTTCCAGCACTCATCGGCTTCGCGGTGTTCCGGGTCGCCGACATCACCAAAAGGTTCCCGCTGGTGAGAAGGGCGGAGGGACTCCCGGGCGGCCTCGGTATCACCGCCGATGATCTGGTGGCCGGGTTGTGGGGTCTGGCCGCGGCCTGGATCGCCCAGGCTGCGATAGGCTGACCGGCCCCGGATCGCTTCAGTCAGGAAAGCCGAAGTACCAGAGCCAGGCGGCGCCCCCGACGATCGCGGCGTACAGGGCCAGCTTCGTGAACTTGCGGATCAACCACCAGCCCACCATCACAGTGGCCGCCACCCCCACCATCAGCGCCACATCGGCCGGGATCATGTCGCGGAGCCGGTCGATCAGGGAAGGAGCGCGGTCGATGACGGTGTCGATGTCCACTTGGCCGAACAACCGGGAATCAAGCATTCGTCCAGCTTAAGAGGGTCACCGGCACATGCGCCGCCTACAGTCCCGCCCGGTCCCTGATCAGGCTGCCGGCCAGCTTCGGGTCGGCCTTCCCACGGGTCTCCCGCATGACCCTGCCGACAAAGAACCCGATCAGCTTTCTCTCGCCGTTCCGCAGGCGGGCGAACTCGTCCGGGTTGGCAGCGATCACGGCTGCCAGCGCCGACTCCAGAACGCCCGTGTCCGATATCTGGAGGAGGTCCCGGGCAGCTGCCACCTCCCCGGGCGACCCCTCGCCTGACATGACACCCGCCAGCACCTCGCGGGCGGCTGACGCCGACACCGCCGACTTCCTGATCATCGCAAGGAGCTCCGCCAGGTGGGCACCGCTGAGGGGTGACCCTTCCAGGGAGTCCTTGCCCGAACGGCGCAGGATGGCCACTACTTCACCGGTGACCCAGTTGCCGGCCTGCGCCGGGCCCGCGCCGGACCGTACGGCATCGTCGAACAACCTATGGAGATGGGAGCCGGCCCCGGCCAGGGTTGCCGCCTGCGCCGCGTCGATCCCCAGGTCCTCGTACCGGGTGCGGCGCTGGGCGGGCAGTTCGGGGAGCAGGGCGGCCATCTTCTCCTCCCAGGACCGATCGATGTCCATGGGAACGAGGTCAGGGTCGGGGAAGTAGCGGTAGTCGGAGCTCCCCTCCTTCACCCGGCCGCCCCTTGTCACACCGACCTCCTCGTCCCAGTGCCGGGTCTCCATCACGATCCGCTGGCCGGCCCCGAGCCGGGCCGTCTGGCGCTGGATCTCGTAGGCGACGGCCCGCTCCAGAGACCGGAAGGAGTTCATGTTCTTGACCTCGACCTTGGTGCCCAGAGGCGCCTCGGGTCCGGTGCGGATCGAGACGTTGGCGTCGAAGCGGATGGAGCCCTCCTCCAGCTTCGCGTCGGACACTCCGAGCGCCTCGACGAGCAGGCGCAACTCTTGGGCGTAGGTCCGGGCCTGGGCGGCGGAACGGATGTCGGGCCGGGTGACGATCTCGACGAGGGGCACGCCCGAACGGTTGAAGTCGAGCAGCGAGTAGGCGGCGGCGGTGATCCGCCCGTCCCCTCCCACATGGGTGCTCTTCCCGGTGTCCTCCTCCTGGTGGACCCGCTCGATGCCCACCCTTCCCTCGTGGTCGCCACCGACATCGAGGTACCCGTCCACGCACACCGGCAGGTCGAACTGCGAGATCTGGTAGTTCTTGGGCAGGTCGGCATAGAAGTAGTTCTTGCGGTGGAAGACCGGTCGCGGGGCTATCGAGCAGTTGAGAGCCAGGCCGATCCGCATGATCCGGTTGATCGCCTCCCGGTTGGGCACCGGCAGGGCACCGGGGAGTCCCAGGCACACGGGGCAGACGTTGGTGTTGGGAGCCGCGTCGAAACGGGCCGGGCAGCCGCAGAACATCTTCGAGCGCGTGGAGAGCTCCACGTGGGTCTCCAAGCCTATGACCGCCTCCCAGCTCACCGTACACCTCCTCTCAGCCCGAACTCCGGGTCGAAAGGCACGGTCGTGTCGAAGCCGGCCAGGGCCTCCACCGCCTCGGCCACCTGGAACATCACCGCCTCCTCCAGAGCAGGGGCCATCACCTGGAATCCGATGGGAAGATGGTTGCGATCGGTGCCCACGGGAACGCTGATCGACGGATGGCCGGCCAGGTTGGAGGGAATCGTGAACACGTCGCTGACGTACATGGACAGCGGATCGTCGGTCCGGTCGCCCAGTGCGAAGGCAGTGGTCGGACTGGTCGGCGACACCACCACATCGCACTGCTCGTAGGCACGGGCGAACTCACGGAGGATGAGGGTACGTACCCTCTGGGCCTGGCCGTAGAAAGCCTCGTGGTAGCCGGCCGATAGGGCGAACGTACCCAGCAGCACCCGGCGGGTCACCTCGGGTCCGAACCCTTCGGCCCTGGTACGGGACATCATGTCCTCGGTGGTGGTTCCCTCGACCCGGAGCCCGTAGCGCACGCCGTCGAACCGCGCCAGGTTCGCCGAACACTCTGCCGGGGCGATCAGGTAGTAGGCGGACAGACCCTCTGCGGTGGAGGGCAGGGACACGTCGACCAACTTCGCGCCTGCTCCTTCCATCCCTGCGACGATCCGTGCGAAGGAGGACTCTACGTCCGGCTCCACGCCTTCCACTCCCCCGATGTCGGCAGCGACCCCGACGCGCACACCTTCGAGCCCCCTGCCGAGCCGCTCTCCGGACGGGACCAGTGCCCCCGGGTAGGAAGTGGCATCGAGGGGGTCGTGTCCGCTGACGGCATCGAGCAGGAGGGTGGCGTCCTCCACCGTGTGGGTCAGCGGCCCTATCTGGTCGAGGGAGGAGGCGAAGGCGATGAGACCGTAGCGGCTAACCGCTCCGTAGGTCGGTTTGCAGCCCACCACCCCGCAGAGGGAAGCGGGCTGGCGGATCGAACCACCCGTGTCGGAACCCAGAGCCCCGAACGCCATCCTGGCCGCCACTGCTGCCGCACTACCGCCCGACGAACCGCCGGGCACCCGGTCGGTGTTCCACGGGTTGCGGGTGGGTCCGAAGGCGGAGTTCTCGGTGGAGGAACCCATGGCGAACTCATCGAGGTTGGTCTTGCCGGTTATCAGGGCACCCGCCGCCCGAAGCCGGCTGACGACGGTGGCGTCGTAGGGGGGGATGTATCCCGCCAGGATTCTCGACCCGGCGGTGGTCTCCATTCCCCTCGTGGTCATGTTGTCCTTGAGTGCGATCGGGATGCCATGCAATGGTCCGCGGTCGTTCCCGGTCGCGAGAGCCTGGTCGGCTTCCCGGGCAGCCCGGACAATGCCCTCGGAGTCGAGAGTCAGGTAGGCGTGGACCTGGGCCTCGACCATCGACGAGCGCTCCAGTACCTGCTCGACGAGTTCGACGGACGTGGTAGACCCGTCCCGCAGGGTCCGGCCTGCCCCGGCGATGGAAAAGGGAGTCATCAATCGTCCTCGAGAGCCGGCGGCACCCGGAAGAACTCACCCTCCGAACTGGGCGCCTGTCCGAGGACCTCGTCCCGGTTGAGCACCGTCTCGGGCGTAACCCGGTCGTCGCGGAAGCGGTTGGTCATCGGAAGGGGATGCGACGTCGGCTCCACTCCCTCGGTGTCCACCGCCTGGATCCGGGCTACATGCTCCAGGAGTTCCCGGCACTGCCTCCCGTACAGTTCGAGCTCGTCGGGGGACAACCGGAGCCGCGCCAGGCGCGCCACATGGGAGATATCGATTTCGACGGGCATGCCGCGAATCCTAGCCGTGTGGCCGGCTGCCCAGACTCGGCGAAACTATCGCGGAGGCCGCTTCACCAGAGGCGCCGCACTCCGTAGGAGTCGAACAGGGACTCGATCGAGTCCAGCGCCAGATTGCGCGCCAAGGCCTGGGCGATGAGCATCCGGTCGAACGGAGCGGGATGCGGCCCGGGTAATCCCCCGGCGCGCAGCCGGCGACAGTCGTGAACTCCCGGCTAGCCACCTATCGGAAGGCTGCTATCGTCGAAAAACGTCGAATTCTCTTCTCAGATCGCGACCTATCGGAGCACAGCGAAGTCGTGTCGAACGTAATGACCTCTGAGACTCCGAGTCGCTGTATTAGAGGAGATCGGCATAGAGTCGCACCACCTGACAACACTCCTCAAAAGAGGGTCGCGGCGCTTGGGGCCACACCAATTGATCCAAGACCACGGACTCGAACGCAGATCTCGCAGCTCGGGCTGCTGCGAGATCAAAAGCCGGCGATGCTGCAAAGCCATCGGAGGGTCGAATCGTTCCGCCTAGACCGGCCGCATCCGTAAACGTTGATACCTCACGGGCTAGGACGTCGGCGGGTGATTCTTCAAGGGCTGCGACTGTGTCATCGTCGCTGAGTAGAGACCAGATGTCGTAGTAGTGGCGAGCGAGACGTTCCTGTTCAGTGACATTAGCGCTCGACCCGGCGTGGTGAACGATCATTAGTTTCTCAATCAGTGACCGCACCGGTGCAAGTACATGCATCACTACGGGTTCTGACTCAAGGAAATCGGAATCGAGCCCCGCTTCCGGTGCATACTCGACCAAGAGGCTGACGACCTGTCGCTGCATGGTCGGTACTGCGCCACCCCGAGTGCCGAGTTCCAGAAGCACACCCGATCGGAGAGGGCCTTGTTCTAGCTCTGTCGGATAACTCAGGGTCACTGTGCGCTTGACCCCTCTCGTGGCGGTACGAGAATCGACGCTTGACTCAAGACCGGTCGACTCCTCCGCCGCGGCCACGAACCCCTTGAGGCAGCGATCATTCCCTCCGGTGCTGGCACCTGGAACCATGACAAGAATGTCGACATCCTCGGAGAAACGTTGGATCAGCCGAAACGCTTTCGACAAGCTAGTCCCGCCCTTGAATACGGCACTCACTCCCGTGGCGCGGCTGTGGTGAGCAACACCGCGCAGAACCTCGGTCACCCAGAAGTCCTTTTCGATATGCGCCATGGGAATCCCGGTCACCGTCTCGACCCGTGCGGCAGCCGCTGCCACCGCGTCGGGCGACTCGCGGAGGGGCCAACTCATGCCGCCGACACGTCCTCAAAGAGGGCCTGACGGACATCCGCCCAGCGTGCTCTAGCAGCGCGGTGTGGCTCATCACGAACCTGACGGTCCAATACATCCACTCTTATCGTCCCCGCGGTCGCCAGCTGCTCGACCACGTCCGTGAACCGGACCCATCCGAACTCGACCACACTCGGCCCGTCGCGCAATACCTCCAAGACAGCCACCTCCGATGGGGTAAGAGAGCGAATCAGTCTCTCGACAGGACGCTGAGTGAACCGTATCCGTCCCCAGGGCTTTGGAACACGTCTAGGTACTGAAGTCACATAGGTCGCGGGCACTTGCGAGGTCAGACCTAGCCAATGCGCCGCCGCCACGCCCGAGGGACCGGCACCCGGGCCGCCGAGTTCCAGTGCCACCTCTTCAATGCGCGGACTCGACATACCCATCGCTGTCGGAGTCCCCTTCCAATACAGACCCTTGCGGACACGAGTGATCGTTCCGGCGGTTGCTAGACGGGAGAAGGCTGACTCGACCGCAGTGCGTGGGCCTTCGATGTCTCTCACCCGAACGAACGACCGCCCTGGCAAAACATCAATAAGATCCGAGACCTTCTGAGAAACAGAACCCTTCATGCCAGGAAAGTGTAACGAAGTTCTGGCATTACACAAGAGTGTAGAGTCGTTTGTCGGCCGACAAACCAAGGAGATAACCGGATGAGGGTGCTGTTCGCCGCGGCCGAGTGCTCGCCGCTGGCGCGAACCGGCGGTCTCGGGGAGGCGGTAGCGGGTCTGGCCCGTGCACTTCGCAGGGGCGGGATCGACGTCACGGTCGTCATACCTCGCTACCGCCATCTGGCAGGACTCGGTATCGAGCAGGGCGGCACCTCTCCGGCCCGGGCCGTTCGGCGGGTCGAGAGCGGAGATCTGCAAGTACTCATGGTGGACGACCCAAAGTCGTTCGACCGCCCCGGCATCTACGGACCCGATGCCGGATCCGGAAACGACGACCAGTGGATGCGGTTCGGTCGGTTTTCGGTTGCCGTGCGCAACCTGGCTGTGGAATACGACTTGTTGCACCTGCACGATGCCCACACCGCACCCGCTGCCTTGACCGCCCGCGTTCCGACTGTGTTCACGATCCACAACGCGCTGTATCCGATTCTCGGACCGCTCGACGAGGCGGCCCAGTTGCTGGGCGCCAACGCCCAGGACGTTGCACCGGGTGGTGCGCTCGAGTGGTACGGGCAGGCACACTTCCTGAAGGCCGGTGTGGCAGGTGCGAGCGCGGTTACCACCGTGAGCCCCACCTTTGCCCGCGAACTGGGCGGCGACCCGTCATTGTCCGGCGGACTGGACGGGGTGGTCAACGCCCTGGAGCGTCCTTTGACGGGCATCCTGAACGGAATCGACACCGGCTCCTGGGATCCGGCTTCCGATCCGGCCCTTCCCGCACCGTTCTCCGTCTCCCGGCCCGAAGGCAGGGAGACAGCCAGGAGGGCGGTGATGGAACGTTCCGGCCTGGCGGAGGGGCGGATGCTGCTGGGGATGGTGACCCGCTTGGCGGACCAGAAGGGCATCGCCCTGCTGGAACCGTCGATCGACGCCTTGGTCGAGGAGGGATACCGCCTGGTAGTTGTCGGGAACGGCGACCTCGACGGCATGGTGGACGGTTGGGCGACCCGGCACCCGGAGCACGTCTGGCACGCCCCCTACACGGAGGAGTTGGCCCGCCTGGTTTCCGCAGGCATCGACGCCTTCCTCATGCCGTCCCGTTTCGAACCGTGCGGCCTGGGCCAGATGTACGCGATGCGCTACGGGGCGGTCCCGGTAGTGCGGCTCACGGGCGGGCTGGCCGACACGGTCAGGGATCTCGACGAGGACCCGGAGAGAGCGACCGGCTTCGGTTTCAGGTCCTTCACCCCGGAGAGCCTGCTCAAGACCATCCGCCGGGCCGGCCGGATCTTCACCCACCACCCCAACGAATGGCAGCGCCTGCAGCGCAACGCTATGTCGACCGACTTCTCCTGGGACCGTGCCGCTCTCCACTACCTCGCCCTATACCGATCCGTCGCGATTCCCCGAACGCACCAGTCGGAGGTCTAGTCGAGGCGTCCGGTGTCCGGTACGATGACTGATATGACCGACACACGAGCAACCGCAACAAAGGCGAGCATGAGGATCACGGTGGACCGCGATCTCCTCACGAGGGTAAGTGAAGAGGTAAGTGAAGGTAAGGCCCCGAGCGTTTCCGCCTACATCGAGCATGCCGTCGCCAGGCAACTCGATGCCGAGGCCGGTTTTGACGCCACTATCGCCGAGATGCTCGCGAGCACCGGCGGACCAGCTACCGACGAGGAGCGCTCCGCAGCACGACGCCTGCTGTCCACCAGCGCTGCGTGACGAGCATAGTCCTGGACACGGGAGCGCTCACCGCCTTAGATCGGGCTGAGCGGACGATCACCACGCTCATCGCTGAGGCACGGGCAACGAACGCGACCCTCACCGTCCCCGCCGGATGCGTCGCGCAAGCCTGGCGCAACCCATCTCGCCAGGCGCGACTCTCGTCCTTTCTGCGATTGACGAACGTCGATATATTTCCCTCGATGATATGGAGGCGCTCCGTATAGGACTGCTGCTTGCTTCTACCGGAACCAGCAACATCGTCGACGCCCATGTCGCCACTTGCGCTCAGCGGTTGAGGCAGGCTGTGGTCACCAGCGACCCAGGAGACATCAGACGGCTAGGACCCGCCCTACGCGTCGAACGTATCTAAGCTAAGACCACCACTGCGCTGGGGACCGTCTCAGTGACGTAACTGGACACCTGATCTAGCGAAGGGCCGCCGCAAGCCCTTCGGGGTCATCCGTCCCGATCAGGAATCCTTTCCCGTTGGCGAGAGTCAGCAACACGGCGCTGCGGCCCCAGATACTCCACATCCATCCCTTCGGGGTGAGGCGGATGCCTAGGCCATACCACCAAGGCATCCGAAGCGGTTCGACTGTGACTATGTCAGCCCTCTCTATCCGCTTCCTCGGCCAACCCGACGAGTACGCCAACTCGACGTGCGACCAGGTAACCGAAACCATGAGGCTACGGAAACCGAAGAAGAGGATCGACAGAACCGCGAGCGGGATCACAAGCCGCGGCATGACCTCCACAAAGACCCTCCAACCGCCGATGGCGATCACCAACGCCACCCACCCGAAGTAGAGGGACGCCGTGACGTCCAACCTCACCGTTTGCGTGCGGCGGTAGGTCACCACTCCTGCCATCTCAACCTTCAGTCAGAAACCGGCGAAGGGTACCGAAGGCGGGGTCGAGGCTAGCGATGGGGACGCTCTCTGTCGCTTGGTGCGCCTGCGCCACTTCCCCGGGGCCGTAGTTGACCGCCGGTACACCGTACTTCGCGAGGCGGGCGACGTCGGTCCAGGCTTGCTTGGGGGTCACGGGCGCGTCGGCGATGGTCGTGAGGCGGTCGAGGAACGGGTTCCCCTCGGGGACGGGCGCCCCATCGACACATTCCTGGACGTCGACCGAGTCGGCCGCGGCAGTGACTCCGGCCAGCCGTGCCAGGGCATCGGCCCCGGTCAGGTGTGGAGGGAATCGGTAGTTGAGGTGGAGGTCGAAGGTTGACGGGATCACGTTGTTGGCCACTCCCGCGGTGGCTCTGGTTACGGAGAACACCTCGAAGAACGTCAAACCTGCGATCTCGAAGGGCTCAGGCCTCCGCTCGTGGAGGCCCGCCAGCCAGGCGCCGGCCTTGGTCACGGCATTCTCGCCCAGCCACGGTCGGGCACTGTGGGCTGCCTTGCCTTCGAAGCGAACGGTGGCGTTGACCACCCCCTGGCAACCCAGTTGCAGTTCGAGATCGGTCGGCTCGGTGACCACCGCGAAGTCCGCCTCGGAGAGCCACGAGAACTGCTGCAGGACCGGTTCGAGTCCGTTCTGAGCGTCGGGACCCTCCTCCGCGTCGTAGAAGACACCCACTACGTCGTACGGACCCTCCCGCACCTCTCGGTCCTCGAGCAGGTGGACCATCACGGCCACGCCGGACTTCATGTCGGAGGCTCCGAGCCCGAAGAGCCTGTCCCCCACGATGTGAGCGGGATCCTGCCCCTGCCATGGAACGGTGTCTATGTGGCCCACCAGCAGGACCAGCGGGCGGTTCGTCCGGAACCCGACCACCAGACTGTTGCGGGTACGCCGGATGTCCACTTCGCGGTGGGTGTCGCTCAGCCGCCCTGCCAATGCCTCGCACAGGGGACCCTCCTCCCCGGTGACCGATGGGACGTCGACCAGCCAGACAAGGGTTTCCAGAAGGGTCACACAGAGACCTCGAAGGCGCGTATTACCTGGTTGAGGGACGTCCGGTCATCGGTCTTGGCCGAGCGCTGGCCGATGATATAGGCACAGGCGAGCTGAGCGGTACCGCCCGGGAACTCCCTGGAACGGGTACCCGGTACCACCACCGAGCGGGCCGGAACCCTGCCGCGGTACTCGACCCTTTCCTCCCCGGTCAGGTCGATGATCGGCGTCGAGGCGGTGATCGTGACGTTGGCAGCCAGCACCGCCTTCTCCTCGACCAGGGCACCCTCGGTGACTATGCAGCGACTCCCCACGAAAGCGCCGTCCTCCACGATCACCGGGCGGGCGTTGGGGGGTTCGAGAACGCCGCCGATTCCCACGCCTCCCGAGAGATGGACGCCGGCTCCGATCTGGGCGCACGAGCCCACGGTGGCCCAGGTATCCACCATGGTGCCGGTCGCCACATAGGCGCCGATGTTGACGTATCCGGGCATCACGATGACACCGGGTTCGCAGAAGGCCCCGTAGCGGACCATTCCGGGGGGTACCACCCTCACTCCGGCTTCTGCCAAGTCCTGCTTGGTGGGGATCTTGTCGTGGAACTGGAGCGGTCCCGACTGCATGACCTCCATCTCGGTCAGCCCGAAGTAGAGCAGGATCGCCTGCTTGATCCACTCGTTCACCACCCAGACGCCGTCGATCTTCTCGGCTACCCGGATCTCACCGGAATCCAGCCGGTCGATCGTGTTCAGTACCGCCTCCCTGGCGTCTCCCAGCGCGTTCAGATCGCGGTAGGCGGCCTCGATCAGCTGCTGCTCAGACAATTCCTCACCACCTCTACTGCCTCCTCACATTCGTCCACGGTTGGCACCATGGCCAAGCGGATGTATCCCTCGCCGCCCGGACCGAATATCCGGCCCGGTGACACGACCACCCCATGTTCGAGCAGCCGAGCGGTAATCGCCAAATCATCTTCAACCTTCAGCCATATGTACAGGCCGGCCCGGGAGGCTACTGCGGGGTATCCGAGGTCGGCGAACGCTTTGGTGATGATCTCCCGCTTGCGCTTGAAGATCTCACGGCGTTGGCCGACGTGCGCATCGTCACTCCATGCCACGATGGCGGCCGCCTGCGTGTGCTCGGGAGGCGCGGTCCCCGTACCGGTCCGCAGCGCCCTCAGAGCGGTGATCGCCCGGGCGTCCCCCACCATCGCCCCGCTCCGGTACCCGGTCATGCCGCTGCGCTTGGAGAGGCTGAAGTAGATCATCACACCCTCGGTGCCGCCCGCCTCGAGGACCGAGGGCGGAGGGTCGTCGTCGTACAGGTCCACATAGCACTCGTCGGAACACAGCAACACGTCGTGGCGGGCCGCCAGCTCCCGGAATCGGGCCAACTCGGGAAGGGGAATCACCGCTCCCGAAGGGTTGTGCGGGTTGCACAGCCAGAGGAGCCGGGCCCGCTTCCAGGCTGCCGCGGATATGTCCGCGGCCCGGAACACGAAGTCCCCGGAGAGGGCGACCGGGAGCGGCACCGCTCCGGCCAGACAGCCTCCCCGCTCGTAGATCGGATATCCGGGAGTGGGCCAGATGACCCCGTCACCTGCCTCCCGGTCAACGAACGCCAGCGGGGTCGAGAAGATGGACTCCTTGGAACCGGTGGTGGGCAGCACTTCGGAGTCGGGATCGACCGTCACCCCGAAACGTCTCTCGACGTAGCCCGCTATTGCCTGGCGCAACCGGGGAAGGCCGAGAATGGTCGGGTACTGGGATATCACCGGTACGGCCGCTTTCAACGCCTCGGGGATGAACGGAGCGGTGGGCTCCCGGGGATCCCCGATCGAGAAGTCCACCAGCGGTCGACCGGCGTCGCGCAGGTGGCGGGCCCGGTCCTGGATGGCCGCGATTGCATACGAACCGATCTGGCTGAGTATCGGGTTCACTCGCACGAACCGAGCGTAGCCTCACCGGGAGGAATCCTCCGCCGTTGATCCCCGCCGGTGTAGGCAAACCCCCGAGTCGGTTGAGGTGCGTATCGACATCGTACCGAGCAATGTCCTGCGCATAGGCGGCCGTACCCCAGAATCCCGACGCAACGGTCGTCGCGGCGAGCATCAGCAGTCCGGCCCGGATTGGGCCAAAGGCCTCTCAGAGCAGTGGGACTAGCTGCGATGGGGAAGGGCCGGCCAACGCGCCAAGCGATGGGGTGACCTGGCCGTATTGTCGACGTTCGTCCGATAGTTCGGATACTAACCATTCTGAAAGGCTTAGTGATACACGCTGCCGACCCAACCGTTGCACCCGTCCGGATCCGGCGGCTTCCCAGTTGGGTACCGCGCTGGAATTGTGGATATGCGGGCACCCGTAGAATCCCTGCTGTGGGAACCAGTACATGACCGACCGGCGATACCTGCTCATCTTCCTCGCGCTCGGGTTGGCAGCAGTCGTGGTGGTGACGCTCGCCTTCCTGTTCGGATCACCGGACAGGGGCCGGGACCCTCTGCCGGCAGTGCTCGAGGACATCTCGCCGCTGCCGGGCAGCCAGGTTCCCTTGCAGGCACCGATCGAAGTGGACGTGCCGGTGGGCTACCGGGTCGAGATTTTCGTGGACGGTTTCCGTGTTCCGGATTCCGAAGTGCGGTTCGTAGAAGGCACCGGGGTGCACTCCTGGGCACCGACCCGATCGTCGACCATCGTCTGGGGTCCCGGCCGCCACACGGTCTCCATCCGCTGGAGGACGCTCAGCGGGCTACCGGACGAGGGCCAGCACAGCTGGAGCTTCAGAGTGTTTTGAGAGGGTGCTGGTTCTCGAATCTGCCGACGGACCCGTAACCAGCGCTGGACTAAGAGCGTGCGCGGATAGCTCCGGACTCGGGTAAACGCACGACCGCCGAGGATGGAGGTATTGGTCCTGACCAGGGACTTTGAAGTCCGATCCAGTGGCAACACGCTGACGGCGCCCACAGGAACCCACCCATCCGCGCATCCTCTAATGCCCGGGAACCCGAGAACGCGAAAACCACCGGACCTGTTGCCTCCGGCGGGCCCCACCCCCGGCCGCCGCCTCCTCGGCGCCGAAACGCGTCCCGCCATCCCCCTACCGGGGTCGTACGGTCGGCTGATCCCAGCCCGGCCCCGTCGGTACCCAAACACGGACCGCTTGGTGCTTTGCGGTTACCCATCAGTATGCAACGGGTCTATGACACAACCAGTCCCCGTGTCACGTACCGGCCCCCAACGCAACAGAAACAAAGACACGGGACACCGGTCGCGAGTGGCCGGCTACCCGGGTTGCGACCTTTGGAGAGCAACGGCCGGGGTTGGCCATCCGGCTCCCCTCACCGACTGTCAGTCGAGGACAGCCGGACCTTCCTCCAGCAGGCGGTGGAATTCGGCCTCGTCGAGGACCCGCACTCCGAGCGACTCGGCCTTGGCCACCTTGGAACCCGGTTTGGCCCCGGCCACCAGCGCCCTGGTCTTCTTCGACACCGACGAGGTGACCTTCCCGCCCCGCTCCTCCACCGCCGCCTTGGCTGCGGCGCGGGTCATGCCCTCGAGGCCGCCGGACAGAACCAGCGTCATTCCTACGAGCAGCTCTGACGGCCCTTTCGCGGGTTCCGGATCCGCCAAGCGGACCCGGCCCTCACCAAGGCGGGCCACCAGCCGGCGGTTGGCTTCGTCGGAGAACCAATCCACGACCGACTCGGCGATGATCGGACCCACCCCGTCGATCGCGGCGAGGGTGTCGACGTCGGTGTCCTGGAGTCGAGCCATGCTGCCCATCTCCCCGGCCAGCAGGCGAGCCACGGTGCCGCCGACGTGGCGGATTCCCAGCCCTACCAGGAGCCGGGCGATCGGATGATCCCGGGCCGCATCTATGCCGTTCATCAGGTTCCGCACCGAGATCTCGCCCCAACCGATGAAGTAGGGAGACTTGGCGGCGCGGGGACTCGGGTCGTCGTCAGGTTGGATGAAGTCTTCGGACGTCAGGAAGAAGATGTCGGCCGGCCCTTTGATCAGACACTTCCCGAGGAGGAAGTCGATGGTCTTGTAACCCATTCCCTCGATGTCCATCCCGCCCCGGCCGGCGAAGTGGAACAGCCACTCCCGCAACCGGGATGGACAGGTGAGGCCCCGGGTGCAGCGGGCCACCTTCTCGCCTTCGGGCCGGACGATCGGAGCGTCGCAGAACGGGCAATCCGGCGGCATCGACCAAGAACTCTCCTCCCCCGTGCGCCGTGACAGGACCGGCCCGACCACTTCCGGAATCACGTCCCCGGCCCGCCGGACGACGACATGGTCGCCGACCCTTACATCCTTCCGGTGGATCTCGTCCTCGTTGTGCAGGGTGGCCCTCTCCACGTTGGCGCCACCGACGAACACTGGCGCCAGGACGGCGAACGGCGTGGCAGCCCCGGTCCGGCCGATGTTGATCTCGATTCCCCGGAGCCGGGTGGCCCGCTCCTCGGCCGGGAACTTGTAGGCGATGGCCCACCGGGGTGCGCGGGCCGTGTGACCGAGTTCGTCCTGCTCGGCCAGGCCGTTCACCTTGATCACCACCCCGTCGGTCTGGTAGGGCAGGCCGTCCCGTCCGGCCATCGCTCTCCTCACAAAGGCCGCTGCGGCGGGGATGTCCGGCACCACCTCGGTGCCGGGATTCACCCGCATCCCGAGCCGGCGAAGCATGTCGAGCGTCTCCGAATGGCTGGCGAGTGGCGGACCGCCCTCCATGTACCCCACCTGGTATACCCATATTGAGAGCTTGCGTCCCGCCGTCACCGCCGGATCCTTCTGGCGAACCGACCCTGCCGCAGCGTTGCGGGCATTGGCGAACATCCGGTCACCGGCCTCCGCCTGCCGGGCGTTGAGTTCCTCGAACGCGCGGAGCGGCATGTAGACCTCGCCCCGGACCTCCATCAGTGCGGGGGCCTCCCCTAGAAGCCGCAGCGGGACGGCCTGGATGGTCCGGATGTTGGCAGTCACATCCTCCCCGGTAACCCCGTTCCCCCTGGTGGCGGAGCGGGTCAGCATCCCATGCTCGTAGGTGAGTGACACCGCCAGGCCGTCGATCTTCAACTCGCAGACCAGGTCGCCGGCCGGGCGTCCGAGTTGGCGCTCCATGCGCGCCAGCCAGTCCTCCAGTTCGGTCACTGTCTCTGCGTTGTCGAGCGAGAACATCCGCTCCCGGTGCCGGGCAGGTGCGAACAGGCCGGACGCGGAGATCCCCACCCGCTGGGTCGGCGAATCGGGGCTGACCAGATGCGGATGGGCTTCTTCGAGGGCTACCAGCTCCCTCCGCAGGGCGTCGTATTCGGCGTCGGATACCTCGGGATCCTCCAGCCCGTAGTAGCGGTGATCGTGATGTCTGATGACGCTTCTGAGTTGCTCTATGCGGGCGGCCGCCTCGGTGTGGTCCATGCTTGCCGAGCGTAGTTGCCGGGACTGACAAGTCCAGCGGCCCGGCCCTCAGGAGGTCGTGCTGACGATCCCCCCGCCCACCACCTCGTCGTCCCGGTAGAGAGCCATGGTCTGGCCCCGGGCCACCGCAAGCTGCGGCTCGTAGAATTCCACCCGTACCGCCCCGGCCGACTCCGAAACCTCCGCGTGAACCGCCCTTCCATGAGCCCGGTACTGGGCGAGCAGGGACCCGGTCACCGGTCGGTGCACCCAGCTCACGGTGGTCAGCACCGCCTGCCTCACACCTAGATCCTCTCTCGTCCCCACCATGACGGTGGAGGTGGCCGGGTCGATCTGGAGCACGTAGCGGGGCTCGCCGACTGCCACGCCCAGTCCGCGCCGCTGGCCGATGGTGAAGTTCGTGATCCCGTGGTGGACTCCCAGCATGGTGCCGTCCCGGTCGACGATCGGACCGGGGGCGGGATTCACGCCCTGAGTGGCGAGGAAATCCCGGTAGTCGCCCTTGCCCACGAAGCAGATGTCCTGGCTGTCGGCCTTGGCCGCGGTCCGGATTCCGAGGTCGGATGCGATACGCCTCGTCTCGTCCTTGGTGAGGTCCCCGACCGGGAACCAAAGCCTGGCGAGCTGTTCCTGGCCCAGCATCGAGACCACGTAGGACTGGTCCTTGGCCTCGTCGACACCCCGCCGCAAACGGAAACGGTCCCCGTCCGCCTCGATGCGGGCGTAGTGGCCGGTGACAACGGCGTCACATTCCAGGGCCTCGGCGTGGGCCAGCAGGCGGGAGAACTTGACCGTCCGGTTGCACTCCACGCACGGGTTGGGAGTTCTCCCCGAGATGTAGTCGTCGATGAAACCGTCCACCACTCCCGACATGAACTCGGCCGTGTAGTCCCACACGTAGTAGGGGATGTCGAGCTGCGCGGCCACCCGGCGGGCGTCCTCAGCATCGGAGACGGTGCAGCACCCGGCGGTGGGCGCTTCCCCGCCGGGCCCCTTCCATAGCTTCATGGTGACCCCGAGCGCCTCCCACCCTGCGTCCTTGACCAGGGCGGCGGCCACCGAAGAGTCCACACCGCCGGACATGGCTACGAGTGCCCTCATCTGAGCGCCTCCACCTCCCCGGCCACCAGCCGGGCGGCCTCGGCGCCTTCTCCTGCAGGCGTGGACCACCCGAAGGAGAACCTGAGGCATTCCCTAGCGCCGGCGGGTGTCATTCTCATCGCTTCCAACACGTGGGACACGCTAGCCGCGCCCGACTGGCATGCAGACGCTGCCGATGCGGCCAGCCCGGCCATGTCCAGCCGTACGAGCAGGACCTCGTTGCGGATCCGGGGTATGCGGACGTGGCTGGTCTGGACCATGCGCGGAGCCCCGGCGGCGGTGAAGACCACATCACCGAGGAGGCGGGCCACGGTGGCCTCGAAACCGTCCCGCTCCACCGCGACCCGCACCCTGAAATCCTCCCGCTCAGACTCCAGGGCCTGCATGGCAGCGGCCATCCCTACGACCCCCATCACGTTGTGGGTACCGGAGCGGCGTCCCAGTTCCTGCCCGCCTCCGTGGACGAGCGGTTCGAGCCGGATACCCGAGCGGACGTACAGCAGCCCCACCCCCTTCGGACCGCCGAACTTGTGGGCGGCCAGGGACAGCAGGTCCACCCCCAGCGACTCGACGTCGACCCCCTCGGACACGTAGCCCTGCACCGCGTCCGTGTGGAAGGCAACAGAGTCGTGGGCTGCCTTCACCGCCGCGGCCACCTCCTCGACCGGCTCCCGGACTCCGGTCTCGTTGTTGCCCATCATGACCGAGACCACCGAGGTATCCGGGGTCACATGGGATGCCACTTCGGCCGGATCGACCAGACCGTCGGTGTCCACCTTCAGCATGTTCAACGGGCAACCGGAAGCCTCGGCGAACGCCGCGCTGTGGAGCACCGCGTCGTGCTCGATGGGCGTCGTTAGGAGCCCGCCCCTCCGGCCTCCCGCGAACGCCGGTCCTTTCACGGCCAGGTTGTCGGCCTCGGTACCGCCACCCGTGAAGACGATCTCCAGCGGGTCGGCGTTCAGCAGCTCGGCGATCAGGTCGCGGGCATCCTCGAGGGCGTTCTTGGCGCGCCGCGATATGGCATGCCCCCCGGAGGGGTTGCCGTAGTCATCGGCCCGGAACGGTGCCATCGCGTCCCAGGCTTCGGGCCGCAACGGAGATGACGCAGCGTGGTCAAGGTAGAGCATCGGTCCCATTCTCGCAGCGTTGGCCGGCGATACCCGATCAGCAGATCAAAGGGTGCTCAAACCGTCTCGAAGTGCAGGGAGGCGAGATCGAGAGAGGAGGAGCGCTTGGAGAGGTTCAGCATCTCGACGCCGACCACCTCGTTCCGCTTGTTGAAGTCCAGAACGACTGCAGGGGAGACCTCCTCGGACTCGACGATCGACGAGTCGTCAATGCGCAGGTAGAGAGCATCGGCTTCCTTATCAACACTGAGTCTCACGAGGTACCTCCTCTCATTCTCCGATCGAACAATACGGTGATCACTCGCCAGAGTACCGCATCAGTATTCACGACCACCCGGAGGACTTGATCGCCGCGCTCCGGCGCGCGCCCAAAGAGCGTTTGCGATTGGTGGCCCAGGCACCTTCTTAACCCATTTGCCGAAGAGGGGAGGTCCGAGGTATCCGAACTCGATTCCGGACCTGTCCCGCTTCACCTGACGCGAACGCATTCGGTTCCCTATACTTCCGTGCCCGGGCTAGGAAGCAGGTACCGACCCGGGTGTGGCGGTACAACCGCCGCACGGGACAACCGGATCAAGCGGAACTGCTGGCCGGCTCCGCCAAACCACCAACTCCGACGCCGCACCACCGCGATGAGTATCATCCCACCACATGTCATCCCCCTCTTCCCTTCCTCTGGTCCTACCTTGGAAGGCGCGGCTCAAGTCCGCGTATCCTCTGCCCGGAGGTGATCGCAGCTACCTAGACACACTGCGACGGATCTGTCACATCGTTGACCGGCTTCAGCCCTCAAAAGAGAATCTGATATCCAACCTCGAGTCAGAATTAGCCTTTGAGGCAAAGAACAGCCAGTACATAGTGTCCTTTCTCCTACGCACGAGCTTGCTCGAAGAAGAGGCTGGGCGCTGTCGTGTAGGGCGCTGGACCCGCCGGTGGCTCGACGATGACGATGTAGGTATCGCGATTGCCCTCATACATAGCCGAGTCCGATTCGTCGGAGAGATGCTGACGGAACTCCAGGGAGCGCCCCGATCCGTACCAGATCTGCTTTCGATAGCCAATCAGAAACACGGCTTCGGTTGGAAAACTGCCGGATCGATAGCCAGTCGACGCGGGTGGCTGCAATCAGCCGGATTCGTCGAGGCCGTCGACGGCAAGAGACTCACTATCACCGAGGAAGGGCAGGATTTCCTGACTCGACTAGGTATGACAGCTGAGTCGCCCGATCCGGCGCCGACGCCCGAACCGACACCCCGACCTTCGCCGCAGCCAACACCAACGCCGGAACCCATACCCGAACCAGTACCGCCGCATAAGGAGCCACCCGACCCAACGCCCATAGACGACTTGGTAACGGAGATCAAGGAGTCCTCCACCGACAGCAAGAACCCGGATCGGTTCGAACGGGCTGTCCGTGACGCCTTTGCTCACCTCGGTTTCCAAGCCGACTGGCTCGGCGGTAGCGGCAGGACCGATGTGCTCCTTAGTGCTCGGCTCGGGCGTGCTGACTCCTACAAGGTAACAGTTGATGCCAAGACGACAGCTTACGGGCGCCTGCAGGACATTCAGATCGATTGGGCCACACTCGTCGAACATCGCACCAAAGCGGGAGCGGACCACTCCCTACTAGTTGGTCCCAACCCAACGGGTGATCGGTTGTTCAATCGGGCGGTCGATCACGAGGTGGCCGTTCTGTCGGCCCAACAAATTGGGAAGCTATGCCAGCGTCACGCAAGCGCACCGCTCGGACTCCACGACTACCGGCTTCTCTTCACTACGCACGGGAGAGCCGACCTTGCACAGTTGGAGCAACGTGCTGGTAGATCCGAAGCACTGCGCGTACTTGCCGCCGAGATTTGCGAGATACTGGCCGCTCGGTGGGATACGGTCGGATATCACACTGCTCGAGACCTCTGGATGCTGCTACCCGAAACCAACCCGGATGCCATTCAGTCCGTACTAGACACCTTGGCCGGCCCCTTGGTAGGCGCCATCCACGGCGATCCCGAGAGAGGATATGTTCTCGCCTCGGATCCGAAGGTTGCGCAACTCCGGCTCACTCTGCTCGGCGAGGAACTCACGGGCCCGGAACCGGACCAGTAGCAGTTCATCGGCTCCCGGAACGAGTAGGAACTCCGATGGTTCATACTCCTCGGTATGGAGAGTCTTGTGTCCATCGACATCGAGGCGCCACTGGAGAGGGTGTGGGCGGAGGCGATCGACTTTGCCTCCCATTCCGAGTGGATGCGAGATGCCCATTCCATCTGCTTCGAGGGAGAGCAGCGCCGAGGGGCCGGTACGGTGCTGCTCATCGAAACCCGTGTGGGACCGCTCCGCACGGTCGACCGGTTCGAGATCACCGAGATTGAGCCGATGCGCCGGGTGACCGGCCGTCATCTCGGGTTGTTCACGGGTGAGGGAACCTTCGAGCTAGCCGAGCTCGCTCCTGGCCGGACCCGCTTCTCGTGGCGCGAACGCATCCGGTTTCCGTGGTACTTCGGTGGTCCGCTCGGAGCCCGGGTGGGTGGCCTGGTGCTGGCCCGGGTGTGGCGGTCCAACCTGGCGGCTCTGAAGAGTCGGATCGAGCAGGCTTAGGAAGACGGCTCGAACCCCGCACACCCGGAGGCTTCGACCACTTCGAAGGTCTCGGTCGGCAACTCGACTACGCGCATGAAGGCCACCTCCACCCCGTCCACGACCACGGTCCCGGTGCGGGAACTCTCCACGTGGATCGAGTACTGGCGGTCCTCGTAGAAGCCGGACCAGTCGACCATGGCGTTGAATGGCGTGCTTTCGCCTTCATGGTCCCGCTCGTACTCGAGTTCCTGGGACCATGCCGCCTCGCCACAGTCGATGGCTCCGTCGAACCCTTCCGGATTCTCCGAGGAGCCACACGCCACAGTCACGAGCAGCATGATTCCCGCCAGGAGCGCTGCGCTGTGCGGTCTCATGTACCCGTGAACCGAGCCTTGCGCTTCTCCAGAAAGGCGGACACCCCCTCCCTGGCGTCGTCGCTGGCGAACGACTCGTCGAATGCGGCTGCTTCGACGGCCAGGGCCTCGTCGATGGGCAGCCCCCAGCCCTCGTTGATCGCCCGCTTGGCCATGCTGAGGGCCACGGAAGGCCCGGCTGCGTACCTGGTGGCGTCCGATATGGCCGCAGCGAGCAACTCGTCGGCGGGGAACACCTTGTCGGCCAGACCGATCGCCAGCGCCTCCTCGCCTCCGATGTGGCGACCGGTGTAGATGAGCTCGCGGGCCCGGTTGATGCCGACCAACCTGGGAAGGCGCTGGGTTCCTCCCGCGCCGGGGATGATCCCCAGCCGGATCTCCGGCTGCCCGATCTTGGCGTCCTCGGCCAGGTAACGGAAGTCGGCGCCCATCGCCAACTCGCATCCGCCGCCGAGCGCGTACCCGAACACCGCCGCGATCACCGGCTTGGACAACTGCTCCAGACGCCGGGCAACCGAACCGATCCGCAGTTCTTCCAGGGCTCTCGTGCCACTGTGGTGGGCGTCCTTGAACAGGTTGATGTCGGCGCCGGCTGCGAAGTGCGGACGCCCGGTGATCACAACCGCCCGGATGTCGGGATCTGCGGCATGTCCGACGGCTTCGTCGATGTCCTCCACTAGCTGCGTTGAAAGGGCATTGACCGGCGGGCGGTTCAGCTCGATGACTCCGACCGCTCCCTCGGTTGTGTATGACACCAGTTCCACGTTTCTCTCTCCTCCTGAGCGCGTCGACAGGTTAGGGCGCGTTCACGCTATGCGCAGACGCAGACCGACCACCATCAATTAGATCGGAATGTCCGCGTCGGACAGGTGGGCGGCATGGGCGTCGAGAGCGTTCGACAACTCCACGACTCCGGTCCCGTCGGTGGCCACCGTCTCGATCACCGGTGGAAGCCAAGCCCGTGTCGGTCCCATGGCGAGCATCGTCTCCAGATCCCGCCGGGCACGAGTGGCTCCAGGCCGGTCGGCCTTGTTGACCACGAACACGTCCCCTATCTCCATCAGCCCGGCCTTGCCAGCCTGGATGCTGTCACCCCATCCGGGCGTCACCACCACAACCGTCGTGTCGACGTGGTGCATGACCTCCACCTCCGACTGGCCCACGCCGACCGTCTCGATGAGGATCGTCCCGAAGCCGGCCCCGTCGAGGAGTTGGACCACCTCGGGTACGGCAGCCGACAGGCCACCGAGGTGGCCCCGTCCGGCCATCGACCGGACGTACACCCCGGGATCGGCGATGTGGTCCTGCATCCGTATCCGATCGCCGAGGATGGCTCCGCCACTGAGCGGACTGGAAGGGTCGACCGCGATCACGGCCACCGTGCGGCCTTGCCCCCTGACATGGGAGATCAATTGCGACACGAGGGTGCTCTTCCCGACCCCGGGCGCGCCGGTAACGCCGATCCTCCTGGCCCCGCGCGAGTAGGACGAGGACCCTTCCAGGAGGAGCGGACGGTCCGCGGATCCCTCTTCGACAGCGCTTATAGCCCTGGCAAGAGCGCGACGGTCACCCGATCTGGCTTTCTCGAGCCACCCGGTCGGGTCGGGAGGGTGGGTCCTGCGCTGATCCATTCCGCTCAGGCGCTTAGCCCCGACTTCTCATGCGGGGGTTTGTACTGGGCGAACAGAGTGTGGGAGGTGAGCTCTGACCAGGGCTTACGGCCCACTCGACAGTCCGGTCTCGTCCAGGCGGGACCTTCACCCGTCGGATGAAGCCCGGCGTAGCCGGGAGCATGTGATTGATGTGGAATGCTGCCGTGGGTGTGTCTGGAAACATGAAGAAGAATCAGGGCTAGAGAGCGAGAACGCAACAGGGCTCGCCGACCGTCAAGTCGCGTTGACCGCGGTGACACCGGGGACCTTGTCCATGAGTATGCGCTCTATCCCGGCGGTGAGCGTCATCATCGACATTGGACACCCGGCGCAGGCTCCGACCAGGTTGAGGTTCACAGTCCCATCATCTTCCACCCCCAGCAAGACCAAGTCGCCGCCGTCGTACTGGAGAGCCGGACGGATGTACTCGAGGGTGGAGTCGAGCAGGTCGCGGTCGATCGGCCGTGGCTCGCCATTGCGGGCGGGTAGCTTGATCGTCACCGCGGTCTCGGATGTGCTCATCACCGGATAGTTCCTGTTGGCAGGCGGGATAGGTCTGATTGTAGGAGGTTTCGAGCGGATAGCGACCGGGGTTGCCGGTCGCCCGCTACAGCTAGGGTCGGGTGGCTACTGGTCGAACGCCGTGGCCGAGAGTTGCAGACCGAGGAGCTCCGAGTCGAGGCCCTCCTTGCGGACCCGCAGGTCCAGGTACATGACCCCGAGCAGCACCCCGAGGAATGGCTGGGTAGCGATCCAGGCCAGTTCGTAGGCCACCCACAGGCCGAAGTCACCCTGCAGCGGTACCAGCAGCGTGGCGAGCAGCAGCCCCCCGGCGACCTCGCCTACAACCACCACCACCGACGCGACCAGCAGGACACCGAAGATGTTCCAGCGCCTGCCCGAAGTGATGTTCCACGAACGGGAAAGCGCGGTGAGAGGACCGGCGCCCTCGACCATGAGGGCCGGTAGGCAGGCACTCAATGCAACCAGCGCGAACAGCCCAGGAATGACGAACAATGCCGATCCTGCGATCACCGCCGCCCAGAACAGGACGGAGACCGCCGCCAGGGAAACCATCCTGCTTATCGCCGCCGCGGCTTGGCTGCGCCACGGTGACACCATCCCCACGTACGCCTCCACCGCCGTTCTGGACACCGCCGCCAGCATGATAGAAATGATGAAGAGGCGGATCACCAGCCAGGGCGCCATCGCCGACATGACCTCTTGGAGTTCTTCGACGGTGGGGTTGATCGAGAGAGTGGGGGGCGACTCGGCAAGGATCGGATAGAGAACCGCGTAGGGGAGGACGAGAACACCGGCGATAGCCATCAGCGTCCCCCACCTCTTCCTGTATATCGCGAAGGACTTCGCGAGTATCTGGCCTGGGGTCATCGAGCGGAGTTGCAGCTGGGTCATGGACCCAATCCTATCCCCCAAGCAGCCCCACCCTATGACGCCGAGGCCGGGAAGGTGTGTGGGCAACTATCCTGCCGAGAAAGGGAGGATGCCACGAGAGTTGCCATAGGGGCCGATCACGCCGGTTACCCGTTGAAGGAGTACCTGGCCGGGGTTCTCGCGGACGAACACGACCTCGTCGACCTGGGAACCGACTCGACGGATTCGGTCGACTATCCGGACTATGCCGCGGCGGTGGGCATAGCGGTGCGAAACGGGGAGGCCGAGCGGGGCATCATCGTGTGCGGGTCAGGAGCCGGCGCCGCGATCGCCGCCAACAAGCTGACCGGGATACGCGCCGCATTGGCCCACGACCATTACACGGCCCACCAGGCGGTGGAGCACGACGACGCCAACGTCCTCTGCCTGGGCGGCCGGGTCGTCGGGCAGGACGTAGCCACCGAACTGGTACAAGCCTTCCTGCACGCCAGTTTCTCCGGTGACGCCCGCCATGTCCGGCGCCTCACCAAGATCGACCGCTTGGAGGAAACCCGCTAGGACAGCCCTCCCCCTTAGCTCCAATACGTGAGTTACGAGCAGCCACAACCAAGGCTATAGGCCGAGAGTGAACACAACTAACCCTGTCAAGGACACCACGCAATCTACGAGGCTCACCGCGTGCCGGTGTCCGAATCGAGCAGCACCCTGCCCCCAGGGCAAGTAACCGGAAGGCTTCCCAGAACCAGACGCAGTTGCGATCACCCCACCTAGCCACTGCTGGCCAAGAAAACCGAGAAGGGCTGACACACATCCGGCAGTGCCCTGTACTCACAACGGGGTCGGGTACATCGTTCCTACATTGTCCATTTCCACGACGTCCTGCTGTCGTGAACACCTTGCGAGTCTGAACAGTCCGAGCTCAAGACCTCCATGTGTAGAGCCCGGGGTTGGTGGTGGGAGCACATGTGTTACGGTTCACAGTGTGATACCACTAGATTCGTAACAGGCGAGTTGGGGAGAAGGATCGGGATGAGCAACCTCCACGAGGTGCTCGGCCACGCGCGAGAGCGGGCCGGCTATTCACAGGACGACGTAGGTGCAGCGTTGGGGGTGAGCCGGGTGATGATCTCGTACTGGGAAGTGGGCTCGCGGGCCCCCAACGATCGGCAGCTGTCCGCCATGGCCCGGCTGTACGGGGTCCAGTTGTCAGATCTCGTCGCTGGACGCGAGCTTGAGCCCGCAGATATTGATCTGGCCGGGATGCTGCTGCGGGCGGATGGTGGCATCAACCCGGGTACGGCGCCCGGCATACGGGAGTTCGTTCAGTTCCTCGACCGCTATGCCGAGCTTGCTCGACTTCTCCACGTGCCGATCCGCGGTCTCAACCAGAGCCCGTTCCTGTATCGGTCGAAGTTCACTCAGAAGGACGACATACGCCGCAAGGCTGAAGAAGTCCGCGCCTACCTGGGTATAGGAACGGGACCCATATCAGATCTTGACCCCGTGTGTGAGATGCTCGGAATCACCGTCTACCGGGCGCCCATGGGGTCGGATCTCAGCAAGGCACCTTCTGGAGCGTTCGTCAAGCACCCCGACGTGGGCTTCTCGATGTTGGTCAATCTAGACATGACGCTGGGCCGGCGACGGTTCACTGTTGCACATGAATTGGCCCATGCTCTGTTCCATAGCAACGACACGAGTCACACGCTATCCCTAGGCACTAGCCCACGCGAGAGCTTCGCTGACGCGTTCGCCGGCGAGTTCCTGATACCGAGCGAAGGCGTAAGGAGGTTCATGGAGGAGTTGGGGATGCGTCCACGCATCGTGGACGCGGTAGACGTTATCCACATCCAGCGATACTTTCGGGTCTCGTGGCCTACAGCGCTCATCCGCCTACGGCAGATGAACGCCATGAACGTCGACACGTACCAGAATCTCAGGCACTCCGTCAGGCCGGTATCCCTCGCCCGATCCCTCGGTTACGTAGTCTACCCCGAGGAGTACAACCCCGATGCAGGACGGTGGCGAATCCATCGCTTCCCGCGGCCGTTCTTGAGGATGCTTCGCCATGCTGTCAACACAGAGGCGATGTCACCGCCTACAGCAGCCTCGTTCGCCGGACTCGGGATCCCCGACATCGTGAACGTCCTCGGCCAACCCACCGGGAGCGGAACGGACGAACCGCCGCACCTACAAACGGAATTCAACGAGTTCGAGGTAACAGGTGTCATCTAGCAGCAACCACATCATCGACACCGTCGTCCTGCTCTACTTCCTCCTCGTTAAGGAAACAGACCTCCTATGCACACTCCTCGGGAGGTTCCTCCAAGTTCCCCTCGCCGTGTACGACCCGGAAGACCGAACACTCCCGTCCTCCGCCCTCCGCAGATCCGATCTCCTCTCCGAAGTGCGCCAATCGATCAGACACGACGAGCACGCCACAACCTCGATCGGGCCTTCTAACCCGCCGGCCGCCGCAGTCGGATACGTCGACACGCTGTACGACCAAGGCACGCTGGTCCCTGTACCGATGACACCCGACGAGCGACGCCGGGGCGCTGGTCGATGTTTGATATGGTCTCATCGCTGGGACCTTGTCAGCCTTTTCAGCAGGGTCCGGCCGTCGCCCGATCACGGTCGGGAATTCGCCGTCGGATACGGGCCTCCTTCCGCTGGCGAGGGCTTGCTACGTGCCGTGCGGTATGGACCGTCTAGCTGGTGGAGAAATGATTGAGAAAGCTCGGTATGACTGGCAGCGTTGGTGGTTGCCAGTGGGTAGAGTGCCTATGTTGGATGAGTTTGGGATGTTCTACGATCCGGCTGGTCCTTACGGGAAGTACTTGAACCCTTCAGCCAAGCCGCTGTCTGCCCTGGACAACGTTGGATGTCTCTTGCTTCTTGGAGAGTCTGGGATCGGGAAGACGACAGAGCTCAAGCGCGAAGTTCGTAGGCTGCGCTCCCTGAGTGCCCCGGTCGTGAAATTCGACCTGGGTGGCTACTCGGACTTGATGGACCTCAAGCACGATCTGACGACAGACACAGAAAGGGCCTTGTCAGAGGCCGGGAACCGTCGCGTTGTCCTCGTACTGGACGGTCTGGACGAAGCAGCGCTCGGGATACCGCGCCTTATTGATGCCATCTCGCGCTGGCTGGGAACCATGGATAGGCCACGCGTAGGCCTGCGTCTAGCGTCACGGCCGGTAGCTGGTGGCTTGGCACGCCTCTCTGCGTCCCTACGGGGATTATGGCCCGGTGGGGTGGCGGAGTATCGGCTCGCACCGCTCACACATACAGATGTCGAAAGGGCTGCCGAGAATCACGGGCTTGGCGGGCAGATGTTTGTCGACCGAGTGGAGGCGCTTGGTATCGGTGTTCTAGCAGCGAGACCGATCACCTTGAAGCTGATCCTATCCGGCGCCTCGGATGGATCGAGACTGCCGGATACCCGCCATGAGGTTTACGAGAAAGGGATTAGGGCACTCGCGGAGGAGTGGGATAAGCGACGTCGAGAATCAAAGAGTCCTAAAGTGCCGGTTGGGGACGTTGTGGCAGCCGCTGAACGGCTTGCAACCGTTAGCGTTTTGAGTGGCCGTTCTCGTATCGTCCAGCGGTCTGGTTCAGACACCCAGCCTGATAGTGTCAGCTTGGATGACGATCCATCTTTGAGAACCCGACTGTCCAATGCCGATGCGGTATGGGAATCTGGTCTCTTAGACCACGATGAGTACGGCTATGCCTCGTTTATCCACCGAAGCGTTGCCGAGTTCCTTGCCGCACGCTATCTCATGGGTCTCGATTTCAAGGCGCAGCGGCGATTGCTAGCCGATCCGAACGACCGAGAACTCGTTACCCCTCAGCTTCGTGCCGTTGCGGAATGGCTCAGCTATGAGAGTACCGATGTTCTCACGTGGCTCAGAAATACTGACGTTTATGCTCTTCTGAATCCCGACCTAGCCTCGCGTCCTGAAGAGCAGCGCCGCAAGATCGGCCGCGCCCTACTCGATCGCCTCGATCAAGAACAAGCCGTCACCGGTTGGCAGTCCTACGATGGCCTCGCCTACGATGGGTTGGATAACGATCTCCGGCCGCGGCTTTCTCCAGATCGTCCGTCGTGGGTCCGGCGGGAGGCAATCACCATTGCGTGGCTCAGCAAGGCGGCAGGGCTTGACGCCGAACTCCTAGGGATCATTGCCAATGCTGCTCAGAGTTCTTCGGTCGGGGACTACAACGCGGAGGTGCAGCTAGGCACATACGCCATTCATGCACTTGCTGCATCCGGTGGGCCAGACGCTCAACGGCAGGTGGTCGACCTGGCATTCAACACGTCAATCTCCACGTACTTACGTCTCGCCGCCCTCCCGACCACAATCGAGACTTTCGCTACCCGTGAGCTATGCGCCAGGTTGGATCTCACCGTTCCTGGGAACAGTGATCCCGAGTTCATGGGCGAGTTATATAACGAACTGTACAGAGCCCTAAGGGAGAGCGATTCTCATGATCCCCGAGTACTCATCCATTGGCTACACGAGCATGTCCGGAACTCCGGTGACCTGCATCACCTTGTTCAGTTGACCAGCGTCGTTTTTCGCTACGCTCTGCACCGCCACAACCACCTAGACGACCACACTTGGGGCCGCCTTGGTACCCTGTATACATATGTAGTGGACCGGCCCGGTAGCTCCTCAGTCATAGACATCGACCTATCCGACAGGCCAGCCGCTCGTCGGATGCTAGCTGTAGAGGTTTTGAAGGGCTACAGGAATCCGCAATACGCCGTTCGGCAACTTGTGATGGATAAACTGATCGTAGATGACGACCTCGAATACTGGTTGGAGCATTATGCGACTGCTCTCGAAGCCGAGACTTCGGATGTTCAGGTGGCTGAGAAGGTCATACGAGCAATCTCATCCCCGACTACCGAGCATCAACAGATAGCCAACGAAGTAGCGTTATGCCACCCGATCCTCCGGCCTTTCGTAAGAGACCGTTTCTCTCCTCAAGCGATCGACCAGCATACGGCTCATCTTGAAGAGGAACAGCAACGCCAGGCAGATAGGCAAGCGGACGAGTTGTTTTCCCCAAACCGTCTCAGTACAGCCCTCGGAATAGAAGATTGGCTGGCAGTTCGATCCGAATTAGAACGAAACGTGGCTGGTGCTGACCCTGCGGGTGTCATTCGTGACAAGCCGATAAGTCATCTTCCAGCCTGGAAGGACCTAGATCGAACCCGCCGGTCAGGTGTCGTATCCTGTGCTCAGAAGTTCCTCACCGAGAGTACCTGCAGAGAAGTCGACTGGGTGCAAGAGGATGCCGCCGGTGCCGCAGTAGCCCTGTTGGCAGACCTAGACCCTGGCCTGTTGACACAGTTAACCACCGACTCACTAACGTTCTGGACCCCTATCATCACCAGGGCACCACGCTGGTTCGATACAAGTTCTGGGCTCTTGGCGATCGTAGCTGATACGAACCCAGAGTGGGCAGAAGACTTCGTTATCACACAGCTTCGGCAGGAGGCATGTGACCCGTTCTCACGGATCATCCGCCAAATGGGCACTCTCACTTCTGACGGCATAGTCGACACTCTGGCTGAGTTGGTCGAGTCCGAAGAAACCAATCCGCGTGGAACGCTTGCCATGTTCCTGGCAGTCGGCCTAGAGCTAGACCCAACCCGCTTTGTCCGCTTATGCCGCACATTAATAAGGGCGCGCCCGTGTGAGAAACCCGACGCTGCTCCGACAGACGACGATAGTCCCGAAGCTCTCACCTGGTCTAGAGCCGTGACGGCAGCCTATGCCCTGGCTTGCTCAACTCAGATTGTGGACCAGTTCGATCACCTCCTTGATGCCTTCACCTCGTCTACAGACTTCGCTGCAGACGTCGTCAGACGGCGCCGTATGCAAGCGACACAGATCCCCTTCGTCCGGGCGAAGCCCATGCAACGGGCCAGGCTGTTTCTATGGGCGCGTGATACGTTCCCGAAGAACGAATGGGAAGCTCCGGGACAAGTCTATACGATCGACAATACGGAGGAACTCGCCCGTGAGTTGTTCACTAACCTGACCGGCCTCGCCGATCAGGAAAACCTGGAGGCCCTTAGGCACATAGCCAATGAGACCGGTGACCCATGGCACCGTGCCGCGGTCCGTGACATGCGAAGGGCGAATCGCCAGAGGATCTGGGAAGCGCCCCTACCAACGGCTGTAGGGGAAGTCCTCGACAACGCATCACGTCGAATCGTGTCGACGGAGGCCCAGCTTCATGAGCTACTCGTTGACAAGATTCGTGATGTAGGCGATACTATCACAAAAGATGCGACACTCCGCAGCATGTTCTGGCACCGGCAGCACGGGCGTAAGAAAACGTACATTCCATGCTTGGAGCCGGAGTTCTCAGACCGGTTCCGACTCCTTCTTCAAAGGGAACTTCAAGGAGTCATCATCAAGCGGGAAGTACTACTCCAGCCCGGGCTCGGGAGCCAATCAGGGCAAGAAGCCGACATCGACGTGAGCCTTGTTGATGACAACCAAACAGTTATAACATGTCTGGTAGAAGTCAAATGCAATTGGAATGACGAGATCGAGACAGCGCTCGACAAGCAGCTCGCCGAGCGCTATCTACACGGACCATATGGTACTCACGGTGTTTATCTGGTCGCCTGGTACGGTGGCGAGAACTGGCTCACGAATGACCGCAAGCGATCTAAGGCTGGCTCCCGCGATAAGAATGAGCTGCTCGAGACCTTTCGACGACGCGCCGTCGGCCTTGAGGACCAGGGTATTACAGTCACGGTTTGTCTGATCGACCTCACGCTCGAACAAAGCAGCCGCAAGACCAAGCACTAGCCCCGATTCTTCATGCGGGGGTCTGTGCCGTACGAACGCCGTTGTGGGCTATGAGCTTCTGACCAGGTCTTACGGCCCACTCGATTCCCCGTCTCGGCCCGGCGAGGCCTTCACCCGAGAGGTGAATCCTAACCCCGTCGCGATGATGTGGTTGAGGTGGCACTCTGTCGTGGGGTGTGTCTGGAAACATGAAGAATCCGGGCTGGGCAAAGGAGAGCAAGCGGATACTCCGCAAAAAGACCCGCCCAGATCAGGACCATTGACCGCGGAAATGGGTCTCAGTTCGCGCAAATACGGTCATAGTCAGGGAGTGGGGACCGGCCTGAGTAGGTGGGTGTCGATTAGGGCTTGGAAGTGGTTGGCGACGCTGGTGGCGAGTACTCGGTGGCGCATGAGCACGCCTAACTCGATGTTTCGGTCGAGGGCCGCGGTAGTGAGGTTGGCGGAGGTGATGAATACGGCTTGGTCGTCCACGACCACGGCTTTGGCGTGGAGTACGCCCGACGGACCGTACAGATCCAGCGAGCGGGGGTCGTAGTAGACGGCGGGCTTGGACGAGCCTGGCCAGTCTGTTCCCCAGAACTGGTCGGTGAAGCGTCGCACGAGTTGTTCAGTGGCGGTCGTGTCTCCTTTGGCACGCTGGATATTCAGGAGAAGGGTCACTCGCAATTCGGATACGTTGTCCATGCGTTGGGCCAGGCGGGCGAAGGCTTGGGGGCCGTCGAAGTAGGCGTAGGTGCTCACCCACACGGAGCGCTCGGCATGGTCGAACAACTCCTCGTAAACCCGGCGGGTGTCGCGGGCGTGCAGGCCCGGCACCTCGGGGCCCGACCACACCAGGTCGGGCGACGGGACCTTGGCTGATGCCTGCTCCACGGCGCGGATCCACGTTGCTAGCGCTCGCCCCGTGATTCCGAGGCGTGCGAGTTGGTTGATGTCGTTGATCAGATCCTCAGCACCATCTCTGATTCCAACCTCGGACTCGAGAGATGCAGGGGTTGGGTGATCGGGAAGGAGTCCTCCGTCGAAGGCATCGGCCAGCTTCCGCAGTAGATTCGAGGGAAGCGCCTGGATGTGCTGGGCCGTGAACATCAGGGCATGGGGAAGAAGGCGGCGTCTTCCCGTCCGAGGACCGGCACGACGAGCGCTCTGTCGAGGTAGTCGTTGCGCATCTCGCAGGAGGTCTCGGCGATCAGGGTGCATCCGTGGCAGGCGGCGCCATGCAGCCAGCGCTCCTCGAAACCCTGATGGGCGGTGTGCTGGGCGCAGATAGGGTCGTTGGAGCACAGCAGTCCCGTATCGAGAGCGTGGCCGAGGTGTTGCTCGAAGTGGCGGGCCTGCTGCACGAGGCCGCCGAGCGTTCCCTCGGCGTCGGGACTCCCCGTGTAGAGGAGGATGCCGTAGTTGCCGGACTCGACGTAGACCCGCTCACGGATGGAACTGGCCGGGTAGCCGCAGCGCATTGCCATCGACTGGATCAGCAGGTGGGCCAGAGTGTGGAGCAGGATATACGGGCCGCCGGGGAACCCGCCTGGCCCCTTCCTTCGGCTGCGTCGCCATGCTCTGTGGCCGGCCAGCAACTCGTCGATGCGTTCTTTGACCGATGTGCGCTGCAACCAGGCATCGACGGCCGACGGGCGTAGATGGGCGAACACGCCCTCGCCCCGGTTCTCGATGGCGGGGAACCAGCTGGGTTCGATGGCGATGTCGGCTCGCTCCACGTCGGTTTCGTACTCGCCATGGATGTCCCGGACCGCCGCCTCGAAGCGGGTGAAGCCGATCAGTGCCAGCACCTCGCGCAGCCGGTGGAGCTGGATCACCGACTGGATTCCGCTGCTGATCCCCGAGCCCGGGTCCCGCCAGACCGTATCCGGTAGCCGCCGGGCGTGGAAGTCAGGATCAACCGGCACGTCGTCGCCGAATCCCGCAGGCGCGCTGAGTATGGCCTCGATCTCGGCTTCCTTGACGGTGCGGTCGGAACCGGCCCCGCCGCGCCGCTGTTCGATCGCCCGCATAACCTCGGCGTCGGCGAAAGGGTTCAACTGCTCGGCAACCTTGGGTTTCCCCTTAATGAAGCCGAGATGGGCAAGTTCCTGCACGATCTGGAGGTCGTCCCAGAGTTCGTTGACCGTCCGCTCGACGGCGCTGCCCCGGTCAGGTAGGGAAAGGATGCCCACGACCTGTGGAAAGTAGGCGTTAGACGCAGTCCTGATCAGGAGCCGGCTCGGTTGGTCGCAGTCCTCATCAGTGTTTAGGCCAAGCCACGGCCGCTTGCCTCGACAACCGCCGAGTGGGCGGGTACCGATGTCCGTAGTCTCGTAGAGGCGTCGCGACTTGCGACACTCGCACCGAACGACAAGGTCGGCCAGGTCGCCGGTGGTTCCCTGCTCGTCGAGCCAGAGTTGGCGTCCGCAGCGTTGTCCACGTCCGTGTACGAACCCGACCCAATCCAGATCGTCCACATGGCCCCTCGGACAGGCGCGCACGAAACGGGTAGGAACCACGGACCGACGCTCGTAGCGCATCCGATCATCGAGCGTCCTCCGATGCACGAGCCTTCGGGAGCGGGTCTGCCGCTTCTCTGAGGGGGGTCCGGTGCCGGCATCGCCGGACGGGTTGGTCTCTTGCACGACGAACCACTCGGGGAACCGCCACGCGCCGATGCCCTGTCCCGATGCCCAGGGTTCCGACGGCTCGGGCGGGGGAGCATACATCTTCGGCGCCTGGACACCGGTGATGATCCGCAGAAAGCCGGTGAGCCGCTCGTCCACCACCTCGTTGAGGTTGGCCGTGCTCGGCCAGGTCTCGAGCCCGCCGACGATGGCGGCATGGTCGGGCAGGTCGATCAGCGCGCCCGGCCCGTAGGTGGTGATCACCTGGCTCTGGCGGATCTGCCCGTGGGCTCTGGGACTCATGGTTCGGAGTCGGGAAGCGAAGCGGTGAGCGGCTTGATGTAGAGGTTCACGTCCGGCTCCACGTCCCGCAGCGAGCGGTTGGCGCGGAACTTGCGCTGGTGGGGTGAATCGAACTCCTCCTCGAGCATCTCCCGCAGCAGGCGTCCGGGTGCCCTGCCCGGCTCGTACTTCTGGTACTTCACAGCGCTGTTGACGCTCTGGTAATGGTCCACGACCGCCAGCCACGAGTCGAGCAGATCGACCACCCGGGCAGCCACGCTCTGGCGGCGCTCCTCGCGCTCCGCCTCATCGTCCAACGGTTGGCTGTCCACGCGCTCCTGGAACAGTTCCCGCAGCCGACGCTCGACCGCGGCCCGCACGGTTCCGAGCGAGTTGACACCGCTTGGCGGGGTCAGGACCGGTTCGGCGTGGCGGGCGTATCCAACCAGCGCGCCGGCCATGCCCCGGTCGAGGGCGCGTGCGGAGAACGGAGTGACGCTCGATGCCTCGACGGACCGGTAGAAGGTCTCGTGGTAGTGGCGGAACCGTTCGTAGTGGGACCGGTCGCGGGGCTTGTGGATGTTGAGCAGCGTGACCACCAGTCCGGGCTTTCGATCGTCGCGGCCCACGCGGCTGGTGGCCTGGATGTACTCGGCGTGGGTCTTGGGCTGGCCGAGCACCACCATCAGTCCCAGCCGGGGAATGTCGAGACCCACCGAGATCATGTTGGTGGCTATGGCGCTGTCAACCCGGTCGCGCTCGTGCGCCCCGCATCCCAATCGACGCCGCGCCTCGGCCACCTTGCCGGTCGGGACCCGCGACGTCAGTTCCACCACCTCCGAGAAGGTCTTGCGATTCCGGAACAGGACGTCGGCGTACGGCTGGCCGATGCGCCTTCTCCGTCCGTAGCCCTTGATGGTGTTACGGACCTCCTCTTCGAGGATGCGTCTCGCCCCGCCCAGCTCGCGCAGGCTGTTGAAGTAGCCCAGCACGGTCATGTACGGGTCGGCCGGATTGTCTACGTTCTTGTGCCCGCCGGAATCCCGGTAGGCGCGCTCGGCTGCCCCCATCAGCGCCAGCCAGACGCGGCGCATCAAGGTCTTCGGGTTCCGGCCCGGTGACGCGATGCCGAGATAGCGCCGGCCCGGTGCCTGATCGTTCGGCACGATCTCGGCGAAGAACGAGTCGCGCCGGCCAGGCCCCGGGGGCGGGAAGATCCGGGTATTGGATCGTGCGAACAGGGCTTGGATCTGGTCCTGAGCCTGGCGCACCGTGGCGGTGGAAGCCACGATCTTGGGCAGTACGTCCGGGGTGGAGGCGTCTCCCTGGTCATCGGTACCTGCGGCCCGCACACACAGAGATTCGATGACAGTCTCGTACAACCCGGCCATGGTGCCAAGCGGTCCGGATATCAGGTGCAGCTCGTCTTGGATCACAAGGTCGGGCCCAGGAAGCGACCGCCCGAGGGGCCGGCCCCGCCTCGGGTCGGCGGCGCCGTAGAACCCGGCTTCGTCATAGCGATCCGCCCCGCCGAGCAGTGCCCCGGTCTGGGCTGTCCACGGCAGCGAGGCGAACTTGTCCACGGTGGCGATCAGAAAGGCCGGCAGGCGCCGGTAGATAGGCTCGTCCACGCCCAGGATCGGCAGAGGACGATCACCGCTGAAATCACACTCGAAGTCAGTGCAGACGATACGAAGCTCGGACGGGGCGTCATCATCGGGCCGTAGGTCGAAGGAAGCCGGCTGGAACCGGGTGTCGCACCAAGGACAACTCTCCAAGGGGATCGGCAACGGCTTCCCTGTCGGGTTGGCCTTGAATTGGATGGTCTTTGACCGGGCCGAGCCCGATTTCCCATCCCCCTTGCGACCCATGATGTTCGGGGTAGCCGCCTTGCCGACCCACAGGCCGATCTCGAACGGCCAAGCGCCGTAGCGTTCGAGCTCGGCCTCGCGTTCAAGCTCGAGCGCGCAGACAAGGCCGGCCGCGCGGGCCAGTTGGTCCAGCGTGAGAAGACGCAACGTGTAGCGCATAATCACGGTGACCCCGGCGCCATGCCTACCGTTCTGGCCTGGGTTGCGTAGGCGCCTCAACACCATGGCGAAGGCGGCCAGACCCAGGTATGCCTCGGTCTTGCCGCCGCCGGTCGGGAAGAAGAGAAGGTCGACAATCTTGCGATGGGGATGGTGCGGGTCGCCGAGGCCGGGAAGGTTCAGCAGGATGAACGCCAGCTGGAACGCCCGCCATCGAGGGGCCGCTTCGTCGGGCCCTAGCCGCTGCCGCAGGGCTCGGGCCACAGCCCGGTTGGCCATCCTGAAGGCGTCGAGGGCATCAGGATCGTTAGCGAGAAACTCGATGCCGCTCTCGATGCGAGTGGCAGCGATGCCAGCCTGACGCAGCAACTCCTCTGCGGTCGCCCGACGGTCGCCATCTTGAGCTCCGAGCCCGTCGCGCTGAGCGCCGATCCAGGACCGGTAGTGGCCCACGAGTGGCTTCAGCGCTGCGGAGGCTGCCTCGCCGTCGGCCAGGGCGCCGAGGGACTCCATCGACAACCCAACATCCGGAATCTTCACAGGCTCGGTCTTAGCAACGGTGGCGGTCGGGATCCATGCCGTACGCAGCAGGTGGCAGTCACCATCGACTACCTCCCATTCGGCGGACACGCCGTGACCGACGGCGTACTCGGGTGTGTCGGCGTAGTGGAGGTCGGCGACTCGGTCGTCCCACTCCGCAGCCACCGTCCCGCGGGGGTCAGGCCGGGGAACGAAGGATTCGTTGCACGCGATTTCGAGTTCCGCCTGGAAGGCGTAGGCCCGGTCGGCGACTCCGACACCACCCGGATTGCCGGGGACTGGCGGCCGATTGTTCACGAGGAACACCGAGACCGACCTTGTGCCACGGGGAAGACCTGCGACACGCTGGCCATCGATCTGCCTGGAGACCACATGCAGCCTGAGACCACCGGACTGCGGGACCTTCCGGTCAGGAGGATCCGAGAGGGCAACGCTCAAGGTCCGCTCCTCGGCCCTTCTCTGCCAGACAGCTACCGGTTTGCCGTCGGCGCCCTCCACCTCACCCGCCTCGTAGTCACCCCAACGAACCGTCACGTCGAGGCTCTCGGTCTGCTCGGACACGAGGAAGCTCAAACCTATCGAAGACGGGAAGAAGCCCTTCTTCGCCGCCCGGCGTTCCTCGGCGGACTCCTCCGCCAACCCGGCCATCTCCGGAACCTCGTCGAGCGACTCGTCCTCGTCCAAGTCGCTACGGTCCTCGAACGGCGTGTCCGACGGGATCAGGAACCCGGTCAAATACCAGTTCGACGGCCTCACCCACCCGGGCAACCGTTCATCAGCAAGATCAGAGTCCCGGCCGGGTCCCACCAAGTCCAGCCGTAGCGCGTCGACCAGATAGTCGCGCACAGCCGGTGAGTCGTCCCACGGTGAGCCTGAGGAGGATAAGTCAGCCGTCATCTGCCGTACTGTAGGCATTACGGCGCTTGCTGCAGGTCGAACGGCGAACCGACACACGCGGCCGAGCCTCGGTTGTCATAGCCCGGGCGTAGACTACGTTCGACGTGAGTAGCGAGGCTACCGCTTCGATGTCTGATCAGAGGGGCTCGCAGGAGGTGAGAAAATGACCACCATCAGGGTGGTGACTCGTGAAGAGTTCCTGCGGCGACTTGAGAAAGAACTGGAGGAGGAGCGGATGACTGTGGAGGAGTTTCGCGCCGAGGGCGAAGCGGATACTCTCACCGACGCCCACCTCCGCGATCTCTGGCTGCACTACCGACCTCTTCTCTTCGACGAGTGACGGAAGGAACACTCGAGGCCGCCACAGCGACCTTCGTAGCAGTCCTGAACCGCGTGGTAGCCGCAGCCATTGACACTGATGTCACGTTCGTGCCGGAGCGGATAGCCGACGGTCAGCGAGCCTCAATCGAGTCCTCGAGGATGGGGGAACGGTCGGAGGGGTTTCCACTCGTTCGTGCGAACGATGATCCTGCCAGACCGGCACTACTGCTAAAGGCCAAGTACCTAGTCAAACTCGCGCGAGGAAGCGAGTACCTCCGGGTGATCACATCCACCGTGGGGTTGTGGGTGGACGTCACGGGAGGGCGCAAGAAACATCGGCCTTTGGTTCGGCTGGAGTACGACAGATATCCGCGCTCATCGGATAGACCGGCAGCGCATGTTCATCTCCATGCCAACTCCCCGGAGATGGCATGGGTATACGGGTCGAGCGGTCAGGCGGCGCCTGATCTCCACGCGCTGCACTTCCCCGTAGGGGGGCAGCAGTTCCGACCGACGCTGGAGGACTTCCTGCTCTTCTTGAATCGCGAGAAGCTCTACACCGATTTCAAGCCGAACTGGAAGCCAGAGGTAATGCGCTCACTTCGTGAGTGGCAGGACCGACAGGCCGCGGCGACGGTGAAGAAGTATCCGGAACTATCGGCCAGCGTGTTGAAGAAGCTCGGATACGTCATCTCACCGTCCGGCGACCGCCCAACCACGAAGCCTAATCCCACAAGCTCGAAGGGGCCAGTGCGCACGACAGACACGTAGAACCCCATTTCGGAGACTCGCTCCTTGTTGTCATCGCCTCAATCCTCGAACGGCGTCTCCGAAGGGATCAGGAATCCCGCCAGGTACCAGCTGGGCGGCTTCACCCACCCGGGCAACCGTTCCTCGGCAAGACTAGAGTCCCTCCCGGGTCCCGCCAGCTCAAGTCGCATCGCCTCTGCTAGGCACTCCCGTAATGCTGGCGAACTCTCCCACAGAGGGCTTGAAGACGATGAGGTGGCCGTCATCCGCCATACTGTAGGCGAACGGCTGCTGCCGCCCGAGCCGCTATCGGCTGTCACAGCCCGGGGCTAGATGTGATTGAGGCTTCAACCTGAATCCACCGACGGCCTTGTCGTGGACGATTCAGATCGGCATCACAGAGCATCCTGTGTGTCACACCCTTGCGTTATACCTATGTTCAGTACCCGCTCGCATGACACAAGGACAACCATGGCTCCACAGAAGACCTACTCCCGCAGTGACCAGATCGGCGAAGAAGGCCAGCGATTCGTCGCGCTGAACGTGACGCGGCTGGGCCACATCTGGCATGACCGGCGTATCGATCATGGCGTGGACGGTTCGATCGAGTTGGTGGATCCGGTTGTGCGATCTGTATCGAATGTGCATTTGATGGTGCAGAACAAGACAACAGAGGGACGCTTCGCGGCCGAGACCGCGACCTCGTTTCACTTCCTTCTCAAGGCAGTTGATATCGCGTATTGGCGCGGCGGGTCCAACAGAGTGATCGTCGTGTGCTCGCGGCCGAGCACCGGCGAGATCTGGTGGGCACCCGTGGAACGGGCGAAGCCACCAGCACCGGGGCGTAAGTCGTGGCGGCTGGACTTCGACAAGGACTCCGACCGCTTGGACGAGAACTCGGTCGGTCGACTGGTGTCGTGGGCCACGGAGGGCACGCCGGGAGGAGCGGTCTCTGGACGCAGGCGTCGGGCCGAGACGCTCCAGACCAATCTCCTGCGAATCAAGGAGCTACCCCGAGAGGTGTTCTTCGGACCGACATGGAAACCGAGTCCTCGTGAACTCGGTCCGGCCCTTCGGAAGCGGGGCTACCGCCGCAGTGATTGGATCATCCGCGGTGGAGTGGTATACAGCTTCGCTCGGCCCGAGCGCGATGGGCTCGGAGACTTCCTCGATGACGGATACGAGACCATCGACACCACCGAATGGGCAGAGAGCAAGGATCTCGACACGCTGTCGATGTTCGCTGATCTGCTTCGCCAAGCGCTGCGGGATCAGGAACACCGGCAGCTATGGTTTCACCCGACGAAGCGTCTGTTCGTGTTCCGCGGTCCGCAAGACAACCGAAACGCGGTGAGGGTCAAAGTGAAGCCGAACAAGCCTGGCCGCACCGTGTTTCAGCGCTACTTCAAAGACGACGAACGTACAGAATTCAAGGACTGCCGCCACTACGCGGCAGCTATCCACTTCGTACGCACCGACGAGGGTTGGGTCGCTGAGATCAACCCGACCTACTACTTCACCTTCGACGGGTACCGCGAACTTCCTTGGGGCGAGGACAGGGTGAAGGGCATGAAGAAGATCGAGAAAAACCCCGCAGTGCGTGGTCTCGTGCAGTTCTGGGCTGAGTATCTTGGCAGGCCTCCTGAACTCGGAGATCCCTATCGGCCCCTGCTCTTCAGCAATCTGGTCACTCTGGGCGTCGATACTGGAATCGATGACAGGGACTGGCAAGCGACCGTCGGCGGCACCGGCGACCGTGTCACTGACTCTGGCCAACAGGAGTTGTGGTCATGAAGGCGAGGGTCCTTGACGAACCGAAGCTCGACTTCGCTCACGGAGGGTCACACGAGGATCCCCGCTCGGGGATCACCGACTACGGACCGGTTGATCTTGGGACACTGGGTGCTCCGACGCGAATCCGCGTCGGTCTTGTCGGCCCGGCCGAAGGTATCTCAGGTGCTCGTGCCTGGCTGGAACGATGCCGCATGCCGATCGAGGCGAAAGCGAACAACCGTCACCCGCGCCTGTTCCCGAGGTTCCCCGGATTCGCGACCGACCGCTGCTTCCGCTCTGAGCTTGTGTTCGACGACACCTGGATGAGAGCGATCCCGAGTCGGCAGCTAGATCGAATCATTCTCGCCAAGCCGGTCAACCTGGCTACTGCTGAGTGTGTCGACCTCTATCAGCGCGAGATCGCTGATCTCTACCAGAAAGGCATCGTAGATCTCATCGCGGTGGCACGCCCCGACGATCTCCAAGACGACATTCCCGAAACCACGCGATTTGCAGCCACGAAGGTTGAGACAAGCACAAAGGTCTCCTCAGCCCACATCGACTTCCACGACCTGCTGAAGGCGTGCACGCTGGGCTGGGGTATCCCTCTGCAGGTGATGAGGTCGACCACCTGGGATCCCACCCGTCAGACAGCAAAGAGCCAGGCACGGCGATCCTCGTCCCTTCAAGACGAGGCGACGCGGGCATGGAACCTCCACACTGCGCTGTACTACAAGGCCGGTGGCGTGCCATGGCGGATGCGGCGCCAGCCCGCCGACCTCAACTCTCTCTACGTCGGAGTGTCCTTCTTCCACTTGACGGATCGGGCTGAGGTCCATACGTCGGTGGCTCAGGTATTCGACGAGCGTGGCGAAGGTGTCGTGGTTCGCGGCGGGCCAGCGGCCCGTAAGAAATCGGATCGCCAGCCCCACCTGCGACGAGCCGACGCCGACGATCTGCTGGGCACGGCACTAGACACCTACCAGCGGGAGCATGGTCACTTCCCGGCGCGTGTGGTGATCCACAAGACCTCGGATTTCGATGACGAAGAAGTGTCAGGCTTTGAAGCAGCCGCTGATCAGCGACACATCTATCACCTTGAATTCCTCTGGATCGTTGGCGCGAGCGAGGGAACCCGGCTCTTCCGCAACGGCGAATACCCGGTGCTACGGGGAACATTCGCAACGATTGCAGAGCGACGCCATATCCTCTACACCCGAGGCAGCGTAGACCTCTACCGGCTCTATCCAGGCATGTACATCCCAGCCCCTTTGGGCATACGACCGGCAGTAACCGAACAAGGCGTCGAAGAACTCGCCGAGGAGATACTGGCTCTATCGAAGATGAACTGGAACCAGAGCCAGTTAGACGGGCGACTCCCGATCACGCTGTCGGCATCCAAGAAGGTGGCGAGGATCCTCAAGAACCTGCCCGACGACTATCCGGCGTCTAACCGCTACGCGATGTACATGTGAATGGGTCCTAAAGTACTGCCTAGGCTACCTTGCCTGGTTGTTCAGCACCGAGCTTGCCCTGCGGAGGTCGAGCAAGACCACGATCGGTACGAAAACTTGTGAGGAGTCGTGGCAGGAGATGGAAGCCCGCCTTGAGAGCGATCGGATGACCGTGGACGAGTTCTGCGCCGAGGGGAGGAGAACAATTCTTCCCAACGGTTATCTGCACGATCTCTGGTTGGTACACAGGCACCTCCGATGCGACGAGTGGCCCGGCGCACATGGGGGGCGGTCGTCACCGTTTCCCCGCTGGTGCCGATACCAATATGGCAAAGCCACCTACCCGTCTCATCATCGACCGACGGCCCTGGCCGCTTTCTCAATCCAATCGCCCATATTCTTGTATCCCTTGTCTTGATACCAGTGGTAGAAGGGATATCCCGTTGGGATCTGGCCACAGCACCAAGACCTTTGTTCATTCTGATCTTCGATTTGGCTTATATTAATACCAAGTAAGCCATTTCCACGTGATTTGCTCTTATCAATCTCGTATTCTACCCATGTACTTGAACACGTATGAGAGCCGACTAGGACTACAGTTACCGACGTACCGAAAAGCTGCGCATCTATCCACCTCTTGATGGCCGTATCTCCACCTTTCTTGATCTTCTCAAACTCTGCCTTATCAATGAAGCCTGCTGCCTCCTTGCCTTGCGTAACCCAGCTATTACGCACTACGTTGGCTCGCCAGACATCGTGATCATATTCGAAGCTAAAGAATACTCTGCGGGCCATACCTGACTACCTCCTGGTCTTAGCTAACTTACGACGACCGCGATTAGTGCTCCTACCGTTACCGCGACGTAGAATGTCGTTAGGGTCGTGGAGAACAAGGATGAGTGCCACGTTAACTTGGGGCCCGTGAAGTGGTCCGTTCTCATCGAGAAGTCAATCTCGTCAGGTCTCAGCCTTCGTACGTGATCGTACAAGGTACGGTAGAGACGTTCCTGCTTTAGGAAATAGGCATCCAATCCCCAGAACACCAGTGTAGGGATCAGGCTGACGAGCGCCCAGCTACCGCCCTTTCCACGTGACACCAGTACAAGCAAAGCTGATACCAGAACAACGCTCCATCCTTTCAGCAGGAACGAGTTGCCCGCCATCCGGTTGATGACACCCTGGATGAACTCGAGATGCTTCAGTTTCGCCTCCATCTGACACCTCTCCCCGCTGGGACGCCCACTCTAGGGTGTTTCGTCCCAGAGTGTGGCGGACGGAACCGTCCCTCTGGACGTGGCGCGGCGCCCGCCGCTCTGAGAGGAGCGCACCTTGCTGACACCTCTCGTGAAAGGCCAGAGGCCAGCGTCGGCCTCTTCGGCGGCTCGCTTGGAGTTGAGTTCCAGCAGACGGGCGAGGACATCGTCAGGCCACCGGTAACGGTAGGGCTTCTTCTTCCGGCCCCAGGTCTCCTCGTCGATCTCGTAGTCGAGCAGGAACTCGCAGTCCGTGGAGATGTCTGTCCAGCCGTATGCGTCTAGCACAGCACGATCCATGGTGGTGTGAAGCCTGCGAAGCTCGGCGATGTCGGATGAGGTCTCGTAGGGATCGTGGAAGCGGTTGTAGGTCTTTGTCATCCCCTCGTCGTTGTCCACCATGAGGGTCACCCTGAGGTCGTAGTATTCCCTGCCGACGGCTTCGAGGTCGAGACGCCTCTCCCATTCTTCGGGGAATGGAAAAGTCTCAAAGCAGGTCGAGGGTGTGTAACGGAGATCGTCCTTCATCGATGACCCGAAGAAGTGTGCCCACGTCCCATGAGGTTGGGCCTGAAGAGCACAAAACGCGGAGTAGGTGTCGAGCGGATAAACATTCAGAGAATCCGAGTAGACCATCCTCGAAGGCAGGAAGGTGCACTGCACTCGTTGACTGACTCGTGAATTAGCTAGAACACGATCTAAGCCGACGATAGTGTCATATAGCTCATGCGCCTGATGGTACATTTGCCACCATACTGCTGCTCTCTTAGCATGGCTCGACTTACTTCGCCTAACTGATTTCAGTCTCTCTGGCTTAACCTTGTTCTCTACGATAGAAAAGAGATGAGGATATTGTTCCCTACAATTCTCGTTAGTTCGTTGACCAAAGTTTATGACGAATCGATGATGTGACTGAGTAGAGCTACTGTTTGTCTCCTGACCACCTATGTAAGGAAAGATAACTTCCTGATAGTGAGGATGTAGCCTTAGAAGGCGGTGCATCTCTATGATCGGAGTTGCGACGCCCTTCCGATCGTTGTCATCAAAAGTAAACCCCATACCAAGCAGAATACTCCCCTGAAAGCTCCTTCCTGTGTTCGCTATAAGCGATCTAGGATCGTCGTGCTCTCCACGATGAAATAGAAAGGCGGTAATCGAAGCCACCTCTCTATCATCTAGTACTTTGGTCGATGTGACATCACCTTTGCTCACATGGACGACACTCACGACAACTGCGGCCGTTCCTGGCTATTTGACTCGCCGACGGGTCTGATATATAACGCCACCATTCTTGCATATCCACCGGAGGCCACTGGCACGTGTGTCGCCTTGGCCGATGGTGTTCGTAGCAATCAGACCAAACGTTCCATCCTCGCGTATCAGGTCGTATGCACGCCGAAAGAAGTGCGCGACCAAATCACACTTACCTGTACTCTTCGGGTGAGCAAGCCGTAACCACTGTGTATAGCCCAACACGTTGGAGTTAACCACTGTGACATGCCCACCGAACGGTGGGTTGCCGATGATGGCATCGAAACCCGGGTTGGGGCGGTCGAAGACTTCGGGGAATTCGATCTGCCAGTGGAACGGAGCAATTGGGGGGTCGCTGTCGCGGAGGTCAGCGAGCCATCCTATGTACCGCTCGGCCTCACCATTAAGCACCGCAGCCGCGAACTTATTGCGGCGCACCTCCCTCGCTGTGGCGGTGGACTCTTCGAAGAATGCCGCAAGTACCAGGTCACCGAGCATCCGCACCGCCTCGGTCTCCTGGCGCGATTCGTCCCACATGTCGCGTAGTTCCCAGTCGGACGCCGTGTCGCCCGCCTCGCGGATCCGGTGGCGCAACTCGTTGGCACGATCCAAGTGCTTCTGACCTCGTAGTGCCTCGAAGCCCGCCTGAAAGGCGCGTGCATTACCTTTCCAATGGAAGGCTCGTATCTGAGTAATCGAGAGCCCGACCAGCGAGTCGCCGTGGCGGAGAGCGTGGTCCAGGAACGTGAGCGGATGGTCCTTGGCCAATGTGATCAGCCATAGCGACAGCTTGGCGAGGTCCACTGCCTTGGGATTACGATCCACTCCGTAGAGGCAGCGCTGGGCCACGATACGGCGTGCGAAGATCCCCTCGTCCCCGTCGGGGGGAATCTCGGGCACGATGTCATGGGCGCGCCAGGCTTCGATGAGGACATCGGCGAGCTGGCGGCAGGCTTCTACTAGGAAGGCGCCCGATCCCATAGCCGGATCACATACCTTGAGGTCGAGGATCTGCTCGGGGTGGACGGAACCGCCGGACTCTTCGGACAGGCGAGCCAGAATCGGTTCGAGCGCGGTTCGCACGATGGGCTCGGTGAGCTCGCGCGGGGTGTAGTGGGAGCCCGAACGTCGGCGCTCCTCACTCGGTTGGAGCACCATGGCTTCCGCCGGTACCAGATCCGGGGTGGCGTTACGGTCGATCACGGTTTCGAGAGCGACGTGCATCTCGTCCATGGAGTCGGCCGCCCGAACCGCCTTGCTCACCTTGAGCGTGATCTTGCGGTCGGTGCGATCGCGGATCCACTTTGCGCGCCCGACGGGTGGCACCGAGAGCAAGGCTTCGATGTCCACGGTGCTCGGGGCACCGTGTTTCTTGGCGGCCTTGATGGCGATGCTGCGGCCTGTTGCTCTCTCAAGGCGGAAGCCCATCATGGTTTCGTAGACGGATCCGATGTGTTCCACATCGAGCGCCCGGTAGGAGATGCGCTCGGCGTCGAGGACGATGAGCTTCTCCAGAACTCGGTGGATCGTTCCATCCCCCACCCGCGGGGGGTCTATCCGCTCCGGCGTCTGCCACACCCCGAAGTCCCGGCCTTCGAGGAACGGGTAGCGATCAGGACTGAACAAATCCCCGTGCTTGGGCCACATGTTCATTTGCGCGGCCTGCGCGCCGTTGTGAACCATGCGCCATAGGGCGAGGAGTTGGGCGTATGCGCCGAAGCGCTGGTCCATGGTGTCTGGGTGTACCGAGGCGTCGGCACGTAACCGTTCGTAGAGACCGGATACCGAGTAGGACCCCAGGAAGGTCTCGTCCTGGGGGAGCATATCGCGTTCCTCGGCATAGAGCAGGTAGACGAGGCGCAGCACCACGGTGAGCAGCCCTCGGTAGATCTCGTCCGGGTCGTCGGCCAGCCATCGACCGAGCAGTCGACCGTTCGAAGCGTCGTGAGCAGCTTGGAAGCCCCGGAGCAGTTCATAGAGGGCGTGGAGCACCTGTTCGGCGAGACGTTCCGAGACCTCGTTCTGGAATTTGCGACTGTCCTCAAGCAGCGCCGCCAGGCGCTTGTCCCGCGGCACGCTCAGCAGGCGCGTCTGGCCGAGCAGCTCGCGCATGGCAGAGCAGATCGGCCGTCCGGCGGTCTCGATCATGTCGCGGACCTGGAAGTCGAGCCAGCCGGAACTCTCTCCCCGGGGCGCGGAGACGAGCCGGATCGTTTCACCGTTGAAGAGAAGGCCGGCGGTCACGCCGGTGTGGCGTAACAATCGTTCCATCCGGCTGTGCGGCGACAGTTCCAGACCGCCGCCGTCGGATACGGCGCGATCCAGGCCTTCTCCCAGTCCCACGACGCTGACCAGCATCTGCCACGGCGAAGCTTCCGTATCCTTCTCGGCATCGCTATCCGAGGTGGGCAGGGCCGAGCCTCTCAGGGGTTCGGCGCGGACTGCGAAGTCAGGTCTGAACACGCCGCCGGACGGCAGTGGAAGCTCCAGATCGGCGGGAATCGGCGCTTCGGCGGTGCCGGCGTAACCCTTGGGCGAGAAGTTCCATCCGAGCACCTTCCGGGCGAACCTTCGGAAGTCCGGCAGCAACGGGTTCTGGTCGTCGTCGTCCACGCACTCCCCGAGGAGGGTCTGGCCGGCGATGTCGCGGCGGTTCAGGATCACGCCGGCCTTGACCAGCGCGGGTGCCGACACCACCAGACCGGTGGGCCGGACGAAGCCGATCCACTCGAGATGGGCGGTGACGAGGCGATCCGGCTTCGCCATCAGTTGGTCTCCGGCCACAGGTAGACGAGACCCACCGGTTCGACCCGTTTCACTTGCACTTCGTAGAACTCCCGTACCCGGGCCGGTTCGTCCGACAGGTCGTCGTCGAACTGGGCGAGCCTTCTATGCCAGTGCCGGATGTCGGCGTTGAGCTGCTTGGTTTCGTGAGCGTTGAACCCGAAGGAGAGCTGCTCGTGCTCGCGTTCGTAACGCTCCAGTTGGGTGACCACCTGCTTACGATGTCTCTGGAGGGTCTCTCGCAGGGCCTTCTCCTCTCGCCGTCCGCGTTCGGCAAGCCGTTGCTCGGCTATTGCCGCGAACTCTTCCGCTCGAGGCTCCAACTGCGGACGGAGATCGGCGATGTCTTGTGCCGCCGTGGCGAGCAGTCTCTGGCGGATCACATCGTCCGGTTCTCGAGCGCGGGAGTCCAGTGAGGCGTCGAGGAGCCTCATGGTCCGTTCCTGCGTTTCCCGGGCGTAGGCGCGCAGCGGTCCAGATCGCCGGGCCGGATCTGTCCATCGGGCCGCTACCGGCACGATCTGCTCGTGTAGGCGCTCGGCCCCCCGGCCGTATAGCGACAGCCGTCCGAGCAGGATCACGCGCGGGATCGAGTCCTTCGTCTGGGCGAGGCACGCCCGGGACAGGTCGTGATAGATGAACCCCTGTGCGCGGAATCGGGCCAGCAACCGCTGCGCCACCCGCTGTTCCAGATGCAGGTGCACGGTCTGATCGTCGAGCCGTCCGGTGTCCTCGAAGACGACGGGCCGGAGGGGCGCGTCGCGTCGCCATTCGGGAATCTTCTGGTCGATCCGGCGGGGCACGCGCAGGGAGTCGAGGGTGGATGTCCAGCTGGGATCGGTGGCTGCCCGCTGTTCCAGAGCGGGGAACGTCCATACCCGGTCGCCGTTGTCGCCGGCGTTCTCGGCGAGTTCCGAAGCCCCGAGCAGGCGGAGGGAGCAGTTGATGGCCTGGCGGAAGGGTTCCGCCGAGAACCTGACCCAATCCCGTGACTTCTCGAGAAGTGCCCGGCAACGCTCGACCTGGTTCTCAAGCTCCTCACGCCGTTCGCGGGCTGCCTCTATCTCCTCGGCGGCGGCGAGAGCGCGATCGCCCTCGGGAGACTCGGCCTCAATCCGGCGCCTCAAGGTTTCCGCGTCGCGATGGCGGATGCCGTGGCGGATCAGGCGTTGCTCCACCGCGTCCTCGATCACCTTCGGCAGGCCGCCGAGTTCCTTCTTGATGGTCTCGGTCTTCCTGACCAGGACTTCGAGCACCCGGTCCTCGACCCGCTGCGGCAGGACGAAGTAGTGGCAGGTCACTTCGGCGGCCGGTTGCAGCTTCCGGTCGATGCGGCCGTTGCGCTGCTCGATACGGCCCGGATTCCACGGCAGGTCGAAGTGGAACATGTCCGAGCACCGCGCCTGGAGGTTGAGTCCCTCCCGGGCGGCGTCGGTGGCGATCAGGATCCGCAGGGGCTCGTCGGCTGGGTCGGCGTTGAAGCGGCGTTGTATCTCGCGGCGGCGCGCCGGGCTGGTCAACCCGTCGATCACGTCTATCCGCTCATCGGCCTGGTCGGTGCCGAAGATGGCCTGCTCCAGAGTGGACTTCAGATACCGCTTGGTGCCCTGACGGTTCTCCGTGAAGATCAGGACGCGGCAGTCGGTCCAGGTGGGCGGTGGGCCGGTGATGGGCTTGCCCATGGCTGGTAGCTCCGGGCACTGGTTGCGGCGTATCCACTCGATGAGCCACCGGGTCTTGGCATCCGGAAGGTGTTTGGTATCCTCGGCGATCTCCTGCATACGCTGGAGGAGCCCCTGCTCATGTTCCCATGCCGCTGTCTCAGGGTCCTTGGACGGGAGGGCCGCCAAGTCGATCTCGCGGATGCGGGCCACCTCATCCGCCTCAACCTCCTCAGGAGTCCAGCCAGCGCGCTCGTCGTCGGCGTCGGGTGACCTCAGAAAAGCGAGGAGTTGATCGGAGTCGATCCGAGGGTGTGTGTCTCCGTCTTCGTGGGCTTCTTCCCAGTGGCGCAACACCGTCCGGCGATGTACCAAGAGGGTGCGGGCGAAGGCTTCGATGGACGACAGCAACTGCTGCTGCAAGCGGATCACCATCAACCCGGCGGCATGTCGAACACGGCTGGATTCTGACCGGTAACGCTCCTCGCGGGCGGTACGGTACTCGTCGAGGAGGCGGGATAATTCCAGTTCGGGCGCGTCTTTGGGTAAGCCGTCGATCTCGATCCGCTTCACGTTGCGTTTCGGAAACCCGCCCTGCGCCGCCCGGATGTCCTCCTTCAGCCGCCGCACCATCACAGGCGCCAGATCGGTCTTGGGACGGGTCACCTTGACGCCCCGGGTGAAGCGGTACGGGTCCAGCAGCTCCAGCAGGGTGGAGAAACTGTTGGAGTGGCCGTTGTGGGGCGTGGCCGACAGGAACAGGCGATGCTCGAACCTATGGGCAAGATCGCGCACCGCACGGGTGAACTTGGTCTCGATGCCGTACCGCCCGCCCGAGGACGGGGCAGCGTGGTGGGCCTCGTCGAGGATCAGCAGGCTCCCGGTGCCGTGGTCGCCGAGCCACTCACGCATGGGGTCGGTGTAGGACGGGTCGATCAGCAGCCGGTGCGAGATCAGGAACCGGCTGTGGGTACGCCAGGGATTCACACCGAAGCCGCGTTCTCGCCGCATTTTCGACACGTAGCGGCGGTCCAGCACCTCGAACACGAGGCCGAACCGGTCCTCCATCTCCCCCTTCCATTGCTCCAGCATCGACGGAGGCGCGGCAACGACAATGACCTTCGCTTTGCGGCGCAGCAACAGCTCGCGGGTAATCAGGCCCGCCTCGATGGTCTTGCCCAGGCCGGTGTCGTCGGCGATCAGAAGGTTGACCCGCGGGAGCAGAAGCGCCTTACGCAGCGGCTCCATCTGGTAGGCGTCAATGGTGATTCCGGCCCTGAAGGGCGCCTGGAACAAGGTGGGGTCGGTGGCCGTGGTGCAGTTCCAGCGCAGCGTGTTCAGGAACGCCGCGAACTGGTGCGGCGGATCGAGGCCCTTGGTGGCCAGGCCGTCCCATCCGGCATCCTCGAGGATCAGGCGGTCCGGTTCGTACTCCCAGAACACATCGAGCGACTGGCCCTGGTTGTCGTCGTCCACGCACGCCAGTCGGACCCAGGGCGACTCCCTCGGGTGATCCGACCGGGCGACCTCCTCCACGATCCAGCGGCGCGACCTGACCTGGACGAGTTCGCCCACCTGGGGCGGCCCATCCGGAAGAAACTCTGTCTTCAAGCTCCACTCACCGTATGTATAGAAGCGCCCAATATCCTAGACCCCAATGGTGACACCAGTTCGATACCCGGTGTGCAGCGTCCCTTGGTCGGCGTCACGAATAGCGGGTCCGTACTGCTAACCGCCGTAATTCGGTCATAGTGGCCTGGCTGAGGGCGCATTCGGAGCCGCGCCGTGTTGACCGTGGTCAGTGATTAGGGCCGGGACCCGCAATTATCGAGGTCGGTGTGGGTTCAGGGTGGTGGTCCATCTCGTGGCACGGCTTGGTAACCGCCGCCGGGTTTGCGTTGCGCTACCAGGTCGCGTCCTTCGAGTTGCCTGTGGTGGCGGCGGCAGACGGCGACGAGGTTGTCGATGTCGGTGTGTCCGCCGTCGCGGTGCCATTGTTGGATGTGGTGGAGTTCGCAGCGGTGCATGGGTGCCCCGCATTGGAAACAGCCCCCGTCCCGGACAGCTACGGCTAGCCGCTGCGGAGCGTTGCCGAGTCGCTGGTTGCGACCCAGCCAGAGGGGACGGCCCTCCCGGTCGTAGATCATCGCGGCGAGCTGTGTGTCCGCCGACAGGGTCCGGAAGATGTCCCTGGGTACGGGACCTACCCCGATGATCTCGCAGCGTCCCTGAGGGTCGGTCCCATCCACCACAGCTTGTTCGGCAACGAGTACAACCTGGGTGGAAGCCTTAACCCGCGTCCCCGCATCGCCTCCCAGGGTCTCTCCGGTGGTCGCGTCCAGGTTGGTCAACAACTCAAGGACCACATCGGCCATACGCTGCACGGGAGCGCGAACCCGGTCGGGGTCCCGCCCCCCGGCACTGTCCCTCCGAAGGAGTTCCAGGTATTGCGCGTCGGCGGCTTGCTGCACATGCGCGAACCGGTGGGCCGGGAGCTTCGCGAAGAGCATTCCCATCCCCGACTGCTTGTCCACCCACAGCTTCGCTTCCCGCGCCCGGCGTTGACGCTCCATGGTGTCAACCCCGGCTTCGATCAACTTACGGTTGGACCAGTCCCGCGCCTTGCGGGCGAACCTGTCAGGCCCCGACCGGGTGGCCTCCTCCAGCAGGTCGGGATCGGACTCCACCGCTTCGGATCCCACCCGGTCTGCCGCGTCGACCATCGCCTTGGCATGGTCAACGGTAATCTCCCCCTCGGACAGCGCGTCGGCTACCTGCGGCAGGTCCGGCAGCCGTTGGGCAACCTTGGCCATCCGCTTCGCGTCTCGTCCCGACAGCCGCGACTTGTCCTTGAGGACCCCCACCGCGTCGGTTTCAGGATCAGCCGCCGTAGCTTGGCGGGTCAGGTCACACATATGTGACGGCAGCCGGACCTGGAGCCGTCCGAGCAAACCTAGGGCTTCCTCGGGATGGCGACGGGAACTCTCCTCGGCTACGAAGCGGTCCAGATGGCCGACGAGGGCGGCCATCCGTTCGTCGGCGTCGCAGCGTCCTGAAGAGCTTAGGGTGCCGCTCGACGGTCGTCCGGCGTTCCCCTCAGTCCCATTTGCAGCGAACAGTTGTTCGTGTTCCATGTTGTATTTCTACCACACACCTGTGACACAAACACCCCCCTTTAATCGTTAACAATAGATGAAGGGTCTATCATATGGTTTCCTGTATTGGAAACCATTAACAGTCGATAGGTTTTCAAGTCACCAAGCCCAGCAGCGTCGTCCAGAAAGAGCGAGGTCAACCCGGACTCCTCCATCCCAAATTGCACCGACCGAGAGTCGGGAGGGCCCTCCTACGGCAAGGCCGATATCCACTGGGAGGTTCGCTCCACCATCCAGTCGATCACCTGCTCCTGGGTGCGACCGCTTCGCTTCGGGACCCTGAATCCGTGGTCGGCGTGGGGGATGATCTCGACGGTGGCCCGCTCCAGTGGAACCAGCCGGCGATCCACGAGATGCGGGAGGGCCAGAGCGTCGCGGCTGCCGGTGAGGAACAGCATCGGTACGGGGACCTCGGGTAGGTGATCCGCCCTCAGCCGGTCCGGCTTGCCCGCAGGATGGAGGGGGTAGCCGTAGAACACCAGCCCCTCGCACTCCTCGCCGGCCGCGGCCAGATAGGAGGCCATCCTGCCCCCCATCGAGCGGCCAGCCATGACGATACGGGGGAACCGCTCGCGCAACCAGGCGGCCGCAGCCCGGTGGCAGGCCAGGAGCAGCGGCGGCCGGTCCGGGAACCGCCGTCCGGCTTCCATGTAGGTGTAGTTGAAGGTAAGCACGGGATGGCCCCGGTCCGCCAGGCCATCACGGATGGCGGTGACCCCGGGGTGGTCCTGGCCGGCGCCGGCGCCGTGAGCCAGGAGAACCGCGATTCCCGACGGATCGGCCGGGCACAGCCACCGGCCGGATACGGTCCGGTCCTCCCATCCGATCGTCACCCTCTTCGGCACATCGCTCCTCTGGCGCACAGCCGGCTCGTCTCGGTAGAGTTCCGGCTCATGGAAGACTCCTATTCATACCCTGCTCCGGATGTGGCCGTGTTCGCCGACGGCGCCGCCTTGGCGTCCGGCGCGGCCGGGCTCATCGCCGGTTTCATCCGGGACCACGCTAACAACGACCCGGTGACGGTGGCCATGGCCGGCGGTTCGACCCCTGTGGCTACCTACCGTTGCCTGGCGGAGATGGATATCCCCTGGGAGAAGGTGTGCGCCTGGGTGGGTGACGAGCGTTACGTTCCGCCCGACCATCCGGACAGCAACGGCGCCATGGTCGGGCGGCTCCTGATGGACCGGACCGGCGCCCGTTTCCTGCGGGTCCCGTGGAAGGAGGGCCGCTCGGCCGAGCGAGCCGCCGCCATCTACGAGGAAGAGTTGCTGTCGGCCATGGCCGCCGACGCCGGTGGACCCCGGCCTGACCTGGTGCTCGTGGGCATGGGAGGCGACGGCCACACCCTCTCGTTGTTCCCGGAAGCGCCCGCCCTCGAGATCACGGACCGCTGGTACGTCGCCGACCGGGTGGAAGCCCAGCATTCCTGGAGGCTCACCGCCACCTATCCCCTCGTGCACAGGGCGAAGCAGATCTTCGTGCTGGCGTCGGGAGTCGGCAAGGCCGCCGCCCTGGCGGAGTCGCTGAACCCGGTGGGTGACCGGATACTCCCCGCCCGGCGGCTCATGGCGGGCGAGGCGCCGGTGACGTGGCTGGTGGATCGGGCCGCGGCGATCTTCCTACCGGACGAGTGGACGTAGCCTGCTGGGAGCCTGCTTCCCCGCTGGACCTCTCCGCGTCGATCGCCCGTCACTCCCGCCACGGCCCGAACCTGCTCGACGTCGTCTCGGACGGGTTCATGTACCGGACCACGACCACCGGTTCCCCATACCGGATACGCCAACTCGACGACGGAGCCATCGAGGTGGGGGCCGAGCATGACCTCGCTACCGCGGTGGCCGAATCGCAGTACCGGCTGGGCGAGACGCTGCCTGTCGAACCTCTCCGGGAAGTTGCCGACCGGGTACCCGCCGTCTCCGACCAGATCCTCCGCATGCCCGGTTACCGCCCACCGGCCAACCCGTCCGTCCTCGAAGTGCTGGTCGCCTCCATATGCGCCCAGCAGGTCAACCTACGCTGGGCCGCCACCACCCTGAGCCGGGTTGTGCGCCGTTTCGGTGCCCCCCAGGAAATGGCCGGGGTCCGGGTGTGGAGGTTCCCCACGGCCGAGCGGCTGGCCGCCGCCGACCCGGCGGAGATCAGGGCGCTGCAGCTCACCTCCCGCAAGTCACAGTACATCGTCGGCGTGGCCGGGGCGGTCGCGGCGGGGGGGGGCGCCGGGGGGGGGGGCGGCCGCGGCGGGCGAACGCGACGGGCTGGCGGACACGGGCAACGAGACGGTGATCCGTCGCCTGGTCGCCATCCGGGGCGTCGGACGGTGGACGGCCGACTGGTTCCTGGCCCGATGCCTCGCCCGGCCCGATGCCGTGGCAGCCGGGGATCTGGGGGTCCGCAAGGTCATTTCCCGGTACGTGGCCGGGGTGGACGAGGTGCTACCCGAGGCGGATGTCCGGGCAGCCACCGAGTCCTGGGGGGACGGCGGCAACTGGGCGGTTCACCTGCTCCTCGAACGCTGGGTGGAGGAGTTCGCTCAGTAACGCCGGAAGTCCCGGGGGGCGAGCCTCGGTCCGTAGGCGGGTGCGCGTCCCCCGTACCGCTCCAGCAGCCGGATCACCCGGCCCCGCTGGCCCTCGTACGGGGCCAGCAACTCCAGCATGCGCTCGTCGGTCCCCCTGGCTTCCGCCGCCAGCGCCCAGGCCACGGTGTTGGGCAGGTGGAAGTCACCCACGGGGACCGCGTCGGGGTCGCCCCTCGCCACGCTCATGACCTCGGCGCTCGTCCACGGACCGATGCCTCGAAGGCAGTGCAGGAACCGGTAGGAGGTGGAAAGGTCTTGAGTGGAGGTGGCCTCTATCCGGTCGGCCACCCTGCACGCTCCGATGATGGTCTCGGCCCGTCGCCGTTCGACCCCCAGCGGATGGAAGTCGAAGTAGCGAAGGTCGGCCAGCCGGTCGGGATGGGGCGGCAGCATCACGAAGTCCCCGGGGCCGGGCGCGGGCTCCCCGTAGCGGGCCACCAGTTGCCGGTAGCTCCGGCCCGCTTCGACAGCGGTCACCTTCTGGGCAAGGATCGTGGGAACCAGCACCTCGACCATCCCTCCCACCGATGCCATCCTCATTCCCCTCCCCAGCCGGGCGGCCCGCTCTACGGCAGGATGGCACGGAAGCAGGGCACCCGGGTCGTCGTGCTCCCCCACCCAATCCGGGATCCGGTGCAACGCCCAGTCGGACCCCGGTCCCCAGGCCCGGGTGACCAGGCGCCGATGCTCCAAACGCATCAGTACCGTCACCGGCCCGTAGGGCGTGCGGGAAGCCCTCCATAACCCGTCCGGCCGGACCGCCATCGACGGTCCCTTGAGCCCGGACACAGCCAGCGTGGCTCGCAGGTCAAGCGGGCTGGAAAGGGTGAAGGACCGGGAAGCCGAAGCACTTGCCAGGAACGTCTGCACGGCATCCAAGGTAACAGCCGCCCATGACACGGAGCGGAACAGCTCCCGGCGAGGCTGCAGGATCGCACCGGACTATTGCAGGGGCAGGGCTATCGTCGGGCCTCGTTGCCCACCGGCAGGAGACTCCATGCAACCGCAGAGGACGGGACGCGTTCCCCCCTGCGACCGGACCGGCCTGCGACGCCTACGCATTCTCGCTGCTACCTCAGTCATCATCGCCTTGTTGCTGTCTGGGATTCTCCCGTCCCCGGCCGTCGCTCAAACCGGGGACGGCCAGAAGAAGCCGTCCGGTGAGCAACCGGCCCGAGTCACCTGCAACGAGGCCGCACCCGTATTCCAGTTGCTGTGCGTCGCCTACCGGGTGATCTCCAACAACCATGTCGACCGGGTTGACAACGCCGACCTGGCCCGGGCGGCGGCCCAGCGGGTCCGGGAGGAAGAACTGGAAGCGCGCACGGAGGGAACGCCTCCTGCCTGCGCACCGCCCGCACCGGAATTCGAGGAGGTGTGCCTGGAGATCGACGCGGTCGAGGACACCATGACCGCCGTCGAGATGGCGATCAGGGGAATGATCCAAACACTGGACGACAACTCCTACTTCTTGACAGCCGCGCAGTACCAGCGGTTCCGGGACAGCGTCGAGAACCGGGGGTCGAGCGGACTGGGCGTTGCGTTCGCCCTGGTCGACGAGGATTTTGACCCGTGCTTAGAGGTCTCGACCACCTGCCGACCTGTCGTCAGTGAGGTCTACAACGGAAGTCCCGCGTCGGAGGCCGGACTGATGGCGGGCGACGTGCTGGTGGAACTCGGGGACGTGTTTCCGGCCGATCTGGGATGCGAAGCGGTGGCCGATCTCGACAGGTTCCCTTCCGGGACCAGCGTCGCAGTCACGGTGAGGCGAGGTGGCGAGACCATTTCCAAGACCGTCGAGGCGGCCCGCCTCGCCATACCCACGGCGAGGGGACACGTCGTCGACGACGAACTCGGCCTGCTCCGTCTCGACTCCTTCGCTAGTTCGGCCGAAGCGGACACGAGGGAGGTGTTGGGCTGGCTGACCAGCTTCGGGATCAGTGGTCTGGTGTTCGACCTCAGGGGGAATCGGGGCGGCTACGTCGATTCGGCGGTGGGGGTCGCAGGGCTATTCCTGCCGGACCTGGCCACCATCGTGCAGATGGTGAGCAGGGAGAAGGTCGAGACCGTCAGCGCTCGCGGCAAGGAACTTCACCCGGATCCCGTGCTCCTCCCCATGGTGGTGGTCACCGACAAACGCAGCGCCTCCGCTTCGGAGCTGGTCACGGGTGCCCTGCAGGACAACGGGAGGGTCACCGTGGTCGGCGAGCGGACGTACGGGAAGAACACCGGCCAGTCCTCCTACCGGCTACAGGTCAACGGCCGGGCCGTGGCTTTCCTCCACATCACCACGATCCGCTGGCTGACTCCCGATTCCCGCAGCGCCAAGGGTGGGTTCGAGCCGGACATCACGATGGAACTGCCTTCCTGCCTTGCTCCGTCGGAGGTGGCGAAGAGAGCGATCTCGGCTATCCGCCCCCGTGTCGCCGAGCTGGCCATCACCTCCACGCCCCAACATGAGGCAGGCTACGTGGAGGGAGACACGGTGGCCGTGACCGTCTCCTTCACGTCCCCGGTGAGGGTGGTGCTCAACGGGGGAAGGCCACAACTCAGGCTCCGGGTCGGGAGCAGCGACCGGATAGCCGTTTACGAGTCTGGGAGCGGAACGGCTCGGCTGGTCTTCGAGTACGTCGTGGCCGAGAGCGAATCCGACGAGGACGGCATCAGCATCGGGGCCGATTCGATCATCCCGGGCAGGGCCAGCATCGGCCTCCCCGCCGGCCTCGAGGCCATCCTGACGCACGAGGCTGTTGACCCCGACCTCCGGCAGCAAGTCGCCGACAGCCAGCAAGACACAGTGCTGCATGCCGTCCCCCCGTTCGTCGACACCGATGACAGCATGCATCGAACCAGCATCGATCTGATCGCAATCGCCGGGATAACCCGAGGGTGCGGAGCACCGGGTGACAGGGAGTTCTGCCCGGACGCACCGGTGACCCGCGCCCAGATGGCAACCCTCCTAACCCGCACTCTCGACCTACCCGCCGCCGACCGCGACTACTTCACCGACGACGACGCCACCACCCACCAAGACAACATCAACCGCCTAGCAGCCGCCGGAATCTCCCAAGGATGCGGAGAACCAGCCAACAACCAATACTGCCCCGACCAACCCGTCACCCGCGCCCAGATGGCAACCTTCCTAACCCGCAGCCTCGACCTACCCGCCGCCGACCGCGACTACTTCACCGACGACGACGCCACCACCCACCAAGACAACATCAACCGCCTAGCAGCCGCCGGAATCTCCCAAGGATGCGGCCGAAGAGACAACGACCAATACTGCCCAAGCGAACCGGTAAGCCGCGCCCAGATGGCAACCTTCCTCGCCAGGGTCCTCGAGCGGATTGCGGCTGTCACAGTCCTTTCGGGTGCCAGACCGTCTTGATCTCCGTGAAGGCCGAGATGAGGTAGGGACTCTGGGCGGCGCGGTTGTCGGCCCGGTCCATCCGGTCTTCCGGGGGGCGGACCACCCGCTTCACCCCACCAGCCGCCGCCTCCTCCAGTCCAACCATCATCTCCGGGTCGGCCCCGCAGGCGTCGATGGCGTTGACATCGAGGTGGGAAGCCAGGTGGGAGATCATGCCCGACCGCTGGCCGGTCAGAACGTTCACCACTCCGCCTGGTACGTCGGCGGTGGCCATCGCTTCGGCGAAGGTGATGGCGGGAACCGGCCAACGCTCCGAGGCCAGCACCACCGCGGTGTTGCCTGACACGATCACCGGCGCCACCCGGGACACCAAGCCTAGCAGGGCAGGCTCATCCGGAACGATGACCCCCACAACACCGGTCGGCTCGGCGGTGGAGATGTTGAAGAACGGACCCGACACCGGGTTGACGTTGCCGACCACCTGCTGGTACTTGTCGGCCCACCCGGCGTACCAGACGAGACGGTCCACAGCTTGGTCGACCTCCCGGCGGACCTTGCCCGTGCTCGCTCCGGTGGCGCGCAACCGGCCGGCGAAGGTCGGCGCCCGGTCCTCGACCATCTCGGCGATCCGGTACAGGATCTGGCCCCGGTTGTAGCCGGTGCGGGCCGCCCAGCCGGGCTGGGCCTTGCGGGCGCAGCGCACCGCGTGGCGGAGGTCCTTGCGGGTACCGGCCGCCACCCGGGCGATGATCTCCCCCCGGTGGTCGAGAGCCGGATATGAACGGCCGGACTCGGAACGGGGAAAGTCCCCGTCCACGTACAGCTTGTACGTCTTGCGCACCTCGAGCCTGCTCATCCCCCGCCCCTCAAGTAGGGAAGCAGGCCGTGGCGGCCTCCCTCCCGGCCGAATCCGGACTCCTGGTAGCCACCGAAGGGCGAGGAGGGATCGAATTTGTTGTAGGTGTTTGCCCACACCACCCCGGCCTTGAGGCGGTCCGCCATCCACAGGATCCTCGAGCCTTTGGTGGTCCACACCCCGGCCGACAGTCCGTAGGGGGTGTTGTTGGCCTTCTCGACCGCCTCGGCGGGGGTCCGGAACGTCATGATCGACAGCACGGGACCGAAGATCTCCTCCTGGGCTATGCGGTGGCTCTGCGACACGCCCATGAAGAGGGTGGGAGCGAACCAGTAACCCCGGTCTGGCAGCGAGCAAGGAGGCTGGTACATGTCGGCTCCCTCCGCTACCCCCACGTCTACGAGTTCGGTGATCCTGTCGAGCTGGGCCCGGCTGTTGATAGCCCCCACGTCGGTGTTCTTGTCTAGCGGGTCGCCCACCCGGAGGGTCGCCAGCCTGACCTTGAGCTTGTCCATGAGGGCGTCGTACACCGACTCCTGCACGAGTAGCCGGCTGCCCGCGCAGCAGACATGGCCCTGGTTGAAGAAGATCCCGTTGACGATCCCCTCGGTGGCCTGATCGAGAGGCGCGTCGTCGAAGATGACGTGCGGTGCCTTGCCGCCGAGCTCCAGCGTCAACCGCTTCCGGGTTCCGGCAAGGTTCCGCTGGATGAGCTTGCCGACCTCGGTGGAACCGGTGAAGGCCACCTTGTCCACCCCCGGATGGGCCACCACCTCGGCGCCGGTACGTCCGTCTCCGGTGACTATGTTCAGCACCCCGGGGGGTAGGCCCGCCTCGTCGGCGAGACGCGCAAAGGCGAGTGCGGTCAGCGGGGTGGTCTCGGCCGGCTTGAGGACGACCGTATTGCCGGTCGCCAGGGCAGGGGCCACCTTCCAGGCGAGCATCAGCATGGGGAAGTTCCAGGGGATCACCTGCCCGACCACCCCCAGAGGCCGGGTATCCATGGCGGGGAAGGCGTACTCCAGCTTGTCGGCCCATCCGGCGTAGTAGAAGAAGTGGGCGGCGGCCAGCGGAAGGTCGATGTCCCTCGACTCCTTGATGGGTTTGCCCCCGTCGAGCGTCTCGAGGACCGAGAACTCCCTGGAACGCTCCTGCAGCATCCGTGCCAGCCGGTACAGGTACTTCGCCCTCTCGGCGCCGCCCATCCGTCCCCACACACCTGCATAGGCCCTGCGAGCGGCCTTGGCTGCCCGGTCCACGTCCTCCGCACCGCCTTCCGCCACCCTGCTGAGGGTTTCCTCGGTGGCCGGGTTGACCGTGGGGAAGTATCGGTTGGTGGCCGGGCAGGACGGTCTGCCGTCGATCCAGAGCTCGTTGCTGTCGTCGATGGAGACCACGTCGGTGGATTCAAGGGAACTGACGTAGTCGAGCCCGGTAGGGATGATCTCCGGCTTCTTGGCGGGAGCGGGTGTAGGGGCATCCATCGTTCAGTCCTTGGTGAAGTAGTCGGGCGACTGGTAGCGGCCCTCGCGGAGCCAGCGGATCTGCATCAGGAGATCGTTGAGCAGGCTGGATGCGCCGAAGCGGAACCGGGCCGGGGACAGCCAGCCGGCCCCCAGGGTCTCGGCGAGAAGGACCAGATAGCGGATGGCTACCTTGGCGGTGCTGATCCCTCCGGCCGGTTTCATGCCCACCGCCCGTCCGGTGGAGGTGTGGAAATCACGGATCGCCTCGAGCATCACGAGGGTGACCGGGAGGGTGGCATTCGAGGCCGTCTTGCCGGTGGAGGTCTTGATGAAGTCGGCCCCGGCGGCCATGGCCAGCATCGAGGCCCGCCGCACGTTGTCGTAGGTACTCAACTCCCCGGTCTCCAGGATGACCTTCAGGTGGGCGGGCCCGCAGGCTTCCTTGACGGCCAGGATCTCCTCGTAGACCCTTAGGTAGTCGCCGGCCAGGAAGGCGCCCCGGTCGATGACCATGTCTATCTCGTCCGCACCTTGGTCGACCGCCCAGGAGACGTCGGCGGTCTTCACCGAGATGGGCGCCTGGCCGGACGGGAAGTAGGTGGCCACCGAAGCCACGGCCACCCCGCTCCCCTTCAGTGCCTCGACCGCGTGGGGGACCATGTTGGGATACACGCACAGGGCCGCTACCGGGGGAATCGTCGGATCGCTCGGGTCGGGCCGGACGGCCTTGGACGCCAGCTGGATGACCTTGCCGGGCGTATCGCGGCCTTCCAGGGTGGTCAGGTCGCACATGCGGATCGCCATGTCGAGGGCGGCGAGCTTGGACTCCCGCTTGACCGACCGGGTGGTCAGGGCGGCCGCCCGCTCGGTCACCCCCACCTCGTCGACGGACGGGACGGATCGCAGGTAGGACTCGATGGCCGCCGGCGTAACCGGAGGACCGAGCACGGGCGAGGCCGGAATGGTGGCAGCAGGAACCGTCATCGGCCATCAGACTAGGAGGGTGCTGAGCAATCCACCAGCGGCCTGCCAATCGCCGGCATTATTCCTGGGCCGGCGGGCGGCGGGCCCGAGCAATCGTCATTGTTCAGCACCCCCTCCTAGTAGGGCATCTCACCAGCAGTCCGTGCCGGGCTCGGGCCGCTTCTTCTCGTCCCAGGCCCGCAAGACCGGGATCTGTCACACCCCCTCCATACCATTGTGGGCATGGAAACTCTTGCTCTGATCTCAGCTCTCGCTATCTCGGTCCTCGCCGCCATCGGATTCGCCGTCGCCTGGGACCGGCAGCGCCGCGCCGAGCCCGCTGTCGACACCGACGCCCTCCTGCAGAAGGTCGTGACCATGGCCGCCGGAACCTTCCGGGCCCACTTGGACACCGGCAAGGCCCAACTCGCGCACCAGCGGGAGGTGATCGACCGGAAGTGGGACGGCGTCACCTCGCAGGTGAACGAGGAGCTGTCCGAACTCCGGAACCTGGTCACGGACATGCAGAAGGAACGAGCAGCCCAACATGCGGGGCTCACGCAGAACCTGGTCAAGACCAGCCGGCAGCAGGATATGTTGCTCCGCTCGACCCAGAGGCTCAACGACATCCTCACCAACAGCCAGGCCCGTGGGCAGTGGGGCGAGCGCATGGCCGATGACATCTTGCGCACCGCTGGTCTGGTAGAGGGGGTCAACTACCACAAGCAGAAGACCACCAGCGCCGGCACCCGGCCCGATTTCACCTTCCTCCTGCCCGACGGGCAGGTGCTGCACATGGATGTCAAGTTCCCGCTGGAGGCGTATGCCCGCTACGTGGAAGCCTCGACGGATATCGAGAGGCAGAAGGCGCTGCGGGACTTCGGCACGGCAGTCAAGGGACATGTCAAGGCCCTGGCCTGCCGGGAGGCATACAAGGACCCGTCAGCCACCGTCGGATACGTGCTCATGTTCATTCCCAACGACGGCGTGTACGCCTTCATCCACGAGCACCACCGGTCCGTGTTCGACGAGGCTCTCGACAGCCGCGTGGTCATCTGCTCCCCCTCCACCCTGTTCGCCATGCTGGCGCTGGTCCGCCAAGCCATGGACACCCTCGCCATGGAGAGGTCGTCCCGGGAGATCCTGGATCACCTCGCATGCTTCACCGACCAGTGGCAACGCTACGTCGACCAGTTCGACCTGGTCGGCCGCCACCTGGGCCGGCTCAACTCCGCTTTCGACGATCTGTCCACCACCCGCCGCAACCAACTGGAGCGGCAACTGGACCGCATCGAGGAACTCAAGAACCGGTCCGGCCAGGAAGCGCTCGATGGTGGGACGGAAGCCGAACCGGCCCCACGCGTACCGCACCTCCTGGTGACATGATCCACCCCAGCCGCCGACAGCTAACCCACAGGTTCTCGGGGATGAACGGGGAGAACCTGGTTGCAACTCGGTTTATGGATCGCTCACAGGGGTTCGGTCCCCTCGTTCAGGGTTTCCAGGTAGTCGATGTAAGTGAAGAGACGGTCTCTCCGTCCACCTGTGATCTCCCTCACCATCCCGAGATCGCCGAGTCGCTGCATACCCGCCGCCGCTCCGGGGAAGGACAGCCCCGTGACCCCGCACACATCGGGAATGCTACGGATAGGCACCGCCATCAGCGTTTCGTGCACACGTAGAGCCGAGCCGGCCCGGCGGCCCAAACCCGAGATGCGCTCCTTATCGGCTGCGAAGAGCTCGGTCAGGCGCCTGGCTGTCGAGACGGCTGCCTCTGATGTCTCGCGGATTCCCACGAAGAAGAACTCCAGCCACGCCTCCCAGTTCCCGTTGGATCGGACCTCGCCGAGCAACCGGTAGTACTCCGAACGGTTCTGTTTCAGATACAGGCTCAGGTACAGCAGGGGGTCCTGAAGCACGCCGGCGTGGCAGAGGAGGAATGTGATGAGCATCCGCCCGACCCGGCCGTTACCGTCGAGAAAGGGGTGGATGGTCTCCAGTTGCACATGGGCCAACCCAACCCTTGCGAGGATGGGCAGACCGTCGCGGGTGGAGTGGAGGAAGCTCTCCAGCGCTGTCATGCAGTCCTCCACCCAGAAGGGAGGTGGAGGGACGAAGGCCGCGTTGCCAGGTCGGCTGCCTCCGATCCAGTTCTGCGAGCGGCGGAACTCACCCGGAGTCTGCGTGCTGCCACGCCCCGATGAGAGCAGGATGCCGTGAACTTCCCTGATCAGTCGGTTCGACAACGGGAAGCCGTCCACCCGGAGGCGCCTCAGCCCGTGCTCCAGCGCTGCGACGTAAAGGGAGACTTCGACGATATCGTCCTGGGGGACTCCCGGCGCATCGCCCCGCTCGTGTTGCAGCAGATCCGTGAGAGAGGACTGCGTTCCTTCGATCTGTGACGAGAGAACCGCCTCCTTGCGTACGTAGTGAGAGAGGAAGAGAGACTTGTCCGGTAGTAGGGTCGCAACCCCGTCTAGCCGACCGAGGGCAAGGTTGGCCGCCTCGAGTGCTTGCAGAAGAGGTCCGTCGAGCACGAGCGGGGGAACAGGCGGCAGGGGTACCGGGACAAAGGCGCGGACCTCCTCGCCCCCGGAGCTCGTGACCTCGTAGCGACCCGTCTCTCCGCGGTTCATCTGTTCAGTTCTCCTCAATTGGCGTTGTAGCTATTAATTATAGGGCTATAACTATTAGTAGCGAGGAGTCTCGGACGCGTTTCGCCGGCTCGGCGCCGGGATGTCGAGAACCGGCCGGATCAATCTCGTGATACGGAAGGTGCTGCTTCCCGTTCTCGGTCGGCCGGTACGCGGCGGGCGCCTACGGCTATCCGGAAACCGGTCCAGATGAGCGTCGCGGCCGCCAGCAGCGAAGCCGAGAAGCCCCAGTCGATGCCGAACGCGAGGATGGTCCCACCCGTGGACGCGGCCAGGGTGCCCGCCACGATGACGACGTTGCCCAGCACCAGGCGCCGGTTCCTGTTCCAGAACCTGACCACCGACACCAGGGCCAGCACGATGATGATGGTGGCGCCCATCCCTCCGCCTATGGCAGCCCAGAGGCGGGGTCCGAACATATCCACCCACAGTTCGCGCCCCCCGGGCACGCCGCCTACCGGAAGCGGACCGGCGTCGAATGGTTGGGCAATGGTCATCGGGACGGAGATGGCGAAGAAGGGGAACAGGAACAACAGCATGGCGTGGCCGGCCCGTTTCCCCACCACGAGGAACATCGATCCCAGCGCCAGGACCGGGATGTTGACGATCGCCCCGAAGAGGAAGAAGGTGCGGTAGCTGGCCGAGGTCCATCCTGTGGTCGTCCCGACGAACAGGGCCCAGGTGGCGAGGGCGAAGAACCCGATCCCTGCGGTGTAGGCCGCGGTGTGCGGCCGGGGCGAGGCCCGGTACCTCCAAGCCAGATCGACGAAGAACAGGCCGGCGACCAGTGCCGCCAAGAAGGCCACCGTTACTCTCATGGTCCAGATCGTAGGCGGTGGGATTCCTTGCCGACCCGTGCCCTCGCGACGGGTGGGTGATACCGCAGGGACTCCGGTTACCCTTGGGCGCATGAACCGACATGTTCTCGTCTCCGTGGCCTGGCCCTACGCCTCGGGCTCGCGCCACCTCGGCCACCTGGCCGGCGCCTACCTGCCCGCCGATATCTTCGCCCGCTACCACCGGCTGGCCGGGGACCGGGTGCTGATGGTGTCGGGAAGCGACGTGTACGGCACGCCCATAACGGTTCGGGCCGACCAGGAAGGGGTAACCCCCCAGGAGATCGTCGATCGCTACCACGCCGAGTTCGTCTCGAATTGGGAGGACCTAGCGATCCAGTGGGAACTCTTCACCATGACCGGGACGCCCAACCACCACGAGGTCACCCAGGACATCTTCCGGACTCTCCACGAGAACGGGTACATAGAGCGGCGCACCTCCGAACAGTTCTACGACCCGGAGTCCCGGCGCTTCCTACCCGACCGCTACGTGGAGGGAACCTGCCCGCATTGTGCCTACGAGGAGGCGAGGGGCGACCAATGCGACGACTGCGGTCGCACTCTCGATCCCGTGGACCTCATCGACGCTCGGTCGAAGCTGTCCGGCGCCACCCCGGTGAGCCGGAAGACCGACCACTTCTACCTCCGCCTGCCCGAATTCTCCGACCGGCTTGAGGAATGGCTGCACTCGCGCCAGGGTTGGCGCAAACACGTCCTCAACTTCTCGCTCGGCTGGATCGAGGAGGGCCTGCAGGACCGGGCCATAACCCGTGACATCGACTGGGGTATCGACATTCCCGTCGAGGGTCTGGGACCGGGCAAGAAGATCTACGTGTGGTTCGACGCGGTGATCGGATACCTGTCCGCATCAAAGGAGTGGTCCCAGATCCAGGGAAGGCCCGACGCGTGGAAGGACTGGTGGGAGAACCCGGAGGCCGAGCACTACTACTTCATCGGCAAGGACAACATCCCGTTCCACACCATCATCTGGCCCGCCATGCTGCTCGGATACGGCGGACTGGAACTGCCCACGAACGTTCCCGCCAACCAGTACGTGACCTTCAGGGGAGGCAAGGCGTCGGCTAGCCGGGGCATCGGCCTCACCGTCGGCGGAGCGCTGGCCATCTACGAGCCCGACTCCCTCCGTTATGCCTTGGCGGCCAACCTGCCCGAGACCAGCGACACCGAGATGACCGCGCAGGAGATCGACCGCCGTATCAACGACGAGTTGGTCGCCACCTGGGGAAACCTGGTCAACCGGGTGCTGTCGATGACCCGATCCAACTTCGGGGGCCGGGTACCGGAGCCGGGACCGGAACATCCCGAGGACGCGGCCGTACGAGCTGCCGCGGATCAGTTGCTCCACCGGGTGGCCGACCGGATCGAGAAGGTGGAACTCCGGGCCGGCCTCCGCACCGGGATGGAGATGGCCGGTCAACTCAACGCCTACCTGAACGCCACCGAGCCCTGGAAAACGGCCAAGACAGACCTGGCCCGGACCGCCACCGTCCTGAAGACCACTCTCGACGCCATAAACCATCTGAAAGTGGCCTTCGCGCCCTACCTGCCGGTAACTGCGGAGCGTCTCCACTCCATGCTGGGCCTTCCCGGAAACCTCTCCGACCACGGTTGGGTCGGTCTCCCGGTCCCGGCCGGAACCACGCTGGGGGTCGTCCGGCCGCTGTACCGGAAGGTCGAGGCGAGCCGGGACTGAACTCCGTGTTGCGAAGTGGGAAAGTCGTGGCCGTATCTGTCGTCGAGCCTCTTCGTAAGGCAACATGACCGCCCGCCGCCGCTTCCGGAGAGCCTCCGTGGCGATCGGTGGAGGGTTGCTGGTTCTCCTCGGCCTCCTCGGATCAGCCCTCCCGGTCCTGCCCGGAATGGTGTTCCTGGTGGCGGGCCTGCTGCTGTGGTCCACCGAGTTCAGATGGGCCAAGCAACTCCTCACCCGGCTCAGGCAGTGGATCGAGGACCGTGCCGACACAGGTAGATACCTGAGAGGGCTAGGGTTCCGATCGCGACCTCACCGCGCCGGAGAGGAGGAGGGTGACTGATCGACGGGAAGAGACCGCCGCCGGGTCACCGCTAATCCAAACTGCCGGGCTCTACAAGAACTACGGGAGCATTCGCGCCCTGGAAGAGATCAACCTTGAGGTTCCTCCCGGCGTGACCGGCCTGATAGGGGCCAACGGCGCCGGCAAGACCACGCTGATCCGCCTGCTGCTAGGCCTGATTCAGCCCACGTACGGAGAAGTATCGGTGTTCGGGACCCCGGTGGCCGACGACCCGGCCGGGCTACGGGCCCGGATGGGCTACATGCCGGAGGGGAAATGCCTTCCACCGGACCAGACGGCGGCCGATTTCGTGGCCTACGCCGCGGAACTGGCCGGGATCCCGGCCTCCGAGTCCCGCCGCAGGGCCTCGGAAACGCTCTTCCTGGTGGGCCTGCACGAGGAACGGTTCCGCTACCTGGGGGACTTCTCGACCGGGATGCAGCAGCGGGTGAAACTGGCCCAGGGAATCGTCCACGACCCCGACCTGGTACTCCTCGACGAACCCGCGTCCGGGCTCGACCCGGAGGGACGGGACCAGATGCTGGAGTTGATCGGCCGCTTCCGCCGGTTCGGGATGAACGTGCTGTTCTCCTCCCACATCCTCGACGACATCGAACGGACCTGTGACTGGGTCGTGATGCTGGACGCCGGACGGCTGATCCACTCGGCCCCCCTGGATCCGCCCAGCAAGGGCGACCGGGTCTCGGTCGAGGTTTTCGGTGATCCCCGTTCGCTGGTCGCCGCCCTCGCCGGCCAGGGTGCCGACGTGACGGTCGTCGGCGGGGTGGTCACGGTCGGTAGCCGCTCCGAGGATCCTTTCATGATCCTGCGGGACGCTCTGGACCGGTCCGGCTCGTCGGTCCGGAGGATGGGCACCAGCCTGAGCCGCCTGGAGGACGTGCTGGTTGCCGCCGCTAGGGAAGCCAATGGCTGATCCCCGCCCGCCCGACAACGGCCAAGCGGTCATCGTCGACCGGGGTTACCGCCACTACGAGGGAACCCGCACGGGAAGGCGGGGCGCTATCAGGGCCATCGTCAGGGAGGGATTCCGGAGGGTGCTCGGCCTCCGGCGCAAGGCTAAGCGAAAGCTGCTGCCCTGGGTCCTGATCGCGCTGGCTCTGGCGTCGGTGGTGATCCTGGTGACCATCTCATGGGTCCAGTCCCAGATCCCGGTCTCCGGGGAGGCCTCCGATCTGGTACCCCGCTACCGGGGTTACTTCGACTTCATCTCGGTGGTAGCTCTCCTCTTCGCTGCCTACGCGGGAGCGCAGCTACTGGTCCCCGACCGGACCCATGGGGTTCTGAACGTCTACTTCTCCCGGCCCCTCTCCTTGCGGGACTACCTGGTGGCCAAGGCCCTGGCCTACGCGGCGGTGATCCTCAGCTTCTGGCTGGTACCCCAGATCCTCCTCCATCTCGGATTGGCCGCCCTCTCGTCGGAGGGCTTCCTCTCCTACCTGGGCGGGACCACCGACATCCTCTGGAAGGTTCCCCTGGCCGCCCTGGTCTACTTCGTCCTCCACGCCTCGCTCAGCTTCGTGGCGGCCTCCTTCGTCAACCGGGTCGGCGGCGCGGCGTCCGCCTTCCTGGCCGCCTCGCTGGGACTCAACCTGGTGGCGCTCTTCTTCCAGGAAGCTGTCGAGGATGCTCGCGGAACCCGCTGGGCGGCCCTTCTCGCCACCGAACAGCATCCCCGCTACGTGAGGGATTGGATCTTCGGGGTCCACGAGGACGCGCAATGGATACCCGCCCAAGCCGGTTTCGGACCCGAGGTTTCCCTAACCGTGGTGATCGGCATCGCGGTGGTGAGCGTGATACTGGTCAGTTGGCGCTACCGGAGGCTGACATGACAGCTGCCGAGTGGACGAGCGACGCCCTCCACGTCGCGGACCCCACCGTGGTGGCCGCCCGGATGTCTAAATGGTTCGGCCCCAAAGTGGCGGTGTCGGAAGTGGACTGCTCCTTCGGTCCGGGGGTCACCGGTTTGCTGGGCCCGAACGGCGCCGGCAAGACCACCTTCCTCCGGGTGCTGGCCGGCCTGCTCTCACCCTCGTCGGGCGAGGTGACGATCCTCGGCATGACCCCTAGGAAGAAGCACGCCGTGCACCGCTACATCGGCTTCGTCCCCGAGGACGAAGCGGTGTACGGGCACATGACCGCCCGCCGCTTCGTCGACTGGAGCGCCGCCATGTCGAAGGTAGGCAAGCCCGCGGAGGCAGCCAGGCGGGCGCTGGAGACGGTACACCTCACCAAGGACGCCGACCGGGCATTGGCGACCTTCTCCAAGGGCATGCGCCAGCGGGCCAAAGTGGCGGCCGCCCTGGTACACGACCCGACGGTTCTCCTCCTCGACGAGCCCTTGAACGGAACCGACCCGCTGCAACGGGCCCGGCTGATCGAACTGTTCCTCGAACTCGGCCAGGAGGGCCGCACGATCATCGTGTCGTCCCACGTCCTCGCCGAGGTGGAGCGCATGGCAGGCAGGGTGGTGGCCATGGTGGACGGCCGGGTTGCGGCTGCCGGAACCGTGCCGGCCCTGCGGGACGCCATGTCCGACAAGCCCCGCCTGATCAGGATCGACACCGACCGTCCCCGCCTGCTTGCGATGAGGTTGCTGGGGGGCGAGTGGGTCGAATCGGTGAAGGTCGGACCGGAGAGCGTCGAGGTCCGGACCACCGACGCACGGGCGCTCGGACGCGACATATCGCCGGCCGCTCGTGAGGCGGGAGCGCGGATAACCGCCGTGTCCACCGAGGACGAGTCTCTCGACAGCGTGTTCCGCTACCTGGTAGACCTCAGATGAGACCGCTCTTCCTCGTCGTCGGATCGATCACGGGCCGGTTGATGAGACGCGGGAGGTCCCTCGCCATGTTCCTCCTCACCGCCTCGCCGGCGCCGCTGATCTTCCTGATCGGCCTGGGCCGTTCCAGCGATTTCGCGGCCGAGATGTACAACAACATCACATCTTCCCTCGGGATGGGGATCCTCTATCCGGTGGCTGCTCTCGTGGTCTCGACTGCCGCGCTGGGAGAGGAACGCAAGGCCCAGACGCTCCCGTTCCTGCTGCTGAAGCCGGTATCACGGCCGGTGATCGCCCTAGGCGCGTTGATCGCTGCCGCCATCTCGTCCTTCGTGGTCCTGGAAGCCGGCGTGGTGGTCACCTGGATGGTTGCCGGCGCCATGACGGGCGAGTGGTCGCTAGGGGTAGCCACCACGGTCGGGGTAGCCATCCAGAGCGTGGCGTCGGCAGCGATCTTCGTTCCGCTGGGATTGTTGCTCAACCGAGCCACGCTGGTGGGCCTCGGCTATCTGTTCCTATGGGAGGGAATACTTGCGGCGCTCATCTCGGGAATCCAGGCGTCGTCGGTGTACCGCATCGTCGTGTCCGCCTGGGCCGACGTGGCCGTCCTGAGCCTGGACATCTACGAATCGGTGGACAACATCCTTGGCCGGGTAGCCATCGGTGCCGGAGGAGCGGTTGCCAAGGTGCTGGTCATGGCACTGGTATCGGTCTTCCTGACCGCTATGGTGCTGCGTCGGCGCGACCTCGCCGGCGAGTAAGCCGCTTAGCCTTGATTCTCCATGTTTCCAGACATACCCGCGGCAACATGCCACATCAACCACATGATCGAGACTGGGCCTACCTTCACCCGACGGGTGAAGGTCCCGCCGGGCCGAGACAGGACTGTCGAAACACCCGTAGTGCCTGGTCAGAAGCTCATATCCCACTCCCCCGTTCGCGGAGATCAAACCCCCGCATGAAAAATCGGGGCTAGGGCGCGTTCACGCTACGCGCAGTCGCCACGGCGCCACGGGTCCCGTAGCTGGTCTGTGGTCCGCAACGCAAACCGACCGCGATCAGCGCCGACCGTCCGGTTCCCGAAGCGCCTGGTTTCGGGGTTCAAGAAGGCGGGTAGAGTCCCACGTTCGCCGACTCGTCGGTCTGCCAGAAAACACCTGCGATGGCATCGATCTGGGAGATGAGATCCTCGGCCACGGCCGGGTCGGTCGACTTCTTGGCATCTCCCGCGGCCTTGATGGCGTTCCAGAACATGCCGTGCAACTCGGGGAACCGCTCGACGTGGTGCGGCTTGAAGAAGTCGGTCCACAGCACCGACAGGTGGTGCTTCACCAGTTCGGCCTGCGACTCCTTGACCGAGATGCACCGGGACCGGAAGACCTCATCGTCGGTGCCGTGGTACTTCTTGGCTGCCTGTAGCACCGACTCGGCCTCGATCCGGGCCTGGGCCGGGTCGTACACCCCGCAGAACAGGTCGCAGTGGGCGTGGGCCACATCCGACGGCTTGAAGATCCCCATCGATAGTCTCCTTCGGGATAAGCTGTACATACGGGGCTGACAATACACTCGCCGTCGGTCGACCGGAAGGCCGGGTCGTTCCCGCCACGACATCCGAACGGAGCCGACTGCCATCATCACCTCGATTGCCCTCTTCGCCTGGCTGCGCCGACACTTCAGCCGATTCGAGGTAGCCGACCACTCGATGGAACCTCTCCTCGAGCCGGGCGACTACTTGATCACCCGCCTGCTCCGGCCCGGCCGGCATCCCCGGCGCGGCGACCTGATCGTTTACCGCAACGGCGACCGCTTCCTGATCAAGCGGGTGATAGGCCTCCCCGGGGAGACGCTCATGATCGACGGCGGGGTACTCATGATCGACGGGACTCCGTTCGTCGAACCGTGGTGGTCGGCTGCCACCCGGCCCGACGGCGCCTGGACGGTGCCGCCCGATTCCTGGTTCGTGCTGGGCGACAATCGCCCTCACTCCTCCGGCGACAGCCGTTCCGCCGGCCCGGTCGGCAGCCCAGCCCTCCACTCGGTCGCCGTCGCCCGCTACCGACCCTTCAGCAAGATCCGCCGCTTCCGGTAGGAGGGTGTTGAGAAACCCCCTGTTGGCCCGACGTTCGGTGAAAGACTCCCAAGTCAGCGAACGGCGGGGCAACCTCTACCCCCGTTTTCGGCACCCTCCCAGGCCCGCCTCAGAAAGCCCTCTTTCGTGGGCGAAGAGGAAACCCGGCTGTCACGTCCGCCACCGAGAAGCGGCACCCGAAGGTCGTTGCAATTGGAGGCCCGATTCTGAGACACTGAGGGCCAACATGCCGCGAAGAATCTCAGTTGCTCTGATCGTGTGGGCGTTGCTGGCCGTCTCCTGCGGCAGCGACGACCCCGCCCCTACCTCGTCCGTCACCAGCAGCCGGAACGAAACGACCTCTGCCACGGACGTCTCCGCCGGTGGGGAGCCCCCCTCCGATCCCGGACCCGCTCCTACGGACGGCGGAACGTCCGTCCAGCCCGATGATGACCCGGTGACGGGTCCGACCGAGATGACTTCGACCGTTTCCGACTCGCCCGCCTCCACCGCGGCCGCAACCGAGGAATCCCCTGTCACCGAGCCCGCCCCCGACGCTCCAACCACCACCGCCTACTCGGGGCCGGTCTCGCCCGTCACCGGACTCCCGGTGGAGAATGTGGACCTGGTCGACCGCAAACTCCTCGCCGTGAAGATGGACAACCATCGGAGGGCACAACCCCAGTCGGGTCTCGAAGCGGCGGACGCTGTCTACGAGGTGGTGGTCGAAGGAGGTCTCACCCGGTTCATCGCCCTGTTCCACCACTCCGACTCCGAGTGGGTGGGACCGATGCGCTCGGCCCGGCCCACCGACTGGACACTGGTGCGACCGCTCAACGGGGTGCTGCTGATCAGCGGTGGCCAGCGTTGGATCACCCGCCGGATAACCAGCAACGACGTACCTCTCATCGGGGACACCGGTCCTCCCCTGACCGCCCGGTGGAACGAACGGCAGGCGCCGCACAACCTGTATGTCGACACATACCAGGCTCGGCGGGTGGCGAACGACCGCGGTCTGGGCCGGACGGCGCCTCCGACCCTGTTCAACAGAGGCCCCATGAACAGCCCCGAAGGTGCTGTCGCCACCCAGGTCTTCTTCGACTGGTCCCCGGCTGTCGACGTAGCCTGGCTTTGGGACGGCCAGCAGTATCTGAGGTTCGCCGATGGTAAGGCCCACGAGTGGCGATCGAGGGAGGGAGACGAGACGGGTCAGGTATCGGCGGACGTCCTGATCGTGCTGATGGCCGAGCGCTACACGGCCTGCCCGCAGGGCGAAGGCTCCTGCGTGCCCGCTTGGCACACGGTGGGCGAGAACCGGGCCATCGTCTTCGCCGAGGGAACCTACGTGGAGGGCCGGTGGCGGCGCGACCGGGCCGCCGACCGGTTCACGATCACGGACCAACGCGGCGACCGGATCACCGTGCCTCCAGGGAGGCCGTGGATCATGATCTACCCGGAAACCTCGAGCGTGGTCTGGTAGAAGGCCAACCATGCTGGGACCCGTCGAGTCGATATCCCTCACGGTCCGCAACGGAACCCGCACAGCCGGCGACGTGGTCGAGGAGTACCTGGAGGTCGCCCGAGTCCGGAATCCGGACCTCAACGCCTTCACCGAGATCGACCGGGACGGCGCCTTGCGGCAGGCCTCCCTGATCGACGGGGGCACCCGGACCGGTCCCCTGGCCGGCGTTCCCATCGCTCTCAAAGACCTCATCGACCACGCCGGACACGTCAACACAGCCGGCTCCGCGTTCTACCGCCACCGGCCGGCCGTCTCGGCCACGGTCGTCGACCGTTTGGAGGCGGCCGGCGCGATCATCATGGGTCGGACCGGGCTGCACGAGTTCGCGTTCGGGTTCTCCTCGGAGAATCCCTGGTTCGGCCCGGTCCGCAACCCCTGGGACACCGACCTGTCGCCCGGTGGCTCCTCGGGCGGTTCGGCGGTGGCGGTAGCCGCCGGGATGTCGCCCGCCGCCATCGGCACCGACACGGGCGGATCGGTCCGCGTGCCGGCGGCGCTGTGCGGAATAGTCGGCCTCAAGGTTACCCACGGGCGGATTCCCCTCACCGGCGTCTTCCCCCTGGCAGGTTCTCTCGACACGGTGGGACCACTGGCCCTGACAACAGGTGACACCCGATTGCTCTACGAAGCGATGAAGGGGTTCGACCGGAGCGACCCATGGTCGGCGCCCGTGGCCCGACCTCCCCGGCAGGTACGAGCTCTGGAGTACCTGCGGGTGGCGGTCCCGCTTCCGTGGCTGGAGCACGTGGAGACCACAGGGGTGACGCGGCGCAGGTTCGATCGTTTCTGCGGGCACCTCCGGGACCTCGGCGTCACCGTCGAACCGGTCACGGACCCGGCCCTGGCGCCCGACCCGATCCTCTTCAACCTGGTGGGCACCGAGGCCGCCGCCGTCCACAGGGAATGGTTCGCCGACCCCACCAAGCCGTACGGCGACGATCTCCGCGACCGCCTGGGACAGGCCATGGACAACACTGCCGCCGACTACCTGGAGGCGGTCCGGTGGCGGGCCGGCATGGTGCAGGCGGCCAGGGAACTGTTCGCCCGCTACCACCTGATCCTGATACCCAGCGTCGGGCATCCCAGGAAGAGGATCGGCGTCGACACCATCGACATCGACGGGACCCCCACCTTCTACCGGCTGCCGCTGAGCGGCTACACCGCGCTCGTTAACGTCCTGGGCTGCCCGGCGATATCCCTACCCGTGCTCGACGAGGGTATCCCCCCTCCATCAGTGCAGTTGGTCGGACCGTGGTGGGGTGAGAACCTGCTGCTCGGGGCGGGCGAGGAGCTGGAACGATCCGGGATCGTGGGCTCGAGGCCTCCTGTGGAACCGACCGATCCGATTGGAATACCGGAAGGAGTACCGGCGGGGTAGAATCCGGATAGGCGTCTCGCCGAGGTTCGGGACGGACAGATGGACTCCTCGACCACGCCAAAAACGGCCCGGAGAGCGCTCGCACTTCTTAGAGAGAGAGTGAAGGCCGTGGACAGCGAGTACGACGCAGGGAACCCCGAAGGATCGGACCTGGCGATCCGGGGGCCGAACGGAGACCTTCAGGTCGTCAACCAGGACCGGATGGTGATCCGCTTCGCAGGCGACTCGGGCGACGGGATGCAGTTGGCGGGCAACCGGTTCACCGACGCAGCGGCCAACTTCGGGAACGACCTGGCCACCCTCCCCACCTTTCCGGCCGAGATCCGCGCTCCGGCCGGAACCCTTCCCGGCGTTTCGTCGTTCCAACTCCAGATAGCCGACTGGGACATCCTGACACCGGGCGACAGGCCCGGAGTGCTGGTGGCCATGAATCCGGCCGCCCTCAAGGTCCACTTGAAGGACCTCCGAGACGACGGGATACTGATCATCAACGAGGAGGCCTTCGACGAGCGCAACCTCTACAAGGCCGGATTCGAGATCAGCCCCCTCGAGGACGACACCCTGTCCGGTTTCGACGTCCACCGGGTGCCGATGGAGACCCTTACCAAGGAGGCCGTGAAGGGTTCGGGAGTGAGCGGTCGGGCCGTACTCCGCTCGAAGAACTTCCTGGCCTTGGGCCTGCTCCTGTGGATGTTCGGGCGCGACACGAAGGTGACGGCCGAATGGGTGAAGAAGAAGTTCGGCCGTATCGAACCGGTGATGAACGCCAACCTGGCCGCCCTCAAGGCCGGCTACAACTACGGCATCACCACCGAGAGTTTTGCCCGCCAGATCGAGGTGAGGCCGGCGGCGCTTCCCCCTGGAACCTATACCAACGTTAACGGCAACTCGGCGCTGTCGTGGGGTCTGGTAGCCGCGTCGCAGCTCTCGGGGCTGCCGTTGTTCTACGCCTCGTATCCGATCACACCGGCTTCGGAGATCCTCCACGAGTTGGTGCGCCGCCGGAACTTCGGGGTCAAGACCTTCCAGGCCGAGGACGAGATCGCCGCGGCCGGGGCGGCCCTCGGCGCCGCCTTCACCGGCTGCCTTGCGGTCACCGGAACGAGCGGGCCGGGCCTCTCCCTCAAGGGGGAGACGATCAGCCTGGCGATGATCACGGAACTGCCGATGATCATCGTGGATGTGCAAAGGGGAGGGCCGTCCACCGGGCTTCCCACCAAACCCGAGCAGGCGGATCTCTTCCTGGCCGTCTGGGGCCGCCACGGTGAATCGCCACTCCCGGTGGTGGCCGCCTCGTCCGCATCCGACGCGTTCGAGGTGACGATCGAAGCCGCCCGCATCGCCCTGAAGTACATGACGCCGGTGATTCTCCTCTCCGACGGGTACATCGCCACCGGTTCCGAGCCGTGGAGGCTGCCCGACATCGAGTCGCTGCCGAAGCTCGAGGTGCCCTACGCGAACGGACCCAACGCGGGGGACAAGTTCCTGCCCTACCTCCGGAACCTGCAAACCATGGCCCGCCCGTGGGCAATTCCCGGTATGCCTGGACTCGAGCACCGCATAGGCGGGCTGGAGAAGGAGGAGGCCACGGGCAACGTCTCCTACGACTCTGACAACCACCAGTTGATGACTGACATAAGGGCATGGAAGGTGGCGAACATCGCCAACGACATCCCAGAGGTCGAGGTTGACGATCCAGACGGGGCGGACCTGCTGGTGCTCAGCTGGGGCTCCACCTACTCGGCGGTGAAGGCCGGGGTCGGGAACGCTCGGAAGAAGGGCGCCAAGGTCGCCTACGCCCGGATCCGCTACCTGAGCCCGTTCGCCCCCAACATGCAAACCGTACTGAGCAGCTACGAGACGGTGCTGATCCCCGAGATGAACAACGGGCAGTTGTCCCGGATGATCAAGGCCGAGTTCGTCCGGCCCGTCGTTTCCTACAACAAGGTGGAAGGCGTTCCCTTCACATCGGGTGAGATTGCCGACAAGATCATGGAGATAACAGGAAGATGAGCTACACAAGGGTCGACTTCCAGACCGACCAGGAAGTTAGGTGGTGTCCCGGCTGCGGTGATTACACGATCCTCGCCGCGGTTCAGAACTTCTTCGCCGGGCTCGACATAAAACGGGAGAACGTGGTTTTCGTCTCCGGCATCGGCTGCGCGGCCCGGTTCCCCTACTACATGAACACCTACGGCATGCACTCCATCCACGGCCGGGCACCGGCCATAGCCAGCGGTGTGGCCGTAGCCAACCCGGCATTGTCGGTGTGGGTGGTCGGAGGGGACGGAGACCTTCTCTCGATAGGCGGCAACCACCTGATCCATGCCTTGCGGCGCAACATCGACATGACCATCCTGCTGTTCAACAACCAGATCTACGGCCTCACCAAAGGCCAGTACTCGCCGACCTCCGAACCTGGCAAAGCGACCAAGTCGTCCCCGGCCGGTTCGATCGACTACCCGTTCAACCCGGTGAGCCTCGCCCTCGGCGCCGAGGCCACGTTCGTGGCCCGCACGCTTGACATGGACCGCAAGCACACCACGGCGATTCTCAAGGCCGCCCACGAGCACCGCGGCTCGGCGCTGATCGAGATCTACCAGAACTGCAACGTGTTCAACGACAAGGCCTTCATTCAGTTGACCGGCAAGAAGGAGCGGCAGGTCAACCGGATCGACCTGGTCCACGGCCGGCCGATCGTGTTCGGCGCCAGCAAGGAGAAAGTCGTCGTGTGGGACGGTGGCCGGGCCGCGATCGTCGACCGGGCCTCGGTCAACCCCTCGGAGATAGTCGTGCACGACGCCCACTCCGAGGACGCCTCCCAAGCCTTCGCCCTGTCCCGGCTGGCCCACGGTCCGTACGGTCCGACCCCGCTCGGCATCTTCCGTGACGTCTACCGGCCGGTCTACGACGACGCCCTCGAGGAGGCGGTAGTCCGCTCCCAGACCGCCCGCGGCAACGGCGATCTCGGCAAGCTGCTCACCAGCCTGGGAACCTGGACCGTCGACTAGAAGGGTGCTGAGCAATCCACCAGCGGGCTGCCAGGAGCCGTCCCGCTGTAGCAGCCGTTGCCTGATGTCGCCCAGAGATGCGACCTTCATGGAACGATGTCTCTGACCCCTCGGTAAGATTCCATCCAGAATGCACAAATCGAGAGTCCTACTTTGACTCTGTGCACATCGGGGAGCCCTTGTCGCCTTGCCCCCCGGCCTTCTCAGGGTGGCGCGCGGTTGGTGGCTTGTTCGAGGTGGCGGAGTAGCTCGATCGTGTGCGGGTCAGGTTGGGGTGGCCGCACCGTGGCCGTGGTGGTGACCCCGATTTTTTGTGCGGGGGTCTGTACTGGGCAAGCAGAGTGAGGAGTATGAGCTCCTGGCCAGGGACTACGGCCATCTCTACAGTCCCGCCTCGGCCCGACGGGACCTTCACCAAGCCAGGCCCGGTCGCGCCGAGGTGGTTGAATATTGGCATGCCGCCGTGGTGTGTCTGGAAACACGCCTGAAAGCCCGATGGTGCATGACCGAGTGGAAACACCGGAACCGGATGAGGCCCGGTGCCGTCGCGTTAATCCTCAAGATGGAAGTTATGCCGACGACCAACCGGACTCCAGCTGCCTTCGGCAACCCGAGCTGGGTTCCTTTCGAATAGGCCCTCAACCCTGGCAGGCGCTGAGGGCAGCCCGGTCGGAGAAGATCCCGTTGGCGAACTGGAGTTCCCGCACGTAGCAGACGATGCTGTCAACATCCTCGGGTGACAGGCCCGGTACGGGTTCCATGTCACCGAAACTCCAGTGGTGCTGTGGCGATCCTTGGCTTACCGCGACGTGGAAACTGAAGTCTGCGTGATGACCCGGCTCGTAAATCCTGTCCACCAGCGGTGGACCCTCCGACGATCCGCCAGCGGTCGGACCGTGACACTCGGCACAGTTGGCGGTGAACAACTCTCCGCCCCGGCGAGCAACGTCCGAGAGCTCGGGCACGACTATTGCGGCTCTCTCCGAGTCCGAGGTATCGGCAGTCGCGTATCCGTCGTCGCCCTCACCGCACCCCACCAAGAGGACGCAGGCAAGGAGCGGGAACAAGAGAGATCGCCACACCATGCGTAACCGGTTCGATGCCATCCTGTGATTGCTCCCCTCGCTACCGCCTACCCCCTACCGGGTCGTGATGTTCATCCTACGACGGATCCAAACACATGGCCCCCCGTGTGCGCCGGTATCACGCCGGTCCAGGCCACGATGGCGGCACGACCGGCGCCATGTGGATCGCTTCGCCGATGGTCCAGCCGACCCAGCTGGAGACGTGAGCACGATGGGGTCCGGCGGGTTGTTGGGGTAGCCTCCCCGCGGGCCGGTGATCGAGAGGAGACGGGAATGGACGTGTTGGATTTGATGCGGACGCAGCGCAGCGTCAAGCGCTTCAAGCCGGATCCGGTGCCCGACGATGACATCCGCACCATCCTGACCGCGGCTACCTGGGCCCCGAACGGCACCAACGCCCAGCCCTGGGAGTTCATCGTCATCAAGGATGCGGACCTCAAGAAGAAGATCGCCGACATCTACCGGGAGGGTCTGCAGTTCCTCCTCGATCACCCGAGACGCCAGGGTTTCAGGGAACCCGACAAGCGCACCTTCTTCAAGACGATGATGAGAAAGTCCCAATACCTGCGTGACCACCTCGAAGACAGCCCGGTGCTGATCATCGTCGCGATGAACAAGGAGAAGGACAACCTTCCCCGCTACGGGGTGCTCAAGGCTACCCGTGTCGAGGCGACCTACACGTCGATCATGCCCTGCGTCCAGAACCTTATGCTGGCGGCCCGCAGCATCGGCATCGGAACGTGCCTCACCACAGCCATAACCATCCTCGAGGAGGACGCCAAGATCGCCCTGGGGATGCCCGAAGAGACCCAGATCATCGCCCTGATCCCCATGGGATACCCGGCCGACGATTTCAAGCCCGTAACGAGGATCCCTGCCGAGGAGTTCACCCATTGGGACGGATGGCAGAGAGCCTGAACAGCCTGGAGAGCAGGACCAATGTTCCCGAACAACTCAACACTAGGTTCTGCTGCGGTTCTAGAGCATAGTTATCGTATAGCTAGAAACTATGCTCTAGGAGGGTGCTGAGCAATCCACCAGCGGCCTGCCAACCGCCGGCAAAATGCCTGGGCTGGCGGGCGGCAGGCCCGAGCAATCGTCATTGTTCAGCACCTTCCTAGTGTCCTGTATCTCTGTTTCGCTT
>MKWU01000292.1_pt1 | contig 94734 bp, 70 predicted proteins | sample 809101 | NCBI WGS metagenome assembly MKWU01 (sample SAMN05860141, study PRJNA318959) | sponge metagenome | host: Aplysina aerophoba | place: Slovenia: Piran, Adriatic Sea, Gulf of Piran | collected 2013-05-07
CTGGGAGATAAGGCCTATATCGGTATAGGTGTATTGACACCGAAGCGATCAAATATGACCCGGAGCGAAAACAGCCAAAAACAGACTCTACGGGTCTACGGGCCCAACGAAGCCGATCTTGTACCCCTCAAGGGAGGACCCCGCCGTCCTTGGGGTGGTGAGCTGTGGACGAACTCCCTTGCTCGAGCTCGGACCCGTAGCTCCAGTCCGAAGAACTCGTCCTTCGAAGCCGCCCTTGTACCCCCCAAGGGGGGACCCCGCCGTCCTTAGCGAGTCGAAGCGAGCTTCAGCACTTTGGTAAGGTCACTGACCCTTCAGGCGGCGCAAGTAAAGACGTTTCTGTCGCTCACCCGTACCCGGGTCCAGCGAACCCGTCCTTGAGTCCGTACCCCCAAGGGGGGACCCCAGCCTTGGGTCCGACTTTGAACGCGGGTAAACCTCAAGATTGCTGCCTTCAACCTGCTCCACTCGGGGGTGCTATTCAGGTAGCAAACGGGGTGATTGACACAGGCTAGACTTGCTATTGGAGGTCGGTCTCTATTTCTCACATGGTGCAGGATGCACCAGAACTGGCCTCCCTCCTTTGGGGGGTAGAGACAATCTCACACTACGACCAGACTGCCCACCCGTAGTTGTCTACTATAGGTTCGATACGTGCATGTTTGGCTGGAGTCACTAGCATCGCCCTAGCTTGGGTGGGCGATGCTTGGGTAAACAACTATATAATTCCCGAAGGATTTCGGGAGAACTGTTGCCAATTCGGTAGCTTGGGTGAAGCTGGCCGTATGTCGGTTCCTGATGCGGCGGGTTGCCAAGAGTCTGAGCAGTGGAAAACACCCGGAAACCCTCTCAATATGATTTGTGGAACAGACTCTTAGGAGTTTCTACTAGGCCTCTTCCACCTTCGCAGTGGACAGCTTGTCGAGCCCCTCCCGCGCGGCCTCCCGCGCCTCGCTAGGGGCGTATTCGAGGGCCAACACCCCGCGATAGGCCCGCTCCGCCTGTGCCCATCTACCTGCTAGGTCGCGCAGTAGTCCGAGGCGGGCTAGCAGATAGCCGGGGAGGAAGTAGGGCTGGCTGAAGTCACCTTGACTGGTATGCTCAAGGAGATCGAGGGCCTCCGCAAGGTGTCCGTTCGCGAACATCAGATTGGCCTCGTGGTAGTGCGCCTCGGCGCTGTCGAGTTCACGGAGTTGCTGGATGACATTGCCGGGTTCGGAGATGGTGACCTGCATGGCTAAATCGAGGAGACTGCGTTCGTATGCCTGTTCACTGGTCTCGATCTCGGGCGGGTCGAGCCTCTCGATGTCTGGGTCGAGGGCGGCCTCGAGGGTGGGGAGGTGTTCGGCACTGGCCAAGAGTGTGACCCGCTCGGCACCGAGCCCGTGGATGCGTGCGATCACCTCTTGGCTCCGCTCTCGCAGCCAGTCGGTGGCGGGACCGTCGCCGAAGGTCTCCTCGCACCGGTGCTGGTGTTCGGCGAAAAGCGGTAGCACCTCGGAACAGATGCGGGGGAGTGTGAGCGGAGCCTCAAGGAGATTGCGGAGGGGGGCGAGGATAGCATCGACCTCGTTCAGAACCTTCAGGATCCTAGGGTAGGCCTTGAGGTAGCGACGGAAGTCGTCTTTAGCGTCGGGATCGGGCGAGGGGACCGCGACCCCGTAGACAGGCACACCTGCGCGGGAGGCCCAGGGGACGACAGCAAGTGGCAGGGCTAGTTCGGGCGTGTCCTGCCAAGCCGGGTCTTCAAAAGCGTCTGCATGGAGAACAGGAGTAACCACAATGTCGGGGTTGGTGGCTGCCACGAGGTCGCGGAGGCTCACAGCGTTGTAGAGGGGATAGTGCAGGTGGAACGCTCCCATGAGCGGAAGCGGTGTGAGCTTCATGGTTGTCATGGTAGCTTGGAGTTGTGGTCTCGAGGCGCTAATCCCGGTGCCTCTGACCCTTCCCGCTGCTCGTCGGTTGATATGGCTGCGTTAAAGTAATCGTGTGCAAGTAGGGATGATAGACGATGTTTAACAACAATCGGAGTCCGGCGTGGTTTCGGGACAGCAAGTGGTTGAGCGGCATCCTTTTGGTGGTGGTCCTAGCGGCGAGCATCCTCTCGTTCAGCCTGACCCAGTTCACTACGGAGAACCGGGCGAAGCTGGTGCTGGAGCGGGTGATCGAGTTGACTCTGCTTCCCGAAGGGGTAGGCCAGGGTCTCGCTGTCCGTCAGGGGATCGACTTCGAGCCGGGCGATAGGCTACAGCTACTTCCTGGGGTGGAAGTCTTTGCGGATCCTACAGAGATCGAAGGGTTGACAACGGAGGACGCACAGAGTCGGGTGGCGGCAGTCCTCGCGGAGCGGGTGGTGTCTGCAGGGACTGCAGCCGCCCTTGCTCTGGTCACCGACGGGGACCTAACGGCTCAGCTCGAGCGTGCGTTTGTCGGGCCGGTTCCATTCTTGACGCGCTTGTGGCTCGGGGCGTCCATGATGCCATTGGGGCTTGAGGATGGGTCTCGCCTAGCCCAGTGGGAGGTACGGGCCGCGGAGCAACCGGGCCAACCCGTGCAGCCGGTGGTGGGCGTGTTTGTCCTGGTTGAACCGGAGAGGCTTCGACCGTTGAGCGAGCGGGAGATAGGGGAGTTGGTAGTTAGAGAGTTGGCTTCCACCGTTCTTGCCGAGGGGCTGCCCGCTGCGCAGGAGTTGGTGACCAACTCGACTCTGCTACAACAGCTCAGTCTCACCATTCAGGGCGAGGTGCGCTCGAGTCTCCACGATCTGCTCATCACCCTTCTGCTAAGTCGGGGCGAAACGGTCTCCGTCCGCCTCAAGCAGGCCCGCACGGCTTTGGCTGAGGTCGACCCACCCGATGCAACCCCCGGTGTGTTGCCGGCGTCGAGGCTGGAAGGGCTCTCTCCAGAGGAGGCCGACCGGGTCGTGCTGTCAGTTCTGGCTGAGCAGGCCTTTGCAGAGGGCGTCGAAGTAGTTGCGGACCAGGTGATTGACGTGGAGCAGGCGTCGAGGCTGCAATCGGTAGCAGGTGTGGTGGACAGACTGACCCGGGCTGCGCACCGCCGTTACCTGCAGATCACTTGGTGGACAGGTACTCTTGCGCTTTTGTTTCTGGCTGGGTTGATGGTGTTCAGTCGTGGGCTCGGGCGACTGGTCAATCCCGGCCTGGCACTGATGCTTGCTGCGGGGCCGGGGGCAGTGCTTTTCACCTGGCTTAATGGTCTTCTGGAGAGCGCTGTTGGGATCCTCCCGGCGAGCATCAGAACAACTGGGGCGATCGCCTTCTTAGGTGATCTGCTCGGGTACATTGGGGCCCGTCTTCCGATCGAGGTGTTTGCTTCGCTGTCTCGGAACCACCTGATCGTTCTGCTGGTAGGTGCGGGGCTGGTGGCGCTAGCGCTCCTAGTGAGGCTTGGTCAGCTGCTGAGGCCGAGGCGGAGGACGCTTCTCTAGTCCAGACATCGTTTATCGGAGACTCTGGAATCTTGGGTCGTAGTGTGAGATAATCTCACACCCCCCTTCAAACCGTTTTCCAAAATGAAGATATCCCCGTCTGGAAAGTAATTCCTCGATCTCCCAGTATGGGCAAAACTTGGTGAAGTCTCTTCGAGAACCGCCCCTTCACTCTTCATCATGACCCCCCTACCGGCACCAATTCCAAAACCGCAGGCGCTGCTAAGGTCTGGTACGCATCTCCAAGGACGGGTTCGCTGGATCTGGTAGGGGGCAGAGATAATCTCACGTCACGACCACCGGCGTCAACGGCGAACTTAATGGCTCCAAGTCAGCATCGTTCTAAGCCATCTCGGCTAACCGGTGAACGCGGAGTCCTGTCACCTTTGATTGCCGAGAGAGCGCAAGCACGCCCGCTAGTGAGCCAAGGGTTTCTCGCTATGGTGAGCGGCGAACTCCCTCCGACTCTCCTGGACGTTCTGCAAGATACTGGTATTTGGTAGCGTAGACCGCCAAGACGTTTCGAGCCAAAGCGTCGTACCACCTCGACGGTTTAGCATCCGCGAAGCCAGTCGTGTCCCGAAGTCAGAGGGAGGCCACGACCTCCGTGAGCGGATTGGGTCTCATCTATTTCACGGAGTTCATCAGTCCGAAGAAACCCTCGATTAGTGTCGGGTGGATGAATGTCTCTTGGTAGAAGGTGGTCCACGGGGCATCGGCCATCATCAGGGTCATGAGCGCCTGCACCACCTCGCCACCACTGACTCCGAGCACAGTGGCACCCACAAGGCGATTAGTGTCTGCGTCGATGACCACCTTCATCAGGCCGTCAGTTCGCTGCATCTCTATTGCGCGCGCCACGTAACCCATGGGAATCTTGCCAACCTTGACGTTCATCCCCTGTGCCCGCGCTTCACGTTCGGTTAATCCCACACGGCCCAACTCCGGATCGGTGAACATGGCGTAGGGTACGATCCGGTCGGCGGTGCTCCTCTTCTCTGTGTCCGTGGTGAGGTTATGGAACAGGATTTGGTAGTCGTTGTAGGAGATGTGGGTGAAGGCTGGCCCTCCGTTTACGTCCCCCACAGCGTAGATGCCAGGCACTTCTGTCTGGAGATACTCGTCGACGGGGATGAAACCTCGGTCACTCGTTATGCCGGCTGCTTTGAGGTTGAGCGCGTCAGTATTGGGCTTGCGGCCTACCGCGAGCAGCAGATGGCTTCCGCTGAGCGTACTGGAGCCACTGTCCTGCGCCTCGATTGTGAGGTGAATGTCACCCACATTGTCCTGGCAGACTTTCGTGACCTTGTGACCGAGTTGGAACGTGAGCCCCTCGGCTTCGAGCGCCTCGCGTAGCGCCTCACTCACGTCCTTGTCCTCACGCGGCACGATGTCGTCCATGAACTCGATTATGGTTACTCGGGATCCGAATCGGTGAAACATCTGTCCAAACTCGAGGCCGATGTAGCTGCCGCCCACCACCAGTAGGTGCTTGGGCACCTCCTCAAGGTCGAGGATAGAGCGGTTGGTGAGGTAAGGCACCCCTTCGATCCCTTCAATCGGCAGGATCAGCGGGCTAGTGCCGGTGTTGATTACGATGACGTCGGATGAAAGTTCCGCGCCGTCTACCTCAACCGTGTTAGGACCGGTGAAATATCCCTCCCCGCGGAACAGGGTGATATTGGGGCGACTGCCGGTGTGGTGCTCCTGGCCCGATCGCCAACTCTTGACGACTTCATCCTTGAGCTCTCGGATCTTCCTCATGTCGACCCTGACATCGCTGACCGCAATGCCGTAGCGGGATGCGTTGCGTGCGCTGTGTGCCACTTGGGCGCTGGCCAGCATGCGCTTGGTCGGGGTGCATCCGTAGTTGACGCACGAGCCCCCGAGGTGTTCGCGCTCCAAGAGCGCAACCTTCCAGCCCCGATCCGCCAACCGATGCGACAGCGGACCTCCGGCCTGACCTGAGCCGATGATGATGGCGTCGAACGTTTGCAAGGTGATCTCTCCTTTGCAGTTCGGGTCGGATGTCAGGCTGTTCCCAGCGCATGTCCATCACTTGATCAGGCAACCCAAGAGGCGCCAGATGCGGCCACTGATCGCCCCCTCCCTGTGCGGTGCTGCTTTACTAAGCACTTGGCGAACTGGTCCGGCGAGGTAGGGCCCCTTTGAGGGCGATGATACACCCGAGATGTCACCGAGTCCTGACGGTGGCGTTGACACAGTGGCGGGTGTCCGTCTACGGTGGCGCCCAGGTGGCCGATTTTGGGATGTTGTTCGGGAGCATCTAGGGCGCAGCCACTCTCCCACGATACGGGGTCCAGGCTTTAGCGTATAGGGTACGAGTCGGACCGACGAAGACGGGTGCCTCAGGCCCAACATGGTCGTCAACTTCGAATTCGGGGAGTAGCCTATCTTTACGGAGGTCTCGAGTGGTTTCGGATCGTCAGCGGCGGGGTGTTCGCCTCAATGTTCCGAGAGGAGGGGATACGGAGCGCCTTAATCGGGGCGCTATTGGGGGTGGTGGCAAGGATATCGGCGTGGCGGCTATCTTCTGGAGGCACTTAGCCGACTCGGCATCGGCTTAGGCTGGCATTTCGTGAGTAGTGGAGTGACCTTCAAGCCGGAGACACGAGTATACGCGCTCCGCTAGTAGGGGTCACCAGACCCGATACAATGATGTCCATAGAGTGTCATCTTGGCCCTGATAGGATCTAGGCGCCGAGGAGGTCAATCGTGGTATCGAACGCAACACGCCGCCCTGACGAACCGAGGCCCAGCGCTCTGCTCCGGAACGCCACCCTGTCTATCTTCCTCTTAGGGGGGTTGCTGTTCATTACGGGGATCGCTCTACTCCTCACTGGATTCCCAGCTGGCGGGCTCAACTCGGCCATCGGTGGCGGCTCTGCGGTTCTGGCCGCCCTGGTCATCAGTAGCCGCCAGGGCTACAGTTTCCTCGGTAGTCTGGTAATCCCTCTGGGTGTGGTCACAGCCCTCTCTTGGCTGGTGGTCGACTATTCCTGGCCGGGGATCTTTATCAACCTCTTTGCTGGCTTGTTGCTTGCCCCGATAGGTAGTTTCCTGATTGGCGAGGTTGCCGGATTGAGGATCCCACTCGAGACCTACGAATAGCGATCCACAACGGGTCATATAAAGTATGGCTAGGTAGCGGACTGGAGGACTCCGTTGACCGTCCTCTCCGAGCTACCCTATCTTTCCCCTCTCGTTCCTAGCTCTGTTCCCGATCACCCCGCACTCCGTAATCCTTCAGTACCCGATTCGGCGAGACGTATCCCATCTCCAAATCATGTCTAATCTTTTTCGGGTCCCGCTCGCTCACGGGCCCGAATCCACCCCCTCCAGCGATGTGGAGTTCTACTGTGTCGCCTGGGTGCAGATTGATGGCGGGAAAGAGGAACACCTTCTGGCCGTTGATGAGGACCTCGCCGACGCAGCTATTCTCGCCTCCGGCTAGGCCCTGCGGGAGAGTGGTGATGCGATCTGGCGTGAGGCTGAAGATGATGGGGGCGTCACCCACGTGCCGGAAGGTGATCGTCTGGCCGAGGCCGCCCCGGTGTTGACCAGGGCCTCCGGTGTCGGGGCGCAGGGCCTTCTCACGGAACAGGATCGGCGAGCGCGTCTCGATTACCTCGCAGGGGGTGATGGTGCTGTTGTTAGGATAGGAGACAGGCACCATACCGTCCATCGTAGGGAGCGCTCCACGGCCGCCGTGGGGCAACATGTCGACGATGAAATTGCCATAGCCTGGCTCGGTTCCCTTCAGGACTAGCGGCCAGATACCCCCGTTGCTGGCCTGGACCTGGTTTCCGAAAATAGGCCACAGGGCCCCGAAGAGCACCTGGTTGAGGTTGTTGATAGTCTTTGCCCGTGCCTTCACTGCAGCCGGGAACCGTGCGTTGAGGATCGACCCCTCTGGTATGACGACGCGGATGGGCCGGAATAACGCCTCGTTGTTGGGAACATCGGTCGCTAGGGCACACTTGAATGGGTACATGCTTGATGCCAAGGTGCTGTTATAGGAGGAGTTGATCGATCCCTTGCTCGACTGAGGTGAGGTGCCCGCGTAGTCCACCACAGCTTCGGAGCCCTTGATAGTGACGGTGACGGCGAGGTGGGCGGTGTCGATGTAGCCATCGATGTCCATACCGTAGCGGTAGACGCCGTCTGGCAGTTCGGCGATCCGGCTCCGCATGTGGCGCTCAGAGCGGGTCATGATCTCCTCGGCGATGTCCTCAATGTCGCCGAGACCGTAGTCCTCGAGTAGTTCGCAGAGGCGGGTGCCGCCAACCTTGGCGGCACCCGCCATCGCCCTTAAGTCTCCCAGTAGCAAGTCCGGAGCCCGACAGTTGGCACCGATGAGATCGAACGCCGTTACATTTTCTCTTCCCGCTTCGTAGAGCTTGAACGGCGCCATCCTCAGCCCCTCACCGAACACGTCATCACCTTCGATTTCGCCTGGGTGTCCGCCTACGTCAGACATGTGCGATACGGTGCCCATGCAGGCGACAATGCGCCCCTGGTAGAAGATCGGCTTCAGTAGGATGTAGTCGGGGAGGTGACCGGTGCCGATCCAGGGGTCGTTGGTGGCGAGCACGTCACCATCTTGCAGAGTGTTGGCGGGGAAGTGCTTGAGCAGGCTTCGGGCGGTGCGTGGATAGACCGCCGAGAAGGTGGCAGTGCTCAGGACTGACTGGCAGAGCGATCGCCCCGTCGCGTCAGTGAGGATGCAAGCGAAGTCACGACCCTCGCTGAGGATGGTTGAGAAAGTGGTGCGGACGATGGCATTGTCCACCTCGTCCATAATGGCAATGAGTCGTTGCCAAAGGATTTCGAGGGCAATGGTATCGGTTTGGAAAGCGCAGGTGTCGGGCCTGCGGTGACGGAGAGGCATAGGACTTGAGGATACCAGTTGCGTCCAGCAGCGGGACCGGCTTCCCTTGGGCGGGACCCCGCTTGAGGGGTCGCTAGTGGTCGGTTTTCAGAAAACCTACACCAGTTTCGCGCTCAGCGTGATCTCGCCTACCCCCGCGAGAGCCTTGGATACAGGGCAACCATCCTTGGCTTGGTTCGCGAGATCCTGGAAGGTTGCCTCGTCGATACCAGGAGCTTCTACCTCCGTGTTCAGTTCGATCTTGGTGATCGCGGGGCCCGCGCCCATGATGACACTGGCACTCGTTGAGATCTTCGTGGGAGCGGTGCCGTTTCCGCTGAGAAGTGCTGAGAGGAACATCGAGTAGCAACCCGCGTGGGCCGCTCCGATAAGTTCCTCCGGATTGGTGCCCTCACCCTGCTCGAAGCGGCTGGCCTTGGTAAAGGGGCCCGTATAGCCGCCGTCGGGCAAGGTCATGGAGCCCGCTCCCTCGTCGAGAGTACCCTCCCAGATCGCATATGCTTTGGTAATTGCCATCGTCGTCTCCTCTCAAACGTTCTTCACCGATGCCTGAATACTGTAGGGTTTCGGTTCATTCTAGCAAGTGAGGCGCAGAGTCGGTGGGGTCGCCGTGCTCGGTTTCCCCCTCCGCGATTAGAGCCTCGAGGCCGACCCATTCGTTGAATTCGTTTGAGGATGATGTCCTAAGGTCAGTAATCGAGCCCGCACCACCTCTGTTCTCGCGACGTAGGCACGCGAACTGGATGGATTGGCTTCGGGTCCTTGAGGTGAATCTGCCAGACACTATAGTCACGTTGCCCCACCTTCATGGAGATGTTGAAGGGGAGCGGACACAGGGTGTTCTCCTCCTCACACCGTTTTAAGGTGTGAGGGTCAGTGCGGTCCCCATAATAATTCGGCCACACCCAGTTATGAATATGAATGAGCCAGTTGCTTAACGGCATCCACCGGTGAAGCGATACTCAGTGCTGCCACGATCACCGTTTCTAGGACCCCCTAACGTGGCCGGAATCGGGCGATGGCATCGTCTGCGAAGGCGTGGTTGGCAGCCATCGTACGTCCGGCGCTATGGGGTGTGTGCACCACGTTGTGCCGGCCCAGGAGAGGGGAGTCGAGGGGCACCGGTTCAGTGGGGAACACGTCCGCTGCCAGGGCTAATTCGTCGTTCAGTACGCGGCGATATAGGGCGGCGGTATCGCACACTGCGGCGCGGGTCACCTGTACTACTAGGCTGCGTGGCGGTAGGGCGTCGATTAACTCGGCCGTGATCAGCCCGCGAGTGGAGGTAGTGAGGGGCACCATCGGGGCGAAGATGTCGGCATCCACTACCAGTTCCGCCAAGTGAAACCGGCGTTCGGCGTGGGCAGCAACGAAGGAGGCATCTGGTGCAAACGGGTCCCAGATCGCCACTTCTGCTCCCAGCGTCGCGCACCAGGAGGCGTAGCGGCTACCGATATTGCCGGCTCCCACCACGCGCACCTGCTTACCTGCTATGGTGCCATTGCAAAATCGAATGTCGTCTCCGAACTGACCGCCGCGCACCCCCGTCGGGTCGGTCGCTGGGGAGTAGTCCCACGGCGCGTGGCTGCTCTGCATGGCGGCGTAGTTCTGCGGGATGCGCCGCAGTGCACAGATGGTGAGTGCCAGGCCAAACTCGGCTACCGACTGTCCCCAGTACACATCTGCCCGGTGCGGGATGATGCTCACGCCACGGGCTTCCAGCGCCGCGACGCCAGCCTCCGCATTCCCCTCCGGCATGAGGTAGCACTCCTCGAGGGCGGTATAGGGTTCGAAGTCCTCGGCGGAGATGGGGAAGCCGAGTAACACCAGCCGCTGCACCGAGGTGGGATTGGGCACCAGTTGCGACACCTGCGCGTCCGGCGCTGCAGTGCGGATTAGCTCACACCCGCCGTCCTGTTGCCAGCGCCGATGCCAGTGGTCGGCAACGAACGGCCAACTGTTCATAAACCGTTGGTGGACACAGATCACCGATCGGGCAACGCTGCGGGCGCTCATACGCACCACCCTCCGCGACAACAGCCTTGGACTAAAGCCATGGTCGCGCCGGTGCACGGGGCCCGACCAAACAGTTGACGGTTTGGGAGGACAAGGGGAGTGGTAGACGTGGAAGCGAACATGACTTATGAACTCCTTGCAGGTGACATGGAGTAGGGGGGCCGCGGCTGGCGTGTTCCGATGAATGGGATATGGGGTAGGTGCCGGAGGTGGTTACTCCCCCGGCCGTGGCTTCCGCTCAATACTATCCAACCATGGTTGCTGGTGCTGATTGATTTGCTAGATCGGGCGTGCCGGTCCGATACAGCACCGACTTCAAGCTACTGGGTGCACTGGAGTACCATGAAGCGCCAGTACTGGCTGTGCTGAATTGTTGCGGGGAGTCACCCACCTTAGCTTATCGGGGCTAGTACCCCTGCTCGAGATCAACCCGATTCGGGACCGACTTGCTCTCGGCGGCACGGTTTAGCATCTCGGCCAGGTACACCATCCGGGTGTCGTCCACCTGGCCTAGCCAGCCAGCTCGATGAGGGCTTAGGATTACGCGGTCTAGTTCGTGGAAGGGGAATCGGGACGGTGCGGTCGCGGTGCGTTCGGCCTCCGTCCGCGGGTAGCGGTACCACACGTCGAGTCCGGCCGCTGCCAGCCTTCCGCTCTTCAGGGCTGTGTAGAGCGCCTCCTCATCGACTACGGTGCCGCGCCCCACGTTGACCAGGACGGAGCCCTCCGGCAGTAGCTTAAGTTCTGGAGCTCCGATGAGGCCACGGGTCTCCGGTGTGTCTGGCAGCGCGATAAGGAGGACATCAGCCCGAGGGAGGAGGTCGTGGAGTCGCTCATGCGCGTGGACCTCTGCAAAGGGATCCATTCTGTCCTCCGGGCGCAAGCTCCGGCACACGCCGAGCACCTCCATCCCCAGGGCCTTGCAGACGGGCGCCATGTGGCGCCCGATGCGGCCGTAGCCGAGGATGAGTGCAGTGCGGTGGTGCAGGAGGAGTTGTGGCCGGTCGCCGTAGCGTATCGTCCAGTCGTGGCGTCTCAGTGCGCGGTCTGCTTGGGCGAGGAACTTTGCACTCGCGAGCATTAGGGCGAGGGCTGTCTCTGCCGTGGCGATATAATTATATGGAGCGTTGTGGAGTGTCAGATGCGGGTAGCGACGCAGCAGTTCCACCGTGTTCGTGGACGCCCCTGCGTAGGGGATGATCACCGCGCGGAGCCTGGGGCTCGCCTCGAGAAGCTCCGAAGTGGGGGAGGCGGCGATGAGAATTTCGTATTCTGCCGGCTCGGGAATGTCGTTGCCGTAGCGGTAACGGATATTGGCAGCTAGGCGTTGAGTCAGGGCGTCTGGGGACCCCTGCTTAACCTCTGGATAGTGGAAGACATCTAGGTGCATGCTTGAATCCTGGCCGGTCACAGTTCACCCACCTCCCGGTCGTGATGGCCGTACCCTCGGAGTACGGTTCGGTCGCCGATCCGTAGGACGACTACGGAACCGCCTGGGCCCCGTGGGTCGACCCCAGCCTCCCAGATCCCGGAGCGCCTACGGATCGTCTGCGCGATGCCTAGGGACCTAGGGGTCCCCGGCTGGTATCCCGGCTCCTGCACCGACCCCGCTTTGCGGAGAGGCGGCTCCACGTCGGTCACCGGTCCGTGGCTGTGCACGCGCGGGAACGCTGCGGCTAACTGGGCGTTCATACCGAAGTCGATCTGGTTCATGATCACCTGTACGGTCGCGCTGACTATGCGGGGTCCGCCCGCCGCCCCAGCGGCGATGATGTCGCCCGTCTCCGGGTCCAGGGCGATAAGCGGACTCTGGCTGCTGGCGGGTTCCGCACCGGGTGCCACTAGGTTGTACGCGCCCTGGTAGCGGATCCCCTGGGTCGTGATTTCGCCAGGCTGGAGGCTAAAGTCGCCGACCGAATCGTTGAGCACGACTCCCGTCTCTGGATCGATCACCCCGGACCCGAAGTGAGCCCTCACCGTCTGCGTTTGTGAGATCACATTACCGTCGCCGTCAGCAATGCAGAAATGGCTCGTGCACGACTCGTCGGTCGATACCTCGCTGTCACCAGAGGAGGGGGACCAACCCCGGCGGACCCTCGTCGCGAGGTGTTCTGCTAGGGCGTCATCGGTCATCTCAGTCGCCGCTTCGGGGTGTTCGAGGCCGGCTCGGATGTCATATGTGGCTCTGACCGCCGCAGTGATGAGTTGGAGGTGCCGGGCCGAGCCAGGGACGATTGTCTCAGGCTCGAACCGACTTAAGATCTGCAGTGCGAGCAGCGTCTGCAGCGAGCCGACGGTGGGCAACCCCGGGGCTAGCACCCGCCAGCCCCGGTAGCGAATCTCGTATAGGGGCGTGTCCTTCGGGCGGTAGCTCGTCAGATCCTCTAGATCGAGGACGCCGCCAGCGCCGCGCGTGGCGGCGACGAGGTGTCGACCGATCTCTCCCTGGTATATAGCCCCCGAATCTCGTGCGATGGCTGCCAGGGTCTCCGCCATCCTTGGCTGGACGATGCGTTGCCCCTCAAGGATCGGCTCGGCAAAGGGGGTATCGCGGCCGTGGCGGGCCACCTTTGCCGCAGTGGCGGATTGGGTGTAGGCCCTGGCGAGCATGAAGTCGGCAAGAAACCCCTCTGCGGCCAGCTGTTGTGGCGCGAGGCATACCTCGGACCACGCGAGCCGCCCGCGGCCCCGGTGCAGGGCGGCGAGGCCAGCCACGAAGCTCGGCACGGTGATGGCCAGCCCGCCGAACTGGGCCAGTGTATAGTTTGGGGACCCATCCCTGTCCAGGAGCTGTTCGCGGGTGAGCTTCGCGGGGGCTGGACCCCTGGCATTGATGTGCCCCGCCTCGCCTCCGGCCGTCAGGTAGGTAATGTTGCAGCCCCCGCCGATGCCGGAGTGGTAGGGCTGGGTCACGCCGATGGCCAACGCTACCCCGACAGCGGCGTCGAAGGCGTTGCCGCCTCTCTGTAGGAGGCCAGCGCCGATGTCGGCCGCGAGGTGGTGGGGTGCCGCGACCACCCCGAGCGTCGTCATGGCGTAGACCTAAGGCCGCTGGGCCGTGAACGCTTGACCGGGGGCTGGGCCAACATAAAGAACACCGAACCCAGCAGCGCCAGTCCCGCCACCGCTGCGAACCCCGGCTTGAAGCTCCCCAGGCTATCTGCGAAGAAGCCCACGATGAGCGGCCCGGCGATCATGCCGATGGTGATCAGCGGGCTGGCGAACCCGAGGATCTGCGCAAACGAGCGGCGACCGAAGTAGTCGGCTCGCAAGGCCTGCAAGGTGGGTCCCCGCAAGCCCCAGGAGAGGCCGTGTACCACCGCGAAGGCGACCACCCAGGGCAGGGTCGCAGCGGTGGCGAGCATGAGCAGCGCTCCTGCGTGGCCAAACATCGCTAGGGCAATGATGGTGCGCTTGTCGAAGCTGTCGCCCAGGAGACCGCCCGCTAACTGTCCGGCTATGGTCGATGCCGTCACCACTACCACCATAGTAGCTGCCAGCGCAAGTGTGAAGTCCGCTTCCTCGCTTAGGTACAATACCAGGTGTGCTAAGACTGCCGATATTACGGTGAGCGATAACGCGTGCCCCAGAGAGAGGAGCCAGAAGGCGCGGGTGCGAAGTGCCTCGCGGGCGCCGAACTCCACCTCTACCGGCGCCTGAGTCGGTCGCTTCGCAGCGATGGGGGTGCCGTCTGGTACCAAGCCCAGGTCCTCTGGGCGGTCGCGGATCAGTATGGTCAGGGGGAGGCCGACCAGCAGTGCCAGCACGGCGCTGGCAAGCGCTGTGAATCGCCAGCCCTGGGTCGTCAGCGACCAGGCGATCGCTGGCGCAATCAATCCGCCCACACTTATGCCGATCTGGATCATGGCTAGGGCCAGGGAGCGGTGGCGGATAAACCAGTTCACCACTGTGGCGTTGAGCGACAGGAAGCCGGCCAGGCTGCCACCGAAGGAGGTGATAAGGAGGGCGAGATAGAAGAGTGGGAGGTCACGGACCTGGCTGAGTAGCGCTAGTCCGAGGGCGAAGATGACGAGTCCGACGCGGATCATCCGCTGCGAGCCGAAGCGCAGCAGCAGCCACCCCTGGAAGGGTCCGAGGAAGCCACCGGCTATCTGCTGTGCAGAGAAGGCGGTGGCGAAGACGGTGATGCTCCAGCCGAACTCGAGCTGCATCACCACCGCGTAGGCGCTGTAGGAGTGCATCAGGAAGCTGGCGGGGAGGACCTGCACCGCAACTGCGGCGCCCAGAACCCACCATCCCACGAACAGATTGCGGACCCACAGCCGCGCCCGCGCTGCCGCCGTCAGCTTCAAGACCCCCTCCAACCCGCCGACCAGCGGTCGACGCACACGCCCATTATTGTGAAGCTTTTTCTGCAGATTGCAAGCCCTGTTTGGATATAAGTGCTGGCGGTCAGCCCCTGTGTCATGCGCATGGCTGCCTATACCGGTCCGCTCTCGCTGCCGTGAAGGTTCACGCCTGTTAGGAGGGTGAGTCCTAGCGCGGCAGGCACTGCCCCAGCGCAGCTAATCCCGCCGCCGGAGGTGAGCCGGTCGATCCTGCCGGGGCCGGAGCACCTCGTGGGGCTTTGGGCGTTTCCGTCTTCCGTAGCCGGCGTCCCTCCCCGATAAGGCAGGTGACACTACCGGTCCCCGCATGGGCCAGTACTGCTGCCTCGATCCGAACGCGGCCTATCAGACAATCCACCTGTCGTTATATGCTCCGCGCATGGCCTGGGGGAAAGCCGAGGCGGTCTCCTGAAGGTCGCCCCTTGCCCATTGCTGGTCTTGAGATCAGTGGTTTCCGGCCATGACTGTGTCGAGCTGGCCCCGTTCACGCCCGTGGTTGAGCGGCAGCCAGGGTGAACTGGGGGTTCCAACATTGATGCCGAAACTACTCGCCCAGGGTTAGGCCTGGGCCTCCACCAGCTTTCTTCCGGCCACGTAGACCTCCCGGACCTTGAGCGCACCGTCGAGGACGATCAGGTCGGCACGTAGGCCCTCCTCTAATCGGCCACGGTCGTCCAAGCCGAGGTAGGTAGCGGGCACCTCAGATAGCAGGCGCGCAGCCCGCTCGAGGTCGACTCCGACCCCGACGGCATTGCGCAGCGCTTGGTCGAGCGTCAGCAGGCTTCCGGCGAGGGTGCCATCCTCATACTGTGCGACCCCGTTTGTGACTGTCACTCGCAGACCACCGAGTTCACTTTCCACATCGCTGGAGCCGCAGGCCCGGATTGCGTCCGTAATGAGGTGAAGCCGCCCTGCCTTGGCGGCGAGCGCAGCTAGGAAGCTGCCGGGGTGGACATGGTGAGTGTCGAGGATCAGCTCCGCATAACTGTCGGCGTCGGCTAGTGCTGCGCCGACCACTCCAGGTTCGCGGCCCATCATTCCCCCCATGGCGTTGAACAGGTGGGTGAAACCGACCGTCCCGCTGACCTCCCTCACCGCTGTGCAGAGCGCCTGGACTTGCTCGAAAGTTGCCACAGTGTGCCCGATACCTATGCGCCAGCCCGCTGCAGCGAGCGTCCTGGCAGCCCGCAGCGCACCGGGGACCTCTGGGGCAAGCGTAACCAGCCGGACCACGTCCAGATCCAGTAGAGCGTCGAGCTTTTCCGGGACAGGGGCCTGCGGATAGGGGGGCTGCGCACCGAGCCGGCTGCTGCTGATGAACGGACCCTCGAGGTGTGCACCGGGTATTTCGGGCAGTTCGGGATCGGCCTCCTCCCGGACCTGTGCAACCCCCTCGAGCGCCTGTACGATCTTTTCCCAGGGTGCCGTTACAGAGGTGGGCAATAGGGTGGTTGTGCCGTGCCGGAGGTGGAAACGGGCGAGCCGCCGCACTCCTTCGGGCCCATCCATGGTGTCGGCACCGGCACCGCCGTGGACATGGGTGTCGATGAAACCGGGTATGAGGTAGGGAGGGGCGGTCTCCCCAGCACCGACCTCCACGGACTCGATGAACTGATCGAATGTGATCCGTCCCGGTCTCAGCCCGGCGCCGGTGAGAACGCTTCCCTCAAGGACCGTCACGCTGAAGATCAGTCTAGCGCGCCCGGTGGGCACGTCTCGCTGGGAGGGCAGTTCCTGGATCTCTAACACCTGATCGAACCGTATCTCAGTCGATCTCGTTGTCGGCCTCGTGAGCGCGCCTGACTATTGAGGTGGCCTGGGCTGATCGAGCTGACCGATCCAACGGGTCCCTGGTGTCTACTGAGTGAGGGTTTAGTGCCCTTGATTTCGCGGACAAATCTGAGGTCACGATCTGACTATCCCGCGATGCGTACGAAACGCTGTTATAAGGGAAGCTCTGCATCCGAAGTGAGGGAGTAAAGGTCAAGAGGCATCGTCACCGCTTTCACCGTTGTTTGAGAGGGTCGCTCGGGAGCGCAGACTGAGATTCTCGAACCGAGACTGCACGCTGGGGTTGTCGCTCAGCCCGTCACCATAGGCTCGGCTGAGGGCCGGTGTCGGAACAGTCGCACCAGCAGCAGTAGCGCGGCGAAGATCAGCACTGACCCCAGGTAAAAGGGGGCGCCCGGCAGGGTGACCGGGGCCATCCCAGAGGTGAAGTAGCTGAACAGGATAGTAGTAAAGAGTAGCGGCGCGCCGATACTGGTTAGGCTGATCAGGGAGGTGAGTGCGCCCTGGACCTTGCCCTGCTGGTCGGATGGGACCGACCCGACCACCAGTCCCTGGATAGCGGGTCCGGCGATCTGGCTTGGCGCTGCGGCGACAATGACGGCCAGGATCATCCAGGCTTGGAAAGCGAGCCCATAGAGGAGGAGCGAAATCGCGCTGATGGCGACTCCGATCAGGATTGCCCGGTGCTCACCAAGGCGAGCGATAGTGGGCTGGATCAGAAAGCCCTGTACCACCACAGCCATGACTCCCACCAACCCCAGGGTTAGCCCGTTGGCGAGTTCGGCCCAGCCGAAACGGAAGCCGGTGTAGAGTACCCAGACTGATTCGAGACCTCGGTAGGCTAGTGAGACCAGCACGAAGGAGGCAGCTAGGCCAGCCACCAGTGGGAAGCCGCGCAGCGCGACGATGCTGCTCACTGGGTTAGCCTTCGCCCACGAGAACGAGTCGCGCCGTTCGGGCTTGAGCGACTCAGGCAAGATCAGTAGGCCGTAGAACAGGTTCAGCAACGCTAGGGTGGCCGCGACAAAGAACGGCAGCCGGATCCAGAGACCCCCAAGGACACCACCCAGTGCCGGCCCGATGATGAAGCCGATACCGAAGGCGGCCCCTACTAAGCCAAAGTTCCGGCTCCGGTTCTCGGGGGTGGAGATGTCGGCGATGTAGGCGTGCGCTGTGGTGATGCTGGCTCCCATCACCCCTGCCAGGATGCGCCCAACGAAGAGCCAGCCGATGGTGGGAGCGAAGCCCTGGATCAGGTAATCGACCCCCAGACCGAATAGGGCGATCAGGATAAGAGGCCGTCTCCCAAAACGGTCTGAGAGGGCGCCAAGGACCGGTGCGAAGAGAAACTGCATCAGGGCGTAGGCTGCGATCAGCGGGCCATAGTAGCTGGCTGCTAACGACGCATCGCCGCCTATGAACTCTTTAATCAGTTCCGGCAGAATGGGGATGACGATACCGATCCCCAGGACATCGAGGAATAGGGTGATCAAGATGAAGGCCATGGCGGCCCGGCGGTTGTGCATACCGGCCCAGCCTATCCCTTGACCCCAGTTGCCAAGGTAGTCTTCCTCCAGAACAGAGCTAGATCAGGGGGCGTGGGTCAGCTCCCAATTGCATCCGGCCTTCGTAGCAGACCTCGAGAGTAGCCGACCTTGCCTGTTGGTCTAGTAGCTACCGTCGAAATGGCCCGCACTGGGCAGATCACGAGATTGAGAGGACCCGCTTGAGACCTTCGGGTCAGGGTTGATAGGGGGGTGCCAAGCTCTACCGAGCCCCACTGCAAGGTACCGCTGCGTTTCCGCTAGGTCCCGGCCCTGGTGTCCGGCCAGTTCACCGGGGATCTCGAGACCGAGTTCTTCGGGATGCAATTCCTGTTGAAGCGTGCTGCTCAGCCCGACAAGCGGCCCAGAAGGGGATGAGAATGGCCTAACTTAATGGCGGAGACCGGGCGATAGTGCGGTTGCATGGACGCCACCTGGACCCTCTATCTGGCAACCCGAGTGCGGACTGGAGTGGCGCTTCCTGAGACCGACAACAACCGTTTTCGCTCGAGACGCTCCTCGGACCATGTCCTGTCAGTCGCGCGGAGCCACATAGCCTGGATGTGTGGGAAGCTCGAGCTGCCCGACCCACATATATAGAGGGGAGGTGGGCTGAGTCAACGTGCCCGGGGGTCGAGCAGGTCGCGGAGCCAGTCGCCCAGCAGGTTGAAGCTTAGAATGCTCAGGAACAGAAACAGCCCGGGGATGACGACGTAGTGCGGAGCCAGTCGCACGTAGGTCTGTGAGTTCTTGAGCATCAGGCCCCAGGTGGCGGCCGGCGGCTGGATGCCGAGGCCCATGTAGCTCAGTCCTGCCTCGATCAGCATGGCAACCGCGATGCCGAGAGTGGCCTGTACGATCAGCGGCGGCAGCGTGTTCGGCATGATGGTGCGCCACAGCACCCAACTGTCGGGCGCGCCGTTGGCGCGACTCGCTTCGACGAAGCTACGCTCCTTGATTGTCAGCACGCTGCCATATTGCAGTCGGGCGAAGCGCGGCATGAACAAGGCGGCGATGGTCACGATCAATATTAGTGCCGAGGGGCCGAAGGATCCCACCAGCAAGATAGCCAGGAGGATTCCCGGCACCGCCAGCACCGAATCCTGCAGGCGCATGATAACCGCTCCCAGCCAACCCTGGTAGTAGCCGGCGACAGTGCCGAGCGGCACCCCAATAAGCGCTGCTAGACCGATCGCGCTGAGGGCGATCAGCACTGTGAGGCGACCGCCGAAGACGACCCGGCTCAGCAGGCTGCGGCCGTACTCGTCGGTGCCCAGAAGATAGGTGCCACTTGGCCCCTGTAGGCGGTCGAGGGCATTCATCTCGGTGGGGGAGAGGGGTGCCAGCAGCTGTGGCGTCACCACCACCAGTAATAACAGCATCAACCACACCGTCACCGGCACCATGACTGGTGTAGTCAGGGTGGCGAGTCGCCTCCAGGTGCGGCGGCGGGCCGGATCCGCAGTGCTCACGAGGTGCTCCGCAGGCGGGGGTCGAGCCAAGCGTAGCCGATGTCAGTTACCAGCGTGACCAGACCGAAGCCGGTCGCGACGAATAGCACCACCCCCTGCACCAGGGCGTAGTCGTTGTTGAGAACCGCCTGCACCGCCAGCCAGCCTACGCCCGACCAGCCGAATACCACCTCGACGATGATAGCTCCGCCAAGTAGCGTCCCGGCTTCGATCCCCACGACCGTCCACAGGGCCGGCAGGGCGTTCTTGAAAGCATGCCTCCACAGCACCGCTCTGCGTCTCAGCCCCTTGGCCGTGGCAGTGCGGATGTAGTCCTGCCTCAACACTTCGATCAGGTCGCCCCGGAGGAAGCGGGTGAAGGTTGCAATCAGGTAGACCGACAGGGTAGCGACCGGCATGGCGGCGCGCAGCAGGTTGTCTATCGGGTCCTTGAGAAACGGAGTGAACCCGGAGGGCGGCAGCCAACCGAGCCGCACCGAGAAGAGGAGGATCAGGATCAGCCCTAGCCAGAAACCGGGGACGGCCACCCCACCGACCGACAGCAGCACCAGCGAGCGGTCGAGCCAACTCGAGGGCCTCAGCGCCGCTAGCACCGCCAGCGGGACGGAGATGGCCAGCGACGCCAGCACCGACAGCAGCAGCAGCTGCAGGGTGGCCGGAAGCCGCCCCAGGATCAACTGCGAAACCGCCCGCCCGCTGCGGAATGACACCCCTAGATCGCCCTGCACCACCTTGCCGAGCCAGCGGCTGTACTGGACGATGAAGGGCTTATCCAGGCCCATCTCGACTCTGAGCCGCTCCAGGGTTGGCTGATTCTCCGGCCGGGCAGCCGCTTGGCCCATGAGCATCATGGCCGGGTCGCCCGGGGCGGCCAGCAGCATGCCGAACACGAGGAAGCTGACCAGAAGGAGGCTGAGCAGCAGTTCGCCAGCGCGGCGAAGGATGAAGATTAGCACTCTCGCCTCGCTTCGAGCCCCGTTATAAGACGCCGACCCCGGGGGGCCCCGCGAGGAAGCCCGGGGTCGGCGTGGTGCGCGTCATGCCGAAGTCCGGCGCTGAACCGGTATTTCCCCTACTCGACAGTGACGCCGTTGAACAGGATTGTATTTTGGCCGTTCATCTTCCAGCCGCCAACAGCGCTCGAGGTCAACGCCAGCAACGGTCTCGACTGCACTACGATGAGCGGCGCGACGGTGTCGACTGTATCGAGCTGCAGTTGCTGGTAGATCGCTGTGCGGGCGGCCTGATCGGTGATCGCCACAGCCTCGTTGATCTGGGCAAGCACATCGTCGTTGGGGTAGACCGTGGCCAGCAGCGGCCGGTAGATGATGTCGAACATCGAGTTGGGATCGCTCGACAGGTTGAACCAGTTGGTGGTCATGTCGTAGGTCTTGCCCACATACCGGTCGAGCCAGATGCTCAGGGCGCTGCTGTTGACGTTCAGGGTCACGTCGATCTTGGCGAGGCTGGCCTGCCAGATGGTGGCGACGTCTTCCATCTCCTTGACCCCGCTGATGACTTCGATACTGAGCTCGAGGCCGTCACCGTAGCCGGCCTCCTCAAGTAGTGACTGTGCCAGCTCGAGGTCGAATGCCGGGCAGTCCTGTTCCGCATAAGCCCAGGAGAAGCGCGGTAGGGGGGAGCAGATTATCTCGCCCCTGCCGAAGTAGGCCACCTGTTGGATAGTCTCCTTGTCGAGCGAGTGTGCCAGGGCGCGACGCACGTTAAGGTCCTGAAGTGCCTCGGTGTTGCCGATTCCGAGTTCGATCAGAAACAGACTGCCGCTGGATGCGGGCTCCTGGAAGACGATGTTGGGGTCGCCGACCACCGACTGCGCCTCAGCGATGCTCACGTCGTAGATGGCGTCTACCTCACCGGCTTGCAGGTTCGACAGCCGGGTGGCGGAGTCAGGCAGCACCCGGATGGTGATGCCGTCGAGGATAGGAGCGTCTCCATCCCAGTAGTCGGGGTTGCGCTCTAGTACGGTCTCCTCATTAGGGGTCCAGCTAATGAAGCGAAACGCCCCGGTGCCGACCGGGTTCTGCTTGAGGTCGTCGTCGCTCACGCCGCGCGGAGTGATGGCCACCAGCACCAGGTCGTCGAGCAGGGTAGCGACTGGACGTGAAAGAGCCAACCTCAAGGTGTGATCGTCTACCGCTAGGGCCTCTGTGACGGGTTCGACCTTGCTGGCGAAGATCATGCCCTGCTCGAGTGTCCGGTTAAAGGTGTGGATGACGTCGGCGGCGGTGAAGGGATCACCATTGTGGAAGGTGACCCCCTGTCTCAGGTTGAACACCCAAGTGGTCTCGTCAAGCTGCTCCCAAGACTCAGCCAGTCTGGGCACGATGTTCATGTTCTCGTCGAGGCTGACCAGCGAGTCGAAAACGGTGTTGCGGATGGTAGTCGCATACTGGATCAGCTGGTTCCAGCCGGGATCGAAGTTGTCGATGTCACCGCCTACGGCGAGGCGCAGGACCCCACCGCCACCCTGAGCCGTAGCCAGCCCACCGACGGCAAGTAGTAGCCAGGTACTAGCGATCAGTAGCTTCCTTGAGGCCCTCTTGATGGCAGATGTATTCACCGCTCTCAACTCCTTAATTCCTCAAACCTGCTATTGCCAACCTGTTCGGGATGGATGGCCGAATGAGAGTGACAGGATATCATGCCTGAGAGTCAGGTGGAGAGGGGGGTCTTGAGGATCGGCAGATCACTCCAGGTGTTCGCGTGGCGCCCCAGCAGGTCGGCCCTGAGGACCACGGTTCTCGCCCTCACGGCTTCATCCTCTTCCAGGGACCGGCCTCAGGCGAGGTTCAACTCCGCCAGCACGTTGTTGGCCAGCAACGCCTCGATATCCTTGTCAGTGAAGCCTGGGAACGGCATCCGGGAGGCGTAATCGACCATCTTGTAGAGCCCTGCCACCGCCTCGTCGAAGGTGGTGACAGGGTAGTCGGTGCCGAAGATGAGCTTATTCCAGACGCCGTACTCTTTGCAGAGCATAAGCGAGTTGTACAGCTGCCAGGGGCGGTAGAACAGTCCCGATACGTCGCTGTAGATATGGGGGTGCTTGCGGATCACGCTGATAGTCTCGACCTCCCAGGGATGCCCTAGGTGGGCGATGATGATGCGCAGTTCGGGGAATGCCAGGGCGACCTCCTCAAGCTGCTCGGGATGCGCCCACTTCAGCGGCGCCCGCCGAGGGAAGGTGGTCCCATGGTGGGTGAGGATCGGTACACCGCTGTTCTCGCAGAAGCGGTAGATCGGCAGCATACGTTCGTCCATAGGCTCGTAGCCCTGGTAAATGGGGCTGGTCTTCAGGCCCCGCAGCCCCAGGTTGTGCACGCAATCCTTGAGCTCTCCTGGCGCGTCGTGATCGTGCGGGTCGACGCAGGCGAAGCCGATGAGCTTCTCCGGGTCCCGCTGGCAGTACTCGGCAACGTAGTCGTTGGGGACGTTGAAGCCCAGCAGGCGACTGCGAAAGGCCAGGACCACGGCGTGCGAAACTCGCTCCACGGCCCGGGAGTGCTGGTCGAGGGAGGTCTTGAGCGCTGGGGTTCCGCGCATCTTTAAGCCCTCCCGCAGGAACTCCTCGCTATAGTGATGCTGTTCGCCAATATGGGTGTGATAGTCGATCACGCTACCCCTCCCTCACCTGCTGTTCGTCCGCAACGTAACTGCCTGAGGTGCCCATTCTATCGCGGCCCCCCCCACGTCCGAGCCAGCGGGACCGGCGGTTCAGGGGGAGGTCTTGCACTAGGCTTCGGCACGGGTGTAGTAGAATCCCGCTACATGTCCGAACCCACCCATAGTCTTCCCCCGTCCTGGCGGGTCGGGAGACCTGTCGAGGAGCTTGAGACCCCCTGCCCGATCGTCGATATCGCTGTGATGGAACGCAACCTTCAGGGGATGGCGGCGGCGGCGGCACGTCATGGGGTGAAGCTCAGGCCCCATATCAAGACCCACAAGATTCCCGACCTCGCCAGGAGGCAGTTGGCCGCTGGTGCGGTGGGCATCGCCACCGCCAAGCTGAGCGAGGCCGAACTGATGGCGGAAGCGGGCCTTAACAACATCCTGGTGGCCTATCAGCCGGTGGGTGAGACCAAGGTGCGGCGCCTCGTCGCGCTGGCCCAAAAGGGGGTCCAGATCGCCTGCACAGTCGACGCCGCCTCGGCGGCCCGGGCCATCTCGAGAGCGGCCAAGCTCGCCGGAGTAGAGGTTGCGCTCTATATCGAGGTGAACGTCAACGATCCGAGCGGAAAGAGCGGACGCACGGGCATCGCCCCGGCCTCGGTGCCCCCCCTGGCACGGGAGTTGACTTCGCTTCCGAACGTTCGCTTCACAGGCATTCTCGGTTACCGAGGCGTGCCGTGGCTGTACAGCTCGGAGCCCCGAAGCTACGGGCCTGACGACCTCCAGGCGACAGCCGACGAAGAGGCTCGAATGCTGGTCGAGCTTGCTGAGGTTGTGCGCGCGTCGGGCCTGCCGGTACCAGAAGTGGTGGCTGGGTCGACGCCGACAGCGAAGCTGGTGCTCCGCACCCCCGGAATCACCGAGGTGCAGCCCGGCGAGTATATCTTCTACGGTGGGACCCACGTCGGTCCGGGGGTGTGCGGGCTGGCCGACTGTGCCCTGAGCATCCGCGCTACCATAGCCAGCCTTCCCACTCCGGGGAGGGCGGTGCTGGATGCGGGTTCAAAGGTCTTGTCAGGCGACATCAAACCGTCGTTGATGCCGAACCTTAGAATCGAGGGTATGGGCATCGTTCGGGACGGAGACAGCCTCAGGCCGCTCGAGGGGGCGGTTCTCACCACGCTCTCCGAGGAGCACGGGGTGATCGAGTACGATCCCGGCTGCGGGCTTGAATTGAACCTAGGTCAGGTCGTCGATGTGGTCCCGGTTCACGTATGCACTACCGTCAACCTAGCCACCGCTCTGGTGGCGGTCCGGGATGGCGTGGTCGCTGAGGTGTGGCCGGTCGCCGCGAGCGGCTGCGTCTGGTAGACCGGATGAGAGGTGGAGAGACAGGGTGTTCGATCACCTCATTCGTGGCGGCCGCATCGTTGATGGTACCGGGGCGCCCTGGTTCCGCGGCGACATCGCCCTTGAGGACGGGCGGATAGCGGCGGTCGGTGACCTCGGCAGTGCCAGTGCAAGCCGGGTCGTAGAGGCCAATGACAAGGTCGTCGCGCCCGGCTTCATCGACGCCCACGTCCACTCCGACCTGATCCTGCTCGAGCAGGGTGGTTGCGATCCGTCACTCCGCCAGGGAGTCACCACCCACATCATCGGCCAGGACGGTATCTCCTACGCGCCGCTGACGCTGGCGAGCAGGTCTTTTCTGCAGCGCTACTTCGCCGCCATCAACGGAGGTGTCGGGCTCGAGCTCAACTGGTCGACGGTGGCCGAGTTTCTGGACCGTTTCGAGCGGACCACCTCAATCAACGTCGCCTACCTGGTGCCGCATGGCACGGTGCGGGCAGCGGTGATGGGTCTCGAGGCGCGCGAGCCCAGCACCGGAGAGATAAGGCGCATGCAGGCACTCGTCGAGCAGGGACTGGCCGACGGTGCCGTCGGCGTGTCGACCGGTCTCGACTACCTCCCTTGCCTTTACGCCTCCACTCGGGAGCTCGTCGAGATCGCCCGCCCTGCTGCAGGTGCTGGGGTGTTTGTCAGCCACATGCGTGATTACGTGCAGCGGGCGGAAGCCGCTATTGAGGAGACGCTTGAGGTCGGGCGGCAGGCGGGCCTGCCGGTCCATATCTCACACTTCAACTGCCGCGCCTCGGTGCTGCCCACACTCGAGCGCGGTCGCCGGCAGGGCGTCGACATTACCTTCGACGCCTACCCCTACCTGGCAGGCAGCACGGTCCTGATGCTGGCACTGCCGCGGGAGCTCCACCTCGGCACCACTGAGGAGATGGTGTCGAGGCTGCGTGAACCGAGCGGCGCCCGCTGGCTGAGAGGTTGGATCGGACAGACTTCTGCCCCCCTCGAGGATATGGTCCTGGTACATTTGCAACGACCCGAGCACCAGGGCTTCCTGGGCATGAGCTTGGTGGAGGCGGCAGCAGCGGCCCAACGGCCACTAGCCGAATTCGTCCGGCAGCTGCTTATCGACGAGGAGATGCAGATCGGAGTGGTGATCTTCCAGCGGTGGAGGTCCGAAGAGGACCTGCTCGCCACCGCGCGCCACCCCGGGTTCATGGTCGGCAGTGACGGCATTTACGTTGGGCAGCGCCCCCACCCGCGGGGGTGGGGGGCGTTCGCCCGCTTCCTAGGGCACTACGTACGAGAGCGTGGCAGCTTCACCCTTGAGGAGATGGTTCACCATATGACCGCGGTACCAGCCAACCGCTTCAGGCTCTTCGACCGGGGGCTGCTCCGCCCGGGCATGGCGGCCGATGTGGTGATCTTCGACGCCGACCGGATCGCTGATCGGGCCACCTTCGAGAACGGCCGACAGTATGCCGACGGCGTCACCCACGTGTGGGTCAACGGCGAACCGGTCCTTGAGAATGATCGGTCGACCGATGCCAGGCCCGGTCGGCCCCTCCGGCAGGGTAGTTGATGAGATGAGCCGAGTCGTTGCAGCGGCCGCGAGCGAGGCACTGGAATGCACCCAACCCGCGATCATCGCTTTCACAACCGACCGTGGCGACCTCACCGGCAACCGCAACCTTGAGGAGAGGTGTCTCACCAGCTACGACCTGGAGGCGACTGCCACGGTGTGTGCGCCACCCCGGAGGGTGTGCCGGAGCCCGAGCGGGAGTCGGTGCAGCCGGTTGAGGCTGCTGCCCCCCTTGTGGTGTAGCAGCCTCGCCGACCGAGGTCGGTGGTGGGAGACTAGGTCTCCATGACCGAGGTGGTCGGCAGGGGGGTCTACCTAAGATCCCTTCCCGACAGACTCGTCCCGGTGCGCCATTCGGTCGGGGCACGCCAGCGCGCTGCCCAACTCCAGGCCTTCCTGAAGTCGCTTTGGGAGGTGTTGCCGAGGGAACTAGAGCCCGTCGGGCACCTCGAGCTGCTGGTGGTGGAGGCGGGAGACTGGCGCCGGATGTTCAGCCGACCGTACGGTCTCCCCTTCACCCGGACCTCGGGTCCCACAGTGAGTGTCGTCGGGGCGGCCCAGTATCGGCCGCGGTTGCTCCACCGCTTCGATAATCTGCTGCTGCGGGCGGGCAGAGTGGGAAAGGGTGCGCCGGGAGAGGTGCGGGAGCTACTCGACCTGATGATCGGATACGAATGGGCTCGCGCCGTGGCTAAGGGGAGTGGTCTCAGGACCCGGGTGCGCTTTGTCGATGAGTTTGTGGTCGGATATCTGTTCCTCCAGCTCCTTGAGGCCGCCGGCGCTGGTAGTCTCTGCGCACGCGTGCTCGCTTGGGCCGAGTTCGCAGTCGCGGCGTCTCCTACGCACGGGACAGATCCCAGCGACCCCCTCAGGTCTCAGGGTCCAGGGGAGTTTCTGGGGATGAGGGGCCTCCTCCTCCGCGCGGCCGAATTGCGGTCGGTCCGCGGCTGGGCCTTTCCCCTCAAGCTTCATGCCGCCTTCACCCGACCAGATCGTGGCGGTGCGCTGGAGACCCTCTACCGGGTCGAGCCGACCCTCGAACTCTGGATTGACAGCCTGACTGAGGAGAGAGAAGTTTTAGCAGGACTGTAACTCCCTTCACACTTTTACCTTAATAAATTAGGTAGCATGATCTATGTATGAATTCGGGATGCTTAGCACATGGTCGTCCCTGGTTCTTAATTGAGGAGATTGTCATGAGCCACCCCCTGATCGTGACCGCGCTTGCCTTTGCAACTGTTATCGGTGTGGCAGCCTTATCGGTCTACCTGTACGACCGGATCGAGATGTACCTCGGTGCCTGGGGCAGTCGGCGGGCCTCCTCAATAGGGGGTCGGGTGGGCGTCCGCGTAGCGCCCGGTCCCGGTGCTCCGCCTCCGCCCTAGGTGTATCTGAGCAGGGAGATGCGCCGTGTGCAACCGTTTCGCCCGCTGGCACCCCGACGGGGTCCGGCAGACCCTTTCGGTGTACCGACGGAGGGTTCAACCTCGCTTCGACATTGCGTCGGTCAGGGGGCGCTCAGCGCCCGTTAGCTGATGTCAGCCTGTCTAGGGGGAGGTCAGGCCGAGTTCTGCTACGGGATCGACAAAGGCGCCGCCTCGCTCACCTTCGATTCTCACGAGCAGTTTGAGGAGATCGTTCGGCTGTAGGGAGCTGCCTCCCAGGAAACCGAGCCGCTGTCCCTGCTCGATGCGCTGACCGACCCTCACCTCTGGCTCACGCAGGTTGGCGTAGACGGTAAAAAAGGTGGGAGAGTGGCGGATGATGACCATGTGGCCGTCGTTCACGCCGATGAAGCTCGCATCGGCGACCACTCCCGCCCCTGCACTCCAGACAGCGGCGTTGGGCGCTGGCGCCTGGAGTGCGACGAAGGAATTATTGTTCTCGCCGTAGGAGGCCACGATCCGGCCTCCGCTGATGGGCATGACGAAGCCCAGGGTATTCGGGGATGGTGCGGTCAGGTTGTCGATGAGCCCCTGGATCCGGTCCGCCTCGCTCGTCAGTCGTTCTCGCTCGAGGTTGTCGAGCCTCGCCTGGGCAGCCTGCCGCCTTAGCTCATTCTCAAGCGTGACGAGGCGAGTGATCTCCTCTTGGAGTTGCTGGTTCAGGTCGGCCAGGCCCTCCTCGAGGTCATTCTGGGCCTCAAGCAGGGCTTGCCTCTGTGCCAGCTGCCCCTCCCGGGTCGTCTCCAGGGCAGCGATAATGGTGTTTAAGTCCTCCTCCGTCGCAATGAGTTGTACCTCGGTCGTGGCGAGTTCTGCGCTCTTCCCCTCGAGGTCGAGGATCTGCCGGTCTAGCTCTACCTGGGCTTCGGTGAGTTGCCTAAGGGTGGCGTCCAGCTGATTCACCACCTCTACATCCTGTTCGGTGAGGAGTGAGAGGTAGTGGTTGCGGACCCGGAGTTCGTGCAAAGAACTCACCTGAGCGAGGATCTGGCCGAAGCGGCGAGCACGCTGCCTGTGGAGGTTCGCCAGCAGCGTCTGGATGCGCACCTTAAGGATCTCGAGGTTGTGCTCGAGCCCGGCGATGCTTTCGAGGGTGAGGTCCCGCTCACCCTCGAGGTCGGCGATCTCCCGGCTCAGTCGGTCGCGGGCTATGCGGAGCTGCGCGAGTTCTTGGGCAATCCTGTCGCGCGCCGCAATACGGGCGTCTAGAAGGCCTGAGGTCTCACCCAGGGCGGCCTCGAGGTCGACCATCTCCTGCTGGCGTCGGCCCAGTCGGTCTTGGTTCTCCCGGATCGCCTGTTCGAGGGAGAGCTGGCGACTCCGGTCCAACTCGGGCTGAGCTACCGCCACCATCGTCAGAGGGGGGGCTAGGCAGACGAGGAGCCAGCGCCACATGGGACGAGTCTAGCAGGGGAGGGGGATGAGGGATGGTGTGGAAGGGAGTGCTCGGGATTCAGGTCTGCTCGCGCAGGTATTGCGAGACCGCGACAGTGCTCCCCACCAGCCCTACCAACAGTGCCAAGATGGTAAGGAGGCCCGCCACCTGCCCGAGTTGGGTGGTATCGCGCACCAGGGGGACGAAGGGGAAGCGGGCCGCCAGAAGTTCGACCATGAGCAGGTATCCGGGAACCATCAGCCCCAGTGTGGCCACCACGCTGAAGAGGCTGAGCAAGAAACCCTCGACTAGGAATGGTGCTCTGATGAATCGCCTTGTGGCACCGACCAACCGCATCACCTCGATCTCGTCCTGGCGAGCGGTGATGGCTGCACGGATGGAGTTGATGATGGCGAAGAACGCTCCCGAGAGGAGTATCACGACCAGGACCGAGCCGCCGACTTGCAGAGCGGAGTTTATGGCGAGGAAGATCTCGACAGCCTCGGAGCCGTCTTCGACGGCGTCGACGCCGGGGAGTTGGCGCAGCCTCTGGCTCACCAGCAGTGTCTGGGTGGGATCGAGGAGTCTCAGCTCGAGGGTATCGGGTAACGGGTTGTCGACCAATGCCGCCCCCTGTTTCAGGGAGGGGAGGTCCTCAAGCATTTCCTGGAGAGCCACCTCCTTGCTGACGAGGTTGACCCGGGACACTTCAGGCCACTGTGTCACCTGCTCAAGCAGCAGGGCAGAGTCGACTCTGCTCGTCAGGTAGGCGGCCACCTCGAGTTCACTCTGAAGTGCAACCAAGGCGGAGTTTAAGTTGAGGCTGATCAGGCTGACTCCAGCGAGGATAGTGAGTGAGAGGGTTGTGGTGGTGATCGTGGACGCGCTGGCGCTCCAGTTGTGCAGGATGGCCCGCAGGGCTTGGATCAGGGCGTACATTGCGTCAACCTTACTCTCAGGGGATGGGGAGGGTATCGGGCGGAGCGGAATCGCAGCTCTCGCGGTGAGTGTTCGCCGGTGGGGTTATGACGCGAGTGCTTCGGTCACCGCGTCCGTGAAGGTGCAGCTGTCGGCTTGGTCGCCTGGGGCTGGTGAAGGCGTCGGCCAGGGTGGCGTTGCTGTCGGAAATCTTGTCGACAGTCTCCTGCGGGGGGCTGGTCCCCACGGTCTGGAACCTGATCCACCCCACCTCGACATCGACGAAGTGTAGAGGGAGACCGGTGCCCTCGAGAGCCCAGCGGGTTGCGAGGATGCCCCCTTGGCCGATGTCGTCGCTTGGGGTAGGGCAGATCTGGTACATCTTCGCTCCTCAATCGGAGAGCCGGCTTGAGAGCCACCTGGGCCCCGAACATCTTCGCGGGCGACCGGTGTTGCCGGTACCCTCTACGCTACCATGGCCTGCTGGGTTGGCCTCACCCCCCCCTCCTCAGTGGCATATCACCCAACGTAGGGGCTGCCCGATGTCGGGGTGCCCCCCTGAAGCGGCTGGTCGCACCTGTTTCTGCGCCACCTCCAGGGCATGCAGGGGAGGTGTACTTCGGGGACGAACAGGTCGTGCCAGCGCTGCTGACTGTCGTGTGGACAGCCGCCGACCTCGCCCACCTCCAGAGCTCCCACCGCTCAGCGCTGAGATCGGTGGGATAGCATTCTCCGCTCCTCAGATCCTGATTCGCTCTCTCCTCTTTATGCAGAGGCAGAGGTTGTTAGGGCATCGGATGGCTTCGGGCAAGGGCGATCACCTCGGCGCGGACTGCCTCGCTATCCTCCCCCCTGAGCCCCCTATCGGTCAGGTCGGCCACAGCCTCCATCTCCTCAGTTGTGAACCCCCGGGTGGTAATGGCAGGGGTGCCGATGCGGATCCCAGAGGTGATCCACGGTTTCTCTGAGTCGAAGGGGATCATGCTTTTGCTGATGGCGATGTGGACCGCGTCGAGGTGTGCGCTGGCGGTCTTGCCGGTCATCTTGTTCGGTCTCAGGTCGACCAGGAACATGTGGTTGTCGGTGCCGCCCGAAACGATCCGGTAGCCACGCTTGGCCAGCGCCCCGGCCAATGCTTGGGCGTTGTCGATGGTGGTCCGGGCGTACTCCTTGAACTCAGGCTGCAGGGCCTCGAAGAAGGCTGCCGCCTTGGCGGCGATCACGTGCTCGAGCGGCCCCCCCTGAATACCGGGGAAGATCATCCGGTCGATCTTCTTGCCGAGTTCCTCGTCGTTTCCCAAGATGATCCCGCCGCGCGGGCCTCGGAGCGTCTTGTGGGTGGTGCTGGTGACCACGTGGGCGTAGGGCAGCGGGTCGGGGTGGAGTCCGGCTACCACCAACCCGGCGATGTGGGCGATGTCGGCCACGAGGAAGGCCTCTACCTCATCGGCGATCTCGCGGAAGGTGGCGAAGTCGATGAGGCGGCTGTAGGCCGACGCGCCGGCGATGATCAGCTTGGGCCTGTGCTCGAGCGCCAGGGCTCGCACATGGGCGAAGTCGATGCGCTCATCATCTTCGGAGACCTGATAGCCTACCACCCGGTAGTTGCGGCCCGAGAAGTTCACCGGCGACCCGTGCGTCAGGTGCCCACCGTGGGCGAGATCCATGCCTAGAATGGTGTCGCCCGACTCGAGTAGCGCGTGGTAGACCGCCAGGTTGGCCGACGAGCCCGAGTGGGGTTGCACGTTGGCCCAGGCTGCCCCGAACAGCGCTTTGAGTCTCTGCAATGCGAGCCGTTCTATCTCGTCGATCACCCGGCAGCCACCGTAGTAGCGTCTGCCAGGGTAGCCCTCGGCATATTTGTTGGTCAGGACACTCCCGGTGGCCTCCATCACGGCGCGGGAGGTAAAGTTTTCCGACGCGATCAGCTCGAGGCCGCCGCGCTGGCGTTCAAATTCACTCCGGATCAGGGAGAAGAGGGCGTCGTCGCGCGATCCACCGTTCACTTTGCGGATCCCCTTTTCGGTCGGCAGGGTCATGCCTGGAGTATAGCAGCGGGCGTCCCTCCCGCCCTTGCGGGCTTCAGCGGTGCGCACCTGTCTCTGTCCAGATGAGAGGTCCGAGGCGACCGTCGGTCCGGAACGGGGCGAGACCGAGCCTGACCGGTTCGGTCCCGGTGCGATCGCGTGAGAGATCTGCCACCAACTCCGGAAGGACTAGAGCGGTGGTCTCGAGCAGGTCGAGGCCGGGGAATTCCGCCGGCACGCACCAGTGGAGGCTACCCTCGTCACTCTCCGGCTCGACGCGCTCGTGGAGTTCCCCGGTGTAGTAGAGGAGACCTGTCAGCGGCCCACCCGGTCGGTGATGATAGAGCACCCGGCGCAGGGCAAAGTGGCGCACCGCCCGCTCACCGATCCCAGTCTCCTCGCACAACTCCCGGAGGGCGGCGGCGCGGAGTCCAGAGAGTTCCCGAGGCTCCACCCTGCCCCCCACACCGGTCCAGCGGTCCGGTGCGAAGCCTCTGTCCGGTCCCCGCCGGAGGAGGAGCCAGGACCCTTCGTGGACGAGGAAGGCGACCGTGTAGAGGGCGAAGGCGTCGGGCGCCACGGCGACATCATAGCTTCCCCGTCTGGGAGCCCCGACCGTCGCGCCCGATCTGGTCCTGCCTCCCTTGCCTCTGATGCAGGTCAGATCTTCCGCTCACGGCTTGACCATGGCTGCCTAGTACGTTCCCTGGGTCGTGACATGCCGATAATGGGGCTATGAGGAGGGGAGAGCCATGAGGAGCAACCGGCTTGGCAGTTCCGACCTGTTGGTGAGCGAGATCGGTCTCGGCTGCATGTCGCTCGGGACCGACCCCAGGCGGGCTGCAGATATCGTCCACCGGGCGGTGGAGCTCGGTGTCACCTTTTTCGACACTGCCGATCTGTACAACAGGGGTGTAAATGAGGAGTTGGTCGGTCGGGCACTCAGAGGGGTTCGAGACCGGGTCGTCATCGCTTCAAAGGTCGGCAATCGGTGGCGTGGGGATGGCAGTGGGTGGGACTGGGATCCGAGCAAGGCCTACATTCGACAGGCGGTCGAGGGGAGCCTGAGGCGGCTCGGCGTCGAGGTGATCGATCTCTATCAGCTCCACGGGGGCACAATCGATGACCCGGTCGACGAGACCATCGAAGCGTTTGAGGAGTTGAAAGCCGAAGGCTTGATCCGCTGCTACGGCCTCTCCTCGATCCGACCGAACGTGATCCGGGAATACGTCCGGCGCTCGAACATCGCCAGCGTGATGATGCAGCACAGTCTTCTCGACCGGCGCCCCGAGGAGGAGATCTTCGGTCTCCTCCTCGACCATGGAGTGAGCGTCATCGTGCGGGGTCCGGTCGCTAAGGGCCTGCTGGCCGACAAGCCGCCGGCCCCCTATCTGGAGCACGGACCCGAGGTCGTAGCAGCCGCGCAGGAGGCCCTCGACCGGGCGGTGGGTCCGAGACGGAGTCGGGCGCAGGTTGCGCTGAGATATTCCCTCGCCCACCCGGTGGTGGCGACGCTGATCCCGGGTGCTAGCAGCCTGTTCCAGCTCGAGGAGAACCTGGCTGCAGCGGAGTCTCCCGCCCTCACAGAGGGGGAGTTGAGCCGACTCAGGGAGGTCGTACCTGCACTGCACTACCGGCAGCACCGCTAGGCCCGATTTCGGACCTCTATGTCGGTTGGGCTGGGGTCCGGTTGAGCCACCTCGGACCAGGTCCGGGCAGCGTAGCGAGGAATAAGTCTGTAGCCTGATGGCGGTGGTCTTGGCGTCGGCCTCGCCCTGGAGGTGGCGACCCTCAATCCCGCGTCGCCTGTGCCAGTAGCCGCACCAGAACCCCTCCACTCGTCAGGTCCAGCAGGTCCTGCTCCCGCACCTCGGCGAGAGCCTGATCGTAGCGGTGGAGCAGGTTCTTGTAGCGGTCCAGAAAGGCGTTGACGCCGAGGCGCTTCCCATTCGAGGCGCGGACATAGGAGAGCGCCAGGTCACGCTGAGCCCTGCGCAGGTCCATCACCAGGCCCTCGAGCGAGGCGGTCTCCCACTTGTTCTCAGTCTGGATCTCACCGAGGCCGTCACGGAGCCAGCCGAGAGAGAGTCGCTCGCCTAGTCGGAAGAAGTGATGGGCGGCCTCTACGAGGGGGACGCCCGCGCCGCGACTCACCTCGACCACCCCGACGCACGTCGGCAGATAGTCGAAGCTGGTGATCTCAGCGGACAGCCTCTTGCTGAAGCCGAGCTTCTTGAAGTGGGCTAGTACCCGACCGAAGCGTCGCCGCTCGCTACCCGGAAGGAGGTCCTCGAGCCCCCTGCGCAGCCCCACTAGCGGCCTCCGGAAGGCGGCGACGAACTCGGCCACATCCTGGCCGCTCAGGTCGTTGAGTAGCATCCACTTCACGACCCCCTCCACCGCCGTCACCAGCTCCCGAATCGCCTCGTACTGAGCCTCTGTGGCGATCTTGTGATCGAGCGCGAAGATCTCGGTGAGGAAGCCACGTACCTCGAGGATCTCGAGTGCCACCAGGGCGGCTCGGATGATCTCGACCGGGGTGGCTCCGGTGTCGCGAATGGTCCGGTGCACGAAGGTGACGCCGAGGATATCGACCACCGTGTTGGTCAACTGGGTGGCGATGATCTCGCGCTGTAGGGGGTGGGCGAGGATGTCGGCGGCGAAGCGCTCCCGAAGCGCTTCGGGGAAGTAGGTGACGAGGTAGTGCAGGAATCGCGGCTCGTCGGGAAAGTCGGTCTCTAGGAGTCGCCGGTAGAGGCCCATCTTGACGTAGGCCATGAGGACGGCGAGTTCGGGTCGCGTCAACCCCTCACCGCTCCGGGAGCGCATGAGGATCTGCCTCCGGGTGGGCAGGTCCTCTACCAGCGGGTTCAGCCCCCCCCGTTCGGCCAGATATTCGATCAGTGAATAGAAGAGCAGCGGATCCTCGCGACTCCTCTTCTCAGCAAGCGACAGCGCTAGCGACTGGTAGTAATTGTTGCGGAGCACCAGCATGCTCACCTCATCGGTCATCTCCTTGAGCAGCCGGTTACGCTGGGGCAGCGACAGCTCGCCGGAGCCGACTTGCGCCTGCAGGAGGATCTTGATATTGACCTCGTGGTCGGACAGATCCACGCCAGCGGAGTTGTCGATGGCGTCGGTGTTGATCCGCCCTCCCGCCCGGGCATACTCGATTCGGGCAGGCTGGGTCAGGCCGAGATTGCCCCCTTCGCCCACCACGCGGGCGCGGAGCCGGTTCGCGTCGACGCGGACGAGATCGTTGCTGGCGTCACCCACGTCGCCGTGGCGCTCGGTCGAGGCCTTGATATAGGTGCCGATCCCGCCGTTCCAGAGCAGATCGACCTCCATGGTGAGGATGGCGCGGATGAGATCCTGGCCGCTCAGGACCTCCTCCTCGACACCGAGCATGGAGCGGACCTGCGGCGACAGATCAATCGCCTTGGCGCTGCGCTCGAAGACACCACCCCCGGCACTGATGACCGAGGGGTCGTAGTCGGACCAGCTCGAGCTCGGCAGGTCGAAAAGACGTCTGCGCTCAGCGTACCCGGCCTCCGGGTCGGGATCGGGGTCGAGGAAGATATGGAGGTGGTTGAAGGCCGCCTGCAACCGGATCCGGTCGCTACAGAGCATACCGTTCCCGAACACATCTCCAGACATGTCGCCGATGCCCACCACCGTGAACGGGGTCGTTAGTATGTTCAGACCCAGTTCGCGGAAGTGCCTGTTCACGCACTCCCAGGCCCCCCGGGAGGTGATCCCCTCCTCCTTATGGTCATAACCCTGCGAACCGCCGGAGGCGAAGGCGTCTCCGAGCCAGAATTCGTATTCGGCCGCAATCTCGTTGCTCAGGTCGCTGAAGGTGGCGGTGCCCTTGTCGGCTGCGACGACCAGGTAGGGGTCCGGTCCGTCGTAGCGGACGAGCCCCTCGGGATGGACGGGCCTGTCCGCAATCCGGTTGTCGGTCAGGTCGAGGAGACCGCGGATGAAGGTCTGGTACTGCTCCTGGACATAATCGCGCAGCGCCTCCCGGGCGGCGGGGGCACGTTTGAGGACGAAGCCGCCCTTCGAGCCCACCGGGACGACCACGGCGTTCTTGGTCGTTTGGGTCTTCATTAATCCTAAGATCTCAGTCCGGAAGTCGTCGGGTCGGTCGCTCCAACGGATGCCGCCGCGCGCGATGGGTCCAGCTCGCAGGTGGACTCCCTCTATCCCAGGTGCGATCACCCCGATCTCGAACTGGGGTCTCGGCTCGGGCATGGCCGCGACCCGGGCAGAGGCGATTTTGAAGCTGATATAGTCGCGCCCGAGGAAGTAGTTGGTTCGGACCGAGGCCTCCAGCAGATCGAACAGGCCGCGCAGGGTCTGGTCCTCGGCGAGCGAGGAGACCTGGCTGAGGCTGTCGAGGAAGGCGTCGCGGGCCTCCTCCATCGCTGCCTCCCGGCCCCCTAAGTCGGGGTCGAAGCGGGTTGCAAAGAACCGGTACAGGAGGGCTGCCGATTGCGGATGCCTGAGCAGCGTCTCGGTGATGAAGCTGCGGCTGGTCACGGAACTTAGCTGGCAGAGGTACATCTGGTACCCGCGCAGCAGCGCAACCTGACGGACCGACAGGCCGGCGTAGAGCACCAGGCGGTTGAGGCGGTCGTTCTCGGCGACACCGTCGAGCAGATCCTTGAGGGCGTCTGTCAGTCGGGTCCCGTCGGCGGGCACGTCGATGGGGGTGTCGGAGGCGTCCTGAACCCGAAACACATCTATTCCCCGGAGTCCGGTCGCCGGTCGGGCCACATATGAGATCTGTTCGAGGACCTTAAAACCCAGGTTCTCGAGGGTCGGAAGGATCTCGGAGAGGACGAGGGTGTGGTTGCGGTGGTAGATCTTTAGCTGGGTGGCACCCTCTCCGCGGGGGTCCTCGGCCGGATTGAGGATATCTATAAGGTAGTTCTCGGCCCCCATGCGCTCGAGGAATTGGATATCCCTTAGGGCGGCGCCGGCCGAGATGTCGGCCTTATAGCGTTCGTCGAAGGCATGAAGGTAGACCTTGGCTAGCCGACGTCCCTCCCGCTCCCCGGCGCTGGCGGCGAGCCGCTCGGCTACATGGTCCTCCCAGGTGCGCGTCAGTTCGGTCACCTCGTGCTCGAGGGTACGAGCGTCCACCTGTTCGTGCTTGAGCTGGGTGATGAAGAAGAAGTGCAGGCGCACCTGGGCTTCGTCCTCACCCATGGCGAGCTGGTAGTCGGCGTGGTGGGCCTTGAGCTTCTCGCTCAGATGCTCCTGGATGGCACGCCGCACCCTGGTGTCGAAGCGGTCGCGCGGCATGATTACCATGACGGCGAGGCCCCGGTCGAGCGGGTCGTGGCGGAGACTGAGCCGCACCCCTCCCTCCTGGACGAGTCCGATGATGGTCCGGATATCCTTATAGATCTGGGTTGCGTCGGACCAGAACAGCTCCTCCCGCGGCATCGAGTTGAAAGCGGAATAGGTCTGCTTAAAGTCGTACGACCCGGGATTGGCCCCGTCGAGTTCGTGTACCTGCCTGAGCTTGCGTCTCAGGATCGGAATCTCCTCGGCCGGCGCGGAGAGCGCCTTGGAGGTAAAGAGACCTACGAACCGCTGCTCCCCCTGCACTTGCCAGCGGTCTGACAGCTTCTTGATCCCGATATAGTCCATTCTGGCGGGCCGGTGAACGGTCGACTCGGCGTTCGTCTTGGTGACCGTGAGTACCCGGCCGCCGACCACCCGCTCGCGAAGACCGGCCGGGAGCTCGTCGACCGGCACCGGCTCACGGTAGGCGCTCTCCCCACCTTTGCTGAGGAGGCCGAGACCGCTCCCCTCGGTCAGCCTCAGGTAGCGGGTCTTACCGCTCTCGACGATGTCGTACTCCCGGTAGCCTAAGTAGACGAAGTTGTCATTGTCGAGCCAGTCCATGAAGGCGGCGTACTCCTCGAGTTCCTCGGCTCGGTCGTGGAGGTGACCCTGGGCACTGACCTCGCGCAGCTGCCGCAGGTAGTCGCTTAGTACCGGGACCCGCTCCCGCATCAGGGGGTAATCGCGGGTGGCCAGGACAACGTCGCTAAGGACCCTGCGGACGGCCTTCTCCAGGCGCTTGCACCCCTCAGGCTCCTCGAGGCGCTCGATAAAGTAGATCTCGAGCGCCTCTTTCACCCCCTCCTGGCGACGGTTGCCAAGTGCGACGATCTCCCCGTCGTCAGAGCGCACCACACTCAGGATGGGGTGGAGGAGGTGGTGGAGCCTGCGCTCCTGCCGACGCAGTTCGGCCTGGACCGAGTCGACGATGAAGGGACGGTCCTCGAGCAGGAGCGCGATGACGGTGTACGGCCCCTCCCAGCCGTTGACCTGATGGCTGGGGTTATAGACCTTGACCATGATGTCGTCGCCCTTGCGGTTGCCTAGGAACGAGAGTCCCTCGACCGCAATGGCGTGCAGACTCTCGCTACCGAAGGTTTCGAAGAGTCCCTGGTCGGTCTTGCTGAACAGGAGGTCGGCAAAGCGGAGGAGCCGCGCGGCGTCGGGTCCGCCTCTCTGGGTGATCCGCCTCCTGACCTGCTGGATCGTGGCCGGCATGGTCGATCCCTCCTGGGCGCACGTGTGCGCGCTATCCCCTGGAGAGCCTACCCTCGGGGGGCTAGTGTCCAGGTCTCACCATCCTGGATCTCACTATAAAACGAGGGGGTTTCGGTCGAGCGGTATTGTTCACCGGCCTGAACCCCCGACCGAGGCCCGTACCGAAAGTCCTTATACTGACCGGCATGTACCTGTTCCTCGCTGCAGTCCTGATCGCTGCGGATCAACTGAGCAAGCTATGGGTGAAGAGCCGTCTTCCCCTCGGGGGGGAGGGGCTCGAGCTGGGCTTCGGTTTTTCGCTCACCTATATCCGCAATACGGGGGCGGCCTTCGGTACCCTGCGCGACCTCTCCCTCACCCTGGGAGGGGTCACTCTGGATGGGACTCGGTTGCTGGGGCTCCTTTCGGCCTCGGTGACCCTGGTCCTGCTCATCTTCCTGCTGACCCGCGCCCACAGACTGGGTGCCCTGCAGGTGATTGCGCTCACCCTCATCCTTAGCGGCGCGGCGGGCAATATGATCGACCGGCTCCGACTCGGCTTCGTCGTCGACTTCGTCCACTTCCAGGTCGGGCGCTTCGACTTCCCGGTCTTCAACCTGGCCGACAGCTGCGTGGTAATCGGTGCGGCGCTATGGATACTCCACGGGTTGCTGCCGAAGCGCTTGGAGGTGGGGAGTGGACCGCCCTACCGGATCTGAAGGGGCCGACCTGGACCCTCGAGTCCGATCCCAGGTGAGTAGGCTCCCAGGAGCCGTTCTCACTCAAGCCCCGGAGGTTCGTGGGCGCTGCCGGCGGTCACCGCGTCAGCATGAGGAACCGTTCCCGGCCGGTTAGGTCGCAGAACGTCTGCTGCCCGGACCAGCGTTCACCGAGCGCGAAGGCCAGCGGCAGCGTACGGGGGTCGAGTTCTAAGAGCAGGTCTGCCCCGGGCCGGAGGGTCCTTCGGGCTTGACCCTCGAGGCGCCGGACCAGGTCGAGGCCGTCGCGGCCGCCGAAGAGCGCCAGCTCGGGGTCGAAACGGACCTCCGGTGAGAGGACCTCCCGGTCGGAGTCCGGCAGATAGGGGGGGTTGCTCACCAGGAGGTGGGCTTGGGCGGCGAAGGTCGCAACCTCGGGGTGATCGAGCAGATCGGCTTCGATCAGGTCGACCTGGAGAGCTAGGGCAGCGGCGTTGCGGCTGGCCACGGTGAGGGCGGCTGCCGACAGGTCGGTGGCGAGCAGGGTGAGGTCGGGTCGCTCGTGCTTGAGGGCCAGGGCGACGGCCCCGCTACCGGTCCCCACCTCGAGCACCCGGGGCTGCACCACACCTGCGAGTCGTTCGAGCGCCAGCTCCACGAGCCGCTCCGTCTCGGGTCGGGGGATCAGCACCTCCGGGGTGACCGAGAGCTCGAGGCCGAAGAAGGGGGCCCGGCCCAGGATGTGCTGCAGCGGCTCTCGACGCCCGCGGCGCTCGAGCCAGTCGCCTATTCGGGCGACGGCGTCGTCCCCCAACAGCTCTTCCGGTCCGAGCAGCAGTCCTGAGCGAGCGAGCCCGGTGGCGGCTTCGAGCAGCCGAGCAGCCTCGGCGGAGGGGCTGGCGACCCCCGCTCTCGTCAGCCGCTCCACGGCGAGTTTCCGCGCCTCGGCGACGGTCACGCACCGACCATCCTGCGGGGTCACCCCGTGCTTGCGGCCCGGGTCACCGCTGGAACTGCTGCCACCTTCGAGTGCCCGCTCTCCCCACCCGACCATCATACGGGGGGTGAGGCCGCCTCTGGACCCCGTTGCCACCTGAGGGCCCCTGCAGGTCCTTGTGTATTCGCCAGGGGAGACCTGCTCAGGTACGTTCCCGCCGCGCGGTGGCGGCGAGCGCGGAGCGGGACATGTCTGGTGGAGTGGGATCTGCTGCCGGCTGGAATTGCCCAACGCTGAGACCTCGCCTGGGTGCGGGAGGGGGCGCGCTGCTGCGCGAGATCTCACCAGTCTGGGCTGTCTAGGCTGGGGTGAACCCGGCGACCTGCTACGACCACCTCGGCTACAGACTCCTCCCGGGCCAGGGTGAAGACCGCTGCGAGGGCCGCCTCCGCCGACGGGCTGTGCTGAAGGACGACCTCGAGGGTTGAGCCTGCGGGGGGGCGCAGCAGGACGTAGTCGGCCGCCTTGCCGGCGCTAAAGTCTCCTATCTCATCTTCCAGGTCGAGCGCCTGAGCACCGGAGCGGGTAGCCAGATAGAGCAGGTGGGCCGGGGTGAGCGCGACGCCGTCTGCCAGCAGCATCTGCCCCTGATAGGCCATCAACCCCTCCTTGAACAGGCTGAAACCGGTCCCGCCACCCACGTCGGTGCCGAGGCAGACCCGAACCGCCTGATCGAGGTGACGCCTTAGCGGGAACAGGCCGCTGCCGATGAACATGTTGCTCGAGGGGCAGTGGCAGATGCTGGCCCCGGCCCGGGCGAGGCTCTCCAGCTCCGCAGCGGTCGGATGGACGTTGTGGGCGAACACGGAGCGCCGGCGCACCAGGCCGTGCCGACCGTAGGTCTCGAGGTAGTTTGGGGAGTCGGGGAACAGCCCGGCTACGGTGGCGATCTCGTCCTCGCTCTCGTTCAGGTGGCTGGTAAAGAGCAGTTCCGGGTTCTCCGCCAGGAGTTCGCCGCAGGCCGCCAGCAGCGCCTCGGAGCAGGAGAGGGAGAAGCGTGGGCTGACGGCGTAGCGGAGGTGCCCCCGACCGTGCCAGTCCTGTGCCAGTTTGCGACTCTCCTTGAGGGCACGTTCCGGGGTGGTGCGGAGCGCCTCGGTGAGGTTGCGATCCCCTACCACCAGTCCCGCGCTCAGGCGTAGTCCGCTCGCCTCCGCCTCCTCGAAGAACACCTGCATGGCGGTCATGAAGTGCGCCCCGAACACCAGGGCGGTGGTGGTCCCGTTGCGCCCCAGCTGTCTCAGGAAGGTGCGCGCCTGCGCCCGGGCGTAGCCTGGGTCGGCGAGGCGCTCTTCCTCGGGCAGGGTCCGGTCCCGGAGCCATGCGAGTAGCCGCATGCCCATGGCCCCGATCACGGGCACCTGGGGGTAGTGGACGTGAGCGTCGACCAGCCCCGGCACCATCAGGCAGTCCCGGCGGTCGACCACCTCCGCCCCGGGGTACTCGGCCCGCACCCGTTCGAAGTCGCCTGCGGCCAGTATGCGCCCCGCTTCATAAGCGAGGCCGCCATCCTCGTAGACCTCGAGCCGCGGGCTTTGCGGCGTGTGGAAGAGCCTCGCGCGGACGAGGGTGGTCACGGCCCGGTCGCGAGGGGCACCAGTTCGCCGCGCCGGACATCGACCAGCCCCCGGTCGGTGAGCCTCAGTTCGGGGATCACTGCCAGACCGAGGAAGCTCAGGGTCATGTAGGGGGAGGGGAGCCGGTTGCCGAGCGAGGTGGCAGCCGCCTCGAGGGCGTCGAGCTTGGCCCGCACCGCCGGGAGCGGCTCAGCGGTCACCAATCCGGCGAGCGGGAGGGCGAGTTCGGCGAGCACCTCACCATCCGCAACCGCAACGACTCCACCGCCGAGCTCCTCGAGGCGGCGGCAGGCGACCAGCAGGTCCCGGTCGGACACCCCCACCGCCAGGAGGTTGTGGTGGTCGTGTCCTACCGTCCCCGCCAGCGCCCCGGCCCGGAGCCCGAAGCCGGTGACCAGACCGAGGCCCACGTTGCCCGTCTTGCCGTGGCGTTCGATGCAGGCGAGCTTGAGCAGGTCCCTTTCGGGGTCGGCTACGACGGCACCGTCGCGGACGGTGGGCTCGACCCGCAACTCCTCGGTCAGCACCTGGTCGGGAAGAGCCCGGATGCAGCGGACCTCCCGGCCCACCGCGCCGATCCGGAACGAGGCCTCGGTGAGCGGAGGCAGGGTCACCGTGCCGGTGACGGCCGCCGGATCGGCCGGGCCGCGGGCTGGGGTCGCCTCGAGGCGACCCCCCTCGGCGACCCGTTTGCCCGCCTTGTAGACAGTGGCGGCCCGGAAGGTGTCGAGATCGTCTAGTACCACCAGGTCGGCGAGGTAGCCCGGCGCAATCGCACCTCTGCGGGGGAGCCGGTAGTGTCTCGCGACGTTGAAGCTGGCGCAACGGACGGCGTAGACCGGATCGACCCCGCCGTGGATAGCCCTCCTCACCAGGAAGTCGACCCCGCCCTCGTCGAGCAGGTCGTGCGGCAAGCGGTCATCAGTCACGAACCCGATCCGGTCGCCGTGCCTGGGCTCGACCAGCGGCAGGAGCGCTTCGAGGTTGCGGGTCACCGACCCCTCTCGCACCATCAGGAACACCCCGCTCTGGAGCTTCTCCAGACCCTCAGCCAGCGTCGTGGATTCGTGGTCAGAGGCGATTCCGGTCGCCAGGTAGGTCTGCAGGTCGCGGCCCGAGAGGGAGGGCGCGTGGCCCTCGGGGCTTTTGCGATAGGCTTCGGCCAGCAGTGCCTTGCCCAGGTTCTCGCTGTCCCCCTCGATCACGGCCGGGAAGCTCATGATCTCAGCCACCCCGACCACCCTGGGGTGAGCTAGCAGCGACTCGATCTCGGCGAGGCCGAGGGTCGCCCCCGTGGTCTCGAGTGGGGTCGAGGGAACACAACTCGGCACCGTGAGCCACACGTCGAGTGGCAGTCCCTCGCTCTGCTCGAGTACCCAGCGGATACCGGGGACCCCGGCGACGTTGCCGATCTCGTGCGGGTCCCACACCACGCCGGTCACGCCGCGAGGCAGGATCGCCGCTGCGTAGGTGTCCGGGGTCACCAGTGAGGACTCGATGTGGAGGTGGCCATCGATGAGGCCCGGTGCCAGGTGGGCGCCTCCGAGGTCGATCACCTCGGCAGCGTCGGCGTCGGCGACACTCTCGCCTACGGCGGCTATGAACCGCCCTGCGACCAGAATGTGGGTGGGCTCGATGGTGCCTGTGAAGACGTTCAGCAGTTGGGCGTTGCGCAGGAGCAGCGACCCCGGGGAGCGGCCCGAGGCGACAGCTACGGCCAGGCGGGCTTCCTCGAGGGTCATGGATGACCCCTTGGCGTTCCTGCTCTGGCTCTGCTCACGTTGAAGCTCAGCATCTCTGAGTATACCGCGCTGGGTCGCTGAGCCTCGCGACATCCTTTGCGGGTCTCGGTGGGATAACGGCCCAGTTCCTTGTCGCAACTCACTCCTCTTCGCAAGCGTGTCGCTGGCGTTCCGCATTCTTTGGCAGGCTATCGGGCCCAGGAGGCTCCCGAAGGTGGGGGGAGTGGAAACAGTGCGGTTCTGAACTGACCAGCTCGGCCTCTCGGCAGCTTGAGGTCGACCTCGCCATGAGGCGTTTCAAGCCTTCTGGGGTAGCTGCCGTTCTTGCGGCCTCCATGTTCACGCAGGAAGATCGCTTGCTCAAGGTGGATCAAGACATCGAGCTCGTCCCGAACGGCAGCTTTGACGGCATCACGGACCCGAAGCGGAAACAAGCTCTACGGGCCCAACGAAGCTGTCCTTGTCCATCCTTTGACCCGAAGAGTCCGTCCTTTGGAATTTCAGGCTATCCTGGTCCCTGGGGTACCTCCAGACCGAGGGGATTGGGTGTCCCCTTAGCAGCGACTATAGTCCGTGTCACAGAAAAGCTTACGCTACCGGCTGACCGATCAGATTTGGAGTATTCGGGAGTTGCAAGGACGGATTCGCTGGATTCGCTCATCTACGTATCCGGGTGGGGAGCGCCCTTCCTTCGACCATCGGGCACGCCCTCTCTTGAGCTGTTGTGGGCCATCACGGAGCGTCTGACATGCTTGATCACCAAGACCTGGGCCTAGGTATCAGGCTGCCATCTCGGAGCGTGTACGGATCGGGGAATTGGTGGCGGCGATAGCGGTCTCCCTTCACCCTAAACGTTCGTGAGACCAGTTTCGCCAACTCCTGGCTCTTCCTTCTGAACGGAAAGATGAAGATCACCTCTTTGTGTGGAAACATCCGTTTTGCCACCTTCACACCCGCTGCCAAGTCAGTGTCGCCTGTCACGAGAACGGCTGCAGCGCATGCGTCATCTGCTAGCTGCTCGATGAGGTGAGCAGCTATCGCAACATCTGTCTCTTTCTCCTCATGGCTCTGCCACTGGTGCCCACAGTTACGGCACGACACCGTTTTGCTCTTGAACTGCCCTAGGACCACATCGACCCCTGAATCCTCCAGGCAGGAGATATAGGTCCTGTGACGATTGACTGCATCAGGGTCACGGCTTTGCAGATGTGTGGCCAGAGCAGAGAAGTACAGCACCCTGTTAAGCGTGGCTGCACGGTCGATATGGGGTAGATAGCTCTTGCAGAAGCCGATGAGGTCGAGCCAGCGTACCCCTGTCCCTCCCAGATCTTTCAGAGAGTGGTAGAGGTTGAAGCCGTCGATCAGGAACGAAACTCTCATAGCTCCTCGGCTCTAGGTAGGGTCCATACGAAGCCGACATCTGACCCTGGACGGCCAGGGTCAGGATTCGTGACGAGAGCACGGGTCACTGCAGCTGGAGCCGTTGCGCGCTTGTCACGCTATGTCCTCCGCAAGGTTTATGGCATCACCCCGCACCACTAGAGGATACGCATGCAAGACGCGGTAATCGTCGCCATCTACACTTACGCGGACACCATAGGCTCGCATCCGCTCAATCTCGCTGTCGAAGTCTCCGTACCCCGGGCCGCGTTCCCGTCCCCAAAAGGCCGTAGCTGATTTCAGGTCGATTAAGCGCACCACCTTAGCCGTGAAGCCTAGAGCGATGGGGGTAGCGACCTTCCCCTCACGCGACGCCTCCAGCACCGCCGGAATTGGGGAGCCGAACAGTTGGGCAGCCGCGATCGGGGTTAGAACGTCCATCGGTTCTTCCACCCCAGTATCCTCTAGGCCGTCCGTCCAGAACGTGTCCATCTCCTCGGTCAGGCCGTGCGGATCGAGGATCTGGTCGCACAGCGCCTGACTCCAGTTGTGATATTCCCTCACACTCTTAAAGGTGACTCCTCGATGGACGGTCCCATCAATGAGGATGTCGACCTGACTAAGTCGCCCGCGCCGTACAGCCATACTAATGGCGGGCTGCGTCATGCCGCAGAGTCGCGCGACTTTCTTCCTGCTCAAGACCAGCACCTTCGTTACCTCCCGTGCATCAGCATCTAAGGAAATTTTAACATAGGAAAATAACTTATGCAACAAACTAATAAGATGCTACAAAAACATATATCAACCCAACAACCACTTGTTGACTTAACAACACGGCCACTGCTAGCATTCGCTTATCCCCACCGCGTATTCCCCTTCGTGGGTTTCGCGGCCCCCCTCGGGTTACGATCCGAGGGATTTTTTTGACGACGAACCTGGCAACGCCCCGAGCCGCCGATCCTCGACCGCGATGAGGACCGAGGGCAGAGAGTCAGTAAGAGAGGGTGTATCGGAGTTGGGCGGGAGGTGTGACATGGGAAGACCAGTATCGTTCGTTGTCATCTCCTTGATCGGGTTGTAGCGTGAGAGTCTGTTCCATAAATTGAGTAGCCGCCTCAGGTGCAGTACTTCACCTACCAGATTTGGGGCTCGGGGGGTCTCATTGACGCGCTGGAACTCTCGGAGGTGATATTCCAAGTGGTTTCACCCACCAGGGAGGGCCACATGTTTTGGAAAAGGACCACTTGCGATTTATGGAACAGACTCTGAAGATCTGCCCCCACTGGATGAGGGGGAGATGGGTGTCCGATCGTTAGCGAGGTGCTGGGAGACTGCCCCTTTCATCAGGGTCGTTCCAGGCTGGCTCCGGTCGTATTCACCTGTGGCATCGATTTGCGGTCTGACCGCGTGGGTCTTTGGCTTTCGGTCCGACCTACTCTTTCTCGAATCCCTGACTCGTGAACTTCAGTGTCCGGCTGTTCTCCGTAACCGTGCGAACGACCTGGTCCGGTGCACCTGAGGGTACCTCGGCTTCGATCTCGAGCGTCACCGTGACCTTGGCATCGATCAAGCCGGAAAGGTGTGAGATGACCTCGTCAGCAATCTGGCTCGCGTCGCGGCCTACGCGCGCTGAGTCGAGCGCGACGGTCCCATGAAATCGGGTAGGTTGCGTTACCGTCGGCGTGTCAGGTGCCTGCTCAGTGCCCGATCCTTCACCCGAAACCGGGCTGGTTCCTGCTACCGCAGGCTCGGTCGGCTTCGCACTCTCGGCATCGAGCTGTTGACGCGCAACAGCTGGTTTGACGAGCAACCCCGGGGCGTCTACGTCCGGTAGTGAGACGATCTGTCCGCCACGCAAACCACGGTATCGCTTCGCCTCATCATCAAAGCTGTCTGCGAACGCAAATGCTTCTTGCTCCCAGATTAGAAGCGCGACCCCGTCGCCGATCGCATTCAGCAGAACCGTCGGTTTGCTGATCCGGGGCAGATAGAGATACCGCGCGAAGTCCTCGACGATCTGTTTGATCGACACGTGGTCGCCGCGCCAGAGTGGCACGCGGTCTAGTTCGAGGCGCAGCCGGGTGGCAGCGAAGCCGGTAACCAGCAGTTCATCGCCTCTTAGCTTCTTGCTTGCTCTGCCAGCCAGTGAGTCCTGGCCCGACAGCCTCATGGTCTGCCACTCAACCGAAGCGTCGGGACTGGCCTGAACCGGTACCAGGAGCCACTGGTAGGTCTCGGGGAGCCGGGCCGTAACCGCATTGGACGCCGCTTCCTTTTGGACCTCAGCCTGCCTGACCTGATGCGGCGAGAGGTCGAGTTGTTCGCGTTCGCCGAGTATCGATTCCCAGGCCAGGTAGCGTCGGATCGCCTCATCGAGGTCCTGCAGCCTCGTCTTGTCTGCAGCCAGAAACACGAGCGTGTTGCGATAGATCCTCGGCGCACTACCCCTCGATTCCAAGATGGCTTTCGCAGCGGTCTCGGCTGGGTTGCCCTGTTCTCTGCTGTAGGGTGTGTCGATCCCGAGTACCACGAGTCGCGCATCAAGATCGTCTGGAACATCCTGTCCAGACTGCGGTAGGGGGTGGACGCGACTAAAGTCACCTGCCTGACGAAGGTCGGATCGGAGCCGCAAGTCGAGTTCCTGCACCACCCTGTCGCGGTCCCGTTTCAACTGCTCGGCGCGGTCCTCCGCCAGCTTTGTGACGGTCGGCTGGGTAGAGTACCAGTAACGAGGACCATCCTGGTAAAGGTAGGTCGCCGCACCGGCTAAGCGCCTGAGTGCATCGCCGAAGATCGCTGGAGACTCCCCCGGCATGGTACAGCCGAGCTTGACGCGGCGATCCTCGAGGCCTCGGTGGGCCGCCTCAGCAGTGGGTGCGGATCCGAGGTAGATCGTCCGCGCCACACGTCTGGAAGCGGTGAACTTACCGAGATTCGGGACCTCACCGTCGAGCCGCAGTGGGAGCGAGTTGGGTCCGTCTACGTCCTTCTCAATAACCGGCACCCAGTTGTCGCTGAGATATCGGGTCAGTTCGAACTGTACGCGTCTATCGTCGATCGCAATGTTCGCGGGCAAGATCAGCGGGTTCCTGTCCCCTCTCTCCCACAGGCTGTGAATGACAGCTGCCATCAATCGCAGCACGCCCCGCGTTCGTTGGAACTTCACCAACGTCGACCAATCGGTGTAGAGCCGGTCAAAGATCTCAGGATGGATCGGATAGGCCGCCTTGATCCGCTTCTCGTAGTCAGCGTCCCGGCACTCCGGCGGAAACTCCAGATGCTGTGTCCGATAGAGTTCGGCGAAGGCCCGCGCAACCACATCCCGATCCTTGAATTGGCTAGGGTCTGAAAAAGGCTCGAAGAGCCGCCGCCGGACAATCTCGAAACCCTCCTCGGCGCTCGCCGGTCGCCAGGACGACTCGATACGCCCGATCACGTTCTGCAGCCGATCGAGTGCCTCGCGCCCGCGTTGCCCACCGACCTCGACATCATCGGCCTGGGTGTGAGGCGATCCGGCCGTATCCGAAGCTGGCAAGCTGATCACGAGCAGGCAGTTCTTGGCGAGCCTGGACGACTCCGTCAGCGCCTGGGCGAAACTGAACTGGGTCTCAAAACTTCCGGCGGGGAGGTCGCTCTGGTCATGTAGCTGGCGGGCGTAGGCGACCCACTCATCGATGAGGACCAGGCAGGGGCCATATTCATTAAAGAGCTCCCGCAGGGCGTCACCTGGATTCGTGGCCCTTTCGTCGTCGGCCGCGATCCGCGCGAACGCCCCCTTGCCACCTAGTTGCCATGCCAGTTCGCCCCATAGCGTGCGAACGACCGTGCCATCCGGTTTGGTGACTGGGTTTCCCGGCGAGATCTTGTTTCCGACCAGCACTACCCGGCGCGCTGTTGCGAGTTCCGTCGCTTCCGCCTCCTGCAGCACCGCATCGATACCGACCAGTTTTCCCGGTGCCGTCCCGGAGAAGAGATGGTATAGGGCAAGCATCGAGTGGGTCTTGCCGCCACCGAAGTTGGTCTGTAATTGAACGACGGGATCACCGCCTCTGTCTGCGAGGCGGCGGATTGCCCCGACCAACAGGCCCTTCAGGCTTTCTGTCAGGTAGGTGCGCCGAAAGAACTCGACCGGGTCCCGGTATTCGTCCGTTCCTTCACCCAAGTGCACCTGCCAGAGGTCAGCGGCGAACTCGGCCTGTTGGTAGCGCCCGCTCGCGACATCCTTGTGGGGTCTGACGATCTCCCGCCAGGGCTTCAGGCGGGTGGCCGCAGCGCTTTCTATCGTGGTGCCCGCCTGCTTGCGCCGCTCCCCGCGCACCTGTTCTTCGAAGCGCACCCGCAGCAACTCCATCTTGGACTTCTCCAGCTCTGCTGACTGCGGTGCCGATACGGCGGCGAGGAGCCGACCGACCGAGTCCAAGGCTCGATAGGCGTCATCGCTGGAGAAACTCTCCTGGTGCGCCCACTTGTTGCGGTGGCCGCGCAACTCGCTCACCAGACTCCGCTCGGCAGGTCCAAGAGTCTCGCGAAAGACCTCGTTCCAGGTCTCCCACATCAGCTTGAGCAGCCCGGCCGCGTCCCATTCCAGGATAGGTTTGTTCGCTAACGCACGGTCTTCGGCGTAGTCACGCAACCTGTGGGCATCTAAGCGCCACGCTTCAACCGCACTCTTCACCTCTCGGGTTACGAACGGACCCAGGCCAGCTTTTAGTAGATCAAGGGCCTTGCCGACCCGTTCATGATTGCTAATCGCCATCGGTCTGTGCTCTCTTACTTTGCTGCCCAGATCACGAGCCTCAGCTCGCTGTCGTCGATGAGACTGTACTCGGGCCATCGCCCTGACAGCTCGTGGCTCTCGTTCAGAATGATCGGTACTCCATCGCCTCTTCGGTCCATTATACGTGTCCGCCCGAGTTCCTCGCCCTCCCGAACCGGGAAACGCGCCAGCAGCGAAACGATCAGTTCGTTCCGACTGTACTGTCGCAGGTGCATGCTGTCCGGGGTGAGCGTATTCGCCAGGGCCCCGGGGACATAGAGCTCGAGGCGGTCCCGAAACATGTGGAAGCGAATCCTGGCGCCGGCCATCGAGTAATCTCTGTGAGCGACCGCATTGACCAGTGCCTCGAACACCACCCGATCGCTGAATTGAGGACGCTCTGCCCGAGCCATCTTTTTCGTGGCTGCCACCCGCATGTTTCGGCGTGCGAAGTGCAGTGCCTCGAAGATCTGCTGGTCCAGCGGCCCGACTATATCTCGCGCATCGCTCTGGTAGTTGATGTCCTGCCGCTCGCCGACGTAGCTCACTGCCTGAATTTGCGCGTGGGGCAGCCAGCGTTCCTGCTCCTGGGTGCATAGCAGCATACCGGCGACCGTGATCCGAGCCGCGCCATCTTGGTCGTCGGCGACGATCCGAAGTTTGCGCAGTATGTCCTCGGTCAGTGCACCGTCCTCCCGCAAAAATTGGCGAGTCAACCCACTATCTAGGTCTTCCGGTGAGGTCCCAGGCACCGGCGACTCGTCGAAGCGAATTACACGGCTCTGGCTGCGCTCTTGGAACAGCCGGGCTAGGACTTCCGGCGACAGTTCGCGCTTCGAACTGCCGATCCTGCGGAAATAGCCGCCTGGACTCTTGTGGACGAACAGGCTGCGGACAATTTCGACGCAGAGCACCGCAACGAGGCTGCCGTCGGCGCTGGGCAGTTCGACCTTGCGGATCACCGCGTCGAGCGGGGGCTTCACGGAGTCGTTGCAGATTTCTCGCACCCACGCCTCGACCGCGTCCAGCCTATCGACCGGGATGCCCAAGACTTCATGGCTCTTGTCTTCGACCCCCAGTACGACCGTCCCACCCCAACCGTTGGCCATGCCGGCCAACTCGTCGGCAAATTCGTTGCGCCTGGGCGCCGTGACATTGGAACCCGTTAGCAATACCCGCTTGAGTTCCAGCGTCGAGTCCTCGCCGAGGCGGATGCGCCGCGCTAACTCGTCGCGCCCCATCATGTTTCCGGTCTCTGCGGGGGCATAATTCGCTGGTAGCGGTTCTCGAACGCTTCACGGCCACCCTCCATCACGCGACAGATTTCGTCTCGAACCTTTCGTTCCTGAAGGCCGCCCTGGCAGGCGATGTGACTCTGACCCGCGCTGGCTTTGAGCGAGAGCACGAGTTCGGCGTCGCCGTGGACCACGATGTTGGGATTGTGGGTGACGACGATCACTTGACGTTTGGTCTTCGTTTCCCGCAGCTGGCTGACCAGCAGTTCGTAGATGAGGGTGTTGTCCAGGTCGTCCTCGGGCTGGTCCAGGATGATCGGCTCGGAACCGTAGCCCAGAACGAAGGCCAGGAGCGCAGCGGTCTGTTGCCCCGGCGATCCTTGGGTGAGAGGCCTCCAGTTACTGGCTGGACGATCTTTGAAACTGACTTTAACAGCGTCTTCCGGAAGATACAGAGCGAGACGGTCGATTCTCTCGGGCGGGACTTTTTTCAGGGCTGTCGTAAAGCGCTGGTCTTTCGCTGGCCAGGAATCCGACGCTCCTGACAGGAACTGGCGCATCTTTGCAACCATATCGTCAAGTTTCCCCCAGTTCCATGGCTGACCCTGTTCGGGCTGAATCCTCTGGGTGAGTGCTTGGCGGTCGCTCTCGAAGCGCTCGATGCCGAGAATCTCGATCAGGTCTTCCGCGAGATGTTCGCAGTTCGCGTATTCGTCTATTTCAACGAGGATGCTCTCGTTCGAGGTCTCCTTCACAAAGCGCTGGCGTCTGCAGCTCAGTTCACGGCGTTGCTCGCGGTATTCGGCAAGCGTCCTAGCGGCCTCTTTGTCTAGTTCCTCCGCCCGCTCTCGATCTTGCTCTAGGGCCTCAATTTCTCGCTCGATTCTAGCCGCCTGTTCCACCAGGTCGTCGTACTCATTTGGATCGGAAATGCCTTCTTCGGCGAGTTGGGCGGATGCTTCCTCGAATTCGTGCTTGCTGGTGGCTACTGCCTCACCCCATTGGCAGGCATCCGCGCCTGTGCGAATTCCCTCGACATCTAGCTGCGCTCGCTCGACCCTCTGGCGCACATCCTGCTGAAGATCTTCGACTGTCCGCCTCAGCGCTTCGTGCGCACGCCTGAGATTCTCCCAGGCTGCTTCGTCCTCGACTGTGGTGCCGAGGTCGAGGTCGGCGACCGAAAGCTCTTCCGCGCTGTGTCCCACCGACTCCACCGCTTGTAACGCCTCCTCCAGAATCACTTCCCAGGTGTCGTTCTGCCGACGCCGCTTCCGATACTCGTTCAAGACCAGCGCTTGTCCTTGCTCGAGAACTTTTAGCTTATGCCGACTGTCCACGAGTAACGCTTTGCGGGCTGGCAGCTCACCTGCCTGCTTGGACGCTGCGCGAGCCTGGGCGCATAGAGACAGGTAGCTGGACTCTAACTTCCTGATATTGTGATTCTGTTCTGCACCACGGACGGTCTCGCTATCGTCGATGACCGCGAGCAGAGCGTTCGGATCCTGAGCGAGAGCGAAGAGTTGTTTCTGGCTGTAGATGCGGACTGGGAAACGCTCGCGGATATCCCCCTCTTCGGGGATTTGTTCGTCTCCATCGAGGTGGGCGATCGAGGGGGCCGTTGCGTTTTGACTCCAAGAGAGAACGAAGCGCTCACCGTCCTTGCGGTACACCACTTCGATGAGCGTCTCATTCGTCAGCAGTCCCTCCTCCTGGCGCGATGAGGGAACGCGCATGCGGCGATCGAAAAGACTTCGCAGCGAGCCTTCTTCGCTGCGGTCGCTGCCGTCGAGTTCCGCTTCCCGGCGGAGCGTCTTGCGGCAGAAGTCGATAAGCGTGGATTTACCGGTTCCCCGTCCGCCGATGATCGCATTCAGCCAGGGGTTGAACGCAATCTTGGTCGGGGACGGTCGGCCGATGAATTTGCCCTTGTGAACGGTTATGCTCTCAAGAGCCAGGGCGGCGTGGGCATTCGGATTACCCGGCTCTTCCCGAATGGTCGGTTTGAGGGAGGCGGTGCCATCCAGCAGCGCTAGGCGCAGACCCTCTAGGTTCGGGCGCGTCATCTTCACCCAAGTAAAACGCCGCCCTAACTCGTCGAAGTCGTGCCCGTCAGAGCACCATACCTGCGAGATTCTGCGGCCAATCTCGCGTCGGGATCCATCAAGCCAGCTTTCGTCGATTTCCCTGTCTGGATTGACCTCGACCGCAGTCAGGTTCCGATGTCGCAACTCCGCGATTAGCTGCTGGCCGTCATGCTGGAGCAGTCCGTTGGGTCCGTTGACATGGGCACCAACGATCAGTGCGTCGTCCCCGCACTCCTCCAGAATATGCTCGACACTAAGCGAGGACCGGGCAGCCTGCTGACCGCGTTGATTGACGGGAATATTCACTTTGGTGAGCAGCTCTTCAACGTGCTGCCGCGTGCAAGCCGGATCCATCAGTAAGAGCAGGTGAACGCTGTCGCTGGTAGTGAGTTCGACGCCGGGGAAGAGAACGAGGGGGTCCTTCATGCCTTGGGTGGCCCGCTGCAGTTCGGAGATACCTGCAGCCGTATCGTGATCAGTGACCGCCGTAGCATGGAGGCCCGAGGTATGGGCAGCGCCAATCCACTTCTCCCATTTTTGAGCGTCCCGACCCTCCTGGGTCGCGAAGTCGGACGACGCTGGGGAGTGCGTGTGGAGGTCTACGCGCCACCAGCGCGAGCCCGGCCATTCCCACTCTGCACTCATGAGCCACCTAAGGACGGACTCTTCGGGTCCGTATCGTCAGTCCCAAACAGCCCGGCCTGCCGTGTACGTGCACCTGCTTGTACCAAACGGGTTATCTCGGGCCAACTCTGCACCAGTCCGTTGTAGGAGAGCGCCTCCGCAGCACGTTTCTTGCGCTCGCACAGCGTGTACAGACGGTAACACAACTCACGAGCAACCTCGGCTTTGGCACCGAGTTGGGTAGCGAGTTCGGCTGCCGCACCTTCGCCGCCGGCCTCTAGCGCTCGGACCAGATGATGAACCATCTCCCAGGCGGTCAGCCTTGGGTCGGTAGTCGGGCCCCAATCCTCGGGCAGTTCACCGGGCTTCAGCAGTCTGACCTTGCCGCCCTTCGAGGCTAGAATCTCCGCCTCGACCAAACCGGCGACGCTGGTGTTCTTTGCCTTGGAGAGCGTCTCGGCGGTGCCGTACTCGCCCTCATCGAAACCAGACTGCTCAAACCAGGCGAGTGCCCAGCGACTGTCTGCATCGAAATCACCTTCCTGTTCAGCCAATGCCTCATCGAGAGTTTGGTTGATGAGGGCCAGCGCTTCGCGCACCGAGAGGGCGTTGCCCTCGGCGTTGAGCACCCTAGCGTAGCGAGTGTAGACCGCCATGCCCGGCCCGATGGCAGCCTGGGCTAGGTCGACCGGTGCAATGTTGCCGCGCTGCAAGTGAATAAGGGCCTGCGGCAACTCGGCCTTGAGGGCGGAGACGAACTCACGGCGGGTGGCGATGGGTGCTTCCGACGGGCGAGGGTAGCATACTAGAACGATGCTGGAGGCTAGTGCGTTTGAGGCTAGTGCATTTGATCGAGCCCCCCGTTCTGTTCGGATGGGCCAGGTACCGCTGATGGTGAAGCCAGCGCGGATCAGGGCGTCTAGGAAGGTCTCCCAGCCGGTGGAAGTAGTACCCCCCGCGCCCCGACTTTCTGACTGCTTGAAGGCGTAGTAGATGGTGGTTGGGAAACCCGGATGCAACCGATAAATAAGGGACTCGAGAGCGTGAAACATACCGTCCACGAAGAACGCTTCTGCTTTCCCCTTGTTGCCGTGCCGGTGCGGTGCAGCGACGAGCTCCTCGGCCTTGGGTACAGCCATAGTGGCGAATAGGTCAGGAAAGACTTGCCGCAGCGACCGACGCAACCAGACGTAGAAGAAGTCCGACAGGTCAGCATAGCCGACGTTGTCATAGTAGGGTGGGTCCATTGATGTGATGAAGCCCAGGCTTGGCGGTTGCGGGCAGCGGGTAGCCTGCAGACCCGAAGAGTCTGATTTTGAAGAAGCGGCGTCCGCTTGGAACGCCCGGCCATTATGACCATCGATGGGTAGGGTCTCGACTGCCTTAGCGATCCAGGCAATCTGAGCCATCCAGTTCTGGGTTGAGTTGGAGAAGATGTTGACCTCGGCGTAGTCCCATACCATAGGAATTGCTTGACGCGCGAAAGCGTGGGCGACAAAGTCGCCCACGCTTTGCCAAGTTGCAATGGTGCACCCGCTGTCGGCTGCTCGGTCTACAGCAAACGCCGAGTACACGGCTACGGCCTCAGCATAAGCCCTCGCGCCAGTGCCCCCCGACCCTAGAGGTGCATCGTCATTTGCTATGCCCGCAGCCACCGCATCCCGCTGTACGCGCTCCCGAACTTCCGCGACCAGATCGCTGAAGGTGTTTAGCGCCACAAGCTGGCGGTCGGTGAAGAGGTCTCCGAAGGTGGTGAGGCCGTACCGCACCGTCCAAAAATTGCGGGGGTCATCTGGTAGCGCCGAGTCCGGTTTCCATCCAGGTGTTGCCTCGGCAGCCCTCTCTTCGTGTACCTGCACCGGGGGAAGGTACACCCGTCCGCGCTCCCCCTCCGCTACGACCGCCATCAGCCTTGTCCCCATGCGCCCGGCCCTGCCCTCAGCCTTGATGTAATCGCCAACAATCGGCGCGCCCGACATCAAGCATCTAAAATTCGCCCCACGCGACAGTTTAGTGCCCATCTTCGCCGTCCCTACATCCGGTGGTAGACCTACCCTGACTTCAAACCGGTACCCTCGCCCCTCGATTACCGGCTCAACGTACGCTTCCTTGCCCTTCTTCGACGACAGAATGAAGGTCGAAGCCAACGGCACCTCGACATCGTTAAACGCCGGGTTCGGACTCCTAACCGTCCGCGCCCAGAGCCAGGCGATCACGGTCAGCTTACGTCCCTGATACACCTTCAGATCGGGCCGCTTCCGCACCATCTCCGCAGTGACCTCGACCTTCGGATACAGATGCCCGAGACGCTTCTCAGCCTCATCGCGCATCCACTTGCCGTAGCAACGCACATCCTCGGCCAAGCCTTGGGCCCCTTTCCAATCCCGCGCGAAGACCCGCTGAGCCTGTCCTCCTCTCTCGTCCTCACGGCTCCGCGGATTAACAGGCGGCTTCCCTGAGAACCTCGGCGGTATCTCGATCATTGCCTTATTGATCAGTACCGCCACCGGATTCAGGTCACTCGCGTAGCTCTCGAGCCCGAGACGCTGCGCCTCGAGCGGAAGCGCTCCACCCCCTGCAAACGGGTCATGGAAAGCGGGCAGCTTATTCCGATTAAACAGCTCTCTGGCCTGCGGGTGGCCAGCGTTCTCTGCACAGGCCCGCCGCCAACTCTGCCAGATCTCAGCCCGCGCCCGCTCGAGTACCTCTTCGTTCGTAGTGTTCTCCCAACGCACTAGGTCTTCGAGGATCGCAAATAGTCGCTCCCGCTCCTGCTCAGCGATTACCTCTTCCAACGTCGGCTCTGGTGGCGCAGTGACGTTGTCAAAGGCAGGAGTGTTCGGGTACACCCGCGCTCGCTTCGCTTCATGCAAGGTTGGGCTCTTCGGGCCTGCCAGGCGCTTTCTTAGCTCGCGCTCAGCAGCCCGCTTCTTCCCAAGGTCCGAGAGCAGCACATCGACATAGCCAGCCGGGTCATCGACCATCTGCGCAAAGATCACCGCCCGCGCCGCGGCTAACGGCCGACGGGCCCACCAGAGGTGTAACGTGCTCGGATGACCGTGGCGGATGGACTTCTCCCGGGCTGACGCCTTGTTGATGGCATCGAGCGGCAGCGCCACTTCAATGAGCTTCTTCTTCATTCCACCCTGCCCTCCAAGAACGGACTCTTCGGGTTAGCCCCGTTTAGGAGGGCTCTCCCGCTCGGGCGAGCAGCTCCTCGAAATCGTAGTTGACACTATTCGCCCCAAAGTCCGGTTCACGCCGGAAGGGCTCCCGAAGGTAGTGAACCTGGTGCCCATCCCCGTCTAGGAACTCCACGATGCCAAGGATGTAATCCTCCGGTTTATTCAGCGAGTAGAGAATCTCGTTGCGGGTAACCGTGATGGTTTCTGCCCCGCTAACCCGGCCTTTGACCTCGATAAACCGGAGCTTGCCTGTGTCCGGGACCCGGCTCTCGATATCGTAACCCAGCCTCTCGAACTCCTTGTCGGTCGGTTCATATCCGAGGCCCCGCTCAACCTCCATGATGATCTCGCGGGCATGGGCAGCAGCCTCCTGGGTATCAATAGCCGTTCTTGTCCCCTCAGGCTCACGCCCAGTCATGGCGTCGATGAGTCCCCTGGGCACGACCAATAGTCCCCCCAGCACCACCGGCGGCAGGGGAGAGATCTGCGCTTCGCGCTTGAGTTCCTCGAGCCGCCTTTGCAGCCGCCCCTGCAGGTCGTCGGCGCGCCTGCGGGCCTCACCAGAATTGAGCCGGGCACCGGCCTTGCCTGCCCGCTCCTTCAACTTGAGTTGTTCAGCTTGGTGATCCCAGTGGTTGATCTCCTTGGTGAGTCGGTCCTTCACGGCCACTTCGGTCTTGGTGATCAGGTCGAGCTTTGCCTCTCGGACCTCTGCCAGATGCTCCGGGACCACCTCCGCTACGGCGTAGCTCTCCACCCTCTCTTCCATGCCTCGGTCGATCCAGGCGCACTCCGGTCGCTCGAGGATCTGCTCCAGATCCGGCTCATCGTCGGCGAGGGGCCGATAGTCGAGATAGGGGGCATAGTGCAGATGCCGGGTCACGCCGTCGGTGCCTAGTTCCACATAGAGCATCCGTTTGGAGATCGTCCGGCGCTCTCCCGAACGCATCAGGCTGGCATCCCGGATGGCGTGCTCTAGATAGAAGAGCATCCGCGGCTTCGTCCCCTGGTCACGCTCGTCGACCAAGGCAGCGCCCCGCCGCAAGAGATCCCGGTTCCGTTCCAAGGTCAGATCGATAACCGCGTCGAGCAGCGGGTGTCCTGGGCAGATGAACGCCGCTCGGGGCTTCCCTTGGGGGGCGATGAGCGATTTCTCGAAGGCGATGCGTTCATAGCGGGGGAGTACCGGCTCCCTGAGGCCGATGAGTCGATCTCGATTCCGCACTGCGGCGGGGACGCGGGTGATCTCATAGCGACGGGCCTCACGCTGCCTGGTGACACCGCCGAGTCGTCGGAACGCCTCCCGAAAAAAGGACTCGATGTAGTGAGGTTGGAGTCTGCGGGCTTCGGCTCGCTCCATCTCCGCGCGGATGGAGTGAACCTGACTCAGATCCATAGTGTCGCGGGCGAGCGCACGCTCTTCGAGCAGATCCCGGAACTTACCGTGGTCGAGGGCATCATCGACAGCCGTGGTTAGGCGCGCCCGGACCTCCGGCTGTTCCCCGTAGCGTATCGCCTCGATCAGGAGTTCGCGGAGGGGACGCCCCTCGAAGTGGAGCTTGCCGAGTACGTCGAACACCTTCCCGCCGAGCGATTGGCGCGCCTGCTCCAACTTCTCGAGGAGCTTGTGGTAGACGTCGCCTTCACGGGTCTCAGTTGCCACCAAGTTCCAGAGGTGACAGACTTCGGTCTGACCGATCCGGTGAATCCTGCCGAACCGCTGCTCCAATCGATTGGGGTTCCAGGGGAGGTCGTAGTTCACCATCAGGTGAGCCCGCTGCAAGTTGATCCCCTCCCCGGCGGCATCGGTAGCGACCAGCACCTGAACCAGCGGATCGTGCCGGAAGGCCTCCTGCGCTTTGAGCCGCTCCTCCCGGCCCATACCCCCGTGCAGCAGCGCTACGGCCTCCTCCCGGCCCAGGAGCGTGGTGATACGCCGTTGTAGGTAGTTGAGGGTGTCCCGGTGCTCGGTGAACAGGACCAGTTTCTGGTGGGGCGATGAGGTCGGCCCCGGAGTCTCACCTTCGCCGGGCCGGGTCTCCGGTTCCGCACTCTGCACCGCAGCTCCGCTGGCGCTGAAGATCCTGTCGAGGAGGCCCGCCAACCCTCGCCACTTTGTGTCCGCACCGCTGCGCAGCACGCTGTGCGCTAGCCGCTCCAAGCCCGTTAGGGTTGCAATCTCCGCCTTGAGTTCGGCGATCGACTTCGCCGCGGTCGCCTGGTCTAAGACCTCCTTCTCAGCCTCCTCGACCTCGTCCTCTGGTGCCTCGTCGAGGTCCTCGAGATCGTCGGGGTCGAGTTCCAGGGCGGAGACGAATCCGATGCCGGTCTGGCTACCACGCTGCAGCACCTCAAACTCACGCAAGCGGCTCTCCAGACGCTCCCGGCGGCGGCGTAACGACCGGTAGATGGCCTCGGGCGAGGAGGCGAGTCTGCGCTGCAGGATCGTCAGGGCGAAGCCGACGGTGCCCGCTCGCTTGTCGTTCTCGAGCGCCTCCGCCCGATTGAACTCCTCACGCACGTAGTCGGTGACGGCTTTGTACAGTCGGGCTTCCGGCTCTGAGAGTTGGTAGGAGACCGTGTCGGCTCTGCGTTCCGGGAAGAGTGGCGTGCCGTCAAACCTGAGCAGCTTCTCCTTCACCATCCGGCGCATCAGGTCAGAGACATCGGCTTTGTGGACGCCGTCGCGAAAACGTCCCTCGAACCGGTCGCCGTCGATGAGCGCCATAAAGAGTTGAAAGTCTTCCTCTTTGCCGCTGTGTGGGGTGGCCGTCATTAAGAGGAAGTGGCGGGTCAGGGTCGACAGCAGCTGTCCGAGCCGGTAGCGCTTAGTGTAGCGGATCTCGCTACTGAAGAACGTCGCCGACATCTTGTGAGCCTCATCGCACACGACCAGGTCCCAGCGGCAGTCTGGTGCCTGCAACTTCTGCTGCACCTCGTCGTCGCGAGCGAGCTTGTCCAGACGAGCAATGGCGAGGTCGGTCTCGTAGAACCAGTTGCCGGTCCGAGCCGTTTCGAGCTTGTCGTTGGTCAGGATCTCGAAGGGTAGCTGGAAGCGGCGATAGAGCTCATCCTGCCACTGTTCGGCGAGGCTGCCGGGGCAGACAACCAAGCATCGCTGCAGATCTCCTCGGGCGATCAGTTCCTTGATGAGCAGCCCTGCCATGATCGTCTTGCCGGCGCCTGGGTCATCGGCGAGTAGGAAGCGAAGGGGTTGCCGGGGCAGCATCGCTTCGTAGACGGCGGTGATCTGATGCGGCAGCGGCTCGACATCTGAGGTGTGAACAGCGAGCACCGGGTCGAAGAGGTGGGCGAGGTGGATCCGCTGGGCCTCGGAGACGAGTCGGAAGAGCGCGCCATCGCCATCAAAGCTCCACGGCCGGCCGACCTCGACGAGCTCGAGTCGGGATTCGTCGTCACGGAAAAACAGGTCTTGGTCGAGCTTTCCGGTAGGCGTCTTGTAGGTGACCTCGAGCCCTTCGGTTCCCAGCCACTTCACGCTGATAACCGTTACCAAGCTGTTCGGCAGAACTCCCTGCACTGTCGCATTGGGCTTGAGGTCTTCCAACTTCATCTACTGTTCTCCTGCCTTGGTCGCCGTATCGACCCGCTGGCCTAGGGTCACCTACTGACGCTGCGGGTATTCCGATTGCCACTGTATCTAACCGTACGGCAAGGTGGTGAAGCCCCTCGCGCTGGACGCCATCGGTGAATAGCGATCAGACTTTCCCGTGGCATAGACGACGACCAAGCGTGCTCTGTGGTCGAAGAGGTAACCCCTTCTATCACCGGTACAGGCTCTTCTCCAGTGCTTGCACGATCCAGCTATTCAGGCTCAGACCACTCTCTGCTGCTGAGCGCGCAACGCGTTGATGTAGGTCTGGCCCGAGACGAACGTTGAGCTTACCAGAGAAAGGCTTCCTGGGTTCGATACCATCTTCCTCGCAGGACTTCAGGTATTCGTCAATAGACCGGTGGAACTCGCGCCGAATCCCTTCGACATCGGTTGCTTCAAAAGTGGCGATCGGATAGGCACCACTGTTGATGACCCGTCCATGAAGGCGTCCCACAGAATCGTCAAATTCGACTTCGGCGGCGTATCCCTTGTATTCCATCATGGCTTTACTCCTACAGCTTTGAGGAACGCGGCGATGTCGCGCACCGTTGCCCTCCCAGTCTCTGTCTCTGGATGGGGCTGGTGAACCACCATCCGCTCCCTTCCCTTCTTCAGAAGCACACGCGACCCCGAGCGCTGAGAGACCTCCACACCTGCTGCCTTCAGCATGGCGACGATATCCGACCATCGGATGCCTGTTGGCGTCGGCCTCTTAAACATACTCTCCAGGGTGCGTCGGTGCTTCGATTGAATGGCAAGCTATATGGTACTAAATCAAGTACTATTACACAAGTGATCGTTACTCCTCATTTCTGACATGTCCTCTTAAACCTTCTTTCCGTGCCATTTTGCGTCAAGAGGGAGGAGTTCATGGCACGGACGGCAGCAAAGGTTGGAGGGGATCCGGAGCTCTGACGAAGTCACCCTCGTCCATCCTTGGGAACAGGGACCCAGCGCTGTCGTAGGTGTCGGGCTCGCTGGTGAGAGTTCGGCAGGTTTTGTGCTGCGAAACTGGTGTCGCGGTCGCTTGCGTCTTGGCCCAGCCTTTACCATATGCCGTTTATATCTTTTGTAACGTTCATTGTATTTGTAGCGCTTGTGTGTTATATGTTGTTTGTAGAAAGGAGAGCGGACATGGCGAGTGCAGTGATGCAATTTGCGACAGGTATCCCCGGACCGCGCGAGGCGAGCCTTGCTCAAGCTTCAGCGCAGGCGCTGGCACGCAAGCTCATAGGACACACCGACACGGTCTCGATCCGTTTTGCAGAGGATGCGCGTGAGACTATCGAACTGCCGTTCGCAGCGGTGCGCCTGCTGATCGGCCTGCTCAATGAGATGGCTGAAGGCAATGCCGTTTCGCTCATCCCCACAAATGCTGAGTTGACAACGCAGCAGGCCGCCGATCTCATCAATGTATCGCGCGGTTTCCTGGTGAAACTGCTCGATAGCAAGGAGATCCCCCACCGTAAAGTCGGCACGCATCGGAGAGTCTTGTTCAGTGATTTGAAGGCCTACGAAGAGCGGACTAAGCGGGCGCGTTCGGCCGCCCTGGACAAGCTTACAGAAGAGAGCCAATCGCTGGGGATTGGATACGAATAGGATGATGGATGGCGTTTACGGCGCTGTTTGATGCGAACGTGCTTTACCCGGCACCGTTGCGTGATCTACTTCTGCAGCTTGCAGTGACAAAGCTGTTTCGGGCGCGGTGGACGGACGCCATCCATGACGAGTGGACGCGCGCGGCAGTTCGGAACTGGCCTGATGTAGAACTTGCGAAATGGGCGAGCTTGCGCAAGCTTATGGATGCCCATGCAGAAGACTGCCTAGTGACGGGCTTCAAGCCGTTGATCGATATTCTGGACCTGCCTGATCCGAACGACCGACATATCGTGGCGGCGGCGGTCAAGGGGCGTGCCGACGTTATCGTCACCTTCAATCTCAAACATTTCCCTGCTGATACCTTGAACGCCTACGACATTGATGTGCAACACCCGGACGTGTTCATTCGACATTTGATCGATCTGCATCCAGCTGCGGTCGTAGCTGCTGCCAGAACAGTTCGCGGGCGGCTTAGGAGACCGCCCAAGACGGTTGAGGAGTATCTGAAGACGCTCGAACGTCAGGGGCTCGTGGCCACCGTATCGGCGTTGCGCGCTTACGAGGAGGTGCTCTGATGGGGCTTACAAACAAGCAGCTTCGCTACTTCGACGTCAATGTGCTCCGTCTCGAGAAGGAAAAGCGCACGCAGTACCACGGGCAGGTCGATCGTCTCATCAAGACGCTAAATGCGGGCCTTAAGGAGAACGACGGCATCATCGTGAAGCGTGCGGTTAAAGCCGGCTCCTTCGCCAAACACACGATCCTTCGTAAGGCAGTGGATAGAAATATTGATGTCGACGTGGTGTTCTATATCTCCGGTCGTAGCGTTGATGACGCGTCGCTCAAAAGCCTGAGCGATGAAATCTTCGACATCCTGTCGGGAATGTATCCGAACAAGTCGATCGAAGACTTCGAACTCGGGCGGAAGACCGCGACGGTCACCTTCGTCGGATCCGGCATTAGTGTCGATGTTGTCCCTGTGATCGAGGACGAAGGTAAGCCCGGTTATGGATGGCAGTTCGATCCAGACGATGATTCTGTCACCGAGACTTGCGCGCCCTGTCAGATTCAGTTCGTGAGAGACAGGAAGGCTGTCGATGCGGATTTCCGGACGCTTGTCCGGCTTGCCAAGCTATGGCGGACATTCAACGAAGTCGATGCACTGAAGTCGTTCATGATCGAGTTGATCATGGCACATGTGCTTGATGTTGAAGGCGTCGACGGCTCCATCCAATATCGTTTCTTGAGGTTCCTGCTCTACATCGCGCAGTCGCAGCTTCTGAAGATTATTAGCTTTCCAGAAAATACGCCGCCTTTGCCCGATTTCGCCGACCCGGTGGTGATCGTTGATCCAGTCTGTTCGGCGAACAATGTCGCCGCCCGCATGTCCGAGTCGGAACGTGCCGGGGTCGTGGACGCTGCCCATACGTCCTGGGAGGCGGCTACGTTCGCATCAACTCAATCTGATCACAGCATCTGGAAGGAAGAGATATTCGGGCCGCGCTTCAGAGTGGAGGACGATTGATGGCGCTGACCGCAACAACCACAGAGACCTACAGCTGGACCGAAACGGATATCGAGCACGTCATGAGTCGGTTCCATGCCGATCTCAAAATGATCGCACAGAGCACAGGCACCTGGTCCGAGAAGTTGACGGACGACGTTGCTCACGATGTCGAATATTTGGCGAAACGCGGATATCTGAAGGAGGCGCACGTCATGCTATTTAGTTACGGCGTAGAAAAGCGGGCGACCGTCTACAAGGTCAACGAGCAGGCCGAGGGTCTGACGTCCAATCGACCGGGCGGGGTGCTTTGGCCGCGGCTTCCTGACCCGACTTTGGAGATCGTGCTGTCTTATACATCGCGTTATGACACCGCCGCTCGAGAGCGCGTTGCCAGATATCTTAATTGCAATTGGGTTCCGACTAAGCTCAGCACCAGTCATGTGGCACTGACATTGAGCGCGGGGCGCTCGTACGCCCGAAACGGATGGGGATTGCAGCGAGAGGATTACAGCTGATAGACAATATTGAAGTCTTCGAGAGCGAGATATCGCTGCCTGATGCGGCCCTGACCGCTCGGGAGAGTTCGCTCCTCGGGTTCGAGGAGCGCTACGAGCGAATACGATCTCAACTCGAGCTGCTTCTAAAGCTCGACGATCTGGAGGCCTGGAACAAGACGCACCATAAGGGTGCTTTGTTGTTGGCAGAATTGGTCGCTAAACAGCACCCGCTTGTTGTCTTTCATGGCGATGTTGGGACTGGCAAGAGTGCTATGGCGGAATGCCTGGCGAATCGGATTATCGCTGAGTTGAGGGTTGAAGACTGTAAGCTCTACAAACTCAGCAATCGCGTTCGCGGCGACGGCAAAGTTGGCATGATGGGGACGCTTCTCTCAGGCGCTATCAGCAAGGTGGGAGGTTCGGCGGGAAAACGCCGGCACGCGATCCTGATCATTGATGAAGGCGATTCCCTTGCGGCGACGCGGTCGAGCGATAACATGCACCATGAAGACAAGGTGGCGGTGAACACGTTGATCCAGGGCATCGATCAGCTCCGCCAATACGGTGGTCGCGTGCTCGTGATCCTGTGTACAAACCGAGCGAATGTTCTGGATCCCGCTATTCGTCGCCGCGCTGCGGTCATTGAGGAGTTCAAGCGCCCGAGTCCTGAAGAGCGGCGCAAATTGTTCGAAATGGATCTTGGTGCGCTTTCGTTCAGCGAAAGTCAATTTGACAAGCTTGTAAAGGCAACCGGAGCGAATAGCGACCAGCCAGATTGGACCTATTCGGACATTCGCACTCGGCTCTATCCGGCCGCCATCGCACGGGCTTTTCCAGATCGCCCGTTGAGCTTTGATGATCTTCATCATGAAGCGACGCAGCACCTGTCGCCCTCTCCGAGTGTGGAGGATCGCTAATGGTTCGCTCCCCTCTGTTCAGTCGCAGGGTTCACATCGCTGGCAGTGTTTCTCAATCAGGACAGATCGCATCCGCGGAGGAGGTTATTGCCGCGCGCGCCTTTCTTGCCGAGTTAGTTGGAGAACTTGTGAGGCGCGGAGCCAACTTTGTTATTCCAGTCGATGCCAAAAAGATACGACCAGATGGACTAGAGATCACATTCGATTGGCTTGTGTGGAAAGCACTGAGTGAAAATCTCGCGAATCGTCCCGAGGGATCACGCGACCCGTTAGCGATAGCGGTTCAGCACCACAAGACCGAGGGGCAGATTCCGCTTGAGCATGAAGAGTTGTGGGATGATTTGCGTGTAAGTGATCGTGTGTATATCGAAAACGTGGCGCACTGGAATATGGGCAGCAAACGCATCGAAGCGCAGGCGCGTTGGGGTGATGTCCTGTTGACGCTCGGCGGTGGCGAAGGTGTCCTGCATGCAGCAAACCTTTATCATGAGGCTGGCAAGCCGGTCGTCCCACTCAATTTTGAGTTGTGCGACCGCGACGAAGGATCTCGGCGCCTGTTTCAGTTGGGTATGTCGCGAGACGGGGCAGAGAAGTTGTTCCGAACGACAGATCGCAACGCTCACCCCTGGATCAATCGTATCAATTTCACAAACAGAACGTCCCGCACCGAACGCGTTCGCACAGTGATTGATCTACTCGAAGCATTGGACCGCCCGAAAGCATTTGCTGTACGCCTTCTAAATACCACTCACGCAGACTTTGCTGATGTAGACGGATACTTCGAAACCGTTGTCTCACCATTCGTTGGAGACGTTCTCGGCCATGATCTCGTCGTCGTGGATGGGAAGCAGCCGTACGACTATGCACGTGTCGATCAAGAGATTTTCGAGAAGTTGCACCGAAGCAGTCTGGTCGTCGCCGATGTTACGGGATCTCGACCGAATTGCTTTCTCGAACTCGGTTATGCTTTGGCAATTACACTCTTAATAGACAAGCCTACGAATCGTAAGTCTCGCCTAGAAGGGGTCGTATTAGAAAGGAGGTGAAAACATGGAAAGAGTGTGCTCTGTTGGAACCAACAATGACCCGACGTGCCTTGGGAGACTAGCCGGGTCGTTGTTGGTTGCCGTGCCTTGTCTGGCCATCACTTGCCAGGGCTGATCAAAACGTGCCAACCCATGCCACGTCTGCCATGTTAGCCACGACAACTCTAGGTTAGCACTGCTGTCAAACTCAGTGCGAGAAAACTTACGGAAAGGAGGTGAAGCTATGGATAGAACACAGGTTTTCAGAGGGAGAAGTAAAGAAAGCGAGATGACACAACGGATTAGGGTTCGCGTCGGATCATCTCTGCTTCCCTCACTTCTGACTCGGCCTGTTTTGTCATGTCAAGCCAAAACTCACTCGCCGTGACATGCCAAGCCTCGTCAACACATCAGTTTAACTCGTCAAGATCTTAGTGACAATGCTATGGGGTCACGGTCGGGTAGAGGGAGGAAATGAGCGATTCACATACGGAATGGCTTCATGAGCACGTCACCCACAAATCGCTAGTGAGATCAAACCCACCGACCCCCAAGTCCTCAGGGTTCTCAACAGTATCAGAAGAGGAGAAGTGAGCAGATAGAAATGACTGACTCTCAAATAACTGTACTCTCACATGTCCTCCGTATCTTTGTAGACATGGAACGAGAGTCTAGGGCACGGACCTACATTATCAATCTCACGGATAGAGCAGAAGAGGAAGTCTTAGCTGATTGTGTGGAGGAAGACGAGCATGGTGTCACTTTTCTTTTGGATGGAGAGGTAGCCCTTCGTGTGGATAGAACTAAGTTCGTCTTCTATAAGGTAGTGAAGCCGACTCAATGACAGGTATCGGAAGGGAATTTGGATTGGGATCACATGCCTAAACCAGTACACCAGTCCATTGAATCAGGACCGTTTGGTGAGTAGAAAAACTCTCTTTACAGCGTATTTGAACAATCTGGTTGCAGTGGACCGACAGAGTGACGCACGTGAAGAGAGCTTTTACTCAGCACTGGAGGGGATGCTTGAGAAAATAGCCCATGCGACCGGGCGAAAGCACGTCCACGTGACCACGCTTCCCAAGGCTACCGAGGGTGGGAACCCGGATTTTCGTCTCTGGAATGGCACTGATCGCATCATCGGCTACATCGAGGCCAAGAAGCCGACCGAAGAGCGGCTCGGCCTTATTCAGTCTTCTGAGCAACTCAGGCGCTATCGCTCCACGTTCCCGAATCTCATCCTCACCAACTTCCTTGAATTCCGGCTGTATCGGGATGACCAACTGATCCAGACGGCCTCGCTGGGCACTTGGTCACAGCTGCTCTCTAGGCGGCACGTGCCTCGACTCGAAGAGCCGGATGAACTCTACGCTCTCCTCGATCAGTTCCTGGACTTTGCGCTGCCCAAAACGTTCACAGCTGAATCGCTAGCCATCGAACTGGCCAAACGCACCCGCTTCTTCTGTGATGTAGTCGGTGAGCAGCTTCGCGATGAACAGAAGCGGGATGCGCCCGGCATGCTCTCCGGCTTCTTCGAGGCTTTCCAGACCTACCTCATCGGTTCACTGACCCCGGAGAAGTTCACCGATCTGTTCGCCCAGACCATCACCTATGGACTCTTTGCCGCTCGCATCCGAGCTGGGGACGGCTTCAATCGGCGCACCGCTTTCGATAACATCCCCCACACCATCGGTGTCCTGCGTGACCTGTTCCGCTTCATCTCGCTCGGCGATCTGTCTGAGTCGCTCGCTTGGTGTGTAGACGACATCGCTGAGGTCTTGGCCGTGGCCGACGCCCCAGGAATTCTCGCACGCTACTACCGGGAGGGCCAAGGCAGCGATCCGATTGTGCATTTCTACGAGACCTTCCTGGAGCAATACGATCCCGACGAGCGCGAACGCCTGGGGGTCTACTACACGCCTGAGCCGGTGGTGGGGTACATCGTTCGCTCCCTGCACGGCCTTCTGAAGACCGACTTCGGCAAGCGTGACGGCCTAGCCTCCGATGCTGTAACCCTGCTTGATCCGGCTGCGGGCACCATGACCTTTGTCGCCCGTGCCGCTGAGCAGGCGGTCGCTGAATTCGAAACCAAGTACGGTAGCGGCGGTCGGGGAGACTTCATCCGCAGCCACATCCTAAAGAACTTCTACGCGCTTGAGTTAATGATGGCACCTTATGCGGTCGGCCACCTCAAAATGGGATTCTTCCTAGAAGAGCTTGGCTACCGCCTCGCCGATGACGAGCGCGTCCCCTTCTATCTCACCAACACCCTCGACTGGGATGTACTGGAAGACAGCCCCATACCCGGCCTTTCCGCCCTAGCTGAGGAATCCCGCTTAGCGGGAGAGGTCAAGAAGCAGACCCCGATCCTGCTTATCCTGGGCAATCCACCCTATTCGGGCCATTCGAGCAACAGGGGTAAATGGATACGGAGATTGATCAAGGATTACAAGCGAGTGGACGGCGGATCACTGGATGAGAAGAATCCGAAATGGCTCCAGGATGACTACGTCAAATTTCTCCGTTTCTCCCAATGGAAGATCGAACAAGCCGGTCGCGGCGTCGTGGGGATGATCACCAACCACAGCTACCTCGACAACCCCACCTTCCGAGGCATGCGCCAGAGCCTAATGAACACCTTCGATGATATCTATCTTCTCGACCTGCACGGGAATACAAAGAAGAAGGAAACTTCGCCGGATGGCAGTCCCGACAAGAATGTCTTCGACATCCAACAGGGCGTGGCCATCGCCTTTTTCGTAAAGCGCGGACAGAACGAGCCAATCCGACTTTTCGATCAGCACTCCTTTTCAGGAGACTGCCCTGAACCCACCAACGGGGAAGCCAATGTCCACCACGCCGAACTCTACGGAACCCGCGAGAGCAAGTATGACTGGCTGGACACCCACGACCTCGGCAGCACTGCGTGGTGCAAGATAAACCCGGTCTCGCCGTTCTATCTGTTCGTGCCACGTGACGAGACGCTCGAAGCCGCGTATCGCCAGTTCGTTTCCATTCCGGGGATATTTACCACCCAAGCTACCGGCCTATACACCGCACGCGATGGCTTGACAATTCGCTGGTCGGAGGAAGAGGTGTGGGATACCGTGCATGCTTTCTCGCAAATGGACCCGGAACTGGCCCGGCAGGAATACCAACTCGGTGAGGACGCACTAAATTGGAAAGTGGGGACAGCGCAGAAGGACTTGCAGGACTCCGGTCCCACACGCACGAAGGTTGTTCCAATCCTCTACCGGCCCTTCGATGTGCGTCACACCTATTATACCGGCCAGTCAGGTGGTTTCATTTGCAGGCCCCGTCTAAATGTCATGCGGAATATGTTGGCTGGGGAGAACTTGGCACTGTGTATTGGACGCCAAGGGCATGTTGTCGGTGCCGGTGAATGGAATCTAATCTATTGCTCACAAAATATAGTGGATTTGAACCTCTTCTATCGCGGCGGAAGCAAGTGCTTCCCTCTCTACACCTATCCTACGGCTGATAGCAGCGGTGCCTCCGACTCAGCCGAACCAGGACTGTCGAACCGGCAACTGAACCTGAAGCTCGGACTAATCGCTGCCCTGGCAGCGGCTCATGGCAGGGAGTCATCGCCCGAAGAGATCTTCCATTACATCTACGCCGTTCTGTATGCACCGAGCTATAGGGAGAAGTACAAAGAGTTCCTGCGGATCGACTTCCCGCGCATTCCGTTCACGGCGGACAGGAAGTTATTTGCTGAACTTGCGGCTCTAGGTGAACGATTGGTCGACCTGCATCTGCTCAGGTCGTCGGAACTCAATCCGCCAAGCTGCCGATTCGAAGGTCAAGGTGACGCAGTCGTAGCTCGGACGAAGGCCCAAGGCTTTCGCTATGACCCCGATGAGCAACATCTGCACATCAACAAGACACAATATTTCGGCCCTATCCCTGCGGAGGTCTACGAATACCGCATCGGTGGCTATCAGGTCTGTGACAAGTGGCTAAAAGACCGTAAGGAGCGCCGCTTGGAACTTGACGACATCCGCACCTATTGCCGGATGGTGACTGCTCTCGGTCACACACTTACGATCCAGCAGCAGATCGATGCTCTCTATCCTGATGTCGAGAAGGACAACGTTTCCATACAGTGACGATAATCTCCTGCCCGGAGGAAGCTCTAGTCCTGTCTGATACTCGCTAACAGACAGTAGTTTCTAGCCAAGAACGGGTAGAGGAATTCCTGGATCGTCTAACCGAATTGTCACATGAGTTTGGCATCATGATTGCACGTGATAGTAACGATAACCCTGTGGTGGTTTTCATGGAGTCAGAAGATTTCTCATTCCGCTACGGCTTGAATAGCTCCGACGAGTTAATCCAGATCTGAATGAGCTAGTTCGAGGGTCTTCTAGGCGCTAGAGACTTTGTGTTCAGACCTATCAAGTACAAGTGAACGGGATAGACAGGGAGAGAGTGAAAAATCCAAAAGGAGTACCGTATAGACACGGGGACGAGGGAATACTGATTCACTGAAGCCTATGCATACAGCAGAAGAGAAGCCTTGTGTCCTTACTTTTGAGATAGGTTGAGCCCATTCACCTCCGCCTCCAAAGAACCCACAAAGTAACTGCTCCCACTCCGATCATGGCAGCAATGAACGGATATACCACCACCAGACTGACGACGGGATACAATAGAATTGGAAGGCTCGCCAACACGAGCAACTCAACCCCAGTGGGTGATGCTGGAGCAGGATGGGAGTAGGGGGGAGAGCGGTAGTAGGGCCTCACATAGCTGCCAGAGCGCCGATGACCCCTTACATACACATTGCCCCTTCTTCCATCACCAGACATGCTGTTCGAGAAGAGGAACCGGAGGAGACTGAGGGGCCAGAAGAGTGCCCGAAAGCACCAGACGATAAGCCAGAAAAGACCTTGAAAGCCCCAAGTGAGTAATTGGAGGATCACACTCATTGCCATTGATTTTTTCGCATGGGCTCCTGAGAATTCTGAGGTCTTCAGGACTACCTGAGTACGCAGTCTGACTGAGGGTGGGAGTTTGAGATTTGGGGCAGTGGGATTTGACAACACGGCTCTGGAAATCGCTTGGGGAATCTCGTCGACTAAGGCTGCTGCTGTGTTGCAGATTGCGCGTCTCTGGCGCTCTTTCCGTGCTAGAATGTCTCCGGTGTTTTTGATGGCTTGTTGTGAGCGAACGACTTGATTTAGCATAGGTGAGTACCGCCTTCCTTTGTTTTGGGAGTGATGAGACCGGATATCTCATCACTCCACTTAATGCAGTACCCTGACGGGGATCGAATCCAGGTCAGGAGGTATCGGGTGTGTCACTACTTCAGCGGGACAGAGACTTCTATCATCTAGAGATGTGTGTGAATTTTACGCCAAAGCCCAAGTATTTGACCCTGGAACGCCTTAAACTAGAGGGGCTTATTCCGCTGTTTAAGAAATCCAAAAATCGTGAAATCACTGCGGAAAAGGGGACTGTTTCCGTCAGGCTTCAGGATGTCAAAGATACAGATGAGCTAGTAATTCTATTCCTTCGAATGGATGGAACGGGCTACAGTGACGTTGCATTCAGCCAGAGAGGAAGTTCACAGGTTCGCTCGGTCGGCCCAAATGAGGATGAGAACCGATGTTACTCAGCCCATCTCATCATTCGTAAGGGAGCATCTGATCGATATGAGGCCCTCCTCGAACGTGTTCCGGGTCTTGGCATTACAAGGACACAGAGGTATCTCCGAAGTTTGCTCTCTGATACTGATAGCAGGGTGACTCTTGAAACCGAAGGGGTCAATCCGATCAAGGTACGTCCGCTGATAACCTTTATGGCTTATCCCTCTGACACACTAAAGGCCGCAGTGTTCCGTGGGAACGCTAAACGGGTCAAATTGTCCCGTCGCGTAGATGCGGACCTCGAGATCGAACGTAGCCGGGAGGAAGTGCTTGAGATCCAATATGTTCCTGTAGCACAAGATCGGAAGGCTAGGGTGTGGGAAAGGATAGCCGAGCTATTCCAAAATACGCGAGCTGATGACCGAGCAAAGTCCATGCGGGTGGTCGTGGAAGATGGGGGGCAGCAGAAGTCGGTGGAGGTCGACCTTGAAGAAGAGGATCTAGAACTGGCCACACTGTCTAGCCGACTAAAGGTACGACTTGAAGACGAAGCGAAGCCGCTGGACGAGGGCTTCAAGGATATCCGACTCGATCTCGTAGAGAGTGCGATTCGATCTCTTGAGCATGAATCCCAAGGGGGGTGACATCGTGCTACGAGAACTACTAACCTATACCAGGATCAAAGTACCGGGTAGGCTGCGTCGCGATTACCTCTGGCCAGCGGCTTTTTCGTTGCTTCTAACCGCTGTCCTCGCAATTCCAACGAGCCTTGCTGTCTTTCCGGGCCTATCGCTCTTAGCAGAGCTTGTCCGAGTAGTAACCGAGTTGCTACAGCTTCTTGCAGGATTCTATATTGCGCTGCTTGCCTTGGTGAGCACCATGAGCAGTACCCAACTCAACGAGCTTATGTCTAAAGTGGAACTGAAGGTCGGTGACGACTGGCAGACGCTTTCACGCCGGAGGTACCTCGCCTTCCTGTTTGGCTATCTGGCCTTTGTGTGCGTCTCCTTGTACCTCGTAAGCTCTGGCTCACTGATTGTGGCAGATGAAGTTGCAACTGTACTCGGTGGGCTCGGACTCTTTATGGGATGGGTACTTCCTGTTATCGGTTGGACCCTCTTTGCTGTCTTCACTTTCGCGGCACTTCACATGTTTACCATCACTGCCAACGGAATCCGCTATCTCTCATTCCGATTGCACATTCCAGAGATCAAGCAAGGGCCTGTTGAGATTGTCAGTGACAGCGACAATGCCTAGCCACCCTTTCTTACTCCATCGAAAAAGGAACCTCTACTGCGAGGGCCATTGAATGTCCTCCGCTTCAACATAGTCTAGCCTAGCTTCATTCCAGAATCCCCATGCTCCTTTGTCCGATATAACCTCTTTTGCCGTCTGAGACTCCTGCACTCTAACTAGCCTATCTCCTTCAGGTCGACGCGCATTCTTGAATCGGGGCTTTCTATCTCGCCTCGTTTCAAGAGTAAGGACTTCTACGATGTTCAGCTTCAATCGTGCGTGTTCGTCCAGCAAACATACATTCTGATCTTCTTGACCCTGTTGAATGCAGGGATACAACCATCCGTCGAATCCACGAGGTAGCGGAAAGAAGTATCTACAAAGATGCTGGCTCACGGGATACCACGTTGCCGGTCCAGAGAACATTTCCGTCAGGAAGTTGTTGAGGATCTTCATTTTCTCCAAGTCCTCTTCACTTGCGTATTGGTACTCGGCCATCGGCTGTCCCAGTGCTTTCCGAGCAGCGTGCAGCTTTTCTTCCACATCGTCTTCCAGTTTGGGAGGGAAGGGTGGGCTTCCTATCCTGGATAACGACATATCCTGAGTAATCTTGTACACAATGAGCGAGTACGTCTCCTTCTTCCCGGTTGACAAAACCCCCATTTCTCCAGAAGCCGTCGCCGCGAGAGTTGATGCGTAGAGCACCCGCTCTCCGGCCCGGTTGAGTCGATTAGGCTTCGCCAACGGTTTCGGTGGTGCCCAGCATCCCGAAACGCCTTCCGTGATTTCTCCTTTTCGCGCACGATACAAGAACATGTCGCTCGGATTCGCGATTCCGGCGCGGGTGACTGTCCTGTAGGGAGTCGCTTCCTTCCCTGGCTTCTCAATGTGACACAGCATCTTGTTTATCAGCGCAATCACTTCTCTGACACCGCTATTGGACAGGTGTCAGCTCGTCACGCCGTGACTACTAGGTGGGGAGTCCCTGCTGATTCTGGACTGAGGGGTCGTATTTTCGCCAACATCAAATTCGACTGCAAAATCCGCATTGCCGAAGCGCTTTCCAGAATGAATAGGGTCTTGCAGTTCTTTGAGCTAATGGTGGGGCGTTATCAGAATATCCTCGAAGCCCGAATATATACGAATACCTATACAGAAGGCGACCCGCCTCCTCTTGGTTCTGGGTCGGACATTTCTGGGTCGGAAGTATATGTGAGCATGAATCCCAAACATCAGCGTTCACCCGAAGAGGGTGAACCAAGCCCCTTCAATGTCCTGATAGACCCCGTCCGTGACTCTGAAACATTTTCGAGTGTTCTAAAGGCGTGGCTGGCCAGAGATGAAGATGCGGACTGGCAGGACGCTCGGATGAGGTTGTCAAGTGGCTGGGGTGGAAGAGTTTATAACCAGGACCGCTTAATGAGGGCCGTGAGCATGTTTGAGTATCTGCCCAAGGGAGTGTTTCCCAATGAGAGTACATTATCGCAAGAGGAGCAGGACGCAATTGAGAAGGCAAAGAAGATATTTCACAAATTGCATCAAGACAGCATTGTCCGAAAGGTCGTGCTCAATAAACTGGGCAATATAGACAGTCTGACGCTCAAGAAGAGAGTTCGCCACAGAGCAGTGAGTATCATTAACGCAATTGGGCATGCGACCCCCGAGCTCAGTGCTGTGATTAGTAAGGCAGTAGACTGCCGGAATCTATATGTTCACGGAAATAATGCGAATGTCACGCCCAAACTGTGTGGCTCTTGCTTATCATTCCTTACGGATACGCTGGAGTTCATTTTCTTGGCCTCAGATCTTGTAGATGCGGGGTGGGACATAGCAAGTTGGAGCAAGAAGGGTAGACCTCTTGGCCATCCATTGTTCAACTATCTGACTAGGTATGAGCAAAACTTGGAGATCATGGATGCTGTACCCCGCAACCCGTAGTCCAAGCACCGCAGACGTAACTCACGAGCAATCAAGCAGGATTGAGAGTGGGCCACTATTGGGTTGCTAAAATCCGAAAAAGCCTGTCCTACACGTGAAAACTCTTGACGGGCAAAGTTCTGCGTGGTAGGATAATACTATCACAAATTACCCAAAACAGGAGGTGATAAGTGAATGTCGAAAGTGGTTACACTATTTGGCTATGAAGCTGCGGAGCGGTACCGGAAATTGGCCGTGTCTGCCAAGCCTTGTCTAGGCACGGACGGCCTTACCATTCCACGCCATCCTTGTCTGGCTTGCCAAGGTGACAGCTCTTGTCAAGGTGATGGCTAGTGCGATTCGATCCTCCGGCACCGCGCCAATGGCCAGTATAGCAAGTTCGAGTCAGGGACGAACCCTGACTCGACCCTTATTTAGTGGCTACCTTTTCACTATGCGATGCGTTAAGCCTGGCTTGACTCGCCATGCCTTGCCATGAGATCCATGTCTTCCTTGACAGCCGTGATTATGTCATGACCTGTGGCGACTTGTCCTGCCTTGTCTTGTCTAACGTGATTGGTGGACGCCAATCGCTCAGTGAATATGGTAGCACACTGTTCGAGCCAGGGTCCGCTCTGGCTCGGCTATCTTTCAGGAGGTGATAGATGAGTGTTGGAAGTAGCTACAGTGTAGTTGGTGCGATATTCGGGTTGGCTGTAATGAGGGTGTTTTGCCTTGACATGCCTTTTGATTTGTCACGCCTCGCCAGACCTCACCATGTCACACCACGCCACGCCAGTTTTATTATTGACACTGTAGCACAAGAGAGGAGCCCGGAATGGGCTCCTCTACTCCTAATATATGGTGAAAAGGAAACGGGGTGGTACGTAAGTGCAGGATGACACACTGAGACGGTCAGGGGCTTTCTGTGTCGCGAAAGATCGAAAGGTTAGCGGCACACTGTCGCTAGCTGGTGTAGACACCTCGTTAGACCTATTTGACGGCGAACCTTTCGATATTGAACGATTTTCAGGAACTGCCATAACTGGAGTCCTGGACGATCTGACCAAGGTTTCTCTCATCAGGTATTTTGTCACTAGCTGGAGTCTGACGGCCGGGTCAGGCGGCACCGTACACAAGCGACGAATAGCCCCACATTATGTCGTCATAGGAGAGCAGCATTTTTCCCTTGAAGGCTGTGATGTTCACGAAATCTCATTCACGTTTGACGACGCGAAGGTGTTATTCCTTGATCGATTATCAGTTCTTCGCATCTCATCTATCTGTAGTGGGGTTTCCGTCTATCGTGATCAGAAAGGCGATATTTTCGCCAAAATCAGATTCGACGGAACAGTAGGCATTGTTGAAGCGGTTTCCAGAATGAATAGGGTCTTGCAATTTTTTGAGTTAATGGTGGGACGCATTCAGAATGTCCTTGAAATCAACATATACCCGCAAAGCGGTCCTGACTCATCTACTCCTGGTCCAGGAGCAAGATTACATATAAGCATGGAGCCCAGACGTGGGTGTACACAGGAAAAGTACAAACCAGGCTTCACCAACATCCTGATAGATCCAGTTCGAGATTCTAAAGCATTTTCGAGGGTTCTAAAGGCGTGGCTGGCTAGAGACAAGGAATGGCGTACTGCTCGGGAGAGGTTGTCAAGTGATTGGGGCAAACGAGGTTACGACCACGACCGCATAATCAGAGCCGCGAATGGATTTGAACTCTTGCCAAAGAAGGTACTCGGTAAAGATGAAGCCTTGCCGCAGGAAGTCAAAAAAGCGGTTGACGAGGCAAAGCAGATATTTTGTGGGTTGCCCAAGGACAACGTTTACCGAGAAAGGCTATTCAATGCGGTAGGTAATGCAACTGAACGTAGGCCGCTCAAGAAGAAAATCCATCACAGAGCGGAAAGAATCATTGACAAAATAGGGGACTTGATTCCCCAGATTGGTCTTGTAATTGACGAGGCAGTAAAGTGTCGGAATCGATATGTTCACGGCAATGGAGATAAAAGTAGATCATTTGACTCACGTGTTGTGTTTCTAACTAACACCTTGGAGTTCATTTTCTTTGCCTCAGACCTTGTAGATGCGGAGTGGGACATAGCAGGTTGGTGTCAGAAGCCTCATTCTTATGGCCACCCATTGGCTGACTATCTGCACCTCTACAGGGCAGGCTTTAATGATTTTGAAAGGAAAAGATGATTTGTTCCACACTTACGATTCTAAGGCGCTGAACACATGTATCAATTCCCTTATCTTTTGTAAGTGAAAAAGGATGTTTATACTAATGTCTGTAAACACCTATGCTTTGGCTCGTGGAGCAAAGACAATGGTGCTAGCAAAGTCCGGCACTCAGCATCCCTTCGACATAACGACATTCGCCGCGCACCACTGGGATCCGTCAGAGACGGCAAAGAAGCAAATCGAGGCGCTTAACGAGCACTGGATTGCGGTCGAGAACCGTCCACCAATCGTTACTCAATCGCCGTTGATCTGGTGATACCAGGGGACCAATCCCCTACCCTGCATGTCTCATCATTGGTGAAGCGAGGGCTGGGCTTGCGTGCAACCGCTGATCAGGTCGGCTACACCGACCCCTCATTCGCGTTGTGGAATCACATGTTCGAAGAGCAGAGGCGGCTACGGTAAGTTTCAGGACACTGTTACCGATAGATCACAGGGATCCCCAGGGGGATACCGATTGAATGGAAGCAGATCGGCAGGTGGTGGGTTACCAATCTCGTAGCTCGGTCTGTACAGACGAACTCCCGGCCGGGAAGCCGGGAGTCACTTGATCGTTTCTGACCGATTTTTTTTGCTGGGCCGGTCGAACCTATGACCCGCTCAAGACAGCGGTGCCTACGGGGTTAGTGTCGCTCAGGGCTCTTCCGGCCAGGGGCCGACCACGTTCGCCGCGGCCCACTGCAGGCCGAGCAGTTCGGGGATGGTCGCCACCTGCCCCTCCTCGTAGACGACGTTGCCCTTGCGGTCGGAGAGCGGGCCGGTGAAGGGTTCGTAGGCGGGCTCGGTCATGGACATCTGCTCGATGCGGGCGAACACGAGGTCGTAGACGGAGATCTCGCCGAACTCGGGGTGATCGAGGACAGCGGCCCGGAGTTGATCTTCGTAGACCGGGTTGATGACCATGCCGGGGGCCGCGCCGGCCGATACGGAATCCTCCCCAAGGCGCCAGAAGTAGTCCAGGTCGGAGAGGTTCTCATTGGTGTAGGTGCCGTCAAGAACGCCCTGGAGGAAGTCGATGTAGATGGCCTCCCAGTTCACGATCTGGCCCGAGACCACCGTGTCGGGGGAGAACTCGTACATCGAAGCGTAGTGGGAGTAGCTGGGGAAGCCTCGCTCGGCAGCGGTCTGGATGACGGTGGGGGTGTCCTCGGTGAAGGCGAAGACATCGGCCCCCTCAGCGATGAGCGCCTCGGTCGCCTCCTTGGCGCCGGCCGGATCGAACCAGCTGAATAGCCACCGTACCTCGACGATCGCTTCGGGATTGACCTCGCGGGCCCCCAGCGCGAAGGCGTTGATGTGGCGCTTCACCTCGGGGATCGGGAAGGCGGCCACGTAGCCGAGCTCGTTCGACTCGGTAAGGGCACCCGCGATAAGGCCGTTGAGGTAGTAGACCTGGTAGAAGTCGGCAATGTAGGTCATCACGTTCGGTGCGCGCTGGATGCCGGTGGCGTGAGCGAAGATGATGTCAGGGTAGCGCGCTGCCGCCGCCAGGACGCCGTCGCCGTAGCCGAAGCTGGTGGCGAAGATGACCTGCACGCCGTCGGCGACGAGTTGGTCGATGAAGGGCTCGATGTCGGCCTCGGCGACCGACTCGACGATCACGGTCTCAATGCTGGGCAGGGCGGCCATGGTCGCCAGTCGGCCGAGATCGTGAGCGTAGGTCCAGCCGGCATCGCCGATGGGACCGACGTAGATGAAGCCCACCTTCAGGCTATCCTGCGCGAACGCAAACCCGGTGAATAAGAGGAGTATCACAAGCCAACGTCGCATCGTTACCACCTCCATAGTGGTTCTTGCTTGTGCCAGGTGGACCCTACGTCTCACCCAGCGATTGCACCGCCGGTCCGCCCCCTGCGGGCCCGAAGAGCCTGACCTTGCGGTTGCCGAGTCTACCGCTCCCCTCTCCGGTAGGGGAGCCCAAGGGCTTCAGGGGCGCCGAATGCTCGTCCCTCCTTTCCGAGCGCCACCACGGTGAGCGCTACGATGGTGAAGGTGTAGGGCAAGAGTGTCAGTAGCTCCGGCGGGAAGACCTTCTGCAGCAGGAAGGAGAGGAAGAAGAAGGCTCCGAAAAAGAAGCTGGCGGCGACCGCACGCAGCGGGTCCCAGAGCGAGAAGATGGCGATCGCCAGGGCGATCCAGCCCATGCCATTGGTCATCCCCTCGCCCCACGAGGGGCGGTAGGCGATCGACAGGTAGCCCCCGGCGACCCCCGCCATGAGACCGCCGAAGACCACGGCGAGGTAGCGGACGAGGGTCACGCTGGTGCCGGTCGCGTCGGCCGCGGCGGGGGACTCGCCCACGGTCCGCAGCGCCAGGCCCGGCCTAGTGTAGTAGAGGATGAACCAGAGCAGCGCGGCTGTGACCAGGCCGACGTAGGTGAGCAGGTACTGATCGGTGAACAGGGCCGGGCCGAGGAGGGGAATCTCCGAGAGCCCGGGCACGGTGATGAACTCCATGGGGGTCCCCAGAGGCTTTCCTACCCAGCTGCGCCCGATGAGGCCGGAGAAGCCGAGGCCGAAGATGGTCAGGGCCAGTCCGGAGATATACTGATTGCCCCGCAGCGTGATCGAGATGAAGGCGTGGGCTAGCGCCGCAGCCGCACCGACGGTGGCTGCCAGCACCAGGCCGAGATAGGGGGCGCCGGCGGTCTGTGCCACTATGAAACCGGCGACCGCCCCGAGAATCATCATCCCCTCGACGCCGAGATTGACCACGCCCGCCCGCTCGGCGAAGATCTCGCCCAACGCGGCCCACAGCAGCGGCGTACTGAAGGCGAGGGCGCGGGCCACGGTGTAGGTGACCTGATCGACCTCCATCTAGGCGGGCCCGGTCTCCGACTCGACCGCGCTGGCTCTCGAGCCAATGCGCTCTATCCGGTAGCGCAGGAGCGGTTCACTGCAGATGATAAAGAGCAGCACCAGTCCGTTGATGACCCCGGTGATCTGGAAGGGCAGCCGAAGTGCTACTTTCATGACATCTCCGCTGGCGAACACCCAGCCCATGAACAGCGCGGTGAGGATTGCAGCCAGAGGGCTACCTCGTGCCAGCAAGGCAACGATAATGGCAGTGTAACCGAACCCGAGGGAGATGCTGTTGGGCTCGACGAGGCGGTGGTGGATGCCGGCCACCTCCCCCACCCCCGCCAGGCCGGCGGCACCGGCGGCGAGAGACACCAGGATCAGCGTGGTGGTAAGGAAGTTCACGCCGGCGTAGCGGGCTGCGGCGGGACCCTCCCCGATCATGCGAACTTCGAATCCGAGCCGCATCCGGTTGATGAGGAAGGCGATGAAGGCAGCCAGGAGCAGACCGAGCAGGAGCGTGGGCCAGTGGAGCCGGGTGGTACCGATCGTCGGCAGCCAGATCGCCCGGTCGAACAGATCGCTGTAGGAGAAGCCGACGACGCTCTCCCCCTTCCAGGGCCCGTTGATCAGCCAGCGCACGATGTAGAGGGCGATATAGTTCATCATCAGGGTGGTGATGATCTCGTTGACGCCGAGCCGAATCTTTAGGATCGCCGGTAAGAATCCCCACAGCGCCCCGGCGATAAAGCCGGCGAGGAACATCGCTGGGATGGCCAGGGGCGGGGGAAGCGGAACGAACAGGGCGACGCCGCTCGCCCCAACCGCGCCGGCGAGGATCTGCCCCTCGGCCCCGATATTCCAGAACTGCGCTCGGAAGGCCAGCACCAGCCCGACGCCGGCCAAGAGGAGGGGAACGCTCTTGCGCACCACCTCGCTGAAACCGCGGCCGTTGAACAGGGTGCGCTCGGCGATGATCGCGTAGGCGCTAAAAGGGTTGACCCCGTAGGCCCAGAAGATGAAGCCGGTGACTATGATGGCGGCGATAATCGCGCCGAGGGAGATCAGAAATACCACGTACGCGGGCGCTGCGAGGCGCGGAACCAAGCGGATGCCGAAGCGCTCAAGCATCTGTCGTCGCTCCCAGGGCCGCCTCCTGGGGTGCCCCGGCCATCATCATGCCGAGGGTTTCGCTGGTCGCCTCCTCGACGTCGACGGTGCCCATGACCTGTCCGGCGAAGAGTACCAGAATCCGGTTGGAGAGCTGCATGAGCTCGTCGAGATCCTCGGAGACGAGGAGCACCCCGGCCCCGCGGGCCCGCTGGGAGAGCATGAGTTCGTGGGTGAGGGCGGCTGCGGACACATCGAGCCCATAGGTGGGGTGTGACGCCACCACCAGCTTCGGGTCGCCGCTGAGTTCGCGCGCGAGGATGACCTTCTGCACGTTCCCTCCCGATAGTAGCCGCGAAGGGGTGTCCTTGGAGGGGGTGGCGATATCGTACTGGTCGATCGAGCTCCGGGCGAACCGTGTCACCTGCTTCTGATCGAGCAGTGCGCCCCTCGCAAAGGGGGGGTAGCGGTACTGGCGCATCACGAGGTTCTCCGCCACCGACATGCCGGGGACGATGCCCACATGGTTGCGGTCCTCGGGGATGTGGGCCACCCCCGCCTCGAAGAGCCCCCGGACCCCTAGCGGGGTGATGTCCTCGCCGTCGAGGAGGATCTGGCCGCGACTGGGCTGGCGGAGGCCGGTGAGGATCTCGATGAGTTCCGCTTGGCCATTGCCGGCGACACCCGCCACCCCCAGAATCTCGCCGCTCTGGAGTCGGAATGACGCCTCCTTGAGGGCGTCGACCCCCCGGTCGCCCCGGACCCACACCCCCTTCAGCTCGAGCACGATCCGGTCCCTGAGTCCGTCGGAGGTGCGCTCCGGGGGTGCGATAGTGCGCCCGACCATGAGTTCGGCCAGCCTGGCAGGGTTCGCATCCCTCCGCTTCAGCCGCCCTACCACGGCCCCCTTGCGCAGTATGGAGATGGTGTCGGCGATCCGCATCACCTCGTCGAGCTTGTGGGAGATGAAGATGACGGCCCTGCTCTCGGACGTCATCTGCTCGACCACCTGGAAGAGGGCCTCGGCCTCCTGTGGCGTCAAAACACTGGTCGGTTCATCGAGGATCAGGATCTCAGCCCCCTGGATCAGGGCTTTGAGGATCTCGACCCGCTGCCGCTCTCCGGGAGAGAGCTGCCATACCCTGGCGTCGGGGTTTACCCCTAGGCCGTAGTGGTTCCCCAACTCCCTGAGCCGCTCCCGAAGCGCTCGCGTGGGGAAGATGAAGGGGGTGTTCGCAAGCCCCAGCGCGATGTTCTCGGCGACAGTATGACGCCGGGCCAGGTGAAAGTGTTGCGCGACCAGCCCCAGCCCGCAGGCGATGGCGTCTCGGGGTGACCGGAAGGTCACCACCTCCCCCCGGTAGCGGATCTCTCCCGCGTCGGGTTGATAGAGCCCGTAGAGGATATTCATGAGGGTCGTCTTCCCGGCGCCGTTCTCGCCTAAGAGGGCATGGACTTCGCCGGCTCGAACCTCGAACTCTACGCTGTCGTTTGCCTTCACCCCAGGGAAGTTCTTGCTGATACCTTGCATGCTGAGTAGCGGGGTCTGCTGGGTTGTCGGATCCTGGACTGAGGGCGCGTCGGCCACTTACTAACTATACCTAAACTGCTGGCGAGATGACGCGACTTCGCCCCTGAGTGAGGATCGTGGTCTCTTGGCGAGGTACTCGTATACCCCTGCTCAACCTGCTGCTATGGTTGGGGTTATGAAGGATATCGACAGCTACGGCTTTCCGGTGACACGGACCGTTCGCGATCCGGTGCTCGAGGGCACCTGGATGGTGGTCGCCCGCGCGGATGAGATCGGCGATCAGCCGTTTGCGACTTCACTCCTAGGCGAACGGCTCGTCCTGTGGCGCGACGGTGATGAGGTGCGGGCCTTCAAAGACTTGTGTATCCACCGGGGCACCCCCCTCTCCCTGGGACGCGTGGAGGGCAGTACCCTGGTGTGCGCCTACCACGGCTGGCGCTACGACGGGTCCGGGCGCTGCACCACCATCCCGGCCCAGCCTGAAGGCACTCCGATCCCGACCAAGGCTAGGGCTTTGAGCTACCCCTGTGCTGTCCGCTACGGCCTCGTGTGGGTCGCCTTTGAGACTCCAAAGCAGCCGATCCCCGAGCATCCCGAGGCGGCGCTGGAGGATCACCGCACGCTCCTCTGCGGACCCTACCTGCTCGAGGCTGAGGCACCTCGGGTGATCGAGAACTTCCTCGATGTCTCACACCTGATGTGGGTCCACGAGGGCTACCTAGGCCTTCCCAGCCACGCCGAGATCCCCGAGCACAGAGTCCATCAACGGGGTGATCGCCTGGTGAGCGACCCTATCACTGTCCTCCAGCCCGACCCGGATGGGCGGGGTGGCAGCCGCACGGTCCCCAATCACTACGTCTACGAGGTTCTGGGCCCTCTGACAGTGGGGTTTAGGAAGGCAGATCTGGAGAGCGATGAGGTCTTCTCGATGCTCTTCCAGGTCACCCCAATCGCGCCGCGCCGCAGCGCCGCCTTCGCCCTCCTGTCGCGCAACTACGCCCTCGATGCCGAGGACCGAACGTTCATCGAGTTTCAGGACAGGATCATCGAGCAAGACCGCCTGATCGTCGAGAGTCAGCGGCCCGAGGAGATTCCGCTCGATCTGCAGGCGGAGTTGCACCTGAAGAGTGATCGGCTGGCGATCGCCTACCGACGCTACCTCCGCCAACTCGGCGTCACTGTGGGTGTGGCCTGAGGGGGACGGCCCGAGGTTGGGATTCTGTCAGGAGGGCCCGCCCCCGGTTTCAGTACGTAGGTCCTGTCGAAATGCAAAGACAGGGCATGAGCCGACCGATCAGGACCCTGTAGCTGACAGCGCTCTTGCCATAGCGCCTCGAGGCAAGAGGGGAGCGCTTGAGCTGACATCTGCCAGTTGGCACCAACGCTATTCCTCGACGTCGCACTCGGTCGCCAAACGTTTCCGCGGCGTGTTGGGTTGGTGGCTCGGCACCAGAGCCACTATTTGGCCAGCGGCGACTCTCCCGCGTCTTCCCTCTGGTAGTAGGGGTTCTCCCCCGCCGCGTGGTCGGTGGCGTCCACGATCGAGCGGATTTCGGGCACATGTTCCCGGATCATCCGTTCGATGCCATGCCTTAGGGTCACATCCGCCGCTCCGCATCCCTGGCAACCACCGCCGAGGGTGATGAACGCGGTGTTGCCCTCGACCCGTTCGAGCGTGACGCTGCCACCATGACCCGCCACGCCAGGATTGATGTGCTGATCGAGCACATCCTGGACCTTCTGCGCCAGTGGGTTGTCCCAGCTCGGGCTGGGATGGAAGACCCGGAAGCCCGACTGCATCACCCCCTCCACGAAGTCGACGGTCGCGCCCTCGAAGTTGTCGGCACTCGCCGGGTCGAGAAAGATCTCGAACCCGTCCGCGTTGAACACACAATCGTTCTCCTGACGATCTCCCGGTCGGACGAGCCATAGCTTGTGTTCGAAGCGGGTACCCATCAGCCGGAGGGCGGTCACCCCTTGGCTCTTTTGCATCTCCAGGAACGAGAGAATTCTCTCCCTCGCGGTATCGGTAAAATTCAGCATATCAGGCAGTATAGAGGGTCGGGGCGGATCGAATCCACCTCTGACCGACACTGATCGACCATGCCGCCCACGCGAGCGGCCCGAACCTTAAGCGCCGGTCGGTCGCAAAGGCGTCGACGCGCCCTTCACAATACTTGCATGACGTACTCGTCGGTAGCCTTCTCTAAGCCCTCGAGATCTGCTACGTACACCCCCCTGGTACCACTCAAGACCCCTTCATTACGCAACTCCCCCAGAATCCGAGTGATCGTCACCCGACTACTTCCGGTCAGGTCGGCGAGGTCCTCATGGGTCAGCGCCAAGGGCAGTTTTACCCCTTGAGTATCATCGCTCGGCTGCCCGAAGCGCTTTGCAAGCCGCAACAGGGCACGGGTGACTCGGGCCCCCACCGGCATCTCTGCCTCGTCCAGCATCTCTCTGGCACGGCGGATCTGACGGGCCATGCTGGTCATGACGTAATCGCGGAGTTTCCGGTCGTTCATGGCCTGGGCGGGGTCGATAGGGGTGAGGCAGGCATCGTGGACAGCGATGACGGTCTCCGGGTGATCGGCTTTGTCTAGGGCAGCGAGACCGAGGATATCTCCCGGACCGTAGAGGTCGGCGATACGGTCTCGGCCGAGGCTAGTGGGGACGACGGCTTTGAGGACCCCGTAGTTGACGATGTAGAGGCTGCTGGCGTTGCGGTCGGCTTCGTAGAGGGTAGCGTTGGATTCGAGGGTTCGGGTCGGCAATGCCAATGTTGCGGGGACGATGTCGAGTGCGTCACAGCTTTCGGGGATGGTCAAGGGCTCGGTGAGCATAAGCAGTTCCTTTCGGAAACGGCGGGTGAACTGTTCAGAGGAGTTGAGATAGCACCTCTCTTCCGTCGGGTGCCTACAGTATCACTACGAAAAGTGTAGTGGAGAAATCTCCCTCTGTCTAGTCCCCTTAAAGCCGTCGGTGGGGGGATTGTTCACGATTTTCACACCTGCCGTTCAGGCTGGCCCTGCACCCACCGAAGAACTTGTGTCACCGTCGCGAATCGGGCAGGATTTGACATATCCGACCCTTGCCCTTAATATTTAAGGTAATCATGATTCGCCTCTCAGCAATGCAGAAGAAGGTCTACGAATATCTCCGGGATCACTTCAGGAAGACCGGTGTGCTCCCCGACCTCGCGGACCTCGCCCGGACCCTTGGCATGCACTATGTTTCGCTCAAGCAACACCTTGAGGCGCTGCACAAGAAGGGCTATCTGACCTTCGAGAGTCGGGGTCGAGGGAGATCCCCGATCCTGGCGCTGCCTGCCAACGCTACCGGGATCCCGGTCCTCGGCAGCATTCCGGCCGGTCCCTTAAGCGAGGCGATCTCGTTCGCCGAAGGCTACCTTCCGTTGGCTGGCCTCCAGGGTGACCACTTTGCCCTGTGGGTGCAGGGCGACTCGATGGCCGACCTGATCCAGGACGACGATGTCGTACTCTTTGAAAAGCGCCCCCCTTATCGCTCAGGAGAGATCTGTGCCGTTCGGGTCCAGGACAGCGATGTGACCCTGAAGTACCTCGACGACCTCGGCGAGGGCCGCTACGTGCTGCGCCCGCACAACCCCGACTATCCTGCGGTAGAGACATCTGCCGCCGAGCTCACTATCGAGGGCGTGTACCTGGGGCTGCTCCGTGGTGACGCCTTCCGTTCACTGATCCAGAGCGTCGAGTAGCGACGGGGGCGTTCCGAGGCAAGGTCCACGCCAGGGGGGTATGAGATAACCCCTTAAGCTTTTAGAGCGTCGATTCAGATCGTAGGGGGTACCCAACCACTAGGGCGACCGTTGGGTCTCCCATCCTCAGGTGTGGCCCGGGGCGCTGGAGATCGGGCCACTCCGAGGGCGTCGAGGCGCTCTAAGTGGCGACGCGGACGATCCTCGAAGGGTCGGTATGGCTCCTGCCGATCCAACGGGGTCCACAACGTACTCCACCTGCTCAGGGCTCACCATGTACTCAGTCCACAGCTAGCACCTGCCGCGCTCGCTCTGGACTCAATCCGGGCGGAATGGGCTCGAAGGCATAGACCTTCTCTAGCGGCGTGAGGCCTCCGGTGGCGAGCGGCTCACCCTCCGCCGCCTCGCTCTGGTAGTTTGAGTAGGCCCACTCCGTCGGCGTCGACACCGTGTCATACCCCGCCTCCGCCGCCTGGACCGCACCCTTGAACCCCGCCAGGACGTCGCCGTGGCCCCCCCTTGGCCCGCCCCCCCTCTAAGGATCTCGTCCCAGCCGATGAGCCTGCGACCGTGTTTCTGAAGGAAGTCGTTCGGCTGCCCGATGAACTAGCTCTGGAGCGCCTCCTCGTTCCGCAGGCTCAGCTCCGCGATGACCACAGACGGCTTCGGCTTAAGGTCCTCATCATTCCCACTTCACACCGTAAGGATAGCCGACCGGATTCACAACCGGGCACTGCCAGGGGTTACAGTGAGGCCATGCGCGAAAACTCCTTGAAGGCCCTCTTCACCCGGGGCGGAGTTGCCGTCAACGGTTGGCTCGCTATCCCCTCGCCGATCTCTGCCGAAGCGATGGCCCACGCTGGCTTCGATAGTCTGACTATCGACCTGCAGCACGGCGCGGTCGGTTTCGAAGCGGCGGTGACTATGCTGCAGGCCATCTCCACCACCGACGTGGTGCCGATGTGCCGGGTCCCCTGGAACGAACCGAGCGCCATCATGCGGCTGCTCGACGCGGGCAGCTACGGTGTCATCTGCCCCATGATCAATAATCGTGAAGAGGCGGAGGCTCTGGTCGGCGCCTGCCGCTATCCACCGGCTGGCCACCGCAGCTTCGGCCCAAACCGGGTCCGTTTCTACGCTGGAGCCGATTACGGCCTGGAGGCCAACGAAGTGGTGCTCGTCTTCGCCATGATCGAGACCCGGGCGGGTCTTGAGAATCTCGAGTCGATCCTCGACACCCCCGGCCTTAACGGGGTCTACGTCGGTCCCTCTGACCTGAGTCTGGCACTCGGCGGTCCGCCGGGAGGAGATTGGGAGGAAGGTCCGGCGGCGGAGGCGATCGAGGTTGTCGTCGAAGCGACCCGACAGCGGGGCCTAGTTCCTGGAATCCACAACGCTAGTCCTGGCTACGCCCTGCGTATGATCGAAAAGGGATTCCAACTGGTCACGGTGCAGAATGACCTCGCCTACTTAGGTGAGCAGGCGCGTCGGGTGACCGCGGCTGTCCGCGGTGGAAGCCAGGGGCGCGGAGGTGGGTCTAGCGACCCCTACTGAGCGCCCGCTCAAAGATGGGATCGGTTCTGGGGAGTCTGATTTGCACTCTGGCGCAGCTATTGAGGTAGCCGTAGCTGAGGGGTCGGCAGCTATAGTAGGCGCTCGCTAGCGGTGGTTGCCAACCGTAGATGGTTCGGGGATCGCTTCTAACCTCGGCTTGTCCGGCTCGGGTACAGGATGGCAGGACCCGGGGTGTGAGATATGAGGCCGTCCAAAGGCATGACCGTACGCTGGGGATTCCGTGCCCTAGTCCCTATCCTCGGTTCCTAGAGCCAGCGGGGTAATTGCTGCCTATCTCGCACCCTTCTGGGGAGGTCTGATCCCCGGGTAGGGATCCTGTGTAAACACCTCTTGCCGGAGTGGAAGCGGAGGAGCGTGCCACCTTTCCCCTGCGCTCCCTTGGGCGTCGCTCTGCTGCTCACCCTGTTCAGCTTTCCGCCGTCGGCGCGGGGCTAGCGCTGCACGCAACCCTTCGACACCGCCGGGCCTCTCACGACCCGTAGCTCCGATCAGAGGTAGTCCAGTACCATCACCCGGGTCTCCTTCGGGAGATCCCCCTTCGTCAGGGTGATGCTCGAGTCGCAGGCAAAGTCGACCCGATCGTCGGGGAAGCATTCCAGGAAGGAGCCGATCCATAGGCTGTTACGCGGCTTGTAGCGCAGCGTGCGGAAGTGCATGGGCACGACCAGCCTGGGCTGCGTGACGTCGATAACCTGTTTGAGATCGTCGAGTTCGATGGTTGGGTGACCCCCTGCGAGCGCCAGTAGCAGGTCGAGGTCCTTGAAGAACTCGAGCTGTGCCTCCGTTAGGGGATTGCCGACATCCCCTAGGTGGCCGATCTCCAGATCGTCCACGCTGAGTCGGTACATGCCGTTCTGGTCGGGATCGTGATAGCGGTGGTTGAGGGCCTCCATCGCCTTAGTAGCGCGGATGCGGATTCCCGCCTCCGTGCGCTCGCCCCCGTTCCGGGCCAGTGCAAGAGCGTCAACGATCGTCGGGGTGCCCGGAACGAGGTGGGCGTTGCAGTGGAAGTCGTCGGTGGATGATGAGATGACGACCAGGTCGGCGGGGTCGGGAAATGGTTTGTAGCCGGAGGTCGCGGGGTCGTAGGGATCGGTGACGATGGAGGTACCGTCGGCGGCCTCAATGCGGAAACTGGCGTGGCCGTACCAGGTGAGAAGCATAGGTCTCCTTTCGACTCCTTTAGGGGTTGGGCTCAAGGAGGATCTTGGCGTCCCGGCGCGACTCGAGGCGCTTGAACGCTTCCGCGGCCCGGTCCAAAGGGTAGCGGGCACTGAGCATCGGTCGCAGGTCGAGGCGCCCCGAGGCCAGCAGCCGGATGATGTTCGGGAAGGTGGCGTGGCCTGCGTGGCCTAGCGACCCGGCGAGCTGCACTCCGCGCGTCTGGTAGTGCTCGAGGGGAAGTGCGGTGGGGTGTTCCGAGCGGCCGATATGGACGATGGTGGCGCCGACCGCGAGCCCATCGGTGAGGGGGGAGAGGGTGTGTTCGGGAGCGCCGGCCGCCTCCACCACCAGGTCCACGCCCCTGCCGCAGGTCGCTTCCAGCAGCGCCCCGTTAAGGTCGAGCCCGGTAGGGTTCAGCACCTCTGTGGCGCCCATCTCCCGAGCCCGCTCAAGGCGGCTGGGAGAGATGTCGAGGGCGATCACTGTCGCCGCGCCCGCGGTGGCCGCCAGTGCAGTGGCGGTCAATCCGATAGGTCCGGCGCCGAACACTGCGACGGCTGCACCGGGACGGGGGGCTGCGAGCCGGTTGAACATCGCGTGATAGGAGACCCCGCAGGGCTCCACCAGGGCCCCGAGCGTGAGTGCGGTGCAGTCGTCGCCGAGTCGCGCGGCGAGTTCCGTGAGGGACCAGCAGTACCTCGCCCTGATCGCCACATACTGGGCCATCGCCCCTGGGGTGGTGAAGCCGAGTTCCTCCAAGTCGGTGCAGTGGTTGACTAGCCCCCGGCGGCAGCTGTCACAGCGACCACACCACTGGATCTCCTCAGCGGTGACAAGGGTGCCGACCGGGAGGTCGGTTACGGTGGAGCCGACCTCGACCACGCGCCCCGAGAACTCGTGGCCGAGGATGTTGGGCAGCCGGGTGAGACCCGGGTAGAGCATGTAGCCGTCTTCGGCCGTTTCGACCATGTGCATATCGGAGCCGCAGATGCCGACCGCCGCCACCTCGACCACTACCTCGTCGGGGGCTGGCTCTGGATCGGTGTCATTGCGGAGCTCGAGGGTCGGGTAGCGCCACACCGAGGCTCCAGACCGCACCTTCCGGCTTCGCTCTTCAGCTTTGCTCAGCGGGTAGGTTGCCTTTGGTACCCAGTCGGCGGCAAGGTATAGGGCTTTCATGAGAGACCCCCCTCGTCGACCTGCCCCTGGAAGGCTCGGGGTCCCTCGGTCACGCCCAGGGGGTGGAGGCCGAGCTTCTTGGCACTCCGTTCGGCGCTCATCGCGATCCTGTGCGGTAGGGGGATCCCGGCGTGGGCCTCGGCGACATCCTTGGGAACCGGAACGATCTCGATGCGCTCTGCGCCGTCGCCGAACACCTCGGCACAGCGGTGTGCCAATTCGAGGCGGTCGATCGGCTCTGGGCCGCAGAGATGGAAGATACCTGTGGCATCTGATATTGCGAGTCCGACGAGTTGCTCGCCGAGATCGCTTGCCAGGGTGGGGTTCCCGGCCAGGTTGATCTCCCCCTCCCAAACCCGGACGGGCCGGTTCTGGAGCAGGCAGTGCACATAGTGACTGGCGAGGTCGCCCATGCCGACCCCCTGCTCCCAACGGGTCTGCCGGGGGAGGGCGAGGTTGTAGCCGTAGACCCCGGCGGGGCGGCCGACGGCCCAGTCGAGACCGTCCATGGCCGCGAGCCGCTGTTCGGACACCGCCTTCATCAGGCCGTAGAACGAGGTGGGGAAGGGGGGAGACCCCTGTCGACAAGCGGTTCGCGGCTGTCGAACACCCAGTCAGAGGAGACGAACACAAAGCGTGCACCCACCTCGCGGCAGGCGCGGGCCAGCGCATCGGTCCCCTCGACCATGAACTGCCAGGCCTGGGCCCGGTTCCTGAACATGAACACCTGGTCGAGGAGGCCGGCGCAGTGGATCACGATATCTGGCCGGTGTCGCCTGATCAAGCTTCTCACCGCTTCAGAGTCGCTCACGTCGAGCGGTTCGAGCAGGTAGCGCAGCCCCCAGGTGGGCTCGGGACCGTACTGGGCAGCGATCACGTCGATCCCCCGGCCGATCGCCGTCGCGATGACATTGCTACCGACGAGTCCGGTTCCGCCGGTCACGAAGAGGCGCATGCCCGGGCATTGTATCGCGTCCCCTCTTGGAGCACTCCTGCGCGCCGAGATTCTCGCGGTCGCCGGACTTAACCGGTTGTGCTCGGGGTGCTGACCTGGCTGCCCCCGCTTCCTCGTGCTCGGGTCCGCCACCAGCGGGACGCTAGTCGGGCCATGACCTTGCTCACCCCGGTCTGGACTCCGGTGGAGACCCTCCGGCGTCTAGAGCCTTGCGTAGGCCGGCAGGGTAAGGAAGGGCTCAAAGGTTTTGGCAAGCACGAGCTGATCCAAGATCTCTGCGGCCTCAGGGTAGCGCTGGCTGCCCGCTTGGGTGAGCCGGTTGAACTCCTTGTCCCTGAGGCTCCGGTACATCTCGGCATCGACCGTCTGGCCGTCACCGAGGCGCGCGCCGTGCCGGATCCACTGCCACAGTTGCGCCCTTGAGATCTCGGCGGTGGCGGCGTCCTCCATGAGGTTGTAGATGGCGGCGGCGCCGTTGCCGGAGAACCAAGCGTTAAGGTACTGCAGCGCCACATCGATGTTCAGGCGGACTCCGCCTTGGGTAACGCTCCCCCCACAGTCGAGGTCGAGCAGGTCGGCGGCGTCCACCTGGAGGTCGGCGCGCAGGTTCGATTTCTGGTTCGGCGCGTCGCCGAAGGCCGACGCGAAGGCCTGTTCGGCTAGCGGCACCAGGTCGGGGTGGGCCACCCAAGTGCCGTCATAGCCCTGTTCGGCCTCGCGGCGCTTGTCCTCGCCAACCTTCTCGAAGGCCCGCTCGTTGACGGCCGGGTCGCGGCGGCTGGGGATGAAGGCTGCCATGCCGCCGATGGCGTGTGCACCGCGGCGGTGGCAGGTCTTGACCAGTAACTCGGCGTAGGCGCGCATGAATGGCACCGTCATGGTTACCTGGGAGCGGTCGGGGAGCAGCATGTCGGCCCGCCCGGCGAACTTTTTGATTACGCTGAAGATGTAATCCCAGCGCCCGGCGTTGAGCCCCGCCATGTGATCGCGCAGTTCGAATAGGATCTCGTCCATCTCGAAGGCCGCCAGGATAGTTTCGATCAGGACGGTGGCGCGGATGGTGCCGCGCGGGATGGCGAGGGCGTCCTGAGCAAAGGTGAAGACGTCGTTCCAGAGCCTCGCCTCGAGGTGGCCCTCGAGCTTCGGGAGGTAGAAGTAGGGGCCGCTGCCGCGCTCGAGGGCTTCCCTGGCGCTGTGCGCCATATACAGCCCGAAGTCGAAGAGGCTGGCCGAGACCGGCTCGCCGTCGACCGTGACATGCTTCTCCGGCAGGTGCCAGCCCCGGGGTCGCACCACCAGGGTGGCGGTCCGGTCGTCGAGTTCGTAGACCCGCCCGCGGTCGCGATCCAAGAGGCGGATCGTCCGCCGGGCCGCGTCGCGCAGGTTGATCTGCCCTTGGAGAATGTTGTGCCAGGTGGGGCTGGTAGCGTCCTCTAGGTCGGCCATGAACACCCGCGCGCCCGAGTTGAGGGCGTTGATCATCATCTTGCGGTCGACCGGGCCGGTGATCTCCACGCGGCGGTCGTTCAGATCGGTCGGAGCTGCTGCGACCTGCCAGTTGTCCTCGCGGACGCTCACGGTGTCGCTCCGGAAGTCGGGTAGCTCGCCAGCGTCCAGAGCGGCTTGGCGCTCGTCGCGCTGAGCGAGTAGCTCGCGTCGCCAGGGAGCGAACTCGCGGTGGAGTCGGGCAACCAGATCGAGCGCCTCGGTGGTGAGGATCTCCTCAAAGCCCTCGCTCGGGCCGTCGAGGCCTACATCAGCGGGAAGGTGAGTCATGGAGTCCCCTTTCAGCTGTCTCTGGGACTAGGCATCACGTCTTAGTGAATGTAGCACGCCGGTCTCAGGACAGATCGATGCCGAAAGGGGGTAGCGCGTCCGCTCCACCTCGGGGAAGACACAGCTTGAGACCCCGAAGTCGTAGGGGATGGTATCGGCCGGGGCGAGCTTTTGCGCAGCGAGGCTCTTGAGGTGGGTGCCCTCGTGCTTGGCAGCGTCGAATGGAGGTGGGTTCAGAAGCCCCCCTCGGGCAACTCGAGCACCGTCAGCAGTTGCGCCGCGGTGGCGATGGCGATGGCCGCAGGACTCTTCCCCGGCACTCCGGGTAGCCCGATCGGGGTGGTGACCCGGCGGAGCGATTCTTTAGAGTGCCCCGCGTCGGTGAGTCGGCGGCGGAAATGGCTCCATTTGGTACTCGAGCCGATGAGGCCTAAGAAGCCTAGGTCGTCGCGCCTCAGGGCCATGTCGAGGATGGCGAGATCCTCGGCGTGGTCGTGGGTCAGAACCAACAGGTGTGAACCGGTCGGTAACGTCTCGACTGCGCTTTCGGGAACAGGAGCATGTCTCAGTTCGATCTCGGCCTCCCGCTTCCCGGGAAGGGACTCTTGGTCGAGCATCGAAGACCGCGAGTCGATCAGCGTAAGTGAGACCGGCAGCGTCGACAGAACCCGAGTGAGGGCCCAGCCTACGTGGCCGGCGCCGAAGATGGCGACTGTGATCCGCCGAGTGTGAATCGGCTCTAAGAGCAGCGTCACCTCCCCGCCACAGCATTGCAGGCCGTGTTTGCCCCCCTCGGGGTTGAGGGTGAGGGTGAGCAGTCGGGGCTCGGTAGCCGCTGTCAGGAGCGCCTCACGAGCCTCGTTGATCGCTCTTTGCTCGAGGTCTCCACCACCCACGCTGCCGTGGGTCTCGGTCGCAGTCACTAGCATCTTGCTGCCGGCGCCACGGGGGGCGTGGCCGCGCACCTTGATGACAGTGGCCATCACCAGCGGAGTACGGTCTCGTCCGAGCTGCGCTAGCGTGTCAAGCCAGGCCATTGTCGGGCGCCGGTTGCCACATCGTGCCAGGATGTTCCACGATAGCCCTAGTCGCTAGGTCTGGGCGGGCGATGCGCCGACTTCCGTCCATACTCCACTCTACCTTGGCTCCTTACCTAAGAGATTAGGGGAGGGCGGGCAGGCTCAAGGAGGGATCCGGAGGTTCTCTAGCGCCGTTCGCTAGGATTCGTGGTCGAGGTTCTGGCGATCGGTGGGTAGCGATCCGACTCCTCGGAGCGCTGCTGCAAAGTGGTAGGGCACCCTAACCCAAGCGCCTACACCCTCAAGTTCGCGCTCAGGCCGCTGGGGTTTCAGGGTGGATGCCGTTCTAAGGGTTCCCGCACTGTCCAGCCTGGGTGAGTTGCACTTGGCTACAGGGGAGACGCAAGCCCCCTTACCTTGGTCCCTACGCCGCTTAGGGACTCATCAGCAACTCCCCTCTACCCCGAAGCTCTTCACGCGTGAATGACGGATAGTCCTCAGCCTGCTCGCAGGCTGGCCGCGGCTAAGGCTTATGCGCCGGATATTGGAGGGGCTAGCCTGTCTGCACCTGCGCGTGCTCCAGTTCGGTCATAGAGAGTTCGGGCGGTTGTTTGTAGAGAACCATCACCTAGGGTGTTCCTCCAGCTCCGGAATGAAGTGGGGGTCGAAGGGGCATACAAAAACCTCTGCCAAAGCCCGTTCCAGCAGCTTTCATAAAGTTCTATGGTCCCCGACGGTTAACCTCACCTGAAGGAGCGATGCTAGGTTTGGATGCATGACGGACTCTGGATCATGGAGATTGATGGGACTAGTTCGATGGGTCGCTTTATGCTTGGGTACACTACCGTGGTAGCAAATTTCGCAACTGGGGGCTCCTTATTCTGGAGGAGCAGGCGAGTGAAGAAGCCAGGGTTCGCATGCTCGCTTATGCTCTTGGCTGCCGTCGCCCTCGCCGATGTCGAGGTGGGCGATCGAGCTTACGGTTCCGGGGCCTTTTCCCAGGCCATCGCC
>MKWU01000294.1_pt1 | contig 94689 bp, 82 predicted proteins | sample 809101 | NCBI WGS metagenome assembly MKWU01 (sample SAMN05860141, study PRJNA318959) | sponge metagenome | host: Aplysina aerophoba | place: Slovenia: Piran, Adriatic Sea, Gulf of Piran | collected 2013-05-07
GTGCGGCGAGTCCGCGAGCTGCGCCACGGCCCCGAACAGGAGTGGGGGCGACCGCCCCGGGCAGGAAAGGCGCGTCAGAATTGCCACGGCCCCGGGGGTAGGATTCTCAATTACAAACCATTCTCAAATTCTCATCCCCGAAGGCAAATCATAACAGTCACAAATCCACGTTCTCCGCGACTTGCCAGTCCTGCGGGTTCGTGGAACCGGCGCGTATGAGGTGGAGCCGTGAGACGAGCACGGCGCCCGGCAGGTCCGGGGGCAGGGTTTTGATGATCTCCTGCTTCACGGTTTCGGAAAATACCCCGTACAAGAGACTGACGTGCGGATCGAAGGCATTCGCCGGTTGTGCGTCGAAGATCTGCGTGGCCTGACGATGCGCCTCCAGGAGAGTCGGAGACGGCTCCGCCGGAAGAAAGAGGCAGCGAAAGTAGTGCGCCTCATGGCCCGGCTCCCGGAGCCGAACCTCGAAGGGTTGAAGCGCGCGCGCCAACCGGTGCGTGCGATCGACCACATCCCCCTCCTCGCCTTCGAGTCTCCCGAGCAGGGTGAGATGCGGGTCGAATTGCGGACTTCGATACCGGACGCTCAGGTCGGCGATCACGCCGGCGAACCGGTCGTACGCCACCCCCGCCGGGACAAGCCACACATGAAACATACTCACGGGCGATCTTCGATGGCTTACTCCACGGTCACGCTTTTCGCCAGGTTTCGCGGGCGGTCCACGTCGATGTTGCGGAGCGTGGCGATATGATACGCCAAGAGTTGCAGCGCGGCGGTGAAGGGGATCGGCGAGAGTAAGGCATGGGTGTTGGGAATCCTGAAGACGCAATCGGCCAGGGCTTCCAGTTCCTGTTCGCCCTCACTCACGAACGCCATGACCGGCGCGCTCCGCGCCTTGACTTCCATGAGATTGCTCACGGTTTTTTCGTATAACCGGTCCCGGGGGGCCAGCACGACCACCGGCATGTCTTCGTCGATCAGGGCAATGGGACCGTGTTTCATTTCACCCGCGGCGTACCCTTCCGCGTGGATGTAGGAAATTTCCTTGAGCTTCAGCGCGCCTTCCAACGCAATCGGATAGTTGATCCCGCGTCCGAGATAGAGAAAGTTGTTCTTCCGGTAGAACCGTTTCGCCATGGCCATGAATTCGGCTTCCCGCCTGATGACGCCTTCCACGTGTCCGGGCAGGGCCATGAATTGATCCAGCCACCATTGCCCGTCTTCCACGCCGAGGATTTGGCGCACTCTCCCCACGTGCAAGGCCAGGAGGTACAGGGCCATGACCTGACCGGTGAAGGCTTTGGTCGAGGCCACGCTGATCTCCGGGCCGCACCGGGTGTAGATCACGCCGTCGGATTCCCTGGCCAGCGTACTGCCCACGACGTTCACGATCGACAGGACGTGCGCCCCCAACCGCCTGGCCTCCCGGGCGGCCGCCAGCGTATCCGCGGTTTCTCCCGATTGCGAAAGGGCGATGAACACGTCCCCCGCCTGCACCATCGGGTTGCGATACCGGAATTCCGAGCCGATATCGACCTGGACCGGTGTATGAACGAGTTCCTCCAACAAATATTTTCCGACCAGGCCCGCGTGCCAGGACGTTCCGCACGCGACGATCCAGATCGACCGGGCGTCCCGCAACTGGCCGGGCGTAATCGCCAGATCCGGCAGATCCGCTTCACCCGAGTCGTAACTGTAGCGACCCCGCAGCGTATCCAGGATGGTTTGCGGCTGCTCATGGATTTCCTTGAGCATGAAGTGCGGGTACCCGCCTTTTTCCGCGGCTTCCGCGTTCCAGTCGATCTGCACCTCGTCCCTGTAGACGGGTTGGCCTTCCGCCCCGGTCACCGTCACGCCGAGCGGCGTCAACGTCCCGACGTCCCCGTCTTCCAGATACGTCACGTGGCGGGTATGGGCGAGTAACGGCGTCACGTCGGAAGCCAGAAAGACGGCTTTGTCACTGTGTCCCACAACCAGCGGACAACCCGACTTGGTCACCACCAGGGTCCCGGGTTCGCTCACGCACATGCCGGCGATGGCATAGCTCCCGTGCAGTTCCCGCACCGTCGCGCGAAACGCCTGCTCCAGGGAGTGCCCCTCTGCCATGTGAAACGCCAACAGATGGGCGATCACTTCGGTGTCCGTCTCGGATTCGAACCGGTACCCCGCGTGTTCCAGGCGGCGTTTGTGGGACAGGTAATTTTCAATGATGCCGTTGTGCACGATGACGACGTTGCCGGACCGATGGGGGTGGGCGTTCTGTTCCGACGGTTTGCCGTGCGTGGCCCATCGGGTATGTCCGATCCCGATTGTCCCGGAGAGGTGTTCGTCTTGCAGCGCCTCTTCCAGTTGCCGCAATTTGCCGACGCTTCGCCGGATCTCGATCCGGCCATGCTGCAACACGGCGATCCCCGCGGAATCATAGCCCCGGTATTCCAGCCGCCTGAGGCCCTCCATGAGCACCCCCGCGGCATTGTCGTCTCCGATATATCCTATGATTCCACACATGCGCTGTTTGTCACCTAAATGGCATCATTTCTGCTCACTTCTGTCACCTTTTAGCATACTTTCAGCATCAGAATTGCGCATTTTTACATCTTACGGAATACAGGTGTAGTCATTTCCCCCTCACCCTGCCCTCTCCCGCCAGGGGAGAGGGTGGCCCCTTTGAACCTTTTTTTCTTCCGCGGGAAGAGGAAGTGGACTTCCGGGCGGGTGGCGTCTTTTCCGAAAAGCCGGCTCGCCGCTTGGCCGCCCACTCTTCACGAGTGACCTGCGGGCTCCTCGATAACGCGAGCGCATCCGCGGGCACGTCTTGTGTGATCGTCGAGCCGGACCCCACGACGGCTCCCTTCCCCACCCTGACGGGCGCGATCAGTTGCGTATCGCTGCCGATGAACGCCTCATCCTCAATGATGGTTTGTTCTTTTTGGTATCCGTCATAATTGCAGGTGATGGTCCCCGCCCCGATGTTGACCCGCTTCCCCACGGACGTATCACCCAGATACGTCAGATGATTCGCCTTGGACTCTGCACCCAGTTCCGTGTTTTTCAATTCGACGAAATTACCCACTTTCGATTGTTTCCCGAGTACCGAACCGGGACGAACGTGCGCGAACGGCCCGACCGTGACCCGGTCCTCGACGACCGCACCGTCCACCACGGAACTGTCCTCGATGGTGACGGCATTTCCCACCACGCTGTTCGTCATCCGGGCATGGGATCGAATGACGCAGCCGGCCCCGATTTTCGTTTGCCCTTCCAACGTCACGCCCGGGTACAGCACGGTGTCCGCACCGATCGTGACCGCCTCATCGATCGACGTGGTCCAGGGATCGAGCATGGTCACGCCGGCCTTCAACCATCGCGTCCGGATACGGTGCCGCATGATCTGTTCGACACCGGCGAGGTCTTCCCTGGTGTTGACGCCGATGCATTCCGAAGCGTCGGCGGTCTTCAGGCACGCCACCCGGCGACCCTCGTCCACGGCCAGACCCACGATATCGGTCAGATAATATTCCCCTTGCGCATTCCGCGCGCGCACCCGGGCCAACGCCCGAAACAGAAACGACGTTTCGACCACGTAGGTTCCGGCGTTCACTTCGCGGATGGCGCGCTCGGCCCGCGTGGCGTCCGGCTCTTCCACCACCTTGACGACGTGCCCCTTGTCGCCTCTCACCACGCGGCCATAGCCGCTGGGGTCGGACACCTCCGTACTCAGCATGGTCAGGGCGGCTTTGTCTTTTTCATGACGGGCCAACAACCGCTTCACGGTCGCTCGACCCAGCAGAGGCGTGTCCGCGTTCAGGATGAGGCAATGCCTGCTCGCGACCTTCCCGCTCGGCATCAGGATGGCTTGGGCTTGTTGCACCGCATGCCCCGTTCCCAGTTGGTCGGGTTGCAGGACCGTTTCGAACGGGTCGAGTTCTGCTTTGGCTTGTTCCAGAAAGGCCCGGACCCGGTCGGCCTGGTGTCCGATGACCACCGCCACGCGCGCGTCCGCGACCCGTCCGGCCAATGAGACCGTGTACCAGAGCAGGGGTCGCCCGGCCACGGGGTGTAACACCTTGACCGTTTGGGACCGCATGCGTTTCCCCCGGCCCGCTGCGATGACAATCGCGGAAAACTTTTTCATGGATGGTGCCTCATGGTGAGGCGTGCGGAAACGGTCGAGGCTATCCCGTCCTGACTTCGACCTTCCGTTCGGGAAAGGCGGAAGGCTCGCGAGCCGGATCGAAGGTCGGCACGTTCATGGCTTTCCCGGAAGAATAGAGCCCGCCCGAAACGATTAATTTCATGGCTTCCTCCACGCTCATGTCCACGGACACCACTTCCCGTTCCGGGACCAACAGGAAATACCCGGACGTGGGATTCGGCGAAGTCGGGACGTAGACGTGAACCAGGGGTTCCGGCGCCAAGGATTGCACCTCTTCCCTGGTTTCTCCGGTCACAAAGGCCAAACAATAGTTTCCGTCCTTGGGGAATTGAATCATCACCACTTTGTTGTATTTCTTCCGCTGTTTGAACGACAGGATATCCATCATCGATTTCAGGGTCGCGTAAATCCCCCGGACCACGGGCACCCGTTCCAGGAACTCTTCCCACCGTTTCACCAACCGGCCCCCGAGATAGTTCGTCCCCATGAACCCCGCGAAGAGAATCAGGAAGAGCAACGTCAGGATCCCCAACCCGGGCACGTAGTAGTCTTCGGTCACCACTTCGGCCAGCATGTTCCCCAAAATGCTGTCCACGGTGACGAACAGGGTTTTGAGGACGAGCACCGTCCCCCAAATAGGCGTAACCACCAACAGGCCCGTCAGAAAATATCGTTTGAATGACGTGCTGGACATGGCGAATCGAATGTTACAAACCCGGTGCATTTCCTGCAACCCTTTTTCTTGCGAATATCAACGGGTTAGATTACGATGCGCCGTGGAAAATCGGAGATCGCCAGGCACCCCGCCCGCGTCACAACGTCCCCGTCGAAAGGGCCTCTTCATCACGTTCGAAGGGATCGAAGGGAGCGGCAAATCCACCCAATCCCAGGCGCTCGCCCAATACCTCCGAGACAAAGGCTTTGAGGTAATCGAAACACGTGAACCCGGCGGCACCCCCGTGGCCGAACACATCCGGGAAGTGTTTCTTCGGCCCGCGCGCACACGTCACGCGGACGATCCACTGGTTCCGGAATGCGAAGTCGCCCTGATCCTGGCGGCCCGCAGTCAACACGTCGCCGACCGGCTCCTGCCGGCCTTGGAACACGGGGCCGTAGTCGTTTGCGACCGCTTTTCCGACTCGACGATGGCATACCAGGGGTACGGCAGAGGAGTACCTTTGCGCGAGTTGCGGTCCCTCACGCGTTGGGCTGCCAAGGGCTTGACTCCCGACGCGACCTTTTTGTTTGATTTGCCCGTGGCCCAAGGGTTGCGGCGGCGACTGAACAGCACGGACGTAAATCGCCTGGATCAAGAAACCCCGGCGTTCCATCAACGCGTGCGGAACGGATTCCTGAGCCTGGCCCGACAAGCACCGCGACGGATTCATACGATCAATGCCCGCCGGTCGACCCAGGCGATTGCCCGGCAACTGATCACGTTGATCGACCCCCTGCTCGAACAGGGTCTGAAGAAACAGCGCCTGACGGTCAAGCATTCGTAACTCCCTATGCCGTTTGCAGACGTCATCGGTCAGGACGGACCGAAAAGGAAAATCAGAACGGCGCTGGCCCGGGAGGCCATCGGCCATGCCTACCTCTTTTCGGGAGACGACGGCATCGGCAAACGCCTCATGGCCTTGCGGTTCGCGCAAGCCCTCTCCTGCGAAGCTCCGCCCTCCCCCTCTCAACCGGACTCCTGCGGCTCCTGTCGAGCCTGCGAGCAAATCGTCTCCGGGGCCTGGCCCGATCTGTTGATCATCGAACCCGAGCAGGATAAGGCCAACCCGCAAATCAAAATCGACCAGGTCCGCGAGATTGAACGTCACGTGATCTACCGGCCGCTGTTGAGCACGCGCAAGATCTGTGTCATCGACGATGCCGACCGCCTGACCGCCAATGCCGCCAACGCATTTTTGAAAACACTCGAAGATCCTCCCGACCACAGCCTGTTTATCCTGGTGACCAGCCGGCCCTTACGCCTGTTGGCCACCGTGCGGTCCCGCTGTTTGACCCTGAAGTTCTCGCCCGCGACGCCCACGCAATTCGAAGGAGCCCTGGCCCTGAAGCAGGCCATGGCGATCGAGGACGCCAGGTTTCTTTCTCAGGTGTGTGGCAACCGTATCGGGGTGGCCCTGCGCACGGATCTTTCCCAACTGCGCAGCCGCCACGATCAATTTCTTGAATTATGCCAAGCCGAGACCCTCGCCCATGCCACGGCCGTGCTCCAACGGGCCGAAGACCTCTCGAAATCCCAACCCTTCCCGGACGTGATCGACTGGCTCGCGCACGGCCTGCGCGACGTGCTGCTGGTCACTCTCGGAACCGGGCCGGACCACCTCTTGCACCAGTCACACATTCCGTTGCTGGAACACGTCGCCGAATCCTTGACCCCGGCGGACGTCGTGGAACTCCTGGAGTTTCTGCAAACCCTGGAACAGGCTCCCACGCAAAATTTGAATCTCCAACTCTGCCTGGAAACTTTCCTGTTTCGCTTTCATCAAACGATTCACCGTGACGCCGCCTGACCAACATGATATGTATTGCAGACAGGCAAAGTCTCGGCGCCCGCGGGCGTGGCTGCGCCGCAGTCCCGAAGATTCTACATGGGGGCGAGGACTGTCTGAGCGAAGCGAGTTCCGCAGCCCAACGAATCAGGACTGGGGCAAAGGCACCCGGAGGGCCACGCCCGGGCGCCAATGGTTTTGGGTCCTTTTGCCGAAACAAAAGAACCTCGTCGTGCGGGGGCGAAACCCCGCACAAAAAAAGAAAGACCCTGGATCCCCGATCAAGCCGGGAATTGTAAATGTTCAGTCATTCATTGACACGTTCCGCTGTCTCCTTCTGTGCCTCAGTGCCCCTCCTTTGTAAGGAGGGGCAAGGGGAGGTAGAAGATGTGGCAGGAACAGCGCAAACCCTATGCCCCATGGACGCGTGGCTCTACCCCACCCCCGCTTTTGCGGGGGCATGCCTAGCTCGGCCTCCCCTTACAAAGGGGAGGGAAAAGAGAGCCCTTCTTTCTGGTTCCCACTTTGTGGGCAGTTCCTCATTCTGTCAACGAATGACTGAACACCTACAGGAATGACCGCACACGTACAGTAACGACAGAAGGAAAGGCGAGGATGACTGATGAGGCTATCGCGGGGAGAAAAACGCGTGCTTATTGCCGGGCAAAGGCAAACGAATGGGTGACGGCTTCCCGGCCGTTTTCGAATACCGTCCATTCGTGGTTGATATGACGGTCGTCGACCAGGGTGAGGGTGAGTTCGTGCATGTGCTTGTCCTGCACGGAACGCATGTTCGTGCCGTCGATGTAGGACAGGGTAATGGAATTCCCGGTCACCGGGCTGCTCGTTTTCATGCGTGGCTGGTTGCCCAACAGGCAGTAATGCGTCATGACTATCTGGTGCCCGTCTTGTGCGTAGACTGAGATCATTTCCTTGGTCGTGCCGGGGTGCATGCGTTCGATTACCGCCGTGCCTTTCGACGTCAAGGTATATTCCACGGTGATGGTTTCCTGCCCGTCGAGTGCCTGTTTGCTGCCCTGCCAAGTCCCTACCAGTTCTTTGACCAGTTCAAACGGCATGGGAAGCGGGGAGGGATGTTCGGCCAAGGCCTGTCCGGACCAGAGTCCCCACAGGGTTCCTCCCAGCACGAGGAGGAGGACGCGGGTGCGCACCCCTCTTGATTCGGCGGTTTGGAATTCGGGTTGGCGTCGGCTATTCTGTCGCACCATAATTTACTATAAAACGTCTGTGCCTGAGAGTCAAAACGAATTCCGGGGAAATGGGGAGCAGGATGACGTCTGAGAAGAGGGAAGCGGCAGCAGGCCGGCTTGAAGCCATTTGGCTCAAGCGCATGAAGCGCGGGCCCATGGATGGCGTGGAGCAGGCGACCCTGCAAGCGGGACAGGGGCTGGCCGGCAATGCGAATCAAGGCGGCAGGCGGCAGGTCACCATCCTTGAACGGGAAATCTGGGAAGCGTTGCTGACGGAAGTCGCCGGCACGTTGCCGCCGTCGGCGCGCCGGGCGAATTTGTTGGTCCGCGGCCTCAGCTTGGCCCGTTCCCGGAAGCGCGTGCTCGCTGTCGGGTCGTGTCGCATTCGTATTCTGGGTGAAACCAGGCCGTGTGAACGTATGGAGGAAGCCTGGCCCGGGCTGCAAGCCGCCATGTCGCGGGCCTGGGCCGGCGGGGCGTTTGGCGAGGTGTTGGACGATGGCGAAATCGTGGTCGGCGATCCGGTGTTTTGGGTGGAGGAGTGAATGATCCGGTGTCATGAGTGTTGAAGGGGCCGGCCCCTGGGCCTTGTTTGTGAGCGCCTTCCTGGCCGCCACCCTTCTCCCTGGCGGGTCCGAGGCCGTGCTGGCCATTTTGGCCGTCCGGGATGCGTATGATCCCTGGCTCCTGCTGGCCGTGGCCACGACCGGGAATACGTTGGGCGGAATGAGCACGTGGGCCGTCGGACGCTTTTTCGGGTGGAGGTATCCGGCCTCGCGGTTTACCCAACCCCGATATGACCGGCCGCTCCGGTGGTTGCAGCGATGGGGGAGCCCGGCCTTGCTGTTGTCCTGGGTGCCCGTGGTGGGTGATTCGTTGTGTCTGGCCGGCGGGTGGCTCCGCGTGTATTGGCTCCCCGCGCTGGGGGGGGGTGCCCGCCGGGGCAGCGGGCGGGGCGGCCGCCACGCCCGTTCGCCGTCGGGAAAGCGGCACGGTACGCCGTCATCGTCTATGCGCTGTAGGGGCGGCAAGGGGAGGTAGCGGTATTTGCAGGTCAGGGTTGAGAAGAGGGCATGATCGTTCCCACGTGAACCGGAGCGTGCGTGCCGTCCTGGCAATAGCGCTCCAATATTTCGTGAATCACCCGGAACGCCAGCTTCGACCATGGAATGTCCTCCGTTTTGAACAGATCGACTTCCAGGCTTTCCGCCCCCGGGCCGAACGCGGCCTGTTTCATGGTTCCGCGAAACACGACGTACACCTGGCTGACGTGAGGAATGCTGACGACCGCGTACAGCCGGGAGATTTCGACCTCGGCTTCGGCTTCCTCCAGGGTCTCCCGAGCCGCGGCTTCTTCCAGGGTTTCGTCCTGTTCCATGAATCCCGCGGGAAACGTCCAGAGTCCGGAACGCGGCTCGATGGCCCGCTTGCACAGGAGTATGCGGTCCTCCCATTCGGGAAGACAGCCCACCACGATTTTGGGATTTTCGTAGTGAACGGTGTGGCAGCGTTCACAGACGAATCGGAGCAACGTATCCCCCTCGGGGATTTTCACGATGAGGGATGCGCCGCAGGCGCTGCAATAGTTCATCACGTTTCCTTCCCTCTACCTCCCTTTCGCCCTTCCTTACAAAGGAGGGGAAAGCATGAGGCTCCCTCTCCACAGGCGGGAGAGGGTTGGGGTGAGGGGGGCATCATAAACAAATGAGTGAACACAGAGAGGATCTGCCGTTTCCGACTTGCCCGTTCCCGTCAGGTATGTTTGAATACGTGGTCCATCATTGACCCATGATAACAGGAGCGATGCGGTTCGTGAAGGTTCCTTTGTTGGATTTACAAGCCCAATTTCAGCAGATCCGTTCGGAGGTCCTGGCGGCGATCGAGGAAGTCTGTCATGAGCAACGCTTTATCCTCGGTCAACGCGTCGAGGCCTTCGAAACGGCCATCGCCGAGTATCTCGAGTGCCGGTACGCCGTCGGCGTGGCCTCGGGGAGCGACGCTTTGCTGCTGTCCTTGATGGCGGCGGGAGTCAAACCCGGCGATGAAGTGATCACCGTGCCGTTTACGTTCTTTTCCACGGCCGGCGGCATCTCGCGGTTGTACGCGACGCCGGTGTTCGTGGACGTTCGGGCCGATACCCTGACGATTGATCCCGAACAGATTGAGCGGAAGATCACGCCTCGCACAAAAGCCATCATCCCCGTTCACCTCTTCGGTCAGTGCGCCGATATGGAGTGCATCATGGAACTGGCTGAGCGACGCGGCATCACGGTCATTGAAGACGCCTGCCAGTCCATCGGCGCCAGCCGCCGCGGTCGAAAATCCGGGACCTTCGGACATTCGGGGTGCTTCAGTTTTTTCCCGTCCAAAAATCTCGGGGGCGTGGGTGACGGCGGGTTGATCGTCACGGATGACGGAGATCTCCGCGAACTGCTCCTCGCGTTGCGGGTCCATGGCAGCCGGTCGGATTATCATCACGACCATATCGGACTCAACAGCCGGCTGGATGCCCTCGAGGCGGCGGTGTTGCGCGTCAAACTGCAATATCTGGATGGTTGGAATGCCCAACGCGCCCGGAACGCGGCGAACTACGACCGGCTGTTGACCGAGGCCGGGTTACTGGATCACGTGACGTTGCCGGTAACGGATCCGAACAACGTCCACGTCTTTAACCAGTATACCCTGCGTGCGCAGAATCGCGACGAACTGATGGCCTATTTGCGGGAACAGGAGATCGGCCACAAAGTGTATTACCCCGTCCCCCTGCACCTGCAGGAATGTTACCAGCCGCTCGGCTATGCCAAGGGGGATCTGCCGGTTTCAGAGCAACTGGCCCGGGAAGTGTTGTCCCTGCCGGTGTATCCCGAACTCACCGACGTGCAGATGGAATCGGTGGTCACGCGGATCAGTGAATTCTACAACGCTCGTTGAAGCCGTCTTCACCGCGTACCAATGGTCAGCTTGAGCGAAGTCGTGCTCCGCGTCTTTCCTGCGGGTATGACGCTCGAATGGTGCTGCTGAGCCCGCCGCGGGCCGTAAAGGTACCGGTCACGACGGCCCATTCCGGTTTGCAGGCTTTCACGAAATCCCGGAGGATCCTGTTGACGGCGTTTTCGTAAAAGATACCGACGTTGCGATAGGCATTGATGTAGAGCTTCAGGGACTTGAGTTCGACGCAGGCTTTTTGCGGCCTGTACCGGATTGTGATCGTGCCGAAGTCCGGGAGTCCGGTTTTCGGACAGATTGCGGTATATTCCGGGATCTCGATCGTGATCTCATAACCGGCGAATTGGTTGGGCCAGGTTTCCAAAGGGGGAAGGGGCGCGGCAATCCCGCTTTCGGCGTGTCGTTTTGTGTATGGCTTCTCCTGTCCGCGTTTCATCGAATCCAGGCTCCTCGTGACGGATGATCCACCGAACGCTCCGTGAACCACGGTTGGCAGTGTACCGTGCCGCACCGAACGTCCGCAATCGTGAGAGGCGGCTGCAAAAACAATCGACGTGTTGAGAAGCGGGGGCCCCCTTCGTTATAATCGTTTCGTCAAGCGGGTAAACGTTCACTGATTCGCTGACGGAATGCAGAGAAGAAGAATTGTCCTGCGCGGACCTTCTTCTTTCCCTCCCCTTTGTAAGGGGAGGCCAGGTGGGGTAGAGCCCGTCTTGGCGCGATTCCCCCCTTCCAGACAAACCCTCTACCTCCCCTTCACCTCTCCTTACAAAGGAGGGGAAGGGAAGCGCCTATCCGTGCCTGCGTCGTTGCTCACAATTGCGGGGAGGGGGCGGCGCTTGTCGACGAGGAGTGCACAGAAGCCGAGGAACGACGCGATGGCCGTGGTTGACAGCGATGATTTTGTGAAGGCGCTCCAGGATCTCGGATTTGATTTCTTTACGGGCGTGCCGGACACGATTCTCGGCGGCATCATTGAAGTGCTGAGCGATCGCCGGCTCTATACGCCGTCGGTGCGTGAGGATGAGGCGGTGGCCATGGCCGCGGGGGCGTTTTTGGGTGGGAAAATCCCCGTGGTCCTTATGCAGAATTCAGGGTTGGGCAATGCGCTGAACGTGCTGATGTCGCTCCATCTGATCTACCGGATTCCTTGCCTGCTGATTATTTCCTGGAGGGGATTCGAAGGGAAAGACGCGCCCGAGCACCTGGTGATGGGGCAAACCATGCCGCAGTTGATGGAGACGGTCCGGATTCCGTATCGAACGTTATCTTCGGAAACCCTGGTCGATGACCTTCAATGGACCGCGCAGACTTTTATGGAGCAACGCATTCCCGTGGCCTTGTTCTTGAAAAAGGGCGTGGTGAAAACGATCCAACCGTGATGCACGTGCGCTCTACCTCCCCTCACCCCAGCCTTCTCCCTCAAAGGGTGAGGGAGTTCATGGAAGGCCCAAGCCCATGCGACCTGAAGAAGGGGTGATGCAGAGCCGGGCGCAGGCGATTCACGCGCTGTTCGACATTCTTGCCGATCAGCCGGTGATCGTGTGTAATGGGTTTCCTTCGAGGGAAGCCCAGAAAATCAGGGACCGGGCCGGTACGTTTTACATGATCGGGTCGATGGGCGTGGCCGCGTCCATCGGGTTGGGGCTGGCCTTGGCGAAACCGGACCAGCAGGTCGTGGTGTTCGACGGCGACGGGAACGTGCTCATGGGCATGGGTACGTTGGCCACGATCGGCGCCGTACGCCCCAAGAACCTGACGCACGTGGTATTCGATAACGAGGTGTATGGGACGACCGGCAATCAGCCGTCCTATTCGCGCGTCGTGCGGCTGGACCAGGTCGCCAAGGCGGCCGGGTACGCCACGGTCGAACGGGTCTGGGAACGGGAAGACATCATGTATGAATTCAAACACATGCTTGCCAACGACGGCCCGCACTTTCTGCTGATCAAGGTCAACGAACAGATTGAAGACGCGGACCGGGTCGCGCTGGACCCGGCTGAAATTACCAAACGGTTTCGTGCGGCTGTGGAACAAGGGAGAACGTCAAACTCATGATCCTGCTCAATCCAGGTCCGGTCAACGTCTCGGATCGCGTCAGAAATGCTTTGCTAGGGCCGGATATCTGTCATCGGGAATCCGAATGCGCGGAATTGATCGGCACTATTCGTCGAAAGCTGCTGGAGGCCTTTGTCCCGGGTGCGGAATCGGATTACACCGCGATTCTGCTGACCGGCTCGGGCACCGCGGCGGTGGAAGCGTCCATCATGTCGTGTCTGCCTCCGGGGAAGCGGCTCATTCACGTCAACAACGGGGTGTATGGAGAACGGATTTCGTCCATCATCGCGACGCAACGCCTCGGGATCGCCGAAATCAAAGACAAGTGGGACACCCGGCCCGACCCGGAAAAGATTCTGAGATCCCTGAAGCAGGAACCGTCGGCGCATGGGGTGGTGATGGTGCATCATGAAACGACGCTGGGGCTTCTCAACCCGGTTCACGAAATTGCCGATCACGTCGATAGCCGCGGGGGCGTCTTCGTCGTGGACGCGGTCAGCGGGTTGGGCGGGGAATCCCTGGATATTGCCGGTCGTCACATGTACATGGTGGCCGGAACCGCGGGAAAATGTATTCAGGGGTTTCCGGGTGTCTCGTTTGTCCTGGTTCGCAAAGGCTTTATGGAAAACGTGCTGAAGTACCCCAAACGCAACTGGTACTTGAACCTGGGCAATTACTACACGGCGCAGGAAAACGGCACGGTCCCCTTTACGCCGGCCGTCCAGGTGTATGCCGCGTTTGATGAAGCCTTGTCGGAACTCCTGGAAGAGGGGGTGGCGAATCGAATCACGCGATACGGGCGGATGGCCGCCCTGATCCGGGACCGTATGGCCGCGCTCGGGGTGCGGGCCGTGCTTCCCCCCGAGTATCAGTCCAATTCGTTGACGGCGTTTTATCTGCCGGAAGGACTGGCCTATGCCGTCCTGCATGACCGCTTGAAGGAGCGCGGTTACGTCATCTATGCCGGGCAGGGACATTTGGAGTCGGAGATCTTCCGCGTGGCCAATATGGGGGCTCTCCAGGACACACACGTTGACGGGTTTCTGGGCGCGTTCGAAGAGGTGTTGCAGCGCGAGCGCCAGGCAACATGAAAGCGGTCATCCTGGCTGCGGGGCTGGGGAGGCGGCTGCACGTTCTGACCCGGCATCGCCCCAAGTGTTTGCTTGCAATCGGGGGGAAGCCGCTTCTGTATCACTACTTCGATTCCCTGTCGTCTCTGGGCGTGACCCGGATCTGTTTGGTCGTCGGGTACAAACAGGAATGCATTCGGGAGGCGGTGGCTTCCTGCCCGTCCTCGGGGGACGTGACGTTCCTGGTCAATCCTGATTTCGAACGCGGGAGTATCGGCTCCCTGTGGGCCGCCCGGGAGGCGTTGGACGACGACGTGGTGATCATGGATGCCGACGTCCTGTTTCATCCCGCCGTCCTCGATCGCTTGGTCGCCTCTTCGCATCCCAACGTCCTGTTGATGGATGAAACGGTGACGCAGCACACGGAAGAGTGTATGGTCGTGACGCGGCAGGGTCGGGTGACGGCGTTGTCCAAGCACGTGCCGGATGAGTATGACCTGTTGGGCGAAGGCGTCGGGTTTTTACGCGTGGAACGCGCGGCCGTGCCGCAGTTGCTGCGATCGGTGGAGAGGCGCGTGAACCAGGGGCTCCTGGATATGGAATACGAAGACGCGTTGGAAGATTTTTTCCGTGAGGTCCCGGTCGGGGTCGAGAAAATCGGGGGCCTGCCGTGGATCGAGATCGACTTCCCCGAAGATCTGGAACGGGCGGAACAGGACATCCTGCCACGGCTGGGCGGTCCCCTCTCCAATTTCCTGCAGTAAGCGGGAAATAGAGAGAGGGCTGGGGTGAGGGGGAATGCACTCCAAGTCTGATGGACAAAATACTCAACAAATCTGAAACCGGCACCACTATCGACACGGCCATTGTCCTGTCTTCGTCCGGCGTCTTTGACTTGATTGGCGGGAGTGACGACTCCGCGGTCGGGGCTTTGACCCGGGTGGGTGGGCTGACGCTCTTTCAACGAACCGTTTTCACCCTTCAGCATGCCGGGATTTCACAGATTTTGACGTTGGTCGGTCAGGAGGAACAATCGCTGCGTTCGTTGCTTGACGGTGACCCTCGTCTTCAAGCGGTGATTCGCTGGCTCCCGATTCGGGAATTTCCGCCGTTGGATCCTCAGACGTGGGAAACGATGGCGAGCGAGATCAAGGGCTCGTGTCTCATTCTCGGTTGTCATATGGTCTTTTCTCCGTCGTTGATCGAATCTCTCAGGGATGAAGGGAGAGAGGGCCGGGCCGTGGTGGCCGTCGGCCGGCCCGGTGAATCCGGATGGACCGGGAATCCGGGCGTGGTGATGCGGGCTGATCCTCACACGGGCGGGCACGTCCCTCGAGTCGTTTTTTGGGATTGGCAACACGACAAGTTGGAGAGGCTTGAAGAAGGGAAAGATCTCGCCCGTGTCGCGGATCTGGTCGTCCTGCCTGCCCGGTTGTTGGGGATATCCGGCGCATGGAGTACGCCGGAAACGAGTCCGATCCGGTTGGCGTTGGAGCAGGCCGCTGCCGAGGGAGTCGTGCAAACCCTGTCCGCTTCGGCCCATGGCTATCAGGACGCCCGGGGGGGCGGTGGACTCCATCAAGCGGAGCACACGTTGTTCCGTTCCTTGCAGAGCGTGGACGGCACCCTGGACGGGTTCATTGATCGCTACGTGAACCGGAGGATATCCAGGCCGTTAAGCCGGCTGTTCATGAAACTGGGATTCTCTCCCAATACCATTACCCTGTTGTCGATGGTGATCGGCCTCATGGGTGCGGCGTGTTTTGCCATGGGCTCGTACCGGTGGGGTATCATCGGGGCGCTTCTGTTTCAGTTCGCGGTGATTGTCGATTGTTGCGATGGAGAAGTGGCGCGGCTCACCTTTGCGGAATCCCGGTTGGGACAGGAGTTGGACCTTGTCTCGGACAACATCGTGCACATGGCCGTGTTTGCGGGGATTGCCTGGGGGACGTACCAAGACAGTCCCGCACAATCCGGCTACCTGCCGCTGCTCTTGGGCGTGATGGCCGTAGTCTCAACCGGGTTTTCTCTGTGGAGTGTCAACATGGTCAAGTCCCTGAAAGCCAACGCCTTGAATTGGCGACGCTTGCGTCAACGCTATCGAACCCGTTTCGATTTTATCCTTGAGCGCGTGGCCAATCGGGATTTTTCCGTCGTGGTGTTGGCATGCGCCTGTTTCGGCGTACTGCCCTGGTTCTTATGGCTCGTGGCGGCAGGGACAGGCGTGTTCGCGCTCATGATGGCGTGGAGCCTGTATCGAGTGCGTTCCTTTCAGCGATCCTGACCTGCGAAACCGGTCGGCGGCACCGTCATTTGTCATTCCGGGCGAAGCGAGGAATCTCTCCATCGACAGCCAAGCACTTCAACTACGAGATCCTTCACTTCGTTCAGGATGACGACTACTAATGCTTCGGCTCAGCATGATTCGATGGTTGCTTCTTGCCGTGGGTCTCGTGGTCTTGGGCGGGTTGATCTGGCATATCGGCCTGTCTCAAGTCTGGGAGACGGTGGAACGCGTCGGGTTCGTCGCGTTCTGCGTGATTCTCCTCCTGCGCCTGGTGGTGTATCTGCTCGATACGTTCGGTTGGTCCCTGACCCTTGGTCAGTGGGCGGGCCGGGTGGGGTTTGTCCGCTTGTTCATGGTGCGGATGGCCGGTGAAGCCATCAACGTGACGACACCGACGGCCATGCTCGGCGGCGAGCCCGTGAAGGCGTACCTGCTGACGCGCTATGAGGTCCCCATGGTCGAAGGGCTGGCCTCGGTGGTGACGGCCAAGACCATCATGGTCATTGCCCAGATCCTCTTCATGTTGTTGGGATTGGGTGTGACGTTGTGGCTTCTCGGGGCGGGCGAGTACAACGTCCTGATGGCGTTCGTCACCCTGGGCCTGCTTGGCTTCGGCGTCCTCCTGTTTGTCTTTCTCCAGCGCTATGGAATCGGAAGAGGGCTGTTGACGGTGGCCGACACGTGCGGGATTCGGTCTCAACGACTGGAGGCTGCGCGGCCGCAGTTGTTGGAGTTGGATCACACGATTCGAACCTTTTACCGGGAGCGCCGCCGTTCGTCCCTGTTGTCGCTGGGCATCCACTTTGTCGCGTGGGTGACGGAACTGTTTGAGGTGTATGCGATTCTCTATTTCCTGGGCGCGGAGGTCGGCTGGCTGGCGTCTTTCGCCATCGCCGCGATTGCCGTGCTGATCAAGGGAAGCGTGTCGTTTATTCCCGGGGGTCTGGGGGCGCAGGAAGGCGGGTATCTCTTCTTATTGGTGGCCTTGGGGTACGGCGAGGTGACGGGGATCACCTTTGCCGTGATCCGCCGGATCCGCGAAATCGTGTGGATTCTCATCGGGCTCGTCTTTCTGGCCGTGCTGCGGGGCAGGACTGCGCTTGCCACGACTTCATAAGGGGGCGAGAGGGCGGGCCGGGTTAGCCCTGAGCCCTTCGGCAAGCTCCCTTCGACTCCACTCCGTTACGCTCAGGACAGGCTTGTCGAAGGGCGTAACCCGACCTGCAAGGACTCTTTCGATGAGTTCGGGGATACGTCTCAGCAGTCGCGGTTGACCATGTAATCGGCCACGACGATGAGCGCGCGCTTGGCCGTGGAGTCTTCAAAAGCGGTGAGATTCGAGAGCGCGGCGTCGATGTATTCCCGTGAACGAGCCCCGGTGTACCGGAGCGACCCATGCTGATGCATGTGTGCGGTGAGCTGAAGCAAATCCCCTTCTTCGACGGCGTTGCGTTCGATGTTGCCGACAAGGGTCCGCCGGTCGTCAGCCGGCAGGCACGGCAACACGTGGATCAGCGGCAGGGTGACCATCCCCTGCATCAGGTCTTGTCCGAGGGTTTTCCCGAGGTTCTTTTCATCGGCCGTATAATCGAGCCAGTCGTCGGCCAATTGAAAGGCAATCCCCAGGTTCAGCCCGAATTGATACAGTTCTTCCGCTTGCAGCGGGGAGACTCCTCCCATCAGGCCGCCCACCTTGCACGCGGCCGCCAGCAAGGCGCCGGTTTTGTACTCGACGATCCGCAGATACTCCGATTCGGACAACAGCGGTTGCCGGTTGGCGCACAGTTGAAGAATTTCCCCTTCCGCCAATCTCCTGCAGGCCAGGGCCATGGCATCATTCACGTCGTGGTTCTTGAACGCGGCAATATGATGCATCGCCCGTGAGTACAGGTAGTCTCCGGCCAGGATACTGGCCCGATTGCCCCAAATACGTCTGGCCGTCGGTCGCCCCCGGCGAAGAGCCGCTTCATCCAGCACGTCGTCATGAAGCAGGGTCGCCGTGTGGATGAACTCGATGAGGCTGCCGAGCACCAGGTCGTCTTTGGGGACGTAGCCCGTCAGCCGGGCACAGAGACTCAACAGGAGAGGGCGTATGCGTTTGCCGCCACCGTCGAGAATATGGGCGGAAATTTCGTTGATGAGCGGAGCATCGGAATTGAGGTTGTGACGGATGTGTGATTCGATTTCTTCGAGGTCCCGGCGATACAGATCCCATATCTCGTCCATCGTCAGGGAACGTTGAACGACTGGTTGTCCGCTCGCCATTTCAGCGATCCTAGGGGAGGGTCCGGTGTTTGTCAAGATTGTCGGGGCGGGCCGTTGTGGCCGCCCAGGAGGCGACGCCGGGTGTTCGTCGGTATCGATGATCGGATGAGTTCCGGCGGGAGTCACTGCGTGGTTTCACGGGATCTTGTCTTGACACTTTTTCCCCGTATCCAGTAGATTTCCCTCTTGTCCCTGTTTCTCCGCGGCCTTCCTTTTTTTCTGTTCATGAGTCAGGCGAAATGACCGTTGAGGCGGGGTTGAGAGAGCATGAGCGACCCGACTCGTGAAGAGAGTGGATGAGAGAATCCCTGATTGTTGATGAGCCGCCAACGACCCTCATACGGACTGCCCCCCAAACAGGGGCTCTATGACCCGCGATTCGAAAAGGACGGGTGCGGCATTGGCTTTGTCGTCAACATCAAAGGGCACCGGTCACACAAGATCATCGAACAATCGTTGGACGTGTTGAGGAACTTGTACCATCGCGGGGCACAGGGTTGCGATCCGTGTACCGGCGACGGGGCGGGCATTCTTCTGCAAGTCTCTCATGAATTTTTCAGGCGTGCCTGTCAGGACGCCGGCCTGCGACTGCCCGAATCGGGTGGTTATGGGGTGGGCATGGTGTTCCTGCCGCAGGATGAACCGCTTCGCCGGCAATGTGAAGGGCTCTTTGAATCGATCGTTCGTGAGGAAGGGTTGCGGTTTCTGGGCTGGCGTGACGTGCCGGTGAAGCTGGATTACGTCGGCGCGCTGGCACAACAGACCCTTCCTCACATCCGGCAGTTCTTCATCGCGCGCGATATCCTGAACGAGGCCCAGTTTGAACGGAAGTTGTACGTCGTTCGGAAACGGATTGCCCGGGCGATTCGCGAGTCCGCGTTGGTGGAACGTGGTCGAGTCTACATCTGCAGTCTCTCTGCCAACACCATCGTCTATAAAGGCATGCTGTTGCCGGAGCAACTCGGCAGTTTTTTTCCGGACCTGACTGATGCCAGCATGGTTTCTGCCTTGGGGCTCGTGCACTCCCGCTTCAGTACGAATACGTTCCCCACGTGGTCGTTAGCGCATCCCTACCGGTACGTCGTGCACAACGGGGAAATCAATACGTTGCGGGGCAACGTCAATTGGATGAGGGCGCGTCAAGGGCGCCTGGCCTCCGACCTGTTCGGCGAAGACCTCGAAAAACTTTATCCCATCGTGTACGAGGAACAAAGCGATTCGGCGTGCCTGGATAATGCGGTCGAGTTTCTCGTCATGGCCGGCAGGTCCCTGCCACATGCCATGATGATGTTGATTCCAGAACCGTGGGTCGGGAACCCGCACATGGATTTGAACCGGCGGGGCTTCTATGAATATCACGCCGCGATGATGGAACCCTGGGACGGCCCGGCAGCCGTGGCGTTTACGGACGGCAAACTGATCGGTGCGACGTTGGACCGGAACGGGTTGCGGCCCTGCCGGTATCAAGTGACCACGGACGATCTGGTCGTCCTGGCGTCCGAGGCCGGGGTCTTGCCGACCGACGCGAAAAACATTCGTGAAAAAGGGCGGCTTCAACCCGGGCGCATGTTCCTGGTGGACACGGTGCGGGGCCGCATTATCGACGACGAGGAAATCAAGGCGGAAATGGTCGGGCGAAAGCCGTATCGCTCGTGGGTGACCCAGTATCGGGTGTCGTTGGATGAGCTGCCGGAACCGTTGAGCGTGCCTCAACCCGATCACCCGACTCTGCGCCAACGACAGCAGGTGTTCGGCTATACCATCGAGGAAATCAAGATGGTGTTGTCGCCGATGGGGATCAACGGCGAAGAGCCTATTTCGTCCATGGGGACGGATACGCCCTTGGCGGTGCTGTCCAGCCGCCCGCTCCTGTTGTCCAAATATTTCAAGCAACTCTTTGCCCAGGTGACGAATCCTCCCATCGATCCCATCCGGGAACAGTTGGTCATGTCGCTGGTCACGAGCATCGGACCGAAACCCAATCTGTCGGCCGAGAGGCCGGAGGCCTGTCGCCGGATCAAGGTTCAGCAGCCGATTCTGACGAACGCGCAGTTGCAGAAGATCCGGGAAATCGAAGATCCCCATTTCGTCAGCAAGACGTTGCCTCTGTTGTTCCGCGTGGCCGACGGACCCGACGGGTTGGGGGTGGCCGTGGACCAACTGTGCCGGGAGGCGTCCGGGGCCATTCAGCAGGGCTTTAAATTTCTGATCCTGAGTGATCGCGGGGTCAACGAGGAGTGGGCGGCCATTCCCAGCTTATTGGGAATTGCCGCGGTGCACCATCATCTGGTGCGTGAGGCCACGCGAACGGAGGTCGGCCTGATTCTTGAGACCGGTGAGCCGCGAGACACGCATCATTTTGCGTGTTTGATCGGATACGGTGCCGGCGTGGTCAATCCGTACCTCGTGTTTGAAACCTACAGGGATCTGGAACGCGAAGGCTTTTTGCCGGAAGGCATCGACGCGGAAACCGCGTCGGGGAAATTCATCAAGGCCGTCAACAAGGGCCTGCTCAAGATTTTTTCGAAAATGGGCATTTCCACGGTGCAGTCCTATTGCGGCGCGCAGATCTTCGAAGCCGTCGGGCTGAATGATGAACTGGTGAACCGGTACTTCACGGGCACGCCCTCACGCATTCAGGGTATCGGCATGCGGGAACTCGCCGACGAAACCCTGCGGCGTCATCGCGCCGCGTATGAACCGGTGCCCATCCGGCAGTTGGACTTCGGCAGCGAGATTCATTACCGCATTCAGGGCGAGCATCACAATTGGAACCCGGAGACTATCTACACGCTGCAGCACGCGACCCGCACCAACGATGCCGAAACCTACGAAGCCTATGCTCGACTGGTGAATGACGAAACCCAACGCCGGTCGAATCTGCGCGGTCTGTTTGATTTCAAATGTCTGCCTGAGCCCTTGCCGTTGGAGGAAGTGGAGCCCGCCCGGGAGATCGTGAAGCGGTTTACCACCGGCGCCATGTCGTATGGGGCCATCAGTAAGGAATCCCATGAGACGCTCGCAATTGCGATGAACCGGATCGGCGCCAAGAGCAATACGGGTGAAGGAGGAGAAGATTCCCAACGCTTTATCCCATTGCCGAACGGCGATTCGAAGAATTCGTACATCAAACAGGTGGCCTCGGGACGGTTTGGGGTCACGGCACATTACCTGGTCAATGCGAAGGAATTGCAGATCAAAATGGCGCAGGGGGCCAAACCCGGGGAAGGCGGCCAACTGCCCGGTCACAAGGTGGACGAAGTCATTGCCAGGATGCGGTTTTCCACGCCCGGCGTGGGGCTCATTTCGCCGCCGCCGCATCATGACATTTATTCGATCGAAGACCTGGCCCAACTCATTTTCGATTTGAAAAACTCGAATCCCGACGCGGACGTGTCCGTGAAGCTGGTCGCGGAAGTCGGTGTGGGCACGGTCGCCGCGGGAGTGTCCAAAGCGCACGCCGACAAGGTGTTGATCAGTGGTGATGCCGGCGGCACGGGGGCGTCTCCCCTGTCGTCGATCAAGTATGCCGGGGTTCCCTGGGAATTGGGTTTGGCGGAGACTCACCAAACCCTCGTGCTCAACGACTTGCGGGGTCGCATCAAAGTCGAAACCGACGGACAGATGAAAACCGGCCGTGACGTGGTGGTGGCGGCGTTGCTCGGGGCCGAGGAGTTCGGATTTTCCACCGCGCCGTTGATTGTCGAAGGCTGCATCATGATGCGGAAATGTCATCTCAACACCTGTCCGGTTGGCATTGCGACCCAGGACCCCGAACTTCGCAAGCGGTTTGCCGGTCAACCGGAGCACGTGGTGAATTTCTTCTTCTTCGTGGCGGAAGAGGTGCGAGGGTTGATGGCGAAACTCGGATTCCGCACGTTCCCGGCGATGATTGGTCGCAGTGACAAATTACGAGTGCAAAAAGCCATCGACCATTGGAAGGCAAGCGGCTTGGACATGTCGGTCCTCTTGTGGAAGCCGGACGTCGGGTCCGAGGTGGCGACGTACAACGTCCAGCCGCAGGATCACGGGTTGGATAAGGTATTGGATCAGAAATTGGTGCAACTGTGTGAGCCGGCCATCGAACGGCAGGAAAAGGTGACGCTGGATTTACCGATCCGGAACACCGACCGGACGACCGGAACGATCCTGTCCAGTCGTATCGCCCGGAAATACGGGGAAGAGGGATTGCCCGCCGATACTATCACCATCAACTTCAAGGGGTCCGCCGGCCAATCGTTCGGCGCCTTTTTGGGCAAGGGCATCACGCTTCGTCTTGAAGGGGAGTCGAACGACTATCTGGGGAAGGGGCTCTCCGGCGGCAAGATTATCGTCACGCCGCCGCAAGGCGCCACGTTCCAGCCCGAAGACACGATTCTGATCGGCAACACGTCGCTGTACGGGGCCACGCGTGGCGAGTGTTATTTTTACGGGACGGCCGGGGAACGGTTTGCGGTGAGAAACAGCGGCGTCCGCACGGTCATCGAAGGAACCGGGGATCACGGGTGCGAGTACATGACCGGAGGCGTGGTGGTGGTGTTGGGCGACACCGGTCGCAACTTTGCCGCCGGCATGTCGGGTGGGGAAGCCTACGTCTGGAATGAGGATGGTAAATTCGAATCCCGGTGCAATCTCGGGATGGTGGAATTGGAAAAGGTCGTGGAGCCCGAAGACGTGCAGATCCTGAAGACCATGATCGAGAATCACCTGCACTATACGGGAAGTCGCAAGGCCCGGATGATTTTGGACTCCTGGCACATGATGCTTCCCCATTTCGTCAAGGTGATGCCGTTGGATTACAAGCGCGTCCTGGCGGAACGCAAAGCGGCGCTGAGAAAAGGACCCCGGGAGCACGAGGCGGTGGCTCATGGCTGATCCCCGCGGGTTCATGCATTTTGCGAGGGAGACGCCGACCCGGCGTTCGGTCGAGTTGCGGGTGTTGGATTGGAAGGAAATGTATGAACCGTTCCCCGAGGAGAAGCTGCGCAACCAGGGCGGACGGTGCATGGATTGTGGAGTGCCGTTTTGCCAGGGCAACACCGGATGCCCGGTGATCAACCTGATTCCCGAGTGGAATGACATGGTGAATCGCGGCCGGTGGAAGGATGCCCTCAAGGCCCTCCATTCGACGAATAATTTCCCCGAATTCACCGGCCGGTTGTGTCCGGCGCCTTGCGAATCAGCGTGCGTCCTCGGGATCAATGCCGACCCCGTCTCCATCCGTGTCATTGAATGGAACATCATCGATCGCGGGTTCGATGAACATTGGATCGAACCGGTCATGCCGGTGGCCCAAACAGGTAAGACCGTGGCGATTATCGGGTCAGGGCCGGCGGGCTTGGCAGCGGCTCAACAATTGGCCCGGGCGGGCCACAGTGTCACCGTGTACGAAAAAGCGGACCGCATCGGCGGGTTGCTGCGCTACGGCATTCCGGATTTCAAAATGGAAAAGTGGGTCATCGACCGGCGGCTGGACCAGATGATCACGGAGGGCGTGACGTTCGAAACCAACGTGAACGTCGGCATGGACGTCACGGCGGACGCCCTGGCCCGGCAGTTCGATGCGGTGTGCCTGGCGCTGGGGGCTGAATACCCGCGTGATTTGCCGGTGGCCGGTCGTGAACTGAACGGGGTCCACTTTGCCATGGAGTATCTGATCCAACAGAACCAGGTGAATGCCGGGGACAGCCTGCCGGTCGAACAGATCACCGCCAAGAATAAACGGGTGGTGATTATCGGTGGGGGTGACACCGGATCCGACTGTTTGGGAACGGCGCATCGCCAGGGGTGTCAATCCGTGCATCAGTTCGAATTGTTGCCGGAGCCGCCTCCTGATCGTGCGGAATCCACGCCTTGGCCCCTGTGGCCCATGCAGCTTCGTACTTCCCATGCCCATGAAGAAGGTTGCGACCGGCAGTGGAGCGTCTCGACCACGAAGTTTTCCGGCGACAACGGCCGCGTCAGGAAGCTACACGCTCATCAAGTCTCGTTTGAAGGGGGAAAGTTCATCCCGGTCTCCGGAACCGAGTTCGAGATGGACGTTGATTTGGTTCTCCTGGCCATGGGCTTCACCGGGCCCGTCAAGAACGGGCTGCTGGACAGCCTGGGCGTGGAGTACGACGCTCGGGGGAACGTGGCCGTGGACGGGAATTTCATGACCACCAAAGAAGGGATCTTTGCCGCCGGGGATACCAAACGCGGGGCCTCGCTGATTGTTTGGGCCATTGCAGAGGGTCGCAAGGCCGCTGCAGGGATCGATGCCTACCTCAGAGCGGGGAGCAGCCTGGCCGTTGCGTCCCGCTCTCGTTCCTGACTCCTTTTTCCGCTTCAGCGCGTTACAAGAACCTTGATTTCGCGTCAATAACTTCTTCTTCTGTCATCCTCGATCAAGTCGGGAAGGACAGACGGAAAAGGCTCTTGTCAGACAAAGGAAAGACCCGGGTCAGGGGAGGCTAGGAGTCGTCCGGTTCCGAATCCTCAGATCGTTGGTCGATGGCCTTGGGCGGAGCTGTTTCTTCCGGATGATCGAGGATTTGCCGAATGACCTGAATCAAACGACGTTCGATCTCCGTGATTTCTTCTTCGCCAACCTCAATGATCGTCCCCCCCGGCGTCATTTCTTCATACTGGGCCTTGACCTTCAGGGTGGTCTCGTTGTCGGGTTGAGCTTCTAATTCCATCAGGTATTGGTTCCGGTAACCGGGTACCTCGAGCGAGGATGAGGGTGAGGTTTTCCGTTCCGTGATAAATACCGATTTTTGGTCGGTTTCCATTTTCGCCATCAATGTGTATCCATTGTTCGCCAAAGACTGCAAGGCGGCTTTGGTCACGTCCGGCAATTTGTGCGACAGTGTTTTCGCCTTCACCTCCCGGTTGTTGACTTGAAGGGATTGCCGAACAAGTTCTCGTTGTTTGCGCAGCCATTGGGCATCGTTTTTGAATTTTTGGCCGGCCGTGTGCAGTTTCTGGTTTTCTTGCGTTAAGGTCGTGATTTGTTGGAGTAGGTCCTGCTTTTCCGTGGAGAGGCCCTGCCCTGTTTGTTGCACGCGTTCGAATCGCTTGCGCAGTTTCTTGGCGTCCGCGTTCAGTTTTCGATTCTTGTTGGTCAACGCCGCGACTTGTTGAAGCAGGTTTTGTTTTTCCGTGGAGAGGCCCTGCCCTGTTTGCTGCGCACGTTCGAGTTGTTTCCCGAACGCGTTTTCGTTCTCTCGAAGTTCCTGATTGAGCCGATCGATTTGTTCCTGCAGGACCCGGTTCCCTTCCTGAAGGGTCGTCATCAAGCTCTCTTGTTTGACGATTTGTTTTTTAAGCTGTTCGTTTTCCTCGATGAGGGGCGTGTTGTCGGGCGGGCATCCGGCCAACAAGACCCAGGCAAAGCTTATGAGGGAGACCCGGATCAGATGCCGGTTCAGGTTTGGCATGGTTGGTTGCTCGAGCATCACAACAGGTATCAGTTCCTTGTAGGCGCTTTTTCCGAAGAGAAAATGGTACACTTCACTGCGAAACTCGACTCCGTTTTTGGAATTGTAGGTTTCTTCAAGAACGAATGCAAATCCGGCGGCGGCTACGAGCCGGCAAGGGGAAGAGGTTTTGTGCAGCATGTTATTTTAAAAACCTTTGCGGTTCCTCCCCTCGGGTGTAATTGTTCCATTTTAGGGGACCCTGAATCCAGCGAGGCGATCATTGTCGATCCGGGAGGTCATCCCGAGCAACTGCTTGCCGAAGTGCTGCGTCTCGGACTGACGGTCGTTCGGATCCTGCACACCCACGCTCATTTCGATCATTTTTTGGCTTCCGGAGACATTCAGAAAGCCACCGGGGCGCCGCTGTGCTTGCATCCTCATGACGAGGCGTTGTGGAAGATGCTTGACGTTCAATGCCGGGCTTTCGGGGTGCCGTATATCCCCGCACCGGATCCGGATTGTTGGCTCCAAGACGAGGAGACGGTGTCATTCGGGAGCGTCTCCGCCCAGGCGTTACATACACCGGGACACACGCCCGGGTCTCTCAGTTTCTACATTGCCGGCCAGCAGTTGCTCCTGTCGGGCGATACCCTGTTTCGCGGCGGGATCGGACGCACGGATTTGTGGGGAGGCGACGCGCGTGCCATCCAGTCTTCCATCCGGGAGCGATTGTTTTCCCTGGATCCCGCCACTCGCGTCATTCCCGGACACGGCCCGGCTACGCAGATCGGACTTGAACGGGAGTCTAACCCGTTCGTGGCGGGATAATGCGTGCACGAAATACCAAGGGACCTCTAATCGGGGAGCAGAGGTCCTCCTAAAGGAGTACATCATGCGACATCTCCTCAAACTGTTGTTGCTGATCGTCGGATGTCTGGCGGCCTGCGTTGCCCAGGTTCAGGCACAATCCCTTTCTCCTCCCGAGCCGGTCAAGGTCGATGACGTGAAGGTCGTCTGGTCGGAGGTCGGACCCGTGGTGTTATTGACGGCACAGGAATCCGTCATCCCGATTTTTGTGGACCCGACGGTGGCGGGGTCCATTCAGGGAGCGCTGACCGGGAAAAAATCTCCGCGCCCGTTGTCTCATGATCTCATGCACACCATTTTGCAGACCTACGGCATGACGGTCGTGCAAGTCCGGATCAGCCTGAAAGAACAGGTCTATTACGGTGAGTTGACAATGGCCGTCGCCGGCCAAACCCGAGTGTTCGATTGTCGTTCTTCTGACGGGATTGCCTTGGCGATCCATTTCGGTACTCCTATCTTCGTGGACCCGGCGTTGTTGGACAAAGCCCGTCAAGGGGAACGTCCGGCAGACTCGCAAATCGTGCTGTAACGTTACGGCTCCACCATGATGTCGATCACGGCAGGCACGCTGTCGGCCCCCTGGATGTCCGTCACCCTGAGGGTGAAGCGAAAGAGACGGGGTTCAACCACGAACGGCGCGAAAAAGCGGGCTTTTGCCGAATCGGGATCGAGCAGGTCGATCTTGCTGCCTCGAATTTGCGACCAGGAGTATTGCAGGGAGCCTCCTTCCGGGTCATAGCTTGTGAGGCCGTTGAGCAGGACCGTCTCGCCGGAATACACGGTCCGGGTAGGACCCGGGTCGGCTAAGGGTGGCTGGTTCGGTTCGGTATTGACCTCCACGAGGACGTCCAACTTCTTTTCGACCCCGTTATTTTTCACGGTTACGGTCGTGGCGCCGTTTCCGACCAGCCGAAGCCGTCCGTTCTTGTTAATGGTGATCACGGATTCATCGTCGACATGATAGGTCGTCCCCGAAACTGCGCTGCGAATGGACCGCGTCGCGCCGTCTGAAAAACGTCCCACCACGGGAAGGTCGATAAACTTTCCCAGAAAGTCCAGTTGGTCATAGACCCGAACGGCACTCGCTCGCCCGAATTTCAAGGGTTTATTCGTTTGAAAATCGATTTCTTCCAACGAGCCATGGGGTTGGATGTGGAGGAGCACCTCGTCGAAGACCGCCCATTCCTCGTCGTCGGATTGCCGGTTTTCCAGTTCGGCCACGGCCAGCAGGCGATAGATGCCCGTGGCTGCTTGAGGCGGTCGCAGGTTCGCTCCGAACGGCGGGTCGGTGGTGACACCGGCCAACTTTTCCTCGATGAATGCCTTGAGCATGTCTTCCTGTTCCTCGTACCAATAGAAGCTGACTTTGGTAATGCCCGTTGTCGCCCCCAGATCGAGGACGACTGAAATGGGTTTGTTTGACGAGTGGATGCTGCCGTTTTTCGGTTGTTCGATGGAAAAGGCCGTGGCCTCCGGCAGCATGTGTAAAAGAGGCGGAATGATGGAGACGAGCAGGCTCAGGGTAACGGGAAGGAGGACTTTCACGGCTGTCGCATCACAATAGAACGCACCATTCACGACGCCTTCACTCTACTTCCGGAACGACAACGATGCAAGGGAAAAGTCATGGGGCGGGCAGGCTGGGTGCCGGTCTATTCCCTTGTCCTCGTCACTCTGGTATATTCATCGCAGAATTCACTTTAAAAACAGCCTTGCGTCCTATTGCGGCATGTGCTATAAGTCGCATTCACTTCGCAAGAACGTGGTGCAGACTAGTGGGATTTTTGAAAACGTGAGTGGCCTTGATGTTTTTTAGCGGCACTTTTTTATTAACGTCATTTTTATAGTGAGGAGGTAGGCAATGCACAAGGTGCTTCTATCCGTCCTTTTCAGTCTCATTCTGGTGGCAGCCGGTTCTTCAGTCGCGCTTGCCTTGCAATCCGGTGGAGCGATGGTCGGCGACCTTGCAACCGGGTCCATCGTTGGTCAACCCTTTACAAGTCTCGACGTCGATCTGGAATACACTGCCTTGATGATCGGCGGGAAAAAAGCCTGGTATCCCGGAACCGCGATTCTGGATTTGAGAAACCAGGGAACGTTGGGCCGGAGAGGTCAGCCCGTTTTGATCAAAGTCACCAATGCCTTGGATGGTGACCATGGGTTCAGCCTTTCGGCCGATTCGGCTTTCGCCGGTCCCACGTCGTTGCAGGTCAAAATTGTTCTGAAGCCCGGGGAAACCAAGTATATCGGTATCCCCATGAGCGACCTGACGTTTGTGACCGCCGCTAGGAATATGAAGGTCAAATGTCAGCTTCATGCGGCTCATCTGAGTTCGCATCTCGTGATCTTTAAGTAAGAGCAAATCCCCAATTTGTGGGCAAAAAAGCCCCGTTCCATATTCACGGAACGGGGCTTTTTTTTACGTCTGATATGCTAACGGCTGATCTCGGGGCCTTACACTTTTTCTTCATCCGGCTCGCAGTCGACTATTGCATTGAGGGGGATATTTTGGGCGGCCAAAATCTGCCCATCGAGAAACAGCAGTAAGAAGCGGTCTTCCGTAGGCGTCGCCCCTTCCTTTTGAGTGACGAAGGTATTGATATCCACGATCGTTTCCCGTTGAGTCTCCTTTTTGCTGTCGTTCACCACCCAAAAATAGTGACTGGCCTCAGGAAAGAGGTTGGCGACAAAATGGTCGATGGTGATGGGCATGACCGCGGATGACGTGCCTGTCGAAATGGAAAATGAGAGGGACAGGGCCATGCCTGCAATGAGGAAGATTCTGAGTGCTCTTTTCTTCATGGCGACATCCTCCTGGTCGAAGGTGAAAGGCGGGGAGGTTTTGAGAAGTCTCTATGTGACACTATAAATTATATCGGACAAATGGTAAATGGTGTTATTGGGAGTTTGCCTGGGAGAGAGGAGGCAGGATCGATTCAGCCGCGCCAACTCTTTTTGCGTTGGACATCTGTTTCGAGAGCCTGCTATATCAGGGAGAAGGGTTCGCGGGTTGCTGGATGCCCTCTCACCCCAGCCCCCTCCCACGTGGAGGAGAGAGAAAACGGCAGGCGCCAACTATGGGCACAAAAAAGACTCGTGCGGCAGAAGCTCCGTTGACCCCGAACAAAAAGCGCATTGTGTTTCTTGTGCTGATGGCGCTGTTGTTGATCTCGGGGGCGTTGATGTTTAATGCTCCCAAAGGAACGGAAATCATCGAGGTCCGGTTCCCCAGCGGGAGCAAGCTTCAGGCAGAGGTGGCCGAGACTCCGGAAAAGTTGTTGTTCGGGTTGGCGTTCCGGGAGACGCTGCCGGACGATCGGGGCATCATTCTTCTGTTCGAGGAGTCCGGTCTTCATAAGGTCTGGACGAAACAATATCAGTTCAACGTGGATTTAGTCTGGGTGAATGAAAGTAAGCACGTGGTGCATATCGTCGAAACCGCGGTCCCGTGTGCGAGCGATCCCTGCGAGTGGTATGGACCGCCCTCTGAACGGGCGCGGTATCTGATCGAGGCGAACAGCGGATTTGTGGATCGGGCCGAAGTGGCATTGGGGCAGGAACTCGTCTTTGCCTTGCGGATGTAGGCTGTCAGGGAAGGGATTGACGGGAAGGCTTGAGCCTATCATGGACTCTCCATCACCGGACAACTTCGTGCGGATCGGCAAGGCGGAGGATGTGCCGCCGGGTGCCTCGAAAGCCGTCAAGGTCAACGGCAAGACCATTGCGCTCTTCAACGTGTCCGGGACACTTTTTGCGATCAACAACATCTGCCCGCACAAGGGGGGGCCGCTCCATAAAGGCAAGTTGAAAGGGTACGTGATAGGATGTCCCTGGCATGATTTGCAATTCGACGTGCGAAACGGGTTCGGGACGGATGGAGGCGGGCAGTGCGTCGCGACCTATGACGTGCGGGTTCAGGATGGCGAGGTTTTCGTCAGTTCCACGTGCAGGGACTTCTAGATGAGCCTAACCGGGAATAGACAGTCAGATGGCTGAAGAACGATCCGATAGCAAACCGCTGTATGCCACGGTCGGTGTACCGTTGACCGTCAATCTGTGGGAGGACCGGACGCGGGGCGAGCAGTGGGTGCCTTCGTATGACCCGAGTCAACTCGTCTTGACGGCGGACGAGTTTTTCCGGACCACCAGCAATAATGCGGTTGACTCCGGGAAGCGTCAATTCGAATTTGCGCCGCTCCAACCCGGGACGCACCGTCTGGAATTTCAGAAACGGATGGCCTGGAAATTTACGGCCGAAGCCCGGCGGGTGTTCCTGGTCCACGTGCAGGAGCCGGGTTCCTGACGTTCGGTCCCCTTATGCCCACCATCGCATACGTCAACGGGCAGTTTTCTCCGATTGAACAGGCGACCATCTCGATCGAGGACCGGGGTTTTCAATTCGGCGACGGCGTCTATGAAGTGGTCCGGACCTATGGCGGAGTTCCTTTCCGGCTATATGACCACCTCTTGCGATTGGAGTCGAGTGCCCGGGCGGTGTCCATCCCGGTCCCGCTTTCCCGAACCGACTGGGAGGCGTTGATCCGTGAAGGCGTCCGACGAAGTGATTGTGCCGCGTGTCTGGTGTATATCCAGTTGACCCGCGGGGTGGCTCCTCGATCCCATCTCTTCCCGAGCCCGGACAAGCCCACGGTGGTGATGACGTTTCGGGAAATCCCCGAGCCGGACGGCGCGCTTCAACGGCAGGGCGTCCCGGCGGTCACCCTGCCCGATCTCCGGTGGGGCCGGTGTTCGATCAAGAGTTTGAATTTGCTTGCCAATGTCCTGGCCAAACAGGAAGCGAGCGATGCCGGCGCCCGTGAGGCGATTTTGGTGAAGGACGGGTTGGTCACGGAGGGCTGTTCCAGCAACGTATGCCTGGTCGGAAATGGGACAATCGTCACGCCTCCGTTGAGTGATCAATTGTTGGCCGGTGTCACCCGGGCCGTGGTCCTGGATCTGGCGAGAAAAAACGGCATCGTGGTCGAAGAACGGGAGGTTCCCGAGGAGGAACTGACCCGGGCCGATGAACTGTTCCTGATCGGGACGACGATCGAGGTGCTGCCGGTTTCCACGCTGAACGGCGTTCCGGTGGGAGACCGCGTGCCTGGACCTGTGACGCAAGCGGTGAGCGAGGCCTTCCGCCGCTGTCTTCTGTCGGAAACCGGGCAGGAGGCAGGGTAGGGCGCGTTGCCCGGTTTCTCGGTCCGGCACCCTTGACACTTCCGGGTTTTTTTCAGTAACTTTCTGCTTTCCGTGACAGCTTGGGAGTAACCTGCGACTATTACGCACATTTTCCTGCCTAGAACTGGAGTTTACTATCTGAAGGAGGCGGTTCCATGGTTTATTTCAATCCTTTATCCATGAAGCGATTTGCTGTTCTGGCCGGGGGAAGCCTGATAGCCCTGGCGTGCTTTTTGCTTCCTCTTGCCAACGCCGAATCCGACGTTTCCGATTCGGCCGCAGTCATCCAGACCTCGGGGATGAATCACCAGTCCCCTGAGTGGGCCGAGCGCCTCAAAGGGCAGACCATCGTTGAAAATGCCCAAGAGGGGAGAGCCGAACGCGCCGCGCTCGTTGAAAAGCAGCATGAGCGGTTGATGCAGCAAATGCAGGAAGAAATGGCTGAATCCCCCACGGGCGGCTTCGACACCATGTCCATGATGCATCAATACGGTGCCGGCAAAGGCAACTACCTGTTGGCTTCCGATGGCGACATCGAACCGGTCGCGATGACGGGCGGTGGAAAATGCCCGGCCACGGCTCCGGTGAAGCATTACGATATTTCCGCCATCAACGTGGAAATCACGTTGAATCAATGGCTGGATTATTATCCCGGCTACATGTACGCGCTGACGGAGAATATCGAGAACGTCCGGGAAGAGGAAGCCAAGAACGCGGAAGCTCGTGAAGAAGAAGGACACCATAATCCCGGCGGCGTCAAGAACGGGATCCAGGGTCAATATATCCAACCGTTGGTGATTCGCGGCAACCAGGGTGATTGCGTGAAGGTCACGCTACGGAACCAGTTGGAATTCGGTGAAGACGTGAGCCTTCACGTCAATGGGTCCAGCATGGTCGTGAGCAAAACCGGCCAACCCGCGACGACGACCAACCCGGATGCCATCGCCTATGGTCCGGATGAAGATTGCGAAGAAAATTGTGAAACCACGCCCGTTGAGATGGAATGGTATATCCATCCCGATACCCAGGAAGGCGGGCGGCAATTCCACAGTTACAGTAATGACCGTGAGTTGACCGTGATGGGTCTGTTCGGGGTGTTTGTGGTGGAACCGGCAGGGTCCAAGTATTTGGATCCTCTGGGCACGGGTCCGGCTCCCGAGATGCCGAGTGGCTGGCAAGCGATTATCCAAAACGGTATGGGCCCGGATTTCCGGGAATTCGTGTTGATTTATCACGAAGTGGGTGATGAAGCCTTCCGTCCGGTGAACAAACATGGAGACTTCCTGCCGCAACGTGATCCGTTGACCGATGCCTACCGGCCCGGGGCCAGGGCGTTGAACTACCGGAGCGAACCGTTCGGTATCAACAACATGCACGTGCAACATGAGTATTTCGGTTTTGAAGATGAATCCATGGCTTACAGTTCCTATACCTTCGGTGACGCCGGTCCCACGATCCCACGGAGTTATCTGGGCGATCCCGCGAAGTACCGGCTGGTTCACGGCGGGTCGGAAGTCTTCCATTCCCACCATCCCCATGGCGGAGCCATCCGGTGGACCCGAAGCCCGCGGGCGGTGGATCAGATGCCGATGTGGCACAAGGGGCAGAACGGCCCCGTGAAGTATCCGCTCATCCGTGCCAAGACGGACCGGGTGGACGTGGAAGTGATCGGGCCGTCCGAAGCGCTGGATCTGGAAACCGAGTGCGGATCGGGGCTGTGTCAATATCTGGCCGGTGACTTCCTGTTTCATTGTCACGTGGCGCACCATTACGTGGCCGGCATGTGGGGGTACTGGCGGGTTTACAATACCCTGCAAGAGCCCGGCATCCAAAACGACGTGATGGCCCCGCTTCGCGAGTTGCCCGATCGTCTCGGGCGTATTACCAGGCCGGTGACGTCCGACCAATTGGTGGGCACCACCGTGAGTTGGTTCGGCAAGAAATTCAACCTGGTCGATAACAGTCAAAAAACCGATTGGGATGCCAATCCGTCCGTCGTTCGGATTTACGATTGGGTCGAAATGCAGTTGCCGACTCGCGGTCTTCCCGGTCACACGGAAGATGAGATCGGCCAGCTCAAATCGTATGACGCGACCGTGATCGATTGGACCTGGGAAGGCGACCGTGCGATGAGTGAGAAAGAAAGCACGACCGAGAATCCCAAGTATCATCCGGACTGGCAGGGCTATGAAGCCGGAAAACGGCGGCCCATCTGGTTCGAGCCGACGACGGGCAAAGTCGCGTGGCCGTGGCTGACGCCTCACTTCGGCAAACGGGTACCGTTTTCTCCGGACCGGAATCCGGCTCCGTGGTTGGAAATGATCCACCTGGATGAAGACGGCCAGCCGTCCGTGAAGCCGGCGAAACCGGGAGAAAACGGGCGGTGGAGCCTGTGTCCGGACCGGGCGGGTTCCCAGGAGTACAACATCCACTTCATCAAGCTTCCGATCGAATTGTCCGCGGCCCAGGGCGATCAGCCGGCCGTGGTCGATCCGAACGGGTTGTTGTACGTCGTCCACGACGAGGAAGAAGCGATTCGGAACAATAATGATTTGAAGGTGCCGTTGGTCTTCCGTTCCAATATTTATGATTGTATGGATTGGACCTTGACCAGCGAATGGCTGGACGACGACTTTACGAATTTCCAATCTTCGAAGATCAACACGCACTTCCATTTCGTGCAGTTCGATAACCAGGCGTCCGACGGGGTGATTTCAGGATTTTCGTATGATCAGTCCGTACGGCCCTTTACCCAATTCGAAAAGAAATCGGACAAGGGGTTGCCTGTGCCCATGAACGCGAAATTCACCAAGGCGGCCGGCAAGGGCGACCGGACCATTCACGTGACGAATGCCAAACAGTATCACGTCGGCACGGTGCTGCTCGTGGGGGCGGATAACGTGGAAGGCTCGGAAGTCAAGCGGATCGTCGCCATCGGGAGTTCCGGCGAATCCGCCTCGGCAGGTGGCGGTGGCATGTATACGGTCAACCCCGGGGACACGCTGGGGGTGATCGCGAGGCAGCACGGCACCGACGTGGCGTCCCTGGTCAGCATGAACGGCCTGGCGAACGCCAACGTGCTTTCCGTGGGGCAGCAATTACAAGTGCCCGGGTCCGGTGGGGGAGAAGCGGCGCCGAGTGGCGGGGCGCAGACGATCACCTTCAAGACCCCGTTGGAGCATGATCATCCGGTCGGGGACATTGTGACCGTGGAATTCGTGCGACAACGCTTTTGGGTGGATGCCGACGTGGGTTCCGTATTCTGTCATGATCACGCGTTCGGCGGAACCACGTGGCCCCATGGCGCAGTGTGTTCTTTCCTGATCGAGCCGTTCGGATCGACGTGGCATGATCCGGCGACCGGTGAAGCCAAACGGACCGGTCCGGTGATGGATATTCACACGGTTGAGCCCGTGGGGTATGGAGTCAGCGGAAGTTTCCGTGAGTTGATGGTGCAAATCATGGATACGGTTCCGCATACGGTCAACGTGGTGACGGCCGGGAATCCTCCGGGTCAGCCCGTGGAAGTGGCGTTGGAGGCCGGTCGAACCGTGTCCTTCCAAATGCCGGCGAACGAGTTGATCAAAATGACGCCGATGCCGTTCCTCAACGGAGGGACGCATACTACGGGTGGCGCCTTGAATTTCCGGGCCGAACCCTTTGCGCAACGGTTGGCCAACAACCCGGACACCTCGCAGTTGTTCAGCAGCAGCATTCACGGGGATCCGAGTACGGTCACGTTGCGGGCGTACCTGGGCGATGCCATCGTTTTCCGGCTTATCGACGTGACGATGAACGAGAGTAACGTCTTTACCGTGTCCGGTCATAACTTCCTGACCGAACGCTATGCCGGTGACGCCAACCGGAAAAATTCCATTCACATCGGCATTGCCGAACGATACGACCTGGTTGTGCCGCAGGCCGGTGGGACGAGACTTCAGGCCGGTGATTACATGTATTTCAACGGCCGGAGTTCGAAGTTGTCCGAAGGTTCGTGGGGTTTGATCCGGGTCATGGATAAAGAAGTGCCGGATTTGAAACCGTTGCCGAATGCGGCGTACGGCGGACCGGGACTCAAGAAGCAGTTGCCGATATGTCCCGCCGATGCCCCGGTGAAGAATTTCAACGTGGTGGCGATCGATTATCCGCAGATGGCTTTCAATCCCAACGTGGAAGAAGCCATTGAAGTGGACTTTGAGCGGACGATCGAAGTCCGGAACCCGGATGCCAAAATCTACGTCCTGGAAGAAGAGGTGACGAAGGTTTCCGGAGAATTCCAGCCCATGCCGCTCACCTTGCGGGCCAACGTGGGTGACTGTCTGAAAGTGAAACTGACCAACAAGATGAAAGAAAGCCGGGCGTCGTTCTCGGCCTTCTCCCTGGCGTTCGATCCCAAGGATTCTCAAGGGGTGAACCTCGGCAACAATCCGGGGGATCAAACCTTGGCTCCCGGAGAAAGCCGGACCTACACCTACTATGCCGATCCGGCCGTCGGGGAAACGCAATCCCTGGTGTGGGATTGGGGTAACGTGGCCATGAACCCGCGCAACGGATTGTTCGGCGGGGTCGTGATCGGTCCCGAGGGTTCGCAGTATCGTGATCCGAAGACCGGAGCCGACATTTCCGAGAAGAACAGCTGGATCGCCGACGTGATTGTCGATCGGTCGGTCCCCGGAAATGAACATCGGGCCAATTATCGTGACGTGGCCCTGTATTTCCAGGATGAAGACAACATCATCGGCACCAGCTTTATGCCGTACGTCCAAAACGTGGCCGGGTTGGTCGGGGTCAATTACCGGAACGAACCCTATTTGTATCGTGAAGAACAGGGGTGTTCGTTGGGCCGGATGTTCCAACCCTGTAACGTGGATGAACCGAATGAACCGGCGACGCCGATTATCGAGGCCCATGCCGGCGACCCGGTTCGGATCCACGTGTTTGGCGCCAGCAACGAGCAAAACGGCATGTTCACGCTGGAAAAACATGAGTGGCCCATCGAGCCGTTCATGGAAGGTGCCGACCACATCAGCGTCGTGGAATTTTCCGGGTCCGAGGGGATCGACGCGTTTGTTCCCTCGGCCGGCGGCCCGTATTCCATGCCGGGGGATTACGTGTACAGCAATGCGCGCTTGCCGTATTCCCAGTCCGGTCAATGGGGGTATTTCCGCGTGTTGTCGAAGAACGATCAGCGAATCCTCCCCCTGAGCGGGGCTTCCCCGGGAGTCAAGGAAGCCAAGGAGGTTCAACCTGAACGAGGCAGCGTCCGCCCCATCTCGTTTAAATAACACGTCGTTGGGCACGCGAGCGGATGAAAAGGGCGGGGAAGCCGGGTGCCGGCTTCCCCGTTTTTTTTCCGCGAACGTCAATCTGCAGCCGTTGGTGTTCGGGGTATCGGATGAGAGGTAGCAATCGCGGGTCAAGGGAGGGATTCATGGCAGTAGGGAGGTGGATGTTGTGCCTGGTCTTGGGGTTGTTCGTGTCTCCGGGATGGGCATATGAGGAAATATCGGTCACGAACGGGGGAACCATCCGGGGGCAGGTCACGATCACCGGGGATCAACCGCGGCCCATGGCCTTCAATTTAGTGACGATCCCGGACGCGGTGTATTGTGGACGGATTTCCACCGGGACGGGATGGCGGATCGTGGAAGATTTCATCATCGGTCCGGACGGCAGCCTCAAAGACGCGGTCGTCATGCTGAACGGGATTGAAAGGGGAAAGCCGTTCGGGTTGCCCAAAGTGCTGATCGAGGCTATTAACTGCGATTTCCTGCCCTTTGTGAACGTGTTGCGCGACCAGGATGAAATTACGGTGATCAATATGGATCCCGTTGAGCACGACATCCAGGGATACGAAACCGCCCGGGCGCGCGGCGCCAGGGTGCTGTTTAATCGACCCTTGCCCATGAATCCGTTTCACAAGGTCCTGGGCATGTTGCACAGCCATAAGCATTTGCCTGGCAGGCCCATGATTCAGAAAGTTCATCTGAGGAAGGGACGCAACCTTTTCGTCATGCAATGCGGGTTTCATCCTTATATGTTCTCCTGGGGCGTGGTGGTCAAGAATCCCTATTATGCCATTACCAAGGAAAACGGGCGGTTTGAACTGACGGATGTGCCTCCGGGCGAGTATACGTTGACGGTCTGGCATGCCGGCATGAAAAAATACCTGGAGCAGAAGATGACCGTTCCCGCCAACGGTACGGTGAGCCACGACTTCCGGTATGAATCCGTGAAAGAGCGAAGAAGCGTGCATGAAATGCAGGAGAATCCCCACTTCGGCCTGGAGTTGCTGGGGGAGGGCGTGGAAATTATTCCGTCGGTCAGGCTGCAGAATCCATAACGGTCAGGAGTATAGATGAAATCTTTGCTGGCAACCGGCTTGTGCCTGATCCTCTCGATCCCGGTTTCCTCTGTTTGGGGGTATGAAGTCAAAGAGATTGCCGGCGGGGGAGCGGTTCGCGGAACGGTCACCCTGTCGGGCGCGGTGCCGGACCCCAAGGCGTATAACCTGGTCATTTTTCCTGACCCCGAATATTGCGGCCGGATCTCCAACGGCAATGGGTGGCGCCTGCTCCGTGATTTTCTGGTGAACGAGCATGGCCAGGTCCTGAACGTCGTCGTGCTGCTGGAGGGGGTGCAAGAGGGTAAACCGTTTTCCCTTTCCGTGCCTCGGGTCGAAGCGCGGGATTGTCGATTTTCGCCCTTTACGACCGTCGTGCGAAGCGGGCATGGTATCGAAGTGGTGAACATGGACCCCGTGATGCACGATATCCAGGCCTACGAGACCTCGACCGCTATGGGGACCCGGGTGTTGTTCAATTCGCCGCTGCCTTTCAACCAACGTCATCGACGCGGGGATTTGCATGCGATGCACGACCATAGACCCGGAGAATCCCTGGTCCGGCAGTTCCAGTTGAGCAAGAAACGCCGGACGTTTGTCATGCAATGCGGGTTTCACGCGTATATGCAAAGCTGGGCCATTGCCGTGGACAATCCGTACTACGTGCTGACCGACGAGAACGGGCGGTTTTCCATCAAAGACGTTCCGCCCGGGATGTATGACCTCCGGGCGTGGCATCCCGGCATCAAGCAGGTCATCAAGAAGCAAGTGACCATTGAGCCTGAGGTGAGCCTGACGGTCGATTTTCAGTTGCCTTCACCGGGACGACGCAAGACGGCGCTCACGGTTCGGACGCCCCCCCGGTTCACGCCGGCAGCCTTGGGCCGGGAATTCACGATCGAGCCCCTTCTCGAGCGCCAGTAAGGTATGGTGGTCACAGTCTTCCGCGCAATCCGACCGGCGTTGTTTCGGTTTCTTCCCGTTCTTCTGTTCTCCGTTTTCCTCTTGCCCCTTTTCGACGTCCAGGCTTCCGGTACGGGTGTCCGGGATACGCGGGATTCCGGAACGTTGGAATTTTCTGCCCGCCTGACGTGGCGTACCGGCGGAAAAACTTCACACGCTCAATTATTCGTGAAGGGAGATCGCTACCGGATCGAACATCGAGGGGGAGTCAAAACGGATTTGGGCTATGCCACGGTCACGATCGTCCGGCTGGACAAGCAGCAGGTGTGGTATATCCTTTCCCAGCGTCGTTTGGTGATGGCGGTTCCGTTGACCCTGGATTACGTGCTTCCCCTGGCAGTGACGTTGGACGGTGAAGTGTCCCGGTCCAGGGTCGGCCATGCCATGGTCGGCGACCAGGAAGCCACGTTGTATGAAGTGGTGGTGGATCGCCACGATCGACGGGAGACGTATTATCAATGGGTCGATGAAGCGCGACAGTTGTTGTTGAAACTCGTGAGTCAGGAACGGGATTGGTCCGTGGAATACGGTCGAGTGATTCTCTCGACACAACCGGATTATTTTTTCGAAACCCCGTTGGGGTATCGAACGTTCGATGCCACCGAAAAACAGGCGGATGAGGGATAAGATGGTGAGAAAATGGAGCGTGGTCTTCGTGGGCGTGGCCTGTAGTGTCGTGTTGATAGGTGCCGCTGCGGCGGCACAGGCCGGGCTGTCTCATGAAAAACGGCTTGGTCTTGCCGAACGGGCATTCGAGCAGGGCGATTTTCAGAAGACCCTGGAACTCGTCGAGCCTCTGCTCGGGGATGCACGGTGGCGGCGTGCGTCCTACCGGTTCAAGATGCTGAGTTTGGCGCGGCTTGGACAAACTGGGGAGGGTATTGATGCCTATGAGCAATTCGTGGAGACAGATGGAAGCGACGAAGGGCTTCTTCGGGAACTCGCCCTCCAGAGCATTCTGCCCTTCCGGTCGGATATGCGAGAGCAGGTGAGGGGGGCGGCGTATTCGGCCTTGAAGGAGATTCCTTCGGACGACGTCGTCCCGTATTTTCAGGATGGGCTCAGCGACGGGTCGGGCATGATCCGGGTGTTGGTTGCCGAGGGCATCGGGAAGTTTTCGTCCGGGCGGCAATCGGACGGTTTTCGCGGCGCGCTCAAGGATCAGGCTGGCTTGGTCAGGGTCACGGTTCTGAAAGCCCTGGGGCGGTCGGGAGACCCCGAGGCCGTTTCCCTGATCGTACCGTTGTTGAAGGATGAGCATCGGATCGTGCAGGTTGCGGCGGCCGCGGCGCTCTATCGACTCGGGCAGAAGGAACACTGGCAAACCGTGGAGCAGGCGACCAACGTGCCGGAAGGCTATGAACGAGGGGCCTCGTTGCGGATGCTCGGCGAAATCGGAGATCCCAAAGGGTTGCCGCTTCTCGAGCAGGGACTTCGCGATAAACAACCGTCGATTCGCGCGGCAGCCGTGGCCTCACTGGGGAAACTCGGTTCGGTCGAGGGCGTTCCTTTCCTGATCAAGGCGCTCGCCGATCCCGTTCCGGCCGTCCGTAGCGTGGCTGCCGTGACGTTGGGGAAGCTCAAGGCCGAACGGGCGGTCTCTCCATTGACGCGGGCCTTGCAGGATCGCAATATGGGCGTGCGGGCCGCGGCCATCGCGGGATTGTTGCAATTGAACAGCCCGTTCAGCGTCGTGGCCGGAACGGTGCGGGAATTGATGGGGCAACAGAATCCGGGCCTGCGTTCCTCCGTGGCGAAGGCATTGGGTCATGGGCGTGCCTACGACGTCGTGGGGCCCTTGCTTCTCCTGCTCAACGACCCCGTGCCCAAACCTCAAATTTCAGCGGCCAGATCGCTGGGAAGGGTGGGTGGACGGGAGTTGCTTCCCCATCTCAAAAGGCTCATGAAAGCGTCAAACGAAGCCGTACGAGCCACGGCGGCCGGCGCCACTGCGCGTATCCTCTCTTCTTCGCCCGATGCCTGACCTGGCTGGCGTTTCGACGGCAACACGTCGCATTTGAGCAGGCGACGACCTTTCTCTAGAATAACCGGCCATGACGCATTCCGGTCTTCCTTTTTCTCGAGATCCCCGGTTCATGTGCCTTTTTCTGTGTGTGGTCGTCTGGCTTCCGGCGTCCGTGGCCGCGGGCGACCGACACGGACAACCACAGGGGCTTGTCCCTGCGTCATTGGTCATCCACTGGTCGGGATGGGGGGAGCAGGCCTTTCAGCGCGCGCAGGCCGAAGACAAGCTGATCCTGCTCGATCTGACGGCCGTATGGTGCCATGCCTGTCACGTGATGGACGAGACCACGTACGTCGATCACGCGGTTGTGGAACTCCTGAATGCCGAATTCATCCCGGTCAGGGTCGATACCGATCAGCGTCCGGACATCGCGGTCCGGTACAGGCGCGGCGGGTGGCCGACCACCAGTGTGCTGCTGCCTTCCGGGGAGATTCTCTTCCAGGCGAATGCCTTGCCCCCTGACGCCATGCTGGAAGTGTTGCGTACGTCGGACGCCTTTTACCGGGAAAACAAACGGGATATGGCTGAACGGATCGCGCAAATATGGGAACGGGTGGAATCGGCGCAACGCGCAAGTCAACAGCCTCGCGGTCGCATTCACCCGGCGATGCTGGCCCAGATCCTTGAAGTGATGAAGCAGGAGTATGACCCCGTATCCGGCGGGTTCCGGGACGCCCCCAAATTTTTTGAATCCGAGGCCATCGAGTTGGCCTTCTCGCGTCATTTTTGGCATCGGAACCCGGAGTGGCGGCAGATGGCCTTGCATACCCTGGATCAACAGCTGAAACTCCATGATCCGGTCTGGGGCGGGTTTTTCCGATATGCGGAGGAAGCGGATTGGTCGCATCCCCATTATGAAAAGCTGCTTTCCACCCAGGCGACCAACTTGCTCAATTATCTGGAGGCGTATCAGGTCACGGGCCTGGCGCAGTATCGTGAGGTCGTTGAAGAGACCATGGGGTACGTCATGCGGTTTCTTGCCGACCGGGATCAGGGCGGCTTTTATGCCAGTCAGGACGCCGACGTCCGGAACGCAGGGCACGGCGTATCCGGCGAAGAATTTTTTGCCTTGGACGAAACACAAAGATTGGCCATCGGCATTCCCTTTGTGGACCGGAACAAGCTGACCGACTGGAACGCGTTGATGATCAAGTCTTCTCTCAGGGTTTCACAGGTCCTGGGAAACACGCAGGCGCGGGAGTTTGCCCTCAACACCCTCCGGCGGCTGTACAAGGAACGCTATCAACCCGGGCGTGGCCTGGCTCATCTTCTTCATGGGGGTCATGCCAGGGAGTTCGGGCTGCTCGCCGACCAGGTCTTTTTTGCGGACGCTTTGCTCGAAGCCTTTGTGACGACCGGCTCGTCACAATACCTGCAACAGGCTCAAACGGTCATGGAGGATGTCATCCGGTTGTTTGAAGACAGCCAGGGGGGAGGCTATTTCGACCGGACGCCGTCTTCTTCGTCATTGGGATTGTTGAAATTTCCCCATAAGGATCTCCCGGTCAATGCCGCGTTGTCCCTGGTTTTTTCCGACTTGTTTTATCTGACACAAGACACTCGCTACAGAGAAAAAACGGAGCATATTCTGCAAATGATCGTGGAGGCCGATTCTCTGCCGGTTGCGCAAGCGGGACTGGCCATCCACCGGTTCCTGTATTACCCCGTTCACATTGTGGTGGTGGGTGAAAAATCCCAGGCTGAGGCTCGACATCTCTTTGACCGCAGCTTGGCCCTGTATGCGCCCGGGAAATTGATCCGGTTTCTGGATCCCCGCGTCGATTCCCTTTCCATCGGAGAGGTCACCTTTCCCAAGGTGACGGGTCCGTTTGCCTACGTGTGCACCGAGCGGTTGTGCTCCAGCCCCATTGCGCGGGCCGACGAGTTGCCTGACCGTTTTCGGGAAATGTTCACGGCGCTCGCGGAGGCGCGGAAGCCGTTTTCGACGAGCGAGGGTCCATCAACCTTGAATGTCCGTTAATCTGCTGTCACGTAGAAAATCTGCTGAATGAAGCCGGCGGGAGAGGTTGACTTGACACCCCTATTTCATGTTGTTATAAACGCAGATTGTTGCGTGGAAGAAGATTCGAGGAATTTCTCGCCTATCCTATGAATTTGAGGCGGCCTGGGAGCTGAAAGCCGTCAGGTTTTTCCCACCGACTCGTAAAAAAATTATTCTCAACCAGGAGGAATATCTATGAGGAATCGTCGCTCGCTTACTTTGTCTGTTTTCCTTGGTGGGTTGCTGGTTGCCATGCCACTGGTTGCTCAAGCCGGCGGAACCATCAAGGGAAAAGTCATGTATTCCGGCAAACCCATTGCGGCTAAGGAGTTTGCCTTTTCCAAGTTTCCCAATCCGGCTTTTTGCAAACAGAATCCCAGTCAAAAAGGTGATGATACGCGTTTGTTGAAAGAAGTCGAAGTGGACGCCAACAAAGGGCTCAAGAATGCGATCGTGGCGGTTCGCGGGATTAAGGTCAAAGGCTTTAAGTCTACACCTGAAGTGATGGCCAAGTTGTGTGAGTTCCTGCCTTTTACCGGGGTGCTGGTGAACAAAGGGAACTTTATCGTGGAAAATGGCGATGCGGATGCCAATGATCCCAAGTCCAAGGAAGGGGTCTTGCACAATCCCCATAGCTTTGACGTGCTCGGTGCGAAATCTTCGACCCTGTTCAATATCGGGTTGGCCAAAAAAGGCGACAAGCTGGACAAGAAAATCAAAATGCGGATGGCCAGAAAAGGGTCCGTTCTCCGGTTGCAATGTGACCAGCACGAATTTATGCAAGCCTGGTTTTTGCCGGTGACCAACGGCCATTTTGGCAGGTCCGGTGGAGACGGGTCTTTTGAGATCAAGGACGTCCCCGCGGGCAAACACAAGGTCCTGGCCTGGCACCCGGTGGCCGGCAACGTGACCATGGAAGTCGAAGTCAAGGATGGCGCGACCGTTGAAGCCAACTTCGACATCAAGAAGAAAAACAAGTTCAAAGGTAAGTGACGTTTTCGTTTTCGGGAACATTGAAAGGGCGGCAACGGCTTCTCGTTGCCGCCCTTTTTTTGTCGCGTGCTTTGTGTGTTCCCTTGCGTTCGCCGGTTCCTGCCCGCTACTATCTCAATAGATTCAACCGGTTTCTGCTTTTCGTGTCGGCAAGGTTAAGGATTTGTCGTGCCTCGGGAGCTCTCTCTCGCAGAAATATTTCAGATCGGGTATTACTGGGAGACGAAAATTCTCCTCACGGCGATCAAGCTGGATCTGTTTTCGGCCTTGGATGGCCGTTCCGATTCTCCCTCTGACTTAGCCCATCGTTTATCTCTCGATGAACGGGCGTTAAGCCTTCTCTTGCACGCGTTGGCCGCGATGCGGATCCTGGCCAAACACGAAGGGCGCTTTGCGAATACCGGCGTCGCCCGGAAACATCTGGTGAAAGTCAGCCCGGACTACGTAGGTCACCTTCTGGTTTTACACGATTCGGAATGGATGAATTGGGGGAAACTGGAAGAGACCGTCCGAACTGGTGTGTCTCCGGTCCGCCGGCACGTATTTGAAACCAATCCGGAAATGGGCGCCAACGTGTTGGCGGTGTTGGACCGGATCGGCCGGGGGAGCGGCGTCACCCTCGCCAAGGTACTGCAATTGGACGGCGTTGAACACGTGCTGGACGTCGGCGGGGGAGCCGGGACGAATGCGATCGCCTTTTGCCGGGAGTATCTCCATCTCAGAGCCACGGTGTTTGATCTGCCTTCGACGCTCCCGGTGACCGAACGGTCCATCAAGGAAGCCGGGCTGGAAGATCGTATCGCCGTCATGCCCGGCAATTTCAATACGGATTCCTTAGGCGGACGCTATGATCTGGTGCTCTTGTCCGACGTGCTCCATTACCAGGCTGCGCAAGCCAACGCCGGGTTGGTGCGCAAAGCCTTTGCTCATCTCACGGACACGGGCCGGTTGGTGATCAAGGACCGGTTTTTGGACCCGGATCGAACGAGTCCGGCCTGGACCACGGCGTTTGCCGTGCATATCCTGGTCAATACGGAAGAGGGACAGTGCTTCACGACTCAGGAGGCCATGGAGTGGATGACCCGTGCCGGTTTTGCATCCGTCACGGAACTGGAACCGCGGGCGATTGTTCAGGGAATCAAATCAGGAGAGAATTAAATGGCTGAATGGTTACGAGAGCCGGGGTTTGTCGGGACGCATGCCACACTGGGGGCCGATATCAGTCAGTTGATGGCGACGTTGTTCACCGGATTGTTTATTATCGGGTGGATACAGGCCAAAAAGAGTAATGGGACCGGCCATCATTGGTTGATGCTTGGCGGGATGATTGCCATGCTGGCATTTTTTACGAGTTATTATTTGTTTCGTCAGCTCGGCGTGTTGGCTTTTGAAGGCAAGGAAGGGTTCGGTGGGTCACAGGCTTTGTATGACAACGTGTTTGTTCCTCTGTTGACCTTCCACATTCTGTTGGTCGTGATCGGACTCATTATGGCCATTTACATGATTGTCCTGGGATTCCGTTCTCAAACCTTCGTCGACGGCCGACGTAAGTTGCACGAGGCCATCCTGCAAACCACCGGGAAAAAAATAGCAGGCATATTTGGCGGGGTGACGGCTCTGGTGTTGCTGTTGTTTTTCAGTCGCGTGGCCGCCAGCGGGTTTTCCATGGGCAAATTCGGCGTCTATCTCGGACTGCTCATCCTCATTGCCGTGGTGTTCGGTGTCGAGGTGGCCATCCAGCGCATGTGGCCGAATGGCGCGCGGCGTCATCGAATCCTGGGCCGGTTTACCATGGTGGTGTATTGCGTGTTGTTCCTGACCGGCAGTATGACCTATACCATGCTGTATATTTTGTATCCCGGACGAATCGGGTAGCCTTGTGATGCACTGTGCCTGCGGCTCGGGTTTCCGATATGAGACCCTTGAAGAATGGGAAGAGGTCCAGGTCTTCCTGCGCTATTTCTGTGAACGTTGTGGCCTTCGTCTGGGGATCGAGACGGACCACCGCAATGCCGGCTTGCTGTTCGACCGCCTGGTCTGGACTGATGAGGCTCAACATCGGTTGGACCGGTTGCCACCGTACGTGGAACCGCTTGTCCGGCGGGAGGTGGAAGACTATGCGGATCGAAAAAGCATCAAAGTGGTCTCGACCGACATCATGACGGAAGCCCGGAACCATGGGATGGTGTCCTGGCATCCCGACGCGAAACGACGTTTGTCCCGCATCCCGGGACCGGTGCGCGCGATGGCGCGCGTGGAATTGGAGCGCACAGCCCAGGACAGAGGCCTGTCCGAAGTCACGGTGGAGTTGATGGAGGAGATCAAGACCCGCTATTTCGGTATGGCGACCCCGAGGTCGTAACGCGCCGGACGTCATTCTCTCAACGGATGAGTGCACACATACAGGAATCCCTCATGCGGACGTGCAGCCTGCACCACAAGAGAGAAAAATGGGGACGCCTCTATCCAATCTGTCATCCTCGACAGTTTTCATCGAGGATCCAGGGTTTTTGTTTTTTCTGTTCGTGAAGATAAAAGACACTGGATTCCCGATGACTAACGTCGGGAATAACAGAAGGGGGCTATTTTCATGTCAATGACAGTTTCTGTCCCTTGAGAGATTCCGATGCTGCATCGACTCGTACTCCGGGTGATTCCCCAACTGAACGCGGTTGTCACTGAACCCGACGTTCGAAGGCGGAAGCGTTGGGTGATGCTCGCTCCGGGGTTTGTGGCTTTTGTCCTTTATCGTCTTTTAAAGGACGTGCTCCCGTTATCCGACCCGCTGGCTTTGTTGGCGTTCAGCGGCCTCCTTTCGACGCTCACCGCGTATTGGGCGTATGCGATGGGACGTCGGGAATCATTCGCCCGAATTTATCAAACCGATGGTCCCGGTCGTCTTCTCTGGATCGGCGGATGGATCGGGTTTGTCTACGGCGTGCAGCTTTCGTTGTTGGTGTTGGCGATCCTGGCTCTTTTCGTCGATTACCATTTTCTGGTTCACCCTGAAGGCCCGGCCATGATGGCCCTGATTATCCCTTGTACGTCGGTCACTCGTGATGCCTTTGAAATCGGCCACGTGGTCCGCATGGAATCCCAGGGTGTGCGGATGGTGACCTTTCCCGACGGCAAATCATTCCGTGAGTTACTCCAACGCGACTTTCCACATCTGGCCCGATGGGTGGCAGCGGGGTTCGTGACTGGGGGGGCGACGGCGGTCCTGTCCCGGCTCGGCTGGACCGGCGATGGGAGTGAGGTCGGCCCGGCGATTCTGGTGTGTCTCGCAGCGGCGTGTCTCGCTCATGGAGCCTTTTTGTCCGGGAAACGTCCGCTCGACGATTTCTCGGATCGCTTCAGAATAGAATCGTGGTGGGAGGCCTGCCGGTTTTGGGCCTGGCCGTGTTTGACTTTTGCATTTACATACTATTTAGTGCAATTCGGCCTTCTTGTGTTTGTTTTGCGGCTCGAGGAGGCGGCTCTGTTCGTTCACCTGGTCGTCGGTGGGGTGACCGCGGGGATGATGGCGGGGTATGGCTACTTTTTGGGGGCCCGGGTGTTTGTCGAGTCGCAAACACAAGGCGGGATCTCCGAAGGTTTGGCACGTTGTCCGTTCGTGATGGAAATTTTGGCCAAAACCGGATGGGTGACGTCGAGACCCAAGACCGGTCCCGTCGAAATCAGGCAAGGAGAGCCCTCGCGAGAGATGCTTTCATGAAATTGTCAATTTGCCTGTTGTGTGTGCTGGGCTGGTTGCTCGTCGTTCCCATGCCGGGGTGGGCCGGTTCCGATGCCCCTGCCCTTACCGAAGACGTCTACTACAAGACCGACGGAATCCCCCAAGGCCCTCCGGCCGCGGAAACCGTATCCACCTACCCCCATTGGCAACCGCTCAATAACCGGATCATCATCTGGCTCGTAACGCAGCAGCATACGTATTTCGGCGGGTTCGTCCTGGCGCTGCCGTTGTTTGCGTTCCTCCTGGAATTTTTCGGCCTCACGCGCCGTGACCCGCAGGCAGCCCAACGCTACGACGGACTTGGTCGCGATATTCTTCGGGTCGGGGTGCTCTCGCTCTCGGTCACGGCGTTGCTCGGCAGTGTGATGCTCTGTGCGTTCGTGACGTTCTACCCCGCTTTTATGCAATATATGGGATCGACGTTTCAACAGATGATGCCGTTGTATGCCGCGGTGTTTCTTGGTGAGTCCTTTCTCCTCGTGTTGTACTACTACAGTTGGGACCGCCTGGCCCGGGGAGCAGGGAAATGGGTGCATCTGTCGATCGGGGTGCTCGCGAATGCCATGGGAGTGCTGTTACTCCTGTTGGCCAATTCCTGGGCGTCTTTTATGATGGCGCCCGCGGGGGTGAATGCCGAGGGACAGTTTCTGGGGAACGTCTGGCATTTATTGCATTCGCCGTTATGGAATCCGCTCAATGCCCATCGGTTCCTGGCGGATATCATGTCCGGGGGAGCCGTGGTCGTGGCCTATGCGGCGTATCGGTTTTTGAAAACCCGGGTCCAGGACGAGCGGGCGTATTATGATTGGGTGGGTTACGTGTTCATTGTCGTGGTGGTGTGTGCCTTGCTCCCCATGCCTTTTGCCGGGTATTGGCTGATGCGCTCCGTGTTCGAATTCCGTCAGGAGATGGGCATGACCATGATGGGCGGATTGTTGTCCTGGCTGTTCGTGGTTCAAGCCACCACCATCGGTGCGCTGTTTCTCGGCATCAATTATTACATCTGGCAGTCCCTGGGACGGTTGCGTGGCGGAGAACGGTATCATCCATATTTCAAATTTATCCTCGGGGGCCTGATGGTGGCGTTTCTGGTCTGGTTCACTCCCCATACCATTGCCATGACCCCCAGTGAAATGAAAGCGATGGGCGCGGCGCAACATCCGGTCATTGGGCAATTCGGGGTGATGTCCGCAAAAAACGGCGCCATTAATATCATGATCTGCCTGACGGCCTTGAGCTATCTGTTGTATCGCCGCGCTAATCGCGTCGTGACCGTCCCTTGGGCTGCGGCGGGCAACGTGGCGATCGGGGTCTTGTTCATTGGGGGCATGGTCAATATCGTCTGGGTCGCGATTTACGGGTTTTTTATCCCCGCGCATATCCGGGTGGGCTTGTCCATTCCACAGGGGGCGACTACGGCGACGGTCCTGCTCGGAGGGTTGGTGATCAATCATTTTCTGTTGAAGGGGAGCGAGATTCGAGGTCCCATCCAATGGGGCAGGATCTCCGTACGCGGAATGGTGGCGTTGTTCGGAGTCGCCGCGACCTTTTCCTGGGTGATGGGGTTGATGGGATATATCCGGTCAGCCGGTCGATTGGGGTGGCACGTGAATGAATTGATGGCGGATCTTTCCCCTTGGTCCTTCACCCCTGCCATTACGTTTGCAGCCAAGATGGTGACGATCAATATGGTGGTGTTTTGGGTGTCGGTATTTTTCATGTTTTGGCTGGCCACGAGGGACAGACGGTTGGCCGTCGTGGAACAGGATGTCCCGGCCGAAACCGGAAACGTCTCTTTCGTGCAGGCGTTCTCAAGAGAGGAGTCGGCATGAGAGCGGGGAAGATACTCATGACGTCCGGTGCCCTGCTTGCGCTCTTCGTCCCCTTTTTCACCGCGAGTGGGCCGGCTTTCTCGCAGGTGGTGACGCTCGAAAGTTTTCAACATCCGGATGAAGAGCAATTCCCGAAAGGATGGGACGGGTCACGAAGTACGATCACCGCAAGAGATGCCTATGCCATTCACGGGGAAGGAGACACCGCGTTTCTGAAAGGCAAGGGCGCGAACCAACGAGTGTATACCAAGAACATCGATTGGGATCCTCGGACTCACCCAATTTTAACGTGGCGGTGGCGCTTGCACGTCGTCCCGGAGAAGGCAGAATTTCTCGCGGCGGTCTTTGCGAATCTGGATACGGATTTGATGTTTATTCCGGTATCGACGAAGTACGTCTGGAGTGGCACGAAACCCAAAGGCGCCGTGACCGATGGCGGCATGTTCGGCGCCGCGGAGGTCGTGGTTCGTTCGGGCCGCCGGCCGTTAGGAGAATGGGTGGAAGAAGAGGTCAATGCCTACAAGGACTTTATCGAGATTCATGCTCATGAACCCGCTCCGAAGGCGTGGGGCATTTCGCTTCAAAGCGGCCCGGGCGTGGAGATCGATTTCGGTTCAATCGAGGTTCGTGCGAAATAACGGCTCACGGCCTTCCGACGAAAAGGAGCCCTTCGATTTCTAAGGGAACCGTTATAGACGTGCTTCTCGGCGTGGTGGTCATGGGGACGGTCGGGGTGCTCATTGGCATCCTCCTGGGCGACTCTTTTCTGTATTTTGCCACAGGGCTGGGGGTCATGTTAGGGGTCGGGATCGGTCTCATTGGCGGGCGGCGGTTTTTTTTCGGGATTTTTGCCGGAACGGTTTTAGGGGGTCTGCTGGCCTGGGCCGTTTCCGGCCCTGAAAACATTACGGTCGGGGCGGGGTCCGGCGCGGCGATGGGCGGATTTTTGGGGATTTGGATTTCGATGTTGCTTGACGTGTTTTGGCGAAAACCAGTGGAGGCCTCTTCCGACCACGAAGGGTAGCGCCTGGACAGGAAGAGCGGGCGGTTCAATCCATCCGGGCATAGGAATCAGAAGCATGGAAAATCGCGGGGTGCTTATCGGCTCCATCATCTTTGTCTTTGCCTCGTTTATCTTGATGATGGTCATGCTGATCTACGAGACGTATAAGGGGAAACAGGAAATGGACAAGTTGGTCTCGAATTCTCAAACGGCCAAACCTCGAGTTATCGCCCCGGTGAAAGTCAAGGATTATTCGATGTATCGTACATTGGTCGGCAATGAAGGCCGTGAGATGGTCGAAATTCCCGAAGGGCCTTTTACCATGGGGCATGATCAGGAGGACCCCGATGAAGCCCCTGCGCATCCGGTGTACGTGAAGACGTACTTCATCGATCTCAAGGAAGTCACCCAGTCGGAATACGCGCGTTTTGTCAAGATGACCAAGCGGGAGCAACCTCAGGTGCCGGTTTTTGAAGAAGATATTGCCAAACTTATGGACCCCGATTTTCCCGTGGTGGGCATTGGTTGGAATGATGCCTTTGCCTATTGCCGGTGGGCAGGGAAGCGGTTGCCGACCGAAGCCGAATGGGAAAAGGCCGCTCGTGGTGAGGGCCGGCGACTCTATCCTTGGGGGAATGAGTTCAACTACATGGTTTCCAATATTGACGGAGAGGACGATGGGTTCAAGTATTTGTCGCCCGTGGGCTCTTTTGAAGGCGGGCGTAGTCCGTATGGGGTCTACGACATGACGGGAAACGTTGCCGAATGGGTGGCAGATACCTATGACGCCCAATATTATCAAAATTCACCATTTCGCGATCCTCCCGGTCCGGACAGCACGGAATTTAAAGTCATTCGAGGCGGAACTTGGCGAGATTCCAAACTCAACGCGAGATTGACTAAACGGTTTTCAGCCAAAATGTGGAGAACCGACGCGACGATCGGGTTCCGTTGCGCCCAGGACGTCGAGGCCGTACGACAAGTATCCTGACGGAGCCGGATCGGGGGGCTATCGAGGTTGCGCGACCATGGACGGGAGATTGAAACTGATCCTGCTTGCCGTGATTTTATTCATGGTGGGCATGCCCATGTCGGGAATTCTGCGTGGGACCAAGGCTCCTCCCCCTGATCCCGAGCTTGCGGAGGTGGTCAAACCCGTGCAGGCGACCGGGACTTCTCCCTCAGACCCACCCCAGCCGGTCATCCAAGAAGAAATGGTGTTTATTCCTTCCGGGCAGTTTGTTCAGGGGACCAGCCAGGGCGGGTTTAATGAACGCCCCGAGCGTCTCGTGACCCTCGAGGGATTCTGGATTGACCGGTTTGAGGTGACGAACCATCACTATCGCGTATTTGTTGAGCAGACAGGTCATCGAAAACCGGGCCCTCCGTCTCGCTATGCCAAACGGTTAGCCCAATTGCGTGGGCCCAATCAGCCTGTTGCCTACGTCTCCTGGCATGACGCCGATGCGTATTGCAAATGGAAGGGAAAACGTCTGCCCCAGGAAGCCGAATGGGAAAAGGCGATGCGAGGGATAGACGGCCGGTTGTGGCCCTGGGGAAACTCCCCGAGAATCCACAAGGCCAATCTGGGAGGGGTCGAAGACGGCTATGAAGCTACGGCCTCCGTTGGCTCGTTCCCATTGGATCGAAGCCCTTTCGGTGTGCATGACGGCTTCGGAAACCTGATGGAATGGACCGACAATTGGTATGAAGAGCAGACTCGCGATCGCAGTGAACCCGGAGAAGCGAATTTTGCCGATCGTGGAGGATATAAGACGCTACGCGGTGCCGGGTATACCAGCTATGGAAGCGACTTGAGGATTACGGCCAGAAATTTCATGGTTCCCGACTTTCGGGATGAAACCATAGGCTTTCGTTGTGCGGCGTCGGGGCGGGAGCCACCTGAGCGCACGCTGGCCGCTCGTCCCCAGGATTAGCGAAGGCCGGAGTAGGCTAAAGAAAGTCGAAGTAATACAGGATCAAGAAGACGGCTAAAAGAATATTGACAACCATTCCGGCCAACACTATAATGTCGAACAATTTTGCATTATTGCGCATTTATTTAGCCACCTTCACGAAAAGTGTTTGTTCAGTATCATATCTTGAAGAAATGTGTCAAGCGTATAAATTATTAAGGTCAAACATTTAGAAGGAAAATTGAGATGGCGAAAAGTGATCCGCTCGAGATCAAGCTGGGCAAGGCAGTGTTCTACGTGACGTGTGCCGTAAGTTTGTGGTTTTTCTATTGGTTTGCCGGCATACAATGTCCTTGTTGAAAAAAGGACTGGATGGAAGAAATAAGGAGGAGGCGTTTACATGCAGACAGTTCTGTACCTCATCATTTCAATCGTGATTTCCGTGGCATATTTTCAGTTCCTCGACTGGGCGCTGATGGATATGCAGGGTTTGGATTATTTCTATATTCTGAGGTGAGGAGCCTCGTTAGCAGCAGTCATCCTGAAAAACTGGACAATTGGCATAAAAGGTTTTTTATTCTTTGAATAATTTCAAAGAAAGAAGGAGGTTGGTCATGGGTCGCCTCAAAAGTCGACAGTCCGGGAAGAAATTCCTGGCAGTCACTGGTCTTTTTGCAATGGGAGTCATGCTGTTGCTCCCGATCTTTGTGGCACTGCCGGCCTTGGCCGGTGGGGGTGCTCCCGCAGCAGGCGGGCCGCCTCCCGATGTCGTCGCCGCCGAGGAAGCTGAAGGGGTGGAGGGCGAAGAAGCAAAAGTCGAAATCGGGAGAGACGTCTATTACAAAACAGAGGGCCCCGTCGTCGGTGCGCCGGCTCCAAAGACTGCCGATACGGAAGAATTTTATCCCCGCTATAATTTCGAAAGCCGGGTCCTTCTCTGGGTGGCCAATCAGCAGCATCTGTACTATGGCAGCTTTGTGTTGGCCGTGCCGATCTTCTGTATGTGTATCGAGTTTGCCGGGTTGGTGAGCAAGGACAAGGCGATGGCGAAGAAGTATGACCAATTGGCGTACGACTTTGTGAAAATCAGTCTGACCGCCTACTCGCTGACTGCCATCCTCGGTGGTATTCTTATCTTCACGTTCCTGACGTTGTACCCTGCTTTCTTTGGGTATCTTTCCAGCATTTTCCGCCCGGTGATGCACATCTACGCCTTGATGTTCGTGGCGGAAAGCGGAACCCTCTACATCTACTACTATGGATGGGACAAGATGAAAGATGGGTTGCTGAAATGGCTCCATTGCAGCATGTCGGTGGTGTTGAACGTCATCGGGACGGTGTTGATGTTCCTGGCCAATTCCTGGATTGGTTTCATGATGTCACCCGCGGGGGTTGATGAGCAGGGACGATTTCTTGGAAATATCTGGCACGTGCTTCATACGGCGCTCTGGAATCCCCTGAACGTGCACCGGATTCTCGGGAATATGGCCTTTGGTGGCGGCGTGGTGGCGGCGTATGCCGCGTACCGGTTCCTGTCGGCAAAGAATGATGAAGAGCGTGCCCATTTCGATTGGATGGGATATATCGCGATGTCGCTGGGCGTGGCCTTCCTGATCCCTCTGCCGTTCGCCGGCTATTGGCTCATGCGCGAGGTGTATGCCTACCGTCAGCAAATGGGAATTACCCTGATGGGCGGGCTGTTGGCTTGGCTGTTCATCATTCAGGCCACCATGATCGGCATCCTGTTTTTGACGACGAACTATTATCTCTGGCAAGCCCTCGGAAGAATGACCGGAGGGGAGAGGTTCCAGCGGTATATCAAGTATTTTGTGTTCATTTTAGTCGTCGGACTATTGGTCTTTATCACTCCCCATACTATCGTGATGACTCCGGCTGAATTGAAGGCCATGGGAGGCCAGCAGCATCCCGTATTAGGGAACTATGGCGTGATGTCTGCTAAAAATGGGGGGATTAACGCGATTATCATGACCACGATCGCCAGTTTCATATGGTATCAGCGTGGCAACAGGGTCCCGGCGGTGAAATGGGCAAAATTCGGAAATATCTTCCTGATCACCTTCTTTGTGGTGGCCCATCTGAATAACATTTGGGTGGCCTGTTACGGGTATTTCATCCCGGCGAACGTTCGAATCGGCCTCTCTGTTCCACAGGTGGCCGGAACGCTCTCGTGCCTGTTCTTCGGATCGGCGTTAAATCTGGCCATGCTGAGTAAGTCCAGGGAACTCGGACCGATTCGATGGGGTCAGATTGCGCCACGATCACAGTATGCCCTGATTATGCTGGCAACGGCCTTTACGTGGATGATGGGATTGATGGGGTATATCCGGTCATCGGTGAGGTTGTTCTGGCACGTCAATGAGATTATGCGGGACAATTCGCCTTGGGCGTATACGCATACCATTGGGTTTGGGGCGAATGTGATCTCCTTTAACGTGTTGTTCTTCTGGATCACTATTCTGTTTGTCTTTTGGCTTGGAGCCCTGGGTGCCAAGAAAGCGCCCGTGCCCGCGACGCAACCTGTTCCTGGTGGGGCGCCGCAACCTGCAACTGGTCATTAATCATTAACTTTGCATGAAATACGTAAAATGAGGCTATCCTGAAAGTAGCGATCAGGGTAGCCTCATTTGTGGAGGGGGCAAGGTGGTTGAATTAATTACGGAAGCGATCTCGATTGGATGGCCTGCATTCGCCTTTTTGCTCGGGCTATTGGTGTATTTTCAGGCGAAATTGACAGATCCGGTTCAGAAGAGAAATGTCACGTTTAAGACGTTTATCGGTATTCTCTGCGCGTTCATGGCCTTTATGGCCATTGCGAATTACAAGAATAATTTCTACGGGGAAAGTCGTCTGCTGCCCGTCTCATTGGTGATGATTACCTGTTTGGCCTACATCATGGGTATTTATTTCACCAATATCGGGGCCCTGATGAAAATTGGCGGGTTCATGTTTTTTGTGGCTGCTGCGCTGTCCGGGTATGGCAATTGGTTGCCTCAGGTAGAGGGAGGATTTCCGCCACCGGAGGTGAAACTGGACTTTCAGAGTATGACTCCCCAGCAACTGGGAGATGAGGGCGAAAAAATTATTTTCGGCGGCTTGGGACAAAGTAAGGTGCAGGGGGCTATCGGGAAAGGCCAATGTCCCTTGTGCCATGGGTTCAATCAGGGATTCCTGAGTGAGCGAGCCCCGAATCTTTGGGACATTCCGGCCCGGGCAGAAGAACGGCTGAAGCACGAAAAATATCATATGAACGATCCTGCTTCACGGGATACGGTGCAAAAAGAGGCGTTTGAGGGATCGGGGACAGCCACGACCGGACAAGAATATATTGCCGAGTCGCATGCCTGTCCGAACTGTTTCGTCGTGCCGGGCTTCGGTGTGAAAGGAACGAACGACACGGAAAGCCCCATGCCCAGAATTCACAAGCCGCCGATTTCGCTGACCCTCGGAGAATTGGCTGCGGTGGATACATGGCTGTACGTGCGTGAAGGGAAGGAAGCCCCTACGTACGAGGAAATTCAAGCCTCGTATGAAAAATTCATTCCCGAAGGAGACCGGCCTCAGGCCAGTTCCGGCGATGAAGCGGCGGCCGGCGGCGTGTTGGCAACCGGCGAGGAGCCCATTACGGATCTCTTCATGAAAGCGGGTTGCCCCGCCTGTCATACGATTCCCGGCATTGAAGGCGCAACCGGAAAAGTAGGGCCTTTGTTGATGGAAGGCAGTAATGCTCCGCAACGGTTGAAGGATCCGGGGTATAACGGACATGCGACGTCGACCCGTGAATACATCACCGAGTCGATTCTGAATCCCAGCATGTACGTGGTGAAAGATTTCCCTGACAACCAAATGCCGAAGGATTTCGGCCAAAAGTTGAGTGCGGGAGCCGTCAACAAAATCGTGGATTATCTGTCCAGTTTGAAAGAGGGGCAGGATCTGCCTTCGATAGAAGATTTCAATTAATCCTTAAACTCTGTCATTCAGAAAACGGGAGTTTAATACGATGACCTGGTTAAAGTTGGTTGAAGGCTACATGCCGATGCAGATGATTTCGGAGCTAGCCGGTTCGATTTTGGTGTTTGCGTTGGTCAACTGGGCGCTGAATCGGGCCGGCATGGGGATTCCCAAGTTCTGGGCGGGGATAGGGGTCTGGATCTACATCCAACTCTATCTGAAGTACCGCATTTATCCGCCCATTCCGTTTAGTGTCCGGGCCATCTACGGCACGGTGTCGGGATGTGGGATTTTCATGTGGGTATCGGGGTCGGAAGGCGAGTGGCAGGAGTTCAAGCGACCGATTCTCAACGTGATGGACGGGATCAGCGGCTTTCACAAGGGCGTGCGAACGGCGGCGTTGATCGTCATTCCCTTGGCGTTGGGGGGCTTTGCCTACAATTCCTTCCTGCCAAGTTTTGAAGAACCGATCGAGTTGCGCACGGTGCATCCGGCGCCGCCGGCGACGACGAAAGTGCACGGCAAGACCTTTGTCCTGCAAGTCGTGGAAAACCCCTATCGGGTGAACGACGATGGCAAGTACGACCAGGCGTTTACGGATGCGCGGATCGTGGAGCAGGCCATGGGGCGGTTGATGAAGGACGTGAACGACCCGAACTACAATCCCTGGGATCCCAATGCGGAGGGCTACATCAAATACGTGCGGGAAGGCGGCGAGATCTTTTTTCAGAACTGCCACTTCTGTCACGGAGACAATTTGAATGGCCGAGGGTTATGGGCGTATGCGTTCAACCCGATTCCGGCGAATTTCACGGACGCGGGCACGATTGCGCAGCTCCAAGAAACATTTGTGTTCTGGCGGGTGTCGAAAGGCGGGATCGGGCTACCGGGGGAAGGCTTCCCCTGGGCCTCGGTGATGCCGCCGTGGGAGCAGCACCTGACCGTCGACGAAATCTGGAAAGTGGTGATGTTTGAATACTGGCACACGGGCTACTATCCCCGGACCTGGGATTAAGCGAAGAGGAGCGGAGACGACCCATGAGCAAGAGCAGATATGGAATCAACGTGGCCCGGTGGGGGGTGTGCCTGGGGTTCAGTGTCCTGCTGGGTTTTTTGGGCCTGCCCCTGAGCAGCATGGCCCAGGAGGACCTTCCAGAGGGCTTCAAGCAGCAAGGTTTACCATCGCCCCCGCCGGCCGAGCAGATTGAAGCCGGCAAGCGGGTATACTTTACCAAATGCGTGTGGTGTCACGGGGTGGAAGGGGCCGGGGACGGCCCGGGGGCGGTACGGCTGTGGCCGCGGCCGCGGAACTTCAACGCCGGCACCTTCAAGATCCGGCACACGGCCAGCGGGCAATTGCCCCTGATCGACTTGGACCTCTTGCAAACCGTGACGCACGGGCTGCCGGGGTCGGCGATGCCGTCGTGGGAAGGCATTCTCACGGAGCAGCAACGCAAGGACGTGCTGGCGTTCGTGACCACGCAATTGGTGCAGGACCGTTCGTGGCAAGACGAAGAATTTGAGGAATTTTTCGTGCTGGAGTTGGAGAAACTCGCCCCGAAAGAAGGCACACCGGAGTCCATCAAGCGCGGCTCGGAATTGGTGGTGGAGAAGAAATGTATCGAGTGTCACGGGCTGGAAGGCCGTGGCGACGGGAACGCGTTCAACCTGAAGGACGACTGGGGCTTCAGCATCCAACCGGCAGACTGGCACAAATGCTGGAACTTCCGGGGCAGCCGTCAAGATCCGTACAATGTGAAGAACATTTTCCGCACCTTCTCCACGGGACTGAACGGCACTCCGATGCCGTCGTTCGCGGACAACACCAGTGTGGACGAGCGGTGGGACATCGCCAATTACGTCAACTCGCTGTGTGAGCGGGAGCAGGAGATCAAAGCGCCGCAAGGCACGGTGACCGACGAGACCGCGCTCACCTTCTCGACCTCGCAGCCGTTGGGGATTGATCCGTTGACGGACAAGCCCAAGAGTAACTTTGTGGTTCCATCGAAATTCGTGGAAGGCGACCTCCCCACGGACGAAAACGACGAGCGCTGGAACCTGATTCCCCGGCGATGGATCGCCATGGGCGGGCAGATTACGCATAAGCCGAGGAACTTCGTGAACCGGATCGACGATATGTGGGTGCGAGCGTTATACAACGAGACGCATATCGAGTTCATGTTCCGGTGGGATGACCGGACCAAGAGCATTCAGGAGGATGAAGTGGACTGGGATCCCACGGAAGTGAACCTGGAGGATTATGGGGTGGAAGAGCAAGCCCCGCAGGGCACGACGTTTGAAGAAGACCCGTTCCATCAGGAATCGATTGCCGCCAAACAAAAAGACGGCTATGCCGTGTACAACGACGGGGTCGCGTTCCAATTTCCGATCAAATGGCAAGAACTCCCGGCACCCAGGAAGCCACGGTATTTCTGGGGGGATGAAAGATTTGCCGCCGACATTACCAAATGGACGGCGGATGGGACCCTGGGGGTGTACGAAGGCACTGGCTGGGATCAGGACTTCACCGAAGTCGACTTTCAGGAGGAAGTCGAAGTGGTGAAAGCCGAGTGGGCCAACGGGCAGTGGACGGTGATCGTCAAGCGGCCCTTGAAGGGGGACTACGACGAAGTCGCGTACCTGGAGCAGGGCAAATACATCCCGATGGTCTTCTTTGCCTGGGACGGGCACAACGGGGACGTGGGGAGGAAGATGGCAGTGTCCGCGTTCTATTACCTGGTGATGGAACCCCCGATTCCGATGAGCACGTACATCTATCCGGGGCTGATTACCGTCGGAATCGTGATTATTGAAGGCTGGGTGTTGGGGCGGCGCGCCAACCGGCGCAAGGACAAGGGTCAGGCCTGAGGCGGCACGCGCCACGGAGCCAACGAAAAGGGGGGTGGACTCAGTCCATCCCCCTTTTTTTATTATGCGTGGCAGGGGTGATCTCGTCTGCCGCCTGAAGGGGCAGCCGGGCAAAGGTAGCGTCAGGCGCTGCCCTTGACTGAATCAGGGATGAGGCAGCGACAAATACAAGAGTGAGAACGGAAGAGGTGATTCAAGAAATTTCAGGTGTGGTCTTAGCCGGTGGGAAGAGCAGAAGAATGGGGATGGATAAGCGTTCTTTATCCATTCATGGAAAACCGCTCTTGGACAGGGTGCTGTCTGTTCTGCTTGATGTCTTCCCGGAAGTGTTGTTGGTGCTGGCTGAGGAGGATATATCAAGACACGAGGATAGAATAAAGATCGTCACCGATCTTGTCCCGGGATGTGCAGCCGTAGGGGGGCTGTATACCGGACTGTATTATGCCCGATGTCCTCGAGTATTCGTTGTGGCCTGTGATATGCCTTTTATCAACCCGGCCGTCATTGAGCTTTTTTCTCAAAAGAGCGAAGCAACGGATATTGTCCTCGCTCAATTGGTAAACGGGCTTCAGCCTCTGCACGGGCTGTATGCAAAAAAATGCCTCACGTGTTTAAAGGAAATGATTGATGCCCGAGACCTTCGTCTTCAAAATATGGCCGATCACCCGGGTCTGACCGTGCGGCGTATTCCTGAATCGGAGATTAGAAGCGTGGACCCTCAACTCCTTTCCTTTTTGAATTTGAATTCACCAGCCGACGTTGAACTCGCGAAAAAAATCAACCCTGGCTAATCCCCATACATGGGCAAATCGTCTCACGGCAAACCGGTTCCATCATCCATCTGTGGAGTGTTCTGCCTGACACAGGCGCAACACACGTCGATGATTGAAGAGCCCCTTTGCTTGCGAGGCCCGGAGAGGCTATGTTAGATTCCCACCCCTCTTCTCCTCCTTCTTATTGTTCGATACCGTCATGTCTGCTGGAATTGTTCAAGAACAGGTTGCCTCTGCCATTACCGACGCCCTGCTGCAAGCGCAGGAACGGGGCTTCTTGCAATCAACACATTTTCCTCAGCCTATCGTTGATTTTCCCAAGCGGGAGGAATGGGGAGATTTGTCCTCAAGTGTGGCCATGGTCATTGCGAAACAGGAAAAGCGACCGCCGTTGGAAGTCGCACAGATGATCGCCGATCAACTCCGGACCTCGTGCACGTTTCTGGAAAAGATCTCGGTGGCGCCACCAGGATTCTTGAATTTCTCGCTTCAGCAGGACTGTTGGTTTCCGGTACTCGAAGAGATCGAGCGGACGGGCGACCTGTACGGGCACAGCAAGATCGGACAAGGGCAACGTGTGCTCTTGGAATTTGTCAGTGCCAATCCCACGGGTCCGCTCCATATGGGACATGGACGTGGCGCGGCCCTGGGTGAAGCGTTGGCCAGATTGTTGAGATCGGCAGGGTATGAAGTCGACAAGGAATATTATATCAATGATGCGGGTCGTCAGATGAAATTGTTAGCCGACTCGGTGTATGCACGGTATCTTGAAATGCACGGCCGGGAATATTCGTTCCCCGAGGATGGCTACCATGGAGACTATATCAAAGCCCTTGCCCAAGCGATGGACCGGGTGAAGGGTATGGACCTGTTGGCTCTGAATCCGGAAGACGCTCGACGAGAATGCGGCCACTGGGCTTCCCGGGAACTCGTGCGAGCCATTCAAGAGGATCTTGCACAATTCGGAGTGGAGTTCGAGACGTGGTATAGCGAGGCGTCGCTGTTTGCTTCGGGGAGCATACAGGCCGCCCTGAATGATCTGGAGCAACGGGATTTGGTCTTTACACAGGATGACGCGACGTGGTTCCGGTCTTCTCGATTTCAAGATGAAAAAGACCGCGTGGTCTGCAAGCAGGACGGTGATTATACGTACTTGGCCTCGGACATCGCCTACCATTTCGACAAGTTGCGTCGGGGCTACGGATGGCTGATTAATATTTGGGGTGCGGATCATCATGGATACGTCCCGCGCATGCAAGCCGTGATCAAAGCCTTTGGCTATGGCGACGATTGCTTGCGGGTGGTCTTGGTTCAAATGGTGCGCCTGTTGCGGGGTGGCAACAAGGTTGAGATGTCCAAACGGGCCGGCGAATTCATCACGCTTCAGGACGTGGTGGATGAGGTCGGTGCCGATGCAGCCAAATTTTTTTTCCTGATGCGTCGTTCGGACACCCATCTTGAATTTGATCTGGAGTTGGCGAAGAAGCAGTCCAATGAGAATCCCGTCTACTATGTGCAGTATGCTCACGCGCGTCTTGCCAGTTTATTCAGGACGGCCCATGAACGAGGGATTCGTGTGTCTCCTGTCGGCGAGGCTCCCTTGTCCGCGCTGGTCCAGCCCGAAGAAATCCGGCTGATGAAACAGTTATCGGGGTTCCCCGGGTTGCTTGAAGCGAGTGCCATGGCCTTGGAGCCCCATCGCATCACGTTTTACCTTCTCGAACTTGCAGGATTGCTCCATGTTTTTTATTACAAGCATCGCGTCCTTCCGCCGAGAGTCGATGACGTCAAAGAGGAAGAGGCCGATGGGCCTGATCATGACGGGGATGCGAGTGAATTGGTCCGGGACGTGTTATCCCGGGAATTGACTATGGCCAGGTTAGTGCTGTTACAACAGGTTCAAACGGTTATTAAGAATGGACTCGGGTTGTTGGGAGTCAGTGCTCCGGAAAGAATGTAAGGATCGTGGCAATGTGGTTGATGCGCAGTCGGCTCAAGAGTCTCGATCAGCGGTTATCACTTTTCCGGTTGTCGACGAGACGTCGCCAGTACCCGGTTGAGGACTTATCGTGATGACCTTCTCCGTTGAACGGCAGGATCCGCAGTGCGCTGCCCGTTCCGCCGTGCTGGCTACCCCTCATGGCACCATAGATACCCCGGCGTTCATGCCCGTCGGCACGCTGGGGACGGTAAAGGGGATTTCGCCCGATGAGCTTCGGGGCTTGGGGTTCGGGTTGATGCTGAGTAACGCGTATCATTTGTACTTGCGACCAGGCCATCGACTCATTGAAGAGCAGGGCGGGCTACACCGGTTTACCGGATGGACTGGTTCGATTTTAACGGATAGCGGGGGCTTTCAATTGGTCAGCCTTGCCGATTTGCGGAAGATCACGGATGACGGGATAGCTTTTCGATCACACGTGGACGGGTCCGCACATCATCTTACGCCTGAGTTGTGTATGGAAATTCAAATGGCTCTGGGATCGGATATCATGATGACCTTGGATGAATGTCCGTCCCATCCATGTTCCGGAGAACAGGCCCTGGCCGCGGTCGTGCGGACGACGACGTGGGCGAAACGCTGTGCCGTGGCCGCACGTGATCGTCAACAAGCCTTGTTTGGTATTGTGCAGGGAGCGCTGGATGCCGGTTTGCGCCGGCGGTCCGCCCGTGAGCTGGTTGAGATAGGATTTGATGGATACGCCATTGGTGGTTTATCGTTAGGAGAAGATAAGCCTGCCTTGCTGGCCATGATTGAAGTGTCGGTCGCCGAGCTTCCCCCCTCCCATCCTCGTTACCTGATGGGGGTCGGCCTTCCCGAAGACCTCGTCGAAGGCGTCATGCGCGGTGTGGATTTGTTTGACTGTGTGATTCCATCGCGTCATGGGCGGACGGGGTGGTTATTCACGACTCAGGGACGGGTCTTGATCAAACATGCCGAATATGCGAAGGATGAGGCACCGATCGATGCGCAGTGCGCCTGTCCGGTGTGTCGGAAGCATTCCAGATCCTATTTGCGGCATCTGTATCTGTCCAATGAAATGTTGGGGGTGCGCCTCAACACCATTCATAATCTCTGGTATTATCGAGAGCTGATGGAGACGATGCGTTCAGCGATTCAAGCCGGAACCTTCCTTGCTTTTCGCCGGAACTTCTATGAACAGCGTAGTCACTATGCGAAAAGCGCTGCGTATGCCGAACTGGTCGGCGTCGGGGCCCCGGTTGCGGTTGAGGGGTCCCCAAAAGGAAAGGATGGGTAAATGGGAATGGAGATAGCCTCGATAGCCTGGGCACAGGCGGGAGGGGCACCGGAGGGAGCGGCGGGGTTGTTCTCTCTGGTTCCTTTCATTTTGATTTTCGTGGTATTTTATTTTTTGTTGATCTTGCCGCAACAGCGGAAGCAAAAACAGCATAAAGAGATGATCACCAAGTTGAAGAAGGGCGATAAAATCATTACGTCCGCCGGCATGTGGGGGGCCATCACCCGGTTGGACAAAGACACCGTGACCGTGCAAATTGACGATAATACGAAAGTGAAGATTCAACGTGAGAATATTACCCGGTTACGGACGGATGAAGAAGGCTAGGGGACAAAGGGCAACCGCATGAAAAAAATTCGTGGCCGCTTGTTTCTTGTCTTGTTCCTGTCCGTGATTTCATTCTATCTGTTTCTCCCCTCGTGGCCCAGCCTGTACGACCGGGTCCCGGAAAGCGTCAGGTGGTTGATTCCCCCTCGCGGCGTCTCGCTCGGTCTCGACCTGCAGGGCGGTATTCATCTGGTGTTGGAGGTGGAAGAGGAACGAGCCGTCGAGATTGCCGTCGACCGTGCCGCCAAAGCCATGCAAGACCTGTTGACGGACAAAGACATTGCCTTCGACAAGATTGAAAGAGTCAGCAACCTCCAAGTCCAGCTTGATCTGTCGAAGGACGGCACGGTTGAAGAAACCGCGGAGCTTGTTCGTGATGAGTTCCCCTCGTATTTTCAGGTGTCCCTGGATGGCCGTACGTTGGTCGTCGAACTGCTCGGCAGCGAAGTGGATCGGATCAAGAACGCCGCCATTAATCAGGCATTGGAGACGATTCGAAATCGGATCGACCAGTTCGGCGTCACGGAACCGCTGTTGCAACGTCAGGGGCGCAAGGAGTTGGTGATTCAGCTTCCCGGAGTCAAGGATCCCGAGCGGGCAAAAAGCTTGATTCAAGATACCGCCCTGCTGGAGTTCAAAATGCTCGACGAGGACAATCAACCGGGACTCGGGTTGCCCCTGCAGGTCCAACGAAGTGAAGAGTCAACCATTCGAGAGAAATTTGCCGACAAGGTTCCCGAGGGTTCGGAAATTCTGTTTGAATCCGTCCCTGATCCCAAGGGCGGGGTTCCGGTGTTCAGCCGGCCGTATCTTGTGCGACAGGGGGCGGTGTTGACCGGCGACGTGTTGCAGGACGCACGCGTCAATTATACCGAATTCAGCGAAGTCTACGTAGGGGTGACGTTCGACAGCAAAGGGGCGAAAGAATTCGGACGGATTACCAGCGCCAACGTGGGAAAATTTATGGCGATCGTCCTGGACGGCACGGTCTACTCGGCCCCGCGTATCAATGAACCGATACTCGGCGGGCGGGCTCAAATTACAGGGAACTTTACCACGGACGAGGCGAATGATCTGGCGATCGTCCTCCGAGCGGGCGCCCTTCCCGCGCCGATGAAAACGATACAGGATCTGACGGTGGGGCCCTCGTTGGGACAGGACTCCATTGAGAAGGGTCTGAAGACCACGTTGATTGCCGGCGTGATCGTGTTGATCTTTATGGTGTTCTATTACCGGATGTCCGGGATGATTGCGGATGCGGCCCTGGTGTTGAATCTGCTCTGTTTGCTGGGTGCGCTGTCCGGGCTCAATGCCACGCTGACGTTGCCGGGGATCGCGGGTATTATTCTCACGATCGGGATGGGGGTAGACTCCAATATATTGATCTTTGAACGTATCAGGGAAGAACTGAGGCAGGGGCGCCCCGTCCGGTTGGCGGTCGATGCCGGGTATGATAAGGCCTTCTTGACGATTGTCGACTCCCACGTCACGACCTTGATTACCGGATTGGCGTTGTTTTTATTCGGCACGGGTCCCATCAAGGGGTTTGCCGTGACCCTGTGCCTGGGCATTGCGATCAATCTGTTTACCGCGTTGATCGGGACCAAAGTCGTTTTTGATCTCATCAATCGACGCAAACTCGAACGGTTGAGCATCTAACGTGTCTTGAGGTTGAAGATGTTGGAAATTGTCGGAAAGACGAATATCGATTTCATGGGGAAACGTCACGTGGCCTTCGGTGTCTCCGGCCTGCTGGTTCTGCTTGGATTGCTTGCTCTCGTGCAGATAGGAACCGGAGCCGCGAATCTCGGCATCGACTTTGCCGGCGGCACGGCCGTCCAATTGAAGTTTGAGAATGAGATCGGGCTGGAACAGGCCCGCCAGGCGCTTGGGAAACACGGCTTACATGAAGCCGAGCTTCAGGAATTCACCCAGGATCATAAACTCCTGATTCGCGTGAAGACGGAAGGCACGCTTGAACAAAAGATCGCGGAACGAATCGTGGAGGTGTTTGAGCAGGAGTTCAGTCATAACAAATTCGTAGTTGATTCGAGTACGGAAATCGGCCCGACGATCGGGTACCGTCTTCAACAGGACGCCTTGCTGGCGATCACCATTTCCCTGATCGGGATCATCCTGTACGTTGCCACGCGTTTTGAACTGCGATTCGGCGTGGCCGCGGCAATTGCGACCTTTCATGACGTCTTGGCCGTCCTGGGCATCTATTATCTCCTCGACAAGGAAATCACCTTATTGGTCGTGACCGCGTTGCTGACCTTGGCCGGGTACTCGCTGACCGATTCCGTCGTGGTCTTCGACCGCATTAGAGAAAATCTTCGCGCCCGGCGACGTGAGACCATCTTGAACATTATCAATGCCGGGATTAATCAGGTGCTCACCAGAACCTTGATCACGACCTTGACGGTGGTGTTGGTGTTAGTCCCCTTGACGCTGTTTGGAGGTGAAGTGCTTCATGACTTTTCTCTCGCGCTGTTAATGGGAGTCATCGTCGGGACGTATTCCTCCGTGTTCGTGGCGAGCCCCCTCCTGCTGGTGTGGCCTGGCGGAAAAGGCCGACTGTTGAGCCGAGGCGCTTAGCCCGCATTTCCCACCAGCCTCCTGCTGCGGGCGCCGCTTCCCTCACTGTGCCGGGCCGTACTCCCGCAAGCCCCTTCGACATAGTGTCAACTATGCCTTCAGCGTCTTGCCGTCCTTGCGCCCCAGCGCAGTGGCGTCTCGATTCCCTCGCGACGAAGCCTGGTGGGAAATCCGGGCTAAACTCACCGCCGTCTTGCGTGGCAATCCTTGACAAGGGTTGGCCTCTCTGAAACCATTCTCCTGAAGATTCAGACGTGACGTACCAGTCCGTTTTTTGAGGTATGACAGTGATGAAGCGGTGGATTTGGTCACAGAGTCTCCAGCGCAAGACGATTCTGGGAATGGTGCTGGTCGGACTTCTTCCCCTTGCCCTTTCGTTATTTCTGACCTACGTCGAAGAACGGCGGGCCCTTCGAGAAATTACCGGTTCGAACTTCAAGGGCATTGCCGTTGAAGTGGCGCGAAAAATTGAGACTCAAATCATGCGGGGCATTAATGAGGCTCAACAGTTAGCCACCATCCCCTTTATTCGTGCCGCGGTGAAGGAGGCGAACCGGAGTTACGAAGGGAGAGATCCCGAAAAAATCAAGGCCTTTATCGAAGAATGGAAAGAACGATGGCGGGCTCGACAAAACCCTCATGAATTCCCCGTCTTTGTGAACCGGATTGCGACGAATTACCTGGTTGACTGGCACGCCGTCAGAGAGTCCGACTATTTGGGGATTTTGGTGACCGATAACCAGGGAGCCCTGGTGCTCAGTTCCTTGCCGCAAGTGCGATTTTACCATGGTGATACGGAATGGTGGGAGGCTGCTTTTCAGCAGGGACAAGGACAGATTTACGTGAGTGATCTGACCTTCGATCCTTCCTTCGGCACCCACGTGCTGACCGTGGCTGTTCCCATTTTTGATCAAGGTCGTCATCAGGCATTGGGGACCGTCAGTATCCTGCTTCGCCGGGATTCGTTGTTTCGTTCGATTTCCGAGGTGACCGCCGGTGTGACCGGGCACGCCATGCTCATCGATGCGGATGGGACACCCCTGATTTGTCCGGTCTTGTCGCTGGAGCAACACACCGTGAATCAGGCCATGGTGGCCGTCATCAACGAAGCTCAGGCCGGATGGATTCAAGTGACGCAGGATACCCATGGCGCGAAGGATTCCCTGGTCGGGTATGCCCATTTGCGGATTCCGGAAACGTTGGCTTCTGAAAGTTTCCGGGGCAGACAATGGCTGACGATTGTACGGCAGAATCCCGAGGAGACTTATGCCCCCCTGCAACAATTACTGGTGAAGGTGGCGATGTACGGCGTCGTGGTGTTGGGCATCTTGTGGTTGGCGGGATTGGTTGTGGCTCGAAAGATCGTGAGCCCGATCCAAACCTTGCATGAAGGCGTGCAGCGCATCGGAGCGGGCAATTGGGATCATCCCCTCGTGCTGAAGACCGGCGATGAAATCGAAGCGCTTTCCCATGCCTTTAACAAGATGGTCGTCGACCTGAAGCAGTCGTTTTCGCAATTGAATACGCAAATGGAAGAAATCCGTCTCCTTGAGGAACGGTATCGTGATCTGATTGAGAATTCTCCCGAAATGATTCATCAACTCGACAAGACCGGTCGTTTTGTTCACGTCAATGAAACCGAATTGGAAAAATTGGGATACACGTTGGTAGAAATGCTTGCAATGCATTTGTGGGACATTCTCCCTCCTGAGAAGAAAGCGGACGTGCTCGCATACGTCAACCGGTTGCATACGCAACCGCGGAGCACGATTGAAACGGTGTTTCTCACGAGACACGGGACTCCGATCGACGTTGAGATTCACTCCACGGCCCTGATTAATTCGGAAACGGGTGACCTCGTGTACACGCGGGCGTTTGTCAGAGATATTACTGAACGGAAGGTGTTGCAACGACAGATTGACCGGTATACCACTCAGCTGGAGCAGGAGGTGGCCGACCAAACGCAACAGCTCTCCGAATCGGAAAAACGCTATCGTGTGCTGTTTGATCGCTCCGCGGATTCGATCTTTATGGTGGAGCCGTCCGGTGTCATCGCGGCGGTCAATGAACGCGAACAAGAAATGCTTGGCTATGCACCGGACGCCTTGCTCTCTCAATCCTTACTGACGCTGGTACCGGACTCATACAAAGAGACGGTCATGCGGTTGCTGGAAACAGCCGTTTCCAACGAAGAGAAAGTCCCGGCCACTGAATTGGAAGTGTTTGACGCCCGGCAGACGTTGCGAGCCGTGGAAATGGACGTGATTCGCGTGGGACAGGGTTCGACGCTGTCGATTATGGCGCAGCTTCGTGATATTACGGAGCGCAAGCTGTTGGAGGAACAACTCCAGCGGCATCGCGAAGAACTTGAGGAAAAAGTTCAGGCACGGACGCTGGAGATTCAGGAAACGCAAAAGTACCTGGAAAGTCTGCTTGAAAATGCCAATGACGTGATCTATACCCTCGATCTTGATCAACGGTTTACCTATGTGAACAACAAGGTGGAGAATTGGGGGTATCGTAAAGAAGATCTGCTGGGCCGGCCGTTTTTGACGTTACTCGCCAAGCGCCACCGCGGGCGTCGTCTGAAAGATATCCTCGAACTGGACGTCAAGCAGGAATATGAAGTGGAAGTGATTAGTCAAAGCGGGGAACTTCGGTCGGTACTCGTGAGTGTGTCACCCCTGGAAAATGAACGGTACAGCGTGATCGGGGTTCTGGGCATTGCCCGGGACATTACGGACCGAAAGCTCATGGAACAGCAATTTCGCAACACCGAACGATTGGCGTCCGTCGGGAAGCTGGCTGCAGGGGTTGCGCATGAGATCAACAATCCGTTGGGGGGAATTTTGAATTGTCTCTATAATATTCGGAAAGGAACGTTGCCGTCCGAGCGTCAGGAAGAATATTTCACGTACATGGAAGACGGGCTCCGGCGTGCCCAAAAAATCGTCAGACAATTATTGGACTTTTCCCAACAACACGAGCCTGAATTTTCCATGAATGACGTGAATGGGCTGGTCGACCGCGTGCTGGTGCTGACGAACCATGTCATTGCCGAGAAGGGTCTCCAGTTACACAAAGTCTATGAGCACGACCTGCCGCCGTTGTTTGTCGATCCGCAAATGATCGAGCAGGTGTTGACCAATTTGATTCTCAACGCCGTCCAGGCGACTGACGCGGGAGGGTCGATCATCCTGCAAACCCGCAGAGCCCACGAGCGTTGTGAGATCGACGTGGGAGATACCGGGTCGGGCATCCCTCCCGAGGTCCGTCCCAATATTTTCGATCCTTTTTTTACGACGAAAGGTACGGGCGAGGGTACGGGCTTGGGGTTGTCGGTGAGTTTGGGCATCGTTGAACGGCATGGTGGGCAATTGTCCGTGGAAAGCGAAGTTGGGAAAGGAACCGTCTTTACCGTGAGTCTTCCCTTGAGTGCAAACAGAGTCGCGCTGGTCAAGGTCTCCTGATGACTCGATCGGTCTTGATCATTGATGATGAGCCGCTGATGCGGTTGTCCATGCTGGATGCCCTCAAGGCCGAGGGGTATCACGTCCAGGGAGCCTCAAACGGTGAGGACGGCATTCAAAAAATCAAAACGAGTCGATACGATTTGGTGATCACCGATTTGAGAATGCCAGGAAGTGACGGTCTCCAGGTCGTCCGGGTGTGTAAGGAGTATTCTTCTGAAACCGAGGTCATTGTGATTACCGCGCACGGTTCGGTGGATACGGCGGTCCAAGCCATGAAACTTGGGGCTCATGACTACGTCACCAAGCCTTTTCCCATGGATGAACTCTTGATGACGGTCGATCGGGCGACCAAGGTCCAGGCGTTGCGGCAGGAAAACACGGCCCTTCGACAGGAACTCGAGGGAAAATTCAATTTCGACGGCATGGTCGGCAAGAATGAGCGCATGCGTCAGGTCTTGGAAAAAGTCAAACTGGTGGCTACCACGGATGCGACGGTGTTGATTTTTGGGGAAAGCGGAACGGGGAAAGAAGTCATTGCCAATGCCATCCATCGCAACAGTCCACGCTGCGGACAGGCCCTCATTAAAGTCAGCTGTGCGGCCTTGCCGGAAACCCTGCTGGAAGCGGAATTGTTCGGGCATGAGAGAGGCGCCTTCACCGGAGCCTTGAAGCAGCGGCTCGGGCGGTTTGAATTGGCCCATAAAGGCACCTTGTTCTTGGATGAAATCGGAGAAATCGCCCCGATGGTGCAAGTCAAATTACTCCGCGTTTTGCAGGAAAAGCGGTTTGAACGGGTCGGGGGCACGGAGACGATTGGCAGTGACGTTCGGCTCGTCTGCGCCACGCAAAAAAATTTGAAAGAAGAAGTCGAAGCCGGACGCTTTCGGGAAGATCTGTTCTATCGCCTCAACGTCGTCCAGGTGGCCCTCCCGCCCCTCAGGGAACGAAAGGAAGACATTCTGGTTTTGGCCGAGCATTTGCTGCAACGAAGTACGAGCCGGGTTCAACGCGTCATGAAAGGGTTTTCTGTGGCGGCCCGGGACGTGCTCCTCCATTATTCTTTTCCGGGAAACGTTCGCGAACTGGAAAATGCGATTGAACGAGCGGTGGCGTTGGCGCAGGAAGGAGATGAAATTCAGGCGTGGGATCTCTGCGGCCAGACCGTGTGTCCTTTCTTGGGAGGGCCGTTGCAATCCGGGTGCGGGTTTTGTCAGGAAGGGGTATCGAACGTCACGAATGCCCGGCAAACGGGCACGCTTGCTGAAGTGCGGGAACGTTGTGAACGGGAGTATATCCTGGCCGTGTTGGAGCGGGAAGGGTGGAGTCGAACCGCGGCCTCAAAATCCTTGGGCTTGTCGCGAAAAGCCCTCTGGGAAAAATGCAAGCGCTACGGCCTCGCCACTCCGGACACCGATGAGGGCGATGAATCATCAGACTAAGGCGCATGGGCACGCGTTCAGTCTTCCGACCCGTCTCCCCCTTTCCATAATTTCACGGTCCGGTCCCAGGACGCGCTCGCGAGATACCGGGCGTCCGGGGAAAAGGCGATGCCGCGAACGGGACCTGTGTGGTCCTTGATCACGCGAACCTGTCTTCTGGTCTGAATATCCCACATTTTGATGGTGTGGTCGTCACTGCAACTCGCCAAGAGTTTCCCATCCGGAGAAACGAGCAATCCTCGAATCCATTCAGCATGCCCTTTCACGGTGTGGACCTCTTTCATGTCGGGCATCTCAAAATATTTGATCGCGGTGTCCCGACTTGCGGTGATCATGGTCTGTCCATCCGGCGTAAACGCTATCGCTCCGATCCAATACTCCATCGGTTTTTGGAACGCGCCAAAGTCATCAACAAAAAACCCCCGCTGTTCGGTCTCTTCATCGTCGGGCTCGTCACGCCAATGGCCGTTATGCACGAGTTTTTCTTCACCGCTGGGCAGGACTTCGTACAATTTCAATTTACCGATGTCGCTTCCGCCGACGAGATGAATGCCATCGGGAGAAAACGCGGTGCAGACCGTCCAATGATGGTCATATTGATCTTTGCCGAGGAGCGTCATGACTTCGGTCCCGGTGGTGATCTCCCAGATTTTGATATCTTTATTCTGTCCGGCCCTGGCCAGCATCAGGCCGTCCGGGGAGAAGGAAAGGCTGGCAACCGCGTGATCATATTGGGTGAAAAGAAGCCGTATCGTCTCCCCCGTGTGAGGGTTCCAGAGTCGGATGGTTCTGTCGTCGCTGCCGGTCGCGAGGACTTGGCCGTCCGGACTGAAGGCGACTTGCCGGATATCGTTGGTGTGCCCTTTCAGGGATTTGATCATGCGACCGGTCTCAATTTCCCAGATGCGAAGAAAACGATCCGCGCCTCCGCTGACGAGCGTCAATCCGTCAGGGGCATACGCCACGTCCCAGACGCCGTGAGAATGGCCCCGAAAAGTCCGGACTTCGTGAATGCCTGCCTTCCAATATTCCAAGGCGTCGATAGGCGGCAATGCAGGTTTGGGTTCTTCAGTGAACGACGAGGGTGCCATGTGTGGAAGCGGGGGCTGATTCATAAAACGAACGTCCTTTCAGTGTGATCTTTGTCACCGCGGCCTTGCGTCTCAAAAAAAGGCCTGCCTATAATGCTTGTGACATTTCCGGAGAAGGATACTAGCGAGCCGTTGCGGGCGTCGTCAAGCGGATGCCCGAGCCGACAACAGGCGTGCCCGCGGTCACGATCCTTCAATGCAGGAGTCGTAACAGGTTAGGAGTGCAAGGATGGACATTCGATTTCAGCCGGCGTTGCTTCAAGAAGTCATAGATTCGTTCGCCGAAAAAACCGAGCGTGAGGGAGACCCCACTTATTACAATGAGTTTCATGAATTCGCCGATCCGGTGTACGAGAAGTTTTCCCTGGACGACCGGGAGCCGGAATTCAAGAAACTCTATCAACACCTCTTCGCCAAGTGGGGCTTTGCCGATATTTTGAGAGATGGATTCGCTGAATTTCCGGACTTGAAGGAAAGAGTCGGCATTGTTCTCGTTCGAGGCGTGCTGAAAGAAGATCAGGAAGGTGTGGACGTCCTCAGGAAGTGGGGGACCGTCGAAGAGAAACTGGCTCGTCAATTTGAGGAGAAAGGTCAAAAGGGCGTCGGGATTAAACTGATTCCTCGACGGTTTTATGATCCGGCCATCAACCGGTATCTCCGCCATGAGTTTACGCATATCTCCGATATGCTCGATCCCGCTTTCGGATACGACCCCGACACGAAAGTCGGCATGAATCCGGGTGAAGAGCATCTCCTCTTGAATCGGTATCGCGTGCTGTGGAGTTTGCACGTCGATAGCCGAATCGCCCGGTTGGGGAAGGAACCGATGTTCAGCCGGGAATATCGCTTGCGGGAATTTCGTTCCTGGTACCGGAAAATCCCTCCCACGCAAGTTGAGTCGGTATTCGAAGGACTCTGGCAGACGGAATATTTCACCCATGCCGAATTAGTGGAAATGTCTCAAGATACCGTCAGGGTGATGGAACGGGCGGTTGAAGTCGAAGAAGGTGAATTGCCCTCGGAGGTTCCTGCCAAGCCCATGCTGATGCCCGGGTTCCCGTGTCCGCTCTGTCGATTTCCCACCTATTCGTGGGTCGAGGATCTTGAAGAAAAAGTCGAACCGTACGTGCTGGATTATATCAGGGAAAATCATCCGGGCTGGGATGTCGAATACGGTGCGTGTGATCGTTGCGTGGAGGTGTACAGGCTTCGCGCCGCGGGCGTCGTCTAGGACGTGAGCCCAGGCCGCTACACCCGGCGGGTCAGAGAGGGATCGACAGAACGACGGATTTCAGTGGCCAGCCAGCCGCGCGTTGACCACATGAAAGAAGGGCCGGTGCATGGCACAATCTCCTCCAGGGTCCTCCCAAAAACCTGAGCCGTCCTACGGGCGCAGGAACTTTCTCAAACAGAGCGTCGTTTCCCTGGGTGTCACGGTGCATGAGTACGTCAAGCATCGGGATGCGGAAGACGCCAAGGCGGAACAACCGGAAAAAAGACGAACCGATTGGTTGCGACCGCCCGGCGCCCTCGACGAAGCCCAATTTCTTGAAAGTTGTACGGGCTGTGGAGAATGTGTGGATGCGTGTCCGCATGAGAGCATTCGGGTCCTCGAAGCCCATCATGTCTCCGACGGTCTTGATCGGGGAGCAACCCCCGTCATCTATCCGGACGAACAACCCTGTTACCTCTGTGACGACTTTCCTTGCATTGCCGCTTGTGAACCGGAGGCGCTTCGGCCAGTGGCCGCCCTCAAAGAAGTCAACATGGGAATTGCCGTTGTGTCTCAAAGGACCTGTACGGCCGGGCAAGGCTGTAACGCGTGTGTGGCCCAATGCCCGACGCGGGCCATTGCGATGGATTTTGCTTCGCTGTCTATTCGGGTAGAGGGGGATCTGTGTGTCGGATGCGGGCTGTGTGAGCATATTTGCAAGACGGTGAATGATCATATCGCGATCAGGGTCACCCCGGCGAGATTAGGCGCATTGCCGTAGGTTGAGAGGCGTACTTTTCTCGATCTCCCTAGAGCGAATGGTCGAAAAACCCTGAATTGTTGACGGGTTGGGCTTCATATTTTTAACTGGTTTTAGACCTTGACTTCGATCAGCAGTTGGCCTATTATCTGTCCGCACTTCTGGTAGAGAGGAGTCCCGGAAGCCGCGATTGTTGTTGTATAGTAAGGGACAGAGACTGTTCCGGTCGAGACCAGAGGAGGTTTATGGCCACGAAAGTTGCGGAAGAACAAAACGGGAGTTCAGGAACGTCTTCCGTCACTCAACAAGGTGGGTCATCCTTGAAAGATTCCCCGGCCGTTGAGCGTGCATTGGCCAGAAGCAAGTTGTATCTTCTTCTGTCCTGGAGTTATCTGTATCCCGAAGATGACGAGTTTTTGGATTATCTGCAAAGTGGCGAGTTGGTTGAGGATGGACGCGCTGCACTCAATAGCTTGAAAGCGGCCTTGCCGACCCCGACTGATAAGGACGCCGAAGAAGTCTTGCAGGGGATCGCGGATTATTTCGATGAGGTGGAAAATTGGGTGTCATCAGAGGGCGTCAATTGGGATATCCAGGATCTGAGGGATGAGCATCGCAGGGTGTTCAGTAACGTCATCGCCTTGGACTGCCCACCGTATGAAACCCTGTTTGGAAATGATCACGTGTTCGGCCAATCCTACGTGATGGGAGACATCGCCGGATTCTATTCGGCTTTTGGCGTTCAGCTTTCTCAAGACATTCATGAACGTCTTGACCATTTGAGCGTGGAACTCGAGTTTTTGCATTTCCTGGCCTATAAAGAATCGTATGCGTTGTGCCACGATGGTCCGGAGAAACTCAAAACGGTGGTGGAGGCTGAAAAGAAATTCGTGAAGGAACACGTGGGAAGATGGGTTCCTCTCTTTTCCGGCATGTTGAAGAAAAAAGCGGAGTATGGTTTTTATAGAATCATCGCGGATTTAACGTCTCAATGGGTGGCTTTTGAAATCGGATTTTTGGGGGTGAGTCCTCAACCGTACTCGGAAACGGACTATCGCCCGGCTAATTTTGTCTCCCCGGAAGGGACGTCCTTTGAATGTGGGGCGCAGGATAAAGGGAATGAACTCAGTCTCTTGATGAATGAGGTTGGGGCTCAGGAATTTTTGGATAAAGAGAAGCCGGAATCGGGTCAATCAGGTACGGCGTAGGTCATATATCGTGAGGTGTGCGACAAGTTGTCGTGTGAGAGTAGTATCCGTAGTGCAGTTTTCGAGGAAGTAGGTAGTCCGCAGTCATTTTGTTTTAATCTTTATCAAAGGAGGATGCGTCATTATGAGAGTGGTGCAGACGCGTAACAAAGGATTGGTGTTCGGCATTCTTCTCTCTGCCTTGCTCGTCGGCGTCATGTTGACGATGGGGCAGATTCCGTTGGCAGTCAGCCAGCCAGTGACCATTCCGGTGGGCAGCATTAGCGGGCCGATCCCGATGGACGCGGCCAACCCGGTGTGGGAAACGGTGCCGGGGATTGTGGTGCCCTTGAGCGGCCAAACGATTACGACTCCCATGCATCCCAACATCTCGGTGAAGACCGTCATGGTCAAGATGGCCACCAACGGCAAGGAGATAGGGGTGTGGGCCAACTGGGGGGATCAAACCCTGAACAACACCACCATCGGACCGCAGGATTTCCGTGATCAGGTGGCGGTGCAATTTCCCGTCCAAACGTCCGGTGCGCCGCCGTTCCAATGTATGGGGCAATCCGGAGGCACGGTGAACATCTGGCGCTGGAATGCGGAATGGCAACGGGACATGGGCGCTGGCGTTGCGGGCATGTGGGATGTGGATCAGCAATATCCCTCGATCGCCTGGGACTTTTACTATGAAGAACCGGCTGGTGGCGTGACCTATCCGGACCGGATCGGCCGGAGTTTGGGGCCGTTCAATCCGGGGATTTGGTCGGGCAACATCATGTCGGATCCGGATTTACGAACCAGTTCGGTGGAAGATTTGAATGCGAACGGGTTCAGTACGTTAACGACGCAAGCGTCGCAGGACGTGATGGGCAATGGGCTGTGGGAACCGTATGGAGCATTGAAAGGCGGTTGCTGCAGTGGACCGACGTGGCGTGTCGTGATGAAGCGGGCGTTGGCGACGAATGATGCGAACGACGTGCAATTCGGGGCCGGGGCGAGCATCCCGGTGGCGTTCGCAGTGTGGGATGGCCAGAACGTGGAACGGAATGGAATGAAGGGTATTTCCACCTGGTTCACCGCCAAGATGCCGTAAGCTGTACGGAAGTTTTTGTAGTAGAGAGTTGAAAAGACCCTGGGGTCCTCCCGATGTGAGGGGGACGTCAGGGTCTTTTTACGTCTGGAGTGTTATGATGGTCCTATTCGTGCACGCTGCCGCCAGGCTGGAGAAAAAGTCCCATCTTTACGGTAAAGTTGCATAAGAAACCGCAAGCCGTGTATAAGAATTATTGAACGTTCAGCGCGTGATTGTATGAACGAAACAGGGCGCTGAGGTCTATCTTTATGGGATACGGGAATACTTCATGTAAGGAGGCAATGTGAAAATCTCTTTGCTATTTCCTCCAAGTTGGCATCCCTCACAACCCTATTTGAGTCTCCCGTGCTTGACGGCTTTTCTTGACCAAGCCGGAATTACGGATAAGAGTCAACGGGACCTGAACATTGAACTTCTCGATACGATTCTGTCGAGAACGTATGGCTTGGAAGTCTATGAAAAGCTTGTTGAAAAGCTCAAGAAATTGGAGCATTCACGTGAACAGGAGACCGGACCGGGCAGTGATGAACATTACGGTCGAATTGTGGAAGCCTTGGACCGGTTTCCCCATTTGATCGATCAGATCGAACCGGCCAAAGCTTCACTCCGTGGAGAAGAATTTTATGATATCGAACGTTATCGGGAATGTCTGTTTTTAATCGACCGCTGGTTGGAAGTCGTGTCTTCGATTTATTTTCCAACGAGAATTACCGTGGTCGATAACCAGTTTTCCTATTCCATTTATTCTTCTCGAGACATTCTCAAAGCGATTCACGATGAAGAACAAAATCCCTATCTTGACTTGTATCGACAATACTTCCTCTCTTCTATCGTCGATGAAAACCCGGATTTGATTGGCGTATCCATCACCGCAACGTCTCAGATCATTCCCGGCCTGACCTTGTGCCGGCTCATCAAGGAAGCGAATCCCGACATTCACGTGACCGTTGGCGGCAGTATCTTTACCCGGCTTGTGGATAATCTGCGCCGATGTGACCGGCTGTTCCAAGTGACGGATGATTTTATCGTCTTTGAGGGAGAGACGGCGTTATTGGAATTGGTGAATCAATTGGAAGGGAAAAAAATTTTTGCCAAGGTTCCCAATCTCATCTATCGGGAAAACGGCAAGGTGATTGTCAACCAGCCGTTTTATTCAGAGAATTTGGCGCAACATCCGGCTCCCAATTACGATGGATTTCCTCTGGACCGGTATCTGGCCCCCAAAACGGTCTTGCCGGTGCAGTTTTCGCGGGGGTGTTATTATAAGGACTGTGCGTTCTGTGCTTTGACGTTGGACCATCAGAATTTTCGCCAAAAAGATCCCTTGAAGGTCGTAGACGAACTCCAGGCGCTTTCTCAAAAGTATGACACACCGTTTTTCTTTTTTACCGATGAATGTCTGGCCCTTTCGCCCACTCGCCGGCTGTGTAAAGAAATCCTGAAACGACAAGTAGACATCCAATGGACGGCCGAACTTCGTTTTGAGAAGAATCTCTCGAGAGAATTATTGACCTTAATGCGAGACGCCGGGTGCCACAAAATAGTGTTCGGATTGGAAACCTACAATAAGCGCATGATGGATTTTATGCAAAAAGGCATTTCCCAAGAGAGCGTCGACCGGATTTGTGCGGATTGCGTTGACTTGGGTATCGGGGTGCATTGCTATATCATCGTGGGTTTCCCGACTGAAACGGAAGAGGAAGCCAGGGAAACCATGAACTTTATAGTGGAAAATACGAAGTTGAATTCGTCCTATGGGTTTTCATGCCAACCCTGTCTCTTTGATCTCGAAAAAGAAGCCCCCATCATGAGCGACCCGGGAGGCTACGGGATCCAGCGCATTATGCGACCGGCTGCGGAAGATTTGAGCTTGGGCTTTTTCTATGAAGTCAAGGAGGGCATGACGCCTGAACAGGCCGAAAAACTGTATCAACACGTGTACGAAAAAGTCAGTGGAGTGGTCGTGGAATTGCCGTTTAATTATTCGATGGCTGATGGATTGCTGTACATCGCTCGACACAAACAACAACATGCCCCGGAATTCACTGCCGTTTCTTAATCGCGAAGAGCCGTCTGTGTGTTCTCAGTGCTGATCTGACGGGAAAGAGAAAAAAGCGGAACGGATATGACGGCAGCGCCGACATCGGGTCACGAAAGCGGAACCTCCACGAATCCCGGGATCCTGTTTGAATATGCGTTGAAAGTTCTCCTGCTTTCGGCGTTTTTAGAACTCGTTCTTTATCGCTTGGCCTCCCGGTTGGGCATGCACATGGCCAAGCTCGCCGAAAAATCAGAAGCTGTCAGGCTGACGTTTCAAACGCTCTCCTCCCTGGGATTTGTTCTTCTCAACGTCACCTCCATTCTGCTGTTCCTGGTCTTATTCATTTTGCTGATTCAAAAATTACGGGAGTCGACGTGGTCGGGCCGTTTTGACGGGTTTCTGGTTCCGGCCGTCTCATTCCTCGTCGTGTTGACGGTCGTCTATCTCCTTTTCCCACCCGCTATGGTAGGTGCCGTCGTCTACAACCTCGTGTCCTTGGTGATCCTTTCCATCCTGATGGCGGAATTTCTGGTGACGCATCGTCTTTTGGCGCAACGTGTCACCGTTTCGTGTTTTGTGTTAGGCATTTGCGGATGGATCTATTACCAGACGGTCTCAACCACCTATGGCTTATTGGGCATTGTCGTTGCGCCGCCTCTCGTGAATGAAATCAGTCGAGGGGGAGAAGCCCTTATGGTCCTGGCGAGTATTCTTGTGTTGTGGTCGTACGGCAGCACGTCGCTTTTTACCAAGAATAAAACTCAACGGAAATGGGCCATGACCCTTCTGATCAGCGGAAGCGTGACCTTTTTGGTGTTGCTCTACGTCGATTTTTTCCTGTCACTGTATAGCCCCGTGCTTGCAGAAGACGCGAGAAAGGCAGGACAGGGGATCGGTTGGGTGTTTCAAATGGGCATGGGGTACACCTTTTATTTACCCTTTGCCCTCTATATGGCAGGCTTTACCTGTTGGGCCTACACCGTCATCAAACTGGTGTTGATCGGTCGTCTGGCGGGATATGGCTTGGGGCTGATGTTTATGGCAGGATATGCCTTGCAATTGTCACATTTGACGTTAATGGTGGTTGTCGGGTTCATGCTGATGACGCTTGATAAGCGGGGCACGCTGGGAAAATTACGACAGAGGGCGGGAACGGTGGCCTATCCTCCGGTGACTCCTGCGTTCAGTCAAATACGTTGAGAGGATATGTAACGATTATGGAATCAGAACGTGTCGCAACAGAGAAAGAGGGTGGAGTAAGCGAGCCGCAGGCTCAGGAGCAGCCGCTGACTCCGGACGAAGAGATTGCGGAACTTGAAAAGTTACTCAGTGAAGAACCTGACGATTTTCAGGCCCGTTGCCGGTTGGGCGAACTGTATTTTGGAAAAGGGAAACTGGAAGACGCCTTGACCGAAGTCAAAAAGGCCGTAGAAATGGCCGAGGGATTGAGAACGGAAATGGATCGTTCTCTGGCCATGTACTATTCCAACCTGGGCACGATCTACGGCACCAAGGGCATGATGGACGATGCCTGTCCTCAATTCGAGCGAGCGTTGGAGTTGAACAAATATGACGTGTTGGCCTTGTTCAATCTGGGAAGGCTTCATCACGATAAGAAAGAGTATATGCAGGCCAAGGAGTACTTCGAACGATTAATCGAAATTACCCCTGAAGATCCGATCGCTTGGTATAATTTGGCTGGAGTCTATGAACAATTGGATAATCCGCAAGTGTCGGATTACAACACCCTTGATATGGCCGTCCAAGCCTATATGAAGGTGCTGGAATTCGACCCCAAACATTTGGAGTCCAGTTTCAAACTCATGGACATTGCGTTTACGTTGAAAAAATCGGACATGGCTGTAAAAATCATGGAAGAAGCCGTTGAGCACAGCCCGGATGAGCCGTTGGCGTATTACAACCTCATCAATACCTATGAAAAGTGTAAAATGTTTGAACAGGCTGAAGATGCGCGGCAACGGTTAAAACAGCGGTTTGCGAAACGGGCCCGTGAATAAGGGCATTCTTGTCCCAAAAGGAGAAAACGATCATGTTTGGGAGTTTAGGCTTTACCGAGTTGATTCTGATACTGTTCATTGTTCTGATCATATTCGGCGCCGGGAAATTACCCCAACTCGGTGAGGGGGTCGGGAAGGCGATCAAGGGCTTCAAGAAATCCGTCAATGAAGCAGAAGCCATTGATCTCGAGGCGCAGAATCTGGCGGAGCAGCAAGCCCAGGCCCAAGTGAGTCCGCAAGGCGCGGACGCGGCGCCGCCCCCGGCTCCGCAAAACGAGCAAACGGTTCCTCCAACACAAGCCACTCAACCAGAACCGGCTGAGACGCCGAAGAGTTAATGGCGTGCGGTTCTGCGTCGAGAACACATTCAGGAGTACGGTATGGAAACGAGCGTAGAGTCATTGGTCGGGAAAATTGAAACATTTGCGGGAAACGGAAAATCTCGAAGTACGGGTGACGGGAAACGTGCGAAGAAAGCAGGGATTCCCTTACCCAATCACATTTGTGCCGACAAGGAGGGGCGTTGGCTCTACATCGCTGAAAACGGGTCGGACCGGGTTCGGCGGGTCGACTTGGAGACCGGGACCATTCACAACTATGCGGGCATTGGAGAGACGTGTTACAGCGGGGACTATGGTCCTTGCGGAGAAGCGGGTCTGTACCTGCCGTTGAGCGTGGCGATTGACGCCAACAACGACTTGTATATTTGTGATTCCGGAAGCAATCGCATTCGTAAAGTCGATCACGAGACCGATATTATTACCACGGTCGTGGGTTCCGGGGATTCCGGATTCAATGGGGACGGCCCGGCGTTGGAAGTGAATTTGACCTATCCGGGTGCGATTGCCTTCGATTCGGAAAACAACCTGTACATTGCGGATACCCAAGCCCACCGTATTCGAAGATACGATCCTCGAACGGGCATGGTGACCACCATTGCGGGGACCTGGTCCAGAGCCGATGAAGACTGGATCAGCCCCTTGACCGCACAAAACCTGGTCGTGCTTTCCGGTGACGCGATCGGCATCGACTTCAGTGACGATCAAGGATGGCTTCGCCCGCAATGTTCGGATAATTTGGATCTGTCTCCCTATCTTGACGACGGCCGTCCGGCGCTGGAAGCGAAACTATGGGACATCGTGGCGATTGACGTGGACGCAGGCGGGAACGTCTTCCTCACGGACAAGGCCAGTAACCGCATCCGCAAGGTTGACGCACAAACGGGCATGATTTCCACCGTGGCCGGAGTCTGTCGTTTTGGGTATGACGGAGATGGAAAGCCCGCGGTGAGGTCCATGTTGAACGTGCCGGAGGCGGCCATTGTCGATCAGGAGGCGAACGTCTATATTGCCGATTCGATGAATCATCGCATCCGCAAAGTCGATCCCGCCACGGGCCTGATCGAGACCATTGCGGGGAACGGAGACAGCGGATACGACGATAAGAACATGGGAGGGTGTGGCGCCGCACGTTTTGTGGCCAAAGAAGATGCCGGGATGTTGAAACATGGTGACGGGCACCTCGCCGTCGATGCGGTGGTGAATGCCCCGTCAGGCTTGGCCCTTGACGGTCAAGGCCATCTCTACATTTGTGAACGCAACGAAAATAAAGTCCGGCGCGTCAAACTCCGGTAAGGATGGATGGCAGATGAGTGAAACGGCTTGTCCCAACATTGGAAACGGTACGGTGAAATCGAAACGAGCCCTGCCCCGCTCTCTGATCCTGACGGGATCAGCCGTGCTGTTGCTGGCGGTGGCACTTGGCTGGCTCGGTATTCCCGTGGTGAGTTCTCAAGGGATTGTCATCCGGTCCCATTTTACGGAAGGCGCGATTCCGACGAAGCCGGATGACGCGGCATGGGAGACGATTGCGCCCATTCCTATTCCACTGAGCGGCCAGATCATCACTCGGCCGGTGTGGCCGGAACCGAGCGCCAAAGTCATCTCGGTCAGGTCGGTTCATAATGGCAAAGACATCTCATTCCTGGTGGAATGGCAGGATGCGACCAAGAACGAACGGCTGACGCCAGGGGTGTTTCGGGACGGGGCGGCCCTGGCCCTCCCGCTTGGGAATGCCCCGGCGTTTTTCTGTATGGGCCAATTGGATCACTACGTGAATATCTGGCATTGGAAAGCGGATTGGCAAAGCGACGTGGATCGCAGAAAAGCCAGGGCCAAGGAAAGAGGCCGCAAGAGAAGAGGCATTCGAAAATTCGAAGTGATCCCTCGCCGGCCCTCCTCGGTCGAAGACCTCATTGGCGGCGGATTCAGTACGTTGACGAGCAAGACCCGGCAAGGCAAGGTCAAGGGCGAAGCTGAATGGAAAAGCGGGTTTTGGCGAGTCGTCATGAAGCGTCCCTTGACCAAATCCGGAGATGATACGGAGAATGAAGCTCTCCTGGTCCCCGGCCGAATGCAAGCCGTGGCCTTTGCCGTCTGGAACGGCGAGAATAAAGAAAGGAATGGACAAAAAGCAGTGGCGTCGTGGCTCCAACTGCTGGTCGATCCAGTGGGTGGCCCGATGGCTTCGACGAAATCATGAGTCATCGGTCGCCCAACGTTTTCCTCACGTGTGCCTGTTCTCTCCCTACCATGAAGGTCGAAAGATGATGATGCGATGGGCTCTCAGTGTCGTGTTGATGACGTGTGTCAGTGGCCTTGTGTGGTCGCCTGTGGTCTCTTTTGCAGAAGAAATGACCGAAGATCGCGCCTATGCCCTGGCGGAAGAGTTTGGCATCGACGTTGGCGAAGTCGATGAAGAGATTAAGGAACTGCTCGGCCTGACCAAGGCCGAAGGAGTGGTGGTCTTCGGGGTGATTGGCAGCTCGCCGGCAGATCGGGCCGGCATCAAAGTCAAGGCCGTGATCAAGGAGGTGGACGGAAAAGACATCCGGAACATGCTGCAGTTGGGAAAAGCGCTTGAAAAGGCGATGCCGACTCAGAATTTTTCGGTGGCGACGTTTGAACCGGCCGGCATCGATGACCAGGGCGTCGGCGGCGGGATGAATTTCCACTTCGTCCGTGTTGAGAAAGATTAGTGACAACCATGCCGACATTTCGAAACGACGGGAACCACACGAAGAGACGTGGAAAAGTGAGAGGCCGCTGGCTGATGGTGCTGATGGGGATCCTGTGGGTTGCACTCCCATGTGCAAACGCACAGGAGGCCCCGAAGGTTCCTGAAAGCCACAAGTGGATCAAGGAAATCGAAGAAGTCTTTTTGCCCTCCGATCATTGCAAACAATGTCACGATCGTCACTACGAGGAATGGAAAGGGATGCGGGAGCAAACCCCCGACCTCAAGACGTTCGGGCGGGTGGATGGGGCCCTGTTGCATGGGACCGCGCTCACGTCTCCCGTGTTCAAGACCGTCCTCGGCCTGTGGCTGCAAACGAAACCAACCGCAGAAGAAAAAACGCGATGCCTGTCGTGTCATGCGCCTGCGGTCACGGTGTTCCCTCAATATACTGAAAACATCATCGCGCAGGTCTTGTCGCAGAAGCCGAAAAAACGAGGCAGGAGAGCCAAGAAAACCCATGGAGTGGAAGGGATCAGTTGTTCGTCCTGTCACCTGATTGATTCCGTACGCGAGGAAAATACGGATTTCCCGGCGTTTAAGATCAATCCGGGAAAGACCTTTTTCGGGCCTTATGCCGATGCCGAAGAAAACCTCGTGCATCCCTCGAAACAGGCTCCGGTGTATAAGGGCGCGCAATTTTGTGCTTCCTGTCACTTCAGTAAAGTCAAAGACGTCACCAAGGCCGATTTGCCAGGACAGATTCTGAAAGGGACGATTTGTCAGGATTGCCACATGGAGCAGTCGACCGGGAGTTCTACCTCCAAACGCGGCTCGTTGACGCGGCCCATCGGGCGACATTGGTTTCAAGGGATCGTGATCCCGGGTATCATGCTCAGCAATCGAAACCTGCAAGCCGAGTGGTTCCCGCGGGTGGATCTTGAGGTCGGGCAGTCGGGGAACGGCGTTGAAGGCAGGGTATTGGTCAGAAACGGAAGTCTCCCCCACGTGTTCCCCGGTGGCGACCCCGTACTGAAGCAGTTTTTCGTGACGGTGACCGTGAAGGACGCCGATGGGCACGTCCTGGGGACCCAAGAGGAACGATTCGGTTTACCGTTTGAGGAAATTCTGCGTGGGCCGATTCCGAACCCGCTCGTCAATGGCGGAACAACGCGGAAGGTGCCGTTCTCCATAGAAATCAAGGGAGGCGCCGCGCCGAGTTACGTCGAGGCCTCCCTGAATTATGCCTTGATTCCCAAACCAAGCCAGGCATTGATTGATCAATATCTCGGGACCCTGGAACACAAACGGGAGAAAAAGAAAGCCGCGGAAATCATTGAGGACTATTCATCGCGACGACTGCTGACGTTCCGGACGAAATCCCTATAATCAGCCACTTTTTTCACGAATGCCAACCTGATCGATTGAGGGCGACTTCATGCATAAACTTTTCCAGGCAATAGGTTGGGCCATCGGTGTATTCGTGGCAATCAGCGTGTTCATGGTTGCCGTTGATGTTCCTGTGCCCCAAACAGTGGCCGCTCAGAAGAGCTCAAAGAAACCGTTGACCAAGGCGTTCCCCGATTCACAGAAATGCAAGCGGTGTCATTTGCGGGTGTTTGAAGAATGGGAGGCCTCCGCTCAATCCCGGTCAATTCTGAGTGCTCCCTTTCGGGTCTCGTTGGAGCGTTACCGGGCGACCTCCGGTGATGAAGAAGGCAGAATGTGTTTCCGATGCCACGCGCCGAGCGTATTGGAATATCCCGACCATACGGGCGTCTATATCAAGGAAATCGAATCCGGGGATCCCAGGCTGGACGGAGTGGGGTGCTCTCAATGTCACTTGATCAAAGACGTGGATCCCAAACAGCATCCGCCGCATCCGATCTATCAACTGGAACGGACCGTCTTCGGCAGCTATAAAAAGCCGGCGGACAATCTGGCGCATCAATCCGTTCCCGCGGAACTCTATAGTCAATCGCAGTATTGCGTGACCTGTCATGAAAATTTGCCGGGCTATGAAAAACTTCCGGACCTGCTGGGTCCCTGGCAGCAGACTGAAACCCAACAGGCGGGGAAAAATTGCCAGTCGTGCCATATGCCCGAGGCCTTCGGCGAGTCGGCGAATGGAGAACGGAACCGAAAGATTTCAAACCACAGTTTTCCCGGCCGTTTTGGCAAGGTGCGTGCCGATGCCGTGAAAGTGAAAGTCGAGACCGAAGTCAAAGGTGAGGAATCCGAAGTCAGGGTCACGGTCCAGAGCCTGGTCCCGCATAATCTTCCGTTACCCCATCCCGGATGGTCCCGCGTGGAACTCGATCTGACGATCCTGGGGAAAAATTTAAGAAAAGCCTACGTGGAAAAACGCTACTATGAACGCGTGTTCGGGACGAAAGACGGAAAAGCCACCGTCTTCGACTTCGAAGCCGTCAAGGTCCTGAAAGAGAACGTCCTCAAGCCTGAAGAACAACGGGTCGAAACGTTCACCTTCCCGACGCCCGGGAACGCCCCATCCATGGACGTGATTGTCACCATGACCTATGCTCCTATTTATGGGCCTGAAGCGTTCATGAAAGAAGTCGAACAGCGGGCGTCCCTGGGGAAAAAGGATCGCGCATTCAAGCCTGTCCAAATCATTCGCTATAAAGAAAATGTCCAGTTGAAAGATTTCAAGAAAGTCTCAGGTTAACCGAGTCATTGTTTGCCGTATAAAGGGGAGAAGGGTCATGACCCTTCTCCCCTTTATTTCGTGTGCTGGTTTTGAGGTCGGGCGTCAGATCGTCTTGGAATGCGTCGTCAGGTCACGGCACCTTTAGATGCCGATGAGACGGCACGAGCGTACTTTGCGAGGACCCCGCTGGTGTATTTCGGAGCAGGGGCGGTCCATTGCTGTAAGCGAGCCTCCATTTCGTCTGGAGAAATCATCAGGTCGAGTCGCCGGTTAGGCACGTCGAACGTAATCGTATCTCCATTCCGAACCACGGCAATGGGGCCGCCTTTGGTGGCCTCGGGCGTCACGTGTCCGGCCATCATGCCGTGCGTGGCGCCGGAAAACCGGCCGTCCGTGAGCAGGGCCACGGTTTCGCCCAGGCCGGCGCCGACAAGAGCACTGGTCACACCAAGCATTTCCCTCATGCCTGGTCCTCCCTGAGGCCCTTCATACCGGATCACGACGACGTCGTTGTCCACGATGGTCCGGTTCTGTACCGCGGCGAAGGCGTCTTCTTCGCAATCAAATACCTTGGCCGGCCCGGTATGGGTCAGCTTGCTGTGGCCGGCGACTTTGACCACGCACCCGTCAGGAGCCAGGTTGCCGTGCAGAATGACCAAGCCGCCCGTGGCCTTGATCGGCGACTCCGCGGGGTAGAGGACTTTTTGGCCCGGCGTTTCCGAGGCGGCTTGGACTTCTTCCCCGATCGTGCGTCCCGTGACGGTCATGCATTCGCCTTTGAGCAGGCCCACATCAAGCAAGCGTTTGGCCACGAGACGGGTGCCTCCGGCCTGATACAAGTCTGCGGCCATGTACCGTCCGCCCGGCTTCAAATCGGCGATCAGGGGGATGCGTTGGTTCACCGCGTCGAAGTCGTCGATGTTCAATGCCACACCGATTTCATGGGCTACGGCTAACAGGTGAAGCACCGCGTTCGTGGACCCGCCGGTTGAAGCCACTGCGGCAATCGCATTTTCCAGGGCCTCTCGCGTGATAATGTCCTTGGGCCGCAGGTTGCGTTTCAGCAGATCCAGCACGAGGTGTCCGCATTGGGCTGAGACGGATTCCTTGTGGGAGTCCAAAGCGGGAACGCCGTTGAATCCCATTGGGGAAATGCCCAGGAACTCGAAAGCGATCGACATGGTATTGGCGGTAAATTGTCCGCCACAGGAGCCGGCTCCCGGGCAGGCATGACTCTCGAGGTCGTGAAGTTCGACGTCCGACATCGTGCCGCGAGCATGTGCCCCGACGGCCTCGAACACTTCCTGAATCGAGACGTTCCGGCCTTGGAATTGGCCGGGCATGATGGAGCCCCCGTAGAGCATCAACGACGGAAGATTGAGCCGGGCCAGGGCCATGACCGTGCCGGGGATGGTCTTGTCACACCCGGAGATGGCCACCACGGCGTCAAACAAATGCCCGCGGACCACCAGTTCGATGGAGTCGGCCACAACTTCACGGCTGATCAGGGAGGTTTTCATGCCTTCGGTGCCCATGCTGATACCATCGGACACGACGATGCTGTTGAACTCGAGGGGAACCCCGCCGGCCTCGCGGATACCCGCCTTGACCTTATCCGCAATGTCACGCAAATGGAAATTGCAGGGTGTCACCTCGGACCACGTATTCGCCACGGCGACCAGCGGTTTGTCAAAATCCTCATCCCGAAGCCCCACGGCCCGTAACATCGCCCGGGCCGGCGCTCGTCCGGGTCCTTCGGTCAACTCACGACTTTTGTGTTTCAGATCCGAAATCATAAGAGTCCTCCAACTATTTCTTCAGCTTCCGGTGCTCACGAAAAACGAATGTGTCCTGGTACCGGTCCTCGTGAGCGCTTCTCGTTTCCACGGTTGTCAAACGTGGGCTTTGGCTTTGGCCATCATCTGGCAGTACGAGCAGACGTCCGTGGACGTCGGTTGTCCGCAGGTGGTGCAGGGGTGCAGGCGTTGACGATCCTGTTCGGTGATCTTGCCGTTCGTTTCCTGCTGTTTGGCCTGACGATCCAGAAAGGTCAGGTAGAAGGTATGCTTGGTCCCGGGCGAGTCGGTCTCCAGTCGATTCAAGGCGTGTTTGTAGGTCAACATCTTGGAGCCCTTGGCCATCGGGCATTCATCCACGATGTAGTCGATATGATGGATGACCGCATAGGCTGCGATTTCCCGCTCCGTCAGGCGGTACAGGGGCTTGACCTTTTTGGCGAACCCGTCCAGTGAGGCGGGCAACGCCGGGGTTTGTTTGTCCAGGTAATCCGTCTGCCAATGCAGGACGTTGCCCAGGAGCCTGGCGGCTTCATCGTCCAGGTTATGACCGGTTGCCATGACGTCGTAGTCCTGCTCGACGGCCACGCGGTTGAACTGGTAGCGCTTCATGGTCCCGCAGGTGGAACACGTCGGTCGATGGACCAGCATCGCCAATTCACGGATGCCGGCGCCCTGCTCCCGTTCCACCGTATGAACGTGGAGCGTCGATTGGAAGGCGGCGGCCACGGTATCGGTGAAACATTGGACTTTTTGCCGAGACCGGGTCGAGTAATCACCGATGCCCAGGTCGACGTACAAGGCGTCGGCCCGGTACCCGAGTTTCAGCAGGATGGCCCAGAGGGTGAGGCTGTCCTTGCCCCCGGAGACGGCCACTAAAATGCGGTCGTCGGCCGTAAACATCCGGTGGGCTTTGATGGCTCGCCGGACTTGGGTATGCACAAACTCGGTAAAGCAGTCTTTGCACAACGAGGTGTTGTGCCGGGGCATTTTGATAACCGCGGGATGGGCACATTTTCGGCAACGCATCGTGTGGTTATCCCCCGGAGATCACTGATCTGATTTCAATCGAGTCCGAATCCTGAAGTACCGTATCCTCGGTGACCAACTCGTCCCCACGGATGACCAGGTAGGCCTCCGGCGTCAGGTCGAGGCGTTTCAGGAGTTGCTGGACCCGGGTGGGTCCCGGCACTTCAAGCTCTTGATGTGGATTGGTCACAAGGACTTTCATGGCAGGTCGTATCATAAGGCCGGGAGAAGCCGGTTTGCAATGAATCGTATAGGGTGGCCGTCTTTGGCACTTGGGATATGTTGATGAGCGCTCCTCCCCTTTGTAAGGGGAGGGCGGGGTGGGGTGCCACCATCCTCCATGGAGCATGGTGGCACCATTTTGGCCGCAATCTCTACCTCCCCTCGCCCCTCCTTACAAAGGAGGGGAATAGTAAATCAAACCTCTTTGAACTCGCTGTCTTCATTTGGCAAGACCCCTTTCAAAAGAGTATTCTCCGGTTGACGCATCGTTCATCGGAACAACCGGAGCGCACATGAAATTTACGTATATTTCAGTGAATCGTAACCGCAGAAAGATAGGATGAAAGGGTGATGGCTATGTCAGGGCAGCAAGGAATCGAGCAACTCAGTATCAACACCATTCGTACGTTGGCGATGGATGCGGTCCAGGCTGCGAACTCCGGTCATCCCGGCACCCCCATGGCCCTGGCACCGGTGGCCTATTGCTTGTGGAACCGGTTTTTGCGTTTTGATCCCGGTGATCCCGCTTGGCCCAATCGTGATCGCTTCGTGCTTTCGGTGGGCCATGCCTCCATGCTGCTGTATGCCATCCTGCACCTGTGCGAAATCAGAGAGGCCGGAGACGGGCGTGAACCGGACAATGACGTGGCGGTGAGCCTGGACGATATCAAGCAGTTTCGGCAGTTGGACAGCAAGTGCCCGGGTCATCCCGAACAGCATTGCACGACCGGCGTGGAAACCACCACCGGCCCCTTGGGACAGGGATTGGCGAATAGCGTCGGCATGGCCATTGCTCAACGATGGATGGCCGGCTATTTTAACCGTCCCGGGTTCGACGTCATCGATTATGACGTGTTTTCTCTGTGTGGAGACGGGTGTTTGATGGAGGGGGTTTCCAGCGAAGCCGCCTCGCTCGCGGGCCATCTCAAGTTGTCGAATCTCTGTTGGGTGTACGACAACAACCGGATTACCATCGAGGGCAAAACCGAGTTGGCCTTTAGTGAAGACGTGGCGGCACGGTTTCGGGCCTATGGGTGGAACGTTTCACGCATCGAGGACGCCAATGATCTGGAAGCGTTGACGCGGGCGTTCGAGTCGTTCAAGCACGAAACCAAAGGCCCGAGTCTCATAATCGTCGACAGTCACATCGCGTTCGGGGCGCCCAATAAACAGGATACGCATGGGGCGCACGGCGAGCCGTTGGGCGAAGACGAAATTCGTCTGGCGAAGAAAACCTACGGATGGCCCGAAGAGGAGAAATTTCTGGTGCCCGAGGAAGTCCTGGGCCATTTTCGCTCCGGGATAGGGGCGCGAGGACAAGCCGCAAGGGAAGCCTGGACAACCATGTTTCGCGCGTACAAGGAACAATATCCTGAACTCGCGGATCAATTGTCAAAAATGGAAGGCCGGCAACTTCCCGAAAGCTGGGACCGGGACTTGCCGGAATTCCCTCCTGATCCCAAGGGTGTGGCCAGCCGGGCGTCGTCCGGAAAAGTCCTCAATGCCATTGCGAAGGAAGTCCCCTGGCTGATAGGAGGCTCCGCGGATTTGGCTCCTTCCACCAAGACGCTCCTGACGTTCGAGGGCGCCGGAGAGTTTCTGGGCGAAGGGGGACGCAATTTGCATTTCGGCGTTCGAGAACATGCGATGGGTTCGATTTTGAGCGGGATGGCGCTCTCGAAAGTTCGTCCTTATGGCGCCGGGTTTCTGATCTTCAGCGATTACGGGCGACCGGCCTTTCGCCTTGCGGCCATGATGCATCTTCCCGTGATTTACGTGTTCACACACGATTCGATCAGTCTTGGCGAAGACGGTCCGACACATCAACCCGTCGAGCATTTGGCGACGTTGCGCGCCATTCCCAATCTCGTGCTGATCCGGCCAGGAGATGCGAATGAAGTGGTGGAATCGTGGCGGGTGATCATGCAACTCCAACGTCAACCCGCGGTCTTGGTTCTGACGCGGCAGGCCATTCCGACGTTGGACCGGACGCGGTTCGCACCGGCCAGTGGTCTCGCCAGGGGAGCCTATGTGTTGGCCGATGCCGAAAACGGGAAACCGGAGGTGTTGCTGTTGGCGTCCGGGAGCGAAGTGTCGCTCTGTGTGCAAGCATATGAAGAGCTCGAGAAACAGGGAATCCACGCGCGAGTCGTGAGCATGCCGTCGTGGGGACTGTTCGAGCAGCAAAGCCGGGAGTATCGGGACAGTGTCCTTCCTCCCGAGGTGACGGCCAGGGTATCCGTCGAGCAGGCGACGACGTTCGGCTGGAGCAAGTACGTGGGATCGCACGGCACGAGTCTCGGGATCGACACCTATGGGGCATCGGCTCCGTATAAGGCGCTCCTCGAACATTTCGGGTTTACCGTGGACCGGGTCGTGGCCGCAGCCAAACAACAATTGGAGTCCGCCGTCAACGCAGAGGTTCGTTGAGCCTGCTCGTCAGAGTAGGCCACGGCTAATATATTTTCCTTCTGTCATCCTCGACATTTTTCATCGAGGATCCAGCGTCTTTGTTTTTTCCCTCATTCGTTAAGAGAAAGACACTGGATTCCCGATTACTAACGTCGGGAGTGACAAATTTGGTTTTTTCATGCCTATGACATTGATTCTGTGTTGAATCGCGTGGTCGATCCATGAGTGAGAACAGTCAGGAACGGTCGCTGGATCCGGGGATGAACCACCAGACCTGTGTGGTGGGATCATACGACGAGGCCGTGCGAACCGTGCTCGACGATTTGCAGGCCGAGAATTTTGTCGGCAGGATCTGGGCCAAGGATCCCGCACTGTGGCATGAGGACCCCGCCCATCAGGCCGTCATTCGAAACGCCCTGGGTTGGCTGTCCGTCTCCGAACAACAAATCCGTCACCTCTCGCCATTGCAGGCATTTGCAGAAGAAGTCAAAAACGCCGGGTTTACGCATATCCTCCTGTTGGGCATGGGCGGCAGCAGCCTTTGTCCGGAAGTGTTCCGGATGACATTCGGCGTCATTCCGGGCTGTCCCGAACTGCACGTGTTGGATAGTACCGTTCCCTCGCAGGTGAGGAGTTTTGAAGAACGCGTCAACCTTGAGCATACCCTCTGTATCGTGGCGAGCAAGTCCGGTTCGACCACCGAACCGTTGGTCTTCCAAAAATATTTCTTTGAACGGATGCGACAGGCGACGGGCGACCGCGCCGGTGAGAATTTTGTCGCGATTACCGACCCGGGCTCTCTCCTGGAACGCTTGGCCAAGGAACTCCGGTTTCGAAAGATTTTCCCCGGCCTGCCTGACATTGGAGGACGCTACTCAGCCTTGTCCAACTTTGGCATGGTTCCGGCCGCGGCGATGGGCGTGGACGTGGAGGTTCTGCTGCGGCAGGCCGAACGTATGCGTCAACGTTGCGACTCGACCGTTTCCGCCCCGGACAATCCCGGGGTCACGTTGGGAGCGGTCCTGGGGACGTTGGCCAAAGCCGGTCGTGACAAAGTGACGTTCATCACCTCTCCCGCGGTCAGCGATGTGGGGGCCTGGTTGGAACAGTTGATTGCCGAAAGCACGGGGAAAGAAGGAAAGGGTCTCATCCCGGTGGATGATGAACCGCTGGGAGTGCCGCAGGCCTACGGCGACGATCGTGTGTTCGTGTTTATCCGGTACGCGGAGGGAGCCGTCCCGGAGCAGGATGCTACCGTCGATGCCTTGCAATCGGCCGGCCACCCGGTCGTGCGTATTGATTGCACGAGTCTGCTGAATCTCGGACAGGAGTTTTTCCGGTGGGAAATGGCGACCGCCACCGCCGGGTCCCTGTTGGGAATCAACGCGTTCGATCAACCCAACGTCCAGGAAAGCAAAGATTTTACCAGGTTCTATCTGGAAGAATTCAAACAGAACGGACGCTTGCCGGATGAATCACCCGTTATCACGGATGGCGACGTTCGTGTCTTCGCCGATGACGCGAATCGACAAGCGTTGGCCGGGGCGTCCTCGTTGGCCGGCGCGGTGGCCGCGCACCTCTCCCGCGTGCGGAGCGGCGATTACGTGGCGATCAATGCATACCTTGAACGGACCCCTGCGGTTCACGACGCCTTCCGGCATATTCGCGCCGGCATACGTGACGCGAAGCAGGTCGCCACGACGTTGGGGTATGGTCCGCGCTTCCTGCATTCCACCGGCCAACTCCATAAAGGCGGCCCCAATTCGGGAGTGTTCCTTCAGGTCACCGCGGATCAGAGAACGGATCTGGATATTCCCGATGAGCCCTATTCTTTTGGGACATTGGCGGCCGCACAGGCATTGGGGGACATGAAGAGTCTTTGCACGCGCAACCGGCGGGTGATCCGGATCCATCTGGGCTGTGACGTGGACGACGGGGTCAAGCGAATCCAGAAGGCGGTCGAGGATGCGTTGCTTTCATAAAAGGCCTGACTGGCTGAAACCCGACTGCTTTTCCTTCATCTAGGTCTTCCATAATCAATCTGTCTCTTCAGATCTCTCTCGCGAGCAGTGATGCATGAGAGCCTATATTTCCATATGTGTCTGAACACGGACATTGTCAGATCTTTTTCCCTTTTTGGTTCCGCACATAATTTTCAAACCATTTAGTGAATTTATCCAATGAATTTTCGTCGATAAAATCCTTGACGTTAAACAAGAAGAAGTATCCATACCTTGAATAATAAATACCTAACTGCTCAATTGTGAATTCTTCGCTGCTTGAGGAAATTCCACCGATTCTATGAAGTAATAGATAACCGATGATTTGGCAAAAACTCTCAAGAGATAATTCAAGTTTTTTGGTTGATTTGATATCGATTAGCTTATCATCGATTATCAAATCAGCATCTGCGCCACCTACAAGTTGAGCCCCTTTGTCAAATGTAGGATTTAACAAATATCTGTTTCTAGATTTAAACAATCTATCATCAAGAAGAGAAAATTGTTTTTCGACATCCTCAATATCCAGTTCATCTGCATCTGTACCTATGTATTCAACTCCTCGTCCCGATCGAAGAACAGGATCAATATAAGACATGCGCAAGGTTTGTCTGATAAGTTCTCGTGATAACCGGCCGGTCTCCAAGAAGTTTTCTTGCAGAC
>MKWU01000295.1_pt1 | contig 94658 bp, 89 predicted proteins | sample 809101 | NCBI WGS metagenome assembly MKWU01 (sample SAMN05860141, study PRJNA318959) | sponge metagenome | host: Aplysina aerophoba | place: Slovenia: Piran, Adriatic Sea, Gulf of Piran | collected 2013-05-07
CGTCCTCGTTCGCCGACGCCTCCGAGAACTCGATGCCCAACTCCGTCGCGGCCCTGTCAAGACCAGCTGCCGCCGCATCGTTGAACGACTGATCACCCCGACCACCGATGTCATAGACCAAACCGATCTTGATCGGCTCACCCGTAGGGGGCTGGGTGGCTTCAGGAGTCTCGGAGCTCGCTTGGGTTGCTGTCGTGCCCGGCTCCTCTTCGCCCCCGCAAGCCGCTGCTAGCAACGCGAACGCCGCCAACACGGACAACAACCTGGTCTTCATGCGCATGGTTCCAATCCTCCTACTCCGAAACCCTGTCGCAGGGATACCGGTTCCGGCATTCTACGCCGCTCGGAATCCGGTAGCCAGTGCAGAGGCCCGTGCAATGGTTCCACTTCCGCAAGATCTGTTCGCTGCGTCAGGGGGTGCGAGGAGGGTGCTGAGCAATCCACCGGCGGCCTGCCAATCACCGACATGATTCCTGATTCCTCGGTCGGCGGGCGGCAGGCCCGAGCAATCGTCATTGTTCAGAACCCTTCCAGGGAGTCTTTACGACTCGGAATCGACCAGATCTACCGGCGGTATGTCCGGCGTATCCACCATCTCGAAGATCAGCACTCTGCCTTCGGGTTCCGCGTCGACCACGATGGTGCTGCCGGAGGGGTAGTCACCCAGGAGCACCTGTTCGGCCAACGGATCTTCGAGATACCGCTGGATGGCCCGCCTCAGCGGCCGGGCCCCCAACTCCCGGTCATAACCCTTTCTGACCAGGAACGTCTTGGCGGCATCGCTCAGCACCAGGTCGAGCGCCTGGGTCGCCAACTGCTCCCGGTCCCTCACGAGCAACAGGTCGACGATCTGCTTGACTTCGTGCTCGGTCAGCCGATGGAAGACGATGACTTCGTCGATACGGTTCAGGAACTCCGGACGGAAGTGACGCTTCAGTTCGTCGGTCAGCTTCTGCTTCATCTTCTCGTAGCTGACCTCGTCGTCCTCCTGCTGGAAGCCCACCGAACGCTTGCGAAGCGACTGGGATCCCAGGTTCGAGGTCATTATGATGACCGTGTTCTTGAAGTCCACGGTTCTTCCCTGCGCGTCGGTCAGACGGCCATCCTCGAGAATCTGGAGCAACGTGTTGAAGACGTCAGGGTGTGCCTTCTCGATCTCATCGAATAGCACCACCGAGAAGGGCTTGCGGCGTACGGACTCGGTCAGCTGGCCGCCCTCGTCGTAGCCAACGTATCCGGGAGGCGAGCCGACGAGCCGACTTACGGTGTGCTTCTCCATGTACTCGGACATGTCGAGCTGGATGAGGGCATCCTCGTCGCCGAACAGGAACTCGGCGAGGGCCTTGGCCGTTTCTGTCTTGCCGACCCCCGACGGGCCGAGGAAGATGAACGAACCACTGGGCCGCTTGGGATCCTTGAGGCCCGCCCGAGTCCTCCTGATCGCCCGGCTCACAGCCGAGATCCCGTCGTGCTGGCCGATGATCCGCTTGTGAAGTTCCTCTTCCATGTGGACCAAGCGGGCAGTCTCCTCCTCGGTGAGGCGCTGGACTGGTATGCCGGTCCATTGGGCGAGCACGTCGGCGATCTCGTCCTCGTCGATCACCCATTCGTCGGTCTTGCCACCAAGGCCCAACTCCGAACTCCGGCGGGCCCGGTCGGACAGGAGGGAACGTTCCTGGTCGCGCAGCTTGGCGGCCTGCTCGAACTGCTGGGCCGACACCGCCTTGAGCTTGTCGTTGCGTACGGCGCTCAATTGGTCGTCGATCTGCTTGAGATGCGGGCTCGAACTCCTCCGGAAGATACGGTTCCTGCTACCGGCTTCGTCGATCAGGTCGATCGCCTTGTCCGGAAGGAACCGGTCGGAGATGTAGCGGTCAGCGAGGTTGGCGGCCATGTTGATGGCACTGTCGGTGAAGCGAACCGAATGATGGGCCTCGTAGCGATCTTTGAGACCATGGAGGATCAAGACGGTTTCGGCAACCGTCGGTTCGTCCACATGGATGGGCTGGAAGCGACGCTCGAGCGCGGAGTCCTTCTCCAAGTACTTGCGGTACTCCTCGATGGTGGTGGCGCCCACGGTCTGCAGCTCTCCCCGTGCCAGCATGGGCTTGAGGATGCTGGCGGCATCGATGGCGCCTTCGGCAGCCCCGGCCCCCACGAGCGTATGTATCTCGTCTATGAACAGGATGATGTCCCCTCGGGTCTTGATCTCCTTGAGGACTTTCTTGAGCCGCTCCTCGAAGTCGCCCCGGTAACGGGAGCCGGCAACCAGCGCTCCGAGATCGAGCGTGTAGATCTGCCGCGACGTGAGCGTGTCCGGAACCTCGCCGGCGACGATCTGCTGGGCCAGTCCCTCCACTATGGCTGTCTTGCCCACGCCTGGCTCGCCGATCAGCACCGGGTTGTTCTTGGACCGTCGGGACAGGATCTGCATGACCCGCTGGATCTCCGAGAGCCGGCCGATTACGGGATCGAGTGCATGCTCGCCGGCCAACTGGGTGAGATTGCGACCGAACTGGTCGAGGACCGTCGAGCCCGATGCCGTGGAACCCCTGGCGGAGGGAGCGGTGCCGGCCGGTGTGGGCTCGTCACCGGATCCCCCCGAGAGCAGTTGGATGACCGTCTGACGGACTTTGGTTAGGTCGGCGCCAAGTTTCTCAAGGACCTGAGCGGCTACTCCATCCCCTTCCCGGATCAACCCCAACAGGATGTGTTCGGTACCGATGTAGTTGTGTCCGAGTTGGAGGGCTTCCCGCAGGCTCAGTTCGAGAACCTTCTTGGCCCTCGGAGTGAACGGGATGTGCCCGGAGGGCGATTGGTGACCCTGCCCGATAGTCTCCACAACCTGGCTCCGCACCGAATCGAGACGTATCCCAAGGCTTTGAAGGCTCCGGGCGGCTACGCCCTCCCCCTCGTGGATGAGCCCGAGAAGGATGTGCTCGGTTCCGATGTAGTTGTGATTGAGTAACCGGGCCTCTTCCTGAGCAAGGACCACCACGCGACGTGCCCGGTCGGTGAAGCGCTCAAACATGACGTATCACCTCCCCCCGGTGGATGCTTTGCCTCTCACAGGATACAAGCTTAAGCCTCTGGAATCGTTAGTTGCGACTATAACTCGCGTCGCTCGACAGAGCGATGGTGTCGTTGCATGCATATTCCCTTACCATAGAGCGGAACCCTTTCCCTGAAGCGGAGCATATGAGATGGCGACCCCGACACTACGGGATCTTATCGACCTACCCGAGGTCTGGGAACGGGTCGAGGTCGTGGAGCAACGCCTCTTTGAGGTATCGGCCGCGGACGATCCCTTCTTGACGGAGATCACCCAGCACCTGCTGGTCGCAGGCGGTAAGCGGTTCCGACCGCTCCTTGCCCAGTTGGCAGGGGAATTCGGACCCACCCGCGACCACCGGCTGGTCGATGCCGGTGTGGCCGTGGAGCTGATCCATGTCGGATCCCTGTACCACGACGATGTGATCGACGAGGCCGAGACCCGGCGCGGAACCCGGTCGGTGAACACCAAGTGGGGCAACTCGCAGGCAATCCTGGCCGGAGACTTCCTCATCGCCCGGGCCTCGGAGCTGGCGGCCGAGACCTTGGGACTGGAAACCGTGAAGCTCCTGGCCCGGACGTATACGGACCTAGTGGAAGGCCAGGCACTCGAACTCCACCTGACCGGGGACCTGATGCATGGTCCGGCCGATCATTACCGGGTCATTGAAGGCAAGACCGCCAGCCTGATCAGGACCGCAGCACGGATGGGAGCGATCGCGGCCGACGCCCCGGCCCGGTTCGTCGAGGCGCTGTCGACCATCACATGGGAGTTGGGAATGGTGTTCCAACTCACCGATGACGCGCTGGACCTCGTTGCCACCGAAGAGCAAATCGGCAAGCCCGCCGGAAGCGACATCCGCCAAGGCGTCTACACGCTTCCGGTCCTCCATGCGTTGGAAGGACCGTCCGGTCCTCGCATATCGGAGTTGCTGGCCGGGGGAATCCCGTTCTCCGACCGCACGGTCGACACGGTCATCGGCTTGGTACGGGAGGGTGGGTATGTCGACAGCATGCTGGACGAGTGCGTCCGTCGCCTCGAGGTGGCTTCGGTGGCCATCGGTTCCCTGCCGGACATCAAGGCCCGCTCGGTTCTCCAGACGATGGGCAGTTTCCTCGTGGACAGGGTCCATTACGCAGGCCGTTAGCCCTGATCCTTCATGTTTCCGGTTGCCGGCCACACTCACACGGCAGCACGCCAAATCTGCCATATCATCGCGACCTGGCCGGGCCTCACCCGAGGTATGCCGAGCCGAGCCGAGCCCAGGCGGGACTATCGAAACAGCCGCCATACCTGGTCAGAAGCTCGTATCCCCCACCCCGGCTCGCCCACCACAAAGACTCCATCAAGAAAGCGGGGTCGGTCGCCGGCCGATTGTGTTTAGTGGCCTGCGAGTCAGCGTGGCAGTCGGTGGCCACTGCCCACAGACACCAGCTGTCCACCATCGTTGTATTGGTTGACAGACCGCCTGCAGCAGACAGTCAGACGTTTGTCTCGGGTCTCAGGTGGGGGAACAGAAGGACCTCCCGCAGGGTCCTTTGGTTGGTGAGCAGCATCACGAGCCGGTCGACACCGATCCCTAGACCTCCCGTCGGCGGCATGCCTACTTCCAGGGCGCGCAGGAATTCCTCGTCGATGGGATGGGCAGTCTGATCGCCGGCCTGCCGGGCCGCTGCCTGGGCCTCGAAGCGGCGCCGCTGGTCCACCGGATCGTTCAATTCGGTGAAGGCGTCGGCGTACTCACTTCCCGCGATATAGAGTTCGAACCGTTCCACCAACCCGTCGATCGAACGGTGCCGCCGGGCTAGCGGGGATATGTCCAGCGGGTGGTCGATGACAAAGGTGGGCTCCCAGAGTCCGGGCGCCACGAGGCTGTCGAACACCTCCTCCACCAACTCGCCGAAACCCCGGTTGGCGTCCACCTCCAACCCGGCCCGGGCGACGACATCCCGGAGTCGATCAACCGGCATCGCGGGCGTGACCTCCGTGCCCAGAGCTTGGCCGACCAACTCGAGCATCGGTACCCGGCGGTAGGGGGGCCGGAGGTCGAGTTCGCGTCCCTGATACTCCAAGGTGGCGCCACCTACCACCCGTTGCGCTACGGCGGGGATGATCTCCTCCATCAGCTGCATGATGTCGCGGTAGTCCGCCAGCGCCTCGTATGCCTCGAGAGTGGTGAACTCAGGGTTGTGACTTGCATCGATGCCCTCGTTGCGGAACACCCTGCCCAACTCGAACACCTTCTCCATACCGCCGACGACCAGACGTTTGAGATGGAGTTCGGTTGCGATCCGAAGATGCATTTCTATGCCCAGCGCGTTGTGGTAGGTCCGGAACGGTCTGGCCAGCGCCCCTCCCGCCACTACCTGCAGGACCGGTGTCTCCACCTCCATGAAACCCCGGACCTCGAACTGGCGCCGCAACTCCGAAACCGCGGCGGAGCGGGCCTCGGCTATACGCCTGGCCTCCGCGTTGACCAGCAGGTCAAGCTCCCGCCTCCGGAAACGTCGTTCCTTGTCCTTCAGCCCGTGCCACTTCGCGGGTAGGGGTCGGAGCCCCTTGGCCAGGAGCGCGAAGTCCTCGATGTGAACGCTGAGTTCACCGCGACGGGTGGTCATCACCTCACCCTTCGCCCAGATCCAATCACCCTGGTCCAGGTCTCCGAAGGCCGCGAGCCCGTCCATTCCCAGACCGTGCCGGTCCACGAACAGCTGTATCCGTCCTGAATGATCCTGGAGGACACCGAAGAGCAGCCGGCCCAGTCTCCGGACGTTCATCAACCGCCCGGCAACCTGGCAGATCTCTCCCGTGCGTGAGTCAGGTGCGAGCTCGGAGAATCGTTCGTGGAGCCCGGAAGCCGACACATCTCGCTTGTACCCGAGCGGGTAGGGATCGTTCCCCGCCGAGCGCAGGCGCGACACCTTCTCCAGGCGTTGCGCAGTCAATGGGTGACCGGCCAATTCCGAGCTTGCGGGACTGTCGTTGTCTGGGGTCTCCGGCGAATGATTCATCGGCGCCGAAGGGTACAACAGTTGTGTTGATTCAGCGGTTTCGCTCCCAGATGAGACGAAGACCATCGAGAGTGAGGGTCTCATCCACCGTCGAGACGAGCCGACAGTGGGGAACGATCACCGGTGCGATGCCTCCGGTGGCGACCACCGGGGCGGTCTCCTCCGCAGAGCCACCGTACTCTTCCAGGATCCGACCCAACATCCCGTCGACCAGGCTGGCATACCCGTACAGAAGGCCGCTCTGGATGGCCTCGACGGTGCTCTTGCCCACCACCGACCTCGGTGGCGCCAGATCGACCCGTCGCAGAGCAGCGGTCTCCGAGACCAGGGCCTCCATCGACACTTCGAGGCCGGGAGCGATGGCGCCTCCGACGTAGTCACCCCGCCCGTCGACCACGTCGAAAGTGGTGGCTGTACCGAAATCGACCACCACCGACGGCGCGCCGTAGAGTTCGCGGGCCGCCACCGAGTTGACCACCCGGTCGGCCCCCACCTCGCGAGGGTTGTCGATCTTTATTGCCATGCCGGTACGGATACCCGGACCGACCACCAGCACCCGTGTTCCGACCAGGTCCTCTAGAGCCGACTGGAGCGCCTTGGCCACCGGCGGGACCACCGATGACATGGCCGCTCCTTCGAAGTCCCCCGCCCGGTAGTCCGTCGGTGCCAGCAGCCCGCGCAGCAGGATGGCGAACTCGTCACGGGTGCGTTCGCGGCCGCTGGAGAGCCGCCATTGCTGCAGCACGCGCCGGCCCGAGAGGACACCGATGACCGTCTGGGTGTTGCCTACGTCCACGGCGAGGAACATTCGGTCTCCAGTGGTCAATGGTCAGTGGTATAGCACGCTGGGCCGCTCGAGCCAGACTCCTCGATCCGCCTCGGGACCCCGGTCGCCGAAGAGAAGCCTCACGTTGTCGATGAGACGTACGGAGCCGATGCGGGCTGCCACCGCCAGGACCGCCCGCCGCTCAATGAGCGAGACCGGCTCCACCGTTGCGGCGTCAAAGGCCTCGGCGTACTCGATCTCGCCGGCGCGGAAGCTGTCGCGGACCCTGTCCTCGAGGACCGCGGCCTTGCACTCCCCCGCCTCGAACAGGTCCGCTGCGGCGCATAGCCCACTCGATAGCACCAACGCCGCCCGGCGGTGTTCGCCGAGGAAGACGTTCCGCGACGACAGAGCCAGGCCGTCCTGTTCCCTGATCAGCGGGCACCCCACCACCTCCAAGGGGAACCCCAGGTCGTGCGCCAAGCGGCGCACCAACGCAAGCTGCTGAGCGTCCTTGCGCCCGAGGTAAGCCCGGTCCGGCTGGAGCGCGGCGAACAGCCGGGCGACCACCGTCGCCACGCCATCCATGTGACCGGGCCGATGCACACCTTCAAGCCGATCCCCGATGCCTGCCACGGTGACCGTGGTCAGGGGCACTGTTGCGAACATCTCGCACGGATCCGGAATCACCATCAGGTCGACACCGCACTGCTCGGCCAGGGCCAGATCGCGGTCGTGGTCGACCGGGTACCGGGCGAGGTCGGCCGCGTCCTCGAACTGGAGAGGATTGACGTAGAGCGTCACCACGGTCTGGTCGCACTCCGCCACCGACCTGCGCATCAGCGATAGGTGGCCCTCGTGGAAGAACCCCATGGTCGGAACCAGTCCCACCACGCCATGCGCCGACTCCCGGGCTGCGGCGATGGTCGAGACGACCCTCACGCCGGGATAGCCGTTGCAGGTCGCCCGTAACCAGTCGTCCGTTGCAGGTTGCCCGTGTCCGGCGGGCGGTGGACGGACACCCGAGGCTTCACGAGAGCACGTCCTCCATTACCTCCGAGGTTCCGGCAAACGCGGCGGTGGCGCGGGCGAAGTCCCGGAAGGTCTCCGACAGGTGAGGTGCGTGCGCATCCACGGCCTGAAGCTGGCAACGGACTGTTCCGCTGTCTCCCCTCGCGACCGGACCCGTCAGCGCGCTACGGGGCCCTATGTCGAAGGCATTGGCGACTGCGTGTTCAACCAGCGGCCGGGCGACGCGATAGTCGATACCCGCCTCCGCGTACAATCTCTCGGCCACCGAGAGAGCGGTGAGGACGTAGTTGGCCGAAGCTGAAGACGCGGCATGGTAGAGGGGCTTGGCCTCGTCGCTGATGCGGAAGGGACGGCAGCCCAGCGAGCCGGCCAGTTCCTCCAGTAACTTCCCCAACTCCACCCCCGCGGTGATAGCGACGTGAGCGCCACTGAACGACCCGGACCCGGTACGCCAGTCCGGAAAGGTCTGGAGGGGATGGAATGCCCCGGTTGCCAGACCCACATCGTGCAACGGGCCGAGCGCCCCGGTCGGCGCCAGCCCCGACAGGTGAACAGCTTGCGGCGCGCGGACGTTTCGCGCCGCAAGCAACCCGGCGACGTGGCGGATCAGGTCGTCACGGACCGCCACCACCATCAGATCGGCCTCCGGCATGGGATCGCCGATCAGCCGGGCGGCCACACCTAGACGCGTCGCCACTTCTTGGTCGCCGGAACGGCGGGGAATGATCCCGACGATCTCGTGACCCGCCATGTCGGCGGCTACCGCCAACGACCCACCGGCCCTGCCGGGCCCCACAACGATGATTCGCACCTTTACTCCCGGTTCCGGTCCGTTCCTTCGGTACCGTTCCAAGACCGGAGGTTAGCCCGGCGACCGCCGAGGGACGGCGGTTCGACACCTCCGGATCAGGAGCTAATGGGTCGTGGTCAGCGTCGCGGGCACGCCTGAAGTGATGTTGGTGTATGCGGGCGTGTCGGTCCACTCTCCGTGCATGCTGTTGATGTTCTCCGCTCTGACTCTCAAGTCGAGGTTCTCGCCGACATGATTGGACACGTGTCCAGCCATGTTCACCGACCGGTCACTGGTGAAGAGCTCTTCTTGCCGGGACGCAAAACACAACTCAAGGCGGTACCAGTGGGCCTCCCCACCACGACCGGGTGGATCCCAAGAGACCACCCACGACTCCGACACCGCCACATTCAGATTCAGAGGTACCCCTGGCACCACGACCGGCGGGACCACCGTGGCTTCGTCCCCTTCGTACACCGCGCCCACCACCTCGTGGTAGTCACGTAACCCGTTGGCGTCGATGCCCAGCAGCGGGAGCGCGAGGCGTCCCCACCAATACGTCCCCCGGTGGCAACTGTCCGGTTCCGGGCTGCTCATTTTAAATCCCGGACCAGCCGAGCGAGCGGCATATATGCAGCTTGTTGCGCTGCTATTCGGTCCCAGCCCAAATTATCGCCTGCGCAACAACCCGCACTTCATCGCTTCCACCGTCGGGAATCGTGACCGTAGTCTCGAGATCGGGTCCACCGAACTGAGAGCCGACCCCCTGTATTGCGATGTCCCCGCCTCGTTGAACGAACCACATGTGAAAGTGGCCCGGCCATCTCCCAAGCTACCGGAGCCGCCGCTCGTCGATCTGATACGCATTCCACTCCGGATCCTCGATCATCCTGACGTCTTGGCCGGCCACACGGGCGAGCAGGTCGGACACGCGCGTGCCGTCCGGATCGCGCGCCTCGGGCCACACGGCAACCAGAGGTTCCAGGACGAAACGGCGTTCCCGGTAGCGGGGATGCGGCACCGAGACCAGCGCCGAATGAACCACCGAGTCGCCGTGCAGGATGAGATCCAGGTCGATGGTCCTCGGACCTTGGTGCAGCTCCCTTAGACGACCCAGTTGCTGTTCGATCGCCAGCAGGCAGGCCACCAGGGTCCCCGGGTCCAGATCCGTTTCGACTACTGCCACGGCGTTGTAGAACCGATCCTGGTCAACCGGTCCCACAGGCGCCGTCTCGTAGAGTGGCGACACCGCACAGAGTCGGCCGATCCCCGCCAGGCGGGCCACCGCGTCGGCAAGGATGGCGCGGCGGTGTCCCATGTTGGAACCTAGGGAGATGGCCGCCTGCGTCACTGCGGTGTCAGACGCGAGGAGAGTGCCGGACGATGGTCACCGCCACGTCCTCGAAGGGAACCCTGATCGGCGCCTCCGGTTTGTGAACCGTGACCTCCACCCTCGCGACCCGCCGATTCTCCAGAACGAGATCCGCCACCCGCTCGGCGACCGTCTCGATGAGGTTCCACTGCTCGTCCGACACGCGGCGGTGGATCGCCTCTGCAAGAACTCCGTAGTCAAGTGTCTTGGAGAGGTCGTCGGTACGGCTCGCGGCCGACACGTCCAGCCGGACCATCACATCCACCACGAAGGTCTGGCCGGCGTCCCGCTCCTGGTCGGTCACTCCATGACGGGCCGGTATGCGAAGGCCCTTCAAAGTGATCGAGTCGGCGGGACCGCGAACACCGACCGGATCCATCCCGAGTACCGGATCCGACCCGGCTGGGTCCTCGCCCGCACCTTCCGGCAGCAGCCCTATGACCGAATCTCGAATCGCGGGAAGGTCGGCGCCGAGGTTCTCCAGCACCTGGGCGGCGACACTGCCCCTCTTCCGGACCAAACCGAGCAGGATGTGCTCAGTACCGATGTGGTTGTGACCCAGCCGGAGCGCCTCGCGCCGGCTCGACTCCAGCACCTTCTTGGCCCTGCGGCTGAAGGGTATGTGCACGCTTGGGCGCTGCCGTCCCTTACCGATCGTCTCCACTACTTGGTCACGCACCGAATCGAGGCTGATGCCCAGTCTCTGCAGGGCCCGAGCCGCGACACCTTCACCCTCGTGGATGAGGCCGAGCAGGATGTGCTCGGTGCCGATGTAGTCGTGGTTCAGCAGCCCTGCCTCTTCTTGCGCTAGGACGACCACACGGCGGGCGGAGTCGGTGAAGCGCTCAAACATGATGGGGTGCTATTGCGAGGCCATTCGACGGTAGCGTGGCGGCGTGGCCGAGCGGCATCGGGTCAGTCGGCAGAAGGTATCAGCGCCCTTGCACCGGGTCCGAGGGGGCGGCCGATGACCGCCTGTATGGCCATGGTGGCGAGGCGCTCATCGTCGACCAGGCCCGAGTACACGACGTAGCCGGCCAGAACACCCGCCACCGTGTCGTCCACGTAGTTCCGATGTACCAGCACACGGGCGTCAGGCCCGGACAGGGCGTCGTGAATGGTGTCGAATGCCTTCTCCACCACTTCAGGATCGGATTCCAGGTCGACCGGCGCCCGGTAGACGTCCAGGCCTGCTTCCTCGTAGCTGTTCACATTCTGGGCTCCCGGCAGCAACGACACCACCGCGGTGAACTCGGATTGGAGGAGCCAGGCTATCTCCTCCTGGCGTCGCACACGCCTGTGCTCGAATCCCTGACCACCGAGACGCGCCGAAGTGGCGAGCCTCTTTCCGATCACCCAGGCAAAGTCACGCGGCTTGAGACCGGTCGTCTTCATCCTCTCCCATCCTTCGCACCATAGCGTCCGCCAGAGCCACCGCGTCGCGGGTGAGCCCGGCATCGTGAACCCTCACGATCGAAGCCCCGTTCATAACGCAGATCCCGGACGACACCGCGGTGACAACATCCCGCTCTTCCACGGGTAGCCCGCTCAGGGTACCCAGAAAAGCCTTACGTGAGGCTCCCACCAGGACCGGCACCCCGATGGCTGCCAGCGCGGGCAGGCCATTGAGGAGCGCGAGGTTATGGTCGAGGGTCTTGCCGAAACCGATTCCCGGATCGATGGCTATAGCCCTGCGGTCTATGCCGGATGACTCCGCCACCCGGATCCTAGCCCTGAGGTACTCCCCGACATCCGCGACCACATCGCCATAGGTGGGATTCCTCTGCATGGTACGGGGATCACCCTGCATGTGCATCAACACCACCCCGACTCCGGTTGCGGCACACAGATCGACCATGCCCTCCGCCTCCAGAGCCTTCACGTCGTTCACCACCGCGGCTCCTGCCCCGATCGCCGCGGCTGCCACCCCCGGCTTCGACGTATTGATCGACACGGGCACCCCCGAAGCAGTTAGGCGGGTCACCACCCCGATCACCCTGCGCAACTCCTCGGCCTCCCCGACTGCGGCGGCCCCCGGTCGGGTGGACTCGCCACCCACGTCGACTATGTGGGCGCCGTCGTCGAAGAGCCGCTCGCCCTGGGCGACGGCAGCATCCTCGACCAGAAACCGTCCTCCGTCCGAGAAGGAGTCGGGAGTCGCGTTCACGATCCCCATGATGATCGTGCTCTGGTTGGGATCCAGGACGGTGTCCCGAACATGCCAGCCGGGTCGCTTCAATTCCACCCCCGGCTTATCAACGCCAAGGCCTCCGCCCGTGTCGCATGGCTGCTGCGGAACTGGCCCCGCACCGCAGACGTCTGGGTGACCGTGCCCGGCTTCTTCACCCCACGCATCTCCATACACAGATGGCGAGCTTCCACGACCACGAGGACACCGCGGGGCGACAGCACCTCGACTAGAGCGTCAGCCACCTGCGTGGTCAGCCTCTCCTGCATCTGGGGTCGGCGCGCGAAGCCTTCCACGAGGCGGGCCAGCTTGGAGAGACCCGTGACCCGGCCGTCCGGAACGTAGGCGACATGGGCCGTACCGTGGAAGGGCAGGAAGTGATGCTCGCACATCGAATAGAAGGCTATGTCCCGAACCAGCACCATCTCCTGGTGTTCGTCGGCGAGGAACACACGGAATAGGTCCTCCCTCGGGTCACGGTGCATACCTCCGAAGATCTCGGTATACATTCGGGCAACCCGCTCCGGCGTCTCTAGGAGCCCTTCCCTGCCGGGATCCTCGCCGATCGCCTCGAGGATCCGGCGCATGGCATCCGCGATGGCCTGCTGGTCGATTACCCAGCCCGGCACGGGCCTAGCCGGAGCGTGGTGAGACGGGGGCTCGCGCAGCTGCAACCCCCTCGGCCAGCGCTGGGGAAACCAGCGGAGGAGCCTTGATCCGGGGACCTGCCCCTTCCACCGTCTGCCACTTGGGTACATCGTGCAGGATAGCGGTGATCTCCTCCGCTTGGAGCGTCTCGACCTCGATCAGGCGGTCGGCCATACGATGGAGGGAGTCGATGTGGGTGGTGAGAATCCGCCGCGCCTCTTCATGAGCCTGGTTGAGCAGGGCTCGTACCTCGTCGTCGATGGTCGCCGCAACCTCGTCCGAGTAGTCCTGCTGGCTCGAATAGTCCCGTCCTAGAAACACCTCACCGTGATCCTTGCCGTACTTCATCGGACCGAGGTTGTCGCTCATGCCGTACTCCATCACCATGCGACGGGCCTGCTCGGTGGCCTTCTCGATGTCGTTGGAGGCACCCGTGGTGGGATCCGCAAAGATCAACTCCTCGGCGGCTCGGCCCCCCATGAGCATGGCGAGTTGGTCAGTCAGCTCGGAACGCCTCAGGTAGTTACGATCCTCCGTCGGGAGGGCAAGGGTGTAGCCACCGGCCCGGCCTCGGGGGATGATCGTGACCTTGTGGATCGGGTCGGCGTTGGGCAGTGCAAACCCCACCAGGGCGTGTCCCCCCTCGTGGTATGCGGTGACCTTCTTCTCCCGGTCGCTCATCACCCTGCTCTTGCGCTCCGGACCTGCGATCACCCTTTCGATGGCCTCTTCGAGTTCATCGGGTTCCACGCGGACCTTGTCGCGCCGGGCAGCCAGCAGCGCCGCTTCGTTTATCAGGTTGGCTAGGTCAGCCCCCGTGAAGCCCGGCGTCTGCCGCGCTATGAGATCCATGTCCACTTCCTCGGAGATCGGCTTGCCCTTGGCATGGACGTCGAGAATCGCCCGGCGTCCTCTGAGGTCGGGTCGATCCACGACGATCTGGCGGTCGAAACGGCCGGGGCGGAGCAGGGCAGGGTCGAGAATGTCGGGTCGGTTGGTTCCGGCAATGACGATCACCCCGCTGGACACGTCGAATCCGTCGAGTTCGACGAGAAGTTGGTTCAGGGTCTGCTCCCGCTCGTCGTGGCCGCCACCCAGACCGGCGCCCCGGTGCCGTCCCACCGCGTCGATCTCGTCGATGAAGATGATGGCCGGTGGCGCTGCCTTCGCTTGTTCGAACAGGTCACGTACCCGGCTGGCGCCCACCCCCACGAACATCTCCACGAAGTCGGATCCGGAGATAGAGAAAAACGGAACTCCCGCTTCGCCCGCCACCGCTCTTGCGAGGAGGGTCTTGCCGGTTCCGGGAGAACCGTACAGAAGGACACCCTTCGGGATCTTGGCTCCCATCGCCCTGAACTTCTGGGGCGATTGGAGGAAGTCCTTTATCTCGCCCAGTTCCTCGATCGCCTCTTCCAGCCCCGCCACATCCTCGAACGTAACCTTCGGTTGGTCCCTGGAGACCTGCTTCGCCTTCGCCTTGCCGAACTGCATGATACGGCTGCCCCCGCTCTGCATCTGCATGATCACGAAGATCATGAATCCGAAGATCAGCAACCAGGGAAGAATGCCAAGCACCAACTCCCAGAACCCGGGTGGCTCCGGGTCGATCAAGACCTTCACGTCGTTGGCCAGCAGTATCTCGGTGAGAGTTCCCTCGTACTCTGCGGTGTACAGCACCCGGAAGTCGCCCGGTACATCCGCGGGGGAAACCCCTGGCCGCAGCGTTCCCTCGATGGCGTTGGAGCGCTCCAGGATGGTGACCTCGGCCACCGATCCGTTCGTCACCACCTCCTGGAACACGGTCAGGTCGATCTCCTCGGCCCGGTTGGCCTGGTTCAGGAAACGTTGTCCCATCAGAACCAACGCCATGACCACGAGACCGTAAACGAAGATGGTGCGGGTGGTCTTACTCAATGTTCTTCCTCATGCTTGTTTGGTGCCCGGGAGAGGGCGTGGAAACTCCCGCACGCTGGGGCGCGGCGCTGGTGCAACCTCATCCTACGATGCTGCCGAGACTATCGCGGGCGGTTCGCCCCATCTTCGCGGAGAAGGCCACCCACCGTGTGAACCAGTCATCTCCGGCTACGCGGCCCCTCCGGGAGCAACCGGTCCGCATGACCCGGCCCGGCGCCTCCCGAACAGCATATCCAGACAGGTCCTATTATCCCCGGCCGCTCACGTCGCTCCAAGCAGGTTGTGGAAGTCATCCAAAACGGGATAAGAGTTAGCCCTCCATCTGCTGAGCTGTGATTCTTCGGCGGGTGAGGGGTGTTTAAGGCATCCTCTTAAACGAGATGGCCCAGTTCGTGCAGAGTGGTTGGTGCGGGTCCGCAATGCCGATGACAAGTGGGATGCCACCCTGCCGACCCGCGCGAATCACATCGACCCGCCTTCTATCGAACCCGCCCAGGAATAGTGATGATCCGATTCGGCTAGAGTACGCGTGACCCGACACGAAGAGTTGGGCCGATCCATCGGAGGGTCCATCCGTATGGCCATGACAAGCGCTAACGAGAACGTCCGTTACGAGCCCGATGACAAGCCCCCTCCTCTGATCGCTCTCGGGGCCGGTTTGCAGGCTGCGGCGTTGATAGTGGCGCCGGTAGTGCTGACCGTGGTGATCGTGGCCAGGATCGCCCAGCAAGCGGATGGGTACATTTCCTGGGCGGTCTTCGCAGCCCTTCTGATCAGCGGGATCACAACCGTCCTCCAAGCGGTACGCGTGGGCCGGTTTGGTGCCGGGCACGTGCTCATCATGGGTACTTCAGGAGCGTTCATCGCTGTGTGCGTAGCTGCTTTGCTGGAGGGCGGGCCATCCACGATGGCAACCCTCATCGTCGTATCTTCGCTGTTTCAATTCCTGATGGCTTCACGCCTCTCCCTGCTACGCCGAGTGTTCACCCCGGTGGTTTCAGGCACCGTCATCATGCTCATAGGCGCCACGGTCGTACCGGTGCTTTTCGACTCTCTCGGCGACGTTACCCCTACGGCCTCCCGCTCTGCTGCCCCGATAGCCGCCCTCGCCACCCTGGTCACGGTGACCGGACTGGTGTTGCGCGCCCCAGCCGCGTGGAGGCTCTGGTCACCGGTAATCGGCATCGCGGTTGGCTGTCTGGTGGCTGCGCTCTTCGGCATTTACGACACCCAACCGATTCTCGATGCCCCCTGGATGGGAGTGCCCGTCGACTCCTGGCCCGGACTCGCAGTAACGCCGGGTGCGGAGTTCTGGGCGCTCCTCCCGGCGTTCGTCGTCGTCACGATCGTGGGCGCCATCGAAACCATCGGAGACGGGGTTGCCATCCAGCGCGTGTCCCGGCGCAGCCGGCGGGCGACCGACTTCAGGGTGGTGCAGGGAGCGCTGAATGCCGACGGTATGGGGAACCTGCTATCCGGCCTGGCGGGAACCCTCCCGAACACTACCTACTCGACCAGCATCTCCCTTGCCGAGGTAACGGGAATCGGGGCACGGCGAGTAGGTGTCATCATCGGAACCATATTCGCGGTCGTGGCGTTCTTCCCCAAAGTCGCAGCTGTGCTGATCGCCATCCCGGCACCCGTGGCCGCTGCCTACCTTCTCGTACTGCTAGGACTGCTGTTCATCCAAGGTATGAAGATCATCATCCAGGATGGGGTTGACCACCGGAAGGCCGCTGTAGCGGGGGTGTCGTTCTGGATGGGTGTGGGCTTCCAGAATCAATGGATATTCCCGGATCTCCTAGGTGAGGGATTCCTCGCCGTGCTGTTTGGCAATGGCATGACGGCAGGCGCCATCATCGCCATCGTCATGGTCTTCTTCATGGAGGCGACGGCCCCGCGGCGAAGTCATCTGGAAGTTGCCCTGAACATGGAGGAGCTTCCCAAGCTGGGCGCCTTCCTTCGCGGGTTCGCCGACAGTCAGAGCTGGCAGCAGGCCGATGCGGAGCGGCTGGTGCTGGTGGGCGAGGAAACCCTATCCGGCCTGCTATCGCAGGATTCAGACCCCTCGGAGGGTCGCCGCCGCCTGCTGGTGACTGCCCGCCCTGACGGAGGCGGAGCCGAACTCGAGTTCCTGTGCGCATCGGAGGGGGAGAACCTGGAGGACCGCTTGTCGTACTTGGGGGAGGCGCCCGACATAGCCGATGTCCGGGAGGTCTCGTTCCGTTTGTTGCGCCATTACTCTTCAAGGGTCCGCCACAACAAGTATCACGACGTGGACATCGTGACGGTGACAGTCGAGGGTCCGCGGTAGCGATCCGACCCTGAACCGGCAGAACAGCCTTGCCGTCCCAGGACCACCCTTCAGCCCCATTTATTCATGCGGGGGTTTGTATTGGGCGAACGCGGTGTGGGACATGAGCTTATGAGCAGGGATTACCGCCCTCTCGGTAGTTCCGTCTCGCCCCGGTGACGTTTACCCGTCAGGTGAAGCCCGGCGCGGTCACGATGAGGTAGTCGATGTGGCGTGATGCCGTGAGTGCGTCTGGAAACATGAAAAATCGGGGCTAGAGAGAATGCTGGTCCAGGACTCCGACATACGGCAGGTTCCGGTACAGCTGGTCGAAGTCGAGTCCGTAGCCGACCACGAACTCCGGCCCGATGGTGAAGCCGACATAGCGGACATCCACCGGCACCCGTTGCATGTCCCCTTTCAGAAGAAGGGTCGCCACCTCCAGGGAGGCGGGTCTGCGGAGCTTGAGGGTTCTCAGGAGGTACTGAAGGGTGAGGCCCGAGTCGACGATGTCCTCGACAACAAGCACATGACGACCAGCGATCTCCTCGTCGAGATCCTTGAGGATCCGCACGACTCCTGATGTCTTGGTCGCCGACCCGTACGAGGAAACGGCCATGAAATCGAACTCCGTCGCAACCCGGATGTGGCGGGCGAGGTCGGCCATGAACATGAATGCGCCCCGGAGGACACCCACGACGAGCACGACCTCCCCTTCGTAGTCCCGGGTGATCTGCTCGCCCATCTCGCTCAACCGCTGTGCGATCTCTTCCTCGCTGATCAGTACCCGACCGGTCTCCACGTTGCCTCCCGAGTGGCTGAGAGCAGAACGTAGCTCATCGTATCGGCTGTGACCCAGCCCGCATACGCTCTCCGAACGCCTGGTATCCAGACTACCCGTCCACCGACCTCCAGTAGCGGCCACTCCGACCGATCCGCTGCAGTCATGCCCGCCTCCGCCATGGCGTCCAGGACACGCTTGTGGCCGATGCGCATGGCTATCCGGTCGTCCGGGACGGGTCTCCTTATCACCGGCTGCTCCCCAGCGAAGACCCTCCCATCGAAGACCTGGCGCCATGCGGTGAATGGGAACGAGTCGGGCCGGCCGTTGAACTGCGAGGCCTCCCAAGTCCACTCTCCCCAGCGAACCGGTCGAAGGATGCTCCAACCGAGCGGTCCGTCTGCGATCGGTGGGGAAGAACCGATCTGCACGTACGAGCCGGCTCTCGTCACGAGGTGGCCTCCGCCAACCCAACCCGGCGTGCCATCGCGGGCCGCTCGCAAGACGGTATCGACATCGCGCCTGGTGCCGGGATGCCCACCGCCCAAGGCTCTGAGTCCGCGGCGCACAACCCTAGCTCCCAGTGCGGGCGGCAGCGTACGGAGGATCGGTGCGGGAATACGCACTGCGCCATCAGCCTGTTCGATCCGCTGGCCGGCCGAGAACTGCTCCAACAGGCCCAGATCCCCTTCCACCAGTCTGGCGACATCGGCCAGCCGGACGGCCATCCCGGGGGCCAGCTGACGCTCCCACTCGGCCAGCGCCCTGCGTATGCGAACCCGGCGGAAGGCGACATCGTAGTTCGCGGGATCGTCACCGAACGGTATGCCCAATAGGCACGCCAACTCTCTGGTCTCTGCCCTGCTCACTTCTATCAGGGGACGCACCAGGTTGTTCCGGCGCCGGTGAATCCCCCGCAGCCCATCAAGGCCGGAACCCCAGATCAGGTTTCCCAGCACCGTCTCGGCTTGCTCGGTGAGCGTGTGGCCTGTGGCGATCAACTCGCCTTCACGGACGATCCGACGTACCGCCTGGTAGCGGGCTCGCCGCGCCTCCCCTTCGGGCGAACCGGGGCCAACCGCATCGACCCTCACCCGCTCCATCTCGATGTCGAGGTGGTCTGCGACTGCTACAGCGGCAGCCTCCATCCGATCGGAGTCCGGCCAGCCATGGTGCACATGGATCGCACGAGCCTCTCTAGCGTCCTTCTGGATCGCCCACGCAAGCACCGCGCTGTCGGCCCCCCCGCTCAAGGCAACCAGCAGAGGGCGCCGATCGTTACCGAGAAACCTGCTTACTCGCTCGACAACCGAGGCCCCGAGTGAGGTCAGCCGACGCGAGCCAACCAAGATTCGGGTGCTCGTATCTCGGACCTGGTGGGAAGGGTCTCGGGCGACTGCCAAGCCAGGTCCACCGCCGACCAGCCGGCTCGTCTCTCGACGTGGAGAATGAAGTCCCTTCCCTCCTCGTACTGCCGGAGCTTCATCTCGAGACCGGTCAGCCGCAGGAATGCCGCCACTCTCGGGGTGTTGCGGCGCTTGGTGACCAGTGCCGACATGCGGCGCCAGGTGAACAGGTGGCGAGACGCGATCCGATCCATGACGACATGTCCATGACCCTCGAGCAAGGACATCAGCGCCTGCACCTTGTCCAGGCGCGCCAATTCATCCGGCGTCGCCATGAGCCCGGGGATACCGGCCTCGCCCGGTGAGAGAAGACCGCCGACCCCTTCCCTCTGGATTCCCGACACGAGCACCGCCAGGCGCGACTCGTCGGGTTTCGACACCGACACCAGCGAAGAGGCGATGTCGAGAAAGTACGACCGCAACCAGGGCACCCCGACAAACTGGAGCAGGTGGGTGGCTTCGTGCAGGACGACCCAGAACCGGAACTCGGCCGGCCGGAACTGATACCTGCGCTCGAACTCCAGGATGTTCGGAGCCGGTAGGCAAACCTCATCACCTCCTTGCGGAGAGACGATCATCAACTCGTACTGGCCGAGCACGCGGTGGGAAAGCAACCCGAGGAGTATGCCCATTTCCAACGCGACGATACGTTTGGAAAGGCTGTCGCCTATTCCGCCCTCTACCAGACCAGTCTCCACCTTGTCCTCGACCGGCGCGAGCAGAGCCGAGAAGGAGGCCAGGTTCCTTTCCACCCATCGAAGACGGTCGATGACAGCCACCCTCGGTTCGGACACGCCCGAGAGCCCCGTTTCCTCCTCCACGAGGCTGACTGCGCTCCTTAACATGGACGGAGCGGCCTCCTCGAGAACCCGCCGCTGGTACCCGTCGGCGAGCGGGTACGAGCCTGCCAGCCATCCGGCGATGCGGGTTGCCTGCTCGAAGTACGCCCCCTCTAACATGTGCCCACCTTGCAGGTCCTCGGTAGGGGACTTCTCCGTGTGTTAGCGAGCCTCACCTGATCACGCGGTAGCGGTTCTTAGTGACCCTCACAAAGTACATGATGATCGCGCCGACGACGGCCACGGTACCCAGTAGCAGCGTCGCCGGAACCAGGAAGCGGTACGACCACTCCGGATCGGGCTGAGTCGGTGCGTCATCGGGAACCGGTACCGCGGGCTCGGGAATCTCGGAAGCCGGTGCTTGGGCCGGCTCATCGTCCTGGGCAGCAGCGGGACCAGCGAGGGGGCTTCCCAGCCACAGCAGGATAAGCATGAGGGGTAGCAGCATCGGAACCGTGGCGATCGGTATCCGGGATCGGGCTACGCGTGACACGACATAACTGTACCATCCGTAGGAAGGTGCTGAGAAACGAGTCTTGGGGGGTTCGACGGTTAGCAGTCCGCTCGGGCCGAGACCTGGGGCTAGCCCTCACTATTGGGGGTCGGACAACACGCCGCCCGCAACACAGACCGACCACGAACAAACAAGCAAGTCCCCACGCTACGCGCAGTCGTTACGGTACCCCGACTCCCGTGGTACAGAGCCGACGTTCTGTGGGAGCGGTGGTAGGAACAGTCCCGAAGGAACCGGGTTTCCCGTCCGGATGAGCGCCAGCCGCCACGACGGAGACGAGCCCATTGCCCACCTCAGGAAGGTAATAGCCGCGAGACACGCTCTCCTCGCTCCCGGTACCCGTCGCAGGCCGAGAATGTGGCGGATCCGGACCGGCACTATCGCTACCGCTCCTGCGTACAGGAGGCGGTAGCCGACCTTCTGGAACGGGGCCAGCGGCGGATCCTTAAGGAACTCCACGGTGGACCGCATTCCTGGCGACGGGTCGAGGTCCGGATGCTCATCGATCCAACTGCGCAGCGAGCGGGCGTCGACCGGAACCGGCTTGGAGTGGAGCATACGACCGATCTCTGCCTGTTCGAGTACGAAACGATCATCCTCACCGGAGACGAGGGACCGGGGACCGTAGGCACTGTAGGCAGCCAGGAACGAGTCGGTCAACACATTGTGGACCCATGCGGAAAGGGCGGGGCCCGACGCCGAGTACGGGCGTCCGCGATGAGATCTTCCAACCACGTCGGCATGCGCGTCTCGGACGACTGCGATGGCAGCTTTCACTTCCGGCAGGGCGCCGAAGGTCGTAGCGGTGACGTATGCCGACGTTCGGGACAGACGGCCCAGTGGATCCTCCTGGAATGTGGAGTGATCCGCCACTCCGGCGACTACCTCGGGATGGGCGCTTTGCATAAGCAGGGCCCTTATTCCACCTACGAACGCGGCAGTATCTCCGAGGATCGGCCATGACACCGAGCCGGGACCGCAGACCCCCGGATCCCCCGGGTAGTGCAGGGTATTGCGAAGCGGATAGGCAACATGGCTGAAGAGGCCGGTGGTAGATGTTCGTATCCGGTTCCGGAGGGTAGCCAATGCCCGCATCACCGGTCCGGCTGGATCAGTGGCGTCTCAGATCGCGGATAGACGTGCGGATGCGCTCGACAACCTCCGGCGGCGCTTCGACACGGATGCGCTCCCGGACGAACCTCATCAAGCGTTGCTCGAACTCGTAGGCGCGCTCGCAGTTGAGACATTTGCGCAGGTGTAACCGGATTCGCACTCTGCGCATAGCCCGGATCTCCCCGTCAAGATACGAGTGGACCCGGGAGAGCGCCCGGACACATCTCTCTTTATCCATCACTGCTGTCCCCGGTCGGGGTGACGATCCCCTGCTCCCTCGCCTGGTCCCACAATAGCTTCTGCAGCGCCTTTCTTCCCCGATGAAGGCGGGACATCACCGTACCGATCGGAATATCCAGCATTGCAGCGGTCTCCTTGTATGAGAAACCCTCGAGGCCGGCTAGGAGCACCGGCATCCGGTAGGGCTCCGGAAGCTTATCGATGGCCCTTCGGACATCTGCCCCCTCCAGGGCCTCGAAGACCTCGTCCTCTGCCGAACGGGAGACCCGTCTGGTCTCCGCGGGCGCCAGCCGACGGTACATGTAGAGATCCTCCACCTCATCGAGTTCGACCTCGTGGGGCCTGCGCTGCTGCTTGCGATAGCGGTTGATAAACGTGTTGGTGAGGATCCGGTACAGCCACGCTTTGAGGTTGGTTCCTTCCGTGAACTTGTCGTAGCCACGGTAGGCCTTCAGAAAGGTCTCCTGGACCAGGTCTTCGGCATCGGCCGGGTTCCGAGTCATCCTCAGCGCCGCCGAGTAGAGCCTGTGGGCGTGAGCCAAGGCATCACGTTCGAAATTCGCCCTATCCGCCATGGTCCCACGCCTTGGTCGACTGCCACGCCACCGCTACGTCCTCCGTCCCCGTCCGCCGGTTCCCGGACTTCCCCGGTAAACGGGCGCGGAGGGAACCCGGAGCCGGAGAGGGGAATCGAACCCCTGACCTGCTCATTACGAGTGAGCCGCTCTGCCGACTGAGCTACTCCGGCACGACGGATGATTGTAACCATACCCCTCCCGGTCGGTGACCGGAGCCCTCACCATTCCTGGCAACGGCTGGACCGGAGGGTCTCTCGCCGCGCAGATGGCACCTGACACAGTCTTGTCAGAACCTTGCGCCGTTCCCACGCAGGCTGACGCCCTCAACATCCGCCCCTGTCGGGCAAGGACTTGGCCGGCTCTTGATTCGGAACGCGGATCACCGCCGGCGATCATCCCTTAGCCAGAGTCCGGATCTGCCGGTCCAACTCCTCGGTAACGGCCCGGGTGAGAGCCCGTACCTTGTCCTGGCACTCCGCGAACTCGCCTGGTGCGATCGGGCATCCGACCGCCACCCGGATCGGCGCCCTGTGGAGGCGCATAGTGTCGAGCGGCATGGCATGCTGCGTGCCCCAGATAGCCACAGGAACCAGCGGAACGTCCGCCTTTACCGCCAACCAGGCCGCACCCCTGGTGACGGGAGCGTCTCCCCAGTTGTGGACCCGCCGACCCTCGGGAAAGACACCGATGATTCCTCCGGATTCGAGGTGGCGAATTGCTTGCTTCAGAGCACCGATCGGGTAGCGCCCCTCCCGCGGGAACGGTATCGCTTCGAATGCGTCGAGGATGCGGTCGAGGATGGCCGAGTTGCCCCAGAGTTCGTCCAGGGCCAAATATCTGACAGGCCGCCGGAGTGCCAGGCCCGCAACCGGCGGATCGAGGTGCGAAAGGTGGTTGATGACCGCAACGTAGGCACCTGCCGGAGTGGCACACAGCTTGAAGGACGAATACGGGAACCAGGTGGCGAGCAGTCGAGCCGGCAGCCAGCAGAGTGTCCACAGAATCCGGCTCACCAGTCCCGGCTCGGCAATCAGCCGGAATGCTCTCACAACTCCCGCGCCTGGACGCGCAGCGCAGCCAACTGTTCCTCGGTTCCGAGCGAGATCAGCCGGTCGCCCGGCAAGAACACGAAGAGCCCGGGCGGATTGGTGATGAAGTCGTTGCCTCTCTGCACGGATAGGACAGTGACGCCGGTCCTGGTGCGGATCGCGCAGTCGGCTAGTGTGCAGTTTGCGAACCCCGAGCCATCGGTGACAAGAACCTCGGTCAGCCTGATCTCGAATTCACCGTCGTGCATCACCACGTCGAGAAACTCCGCCACCTCCGGATGGGAGACCAGGGCGGCCATGCGAGCCCCTCCGATCTGTTGCGGATTGACCACTCGATTGGCCCCGGCCCGCCGAAGCTTTGGGATGGTCGCCGACTCATTGGCCCTGGCAACGATGAAGAGGTCGGAGTTGAGAGCTCGGGCGGTAAGGGCTATGAACAGGTTGTCGACATCGGAATCGAGGGCCACTACCAGCGTCTTGGCTCGATCCAGGCCTGCTTGGAGAAGGATCGAATCCTCCGTGGCATCCCCCAGCACCATCCGATGCCCTTCAGGGAATCGTCGGTACACGGGTTCCTGAGAATCGATCGCGACCACGGCCTCCCCGGCCTTCAGCAGCTCATCCTCGATGGCGCGCCCAACCTGCCCGTACCCGCACAGGACCACATGACCCTGCAACCGATCGATCCTTCGTTGCATACGACGTCTCCGGAACTGGTCATCTAGGCGACCCTCGAACATCGTCTCTATCAGCACACCAAGCGTATACAGGCTCGTGCCGGTCCCGAACAGGATCAAGAAGACCGTGAACACCTGGTAGTCCTCGGCGACCTCCCCGATCTCCCGGTAACCCACCGTCGAGATCGTAATGACCGTCTGGTAGATGGCGTCGAGCAGGTCGAGCCCGAGCACGACGTATCCGCCCGTTCCCACCACGATCACCAGGATCAGAAAGCCCACGCCCCCCTTGAACCGACCCCAGGGATCCCTGGGAGCGCCCTGCCTGGGTCCTGTTGGCGATGTGAACTTCACAACGGCGGAGGATAGATGGCATGTGTCTGGTTGCTACTGCCGGCTGCGGGAGGTCGGGCAGGCTACGAACCTCTTGCAACCGGGAAGACCTAGGTCGCGGATGGACTCATAGCCGGGAAGACGGCAACCGCTTCAATTCGCCGTTGAAAGGATCGACGTGTACGCAGGCCGACTCCAGCACCGTGGCGCCGAGGAGCGGATCGGCACGCGGCTCGCCGAAGACCACCGTCGCGCCAACCGTCTTGCCCATGATCTCGAACTCGGCAACCGCGAGGTCGAACGTGACCTCCGTCCCGTCCGCCAGCTCGTACACCTGCGTACCCAATGGCTCGAGACCGATCGACTCCAGCCACGGCCGCGGCACCAACGAATCGATCGCTCCAGTATCCACCAGGAACCTTCCCCTCCACTCCTGCTCTCGATCAGCCGGGTTTCTTACAATCACATTGGCATAGGTCATTCCCACATTCGCCCCTTCCAGTGTCCGGTCGCCGGAAGATCACCGCGCCGCACAGGCTGACGCAGTTGCATGATGACGACAGAAGCTTAATGGATCACCACCCATCTTAGGCACTCGTAAAATACGATTTCAATTCACTAGACTTGGTCGGCCGCCTCGACACGGTGGACAGAGTAGGCCCTCTGATGCGATGCTTGCAATGACCAGCCAGGCCAGCGACCGGTGCGCATCGGTCCGGGAGGCTGGGAGGGTGCTGAGCAATCCACCAGTCGCCTGCCAAGCGCCGACATGACTCCTGGGTCGGCGGGCAGCAGGCCCGAGCAATCGTCATTGTTCAGCACCGTCCCGCTAGCGTCCCGCGCACCTGAACGACCACCCGGCGAGGCGTCCCATGATGGAAGACCTGATCGCTAACACCTACAAAGTGTTAAGCGACCACCCGATCCTCGAAAGTGAGACCTTCCGGGTCACCCACCTGCAGCGCACGGAGAGATCCACGAGCGCGGTTTGCTCGATCGAGGTGGGAGGGGGGCTGCGACCCCACATCCACCACCAACACGACGAGATCATCGTCTTCCTGGAGGGCGAGGCCGATTTCCGCCTCGGCGACGAAATGCGGCGGGTGAGCGCCGGTGACGTGGTTGTGGTGCCGGCCGGGACCGTCCACGCCACAATGAACGCCGCCACCCGTGTGATCATCGCAGCCGTGTTCGCTCCCAACTTCGATCCCGAGAACGAGGACCGCGAGTACGTCGATTGAGCCGTGTCCGCCTCCGGCCAGCCGGTACACCTTTCTATCGCGACTGGTTGGGAAACCGACCAGCAGGCCACGTAGGCTGAAGCCCATGGTTTCTCTGGAACCACCGGGTTCGCATCGCAACTCCGGGAACGCCGGGGCTGAGACCGGGTTCCTGGACCGGTTGATCAGCCTGCGCAGGGAGTTGCATCGCCATCCGGAGCTTTCGGAGCAGGAGGAGCGAACGGCCGGCCTTATCTGCTCCTTCCTGGAGGATCTCGGGATCTCACACCGGGCCGGAGTGGGCGGATACGGCGTGGTCGCCCAAGTGGATGGTCGCAACAGCGGCCCAGTAGTGGCTCTCCGAGCCGACATCGACGCCCTACCCATAGGAGAGGAGACCGGACTCCCATTCGCGTCAGCGACCGATGACGTCATGCACGCATGCGGTCACGATGGCCACACCGCCATGCTGATGGGAGCGGCCATCCTGCTCCGGGAGCGACCTCCCCCTAACCCGGTACGGCTCCTGTTCCAACCTGCCGAGGAGCGAGGGACCGGGGCGAGGAGGATGATCGCGGAGGAAGCGATCGAGGGAGTGTCCGCCATTTTCGGCGGGCACCTGGACGTCAACCATCCGGTAGGCGCCCTGGTGGTCACCGAAGGCGTGGTCAACTCCGCATCCGACTACTTCACGATCTATATCAAAGGCAAGATGGGTCACGGGGCCCGACCTCATGAGGCGGTGGACGCGGTGGTAGTCGGATCGTCGCTGGTGAGCGCGCTGCAGACGGTCGTCTCTCGAGAGGTGAACCCGGCTGATCCAGCTGTGCTGACGGTGGGAAGCTTCAACGCCGGGAGTGCGGAGAACGTGATTGCCGGCTCCGCCATATTGACGGGGACGATCCGTACGCTAGACCCCGAGGTCCGTCGGCATCTGTGCGACTCGGTGGTCCGGATGGCCACGGCGGCCGGTCGACTGTATGGCTGCGGGGTGGACACCGAAGTACGGGAGGGCAACCCGCCCGTCATCAACGCACCAGCGATGACGGAACTGGCCCGGCGGGCCGCGGTGGAGGTGGTTGGAAGAACCAATGTTCTGCGGATGCGCACACCCAACATGGGGTCGGAGGACTTCGGAAGGTACTTGGAGAGAATCCCGGGCTGCTACATCCGGTACGGCGGTCTCACTGCCGGCAGCGATCCGTCTCCGGCTCATTCGAGCCGCTTCGACTTCGACGAGCGAGCGCTGGCAGTGGGGGCTCGCTGGCTCGACACGGTCGCCCGGTTGGCGGCCCAGGAACTGGCCCGGTAGGAGGCTCAGCCCTCCAGCGCTCCGATTACCGCCGCCATGAATCGGCGCCCCTCGGCGCCATCGATGAGGCGATGATCGTAGGAGAGGCTCAGGGGGAACTGCCGGGCTATCACGATGGCGTCGCCCCTCACCACTGCTCGCGACCTCGAACGTCCCACCGAGAGGATGGCGGACGTGCCGTAAGGGATGATCGGAGTACCGCGGCCCCCTCCGACCGCTCCGATGTTCGACACTGTGAACGTCTGGCCTCGCAGCTCATCGACCTGCAACTTCCGTGCTCGGGCTCCCGCGGCAAGCCGGCGCACCTCTCCGGCTAGCTCGTCCACCGACAGCGTGTCCGCATCTCGAACCACCGCCACCATCAACCCTTCGGGGGTGTCAACCGCGAAGCCGATGTCGTAGAAACGTCGTTCGAGTATCTCGTCACCCTCCACCGCGCCGTTGAAGCCTGGGAACCGGACCAGGACCGGAACGAGCCGGGCGATGAGCAGGGCCTCGACCGGCGGCTTGCCCAGTCGCTCCCGGTGGGCCATGAGCGCGTCCGAGTCCGCGTGCCCATAGGTGGTTACGTGAGGTATCTCCCTCCAGGAGCGGGACAGGCTCTCCGAAATAGTCCGGCGGAGGCGGGACATCGGCACCCGCACCGTGGGACGGGTGGATGCCGCCGCCCGGACGTCCGATTCGGTGATGCGTCCCAGCGGGCCGGTCCCGGATATGGCGGCGATGTCCACCCCCAGTTCTTCGGCCAGCCTCCGTACCAGGGGCAGAGCGAGAGGTCGGCGGGGCACACCGGACTCCGCCCCTGGAAGGACACCGACCACGGGGGCGGACCGCTCGTCGACCTCGGGTAGCGTTCTAGCGGGCGCTTCCTGCCATCTCTCGCCGGGCTCCCCGATCACCGCGAGCAGCGATTCGACCTCCACCGTATCGCCGTCCTCTCCCCCGCGGTGCAGCAGCACGCCCTCGAACGGCGAAGGGATATCGATAACTGCCTTGTCGGTTTCCACTTCAACCAGGGGTTCGTCGAGCCCGACCTTCCCACCTACTTCGACGTACCAGGAGGAGATGACCGCCTCGACGAGCCCTTCTCCTACATCCGGCAAGTGGAATTCGTGCGCCATGTCAAGTCTCCATGGCGTGCCGGGCCGTCGACACGATCCGGTCCACCGACGGCATGTAGTGACGTTCGGCGAGCCTCAGGGGAACGACGACATCCCATCCGGCCACTCGCTGGACGGGCGCACGCAGCGAGTAGAGGGCCCGTTCCTGGATGAGGGTTGCGATCTCGGAGCCGTAGCCACCGCTGAGGGGTGCCTCGTGGATGATGACGGCGCGGCCGGTTCTCTCCACCGATGAGACAATCGTATCAACGTCCAGCGGCACCAAGGTCCGGACGTCTATGACCTCGGCGCTCACGCCGTCTCCAGCTAAGCGGGAGGCCGCCTGCCGAGTCTCGCGCATCATCGCGCCGTAGGAGATGAGCGAAACATCGGAACCGTGCTGCTCGACTTCAGCCGAACCGATGGGCGTCGTATACGGGCCGTCCGGTACGTCGCCACGCGCTGCCCGGTAGAGGCGGATCGGCTCCATGAATATGACCGGATCGGGATCGTCGAGCGCCGCCAGCAGCAGGCCCTTGGCATTCGCAGGGGTGGAGGCGACCACCACTTTCAGTCCGGGGATGTGAGCGTAGACCGCTTCGGTGGATTCGCTATGGTGCTCGGCCGCTCCGATCCCCGCCCCGTAGGGGAGACGGATGACCATAGGGGCGGTAAACCGGTGCCGGGACCGGTTGCGGATCCGGGCGACGTGGTTCACGATCTGGTCGTAGGCGGGATACGAGAACCCCATGAACTGTATCTCGACGATCGGCCGCAGACCGGCAACGGCCATGCCGAACGCAGCCCCAACGATTCCGGATTCGGCCACCGGAGTGTCGATCACCCGCTGCTCCCCATACTTCTGCTCGAGGCCATCGGTTATGCGGAAGACGCCGCCGGTCTTCCCGATGTCCTCGCCGATGACGACCACCAGGGGATCCTGGAGAGCTACATCGAGAGCCGAGTTGAGCGCTTGGGCCAGGGTCATCTCGGTCATCGGGAACTCCGCTCGGCCAAGTCTCGCTGGGCCACCAGGGGTGGCGTCGGCTCGTAGTACATCGCCTCGAAGATCTCGCCTGCGGTGAATGGATCGATCGCTTCGGCTTCCGCTACCGCCGCCTCGATCCGCTCCGACGCCTCCCTTTCGATCTCCGCCTGCCATTCCTCGTCCCAAGCTCCCTGACGTTCAAGCCAGAGGCGGACGCGCTCCAGGGGATCCCTACCCAGCCAACTCGCCACCTCGACCTCAGCCCTGTAACGCCGGTGGTCGTCTGCGGTCGTATGGCCGTGGATCCGGTAGGTGAGAGCCTCGATCAGGGTCGGCCCGTCGCCTGCGCGAGCCCGCTCCACCGCCTCGGAGACCACCTGCTCCACCGCGAGAACATCGTTCCCGTCGACCACCACACCCAAGAACCCGTAGGCGACCGCCTTCTGGGCGATGGTTTCCGACGCCGTCTGGCGGACTCTGGGCATCGAGATAGCCCAGCCGTTGTTCTGGCAGAAAAACACTGTCGGCGTGCGGTAAACCCCGGCGAAGTTCATGGCTTCGTGAAAGTCTCCCTCGGACGTGGCCCCGTCCCCGAACATCGTCAGGGCCACCGCGCCCGTGCCCAGAAGCTGTTCGGCCCACCCGACACCGACGGCATGAATCATGTGCCCACCCACCGTGACCGAGGGTGGCAGTGACTTGACACCCTCCGGGGGATGGCCTCCCCGCTCGTCCCCCATCCTGGTGAGCAGCAGATTCTTCCACGGATAGCCATGGAACCTCATGGCTGCGGCGTCCCGGTAGCTCGCCACCAACCAGTCCTTCGGCCTCAGCGGCGCGACGGCTCCGACCTGGGCCGCTTCCTGGCCCTCGTACGGTGCATACGTGGCCAACCGTCCCTGGCGCTGGAGGGCCGAGGCCTTGCGATCGTAGAGGCGGGCCTCCACCAAAGCGCAATAGGCGGTGCGAACGGTGCCCGTATCAGGTCCCGGTGGATCGGTGCGACCATCGGGAGTGAGTATCTGGCGAGGCTTTAGGTACATGGTCCGGAAGGCTACAGTGTCGATAACGAAACGCGATGTCGGATGCCGAGCCGATGCGCCATCCTGACCGGTACACGCCAGGGTGCTTCTAACGAGGGCACACCGGAGATTCCAAAATGGCGGACATCGTCGAACGCAAGATCGATGACCTGACCATCCGCATAGATCGCGACCTCTGCGTGGGGTTCGAACACTGCACCGACGAATCACCGACAGCTTTCCGGCTCGGCGTTCACGACGTGGTCGAGTTCGCCCGACCCGAGTACGAGAAGAGGTCGCGGCTGGTAGACGCAGCCGGCGTCTGTCCTGTCGAGGCTCTCATCGTGATCGACTCCGAAGGCAACCAACTCGTTCCCTGACAACCTGAAGGAGACTCGTTGGCACGCCGGATCACGGATGGCGTAGCATTGGAGCAGGATCTATGGAAGGGACTTGGAATGGGTGACGGAGCGCTGGTGGCCATGACACCGATCGCAGCCGAGAAAGTGATCGAACTCGCCGACGGTGAAGCCGACCGCGCCTTCCTGCACGTGTATCCCGCCGGGCAGGGATGCTGCCGCACGGTCTACGGCCTCGCGTTCTTACCCGAGGTAGACGACGAGTACGAGGTGGCCGAGGCTCACGGCGTCAAGGTCGCGGTGGCGACCGCCGCTCGGGAAGCGGTACGCGGCGTCGAGATCGACTTCGTGCAGACTCCACAGGGCGAAGGTTTCGCGGTAATGAACCAGAATCCGTCCGGAGGGGGCGGCTGCGGTTGCCACGGGGGTTAGCCCCGCTCTTGGCGCGCGGTTCGTAGTGGGCGCGGCGATGTGGGGGATATGAGCTTCTGACCAGAGGATCCGGCCGTTTCGATAGTCCGGTCCCCGGTCCAGCGCGACCTTTACCGGACCCGTGGAGCCCAGTTCGCATCGCGATGACATGGTTGATGTGGCATGCTGCCGCGGGTGTGTTCCTAACCCCGCCGTAGGATCCGGAAGCGGGACGCCCGGAAGGGCACGACATCAATGGAAGGGTCCGGGTTCGACACGAGTTGCCCGATGATCTCGCCGGTGATGGCCGCCAGCGTAAGCCCGATGTGGCCGTGGCCGTACGCCAGGAAGACGTTGGTGTGACGGGGAGCCCGGCCGATCACCGGCAGCGAGTCGGGGTGCGACGGCCGGTAGCTCATCCAGCGTTTCGCTCCGCGAGTCCTCAACTCGGGGAACACCAGCTTGGTGGCCTCGACCAGCTGGTCAGCGCGCCGGTAGTCGGGCGGCGCGTCCAGGCCGGCCAACTCGTCGGTACCAGCCAGGCGAAGGCCTCCGGCGAGGGGGGTCATCCCGAATTGGTAATCCATGGAGATGATGGGGAAGGGAAGCTTGACGCCCGGATCGGGCAGGTCGACACCGTACCCTCGTTCGGTGTCGAGCGGGGTCGTGAAACCGAGCGTCCTCGTAAGCGACTTGGACCAGGCCCCGGCGGCTATCACGACAACATCGGCCTCCATCCTCCCGCTGGTTGTCTCAGCCGCTGTCACGCGACCTCCGGATCGGACGAATCCGGTGACCTCTCCCGCCACCCGGCGACCGCCCGCGGCCGCCATACGGTCGGTCAGTACCGCGCACAAGAGTCGCGGGTCTGCCCAGGGACCCCTCGGGATATAGACGCCATGGCGGAAGCGACCCTCCAGGATCGGTGACAGCTCGGCAACACCTTCCTCATCGAGTACCCGCATGTCTATTCCTCGCCTCCGCCTTGTCTCGATGGCGAAGACAGCCTCGGCGAACACAGCGTCGGTTCCGTAGCCGAGCAGGTGCCCTCCCTCGATCACGACCCCGTCGGAATCGTGGGCGGGCAGCACATCCTCCCAGGCTCTGAGTGCCTGGTTGACCAGGCTGGCGATGGCGACCGACGCCCGCTCGACCTGGGCCGGTCGTCCGGCGGCAATGAAGCGCAGCAGCCAGGGCACCATCCGCGGAAGGTAGCGCCAGCGGATCGCCAGGGGCGAGTAGGGGTCGATCAGCATCTTGGGGACCGACCGGATCACCCCTGGAGTGGCCGTAGGAAGGCAATTCCCCACCGAGAACAGCCCGGCGTTGTGGCCCGATGCCCCGTCGCCGGGTGCACCACGGTCCACAACCGTCACCTCGTAGCCGCGGCGGAGAAGGTGCATCGCGCAGCAAAGACCCACCGCTCCGCCACCGACCACAACGACCCGCTTCCGATCCTCGGACAGCACGATCCAACCTCCGATATTGGGATGCGACTCGAATTCCGAGAATTATGGTACGACCCCACCGGACTCCGGATTTCATCAAATGGTCGCTAGCAGACCACCGCCCGCTGCGGTCACGATGACCACCATCCAAGGGGGAAGCTTCCAGAAGGCCAGGAGGCCTAGCGCTACGAGCGCCAGCCCGAAGTCCTCCGGGCCGAGGATGGCACTGGACCAGAGCGGGTCGTACAGGGCTGCCAGCAGAATCCCTACCACGGCCGCGTTCACCCCTCGGAGCACCGCCTGTACCTCCGGCCGGGCGCGCAGGGCGCCAAAGGTCGGAAGTGTGGCGACGACTATCAGGAACGAAGGCAGGAAGATGGCGACAAGAGCAAGCAGCGCACCGGCTATCCCGTTGGGCTCCGTACCCAACGAAGCGCCCAGATAGGCGGAGAATGTGAAGACCGGACCGGGAACCGCCTGAGCGGCACCGAACCCGGCGATGAAGGTGTCTTCGTCGACCCATCCGGGTCCCACAACCTCGCTCTCAAGCAGAGGAAGGACCACCGGGCCTCCCCCGAACACCAAAGCTCCGGAACCGTAGAAAGCATCCGCCGTGGCGACAGCCGGAGAACCGGACACGGCACGAACCACAGGAAGCAGTGCCAGAAGGCCGAAGAAGAGGACCGCACTCAGCACGGCGGCCCTTCGACCGGAACCGAGCTGGTACGACCGGGGGGTGGAAGCTTCCCGCCACAAGAAGAACCAGCCGACGATCCCGCCGATGACGATGACGATGACGATGGTCGTACGGGCGGAGGACGGGAACGCTATCACCGCGAGGGTCGAGAGGACCGCGATGGAGCTCCGGAACCTGTCGGGAGCGAGCTGGCGCCATAGCTTCCAGACCGCCAGGCCCACCACCGGAACGGCTACCACCACCAAGCCGTGGATCCATCCGGCCGCATCCTCGGTGAGCCGGGAGGCCGTGAGCCCGAGCACGGTCATGATGACCGCGGAGGGCAGGGTGAACCCGAGCCAAGCTATCACCCCGCCCCACAACCCTCCCCGAGCCATCCCGATGGCCATCCCGAGCTTGCTGCTTCCGGCCCCGGGGAAGGCCTGGGAGAGCGCAACGAGATCGGCGAAGGTTTCCTCGTCGACCCATCGCCGCCGCTGCACGAACTCGTCCTGGAAGTAGCCGATGTGGGCGATCGGCCCACCGAAGGAAGTAAGCCCGAGACGCAAGGCCACCCAGAAGATCTCGATCAGGGAACCCCGTTCGGGGGTGAACGCCGGCGCCGGGGACGCAGGCTGTTCCTGGGTGCCGTTACTATCGTCCGTCAGTAGTCACCCCCTCGGAAAGCATCGGGCGGCAATATCGGGCTACGATACCAAGAGCAGCCCAGGGTGGAGTCCGAACCCACAATCGGGACTGGATCTCGTCCGAAGCCTGACCTGCCGACCCTGAAGGAAACGGACTGGAAGCTGCATGAGCAAAACCGATCGCATACAAGGACATCCCACCTTCAAGACCCATAGCAGGCTCTTTCGCGACATCCTGCTCGGCTTGGTGCGGGTCCATGTGCTCCACTGTGCGAGCAAGAGTCCCGTCTACGGAGTTGCCCTGAACGAGGAGTTGGCCATCCACGGCTACAACCTGTCACCTTGGCACGCTTTACCCCCTTCTGCACGGACTTGAGGAGATCGGGTTCCTAGAACGGTCTCCACAGGTGGTCGGAGGCAAGGTCCGCAAGTACTACTCGTTGACCGACCGGGGGCAGCAGGCTCTGGACGATCTGCGTTACAAGATCCGCGAGTTGGTCACCGAGGTCCTCGACGACACTATGGTCTCTACCCGCTCCGGGTGGGTTCGCCCTTAACGCGACTCTCCGGGAACGAAGGTCGGTGTCGCCATCACCAACTCGGTCCCGCTCATGCCTCCCTCGGGTGGTACCGAGGCACTGCTCGGGAACCAGGCCTTCGCGATCGGTGCGCCGACGCGTACCCACCCACCGCTCATCTTCGACCCGTCCACCACCGGTTCGCGACTGGTCACCGGGGGACCCCCAAGAACGGAGACCGGGCGCTCGGGTCAGACCTTCCGGGCAAGCAGCAGCCCGTCGCCGATCGGGAGGAGAGTCACCTCGACTCGGCTGTCCCGGCCAGCCATGTTGTTGAGATCTCGCATGGTCGAGGTGATGTCGCCCGTGCGCTCCGGGTCCGCTACCCGGCCACCCCACAGCGCGTTGTCGACCAGCATCAAGCCACCGGGCCTCAGAAGACGCAGGCAGCGTTCGTAGTACCGCGGGTAGTTGCCCTTGTCCGCATCTATGAACGCCAGATCGTAAGTGCCTGACTCGTCGTTGGCGATCATGGCGTCGAGCGTGTCCACGGCGGGACCAATCCGCAGGTCGATCTTTCCCGACACTCCCGCCCGCTCCCAGAAACGCCGGGCGATTCGCGTGTACTCGACGCTGACGTCGCACGCCACCAGGATGCCGTCATCGGGGAGCGCCCGTGCGACGCAGAGGCTGCTGTAGCCGGTGAAGACACCCACCTCGATTGCCCGGGAAGCACCGACCAGCCCCGTCAACATGCCCATCAACTGGCCCTGATCGGGTGATATCTGCATTCCCGATTCGGGATGCTGCGCAGTCTCCGCTCTCAGGTCGGCGAGCACCGCGTCGTCCCGGAGAGTGGTGGCGACGATGTAGTCGTACAGTTCGGAGGAGATGAATGCATTGCGGATGCTCATAGGGAACTCCGGTTCTGGCTGGACGGCAGGGATAGAGGACCTGCGCGATATCGCTGTCCCTCGAGACCAGAATCAGGCGTCGAGGGGCGCGGATCGAGTATAGACCCGACCAGCATGCAGGTTCCCAGCCCTTGGACAGGTCGAAGCGGTGCAAAGTGGATGCGCGCCGTCGGCCGATCCTCCCGTATTCCGACCTAACCGAGTCCCGCGAACAGCCAGGCAAGCACTAACCTCGGTCGCTGGTGGCGCCGGATCTGCACGGCGGCGTCCATGACCAGTCCAGCCGAGTGGACCGCCCGCGCGATCGGAATCCTGGCCAGATCGGTAAGGGCTACGTCCGGGTTGCGGAGCGGTCCTCCGTACTGTACGGAGACAGAATCGAGGTACCAGGAGGCGAGCATCTCCAAGCCGGCAACCAGCAGGGCGTTGCCGGTTCTACGCAGGGCGCTGTCGTGGGCTGCCAATAGGGCCTTCGGGACGGCGTAACCCCTGGACTCCAAGTCCTGCTTCTCTCTCTGCCTGCGCTCCTTGACGGCGGCGAGGAGAGGCTCGTGAGCGCCCATCATTTCATCTGCCAGCCGGAACCCGTCGCCCGGCACGGACGTCACGCGTCCGGGGACCTCCAACCAACGCCGGCGGAAGTCCCGAACCGCCGGGTTCGCCACCAGGTCCAGCGCCAGACCGGGGCTTCCGCCGGTGATCCGGGCCGTGACGGTCGCCTGTTCCTCATCGATCCCTCTCTCGACAAGGGCCGTCACGATATCCGCCTCGGATACCCGTCCGAAGCGGACCACGCGGCAGCGGCTTGCCACCGTGGGTGGAAGATCGTCTTCGGAGCCCACGACCGCAATGAACACGGTGCCCGCCGGTGGCTCCTCGAGTGTCTTGAGCAGGGCGTTGGCCGCCGCTTCGGTCATGAGTGACGCGTCGTCGAATATGATCACCTTCCGGTCGCTCTCCACCGGTCGGAGGCTGGCTGCTCCTATGGCACGGCGGGCTTGGTCAACGCCCAACGACGATCTGCCCTCCGGGGTGATCACCACCACGTCAGGATGGCTGTGGCGCATCACTCTGCGGCGGCTGTCGTCGGAGGTACTGATGAGGGCCGCCGCGAAGGCGAGCGCCACCGTCGCTCTACCTACGTTGGGAGGACCGGCGAAGAGGTAGGCGTGGCTGGGTGCTGCTACTTCCCGCTCCAGATCAGCAATCGTTGTTCGGTGTCCGACTATCCCCGCGCCGAGGACTCCCGGCATCATCGTCACAACCCCACCGCCTCCCAGACGTCTTCAACGACCAGCGAGCGAGGTCGCTCCGCGTCCACTACCACGAAACGATCCGGGTTCTGGCGGGCGAGGGTGTCGAAGGCCTCGGCAACGGTCGACAGGAGCGCGTGCCCGGACGAGCCGATACGATCGGCCTGCCGCTGCCTGGCCAATCCGGTCCGCGTACTGACGGCCAGCAAGATGACCAGGTCGGGCCATCTTCCGGCCAGACCCGGTTCGTTGATTCTTCTGACCCGGTCGATACCCAGTGCCCGCCCTGCTCCCTGGTAGGCAAGAGACGAGTAGACGGAGCGGTCGCTGACCACACAGGCCCCCCGCTCGAGAGCCGGGCGTACAACGTCAGCCATCAGTTGCGCCCGATCCGCCGCGAACATGAGAGCCTCGGCCCATGGCGAGACCGGGGGCCCATCGAGCAGCACCCGCCGGAGAGACTCACCCAGAAGGGTCCCACCGGGCTCTCGGACGGCAACGACCTCGATGCCGACCGACTCCAATCGCTCTCTCAACGCCGCCTGGATGCTGGTCTTCCCGGCCCCGTCTATGCCTTCCAGGGCTATGTAACGGCACATCTCGGTCCGGTTCCCGGTTGCCGGTTCCCCAGGGGAGAAAACCATCCCCGGCCGGCCCTCCTCCGTCAGCCCCGACACAACCAGCCGGTCGGACAGCGGTGGGCCTGCGAACGTCGCCGTTGCCGGCGTCCCGGCATCCGTGTCTGGCGGCGCTGCCCGTCATTCATCGTAGGTCCTCCCCCGACTCTTTCCCTTCATGAGGCCGAAGGCGTGCGAGGCATCGCTGATGGAGCGGCGGACCTGCGGGGTCAGGTGCGGTCGGGCCAACCCGTGGCGGATCGCCGCTATCGACAGGAGTCCGGTTCCCAGGATCAGGACGCCGGCCAAGGCGAATACGTTCCGGATGCCGTTGTCGAACGGGGCTCGCAAGACTCCATCCAGGGCAGAGGCCACCAGCACCGCCAAGGCGAACGACACCAACATGGCGGTTCGAACCAGGGTGAACAGAGCCGCGAAGGTACGACCCCGTAACGTGTCGTCCACAACTTCATGGAGGTGGGTGAAGCCCATCACGTAGGCGTATCCGGTGCCTACGCCCGCCAGGAGTACCCAGCCCGAGGCTCCGATCACGGTTCTCGTGAACGCCGCCAAGCCGATCGCCAGCCCGGTTATGCCCAGGCTGAGGGCGTAAGTGAGGTCGTATCGGGTCCGGTCGGTACTGAAGAAAGCCACGCCGAGCATACCGAGCCCTACCCCAACCCCCAAGGCCGTGACGAGGACTCCGAAACCGGCGTCGCCGCCACCGAGCACCTCCTGGGCAAAAGATTGTCCGAGCGGCAGCAGGGCGCTCCCCCCGAACAGGGCAACCGCCATGCCGAACACGACCCGGCGAACCGTGCGGGTCTGGGTCACGAAGGCAATCCCCTCTGCCAGGTCCCGGAGCGGCTGCCGCCAGTCTCGCTCCACGGGCCCATTCTCGGCGAGGGTTGGCTTCGGAATGCCGATAGTGGCCACGATCGCACCGGAGACGAGAAAGGTGAACGAATCCATAACGAAGGCCAGGTCGGGGCCACGGTCGATGGGACCCCAGCCACCCAATGCCACGAACAGCGCGGCTAGACCGCTCCAGGTAGCAGCCCCGATCGGCGCGGTGCCGTAGGCGGCGGCGGCGGAGAAGCTGTTGGCCGTCACCAGGTCCCCGGGCGCGACCAGCGTGGGTACGGCCGCCTCCCGGGCCGGCTGGCGGATCATCGTCAGGATCTCGAGAACCGACGAGATGATTGCGATCTTTATGAGATCGTCGGCCAGAACGAATGTGAGAACCACTAAGCCGCGTCCCCCGTCCGAGAGGACCATGACCCACTTGCGGTCCAGCCGGTCGGCGATTACGCCGGCGAACGAACCGAGAACCAAACCGGGAATGATCCTGCTCATCAACGGAACGAGAACCGCGGTGGTACCGCCTATCTGGCTGGCGAGAGCCAGCGTAGCGAAGAAGGTTATCCAGTCACCCAAAGAGGAAGCGGCACTCGCCCACCACAGCCGCGAGAAGGGTCCCCTTAGCAACAGTTCGATCAACAACCCCCAAACCGGTTAGACAGAACCGCGAGACGGCCCTTACCACGATGATAACTGTCGGCGCCGGCATACACCGATAGGCTCGTCTTGACATGGTCGCCCGAATCAGGGTAACTATTGACTATGGCAAGACCTCTGATCATCGTTGAATCCGCGACCAAGGCACGAACGATTGCCGGCTATCTGGGCAGCGGGTACCGTGTCGAATCCTCACAGGGCCACATCCGTGACCTACCGAACAACGCGAAGCAGATCCCGGCCCGCTACCGGAGCGAGAAATGGGCCAAGGACTGGGGAGTGGAAGTGGATCGCGACTTCAGACCCCTTTACGTCGTTCCCCCCGAGAGTCGAAAGATCGTGCAGACGCTGAAACGGCTCCTGGCGGAAACCTCCGAGTTGTATCTGGCCACGGACGAGGATCGGGAGGGTGAGGCCATCGCGTGGCACCTCGAGCAGGTGCTCAAGCCCAAGGTCCCGATGCGGCGTATGGTGTTCCACGAGATCACCCCCTCGGCCATCCGCAATGCCCTCGCCAATCCTCGCTCGATCGACAGCGACCTGGTGGATGCTCAAGAGGCCCGCCGGACCCTGGACCGGCTGGTCGGTTACGGACTTTCGCCGGTGCTGTGGCGCAAGGTAAAGCGCGGCTTGTCGGCCGGCCGGGTCCAGAGTGTCGCCGTCCGGCTGGTCGTCCAACGCGAGCGCCGCCGGATGGCCTTCCGCTCAGCCGGTTTCTGGAGCGTCGACGGCACTTTCGCCACCGATGCATCGGAGCAGTTCACCGCTTCCCTGGCAGCCGTGGACGGTGCCCGCCTCGCCCGCGCCCGGGACTTCAACGAGAAGGGCGAACTTACCTCCTCAAAGGTCGTGCGGCTCGACGAAGCACGGGCCGGTGCTCTGGCAGCAGCAGCCGATGGCAACCGGTTCAGGATCCGCTCTGTTGAGGCTAAGCCCTACACTCGCCAACCCTACGCCCCGTTCCGAACCTCGACCCTGCAACAGGAAGCGTCCCGCAAGCTTCGCTTCGGCGCCTCCCGGACGATGAGGGCCGCCCAGAGACTCTACGAGCAGGGCCATATCACGTATATGCGCACCGATAGCACCAACCTCTCTGAGACAGCCCTCCGGACGGCTCGAGCCGAGATCGAGAAACTCTACGGAACCAACTACCTCGCCCCGAAGCCCCGCAGATACACCAACAAGGTGAAGAATGCCCAGGAAGCCCACGAGGCCATCCGCCCGGCCGGCGACTCCTGGAAGACCCCGCGACAGATCGCCCCGCAGGTCCGGGACCGAGACCAGCAACGTGTCTACGGGCTCATCTGGACGCGCACCCTCGCCTCGCAGATGGCCGCGGCCCGAGGGGAGCGCACCCGCGTCCGGCTGGGGGGTACGGTCGCGGAGGGCACCGACTTGGAGTTCGGCGCCTCGGGACTCACGATCACCTTCCCCGGATTCCTGCGGGTCTACGTGGAAGGCCGGGACGATCCCCAGGCGGAGTTGGACGGCCGGGAGCGACACCTACCGTCTCTGAAGGTGGACGACGCGGTCCTGGCTCGGGACGTTGAGGCCAAGGGCCACGAGACGCAGCCCCCCCGCCGGTTCACCGAAGCCTCCCTGATCCGGGAACTCGAGGACAAAGGCATCGGTCGTCCTTCGACATATGCCTCGATCATCTCCACGATCGTCGACCGTGGCTACGTGTTCAAGAAGGGTGCCACCCTGGTGCCATCCATCACCGCGTTCGCCACCACCCAGTTGCTCGAGAGCCACTTCGGGAACCTGGTCGACTTCGGATTCACTGCCCGGATGGAGGACGACCTCGACCGGATCGCCAGGGGCGAGGAGGAGAAGGTGCCGTGGCTGCGGCGCTTCTTCCACGGCAACGGCACTCCGGGACTGCTCGGTCTCGTGTCAGGCGACCATGTCGACGGGATCGATCCCAGGGAGATCAACTTGAGCCTGGGCGAGGACGCCCAAGGGGTTCCGGTGGTCGTGCGAGTCGGCCGGTACGGACCGTATATAGCCCGTGGCGACGACCGGGCATCCGTCCCCGATGACTTGCCTCCCGACGAGTTGTCGGTGGAGAGCGCGATCGAGATACTCGAGAAACCGAAGGGGGACAAGATTCTGGGAACCGACCCGGATTCCGGCCTCACGGTCCTGGCCCGGGTGGGTCGGTACGGACCCTACGTGCAACTCGGCGAGGACGAGGGGCAATCCGGCAAGAAACCCAAACGTGCCTCGCTGCTCCGGAACATGGTGATCGACGAACTGGGTATCGAGGACGCTCTCCGGTTGCTCTCCCTGCCGCGGCGGGTCGGCAAGCATCCCGACACGGGTAAGGTCATCGTGGCTTCCAACGGTCGCTTCGGTCCTTACCTGAGGATGGGGAAGGAGTACCGTAGCCTCGAGGATCCCCTCCTTCTCTTCGGCATCACCCTCGAAGACGCGGTGACCGTGATGAACACCCCCAAGCAGACCAGGCGACGGGCCGCCGCCCCTCCGCTCAAGGAACTCGGCAACGACCCGGAGTCGGGAGGCAAGGTAATCGTGAAGACAGGTAGGTACGGACCCTACGTGACCGATGGCGTCGTCAACGCGTCGGTGAAAGAGCACGCAATTGCCGAACTCGACCTGGACCAGGCTGCCGTCCTGCTGGCCGGCCGCCGCGAGAAACTCAAGGAGCAGGGAAAGTGGCCCCCCAAGAAGCGCCGGTAGGACCAGCTGCCCGCGCCCTCCCTCGCCGTCGGTGCCGTTGGACCCCGCTGGGCCTAGCGTCGGCTGGCATCACATCCTCGAAAGGACGTAGCGCTCTCCGGCGGTGAGGGAACGCGCGCCCGCTCCCAACGCCAGCAGCACCACCCCGGCTCCGAGACCGGCGTAGGGAACCCAAAGCAGCAATGCCGCCAAGGGGATCACCGGCAGGACGAAGGCCCCGTAGTCGCTCAGGCGACCACGGCTCACGACCCGCCCTGCGAAGATCAGGACCGGCAGCGGCGCCGTAAGTACCAGGAACAAGAGCCAGAGCACCACGAGTGGCGCCATGGCGAGACCGAACAGGGTCAATCCGATAGCAGCCTTCGGCGTTCCCCAGACCACACCGGCTGCCGCACCGACAATGGGCAGCGCCAGGATTCCCACCTGCGCCGCGCCCCGTCGCAGGCATCGAATCGGGTGATCCGCCAGACGGGTGATCGAGCGCTCCATCTTGTCCGGTGCGACCCCGATCATCACGAGACCGTAGGCCAGCAGCAGTACCGATGCGATGAACCCGAAAAAAAGGCGGACCGCCCGGGCTCGAAGGTCGGGAGCGAGGGGGGTCCGCTGGACCACCGACCCGTCGATGACCGCTCCGGGGTGGATAATGGCCTCCCGTGCGCTCCGGTATCCAAGATCCTGGCCGATGTGGGCGTCTTCGAGCACCCACAGCCTTCCCACGGTCATCTCCACGTCCCGCCCGACACGACCCCCGATCGTCATGCTTCCGAAGGTTCGGCCACCCATGTCACGGCCGATCTCACCTCCAGCTATCAGCGATCTCGACCACACCAGGGAGTCCTCCGCCACCGACCCGCCGAGGTACACGTCCCGGCCCAGCCCGACGACATCCCCACCGGTTTCGGAGCCCATGTCGAGGTCGACCCCGGCCAGTCGCACCGACCCGGTCACAGCGCCCGTGAGCCTGGCTGTGGTGGCAAAGCCGATGACATCGCCCTCCACCCGACCGGTCACCTCCAGGTGGTCGGTGGCCACCACGATGAGATCACCCCGGATGGTTCCGGCGATCCGGACGAGAGAAGCCGCGACGTAGAGGTTCTCCTCCACAACCTCCCCCTCCCGGATAAGGAAGATGTTCGAAGAAGCGGTCCGGAGCGCCTGGGGTTCGCCCGCGCCCACCAGCAGAAGAAGAGCCAACCCCAAACCTGCCAGGGCTACTAGCGGGTGCCTCCTAACCACCGGCCCGGGTGAGCCAACCCAGCAGGGGCGAGGGGAACACCCCGAACGCCACCGTCGCGGCTGCCGAGAAGAGCAGGACCAAGCGCATCTGGCCGGAGGGTGATGGATGGTCCTGCGTCCTGTCGCCGGGCCGGAAGTACATCACCACCACCAGGCGCAGGTAGAAGAAGAACGCCGCCACCGAGCTGAGCAGTCCCACGATGACCAGCCAGCGATAGCCCCCGTCCCAGGCCGAGCTGAACACCTGGAACTTGCCGATGAAGCCGGTCGTCAGAGGCATCCCGGACATGGCGATCATCAGGGTTGCCAGCACGGCGGCTACCAGCGGGGACCGCCGGCCCAGGCCCCGGTACTCGTCGAAGCTGCTTCCGGAGGAGGCCGGACCGCTCACCACCGTCACGGCCGCGAAGGCACCCACGAGCATCACAGAATAGGTTCCCAGGTAGAACAACACACCAGCCGTCCCCGCCAGGCCGGCAGTCATCCCGGTGAGGATGAACCCCGCATGGGCCACACCGGAGTAGGCCAGCATCCGTCGCACGTCGGATTGCTGTATCGCCAGCAGGGTCCCGTAGCCAACCGATACCGCGGCCAGGACCGCCAGACCGTCTGCCCACGCTTCCGTGTACCGATCGAAGCCGATTATCAGGATGTTGATGAGGGCTGCGAAGCCACCAACCTTGGCTGCGGCCGCCATGAAACCAACCACCCCGGCGGGCGCGCCCTGGTACACATCGGGCGCCCATGAGTGGAAGGGAGCCGCGGTGACCTTGAATCCCATCCCCACTACCAGCAGCGCCATCCCGATGAGGAGAACCGCCGGCCGGGCTACATGGTAGGTAGCCATGGCTGCCCCCGCCTCCACGAGGTTGGTGGTGCCGGTCCCGGCGTAGGACAACGCTCCTCCGTAGATGAATATCGCAGATGCGAAGGCTCCCAGCAGGAAGTACTTCATGGCCGCCTCGTCCCCGGCTCGGGACGTGCGAACGATTCCGGCCAGGACGTAGAGCGCGATGGAGCCGATCTCGAGTGCTACGAAAACCATGACCAGATCCGCCGACGCCCCCATCAGCATGAATCCGGCGGTGGACACCATTACGAGGCTCAGACCCTCGGCCATCCTCCGCCCGAGGCCCACCAACATATCCCAGGCGGTGGCCGTCCCGAGCACTGCCACGACCAGGAGGATGCTCCGCGCAGTTACGGACAGGTTGTGCAGGAAGAGGGTCCCGCCGAACGATGTGCCCACACCGTCGACGCCGATCCTGTGCCACTGCGCACCGATGACCACCGCCACGGCCAGGAAGGTCACGGCGGTGATCCAACCGTGGATCCGTGGCTTCGGGCGGGCGAACACGTCGACCATGAGAACCGCAACTGCCCCCACCAGCAGCAGGAGCTCCGGGGCGATGGCGAGATAGGAGACGTCGGTCATTCGCCGCCCCCTGACAGCACCAGTCCTGGTCCACCGGGCTCGGGCGCCTCGTACCCCGTGGTGGCTTCGATCCGGCTCAGCACCGCGTCGGTGGACGGTCCGATCACGTCCAAGGCCACCTTGGGATACACGCCGAGGAGGATTATCAACGCTACCAGCGGGACGAACACCAGCACTTCGCTCACCGACAGGTCGGACACCCGCTGGTTGGCAGGATTGGTGAGCGGGCCGGTGAAGACCCTCTCGTAAGCCCACAAGAGGTAAACGGCGGCCAGTATCACCCCGGCGGCGGCCACCACCGTGTAGAGAGGAAGGGTGGGATAGCTTCCGATCAGGATGAGAAACTCGCCCACGAAACCGTTCAGTCCGGGCAGACCGATGGAAGCAAAGGCGATGAACAGGAACATCCCGGCGAACACCGGCATCGAGGAGGCCAACCCGCCGAAATCGGCGATGAGCTTGGTGTGGCGCCGTTCGTAGATGATCCCTACGAGGAGGAACAGGGCACCGGTAGTGAGCCCGTGGTTGATCATCTGCACCACTCCCCCCTGGAGGCTCTGAGATGTGAGGGCGAAGGTGCCCAGCACGATGAAGCCCAGGTGACTCACCGACGAGTAGGCCACGAGCTTCTTGAGGTCGGGTTGCACGATCGCCACGATCGCCCCGTAGATCACTCCGACGACGGCCAGGGTGGCCAGCACGGGAACGAAGTCCAGCGCGGCCTCCGGGAAGAGCGGAAGGTTGAACCGGAGCAAGCCGTAGGTCCCGAGCTTCAGCAGCACGCCGGCCAGGAGCACCGATCCGGCGGTCGGGGCTTCGACATGCGCGTCCGGGAGCCACGTGTGGAACGGGAAGACCGGGACCTTGATGGCGAAGGCGAGCGCGAAGGCTCCGAACAGCCAACGCTGGGCAGTGGTTCCGAGCTCGAGGTCGAGCATCGCCAGGTACGAGAAACCCAGTTCCCCGGTCTGATCGCGAAGGATGAACGCCAGGGCAATGATCCCCGCCAGCATCAGCGCAGACCCGAAGGCCGTGTACAGGAAGAACTTGACCGCGGCGTAGACCCGGTTCTCACTTCCCCAGATTCCGATGATGAACGCCATAGGGATCAGGATCACTTCGAAGAACACGAAGAACAGGAACAGGTCCAGCGACAGGAACACACCGATCAGGCCGGCCTCGAGCAGCAGGTTCATCGCCACGAAGAGCCTGACCCGATGGTCGATGCGCATCGACGCCCCGAGAGCCACCGGCACGAGCACGGTGGTCAAGACCACCAGCAGGAGCGAGATCCCATCTACTCCCAGGTGCCACGCCACTCCGAGCTGCTCGATCCACACGACCCGCTCCACGAACTGGAACCCGGCCTCCCCGCGCTCGAACTCCATAAAGAGAAGGAACGCCAGAGGGAGCGGCAACAGGCTCAGGATCACACCCAGCGGGCGCACCAACTCGCGGCGCCGCTCCGGAATCAGCATCACGAGCACGGCCGCGGCGGCCGGAACGATAATGAGAGCGCTGAGGGTCGAGAATCCGGTCATGCCGAACCGGGTCCGGCAATCGACCGTGTGCTCCCAACGGGTCCGCTAACACTTCCCGCACCGGAATGCAGGTTGCAGGGGGCCGAGCACCTGCGGCTCTGGTCGGACGTCCCCCGGGCCGGGAGGGAACGAGCGCTCCTGCCCCGTATCCGCAGAACCGGACGGGCGTAGGTGGGAACGCCTTCGATCCTGGCGCTGATGCCGGGGGCGGGCCCGATGCAGGACACGGTTCGGGCGGTTTGCGGGAACTGCTGCCCGGCAGCCGGGGCCGCCGGCGCCACGGGTTGGCTTTCTCTCATCTCACAAGCCCCGCACGACGATCCAGACCACGGTGCCCACGGCGCCGGCGGCTAGCAGGGCGCCGTAGGAACGCACGAAACCGGACTGGAGCGGTCGCAGACCCTGGCCCAGCCGCCGGACCGCGCCTCCGATCCCGTTGACCAGCCCGTCGATGGTCTGCTGATCCACCACCTGAGCGCTCCACACCGCGATCCGCATACCCGGCTGAACTATCAGCCTGCCGTACATCTCGTCCACCCAGTAGCCGTGCTCCCAGGCCGTCATCGGGTGCCTGACCCTCCCCAGGAGCCGCTCGCGCGTCTGCTCCGGGGCCTTGTGGTAGAGCAGGAACGCGATCGCGATACCGACCACCCCGGCGCCCACCGACACCAGAGCCAGGGCCGCCACGAGGAAGCCGTCCTCGGGAGCGTGAGCCAGGTACACGCCTTCGAAAGCCGGCTCGAGGAAGTGTTCGAACCCGAGCCGGAACGGGGTGTTGATGAATCCGACCACCAGCGTAAGCAGCCCGAGAACGATCAGCGGGCCGGTCATCATCCGGGGCGACTCGTGCGGGTCGGCCCCGTCATCCCACCGCGGTGCCCCGCCGAATACCAGGAAGTACTGGCGGGCCATGTAGAAGGCGGTCAGGAGCGCGGTGAGCAGCCCCACCGCCCACAGAACGACGAAGTACCCGCCCTTGGCAAAAAGCACCGCCAGTATCTCGTCCTTCGACCAGAAACCGGCCAGCGGTGGGATGCCGGCTATCGAGAGGGTCGCCACCAGCATGGTGATGTGGGTGATGGGCATCTTTGCGCGCAGACCGCCCATCCTCGTCATGTCCTGCTCGTCGGCCATCGCGTGGATGACCGAGCCGGCACCGAGGAAGAGCAGCGCTTTGAACACCGCGTGAGTCACCAGATGGAACAGGCCGGCTACGTAGCCTGCCACGCCGACCGCCATGAACATGTAGCCGAGTTGGCTGATGGTCGAATATGCCAGAACCCGCTTTATGTCCCGCTGGGCGATGGCGATGGTGGCGGCGAGGAGCGCTGTCAGAGCGCCCACGGTGGCGACGATCCCGCCGGCGACATCCGAAAGACCGTAGATCGCGCCCGTCCGAGCCACCATGTACACACCGGCGGTGACCATGGTCGCGGCATGGATCAGCGCAGAGACCGGAGTGGGACCCTCCATCGCGTCGGGCAACCACACGTAGAGGGGAAGCTGCGCAGACTTGCCGGCTGCACCGACGAGCAGCAACAGTCCGATGGCTGTGGCGGTCGCTGCTCCGATGACCTCTCCCGGATCGTGCAGAACCTCCGTGTAGGAGAGGGTGCCGAACGAGGTGAACACCAGCATCAGGGCCACCATGAACCCGAAGTCGCCGATCCGGTTCACGATGAAGGCCTTCTTTCCGGCCGCGGCCGCCGATGGCCTCGTGTACCAGAACGAGATGAGAAGGTAGGAGCAGAGACCCACCAATTCCCATCCGACGAACAGCAGGGCGAAGTTGTTGGCTAGAACCAGGATCAGCATGGAGGCGATGAACAGGTTCAGGTAGGTGAAGAAACGGCTGAAGCGAGGGTCGCCGTGCATGTACCCCACCGCGTAGATGTGGATGAGGGCGCCCACGCCGGTCACCACGAGCGTCATCGTGGCTGAAAGGGGATCCCACAGGAGTTCCGCGGTGGCGCCCAAGCCGGGTATCCAGTCGAAGAGGTGGACCACAGCGACCGCTTCCTCCGAGGAGCGTTCCGAGATGAAGAAGTCGAGGGAGGCCGCCGCCGCATACCCGAAGGAACCCAGCACCGCCAGGATGGCGGGACCCGCGGCCAGGGGCTCGCCGAGCCGGCGACCCGCGAAGTGGTTGAACAGCGCCGCTCCGAGCGGCAGGGCTATGACGAGCCAGAGGTAGTCAGCCACGCTCGGGCCTTCTGCCCTGTAACTCGCAATCCGGGCGACCGGCCCCACGCGTGAACGACGTGGCCACGCGGATCATCCTGCTAGCTCTGACAGGTCGTCGACCGAGGCCGTCTGGCGGGAACGGAAGATCGACACGATGATCGCCAAGCCCACGGCCACCTCGGCCGCCGCCACAACCAGGACGAAGAGCACCGCCATCTGGCCTCCGATGTCTCCGTGCGCCCGGGCCGCGGCCACGAAGGTCAGGTTCACGGCGTTGAGCATCAACTCCACTGACATGAACATCACGAGGGCGTTGTTGCGCAGGAGCAACCCGCCGGCTCCGACGAGGAACAGCACCGCGGCCAGGGTCATGTACCAACCGGCCGTGACGATCACGGTGCCCTCCCTCCCGTGTCAGTCCCTTTGAGACCGTCGTCGGCGCCTTCCCGGCGCCGGGGACGGTAGAACGCCAGGGAGATAGCACCGACTGCCGCCACCACCAGCAGGAGGGAAGTAGCCTCGAAGGGAAGCAGCCAACGGGAAGCCCGGGGATCCCCGGGAGCGTCAGCGACGATCAGGTTGGAGCCTATCTCCTCGACCGTTCCACTCACGGCGGCCGGCTCGCCCCCGGTGGTGATCACCCAGTCGAAACGATCCGTGAGAACCAGCACCCCGGCCAGCACCACGACCGCCACGAGAAGCACGAGAGCCACCGGTCGCTGGACCGAAAGCTTCTCGGTCAACCGCTCGGCCCGGTCCACCCCCACGAACATGATCACGAACAGGAACAGCGTGATCACGGCACCGGCGTACACGATTACCTGGACGGCGGCCACGAAATGGGCGAGGTGCACCACATAGAAGACCGCCAGGGCGAAAAGGGTGGCCATCAACCCCATCGCCCCGTACACAGGGTTGCGCGCTTTCACCACGGCCACGGCTCCGCCCAGGGTCACCGCTCCCATCAGAACGAAGATGACCAGTTCGACCATCAGGCGTCCTCCGTCCGCGACCCTGATTCCCCCTCTTCGGCGGCGGACTGGCCCACCTCGGAGGGCCGCACACCGGCACCTGCCGATCCGGACCAGGCAACCTGGCCCTCGTAGGCAGCCCGGCCCTGCGGGGAGGTGGCCCGCATCCACCCGTCCGCCTTGCTGAGCTCCTCGAAATCAGCGAACCGGTCGGTCTCGAACATGTGGTTGGGGTTCCCGCTCTCATCCACCAGGAGTTCCTTCTTCGTATAGATGGCGTCCGAGCGGTTGGTGGTGGACATCTCGAAGAGTTGAGTGTGGGTGATGGCCTCGGTTGGGCAGGCCTCTACACAGAGCCCGCAGAAGATGCAGCGGAGCATGTTGATCTCGTACACGAAGCCGTAGCGCTCGCCGGGACTGACCGGCTGGTCGGTCGGGTTGTCGGCGCCCCTGACGTATATGCATCGAGCCGGACAGGCGCCGGCGCACAGCTCGCAGCCGATGCACTTCTCCATCCCGTCCTCGTAGCGGTTCAGGACGTGGCGTCCGTGGAAGCGCTGCGGTTTCTCCCGCATTTCCTGGGGATACCTGGTGGTCACCAGACCCTTCCCGAACACGGTGGCGATGAACTGGCGTCCGGTTACCGCCATGCCTTTCAGGAATGCCTCTACAGGTCCCATTTCAACTCCAAGGAAGCCCGAATTGACGGTAGGCCAGTGCCCCTCCGATGCAGAACAGCCAGACCAGGGAGGCCGGGATGAGCCGCTTCCACCCGAGGGTCATGAGCTGGTCGTAGCGCAGGCGGGGAAGGGTGGCCCTGAGCCATACGTATACGAACAGGAACACCAGCACCTTCAGGAAGAACCAGACGGTGGGCAGGAGACCGCTCACCAATGCGGGGAGCGACCCGTCCCAGGTGGGTCCCGCCCAGCCGCCCAGGAAGAGGGTCACGGCCAGCGCCGACATCGTGAAGATATTGATGTACTCGGCCAGGAAGAAGAGCGCGAACCGCAGTCCCGAGTACTCGGTGTGGAAACCCCCCACGATCTCCTGCTCGGCTTCCACGAGATCGAACGGGGCCCGGTTGGTCTCGGCCACCGCGGCGATGAAGAAGATGATGAACGAAGGCGCCAGGACGAACAGGTTCCATGCGGGCAGCCCTATCGCCTGGTTGAAGAAGGTGAGGGTGCCCGACTGGGCGGCGACTATCTCCGAGACGCGCATGGACCCCACGAACAGCACCACCGGAACGAGTGAGAGCCCCATCGCTGCCTCGTACGAGATGGCCTGGGCAGTGGCGCGCACCCCTCCGAGCAGCGGGTACTTCGAGCCGGAGGCCCACCCGGCCAGCACCACGGCGTAGACGGCCACCGACGACATGGCCAGGATGTAGAGGAGCCCTACGTTGAGGTCGGCCCCTTGGAGCGGAACCGTCCGGACTTCCCCGCCGAGGGTCACCTGGAAGGGCCTCCCGAACGGGATCACCATGAACATGAGGAAGGCGGGGATGGCAGCCAGCATCGGTGCCGCCAAGTACAGGCCCAGCTCCACCTTCCGGGGGGTCACCTGCTCCTTGAAGAAGAGTTTGACCCCGTCGGCCAGGGTCTGGAGCACGCCCCAGGGTCCGGCCCGGTCCGGGCCCACGCGGTTCTGCATACCCGCCACGACCTTGCGCTCGAACCAGATGAGCAGCACGGTCACTCCGGTTAGAAGGCCGAACACCACCAGCACGCGTGCGACGACGAGTGCCACGTCTATCCAGTCCATCAGGCCCATCCCCCGACTTCGAGGTTCCTGCCGCCCAACGGCGGCAGGTCGGCCTGGTTGAACGGTACGTAGACGGTCCCCTCATGGAGGGTCGGGTCCAACCGCACAGGCAGGGTCAGCGAATGTTCGCCTATCCGGAAAGTGACCGGGTCACCTTCCCCGACCCCGACCGAAGCTGCATGTGCCGGTGTCAGATGAGCGGAAGCGCCCGGTGCCTGCCGGGATAGGGATGGGCAGTGCCGCAGGAGCACTCCGTCGTCGTAGAGGGTGCGGGCCAGATGGAGCGAGTAGCGCGGCGCCTCCTTCGGCGAGGTCCGGCGGCGTGGCTCGTAGGTGACCGGCTGGACGGCGCCATCGATCGGCACCACCGCCCCCTCCCGGGCATCCCATTCGAGATGATCCCAGGTGATCCCGGAGTAGGCCGGAGCCACCCTGGAGATCTCCGCGGCGATCTCCTTGCCCGACGCCAGTCCGATGGGACGCCCCATCCGCGTCGCCAGGTCGTCGAGAATCGACCAGTCCGCGCGGGCCTGCCCGGGTCCGGGTACGAGGCGGTTGACCATCTGCACCCTTCCCTCCAGGTTGGTCGCCGTGCCCTTCTTCTCCGCGAAGCCCAGTGCCGGAAGAACCACGTCGGCCCGGCGCGAGGAATCGGTGAGGAACAGATCGAGGGCGACCACGAACCCGGCACTGGACAGGAGGGCACGTCCGTCGGAGCCCACAAGGTCACGGACCGGGTCCGCGCCGCACAGCATGAGGACGGCAATCCCGCGGGCGGCGGCACGGGCTGCGATGCCCAGAGCGTCGAGACCGGGCTCGCCGGGTATCGAACGCCAGTCCGACAGCAACTCCGGTGCAGCTCCCGCCCCCTCGAGGAGCACCCGACCCGGCAGCAGGTCCGGGGCGACACCCATATCCAGCGCTCCGAACGTGTTACCCCGATGGACGAGCGGAAGAACGCTCGCCCCGAGGCCCCTCGCGAAGGCGGCCACCGACTCGGCCAGGCGAGCATCCTCTCCGAGACCGGGGCGGCCGACCAGAGCAAGCAACGGACCACGCTCCATAGCGGTCCGTACAGCGCCGAGTTCACCCTCCCCGGCTTCGACCCGCTCGAGCAAGGCTGAACCGGTGCCGGGCTGGTAGGTGAGCTTGTGGGTGGTCCGATCATCCAAGCCGGTACCCCTCGGATGTACGACGATCAGGGTGGCGCCCAACTCCTGGGCCGCTCTACGAACCCGCAGGTAGAGGATGGGATGGGTCTCCTTCACGTCCGGTCCCCACAGCAGGATGGTGCGGGCCGACTCGAGGTCGTCGATCCGCCCCCGGCCCGCCAAGGCGGCCAGGAACCGAGCGTCGAGCCCGTCTCCCAACTGCGCGTCGAGGTTGTTGGAGCCGACCGCCACCCGCATGAACTTGGACAGGGCGTACGCGTCCTCGTTGGTGCCCCGCGCGCCGCCGAGGGCGGCCACCGAAGACCCTCCCCGGTCGGCAATTGCAGCGGTGAGCCGCTGCGCCACCAGGTCGAGGGCCTCTCCCCATCCTGCTTCGCGGAATCCGGACCCTTCCCGGATGAGGGGTGTGCGGAGCCGGTCGGGCGAGTTGACGAACTCGAAACCGAAGCGTTCCTTGTCCGACAGCCAGCCTTGGTTGGTGGCACCGTTATCCACACCGAGCAGTCGCAGCACCCGATTCTGCGAGGCATGGACTGCCAGGCGGCTCCCCTCGGTATGAACCATGCCGGTGCTCTCGGCAACTTGAAGATCCCAGGGACGGGCCCGGAAGCGGTAAGGCACGGCGGTCAACGCTCCAACGGGACAGATCTGCACGGTGTTGCCCGAGAAGTAGGAGTTGAACGGCTCGTCGGGGAAGGTCAGCACCTGCGTGTAGTTGCCTCGGTTTTGGAACTCGATCAGCGGGTCGCCCGATATCTCGTCCGCGAACCGGGTGCAGCGGGCGCACAGTATGCATCGCTCGCGATCCAACAGCACCAGATCGCTGATCGGGATCGGCTTGGCAAAGTGGCGCTTCTCCTCGACGAAGCGGCTCTCGCCGGGTCCGTAGGACATGGTTTGATCCTGGAGCGGACACTCGCCGCCCTTATCGCACACCGGGCAGTCCAAGGGATGGTTGAGGAGTAGGAACTCCAGCACCCCCTCCTGTGCCTTGCGAGCCGCCTCTGATTCGGCGTAGACCACCATGCCGTCGCTCACCGGCTGCATGCAAGACGGAATGATCAGGCGGCCTCGGGGAGTCTCGAGTTCGACGAGGCACATCCTGCACATGCCGACCGGGTTCATGCGCGGATGCCAGCAGAAGCGCGGAACGTAGGTTCCAGAGTCCTCAGCGGCCTTTATCAGTAGCTCGCCGGCTGCGGCCTCGACCTCTGTTCCGTCGATCGTGAGCCGCACCACCGGACGCTCCGCCGTGGTCAACGCAGACCTCCGATCATTACCGGGATCAGGTTGGCCTGGCGTACGTAGGCCTCTATCTCCTCCGGAAAGTACCGGAGCAGGGAAACAACCGGAGAGACAGCGGACGGCCCCAGCGGGCAGATCGTGGTCATCGCCGGGGGCCAGTTGAGTCCGGGCGAGATGTTGTCCGATACGTCGAGTAGGAGGTCGGCGTCCACCGGACGACCCTGCCCGTCCATGACCCGTCTCAGGATCAAGTCCAGCCAGACGGTTCCTTCCCGGCAAGGGGTGCACTGTCCACAGGACTCGTGGGCGAAGAAGCGGACGAGGCGCTCCGCCGCCGCCACCATGTCGGTCGTCTCGTCCATCACGATCACCGCTCCTGACCCGGTCATCGAGCCGTGCCCGTCGATGGCTTCCTTGGTGACCTCGGTGTCAAGGTGGAGTTCGGGCACGAACCAGGGAGACGATGCGCCTCCCGGCACCCAGGCCTTGAGACGGTTGCCGTCGCGCATGCCTCCCGCCACGTCGAAGATCAGGTCCCGCCAGGTGAGGCCCTCTACGATCTCGTAGTTTCCGGGCCGGTTGACGTGGCCCGAGATCGAACACATGCGGCGTCCCGGCGAGGCCGGCGGACCGATCGCCGCGTAGGCGGGCCCGCCGTTGTTGATTATCCATGGGATGTTGGCGAGGGTCTCGACGTTGTTGACGATCGTGGGCATCATGTAGAGGCCCTTCGCAGCCGGGAAGTAAGGAGGTTTGAGACGGGGTTCGCCGCGACGACCTTCCAGGCTGTTGAGGAGGCCGGTCTCCTCGCCGCATATGTACGCCCCCGCCCCGACGTGCACCGTCACCTCCAGGTCGTATCCGGAGCCGAGGATGTCCCGGCCCAGGTAACCGGCTGCGTAGGCCTCGTCGACGGCGTCCTGGACCCGCCTGGCAGCCCTCGGATATTCGCCACGCACGTAGATGAAGGCGTGGTGGGCCTCGTTGGCGTAGGAGGAGATCACAACACCTTCGACCAGTTGGTGGGGGTCTCGTTCCATGAGCTGGCGATCCTTGAAGGTACCCGGTTCGGACTCGTCGGCGTTCACCACCAGGTACGAGGGCCGGGGGGGCGCCAGGAAGCCCCATTTGACGCCGGCGGGGAATCCCGCCCCGCCCCGCCCGCGCAGCATCGAGGTCTTGAGCTCGGCGGTGATGTCGCCAGGTGCGATGCCGGGCTGCTCGAGGACCTTGCGGAGAGCGGCGTAGCCGCCGGTGGTTTCGTAGGTAGTGAGCATGTGGCTGGTCCGGGGGTGCTCGTTCATCCGGGCGGTGAGGATCATCGGAGACTCGCCGTTGCCGGTCGTCGGAGCCACCTCCTGCGGATCCGGCTCCAGCAGCCCGGCAGGTACTTCCGTTCCGAACGCAGAGAATGCAGGGACGGGCCCGCCGGCACCCACCGCATCGGGTATCGCCCACGGGAAGGATGTACGACCCCCGAAGCGTTTCTGGAGTTCGTCGCCGGTCACCTCGAGGGGCCGCTCGGTCCGGAGCCACCTGACCATCTGCCGGGCCTTGCCGGGGGTGACGCCTTCCACGAACTCGTAGTTGACCTGAAGTGCCGGCGCTCCCGCGCAGGCCCCGATGCATTCGACGTGCTCGGGAGAGATGAGATCGTCGCTCCCAGTACCGCCGGAGGGAGCACCGGCCTCGTCCTCGACCGCGTGCAGGACGTCGTCGGCGCCACCCAGCCAGCAGGAGAGTGAGGTGCACACCGACACGAGATACCGGCCTACCGGCTCCCGCTTGTACATCGTGTAGAAACTGGCCACCGCCGAGACCTGGGCTGGTGTGAGCCCGACCAATTCAGCCACCCGGCGCATCCCTTCCGGCGTGAGCCGGTCGCTGCCCTGATCGAGATCCTCCCGCATCGCGATGTATAGCAGCGGCATCACAGCAGAGCGCCGCTGGGGATAGGAGGCTATGACCTTACGGGCACGCTCCTCCGCTACCGCCGACCAGGTGTAGGACATGGCCAATTACCGGTCCACGTCGCCCATGACGGGATCAAGCGAGGCGATGCAGGCGACCGTATCGGCCACCAGCGAGTCGGCCATCATGATCGGCAGGGCTTGGAGGTTGGAGAATGACGGTGCCCGCGTGTGCATCCGTAGCGGGGATCCGCCCCCGTCGGACACGAGGTAGCAGCCGAGTTCGCCCCGGGGGGACTCGATCGCCACGTACGTCTCGCCGGCCGGGACCTTGAAACCCTCGGTGTAGATCTTGAAGTGGTGGATCAGCGCCTCCATCGACTCGTCGATCCGGCGCCGGGGAGGTGGCGACACCTTGCGGTCCCCTGTCCTGTAATCGCCGCGCGGCATGCTGTCGGCGACCTGGGCCACGATCCGCAGCGACTGCCGCATCTCGCCGATCCTCACGCGGTAGCGATCGTAGACATCGCCTCGGCTGCCGGTGACGACGTCGAAGTCGTACGATTCGATACCCGAGTAGGGCTGCGAGCGGCGCAGGTCCCACTCCACTCCGGTCGCCCGGAGAGTGGGACCGGTGATCCCGTAGGCGAGGCACTCCTCGGCGGTGATGATCCCGATACCCTGGGTTCGTCCCTTCCAGATCGAGTTCTCCTTCAGCAGATCCTCGTAGTCCCGCATGGCGGCAGGTATCCGTTCGAGGATCTCCTCCACGTCGTCCTCCCACCCGTCGGGGAGATCGGCAGCAACCCCGCCCGGTCGGATGTAGTTGTGGTTCATGCGCAGGCCGGTGGTCTTCTCGAAGAAGGCGAGGACGAGTTCCCTCTCCCGGAACCCGTACATCATCATGGAGAGGGCGCCGATGTCCATGCCGTTGGTGGCGGTGGCCACGAGATGGGACGAGATCCGATTCAGTTCGGTCATCAGCACCCGGATCGCCTGGGCTCGGGGAGGGATCTCCACGCCGAGCAGTTTCTCCACCGCCAGTGAATAGCAGAGCTCGTTGTGAAGGGGCGCCAGATAGTCCATCCGGGTCACATTGGTCCCACCCTGCAGGAACGTCAGGGTCTCGGCGGTCTTCTCCATACCGGTGTGGAGGTAGCCGATGACCGGCTTGATCCGGCGCACGATCTCGCCCTCCAACTCGAGGTTGAGCCGCAGAACCCCGTGGGTGGAGGGATGCTGAGGGCCCATGTTGACGGTCATGCGCTCGTCGTCCGCCACCGCATCGTCGATGACCCAGTCGTCGACGACCCGGCTGCCTCGCTGCTCCACCGCCCGGTCCCGGGTCTCCTCCCGGTTCATCTCCTGGGCGCCCTCGTCGGTGCCCGCCACCATCCACTCGGGTACCTCCGGGACCTCGGTGCCGGATACCCAGATGTCGGTGGTGGCAGGGTTGCGGGACATCAGAAAACCTGGTGGGCTTCTTTGAACTGGACCGGCACCGCCCCGACTCCGAAGTCACGACGCAGCGGGTGCCCTTCCCAGTCGTCGGGCATGAGGATCCGGGTGAGGTCCGGATGGCCCTCGAAACGGATCCCGAACATGTCGTAGACCTCCCTCTCGAGGAAGCCGGCGCCCGGGTAGACGGCTACGAGGGACGGAACGGCAGGATCATCCTCGGGAACCGCTGCGAGGATACGGAGGCGGCGGTTGAGTGAGAGGGAAAGCAGGTTCACGACCACTTCGAAGCGGGTTCGGCGTATCCCCAGGTAGTCCACCGCGGTGATGTCGGAGCACACCTCGAATCCGGCCGCCCGAGCCGCACCGGCCAGCCGGGCCAGATCGTCGGGCGCCACCCGGATGACCTCGTCCTCCAGGGAGGTCTCGGGACGCGCGGAAGCCACCGCATTGAGCAGCCCGCTCGACAGGTCGTCTCCGCCGACCGCCACGGGATCCTTTCCGGCGGCCATCAGCGGGCCAACTCCCCGGTCATCACCTTGTCCTGGAGGGTGAGGATGCCGTGCATCAACGACTGTGGACCGGGTGGACACCCGGGTACGTAGATGTCTACCGGAACGATCTGGTCAACCCCCTGCACCAACGCGTAGTTGTTGAACATCCCGCCGGTGGAGGCACACGCCCCCATCGAGATTACCCATTTGGGATCGGCCATCTGGTCGTAGACCTGCCGCAGGACAGGGGCCATCTTCTGCGAGACACGCCCTGCCACCACCATCAGATCCGCTTGGCGTGGCGAAGCCCGGAACACCTCCATCCCGAAACGGGCCAGGTCGTTGTGGGCGGTCCCGGTGGCCATCATCTCGATAGCGCAGCAGGCCAGCCCGAATGTGGCCGGCCACATCGATTGCGTCTGCGCCCAGCGCATCGCCGTCCCGAGCGTCGTGGTGAGGAGGTGAGGTGGTGTGGTGAGCCGGGCCATCAGGCAACGTACTCCCCGGCGGCCCGCGCCGTCTCGGGCCGGTAGCGGGCGCGACGGGACACGTTCCAGTCCAGTGCCCCGCGCTTCCAAACATATCCGAGGGTCTCCACTATGAGCAGGGTGAACACCGCCACCGCAATCACCCCGGGCCATCCGAGGTCACCGAATACCGAGGCCCAGGCGAAGAGGAAGATGATCTCGACGTCGAATATGACGAACAGGATCGCCACCAGGTAGAACTTGACGGGGAACCGCTGGATGGGTTCGGCCTCCGTGACGATCCCGCATTCGTAGGGCTCCAGCTTCTCCGGAGTCGGACGCTTGTAGGAGATCAGGTAGGAGACCACGAGGGAGACCCCTGCGAATGCCGCAGCCAGCAGGAACATCACCGCGATGGGGAGATACTCAGACAGCTCCAACCCGTCCCTTCGTTAGACATTTCAGCCTAGGAAAACGGGACGGTCAGTGCCAAAACGACCGGCACGTAAGTCGCCACCCACCGACGTGCTCGGAAATGAGCCCGGCGGCGGCCGGATCCTGGTCGACACCACTACCAAGCAGAGCTAGCCCTGCTTGGTAGTGTTTCCAGACATACACATTGCAGTGTTGCACATCAACCAAGTCATCGGAACCGGGCCCAGCTTCACCAGACGCGTGAAGTCGCGCCTTCCGAGACGGGACCATGGAGAACGCCATAATCCCCGGCCAGAAGGCTCACATCCCACACCCCGTTCGCCAATACAAACCCGCGGATGACGAATCGGGGCTAACCGAGCCAGTGCTCCCCCGCGACTGCCTCTCCGGTGCTGAGGAACGCGTCCAGCGCCAGTACCAACCTGCCCGCCGTCCGCCGGCTTGCCCTCGGAAAGGCCCTATTGCTGGTGAAGACGAGCCCGGGATGGGCCCGCCCGGCTCTGGCGTCTGTGGCAGCCGGCGGCCGGTAGTCCAATACGTTCTCGGTAACGATGAGCCGGCTTTGCCGGCGTGCTTCCCGGTATGTCGCGTCGTCGGGACTACCCCGGAGCTCGGGAAGCTCCGCTACCGCCACCACGTCATGACCTCGTTGACGCAGTGCTCGTGCAAGGGTCGGCAACCACATCTCGTCGAAGAGAAGCTTCACTTGCCAAGTAACTCCTGGCCCCTCCGCCATCGCACCTCGGCGCGCTCAGCCTCCTCGTCCAGTCACAGGAGCCATCCGTCAACTTCTGGCCCGTGCTCTGCGTAATACTGCAGGGCGATCGTTACCTGGTCCGCCGTCAAGCCCATCCGGTCCCGGATGGCGTCCAGCCTGTTACGCGGACCGAGCTTTGGGCCAGGAATCGCTCGCACAACCTCCCAAACGTCCGGCCCGCCGATCAAACCGGCCCGCCGCCCTCCCGGACCGGATCGGAACACGATCCCGGGATGATCCTCCGTACGCAATCCCTCTCGAAGCAATCGCTTCCTCGGCGCGGATCTTGACTCTCCGCTTCTCAGGCAATGCGCCTCCAACCGTTCGAATATATCATCCCCGACCGTACCGAGAGATGTCGCCTCACCTGAATGCTTGGAACTTAACACTTTCCTGTATAAGCCGACTGGTTGAGATAGAGTCGATTTGTTTATGTCACACCCTGCTGATATTATACGAACGTATGTACGGCTACTTACTCGACTATCCGCACCAGGAAACGGTCCAACCCGGGCACACTTTCCTGGGCGCTTCCAAGCCCGACCAGTTCGCCAGCCGCTACCAGAGCGAACGGCAGCGGGTATACGACCGGGCGCAGCACATGGTGAGCACCGGAGACTATGCGCACGCAGACGTTGAGGATGCGAAAGCCGAAGCCGGGCTGGTCAAGGCCGAAGCCCAGATCAGCCGGGCCAGGGGCGACCAACTCCAATGGATCAAACACATGCTGCGACGGGGTGCAGTGGCCCGCATGGGGTACCGCACCCCCGCCGAGATGGTCGCATCCCAGCTCGACACGAGCAGGTCCACCGCCCGGGACCTGGTGTATCTGGCCAAGCTCCTAGGAGCCGACCAGATCGAAGACATCCGGCAAGGCGCCGTCTGCTATCAGCGGATGCTGGTGGAGACCCGGCTAGCCGAAGCGGGCGCCACCGAAGATGTCATCGAGCGTAGCCGGGACTTGGACCTCGAATCAGTCGCACGGCTCCTGCAAGCGCACCGCAAGATGACCCGGACCGACGAGCGGGGACTATTCGAGAGCCAGTACCTGAGCCTCCAACCGTCCCTCGACGGCACCCATGTGCAGGTGAGAGGACGCCTCGGCGCTCTGGAAGCGGAGATCTGCCGCGAGGGTCTGGACCGCAGAGGCGAGAAGCTGGTACCGGCCACAGAAGCCCGTCCCGATGCGAGACAGAGAAGAGCTTTGGCGCTCACCACCCTCTGCCAGGACGAACTGGACCGGCATCCCGAACCGGCCAAGACAACCTCGGATCGGATGCGGGAGGCTCGCAACCGGCGGGAACCGTCGCTCATGGTCGTAGCCCAGAGCCCTCTTGCCCGAACGTCCGGATACGAGCGGGGCGTTGCCGTCCTTGGAGGAGCCCGGGTCGGACCCGACACCGTCGACCTCATCCAATGCGTGGGCCGCACCGAGGCGATCACCACGGATGGACAGGACATCGTCCACCACGGAACCATCGCTTCGCTACGGCCATCGGTTCGAAGGGCTGTCCTAGGACGAGACGACGGCTGCACCATCGACGGATGCACCTCCACCTACCGTCTCGAAGTCCACCACATCACCCCGCTGTCCAGAGGCGGGAACCACTCCCCCGACAATCTCACCACGTTGTGTTGGTGGCACCACCACGGCGCCATACACCGCCGAGGCCTACGCATCGACCCTCAATCCCCACCCAAACGGCGGCGCCTGCTACCACCCAACCGGACCTGTGGCTACCAGCCGCCCGACCCCGACCCCCACACACTCGCCATCCTCAGAGCGCTCCACGCCGATACCAACCGCGCCCCACCCTGAGTTGACGGCCATACCCAGACTCATCAACCCCTACGCCGCCGCGCAAGCGCCGGGCTAAGGGTCAAGCCCGTAGTACTCGCGGGCATCCGCCACTTCCTGCGGTGACAGCTCGCCGGTCCATCGGGCACACGACGCAGCGCCGACGGCACACTTAAGCCTCTCCCACAAAGTCTCTTGACTACTCGACCAGAAGACGTGGCTGGCTCCTCCAACTATCCCATGGGTCGCACCGCCGCCGCCCTCCCCGAGTAACGGCACTCTCCCGTCCCGAGTACAGCCGATGTAGTTGGACTCGACCACGAATCGCTCCGATGGTCCGCCGCAACGCAGATCGACCACGACCAAACTAGGTGGTGTAATCGGCGTTGATGCGGACGTATCCGTCGGTGAGGTCGCAGCCGTACACCGTGAATAGGCCTCCGCCTTCACCGGGTCTGATCCCCAGACTCACGTGGATGAGTATCTCAGGCTCGGCCAGGTACCGCGCCAGCCCTTCAAGCATCTGTGGCGTCGCCGGCTCCGGATAGACCTCGGTCTCGCCGAACCGGATCACCACGCGGTCCTGATCGATATCGCGATCGTTGCACTTGCCCACCGCCATCGCCACCCTCCCCCAATTCGGGTCGCGACCATGCACGGCGGTCTTCACGAGGGGAGAGTTGACTATCGCCTTCGCCACCCGTTTGGCCTGGGTGTCGTCCCTGGCGTCGTCCACGGTGACCACGATCAGCGTCTCGGCGCCCTCCCCGTCCGCGGCCAACTGGCGGGTCAGGTCCAGGCACACCTCTTCGACGGCCGCCTCCAACTCCGTCTCGTCCACCGGCCCGGCCGTACCGGACGCCAGGATCACCGCTGTGTCGCTCGTAGAAGTGTCGGTGTCGATGCTGAGAGCGTTCAATGTACGATCCACCACCCGCCGGAACAGGGCATCGAGAACGGGAGACGGCACCGCGGCATCTGTCGCTACGAACGCGAGCATGGTGGCCATGTCCGGCTCGATCATGCCCACCCCCTTGGCGATCCCCACCACCGTCGCCGGAGTCGCCCGAGCTTGAGCCACCTTCGCATGGGTGTCCGTGGTCATGATCGCTTCGGCTGCAGTGGTGGCGGAGCCGGGGGTGTCGAAGGCCTCCGGATCACTCGCCAAGGCGGTCATGTACCGCCGGATGCGTTCCATCGGGTAACGCACACCGATCACCCCGGTGGACGCCACCAGAACGTCCCTCGCGTCGCAACCGACCACCCGGGCGGTCAACTCAGCCAACTCGGCGGCATTGGCCACCCCGACTTCACCGGTTGCCACGTTGGAGTTCTTGGAGATCACCACCACCGCTCGGCCTCTTCCATCCGCCACGTGCTCGCGGCTAAGGATCACGCTCGGACCGGAGAACCGGCTCCGCGTGAACATCCCGGCGGCCGTGGTTCCCTCCACCGCCGAGAGGATCATCACGTCCCTGGTTTGGTCCTTGATCCCGATGTTGCCGCTGTGCAAGGCGAACCCCTGGGGCAAGTCAACTTCGGGGACCGAGATGCTTGCCCGGCCCGACATCCAGGGGGGTGCATCCGGGGAACCGGTCGGATCCGTGTCGCAACGGGTCTCGTCGTGGTGTGCGTTCACGCTTGCGATGTTAGTGGCGGCGGCACTCGTGCTCCGATTGGTGGGTTAACGTAGCGTCGATGAAATGGGGTTTACCCGTAGCCACCGTGGAGCGATTGCCGCGCTACCTGCGTTGCATCGAACTGCTGCCACCGGATCAACCGACGATATCGTCCAAGGATCTGGCTCGGCTCAGCAATATGAATGCGGCCGGTGTCCGCAAGGACCTATCACTCCTGGGGTCCTTTGGCATCCGTGGGGTTGGCTATCCCGTAGATGAGTTGGCGGCCCGGATCCGGAAGGCGCTGGGACTGACCAGGGACCGTGACGTGGTCGTGGTAGGCGTAGGCAATCTCGGCTCGGCTCTCGCCAACTACGGCGGCTTCGGGAAACGAGGCTTCCGGATTGTCGGTCTCTACGACGCCGATCCTTCAAAGATCGGTAGCACCGTCGCCGGGATCGTCGTGCGCCCGGTGGGCTCGCTGGCCCGAGACGCCATGGAGTTGGACATCGCCGTCGCGATAATCGCTACGCCTGCCAAAGCCGCCCAGCAGGTAGCCACCCTACTCTCCAAGGCGGGAGTACCCTCGATCCTGAACTTCGCTCCGACCGTATTGAACATCACGGGGAACACCTACCTGCGCCAAGTGGACCTAGCCACCGAACTCCAGATCCTGAGCTTCTATCTGGGGGGTGACCGGTAGCGCTTCCCTGCTAACCCGATTCTTCATTCGCGAGGTCTTCTGAGCGAATGGGGTAACAGTTGGCAGACTCTCGACGGCGATAGCGGCGGACTCGACAAGCCCGCCGGCTGAGAGCGACGTTCACCCGTGGGGTGCATGTGAACAAAGCCGCGACAACAGGCTTGAAGTGGCCTCCCATGGGTATGTCGGGGGACACCAGGATTCAGGGTTAATCGCGTTCCTGGTCCCGTTCGTAGCGATGGAGTGCGACCAGGAACATGGTGAAGAGAATCGCGGAGGCGGCAGTGAAGGCACCGGGGATGATCCGGATTTCGAAAGCGTTCAGCCCTTCGAAGTCCACGGGTCGGGGCCCCCGGGGGGCGTAGAGAACAAAGAGGATCGAGTTGATCGTGGTCCAGCCGAAGATACCCGCACCCGACACCAGGATCGCCAGACGCTTGCCGAGGTTTGTGTATTGCAGCAGGTAGACGCTGCCGAAGAACACGAGGACGGCTGCCACTGTGAGAATGATCCCCGTGAACAGGAGGTTCTGCGACAGCAGCGCCCGGAACAGCTCCCGCATTAAGCCTCCCCTCCTTCGGCTCCATCGATGTATTCAACACCATCGAGAGTGGTACCCCTCAGGTACCGGACTATGAGTGTCAGGTCGTCCTCGGACAGCACCATACCGAAGCCGGGCATACGACCCGATCCGACTCCGTTGACGCCGTAACCCACGCCCTCGACCGAACCGACGGAGATGAACTCGTACATGTCCTCGGTGGTGAGGAACTGGGTAAGGGACCGTCCATCGCGCAGCGACGGTCCGAGCGCCCCCGAAGCCTGGGTCTGCTGGAAGGCGGGGCCGGCCGAGTATCCGGCCGTGTGGCAGCGTGCGCAGTAGGAGTTGAACAGGCTGATGGCCCGGGTAGCCGCCTCCTGATCCCCATCGAACGACGCTTGCGCCACGCCGCCGATGTCGACCTCCCAGCGTGCGTTGCTAGCCGCCTCCTCGAGGAATCCGAGGCCGAACCGGGCCTGTTCGAGCAGAACTTCCTGGTTCTGGAAGGTGATCGTAAGCGAGGTGGCGGTGGATTCGAGATCGCCGACCGCCCTGGCAGCCGAAGCGGCGTCCCGGATGCCTATCAGTGTCTCGGCGTTGCGGGGATCGAAAGACAGTTCCGTCGCGACGAAGCCGGCCCCGAACGCCTCTTGGAGCACCGCGGTCAGCCCGGTCTCGGTGACGTCGGAGAGGCCGTCGCCATCGGTGTCGATTCCCGAGCCCGCTCCATCGAGCAGATCCCTAGCCTGCCCCGCGATGTCCGACGCCGCTTGTGAGGTCTCCCCCGAGGTCCGGATCGTCTCGATCAACGCCTCCTGCTCGGCTATCTGGGTGGAGACCGAATCCGCCGAGCCATCCAGGCGGTTCACTGCCCCGTTCACCAGACCCTCGACCTTGAGGAGAGCGCTGGTCTGGTCGACCTGCCACGATGCGATGTAGTTGAGGAGGTCGTCTATCTGCTGAGTGTTCAAGGGCCCACCACCCTCGAGACCCCAGGGGGGCATCGGCGTGTTGGCGCGGCCGTAGGCGATCCAGAACCGGGCCTCGTCCCGGTCGTAGCGGTAGAACAGATCGTCGAGCGCCGGGCTCGCCCAACCCGCGACGTTGACCTGCGATCGCTCCTCCAGGAATGCGGCCACACCGCCTCCTCCTGCGGTCCCGTGGCAGTCTCCGCACCCGAACTCATCCCACACCTCGTGTCCCCGCTCCAGCGAGGCGTCGCTGAACTCATGGACGAAGCCCTCCTGGCGGTCCAACTCGCCGAGGTAATAGATGGGCATGGCAAGCGTGAGGAAGCCGGCGGTCACAACCGCTCCGGCCAGCGTCCGGTCGAGGCGCTTGGTCTCCAACTCGTCGTCGGTCTGCGAGGCAGACAGGTTGGCGGGTACCGGGTCACGGCGGTCTCGCCGCGACCCCGAGCCCACCAGGTAGGCGAACCAGCCGATCGCGCCGAGGGCCACGATCGTTACAACCAGGGTGGCCACCGGCTATGCCTCCTCGTCGGTCGTGGTCAGGGCGATGCAGGATGGGCCCTGCGGGTATGGGACGGTCTTGGCTATAGCCCGTGCCGTCTGGAAGATGGTGCCGGTCTTGACGATGTAGCGCCCGTTCTCCTCGAAGACCTCGAACCGGTCCAGGTTGCGCGGGGCCGGACCTGCCTCGTACTCGCCCGCGTAGTTGTACTTCGAGCCGTGGCACGGGCATTCGAAACCCTGCGACGTCTCGCACCAGGGAACCCGGCACCCGAGGTGAACGCACCGCTGGAACAGGGCGCTGAGCCCGCCCACCACGACCGGCATCCCCTCGAACTGAGAACGGGAGATGTCCGACTCGGCGAATGGGACGATGTAGGCCCGCGCCTCGGGTACGAACTTCGGAAGGATGGATCCGTCGCTGAGAATCACATCGGTCTGGAGGTCGGCGACGGCCCCCACGTCGATGTCGGACCCGAAGCCACCAGAGAGGCGGGGCCACAGGAACGCCAGATAGGAGATGGCATTGAGCCCGAGGAACGCCCCGAAGGTGATCCCGAGCGCCCTGGTGAAGAACTGGCGACGGTTGACACCGGCCTCCTGGGGAGACAACTCCTCCACCTGCATGACCTCGACGGTCTGGACGGCGGCCGGGACGACTGCTTCGGGCGCCTCGGAAGGAGCCTCCTCGACCTCAGGCTCATCCATGGCCGGTTCCGGTTGCCGTACTACCAGAGGGGACGGGATCCGGGAACTATCCGCCCGGCGCGTTTCGCGGGAGACTCCCGATCTCCAGGCTCCGGACGGTCTAGGACTCTCACCCGAACGGCGGTAGGCGATGAGGAAGGCGCCGAGCACGCCGAGCACCACCACCGCGGAGATCGCCACGATCAGCAGTTGCAGGGCCGTCATTCGAAGTGCACCCAATCCTTGAGATCGTCGAACCATATGCCGTCCGCCCACGGGTATGTGAAGTTGAACCCGGGCCCGCGGAACAGCGTGCCGAGCAGCGTCAGCGTCGCCGAGCCGGCTAGGAACAAGGTGAACAGCATGATGGCGAACTTGCGATCCGACGGCTTGGTAGATGGGTTCCGGTCCACGTAGGGGATGGCCATGAACCCGACCAGACCCGTGATCGTCGGGATGATGACACCGGCGACCTGCGGGTCGTAGTAGGACAGCAACTCCTGCAGACCGAGGAAGTACCACGGGGCCTTGGACGGATTAGGTGTCTGGTTGAAGTTCGCCAACTCCAGGAGCGGTGCCTGGAGAATCACCGATAGGACGATCAGGGCGGCCGTGATGACCATGAGGGCCGTGAACTCGGCGATCATCAAGTGGGGCCAGGTGTTCACCTTGTCGGTTGGCGTGGCCTTTACCTGCTGGATGGCCCTGGCCTTGACCACGGTGAGTAGCCGCTGCGGTCGAACACCCTCGGGAATCTCCTGGGGCGGGGCCACCGGACGGGGCGTGACGGTGGTGGCGGCGCCGTTGTCGGACAAGGGCGGGGCGACGGTGGTCGCCGGGCCGGCGGGGGGGGGCGGGGGGGGCGGGGGCGGGGGGGGGGGGCGTGAGGGTGGTGGCGGCGCCGTTGTCGGACAAGGGCGGGGCGACGGTGGTCGCCGGGCCGGCGGGTGGCTCCGGAGTAGCCGCGGCGGGGGCCGGCTGCCGTGTCTCGGCTACCGGAGCCACCGGTTCGGGAGCGGGTCCAGGCGATGCCACGGCGGGCGGGGGCGGCGGGGGCTCAGGTACCGAGCGTTGAGACGGAAGCACCGGGGCAGGAGGCGGCGCGGTCGGCTGCGCAGGCGGGAGCTCCCCCCGCATCTCGGCCAGTACCTGATCAACCGGTACGCCGAGCGCCTTAGCCTTCGCCTCCGCGGAGCGTTTTAGCAGATGTTCCGGTATCTCGACCATCGGTCCTCAACAGTTCCTAAAGGGGCCCCGATATCCCACCGTCCTTCCTGACCCGCCAGAAGTGAACGGCCATGAAGATCACGATCACGAACGGAAGGAATAGGACGTGCAGGACGTAGAAGCGAAGCAGCGTATTGCCGGTCACCTCGATGCCTCCGAGCAGGGCGAATTTCACCTGGTTGCCGAATACGGGCGTGAAACCGGCCATGTTGGTACCCACGGTGACCGCCCACAGCGCCAACTGGTCCCATGGCAACAGGTAGCCGGTGAAGGACAGCAGCAGGGTGAGCAGCAGCAGGACGACGCCGACCACCCAGTTGAACTCGCGGGGCGGCTTGTAGGCACCGTGGTAGAAAACTCTCGACATGTGGAGAAACACCGTCAGCACCATCAGGTGGGCGCCCCACCGGTGGAGGTTGCGCACCAGCGAGCCGAAGGCGACCGAAGTGGACAGGGCCTCCACATCGATGTAGGCGGCCGGGGAGGTCGGCCGGTAGTAGAACATTAGGAAGATGCCGGTGATCGTTAGCAGGATGAACAGGAAGAAGCTCAGACCGCCCAAGCACAGCGTGTAGGAGAGGCGGACGGCGTGCCGTTTCACCTTCACCGGATGGAGGTGGTAGAGCACGTTGTTCATGATCACGTAGGACCGGTTGCGGGGACTGTCGCTGTAACCCCTCTTGAACGGGGATCCGGGCCGGAACATCGACTCCCAGAATGGGCTCCTCCGGAATGAATCGGCCGCTTCGGCCACCCTTTCCCGCAGTTTCATACCGTTGCCGATCACCGAAAGCCTCCGTTACCAGCGCATTCCGTAGGTATAGCCGTTCTTGAAATCACGGGCGCCCGTGTCCTGATCCCATGGCGCCTGACCGATGAGCCCCGAGTTGAGGGCCGTGTCGGTCACCGAGCCCTCGAACTTACCGATCGAGATTACGTTGGTAGGACACCGGTCGATGCACAACTGGCACCGGGTGCACTCGTACTCGTCGACGACGAAGAACCCCACGTTGTCCGAGCTGTCCTCCGGGTGGTCAACCCCGTAGGCCTCGTCGATCGCGTCCAGCGAAAGGTAGTGGATGCACTTCCAGGGGCAGATGTCCACGCACCCCTCGCACAGGATGCACTCCGCCTGGTTGATATGCAGAAACTGGCGGGGCCGCACCTGACCCTGGACATAGCTGGTCTCGACCATCGCCAACTGGTAATCGTCACGGAACGGGGGTGTCTCGAACCAGACTTCCGACTTGGCCATCTACTTGGCTCCCTTAACCAGCGGACGCCCGTACGGCGAGACCATCTCCGAGGGCCTCTGCTCAGGCATCGGCCCACCGAACCCCTGAACCCATCGGGCGAACAAGATGATAAAGGTGAGCGCACCCATGTTGTAGTTGATCGAGATGAAATCCTTGATCGCACCCCAACTGACTCCGACATCGTTGCCGAGAACCAGAGGCTGCCAGATCGCGAACGCATCGTTCTGTTCGGTCCAGTTGAGCGGTCCCTGCGCCAGGTTCAGCCACTCGGACGCAACGTTACCCAGCAGCATGACCAACTCGAACATAGCCAGGAATGCGGCTAAGGCGGCCAGCGACCAGGTCATCCGACGGCCCAGGATCACCGCGATGGCTATCCCCACGAGCATGATCTGGCTTCCGCCGAACGCCACGAGGTGGCCCAGGGTCGACCACGGTAAGCACCAGTCGCTGCCCTGGAGCATGCAGTCTCTCGGTAGCCAGCCGAACGTGTCGACATCGACCGCAAGGTCCACCGGGACCTGGGGAACGGCCGGATCGACCACCGGGGTAGCGGCCACGGTGCGGGCTTCCCGGTCGAATACGACCTGGTCCCCCACCTGAAGACCGGTTGCATCCTCCACAGCGATCGTGACCGTCTCCATAGAGGGAAAGTTCGAGTAATGGTTGAACCACACTCCCACCACGACCGCCCCGAGGCCCAGGAGGAACAGACCCCAGCCGGTTAGCGCACGCGTCTGGTCGGTCATCTGCCGAAGCATGCGTTGCAGCATCTGGTGATTCGCCTCCGTTTCGCCTCGACTCGAGGTGTCCCCGCCTGCGCCGCCTCTACCGGTTGGCAACCCATCGGGATTACCTTGGCGAGACGCGGGCTGTTACCCGACTCGGTGGATACCATTGAAGCAGAAAGGCGGTCGCTCGCTAAACCAAGCAGGGCTTCGAGTGGAGTTCGCTCGGACGGGATCGCCAGCCGGACGGATGCATCGGGCCGCGGCGGACCGAGGGGCCTCGTCATGGCATTAGTCTACGCTCTGGCAAGCAGGAGCGACCCGGGGGAGCACCGGATTGGCGACCGGAGAGACGAGCATACGCGAAGCGGCTGAGATGGAGAGCGAGCGGGAGACCGCGGCTTCCGGTCTCATGCTGCTGTCCTGCCTGCTGCTGCTGGCGGGAGTCGCCTTGCTTTGCCTGACGCTCGTGAAGCTGGCCGTACCCACGCTGTTCGCGGACACCACCTTCCTGTCCTACGGTCGTCTCCGGCCGGCCACCACATCGCTCCTCGCGTACGGATTCGGAGGTACGTTCGCTCAGGCTACCGCGTACTACCTCACACCGCGGCTAGTCGGGACACGTATGGAACACCAGTCCCTAGCGTTACTGGCGGGCAGCGTCTACGGCTTGCTGGTACTGGTCGGCACCCTCATGATCCTGTTCCGGGGCCCATCGGGACCCGAGCTTGCCGAGTTCCCCCCACTCCTTGACTGGCCAATCGCGGCCCTCCTGCTGGTACCGGTTCTGCTCGTAACCTCGATGATCCGCGGTCGGAGCGAGGACGGCTCCTACGTGTCGCTTCTCTACGTCATTGGAGCCGTTTGGTGGTTTCCGGCGCTTCACATCACGGCCTCGATTCCAGGGCTGGCCGGCATGGGTCCGTTTCTCCAAACGAGCCTGACTTCAGGGGGGATGTGGACCCTTGCCTTCCCGGCCGCGGCGTTGGGCGGCGCTTACTACGTCCTGGTCAAGGAGAGTGGACAGCCACTGTTCTCCGGTCCTCTCGCCCGGGCAGGATTCTGGACCCTCGCAGGAGTGGCGCTGCTGGCGACGCCGGCACGTTTCCTGAGCGGCCCGGCACCCGACTGGACGGAGACGGTTTCGGTGGTCGCCTCCATGGGTCTCGCTCTTTCCGCCTTGACCTTCGTCGCCACCGTGAGCCTGACCCTCTCGGGCGAGTGGCAAACTGCCCGGGAGAGTCCCGTCATCCGTCTCCTGATGGCCGGCACTGTCGCCTACACCATCCTCACGGTGCTGGTCGGAGTTTCCGGATTCCGCTCCGTGGCTGCCGTGGTGGGTCTGACCATCTGGCACGACGGATTGGTCACCGGGCTGTCACTCGTGGCAGTACCGGTGCTGGCGATGGCATTCATCTTCTACGCCTTGCCGCGTACGACCGGACGGGAACTTTCGGACCCGCGCCAAGCGGCCCGCGGTCTCCGGCTCACCCTCTGGGGCGGGGGCGCAACGGCGGCCGCTCTGATGGTCAGTGGGCTCGTCACCGGCGTGACCTGGAATTGGGCCTCCTCCTCGGGCGCCCGCGCCAACGTGGGAGAAGGCTTCTCCGAGAGCCTTGCCGGTGTGGATGTGCTGTTCACGCTCGGGGCTCTCGCCTCGGTCGTGGCGTTGATCGGGATCGCTCTCCTGGTATGGACCGCTGCGGGCACCTATCTGGCCGGTCCCGCCCGGACAGTGGAGATTCTCATGCCGGTGGCCGCCGTCGACCGCGAGGAGACCGGTGATGAGTGACCTTCTCGCCGCGGCGGCAGCTGCCCTCGGGGCGCCCGAGCACTTGGTGGAGAGGGCTGCCCAGGCCAGGGCCGAGGCCGACGGCACCAGCTACGAGGCGGTCCTGGGCGCCTGGAGCGGTGGGGCGCCACCGCCGACTCCCCCGGCTCCCCCTCCGCCTACCGAAGCAACTCCACCGCCGGCTTCCACTCCCGAACCGGTTGCGCAGCCTGTGGCTGCCGCGGCGGCCCCCGCTGCCGTAGTGGCCACTCTCCCTCCGGTGGAGGAGCAGCCCGTAACCACCGGCCCGGTCCGGAGCAAGGCAACCCCGATCCTCGAAGGCCGCAGATACCGTCCCGTACGGACCTCGATCATGCTGGGCGGCCTCTTCCTGCTCGGACTGGTCATAACGCTGATCGGTCCGTTCAATGCAGGAGGCGACTACCGGCACCTGGTCTTCGACTCCCCAATGAGCAGCCTCGGACAGGCAGGCAGATCGGTCTACCTGAACCAGGGCTGCGGGTACTGCCATACCCAGTTGGTGCGGCCCGTCCTAGCGGATGTCGGCCTCGGGCCGGCCACCGAGACCTTTGCCGATGCGCTCCGAACCGCCACCTTCGGGGTACAGAGGATCGGACCCGATATCGCCCACGTAGGGTCCCGGCCTTCCTATCGCGATTCGGAGACCCCGGTGACCGCCGATGATTTCGTCGCCTTCCTGACCCATCCCGAACAGGTCTTCCCGGACGGGATACACCCTTCCTATGGCCACCTGTCCCAGCGAGACCTGGATGCGCTCGCGACCTACCTGGCGGAATTGCGGTGACGGATGGGGGTGCCGGCATGAGCCGCGAGGTGTTGCTATGAGCGATCTGCTGGCCGCGGCTGCATCCAGGCTCGGGAGTCCCGAACATCTGGTCGAGCGATCGGCAGCCGCCAGGGCCGAGGCCGACGGACTCGCGGTCGAAGACGTGCTTGCCGCGTGGGCAGGTGGAGTAGCAGCCCCTTCGGAGCGAGGACCTGCGGACCGTCCGGCCTCCGCGGCCGCACCTCCGCCCGCCACCGCTGCGCCCCCGGCACCCCCACCCGCCCCCCCGCCGCGGTCGCCCCCGTCGCCCCGCAGCCGGCTGTGGCCGCGGCCGCATCGTCGGCGCCTCCGCCTCCCGAGCGGGTCACCGTCTCGGAGGCACTCGACTTCGAGGCGGTGATCACCGGTCCCACGGCGGGCATCACGGAACGGATCGCGGCCGCAATCCCCCGCTGGCTGACGATGCTCTTCTTCGCCGTGCCTTTCGTAGGTCTCGTGTATCTGGTCACGTTCGCCCACGGTCCGACCTGCGGGGCGGGAGGCCAATTGGCGGTCGACCGGCTGACCGGGATGGTGGAGAACTGCGACGGGTCCGAGTTCGCCGCAGGGGGAGGCGCCGGCGGGGTGGATGTCCGCGCTCTGGTGAGCGAAGGGATCGTCGTTTACAACGAGCCATCGAGTTGCGCGTCGTGCCACGGCGCGGGAGGTGAAGGCGGATCGGGTCCGGCGCTGGCAGGTGCGGTACTCGAGACCTTCGCGATGTGCACGGACCATATCGAGTGGGTCTCGCTCGGCACCACCGGGTTCCAGGGCGCCGGCCGGGCTACGTACGGCGACACCGGCAAAGCGGTGGGGGGAGGCGGCCAGATGCCTGCCTTCCAGGACACTTTGACCCCCGACCAGATAGCCAAGGTCGTCTTCTACGAACGCGTGGTCCTAGGCGGCCAAGACCTCGAGGAAGCCGTCTTCGACTGCGGGTTCGCCGAACCGGAAGGCGGACTAGAGTCCGAGCTAGCATCCACCACACAATCCGATCAAGAACTCGTCATCGGCCCCTAAGCTCAAACTGGGCCAAGATACATTCGAAGGACACACAATGATGATAACTCTTAAGCGGGCCGTTGCATTCGGTGTAGCCTTTGTGTTATTGGTCCCGGCCTGCGGTGGTGTGACCGATTCCACGACTTCCACAACATCTATCGTAACTGCAACGGCAGATCAGAATGCAAACACAACAACCGCGGTCTCTGCGAACCCTTCGACCGCTTCTCCTACTACCTCTACTACCGTACTAGTTGGAGGCTTTGATGGCCTATACTGTGAGGATATCGTAAGCGACGTTATCGCATTGAGTGAGGAACAGCCAGGGCCCTTCTCTACAACGATCCTGAAGATCTATTCTCCTACTGAATTAGGCAGAGACGACACAAACCTGAATTGCGAAGGTCGAGCTCTCACATCAACGGGTGGTGAAGTAATGATCGACTTCTACTTATGGTCGGACGATGAAGGCGACCTATTCATAGGATACGAAAGCCGTGGCGAGACCAACCAGGGTTCTCCTGCCACGGATATAGGATCGCGGGATAACCCTATATCTATCGGTGAAGTTGTTAGCATTGGTGACTGGGATATCTCGGTCCTCTCTGTCACACCGGATGCGGCGGAACTTGTAGCGAGTGAGAATCAGTTCAACGCACCTCCAGCACCAGGCTACCAGTATGTATTGGTGCTGATAGAGGCTAAGTATAAGGGAGCGGATTCTGACTCCCTACTGTGGTCAATGAGCATGTCAGTTGTGGGTGAGTCAGCGGTTGTTGTCTCTGATCAGTGTATGGCAGTAGTCCCCAACGAGTTAGATTCGTTCACCGAAGTGTTCAGTGAGGGGATCCTCACTGGAAATCTCTGCTGGGAGATCTCGTCTTCTGATGTAGACAGTCTCGTGTTGATTATCGAGGAGAGCTTCTCATTTGATGGGACAAGAGCCTTCTTAGACATAAGCTGAGGTGGCTCCAGGTCCTAGTTGGGTTTCCCCGCATACAAGAGAGCCCGTATTCGGTAGTTCGCGAAGTTGCGGAACCCGAAGGCGGCCCGTTTCATGCGTTTGATACCGAAGATCTTAACAACCTGTGATCAGGTTGTTAAGATCTTCGGTGGCATCTGTTGGTCACGTTCAAGATGTGCCAATTGGTGATCTGGGGACACCAGCGGGCGAAGGTGCGACCCAGCTTGTTGACCGTAGGCGGGCAGGATTCGTCCTCAACGTCGTCGGCGAGCCGGGTGGGTGTATCGGAGCGCGACGGCGGGGCAGGCGATCTCGTAGATGCCTCGTACGGTTTCGGTGGCGTGCCAGGCTGTGCAGACTTCTCCGTGGGGTCACCGGCATTGAGGAGGCCCGGAGGCGGGGTTCGGCCCCGGTCGCTGATGCGTCCGGAAGCAGATGTCAGGAAGCGGGGGTCCGGCTCTACGCTGCTAACGGGTGTTTGCGGCCCCTATGCCCGAGGGTTTCGTTCTAGACTCTCTGCGTACTTCGTCGAGTCGCTGATTTGGCGAGGGGCTTCACATGGAATGGGTCCGCGACTTGCAGCGCGTTGGGAAGGACCCGGTCGTAGGCCGTGCGATTGGGCCCGACATGTCCAGGACGGCCCGGCGGATCCACTTCTTCGTACGGAACTGGCCGCGCCGCCAGAATAGCGATTCTTGTCCACGCCCACAGCCTCGACCTTACCTACCCGGTCGGCGGACCTCGCGGTTCACCGTATGCCTATCACAGCCCAGATCTTCGGCGACTTCTTCAACGGAGCGGACCCGCCGCCTGACCCCGATGGTCGCCCATCTTGCTGCTCGGGATGTCAGCAACGCCCGGGGCGGACCGATGTGGCGTCTTACTCGACGAACGACTTCTCCGCACAGTCGGGGTTCGGACACAACCAGCGGCGATTCTGCGCCACCGCAGACGCACCGGACGACCGAACGCCAGCAGATCAAGCTCGCCCAGACCTACCAACTTCTCGCACATGCGCGCAGGGATTCAGTCACCACAATGGGTGCTGGACAGTTTCGAGTGGCTAGATGGTTCAGGGTCTCGCCGTACCGCGCCGCGAGATACAGCACCCCCCTGATCAGCGGCCCCGGCCTATGACCCCTCTCGTTTCCGGAGACCTAGCAGAGTAGCATTCGAGTGGTGGTTGCCCGTCGCCGAAGGTAGCCTCGCTTAATCTTGAGACCAGGAACAGCTTTCACCCTCCTCATCCTTCTCGGCATCATCGGGCTGGCTGGGATCGTATTCGTGATCCAACTGTTCAGTCTCTGACCCTCGGCTCACCGCCCGCGACGCAGACCGACCACGATCAAACTAGGAGGGTACTGAGCAATCCACCAGCGGCCTGCCAACCGCCCGCAAAATGCCTGGGTCGGCGGGCGGCAGGCCCGAGCAATCGTCAATGTTCAGCACCCTCCTAGGACGTGATCACGACAGACGTTCCGGCTCCCAACGTGAAGTGCTCGTCGGCCCGGCCTCCCCGGACCGCCAGGGCCATCAGCCCGACCGAGTCGATGTGCATGAGCGGGCGTCCCTCTGCTACTTCTGCGTAGCTTCCCACCCACGGAACCCGGTACTTCATGAGCCCAACGCGCACCGCGACGTCCTGCCCCTGCGACATCCCCGCCTCCTCCAGATCCTCGGGTGAGATGTTGGTCTGCACGTTTCCGAAAGTGTCCACCCACCAGGCCTGACCCTCCACGTGGCCGTCCGACACATCGGAGAGAGGAAGCAGGAGCGGTTCGAGAGCATGCGGATCGACCTGGGGACCCAATTCGTGAGGGTCTGCCTCGCCCGCCGCGAGGACAGCTGCCGCGGGAGCAAAACGATCCCTCCCCTCGAAAGTCCGGCCTCGAGCAGGAAGCATGACATCGGGGTTCTCTACCGAGAATGCCCGTGTGGCGCCGCCGACGAGAGCCACCGCCGGCGATAGGAGCCCGTTGTCGGGCCCGACCATGTATCCCCAGGGAGTCTCCACCACGACCGCCCGGCGGCTGGTACCGACGCCGGGATCCACCACGGCAAGAAGCACGCCGGGTGGCATGTACTGGATTCCCCGCAGCAACGTGAGCGCCCCCGATCTCACATCGCCCCTCGGTACCCGGTGGTTGAGGTCTATGACGCGGCACATGGGAGCGAGGGTGGCGATCACTCCGTGGACCACCCCGACAAACTCGTCGTCCCACCCGAAGTCGGAAAGGAAGGTGATAGGCCGGGGAGCGCCACTCGTCATGCGAGCAGCCTAGGAGGGTGGTGAGCAATCCACCAGCGGCCTGCCATCGCCGGCATGACTCCTGGGTCGGCGGGCGGCAGGCCCGAGCAATCGTCATTGTTCAGCACCCCTCCCAGGGGATCGAACGATGCACCAACGGGCACCGGCGAGCCGCAAGACCCCACCCGCAGTCGCGCGAACGGCGGAGGCCGCGCGCCGGCCATGTGGGCACCTCGTTCGGAGTGATCCGACGGTGTAGCCTTGGACGCTCGCCCAAGAGGTCGAAACGTGCCGTCCAGACAAGCATCGCCACTATCCGTCAGCAAGGTCCTGTCGGCGGGCATCTCGGGCTTCCGGAGGCACGACAAGCGGCTGCTGGCCCGCTCCTCGTATCTGATGGCGGTGCCCGCCCTGGTGCTACTCGTCAATCAGGCAACCGACAGCTACTGGTTGAACTTGCTGATCTGGCTACTCGGCCTCTCCCTGGGCGGATACGCCGCATGGCCTCTCTCCCGGACCGCTCTGGCAGCCGTCTCATCCGACCGTTCCGGCCGGCCCCCCAGGGACGACTGGTGGGTACGGGACGGGTTCGTGAGAGCTTCGGCGGCCTTCTTCCTCACCGTCTCGGTCGGAACCGTGTTCCTCGTCGTGCCCGGGATCATGGTGCTGATGATCTATAGCTTCTACCCGTTCCTGATCGTCGAGAGGCGGGCCGGCGGCTTTCAAGCACTCGCCCTCAGTTCGGAACTGAGCCGGGGTAACCGGATGAGGCTCCTGAGACTTGTGCTGGGCTGTTCTGTGTTCTTCGGTCCCGGGTTGGCGTTGCTGTACCTGTGGAGTTCGAGTCCCTGGGGCGCGATCGCCTTCTGGGTACTGGGTACGCCTGCGCTCGCTGTAGCCGCCGTCATCATGGCTACTGCTTACCGGACAATCGTCCGCCGCTAGGAGGGTGCTAAGAAACCCCCGCTAGCCCGAAGGTCGACGACAAACTCCCGGCTCAGCGAACGCTGCGACAACCCTCATAAGCCATTCACCCCTTGTTCTAGGAGGGTGCTGAGCAATCCACCAGCGGCCTGCCAACCGCCCGCAAAATGCCTGGGCTGGCGGGCGGCAGGCCCGAGCAATCGTCATTGTTCAGCACCCTTCTAGATGCTGTCTCACGCATACGTGGAAACCCTCCCGCCCACATCTCCAGAGCAAAAAGTCGGATCCGGGGGACACGATCGTGTCGGCAGGCATCGATACCCCACGTCGAAGAACGCCGCGGTGGTTGCATCACCCCGCGGTAGTTGCATCACCCCCCCTGTCGAATCTAGGCTGAAAACGTATCCACTTACATTCGGGAGGAGGTCGGATGCTTGCACGTCTTCAGAAATTCGGGGGGTATATGGCGGGTATGGTCATTCCCAACATTGGCGCAATTCTCGCCTGGGGTTTGATCACCGCTTTTTTCATTCCCACCGGATGGACACCCAATGAGAGTCTCTCCGAGCTGGTAGGACCCATTATCGTCTACCTGTTGCCTGTATTGATCGGGTTCACAGGCGGCAAGATGGTGTACGGGCATCGGGGAGGCGTGATGGGCGCCATCGCGACGATGGGAATCGTCATCGGCGCCGACTTCGAACTGGCTAGCGGCGCCGTCGGCGATCCGCCCCAATTCCTGGGCGCGATGCTGGTCGGCCCCTTGGCCGCGTGGATCATCATGAAGATCGACGACGCCTTCCAGGACAAGGTCGCAGTCGGGTTCGAGATGCTCTACAACAACTTCTCGGCCGGGATTCTCGGCTTCGTACTGGCCATTCTCGGCAAGTTGATCATCGGCCCGATCATGGCCGCAATCGCAGCCTTCTTCGGGAACCTGGTCGAGTGGGTCACCGACGCCGGGCTGCTACCGCTGGCGGACATCCCCATCGAAGTCGGGAAGGTGTTGTTCCTCAACAACGCCATAAACCACGGCATCCTGGGGCCGCTAGGGGTTGAGCAGGCGGCTGAGTCAGGACGATCGATCTACTTTCTCCTGGAGACCAACCCCGGGCCCGGTCTTGGGTTGCTTCTCGCGTACTGGTTCGCCGGCAAGGGCCTGGCCAAGCTGTCGGCCCCCGGCGCGATCGTCATCCACTTCTTTGGTGGGATCCATGAGGTCTACTTCCCGTACATCCTCATGCACCCGATCATGATCCTGTCGGTCTGGGCCGGCGGCATCCTCGCCGACATCGTCTTCGTGATATTCGATGCGGGGCTGACCGCAACACCCTCACCCGGCTCGATCTTCGCCTACCTGGCGGTAACTCCGAGGGGTCAACACGTCGGTGTGCTCTTAGGAGTGGTAGTCGCCGCAGCCGCGGCCTTCGTGGTGGGAACGCTGCTGCTGCGGGTATCCCCGGTGAAGGAGCAAGAGGGAACGGAGGACATGATCGGCACCATGCCCGCCATCCCCACCGGCTGAACACCCGGAAGGAAACCCTCTAGAATGGGAAGAGCCTCTCCACGAGAGGCTCTTCCCGTTTCGCCAACCAGAAGGAACATCGTCATGAGTTCAGTAACGAAAGCGGCAGCGGATGTCCGCTGGATCGTCTTGGCCTGCGAGGCGGGGATGGGTTCGAGCCTGATGGTCACGAACTTCCTGAAGAAGAAGATCAAGAAGGCCAAGCTCAACATCAAGGTCACCCACTCACCTGTCCACGACATTCCTGCGGGCGTTGACGTTGTAGTCACCCACGCCGGGCTGGCCGCCCGGGTCAAGCAGGTCGCACCAGGCGCGGCAGTGGTCGCGTTCCGTACATTCCTCAACGACCCGGCCCTGGTCAAACTCGTCGCGGACCTGACTGCAGGCACCGACGTCGAGGGAATCTGAGAGCTGATTGCCAATGGTCACAGAATCTGTAACTGCGGTCGAGGCCATCACTCTGGGCGAGCAGGGAAGCACCCAGAAGGCAGCTATCGAACGTGTGTCGGGGATGTTGTTCGACCTAGGGGCGGTGGAGGCCGGGTACGGGGGGTCGATGCTCGCTCGCGAGGCCGTGATCTCAACGTACCTGGGTAATGGCATCGCCCTCCCCCACTGCACCTACGAGGACCGGGGAATGATCAAGCGGACCGCGCTGGTCCTGGCCCAGTATCCGAACGGCATACCGTGGGGTGACGACGACGACCGGGCCTTCCTGGTCTTCGGGCTGGCCGCGGTCGGAGACGAGCATCTGGCGGTGATGTCACATCTGGCCGAGGTACTGGACGACGAGGATCTCTGCGCCCGGCTGGCCACCGCCACCGATGCCGAGTATGTCCGGGAGACTCTCGCCGCGCCCACCGAATGACCACCCGCCGAGCCGTCGTGTTCGGCGCCGGCAACATTGGCAGGGGTCTCCTCGGTTGGCTGTTCGCACGGTCCGGCTGGGAGGTCGTGTTCCTGGACGTCTCGCCGCAGGTGGTGGATTTGTTGAACCGCAACGGCTCGTACCCGGTGATCGAGGTGGGAAGTGACGGTCGCTCGACACGCACGATCACCGGTGTCAGCGCGGTAGACGCAGGCGAAACCGAGCAGGCAATAACCGCTACCGCGTCCGCAGAACTGGTATGCACCGCGGTGGGTGCCGGAGTCCTCGGCCGGGTCGCACCGACCATAGCAACTGCCCTCCGCAGGGAGGACAGCCGGATCCGCAACGTGCTGGCGTGCGAGAATGCAGATCCCAACACCGCTCTGCTCCGGCAACACATCGAGAGTCTGGCCGGAGGCGTACCGCAGTCGGTGGGGTTTCCGGAGACTCTGGTGGACCGTATGGTGCCCGGCTCTGCCGGAGGCGGCTTGTCGCTGGAAGTCGAGTCCCGTTTCGAGTTCAAGGTCGCCCGCGGGGACTGGATGGGCGTAGATCCGGGAATTGCAGGATTCGAACTGGTGCCTGACCTGCGTCTCCACCGCATGAGGAAACTCTGGCTCGTGAACGGACTCCACGCCGCCGCAGCCTTCCTGGGCTTGGAAGCCGGACATGAAACGGTCGCCCAGTCGGTTTCGGACCCGTCCATCCATGCGCGACTCGAGGAGATCGCCGAGACCATGGCAGAGGTCCTCGCGAGCCAGGTGGACGACTGGCAGTTGGAGGAACTCGTCGCGTACGGGCGTTCCAACCTCGATCGCTTCGCGGGCACCGCCCTGGTTGATCCCATCCGGCGAGTGGCGCGGAATCCACTTCTGAAGCTCGGTCCGGATGAGCGCCTCGTGGGTCCTGCCCGCGCCGCGGCGCGGAGGGGTCTCCCCACCGAGGCTCTCTGCGAGGCAATCACCGCCGGACTGGCGCTGACCGATGATCGTGTCGCCGGCATGGCCGAACTTCACGACGCCCTCGATGCAGGGGGGTGGCTGTCCGTAGTGGGACTGGGCGACGCCGACGCCCCTCTCATCGGGAATCTCCGAGCGCGGATGGCGGACCGGACGAGTTGATCCACCTACCTGTATCATCGAGACCCCAACCGACTCGCCCGAGGTAGGAAATGGCCCGAATGACCCACGACCAGTTACAGAGCGCGATGATCAGCAAGCTCTCCGCCGAACCGGATCCGTCCGGACGCGCCGACCTGATCTGTCCCAAGGGCTCCCTGGGTATCGCAGCCGACAACAAGCAGATAAAGAAGACGGTGAAACGTCTCCGGCCCCTCGAGGGCTACCGTTACCTGGTCATCAACCGCGCCGACCTGTTCGCGGCCAGTCCGGCCACTATCGGCACCAAGATAGGCATCCTCGACGCCAACGGCTCCCTCCTGAAAGCCGCCGACCTCCCTCGGACCCGCTAGGACGTCCAAAACGGTGGGTAACAATGGCCCGTCTTCCTCTGACCAGGCATCGTGTCATCGGTCGACGGCCCCAGAAGGGGTTTCACACCACCCTTCTGGCTAGTTGCCCCCGTGCTCCGCGGATTCCCCGGGCCTTGACAGGGGCACCGCCTCGGACGCCGATATGATGAAGCCCCGCGTCGACGGGTTCTCACCCGCCTATGGGTCGGACACCATGGTGGCTCTGGAGTCGGCCCGCGCCGGCGCCGCCGAAGTGAGGTCAGCTCTGCAAGGGGACCTGGGTGTGCGTTTCAAGGCCGACGCCGACCCGGTCACCGAGGCAGACCTCCGATCGGAGAGATCGATACGCCATGTGCTCGCGGCTCACCGGGCTGAGGACCGGGTGGTGGCCGAGGAGCAGGGTGGGGCCCTGCCCGCGGCGGGACGGGTCTGGCTCGTTGACCCGCTGGACGGCACCACCAACTTCATCCACGGATTCCCCTGGATCAGCGTCTCGGTCGCCCTGTGGATCGACAACCTACCCGAGGTAGGCGTGGTGGTCGACGTAACCAACGGGGACGAGTACGTGGCGGTGGCCGGACGGGGAGCCCGTGTCAACGGCTCGCCGATCGAAGTGAGCTCCACCGGTTCCCTTGCCGAGGCGCTCGTCGTGACCGGGTTCCCCTACAACCGGGGAGAACGGATCGGTACCTGCCAAACGACTTTCCGGCGGGCCCTCGAGGAGGTTCAAGGCATCAGGCGTCTCGGCTCGGCCGCGCTCGACATGTGCATGGTGGCGTGCGGAAGGATGGACGGCTACTGGGAGGAGGACCTGTCGCCGTGGGACATGGGAGCGGGAACCCTCCTTGTCATGGAAGCGGGTGGCACGGTCACCGACCCTCTGGGAAGACCCGTCCGACCCTCGGAGCCGTTCGTGGTGGCGAGCAACGGAGCGATCCATCAGGACTTCCTGCAAACCCTCCGCGGCGAGGGAGCGGTGTCAGGAGGGCACGGTCGGGGCATGCCATCGGTTTCCTCGTGATCCGGTCGACCCTCATCGCAACCCATAAAGCCTGATCACGGATTTGCCGGGCTGCCGCCTGCCCCGGAGAGCACCGGCCGCTAGTTCTTTGCTGTCCACTTCGGGACGGCTACCGTACTGATCGGCCTCAAGAAAGACAGCACATGATCGCAACACAACGAGTCATCTCGTCCGTGAGCCTCCCGAGCGTGCTGCCTTGATCGGCTTCTCCGGGATCGGAGCGTCGCCGGGCATCGCCATCGGCCCTGTCCACCTGCACGTCTCCGGCCTTCCCGAAGTCTCGCCACGCCGGGTGAGCGACCCCCGAGCCGAAATGGCGAAGCTTGCTCGCAGCGAGGAACTGGTCCGGGCGAGGCTCGAAGGCCTTCAAGACCTCCACGGCGAAGGATCGGAGGAGGCTGAGGTCATCGGCGCCCACCTCCTGCTCCTCGACGACCCCGAGTTCAGCGACGAGATCAGGATGTTGGTCGAATCGGAGTCACTGTGTAGTGAGGCGGCCATCCACCAGGTCACCGAGGAGTCCGCCGCCATTCTGGAGTCTCTGGACGACGAGTACCTCGCCGCCCGCGCCGCCGACGTCCGCGACGTGGGAAACCAGCTTCTGAGGTCTGTTCTCGGCTTGCCGCTGGACACATGGGACGATCTTGCGGCGCCCTCCATCCTGGTGGCATCCGATTTCTTCCCGTCGGAGACCGCGACCCTTCCCCCGGGGATGGCCCTCGGCCTGTGCACGATGGAGGGAAGCCCCACCTCCCACATTGCCGTATTCGCCCGGGGAATGGGACTCCCGGCAGTGGTCGGAACGGACCTGCCCGAACTGCAGCCCGGAACCTTGATGGCAATGGACGGGGATACCGGTGAGGTCTACGTGGATCCCACCCAGGAGATGCTGGACGTGCTCCGGGAACGGCAGGAGAGGCAGAACAGAGCGGAAGAGAAGGCAGCCGAACGGACCCACGAGCCGGCCGTGACCCTGGACGGGATCCATATCGAAGTGGCGGCCAATATCGGATCGGACGAGGACGCCCGGCGGGCCGTGGAGCGCGGTGCGGAGGGGGTCGGCCTATTCCGGACCGAGTTCCTCTTCCTCGACAGGACCCGCCCCATCTCCGAGGACGAGCAGTACGAGGCATACCGGTCGGTCCTGTCCGCGTTCGGGGATCACCTGGTCGTCGTCCGCACCCTGGATGTCGGCGGTGACAAGCAGGTGCCCGGCATCGAGATCGGGGAGGAGTTGAATCCCTTCCTGGGTCTGCGGGGCATCCGCCTTACCCTGGCCCGTCCGGAGTTGATGCGCACCCAGCTCAGGGCCCTATTGAGAGCCGGCACCGCAGGGCAACTCGCGATCATGGCGCCGATGGTGGCAGGGCTGGCCGACCTCATGGACTTCCGGACCGCCCTCGAGGAGGCTGAGCGCTCGCTAGCCGGGGACGGCCTCGAATACGCCACCGGATACCAGGTGGGGATCATGATCGAGGTTCCTTCGGCGGCCCTGGTCGCCGCTCGACTGGCCCGCCACGTGGACTTCTTCTCGATCGGGACCAACGACCTGACCCAGTACACACTGGCGGTAGACCGCACCAACCGGGAGGTTGCCGGCCGTGCCGACGCCTTCGACCCTGCCGTCCTCCGGCTCATAGCAGAGACAGCCTCCGCGGCCGGGTCCTCCGGATGCTGGGTGGGGGTCTGCGGAGCCATGGCCGGTGATCCGCTGGCGGTTCCCGTGCTGATAGGCCTCGGCGTCACGGAGCTGTCGGTAGCCATCCCATCTGTTCCCACTATCAAGGAGAGGGTCCGCGAGCTCGACCGGGAGGCCTGCCGGACACTGGCCAACCGATGCCTCGGTGCCGCCGACAGCTCCGAGGTGCGGATGCTCTTGAATACCGTCTGACGACCCGCGCCGGGTCCACCTACCGTTCGGAACCGGTCGGGACTCCCCTGGGCCGCGCACCGAGCCTTCTGACTCCGCACTCCCCTGGGTCAGGTAACCGGCCCGGTCCGAGACCGGATGCCATCGACGCGAGACGCCCGGCCAGGACGGTGGTTCAGCCCTCCACCGAGAGTAGCGCGGTGAAGTCGGCGATGAGTTCGGAAGCGTCATCCCCGTCCACGTCAACCGAAATGGTGGTTCCTCGGGTAGCGCCTAGCTTGAGGATCCCAAGCATGCTCTTCGCGTTGACGGTCTTGCCGTTGGCGGTGACAGTGACTGCCGACGGCGAAGCCTTGGCGCGCTTTACGAATTCGGCGGCTGGTCGCGCGTGGAGACCGGCCGGATTGGTGATGGTTATATCTGCTTGCATGGTCCACAGCCTACAGGCACGTACGCCCGGCAAAGCAACCGCCGACAACTAACGGCCGGCTACCGGCTGAGCCCTGTTTACCATTGAGCCATGGTCGATCCGCTTCATGTCGATCTCGCCGAGCGACTCGCTGAGGACGGGGGTGTGGTGATGATGATCGGTGGACCCGACACCGGTAAGACCTCCTTCTCCCGCATGCTCACCGGCGCCGCCCTCGGGCTCGGCCGGACAGTCGCCTACATCGATAGCGATCTGGCCATCACGAGCGTGGGGCCGCCTACGTGCGTGGGCCTGAAGTGGCTCCACTCCAGCGAGGACCTGGACACCTTCGCAGTCGCCGACGACCTCCGCTTCGTAGGCGCGATCGCCCCTGACCGATTCAGGCTCCAGCATGTGGCGGGCGTCGCCTCGCTCGTTAGCTCCGCCCGGTCCGATGCTGACCTGGTCGTCGTCGATACAAGCGGTTCGATCTCCGGTGTGATCGGCCAGACACTCAAGTACCACAAGGTGGAGTTGGTCGACCCGGACGTCGTCGTGGCCTTGCAGAGGGGCGCCGAGATGGAGCCCATGGTGGGCCTGCTGCGCCGATTCCTCTCCGCCAACGTGATCACGGTCCCGGCACCGCGCGGCGTGGCTCCGATGAGTCCCGGCGAACGCATGGAACTCCGTGCCGCCAAGTTCCTCATGGCTCTGGAGGAGCCGTTGCAGCGATGGAGGGTGAGGCCGACCGTGTTCGCGCCTAGCCTGCCCGCCGGTTTCGATCTCTCGCGGCTCGACCGTCTGATTGTGGGTGTCCACGATCAGACCGGGCGCTGTCTAGGACTCGGGGTCTTGGAGTTCGAAGACTCGGCGCTGCGCGTCACCACCACTTCCAGAGAGGGGATGACCGGCCTGCGGATCGGCTCTGCTCGCCTCGATCCGGAGCGCTATCACACAACAACGGTGAACCTCCGGGAAGTGATGTTCGGCATCGAGTGACGGCGAGCGTGCAGCAACCCTCGGTTGCCTCTAACCTTGATTCTTCATGTTTCCAGACACACCCACGGCAACAGGCCACATCAACCACATGATCGTGACTGGGCCTGGCTTCACCCGACGGGTGAAGGTCCCGCCGGGCCGAGACGGGATTGTGGAAATGGCCGTAGTCCCTGGTCAGAAGCTTATATCCCGCACTCTGATCGCCTAGTGCAAACCCCCGCATGAAAAATCGGGGTTAACGCGAGGAGCCGATCACGACGAGAAGATCCTTGGCCTCGACCTGGCTGCCCGCCTGGACGAGCACCTCCGAGACGCGACCGGGCTCGGGGGCATAGATGGTGCTCTGCATCTTCATCGCCTCGAGCGTCAGCAGTTTCGAGTTGGCCTCGACCTCGTCGCCTGCACTTACGAACAAGCCGGTCACCACGCCGGGTGTCGGTGCCCCCACGTGATCCGGGTTGGTACTGTCGGCCTTCCGGGCGGCCGGACGGTCGGCCTGCAGAGACCTGTCCCGAACACGTACCTCCCTCGGTTGCCCGTTCAGTTCGAAGAAGATGATCCGGGTCCCGTCCGGTTGCGCCTCTCCTACCGTGTGGAACTTGACGATCAGGCGCTTGCCGGGCTCGATGTCGAACATGCACTCCTCGCCCTCCTCCAAGCCGTAGAAGAAGACCGGTGTTGGCAGCACGCCGACATCCGCATACTTGCGACGGGTCTCGGCGAACTTCGTGAACTCCACCGGGTACAGCAGGTAGCTGAGACCGTCCGCCCAGATCTCCTCCTTTCCCAGCAGTTCAGCCGCTGTCTCCACTGCCGCACCGATATCGGCGCTCGGGAGCCTCGCCCCGGCCCGTCCCTCGATCGGCTCGTTGCGGCACAGGAGGATCTGGCGGACATCCTCGGGCCATCCCCCAGGCGGCTCCCCGAGGGACCCTCGCATCATGTCCACCACCGAGTCCGGGAAACCCACGTTGTGATCGACCGGTAGCCGGCGCACCTCATCACAGTTCATCCCCTTGGAGAGCAGGAAGAGGGCAAGATCTCCCACGACCTTGCTGGAGGGCGTCACCTTGACGATGTCGCCCAGCAACTGGTTGACATCCGCGTACATCTCCTCGACCTCGCGCCACCGGCTGCCGAGCCCCAACGCGGCTGCCTGCTGCTGGAGATTCGTGAACTGCCCGCCCGGGATCTCGTGGTCGTAGAGCCGGGCGCTCCCGGACTTGGGCGAGTTGTCGAACGGTCCGTAGTAGGTCCTCACGGTCTCCCAGTACAGCGAGCACTCGCCGAGCGCCTGCGAGTCGAGTTCGGTGTCGCGGTCAGTGGCCTTGAGTGAGCCTACGATGGTGTTCAGGTTCGGCTGGCTCGTCGAGCCCGAGACAGCCGCCACCGCGGCGTCGATGATGTCGATGCCGGCCTCGCCGCCCTTGACGAGGGTCGCCGCCTGCACGCCGCTCGCATCGTGGGTGTGGAAGTGGATAGGAAGACCCACCTCCGCCCGCAACACCCGCACCAACTCGTCGGCCGCGTAGGGGCGGCAGAGTCCGGCCATGTCCTTGATGCAGAGGATGTGGGTACCCATCGCCTTGAGCCGGTTCGCGAGGTCCACGTAGTAGTTGAGGCTGTACTTGGGCCGTCCGGGATCGAGGAGGTCACCCGTGTAGCAGATGGCTGCCTCGCAGATGGCATGCGTGCTCCGCACGGCCTCGATCGCCACTTCCATGTTGCTCACGTCGTTGAGCGAATCGAACACCCGGAACACATCGATGCCCTGCCGGGCCGACTCGATCGTGAACTCCCGCACGACGTTGTCCGGGTAGCTGGTGTAGCCGACCGCATTGGAGGCCCGCAGCAGCATCTGGAAGCAGATGTTGGGAACCGCGTCGCGCAGCACGCGCAGGCGTTCCCAGGGGTCTTCGTGCAGGAAACGGAGGGCGGCGTCGAAGGTGGCCCCTCCCCACATCTCCAGGCTGAACAGGTTCGGCAGGCGCCGGGCCACGGCCTCCGCCGTTCCGAGCAGGTCATGGGTCCGGACCCGCGTAGCCAGCAGAGATTGGTGGGCGTCGCGAAACGTCGTGTCCGTTACCAGCAGCCGCTCCTGGTCCCACACCCATTCGGCGAATCTCTCGGGACCGACATCCAACAGGAGGTCGCGGGTCCCAGGAGGTGGGTTCGCTCCCTTTTGGAAAGGTACCTCCGGCGCCGGCTTGAGGTTCCTGGGGTGCTCCTTGCCTGCCACCGTGGGGTTCCCGTTGAGGATCGTGTCACCGATGTAGGCGAGCAAGCGGTTGGCCCGATCGCGGGTAGGCTGCATCTTGAAGAGTTCCGGCGTCTCGTCGAGGAAGTGGGTGGTGACCACACCCGTCTGGAAGTCCTCGTGGTTGACCACGTTCCGTAGGAATCCGATGTTCGTCTTGACACCCCGGATCCTGAACTCCTGGAGGGCGCGGTCTGCCCTCGCACACGCGCCGGGGAGGGTGGAGTCCCAGGACGTGAGCTTGACGAGCAACGAATCGTAGAATGGGCTTAGCACCGCTCCCGCGTAGGCTGTCCCGTCCAGACGGATGCCCAGTCCTCCGGCAGTCCGGAACGTCTGGAGCCGACCGTAATCGGGAGAGAAGTCGTTCTCAGGGTCCTCGGTGGTGATGCGGCACTGGATGGCGGTGCCGCGCCGGGGGATGTCCTCCTGCCGGGGAGTCGACAGGGGCGCCTCGTGGAGGCGGTTTCCTTGCGCCACCAGGATCTGGGACCGGACCAAGTCGATGCCGGTGACCATCTCGGTAACGGTGTGCTCCACCTGTATCCGGGGGTTCACCTCGATGAAGAACCACTCTCCGGTATCCGCGTCCACCAGGAACTCGACCGTGCCCGCATTGACGTAGCCGGTGGTGCGGGCAACCCGAATCGCCGCTGCACAGATCTCCTGCCGCAGTTGCTCGGGGAGATCCGGTGCGGGAGCAAGCTCGACCACCTTCTGATGTCTCCTCTGGACGGAGCAATCGCGTTCCCAGAGATGAACAACCGATCCGTGGGCGTCAGCCAGGATCTGCACCTCTATATGGCGGGCCCGAGCTATGTAGCGCTCGAGGAACACAGATCCGTCACCGAAGGTGCGCTGGGCCTCCCCTCGGGCTTCCTCCAGACGGCCCAGCAACTCCTCGGGGCGCTTGACGACCCGCATACCGCGGCCGCCTCCCCCGAACGAGGCTTTTACGATCAGCGGATAACCGACCGCCTCACCGCTCCGGACGATCTCGCCGGGATCTTCCGGTGCCAATCCGGTACCAGGCACGGTCGGGACTCCGGCCTTCTCGGCGAGCCGCCGGGCAGCGGTCTTGTCGCCGAGGGCCTCGAGCAGTTCGGGTGTAGGACCGACGAAGGTGATACCGGCCTCCGCGCAGGCGCGCGAGAAGCGGCTGTTCTCCGATAGGAAACCGTAGCCGGGATGGATGGCATCGACCCCTCGCTCCCTGGCAAGGGAAACGATTCCATCGACGTCCAGGTAGGCGGCCACCGGCCCCTTGTCACTACCGACCTCGTAGGCCTCGTCCGCTTTGAAGCGGTGCAGGCTGTACCGGTCCTCGTTCGAATAGATGGTTGCGGTGCGGAGACCGAGTTCGGTTGCCGCCCGCATGATACGTATGGCAATCTCGCCACGGTTGGCGACCAGGATCTTCTTCATACTTCCAGATTAGAGGGAAAGCTGAACGGGTCGAGTGACCGTCCGAAAGAGGATGGCAGATCGATGTCATGCCAGAAACCTACCGGCACGATGAGAGGCCCGAGGAACCTCCGCCGACTTCCACCGCACTTCCCCTGACGGATTCGCTCGGTTCCAGCACCTCGGGCCTTCGAGCAGTACGTTACGCGCAGCCGAGTAGAGAATCAATGCTCATCGTACAAACGACAAAAAAAATTTAACGACGATTAAAATCTATAGCCATCAGCCTGGAAAGAGGTTGTCCACACAATCCCCAGGCCCTGTACACAGTCCCTGGGGACAAGAAATCGAAGGGTATTTTTCCCAATCACGGACCGGTATCAACGAGCGAAGCCCGTTCTGATGAGGGGCCTGAACGAGAGCTCGACGAGTTCGTAGAGTTCCGCGAACACGTATTGGAGCGTCTCCTCTGTCGCTCTGTCGGCATCGACGCGGCCGCACAGGTAGATCCCACCGTCGTTGCCTACCGCAAAATGGACCCGCCAGGAGCGGATGTTACGGATCAGGAGTTGACGGTAGACCTCCTCCAGCCGTCTCGGCGGCGCCGGCAGTACGTAGGCCTCGAAGCCAACGGTTAGGTCTCCGGGAGTAACCCAAACCGTCGTGAAGTCCCGGGTCTGCTGCGCCATGCGTACCGCCCATCGCCCCTCCACCAACTCCGCGGCCACAACGTCCGAGTCCGGGTCGGCCACCCAGCTTCCGAACACGACTCCCAGGCGTTCGCGGACCTCAGCGCGCCCCATCCGCAATACCTCCGTACAACTGAAGGAGCCGATCGGTGGCTGTGGTCCAGCCATACCGGCGTCCCGAACGCAGGGCTCCGGCCGCCAGGTGCTCCCGCAACGTGGGTGACTCGAGAACCCGCAGCAACGCTTTGCTGTAGTCGGCAGGATCCCATCCATCTACGAGGACACCCGACACGCCGTCCTCGACTACATAACGCAGACCCCCGACATTGGCAGCCGCCACCGGGAGTCCCGTAGCCTGGGCCTCGGCAGCGACGAGGCCGAACGACTCGCTGCGAGAGGGAACAACGAGTACGTCGGCCGCCCTGTAGAAGTCCGGGAGGCGGCGATGCGGTTGTACCCCCCACCAGCTGACCGAGTCCTCCATGCCGAGCCGCCCAACCTTGTCCTCGATCATCAGGCGCTCGAAGTCACCCGTAGGGCCGCTGGGTCCTCCGACTACCAGCATCCGGACTCCGGCAAGCCGATCGCGAAGTATTCCCAGGGCTTCGACGGCGACGTCGAGACCCTTCAGGGCCTGGATACGGCCCACAAACAGCACCGTGGGTGCGTCGTCGAGTCCCAGCCTGCGGCGCGCCGCCCCCGCGTCCCCAGGACCGAACAGGTCGAGATCGATACCCGGCGGGTTGACGCACAGCCGGCTCGGATCGGCGCCGTAATGATCGATCAACTCGATGGACTCGTACTCGGTGGCTGCGATCACGCAGTCGGACCGTGCGATTACCTCACTCTCGGCTGCGATCCGCAGCAACGGTTCGGGCGGCTGACCCGGTCGCCGCGTGGCATCCTTGACCCGTCCAAGAGTGTGGAACGAGTTGGCGAGCGGCAGCCCTGTAGCCTGCTTGACGATGATCCCGGCCCAACCGGACAACCAGTAGTGGCTATGGACGACATCGGTCGGGCTGGCAGACCATCCACCCTCGATCGCATGCGTTATCTCGGCTGCGAAGTCTCCGACCCATTCCATCAGCGCGGAGACAGGAAGGCGCCTGGCCGGGCCCGCGTCCACATGTGCCACCCGGTAGCCCGCAGGGGTTTCCACCAACCTCCGGATGGCCGGGTCGGCGCGCCTGGTGAAGACCGTCACGTCGATCCCGCGCCCGGCGAGGCTGGCTGCCAATTCGTCGATGTAGACGTTCATCCCACCGGCATCACCAGAACCGGGAAGGTCCAGCGGCGAGGTGTGCATCGACAGGAAAGCAACTCTCCCGATCACGTACTGCCCTCCACGACGAACAGCGCACGCCTCCGGGCACCCAGCCGAGACTTGTAGGTCTCGTCTCCCTTCAGGAAATCGAACACTTCGAGGCCCGCTTCGATTGCCGACCGGATCAACTCGCTCAGGAGCACCACCCCTGGGGAGGCGTGCCGGAAGGCAGGATTGAAGGCAGAGTTGTAGAGGTAGTACCCGGTGCCGTCCGCGTAGCCGATAGCGGCGGCCGCCAACTTGGAGCCATCGCCGTACAGGGCGTCCAGCCGCCATCCCTCGCCCGCCAGCAGACCGGAGAACATGGCGGCCATCCGATCGGTCATGAACCGGCCCTTGCTGCCCGGCGACATCCGGTGCAGGCGGAAGAACTCCTCGATGGCCGGGCCGGACTCGGTGGAACGATGCAGGCGCACGGGTCCGACTGAAGACTCGAACCGGCGCCGCTTGCGGCGTGTCTCGTGGCGTTCCTTCTTGCCGATCATGCCGAGATACTCGTCGAAGGAGTCGGGCAGTCTGAGGACCGCGGTCGTCGTGTGCGGCGCTGTGCGGTAGTCGATCCCCGCCTGGCTCAGAGCCGCGGCGAATACATCGGCGGCCTCGATGGGGAGCGAATCGAAGCGGAACTCCCTACCCGCTGAAGATCGCCGGAACTCGGCCACCAGTAGGTCGATCGCTTCACCAACCGGCGAGCGGTAGTCGACCAGATCCTCATGCCCCAACAGACTGACACGGCCGGCAACCTCTGTCAGAACGGCTTCGCCTCGTTCATCGGCCAGGATTAGGGGAACCTGGTCCGGTTGACCCGTATGACGCCAGACGGTGTCGAGAAAGTGTCGACTGGCAAATGGACCGACGCGTGGCGCCACCGGAAGGAGATGATCCGGGGTGGGCCCGAAGCTCAACCGATTGCGAATGTCCGCTACCACGACGGCGCCACCTTCCTCAACCGAAGCAACTCTCCACCCTCCACTGCCCGTCTCATCAGCAGACCCGGGCGAGGGTCGGGTAGGGATTCACCGGCGCTCGGGTCCTTCCGCTCGGATGTAACTGGAAGTGCACGTGCGGAGCACCGCCGTACGCATTTCCGGTGTTCCCGTTGTAGGCGATGATCTGGCCCCTGGTCACCCGAACACCGTTCTGGATGCCCCTGGCGTAACCGTCGAGGTGGGCATAGTAGTAGTCCACCCCGTTGTCAGCCGACAGCCAGATCCCAATGCCGCCCAGTCCGCCCCTAGTCAATGTAATCGAGCCCGCGGACACGGCCACCACAGGCTGCCGCTTCGGGGCAAAGAGGTCGTTCCCCCTGTGCGTACGGCCACCCGAACGGGGAAACCCCCAATCGTTGATGAAGGAGGTGGCCCCTGGGTTCATCGGACACACGAAGCCGGGAGTAAGCGACGAGGGAACACCCCCAGATCCTCCGGAACGGCGGGCCGCCTCGAGTGCCCTGGCCCTAGCCAACTCGGCCTGACGTTGCTGGTACAGGCGCTGGCACTCACCTTTCAGTTGGCGGGCGGCGTTCAGTGCATCGTCCGTGGCACCCGCGAGCACCAGCGCCAGCCGGTGTGCCTCAGCCTCCAGCACCAGCAGTTGGGTTGTCTGCCCGTCGAGTTCCTCCTGCATAGTCTCGGTCTCCGAAACTATGACCCGGAGCCGGTCCACCGCAGCCACCTTCTCATTGGTAATCACCTTCAGGAACTCCTGAGCCGTGACCAGTTCCTCGAGCGAACGCGTCTGCAGGACGAGTCCGCTTATCTCGGTGCCTGCTGCCATGTATGCCTCCACGGCCCATTCCACTACCCCGTCCCGAAGTTCCTCCAATTCCTCCTGCCGCTCGGCGATCTGTTCGATCAACCGATCAGCCCGGTCGGAGGTCAGCTCGCGGTCCGCGTAGAGGGCCGCGTATTCGGCCTGCGCTGCGTTCCGCTCCTCGATTGCAGCATCGAGTTGTTGCTTGGCCTCCCGGTATTCGCCACATGCCTCATCCACCTCTGCCTCGGTGACGGCCGAGGACGGAAGGGAACCGGTCAGGGACACTACAACCACTAGCGCGCCCACCAGAATCGGCTGGACCCAAGTCCTCATCATCGAGAGCGAGGGTAGTGGGACCGCTGCCCAACCAGCCGATCATCCGTGTTCGGTGCCGGGTAAGAGTCCAGTTAGGCCACAAGGACGGAGTTCAGGCTATCAGCCTCAGCGCCGGCAGAAACACCGCCAGCGCCAGCACGGGTCCGTCCAGCGCGGTCAGGTAGCCTTCCGGCCGCGCCGCCAACCGGATCCGGCCGGTGCGGAATGCCGACCCGATTCCACGGCCGGCGATGACAGCCCCTGCAGTGACCAGTCCCAGGAAGAACCACTGGAGGATTTCGAAGCCTGCGATATAGGCCACTGCGAGAGCCGATAGAACGATCGCCAGCGAGCCCATCATGTACGGATCGGCCATCCTGGCGCGGCTCCGTTCGGCCAGGCGTCCTATCAGGGTTCCCAGCAGGGTGATGATCACCAGCCCGGCGATCCTGCTGTCGCCATCTCCCGATGCAGAAACCCGGGCCAGCAGGATCGACGAGACGGACAAAGACACCACCAGCGCTGCGAGAACGGAGGCGGATATGATCGTGACATCGCGTGACCCTTGCTTGACAAGGGACCATCCCATGGCCACGAGCAACGAGATGGCCACTCCCACACCCAGTCCCGGGAGGCCCAAGGTGTTGGTGGCGACCAGGGACACCAGGATGGCCGCCCACAGGGGCAAGTAGTCCAGCTTGAAGTCACCGTCCGAAGAGGCAAGGGCCAAGTCAGCAGCCCAGAGAGCCGCCACGCCGACCCACACGGCCAGGAGGAAGGGTGTTCCCAGGACGTTCGCTCCCAGAAGAAGAACGGCGATGCCGGCAAGTATCAGACCCTCAAGCCCAATCCCCGTGCTTCCCATGGAAGCACCGCCGGACACCGGAGGTATCACGGCCAGTTCATCGGCGTCAGCGACCGGGTCGGCCTCGGCGCCCTCCTCCCCGTTCTTCCAAATCCGGGAGGTCTCCATCCGTCTCTCGAATTCCGGGCCGTAACGGGACGCGAGAGCCGCTACCACGTCCCGGATGGTCTCCCCTTCGATCACCACATGCGAGGCACCCGCGATCTCGCGAAGGCTCGCAAACAGTCTTACCCGTGCCATTGACCAAACAGGGTACTCGGACTATCCGCCACTCTCAGCCATTTCCTCCTACTAGACCTGATTCTTCATGTTTCCCGGCAAACCTACCGTGGAGCGCCACTCCAACCCAGTTTTCGTGGCTTCTCTCGCGTGCACCCGACGGGTTAAGTCGAACTCCAGTCGGTCGACTTGCCGAGTCCGCCGCCCTCCCAGGTCAGGAGTCTGCCAACGGCTCTCCATCCGCTCAGACAGACCCGGCGCACTATGAATCGGGGCTACCGGGCTGTATCCCTTGAGAGGGCATCTGAGGGCTTCGCCTTCGGCTCGGCGCTTCACCTTGGAGCTGCTCATGTAACCGCGGGAGCCGTAGAGTCAACCAGCCACTCCACGTATCCCGTCCCGGTTCCATCGAGCGGAACCATGACTATCGAAGGCAACTCGTAGCTGTGCAGCGAGCGGATCATCTCACACAACGCTTCGAAGTGAGAATCGACCGACTTCAGCAGGAGCACATACTCACGGTCCAACACCACCTCCTCTTCCCAGCGGTAGCAACTCCGGATGGGCCAGGTCTGCCCGCACGCCGCCAGCCGATGCTCGACGGCGTGGCGCATGATGCGAACGGCTTCGTCCTCGTCTGTACAGGTGACCGTGATCTCAACCGGCTTCATGCCGCGACCCATCCCAACACGGTCGGACTACCAGCCGTTTTGGAGGGGTTGTCCCTCCGAGTACCCGGCGAAGGATTGCACTCCGACCACAGCACGTTCGTGGAACTCGTCGATCGTCCGCGCACCCGTGTAAGTGCAGGCGGATCGGACTCCAGCGCTGACACGGTCGATCAGGTCCTCCACTCCCGGGGCTTCCGGGTCCAGATACAGGCGGGATTCCGAAACACCCTCTTCGAAGAACTTCTTGAGGGCTCGCTGGTAAGGCGTATCGTTGCGGGTACGGCGGCTGACCGCCCGCCGGGAGGCCATGCCGTAGTTCTCCTTGTACACCCTTCCCCTCGGATCGCGTAAGGCCTGAGCGGCCGACTCGTACGTACCGGCGAACCACGAGCCGATCATCACGCCGGCCGCGCCGGCCGCGAGGGCCAGGGCCACGTCCCTGGGGTGTCTCAAGCCTCCATCCGCCCAGATGTGCCGGCCCCGGGAACGGGCAGCAACCGCACACTCCAGGACCGCAGAGAACTGGGGCCTGCCGACGCCGGTCATCATGCGGGTGGTGCACATGGCTCCGGGGCCCACCCCAACCTTCACGATGTCCGCGCCGGCGTCCAGGATATCCGCGACCCCTCCCTCCGTAACCACGTTTCCTGCGACGATCGGGCGGTCGTCGATCACCGAACGGACCTCCTTCAGTGCTTCGATCATGCGACCCTGGTGACCGTGGGCGGTATCCACCACGAGAACGTCCACCCCTACGTCGACGAGTTGCTCGGCTCGGGCGCCTGCATCGCCACTTATCCCCACTGCGGCCCCGACCAGCAACCGGCCG